>WOYI011490075.1_pt1 | contig 586290 bp, 533 predicted proteins | sample 6423411 | NCBI WGS metagenome assembly WOYI01 (sample SAMN13441803, study PRJNA592873) | oil field metagenome | biome: oil field; feature: oil-well bore; material: oil-contaminated soil; isolation source: oil-contaminated soil from oil-well borehole | place: Germany: Wietze | collected...
GGTCTTGATTTTTATTGGAACGGACGTAAAATCAACGAATTTTATGTAAGTTTGATTAATGAAACGACTTCTTTTTCTTTTATCGGTTATGCTTTTGGCGGTTGCCTGCCACCAAAACGATCCCACAAATCCTTACAACCTCCCCATTTCTGCAACAATGGACGAATATTTAGTCCAGGTAGAAGAAAATCCTGAGACTGAACTGGTAGATCTGGAAGACATTATTCCGGGCGTCAGCCTGGATATTGTCTATGCGAGATCTGATAATTTTACCGGAGTTCCCATTTATACTTCTCCCAAAGCTTTTTTATGCCGGCCGGTTGCCCGGGCATTGGCTTTGGCACAGGATTCCTTAAAAAAAACCGGGCTAGGGTTTAAGATCCTGGATGCTTACAGGCCTTATGCAGCTACATTGTATTTTTATGAAGTTTACCTGGACACTACGTTTGTAGCCAGCCCCCGGACCGGATCCATTCATAACCGGGGAGCAGCTGTGGACCTGACACTGATCTGCCTGGAAACAGGTAAAGAACTGGAAATGCCCACCTCTTTTGATTCATTTTCGGATACGGCCTCCCATTTGTTTAATGACCTACCCGAACAAGTGCTGAATAACAGGGCAACCCTGAGAGGCATTATGGAAGCATTCGGCTTTTCCGTTTATGAACCGGAATGGTGGCATTACAATTACACCAATGCCCGCTCTTATCCGTTACGGGATATATCGTTTGAGGAACTGATGAATCGTTAGAGCAATTTTTCCGGTAACAGAAACCAAAGACTGATCCAGAACAGGAAACGGATAGCTTTACCAACAAACATAAGCACAGCTGTTCTGTAGAAAGGGATTCTGTAAAAACCCAATCCTACGGCAAAGATATCACCTACCACCGGCAGCCAGCAAAACAGGGCTACCAGGCTGCTCCATTTACGTATGACCTGTTGCTGTTTTTCCAGTTTTTCCTGCTTTACACGCAGCCATTTTTCTATCCACTCCCATTTGCCCAGGTAACCCAGTCCGTAACAGGTCAGGCTTCCCAGACCGTTGCCTGCTGTAGCTATAGCAAAACACAGCCAGGGATCTCCTCCGGCCAGGAGCATTCCAATGAATAGAAACTCGGAACTGAACGGTATCACCGTAGAAGCCAGGAATGATCCGATAAACAAACCCAGGTAACCCCAGTCTAAAAGAAATTCCATAAATTAAAAAGTTTGGCACACAGTTTGCTAACTATTAAGACAGATAGTTTTTTTCATCTATTAGGTTTTAGGTTAAATGGGTCTGAACAGACAACGCTTCTAGTTGTCTGTTCTTTCTTTATTTAAGAGAAGTGCGTTAATGTAATCCCAGTTGACACTACAATTTTTAAACAGGCATAATTCCAATAATTCCGTCATGGCCGGCCGGCTCAAAGCCTGATCCGGCCGGGCTTTCCTTATTGCGGTATATGTATCCCGGGGAGCTTCGGAAAACGCTACGACCAGGCCCCAGTGATCAGGAGCGCCAATGGAGACGAAACAGGATCCTCCCATTTTTTTATACGGCCAGAATGTGTATCCTATATTATTTTCTTCCATGACTTTGCAAAAGTTTTTCATCCATTCCAGCGTATTGTGTCCGATCTCCCCCATATACATAGGTAAATTGGTTTTATTTCTGAATTCAATAAAATGGGAAATAGCTTCTGCAGTCGCCTCTCCCCCGTATCGGTGGCAGGAATACATGATCTTATCATCAAAAGTCCAGTCTGTAAAAGGGTTGAAATTGCTGTTCCATTGCGGGGCTCCCAAAATGACAATGTGGTTCGTGTCTACTTTTCGGATCTCGGCTACAGCTCTTTTATACAGAGGTTCCAATATGGCATTCAGGTCATCCTTATTGCTGAAATAAGGAGCTATGGGTTCGTTCAGCAGATCGTATCCCAGTATAACCGGTTCGTTATAATAACGTGTCGCAATTTTTTTCCAGGTATCACAAAAAAGCTTTTGGTTGGTCTCACTCTCAAACAGCCAGGGATACCCGTGACTGTCGTCAATATTGTCCCCGGTCTGCCCGCCCGGTGCATCGTGCATATCCAGGATCAGGTGCAAACCTGCCTGACGGCACCAGGAAACAACACTGTCTATATGGGTAAATCCGTCCTGTGAAACGGTCTGCCCCATAAAATCCTCATCGGTAAAAAGCTTGTAATGAAAAGGAAGCCTTATGGTGTTTGCCCCGGTAGAAGCAATAAAAGCAATGTCGTCGCGGGTTATATAACGGTCTTTGAATTGGCGCCAGAATGCTGCTGTAAAATCGGGGCCGGCCAACTGGGAAAACATTTGGTCTATCCAGCTTGCGGAATTCGTTTTTTTGAATTCGAACATATAACCTTCCGGATTCAGCCAATTGCCAAGGTTGGTCCCTTTTATGAAAAATTTTTCTCCGTGAAGCACCAGGTCAGGTCCGTCAATTTGAATAAAGTCCTGAACCGGGACCTCCTCCTTCATGGTATTACAAGCTAAAAACAAGACTGAAAATCCTATAAAAAACAATCGTTTCATCATGACTATTGCGGTTTTATCGTAACGTAAAGGTAAAATTTTATAACTTGCAAGCCAAAGTATAGGATGTATTTAGAATGAAACATAATTATCTGTTATTGACCGTTGCCATTCTGACAGCGACCTGCGCCAAAACCCCGACTCCCCCCGAATTTGAAAAAGATGCGCGAATTATCAGTATATCAGTAGACAACCAACAGGTGGTCGTTCCTCGTGACGATGTGGCCACCGTGTTGTTCCGTATAGACGAACCCGGTGCGGAGTTCAATTACGATATCAATTCTCCGCAATGCCAGATTGCATTGCGCATTAAGGGGACAACCCGTCAACCCGAAAATTTTTCCATTCAAAGTATTGTTCCCTTACAAGATGAAGGTATATACGAGGTCCGTTTACAGGATAACGGTACATGTCTGACTTATAAAAACTCCGTTGTTATTGGCCTGATAACATCCCGTGCGGGATACGGAACATCCATGATAACCTCCGGGGCATTTGAAGTGATCAGTTCCATGAGTTTTGCCGGGATCAGTAATTTTTACTTCTCCAAAGAACTGAACCCTTCTTTGAAGGAGGACGTACAACTGGACGTAGCATCAGGAGAAGATCTGTACGAAAGTGTTATTGAAGGCAATATCCCCTTCTGGTTGGAAGACCTGAATTTGAAAGCTTCTTTCACAAGCGGGAACCCCGTGAAAGTGAACGGAGTGGTTCAGGAAAGCGGGAAAACGGTTCAGGATTTTTCCCGGCCGGTAGAATACACAGTAGAGACCCATGAAGGTACCGTACTGACCTATACCGCAGAGATCGTTCATTTCACGGGATTGCCCGTGATAATTATCAACACAGAAAATGGGGCTTCTGTAACCTCAAAGGACGACTGGATGAAGGCAACCATCCGAATACAGGGTTTGGGAGCTTTTGAAGATTTCCCTGAATCGGAAACAAATATCCGCGGAAGGGGTAATACCACCTGGTTATGGCCCAAGAAACCTTACGCCCTGAAACTGGAGAGTAAAGCTTCCCTGCTGGGTATGCCCAAACACAAACGCTGGGTATTGTTGGCCAATTTTATGGACCGTACCATGCTCCGGAATCGAATGGCCTTTAAAATCGCCCAATCCACATCCCTGGCCTGGACACCCAGGAACGAGATCGTGGAATTGATCTTCAACGGCCGTCACCAGGGCAACTATATGCTGGTTGAACACATTAAGGAAGATAAGAACCGGGTTAATATCAGCGATGACGGGTACATTTTAGAACTCGATTTTCATTTTGACAACGAGATCCAATGGGTATCCCCTCACGGCCAGAGCGTTCAGCAGGCCGGGATCCCCTTTGCCGTAAAATTCCCGGACGAAGACGATATCACTGCATCACAGATCAACTGGATCAAAGACTATATTGATCAGGCCGGAGCAGCCATATACGGACCGGCCTTTAAAGATCCGGAAACAGGATACAGGAAATTCGTGGATATGCAGTCGTTTGTTGACTATTGGATCGTTTTTGAACTGTGCATCAACCACGAACTGGCCAATCCCGGCAGTGTCTATATGTACAAGGACAAAAACACCAAACTTTTTGCGGGACCAATCTGGGATTTTGACTGGGGAACGTTTTCCTATCAGGCTTCTCCCCAGGCCCGGGGAAATCTCTTTATGACTCAGGCGATCTGGTACAAACAGTTTTTCAAAGACCCTGAATTCGTCGCATTGGTAAAAGAACGCTGGAACCTGCTGAAACACAAATTCGATGAAATTCCCGCCTTTCTGGACGCCGAATACGAACGTTTGAGCTATTCTGCAGAATTGAATTTCAAAATGTGGGATCCGACAGAAGACAAAAACATGAACGGCGGAAATCTTATCAACGGAGATGAACCGCTTACCTATACCCAGGCCGTGGAACGGATGCGGACCATTATCGTGGAACGCATCCAAACCATGGACGAAAGAATTAACGCTTTATAAACCTAAACACACCATTATGAAACTGACCAAAACCATTCTTTTACTGGCAGTTCTGGCTCTTTCTGTACAAACGGGTACGGCCCAGCACAGAAATCCGGATCAGAACAACGATAAAACCGAAACCAAAGCCGACTCTAAAACAGAGGGAAAAGCCCCTGCTAAGCTGGAGGAATTCATTAAGGCAGAAACTTCCGTGATGGAAGGTATGACACCTGTTTATTACCAGGATAAGAACTATTATATAGGTATCCCCGATTCCCTGACAGGCAGGGACATCCTTATGGTAACGCGCATGGCTGAAACCCCTGCCGGATTCCGTGCCAATTTTTTTGGATATGCCGGAGACCAGATTAACAGCGGGATGTTGCGTTTTGAGAAAGGGCCGGACAATAATCTATTCCTGACCAAAGTACTTGCCCGCGAACAATCCAAGGATACAACCCAGGCAATGTACTATAACGTTACCCGCTCCAATAGGCCGGCCCTGATCGCTGCTTTTGACATCAAGGCGATCAACGCAGACAGCACCCTTTACCTGATAGACGTAACGGACCTGGTAAACAGTGACAACGAAAGCCTTTATTTCAGCAAAAGGCAGAAAAAATCAGCCAAAATGACAGCTTTGCAAAAAGACCGTTCCTATGTAAAAAGCGTAAAATCTTTCCCCATCAACACCGAACTGCGCAGTATAAAAACCTATGCCCTCCAGGAAAGTGATGATCCGCTTACCTTCGAGATCAACTGTTCCCTGGTCCTCCTTCCCAAAGAACCCATGCAACCCAGGTATTTTGACGAACGCGTAGGTTTTTTCACATCCAATTACACGGATTTTGATGAGAATCCCCAAGGCATCAAAACCATTCGCATGATCGCCCGCTGGAGGCTGGAACCAAAACCCGAAGACCTGGAAAAATACAAACGGGGAGAATTGGTGGAACCGGCTAAACCCATCGTTTTTTATATTGATCCCACCACACCCAAAGAATGGGTACCCTATCTGATCCAGGGCGTTAACGACTGGCAGCCGGTCTTCGAAAAAGCAGGTTTTAAAAATGCCATTTACGCTTTGGAAGCACCCACACCCGAAGAAGATCCTACGTGGAGCCTGGAGGATGCCCGAAACTCGGCAATCGTCTATAAACCTTCGACCATTGCCAACGCCAGCGGTCCGCACGTAAGCGACCCCCGCTCGGGTGAGATCATTGAAAGTCATATCAACTGGTACCACAACGTAATGAGTCTGGTTCACAACTGGTATTTTGTCCAATGTGCCGCAGTAGATCCCCAGGCCCGGGCCATAACTTTCCCCACAGAACTGATGGGACAACTCATCCGGTTTGTTTCCTCCCATGAAGTGGGTCATACGCTGGGATTGCGTCACAATTTTGGGGCTACAGCCTATTATACTACAGAACAATTACGCGACCCCGAATTCCTGGCTGCCAACGGCCATACAACTTCTATAATGGATTATTCCCGGTTCAATTTTGTGGTACAACCGGAAGACAATATTTCACGGGACCTGCTCTTCCCGCGTATCAGTCATTACGATAACTGGGCCATAGAATGGGGTTACAGGCGTTTTTACCAGTTTGCCGATGCAAAAGAAGAGATCCCCTATCTGAACAAATGGGTCATTGAAAAGACCAAAGACCCCTACGTACGTTTCAACGGAGGTGCCGAGTCGGGGCTGAGCGATCCCCGGGCACAGTCGGAAGATCTGGGAGACAACCAGATGGAAACCTGTGAACTGGGTATCAGGAACATGAAAGTCATCCTTGAAAACCTTCCCGAATGGACAAAGGTCGCAAACGAAAATTACAGGGGACTTGCCACACTCTATCCCCAGATCACTACCCAATTTAACCGTTATATCGGTCACGTATCCAAATGGGTTGGAGGTGTTTTCGCAGATGTGAAAACAGTAGAGCAGGAAGGACCGGTTTACGTACCTGTTCCCCGGGAGAAGCAAAAAGAAGCCGTGGCGTTTCTGGACCGGAATATTTTTACCGCCCCGGAATGGATCCTGCCCGATTACCTGGCAGAATTGTTGCCGATCAACCGTCTGGCCGTCATGGAGAACCTGCAACAAAGCGCCGTTACCGGGCTGATTAATAAAAACGTCCTGGTACGGATGCTCCGGGCAGAAGAGCAACTGGGAGCAAAAGCTTATTCCCTGGAAGCCTTTTTCTCCGACATGAATCGCAGTATTTTCGGAAATTACCGGGACACGGACATATACCGCAGGAGCCTGCAGAACATTTATATCAACACACTTTGCCAGCTGGTTAAACCCAAAGAAGAGAATGGGAACGCTTCCCCGGAAGCGGTTCGTTACCGCAGAGTCGAGGCTTCTATTGAGAACAATGATGTGAAGTCTTTGGTCATGGCTGAATTGCAAAAGATCGGGAAAAAGCTCAAACGTGCTAAAGGCGATGACCGTACCCGTGCTCATTACCAATTCCTTTATCAAACAATTGAAGACTTGTAGTGAATTTTACGCATATTGTTTTTGACGTAGACGGGACTTTACTGGACAGTGAAAAAACCGGCCTGATATCCCTGCAGCAAACTATCCGCAGTGAACTGGGAAAAGAAATGACCCTTGAGGAACTTTATCCTTATTTTGGGATTCCCAGTTTCCAGGCGGTACTCAGGCTTGGATTTGAAGACCCGGAAAAAGCCGCTGTATTGTGGGAGGAAAATTTCCAGGCACTTACCTATCTTACCCTGCCTTTTAACGGGGTTGAAGAAGTATTGAAGTCTCTGCATAAGAGAAGTGTTGTTATGGGTGTGATCACCTCCCGTAACAGGGCTGAATTTGATTCCGACCGTCACTTGTCGATATGGATGCCATATTTTTCCATGACCATATGTGCAGAAGATGCCCCCAAACACAAACCCGCGCCGGATCCCATGTGGCTGTTCCTGGAAAAAACCGGGGCAGATCCGTCCAACGTGCTTTTTGTAGGTGACACGTTTAACGACCAGTTATGTGCACACGCTGCCGGCACCTCTTTTGCACTTGCTTTGTGGGGAACCAGGAACGGCAAGGATATGCCTGCCGAGTTTTACCTGGAACATCCCCGGGATTTATTAACCTTATAGGTTGTATGAAAAAATACGCAGGACTGTTGTTTTTGCTCCTGCTTCCCCTGGCAGCAGGAGGGCAGGATGCAGACCATCCTGCCACGGCTCTGATACGCATGCGGGAAGCCTTCAAGCTGTCGGCCCTGATCCCGGATTATCCTCGGATGCTCTCCCTGATGGATAGTATGATGCTGATGGAAACAGCCATAGACCGGACTGCCCGTCCCCATATATTTCAAACATATCAGGATTATGCGCCGTTGTTCGGTAAGAACGCGGAAGGCCGCCTTGTTCATCATTTGTTTCTCTTTACCCGGTTCCCGGAAAAACGGGGGAAATACGGAGCGGAATTACCGGCAAAACCGACGGAAATATACGGGATCCCGGCATCACCTTACCAAAACCTGCTGTTAAACGACCCTCTGGTATATCCCTGCTACGGACTTTATCAACTTGCACTTTTTGTCATTGAAGATTACCCGGCATTGATCTCCCTGCTGGAAAAAGGACAGGGGAATGTTCCATATAACCTGATAGCGGCAAGATACAGGCAACTGCTGTCATCTCCCGTTTCAGGGGAGTTGAAAAAAGCCGGTTTGGACAGCCTCCTGGAACAGTTCCCCTATACAGACCCCATCTCTTATGTATACCTGGAAAAAGCGCGTATGCTGACAGAAGACAGGCAATACCGGGAAGCCCTGGAATTAAGCCGGAAAACATACAGGAGGTTCCCGGTCAGTACGGTCAGGGAATCGTTCTCCGACATGATAGAATTCCTTACCCAACCATCTATTGACCTGCAAATAAAAAAACAGCTGTATCCCGGGTCGAAGGCAGAAGTGATAATAACACGCAGAAATATAAAGCGTTATAAATTAAAGATCCTGGACGGACAGGGAAAACGAATGTCAGGTAAAACACACCGTTACCCGGATGTTCCTGTATACAGTGCCATAAGGGATACAGTATTTATTACCGTTCCCCCGGAAGGGTCTTTCACCATCGGGATCAAAAAAGGAAAAACAAACACCCGATCTTCGTTTTATTCAGGAAAAGTAGCCGCTATGTTCCGAACTCACAGGGATACCGGATACGTTTATGCCACTGATCTGCAAAGCGGGAAGCCCCTTCAAAAGGTGGATGTCCGGTTTGTAAACGATGTCCGGGAGCCTTTTCTCCTGCACACGGACGGTTTTACCCCTCTGGATGTCAGGACCGGAGAATCGTTCCGGCTGAGTGTGCCTTCAGAGAACACGGCCGTTCCAGATACGTTTTCGGTTCCGATCAACGTTTGCCCGTGGGATTTTCAGTACGGAGAAGGGGAAAGGGAAATCACTTCGGCAGCCCTTTTTACCGACAGAAAATTGTACGGGAACCAGGACACTCTCTTTTTTAAAGGCATTGTCACAAAATTTAAGAACGGTAAATGTCAGCCGTCTGCAGGAGAAAACTATACAGTGGTTTTACGAAACAATGCCAATTACCGGGACACACTGGATACGGTTCACGTACAGGCCAATAATTTTGGCTCATTCAGCGGTTTTTTCCCTCCCGGAAGCACCCGTATGAACGGCTCCCATAGCATTACTTTTCCGGGGGCCTCGGCCCACATCCGTATAGAAGAGTACACCCGACCATCCTTTACACTGGCCTTGTCCCCGGTTCGCCAGGCATATGCTTTCAACGACACCATCGTACAACAGGGAGTAGTGTTCAATTATGCCGGATTTCCACTGGCCAACACTGCCGTTCATTGCCGCGTGCTTTTCAGGTCATCTTTCCGACCGTATTACGTTCATTCAAAAATGTCCGGCAACAATGAAGGACTTATATATTCAGATACCCTGAAAACCACTGCAGAAGGCGAATTCAAACTTGCATTCCCGGCCTTGAGACCTCCCGGCGACACTTCCCTTCACGGTATGCTGGAGCTGGAAATCACCGCTGTAGACATTACCGGTGAAACACAACAAAAAACGGTGCTTTTGCCGGTATCCGGCTTCCGTTATACCATACACTCCAACTTCCTGCACCAAAAAGAAGAAGTTCTGAACAATATCCTGATCCGGGAAAAGGAACCCTACATAAGGTTCTTTGTAAAAAGCAGCAACGGTTTTGATCAGGACCTGCCCCTGACCTGTCATTTTTTACAAAACGGGGATACGGTCCTCACAGACATCCTGCATTCCGGGCAGCTATACCAACCGCCTTGGGATTCCATGAGATCCGGCCGTTGGGAAATTACCGCCGGGATGGATGGGGCAGAACCCTACTCTGTGTCTTTCTTCCTATTAAGCCTCAACGACACGCTCAGCCCGTCAGACACAGCTCTTTTCTTTTGTCCCCTTGCAGGAGAACCGCCTTCCTTTTTGCTGGGAACGGTTGAAAAGCCGGTTTATGTCCTTGTTGAGTGGTACGCAGGGGGGTCCCCTATCAGCAAAAACCACCTGGTTCTTGAGCCCGGTATGAAAACTTTTTCTTTTCCCGGCCTCCCGGCGGGAGATGACCCGCCGGAGTTGCGCCTTGTGGCAGTCCGGAACGGGCAATATATTGAATTCCGACACCGGTGGGAAAAACCAGCCGAAGAATCACTCCCGTTACGTTTTGTTTCCCTGCGAAGGAATACGGAGCCTTACTCCCTTGAATCTTTTGGGATCATGCTTCCCAAAAAAGAAAACGCCGAGGTTTTGGTGAGCATTTTCAACAAAAGTACGGACCGGCTGACCCCCAATCACTTTGATTACCGACCCGCCCGGGAACCGTACATGCCGATACCGGCCATACGGCACCATTTTATGGATCTTTCAACCTCAAGGAGCAAAACAGGATCCCTTCCCGGGTTGTACTACGCTGCCGGAAGGAACGCCGTTGCTTCCGATATGATATCACAGGAAAAATCTGATACAAAGGCTGTTTCCCAATCCGCCGACACTGGATCCGAAATTCTTGTACGCAGCGATTTTGAGGAAACCCTGGCCTTTTTGCCGCACCTGCTGCCCGACAGCACCGGCATGGTCCCTGTCACTTTCAGAACGAACGGACTTTTGGGGACGTTCCGTATCCTTACCCTGGCTCACACCCCTGACGGGAAAAGTATCACAGCTGAAGACACCCTGCTGGTAAGAAAAGAAGTTATGGCCATGCCTTCTTTTCCTGCTTATCTAAGAGAACACGACCGTATAGAGCTGACTGTTCCGGTTATCAACTTGACTTCATCTCCTGTGGAAGGGATTGCCTTTCTGAAAATTGGGGAAAACGAACAGGAAAAGCAGCCTGTCTGCCTGCTTCCTTCTGAAAGAATTATTTTTAACTGGGATTATACCACACCTCTGGTTGCGGATGACCGTGTACCCCTGGTGGAAATAACGGCAGGGTTCAAAAGTTCCCTCCACAGTGATGCACAACAAAACATCCTTCCGGTATTGCCCATGAAAGAGCAGATAACCCGCGCCAGGACAAAGATACTTACCGGAGACGGCGTGGTTACACTGGTCAAACAAAATAAAGATTCACGGGCCACCCTGGATGTGACCACCCCGTTTATGGCAGCAGTCCGGGCCATCCCCTCGGTTTGCGAACCTTCGGGGAGCAACCTTACGGCATGGATCCCGGCTTTTTACGCAAACAACACCGGAGCCCGCTTGTTGCAGGAATTCCCCGGGATACTGCCTTCATTGGACAAAGTGCCTGAAGGACAAGCCTCGGCCTTTAAAAACAACGCCCGATTGACCGAGATCCTGATCTCACAAACGCCATGGGCGGATTACCCGGGACGCGAAGCAGATAGGATCCGGCGCCTGAAACGGCTGGGTGATCCCCGTTACATGAGATCTTTCAATGAAAAAGCCCTGGAATATTTTGGTTCACTGCATCGGCCCGACGGAGGATTTTCCTGGTTCCCGGGAATGGAGAGTTCCTATACGCTGACTTTGTATTTCCTGGAGGTTACGGGCAATATGAAAGAAAACGGAGTCGTTACAGGGGAGGATGATCGGTTACAGGTGCTTGCAGAAAAAGCCATTCATTATGCAGACAGTTTGTTTGCCAAACGTTACAGCGAAACCGCTGCCACCGAATTTACCCGGGATATTTTGACGTATTTCTATGTACGCAGTGCCTTCCCGGAGATTCAGGCCAGCAAGGACGTTCAAAAAGTGACGGCACGTTATTCCGGCATCTTAAAAGAATCCTGGAAAGGAGCCACGGTTGCAGAAAAAGTATTTCTGGCAGTAATACTGGAAAGAACGGATCAACAAGAAGTGCTTGACCGGGTTTTATCGTCTCTCAGGGAATTTGCCGTATGTGATGCGGATCAGGGTTGCTATTTCCCGAATGCCTTGCCTTACGACGGCCTGATGTATTCGGAAATGAAAGTACATGCATTGTTGTTGCGTTTATTCAGAAACGATCCAAAAATCAGGAACGGACTGACCCGCTGGTTGCTGGACAGGAAAGAAAACCAGATATGGGAGTCCGGACCCTCAACCACCGATGTGATCCATGCCCTGCTTTATTACGGAAACGAGGATATTGCAGAGATGCCACGTTATGAGACACTTGTCCGGGGCACGACATATACAGTCAGAAACCGCTCCCGTGCAGAATTGTATGTAACCCTCTACGAACAAACCCTGGAAGACCTTCGTGAGGCCCAACCTTATGCCAACGGGATGGAGATCCGCCGGGCTTTTTACCGGTTGTCAGACAACGCGCTCATCACGGAAAAAGACACCCTTAAGCGGGGAGAACGCATCGTGGCGTGCTATTTTGTAACAAACGAACAAGCACGGAGTTTTGTCCAGATGAACGTGTCACATGCAGCCTGTCTGATCCCGGAATCCGAAACATCCGGATACCGGTGGAATGCTTCGGGTTCCTGGTACCGTGAGGTCAAAACCGGGTCAACAGAATTCTTTTTTCAAACCCTTTCCAGGGGAGAACATGTGATTGAAGAACGTTTTTACGTCACACAGACAGGTATTTTTCAACAGGGAAGTATCCGGGTAGAGTCCTTATTCGCTCCACGTTACAGGGGGTTTTCTTCGGGCAAAACCCTGGTGGTTGCCAACTGAAGAAATGAATTTTTATTAAGAAAATACTGGTTCTGAGCTGTTAAATAGAAAAAAACGTATATCTTTGCAGCCCCGTTTGGGGTAAAACTTATTATTAACCACACTTAAAATCAATTGCTGACAATGGCCGATTATTTAGATGCCCTGAAAAAGCAAGAGATTTTCGGACAGTACGGAACGTCTAATAAGGACACCGGATCTGCTGAAAGCCAGATCGCCTTATTTTCTTACCGTATCGCCCATCTTACCGAACACATGAAGTCCAACAAGAAGGACTACGGCACACAACGTGCATTGCTCCGTTTGGTAGGTAAACGTCGCCGCCTGCTGGATTATCTGAAGGCCAACGACATTGAGCGGTACCGTAATATTATTAAAGCGCTCAATCTCCGGAAATAGCTTACAAGGCGATGGGAGCGCGTCTCCCTCGCAAACCAAACAAAGGCTGCACTCTCTCGTTGGAGATCAGCCTTTTTTTTGAATTTCTTAATTATTCCGGTCCAAATTAACGCAATCCGGGGATCGGGATAAGCGGAATGGATAATTTTTAACAACCCCTTACAGGAAGGGGCGGATTGCAGATGAAATAATAAATGAAGATCATTAAGAAGGTCATTACATTGGATGATGGCCGCACTATTGAGATCGAAACCGGGAAACTGGCCAAGCAGGCCGACGGTTCGGTAGTAGTAAAAATGGGGGGCACCATGCTTTTGGCAGCTGTCACCTGTGCAAAAGAAGCAAAGCCCGATACGGACTTTATGCCTCTTTCTGTTGATTACAAAGAAAAATTTGCCGCTGCCGGAAGGTATCCGGGCGGATTTATGAAACGGGAAGGACGTCCTTCCGATTATGAGATCCTGATCTCACGTTTGATCGACCGTGCTCTCAGACCCCTCTTTCCGGAAGATTTCCACGCAGATGTATTTGTAAACGTCTTTCTGGTATCTGCCGAGAAAGATATCATGCCCGATGCCCTGGCCGGACTGGCTGCTTCGGCAGCTTTGGCCGTAAGTGATATTCCTTTCAACGGACCCATTTCAGAGGTTCGAGTTGGCCGTATAAACGGGGAATTTGTGATCAATCCTTCGTTCAACCAACTGAAGGAAGCCGATTTGGACATCATTGTAGGAGCCACTTATGACAACATCATGATGGTAGAAGGCGAGATGAAAGAGGTCAGCGAAGCCGTTATGTTGGAAGCTATTAAGTTTGCGCATCAGGAGATCAAAAAACACTGCAAGATGCAGATGGAACTGACGGAGGAAACCGGCAAAACCGTAAAACGCGAGTATTGCCACGAGGATAACGACGAAGAACTGCGCAAAGCCGTAGAAGCTTTCTGTTACGACCGTTGCTACGCCATTGCCAAATCAGGTGATGACAAGCAAACCCGCACCGAAGCCTTTGATGCGTTGAAAGAAGAATTCATAGAAACCATTCCCGAAGAAGAAAGGGAAGAAAAAGCCATGATGGTGGCACGTTATTATCACGATGTGGAAAAAAGGGCTATGCGCCGCATGATCCTGGATGAAGGTATCCGTCTGGACGGTCGTTCCACCAGCGATATCCGCCCCATATGGTGCGAAGTAGACTACCTGCCCATGGCACACGGTTCTGCCGTTTTCACACGCGGAGAAACCCAATCACTGACTACCGTTACCCTGGGAACCAAGCTCGACATGAAAGAAATGGACGAAGTCCTCATACAAGGTACCGAACAATTTGTACTGCATTACAATTTCCCTCCCTTCTCAACAGGCGACGCCAGGCCCAGCCGCGGTGTAGGCCGTCGCGAAGTCGGACATGGCAACCTGGCACACCGTGCCCTGAAAACAATGGTCCCTGTAGGAGAAGAGAATCCTTATGCGATCCGTGTGGTATCGGATATCCTGGAATCAAACGGCTCCTCTTCCATGGCCACGGTTTGTGCCGGTACACTGGCTTTGATGGATGCCGGGGTAAAACTAAAAAAACCTGTATCGGGAATAGCCATGGGCCTGATCACCGATGCCGGCAACAAGAAATTTGCCATTTTGTCCGACATTCTGGGTGATGAAGACCACCTGGGCGATATGGACTTCAAGGTAACAGGAACCCGTGAAGGGATCACAGCTACCCAGATGGACATCAAAGTTGACGGGCTTCCCTACGAAATACTGGAACAGGCTTTGGAACAGGCCCGCCAGGGAAGGCTTCATATCATGGACGAAATGATGAAGACCATTTCAGAACCCCGTGCCGAGTACAAACCTCACGTTCCCCGTATTGTACAGATCACCATACCCAACACCTTCATTGGAGCCGTTATCGGAACAGGAGGTAAGGTTATCCAGGAGATCCAGAAGACAACCGGAACAACTATCACCATTACCGAACAGGGTGACTTTGGAATTATTGACATTTTCGGTGAAAACAAGGAAGGCATGGATGCCGCCCTGGCAACCATAAAAGCCATTACCACCGTTCCGGAAGTCGGTGAAGTATATACCGGCAAAGTGGTCTCGATCCTTGAATTCGGAGCGTTCGTGGAAATACTTCCAGGGAAAGAAGGACTTCTGCACATATCCGAACTCGACTGGAAGAAAGTGGACAAAGTGGAAGATGTAGTAAAAGTTGGCGAAGAAGTAACCGTGAAACTGCTTGAAGTTGATGAAAGAAGCGGTAAACTGCGTCTTTCCCGTAAGGCTTTGATAGAAAAGCCCGAAGGTTACGTAGAGCCCGAACGCAGACCACGTCCTTCCAACGGAGACCGGAACAACCGCGGTTACTCACGCGGCAATGACCGGAACAACTCCCGGGGCAGAGGCAGATAGTGCAACGCACACTTTATTCTTTTCGCTGATTTTCAGCGATTTATAAAAAAGCACCCCTAGGGGTGCTTTTTTTTATCTGCCTGGCTATCAGGCAGAAGAATAAAGTGTGCGTTGCACTCAAATCTGCATCCGGAATTCCAAAATGCCCCCCGCCATAATGTCTTTAAAATCTATATAAAACTTGTCGTAGGGTTGTCCGTTCAGGCGTATACTTTTAATGCGGTAGTTTTCCGGACTGTTGTCATGAACTATTATTGTAAAGGTTTTACCCTCTCCTACCTGAATGACGGCCTTATCCATAAGGGGTGAGCCAAACACATAGCGGCCGCCGGCAGGTTCCACCTGGTAAAAGCCCAGGGCCGAGAGAATATACCAGGCAGACATCTGGCCTACATCTTCATTCCCGGATAACCCGTCCGTGGCATCCCGGTACAGGGTTGTAAGTATCTGACGGACCCTGGAGGCGGTTTTTTCCGGGTGCCCGGCATACGCATACATATACGCTATATGATGACTCGGCTCGTTGCCGTGGGCATACTGACCTATCAGGCCCGAGATGTCGGGAGAGGCATCTTCACCCAGGTCTCCTTCCACTACAAAAAGGGAATCGAGCTTTGTCAAAAAGGCTTCGCGGCTTCCGAACAGTTCTATTAGGCCGGGAACATCATGAGGAACAAGCCAGGTATACTGCCAGGCATTCCCCTCGGTATAATCGTCTTCCCGGTGAGAAGAACGAAAAGGAGAGAACGGTTCTCTGAACTTTCCGGTGGAAGAACGTGCCCGCATAAAACCGGTGACAGGATCAAATAAATGGACGAATGCTTTGCTGCGTTGTGTAAACAATTTTTCTCCCAGTGAATCGTTTAGCATAGTCGCCACCTGCGCCACGCTCCAGTCGGCCGGGGCGTATTCCAGGGTTTTGGCCACAGTCTCGTGTGCCGGGTCTTTATCATAGGGAATGTACCCGTATTCTTTGTACCATTCCAGGCCCCTTTCGTCCAATAAGGCAGATTCTTTCATGGCTTGATAGGCACGGGCCGGATCACTTACAAATCCTTTCAGTACCAGGTCTGCCAGAACGGGAATGCCCGGGTTCCCTACCATACAATCTGTTTCGTTACCCATCAAGTGCCATACAGGGAGTTTTCCCTGTTTATCAAAGATATCCATCATGGTCATCGCATAATCTTCCATTTTTTCCGGGTGTATGATGGTGGCAAGCGGATGAGCCGCGCGGTAAGTATCCCATAATGAGAATGTTGTGTATTTTATAAAGCCGTCAGGATAGTCGTGGTCACAGAAAAGGGAAGGGGCTATCATGGTGTGATAGAGTGCTGTATAAAAAATCCTTTTGTAGGATTCATTTTCGGTTTCGTAATGAATTTTTGCCAGTTCCCTGTTCCAGGCTTTATCGGCATCTGAACGAACTCCGTCAAAATCCCAGCCCGGCAATTCCGCCTGCAGGTTTTCCGCTGCTTTTTCCATACTTACAGGCGACAAGGCCACTTTAATCAATACCGTCCCGTCGGGTGGAAGATCGGGCAACACTCTGGCATAAGACCTGAGGGCAGTAATACTGTCACCGCCAAACCGAGCGGTTCCGTCAAACATTTCTACCCCTTTCAGAGGAACTGAAAATTCTGCGGTAAAGTATACCTCCTGGTGCCGGGCCCAACCCGTCGAAACCCGATACCCTTTAACGGTCCGGTCACCGTCCCATTCCAGGTGTCCTTCAACGGGACTGTCCCATCCTATGCCGTGCTCCAGATCAATGACCACACTTTTTTGGACAGAATCCCGGGGAAAAGTATACCGGTGAAACGCCACCCGGGGCGTTGCCGTCAATTGGGCCCGGATCCCCGATCCTTCCAGTTTCACGGAATAATAACCGGGCCTGACCGTTTCTTTGTCGTGCGTAAATAAGGCACACAATCCTTCGCGATCGGTCCGGACCTCCCCGGCAACGGGCATCAGCAAGATATCTCCCAGATCCCCTATTCCCGTTCCGCTCAAATGCATCTGGGCAAAACCTATGATGGTGGAGTCTGAATAATGGTACCCCGAACACCAGTCCCAGCCCTGGTTGTACTGAACAGGACCGGCCTGGACCATACCAAATGGGACGTTGGCCCCTACAAAGACATGACCGTGTCCTCCGCTCCCTATCAATGGGGCCACGTATTGAGTCAAAGAAACTGCATTTTGGTCCGGGGTGTTGTTTTGATCACAAGCCATTATCAGGACAACAGCAGGGATAATAAACAAATGTATAAAAAACAAACGGGTCTTCATGCTTAAAATTTGTACCAAGATAAGGAATTCCGTGAAGTTTGGCTTTTTTCATTTTTCAAGTAACTTTACGAAAATATTGCTACAATGATGAATAAATACAGTCTGATAGCCTGTATGGGCTTATGGGCATTTTTTCTTGCAGGATGCCAGTCTAATGAATCCTACACAAAAGGTATTGGCATTTATCCTGGCGATCCGGCAGAGGATCTCTCTCCGAAACTTGTAACAGATAATGATCAATACGGTAATGTGGCCCTCAACCGGATCACGTATCATTCTTCCGCATTTGATTACAACCTTACCGGACAGTTGGCAACAGACGGCATCAAAGCCGTTTCGGGCCCCTCTTTCATAAACGTTTCTTCGCAAAACGGGAACTTGAAAAAGCGGGAAAAAGGATGGCTGTTCGATTTTAAAGTAAATTCGGTATACCAGACGACCGGAGAAAATATTATTATCATGCTGGAACTTGAAGGAAGGGTTCCTGTTGTAACACGTATGGACCTGAAGGGATCCCTGATCTATCAACCCGGAAAAAGATCCCGGTACCAAATTTTGTGTTACGGTTCGTCAGACGGAAAAGAATGGGATCTGGTCAAAAGTGAAAAAGGCAGCGGATTCCCCGGCACGGAACGCCCCAATCCTTACGCACAATGGGCAGGTATACCCCAACCTTCCGTCCCTGAAGGACCACAGCCTTCTTATCAGTTTTCTTTCTCGCCTCCCCGGCCGGAACGCATCATTGAGCAGTCTTATCAGTTCAATCAACCGGTTCAGTATAAATTTTACAAAATTGAATTCCATGTTCCCGGTGCAGATGAATGGACTTTTTCCGACTGGGATTTCTTCCATAATGACAGGGCGGTAACGATATCGCCTTCCGTGGATTTCCACAGTGCCTGGATGAGTGCCGGAAGCGGCAATGAATGGCTTATGGTAGACCTGGGGACCATTTCCACTGTTGACAGCATTGCCCTGCACTGGATAAACAAGGCAGTCAAAGGAACTTTGCAAGGATCCCCGGACAACAGTAACTGGACGCAAATGGCATCACTTCCCGGAGGTGAAGACCCCTTGGATATCATCAAACTACAAACCCCTGCAAAAGTAAGATTTCTGAAGCTTTGCACGGAAGAATCCATAAACGGGGAACGTTATGTTTTAACCGAACTGGAGGCTTTCGGCACTGGATCCGTAAAACCTGTTCCGAAAGCCAGGAACAACCCTTCCGCAAACAAGATCTCTCTCAACGGGGGTGACTGGAAATTACAACGCAGTTCCCTGGTTTCCGAAACCGGACAGGTTATCTCCAGGATAGACTACACAACCACTGAAAAATGGATAACGGCCACGGTTCCAGGAACAGTTCTTACCAGCTACATGAATGCAGGAGCGATCCCGGATCCCAATTACGGCGACAACCAGGTTCAGATATCTGAATCTTTCTTCAACTCTGATTTTTGGTACAGAACCACATTTTTCGTACCTGAAAATTTCAACCGGGAAAAACTTTTCCTAAACTTTGACGGAATTAACTGGAAAGCTCCCGTTTATCTGAACGGGGTGAGAATTGGTCGTATACGCGGGGCCTTTACACGCGGGAAATTTGACGTTACCAAATACATTATCCCCGGGGCAGATAATGTGCTTGCTGTAAAGATCAGAAAAAACAGGCATTTTGGCGAAGTTAAAGAACAAAACGCACAGAGTCCTGATCAGAATGGGGGCATCCTGGGAGCCGACAATCCCACTTTTCATGCTTCCATAGGATGGGACTGGATCCCCACCATACGGGGAAGAAACATCGGGATCTGGAACGATGTGTTCCTGACAACTACCGGTCCTGTCAGCCTGGATGATCCCTTAGTACAGACCTTTTTACCGTTACCGGATACGACCCGGGCGGACATAAGCATTGAAGCCACCCTGAAGAATTACCGCGACGAATTTGTCCTGGGCTCTTTAAAGGGATCTTATGGAAACGTTCCTTTTACCGTGGAAGTAGGCCTGGAACCGGGAGAGACACGCACCGTTACCACAAGGATAGCAGTGGAAAACCCCAAATTATGGTGGCCGAAAGGATACGGAGCTCCCAACCTGTACCCCGTAACCATGGAATTCCATCTGGACGGGATAAAGTCGGACAGTGTATCTTTCTTCTCCGGTGTCAGGCAAATGGATTTTGATGAAAACAACGGGATCCTTTCCCTGTATATCAACGGCCGCCGTTTTATAGGCCGGGGAGGAAACTGGGGATTTTCCGAATCTAACCTGAACTACCGTGCCCGTGAATACGACATTGCCGTAGCCTATCATGCCGACATGAATTTTACCATGATCCGTAACTGGGTGGGCCAGACAGGAGATGATGAGTTCTACCAGGCTTGTGACCGTCACGGCATTATGGTCTGGCAGGATTTCTGGCTGGCCAATCCCTGGGACGGCCCGGATCCTTACGATGAAAAGATGTTCATGCAAAATGCGGAAGATATGGTACGCCGGATCCGGAATCATCCTTCCATAGCTATTTATGTGGGGCGAAACGAAGGATTCCCTCCCAAAACGCTGGACGATGCATTGCGTGAAATGATCTCCCGACTTCATCCCGGGATCCATTATATATCGCATTCATCGGCCGGAGTGGTCAGTGGCGGCGGACCATACCGTGCTCTACCCGTAAGGGATTATTACCTGCTGTACGGTAAAGACCGTATGCACAGTGAACGCGGTATGCCCAACGTCATGAACTACGAAAGCCTGGTACAAACCATGCCCGCTGAAACCCTCTGGCCTCATAACGACATGTGGGGACTGCACGATTTCTGTCTGGAAGGGGCCCAGGGAGCCGCTTCATTCATGGAATTTGTGGAAAAATCTTTCGGTCCAGTAAAAGATGCCAAAGAATTTTCCGAATATGCCCAATGGATCAATTACAACGGATACCGGGGTATGTTTGAAGGCAGAAGCGAATTCAGAAGGGGCTTGCTGTTATGGATGAGTCATCCTGCATGGCCTTCACAGGTATGGCAGACTTATGATTATTACTTTGATCCCACCGCTGCTTATTTCGGATGCAAAAAAGCTTCCGAACCGCTTCATATTCAATGGAATCCAGTATATGATGATATTGAAGTGGTCAACCTGCACGCCAAAAGACACGATAATCTTGTGGCAAAAGCCATACTGATCAATTCAGACGGAACCGTTCAGTGGGAAAAAGACACCTTGATCAACAGCCGGGAAGACTCCACAGTAAAATGTTTCAGGCTGGAATTCCCCGAAACTTTGAGCCCTGCACATTTCATAAAACTGGTTTTAACAGAAAACGAAAAGATCGTATCTGAAAACTTTTACTGGCGTGGACTTGAGGACAGCAATCTCCGGTCTCTGAAAGACCTTCCAAAGGTGACTTTAAAAGAAAGAACCAAAAGGCAGAAAATCAAAGAAGGTTGGAAACTGACTACTGTCCTGGAAAATGATTCAGACACTCCCTGCCTGATGGTCCGCCTTAAAGTTGTCGGGAATAATACCGGTGAGAGGATCCTTCCTGTATTGTACAGTGACAATTACGTGTTCCTCATGCCGGGTGAAACCAAAGAGATCGTCATGACACTCAAAGGACAGGACACACGGGGAGAAAGACCAATTGTAAATGTTTCCGGATTTAATTATGAACCGTAACCTGCTGCTGATCCTGGGAATCATTGCCCTTACCGGTTGCCGGTCGAACAAAGACCTACAACTGTGGTACGACAGTCCTGCAGGTATTTGGGAAGCCACACTACCGCTGGGAAACGGCAGGCTGGGAATGATGCCCAACGGACATCCGTCAGAAGAAAATATCGTCCTGAATGAAATTACGTTATGGTCCGGATCAGAACAGGATGCCACCAACCCCACGGCAAGTGAATACCTGCCGCAAATAAGGCAGCTCTTGCTTGAGGGTCGTAACGACCTGGCACAGGAACTGATGTACGAACATTTTGTGTGCGGGGGATTGGGCTCGGGATACGGAAGCGGTGCCGATATTCCGTTCGGATGTTACCAGGTTCTGGGGAATCTGCACCTGGATTTTGCGGGAACTGAGTATAAGGAAGGATCATACCAAAGAAGCCTCAACCTTAGAAAGGCATTGGCCCGCACTGAATTTGAGGACCATTCAAGGGAATATTTCACCTCTTTTGCCCATGATGTGGGAATTATCCGCATCAAATCAAAGAAAAAGACGCACATAGTCATTCACATGGACCGGCCCGAAAGGTTTACAACAGCGGTTGAGAACGAGCGACTGGTCATGCGGGGTACCATGACCAGCGGCGTAGAAGGAGTTCAGGGAATACCTTACGTAGCCAAAGTCGCTGTCAGATCAAAAAAGGGAAACGTAGTATTTGCCGGGGACAGCATTGTTCTGGATGGCATGAAAAAAGCCACGTTGATCTTATCGGCAGCTACCGGTTATTTCTCCGATGATCCGGAAAAACATTGCGACACGCTCCTGCAAAATGCACTCGACAAACGCTACAAGCGGTTGCGTAAGGATCATATCCGCGCATACAGACGGTTGTTTGACCGGGTCTCCCTGCAACTCGGCCCGGTAAATGACTTGCCGGATATTCCCACGGACGAACGGCTTTCCGCTTCCGGGACAAAAGACGATCCGGGACTGGATGCCCTGTATTACCAATACGGGCGCTATTTGCTGATTTCCTCGACACGTCCCGGGCAATTGCCTCCCAACCTTCAGGGACTCTGGGCCAATACCGTCCAGACTCCGTGGAACGGCGATTATCACCTGAACATCAACCTGCAAATGAGCCACTGGCTGGCCGAGCCTGGGAACCTTGCCGAGTTGCACACTCCGCTAATCGATTTTACCAGGGCCCTCGTTCCTTCAGGTGCCACTACCGCCCGTTCTTTTTACGGAGCCGAGGGGTGGACAGCGCATGTGATCTGCAATCCCTGGCATTTTACCGCACCCGGGGAATATCCTTCCTGGGGGGCGACAAATACGGGAGGGGCCTGGCTTTGCCAGCATTTGTGGACGCATTACATGTACAATCCCAATGAAAAATACCTGAAGGAAGTTTACCCGGTAATGAAAGGAGCCAGTGAATTCTTCCTGTCCTCCATGATCCGGGAACCTTCCCACGGATGGCTGGTTACAGCACCTACCACTTCTCCTGAAAATGCCTTTTATATGCCCGACGGAAAAACAGTTGTAAGTGTATGTATGGGATCTACCATGGACAACCAGTTGGTCAGGGAATTGTTTACCAACACTTCCCTGGCTGCGGTAATACTGGGCATTGACAGCGTCTTTTGCGAACAATTGCAAGAAGCTGTTCAGGATCTTCCCCCACACCGGATAAGTCCCGAAGGCTACCTGCAGGAATGGCTGGAAGATTACAGGGAAACCGATCCGCACCACCGCCATGTTTCACACCTGTACGGCTTGCATCCCGGAGTTCAGATCACTCCTTCAGCAACGCCGGAACTGGCCCGGGCCTGCGAAAAAACGCTGGAACGGCGCGGTGACGGAGGTACCGGATGGTCACGTGCCTGGAAGATCAATTTCTGGGCCCGGCTTCATAACGGAGAACGGGCGTATAAATTGCTAAAAAACCTGCTTTCGCCGGAAAGCACGTATCCCAACCTGTTTTGTGCACATCCCCCGTTCCAGATAGACGGCAATTTTGGAGGTGCGTCCGGAATTGGTGAAATGTTGCTGCAAAGCCACGAAGGGTTCATTAATCTTTTACCGGCTATTCCCGGGGCCTGGCCCGGAGGGTTTTTCCAGGGAATGAAAGTGCAGGGGAATGCAGAAATTTCCTGTTGGTGGAAAAAATCAACTGTTCGTAAAGTAGTCCTGAATGCCCCCGAAGGAGGTACGTTTACCATAGCTGCCAATGGGGAACAAACTACCGTAACCCTGTCACCAGGTGAAAAAATTCGTTTGCGCTTTCCTCTGAAAAAAAAGAAAGCTGAACAGGAATAACCCAGCCCGGAATACCGGAATTAGCAAGCCTGACCGCATCTTTAGCCGTAGTAACCATTTGCAGATGAGGGTTTTCGTATAATAACCCCCGGATCTTTTCCAGATCTTTTACTGAAAAACGGTGGTGATCCGGAAACTTCAGATGATATTCCACTTTGTATGATTTTTCCAGAAATTCCACCAACAGTTTCGGATTGGCTATTCCGCTTACCAGCAACAGGGAAACTCCCTTTTGAGGTTTATTTTCTGCCTTGTTCAGCGGGACCGGTTGCCCGTAAGACATATAGGTATAAAACTCGGGTACATTCCAAAAAGACTCTTTCGGCCGGTCTGCCGGATCCGGCAAACGGAGACAATGTGTATAAACAACACAATCCGCCCTGTTGCCGACCCGTGGCAGGTCCCTAAGCCGTCCAAACGGCAGCAGTGTGTCTTCAGAAACCGGGCGGGTATGATCAACCATTAGTACATTTTTGGAAGCACGTACCCTGCGGTGCTGGAACGCATCATCCAGGATAACCGGGTGGTTGCCGGGAAAATCCTTACTGATACGCAGGAGCCCTTTTACCCTGTCTTCGCATACGGCAACGGTGACTTCCGGAAAATGTTGTTTGACCTGGAGCGGTTCGTCGCCTGTCTGATCCCAGGTGTCTGTAACATTTACATAACGGAATCCCTTTGTTTTCCGGCCGTAACCCCTGGACAACACAACCGGGATCACGTTCTTTTCCAGGAATCTGCCAACAAGGTATTCTGTCATGGGTGTTTTCCCGGTCCCTCCCACCGTAATGTTTCCTACACAGATGGTATGCAGCGGAAAAGAGTAGGATCTGAAAATTCCCCTGTCGTAAAGGAAATGCCTCATGTCCAGTATCCAGGCATAAGGCGAAAGCCACATCAGGTACGTACGGTTCATCCCCATTTTTTTGCTATAAAGTTCAGTATGTTAAACAATTCCTGCGGGTCGTCCTCGGTTACCAGTTTGAGCCGGGTTGACTTAAAATCGGGCAAGCCTTTGAAATAAGAACTCAAATGACGGCGCATTTCCAGGATACCTACCCTGTCCCCTTTCACTTCCAGTGATTTAGCCAGGTGTCTTTTTGCCAAAACTACCCGGTTCGCTATGCTCATGGGTGCCAGTACATGCCCGGTCTCCAGGTAATGCCTTATTTCACGGAACAGCCAGGGATGTCCAAAGCTGGCCCGGCCTATCATAATACCGTCTACTCCGTATTGGTCAAAAGCACGCCGGGCCTGTTGCGGGGTACAGATATCCCCGTTCCCGATTATCGGGATGCGGATGCGCGGGTTGGCCTTCACCGCGCCAATCGGCTTCCAGTCCGCCTCGCCCTTATACATTTGTGACCGCGTACGGCCGTGAATGGTAAGGGCGGCGATCCCCGCATCCTGCAGAGCCTCGGCAAGTTCTCCTATGATAATGGAATCTTCGTCCCACCCCAGGCGGGTCTTGACCGTGACCGGGGTGCTAACTGCCTGCACCAGGCGGCGGGTGATTTCCACCATGCCTTCAGGGTCACGCAACCATCCGCTTCCGGCCCCTCGCTTTGCGATCTTGTTCTTGGGACAGCCGAAATTGATGTCTATCACATCGGGCCGGGTTTCTTCGGCCATTTGGGCTGCCTGTATCATGGCTTCCGGAATATGCCCGTATATCTGGATGCCTACCGGTCTTTCATCATCGGATAAAACCAGTTTCTCCCGGCTTTTCCAGGCATCCCGTATAAGCCCGTCGGCCGATACAAATTCCGTATACATCATATCGGCTCCATATTCCTTACATATATAACGGAATGACGCATCGGTCACATCCTCCATGGGTGCCAGGAAAAGAGGTTCTTTACCCAGATCAATACCTGCGATCTTCATACGACAAAGATAATTTTTTCTACTTTTGCAGTCGTATGAAAAAGATTAAAACTATAGGAGTTCTTACTTCCGGGGGAGATGCCCCGGGAATGAATGCCGCCATAAGGGCGGTTGTCAGGACATCAACGTATCATGAATGTAATGTTATAGGTATACAGCGTGGTTTCACCGGTTTGTTGCAAAACCTTTTTGTGCCGCTTCAGAATCATTCCGTGGCACAGAAAATTTCCGTGGGCGGAACATTTCTCAAATCTTCCCGCTGTCCCGAATTTAAAACCAGGGAAGCCCGTTCCCTGGCCTACAAGAATCTACAACAACAGGAGATAGACGCCCTGGTAGTTATAGGAGGGGACGGTTCGTTCCGCGGGGCAGACCTGCTTGTTAAAGAATACGGGCTTCCCGTGATGGGAATTCCGGGGACCATAGACAACGACATTTACGGAACGGATTATACCATTGGCTTTGACACTGCCGTTAACACCGCTGTGCAGGCTGTTGACAAACTCAGGGATACGGCCGACTCACATAACATGGTATTCTTTGTGGAAGTGATGGGACGGGATGCCGGGTTCATCGCGCTGAACACGTCCATTTCTACAGGAGCGGAAGCGACCATGATCCCGGAGGTCCAGACCGATATCGGCAAACTCTGCGAATACCTGGAGCTGGAACGGCGTAAAAACAAAACATCCGGGATCATAATCGTTGCCGAGGGAGAGGAACAGGGAAGCGCATCGGTGGTAGCCGCCAAAGTTAAAGAAAGGCTTCCCAATTACGAAACCCGTGTAACCACGCTGGGGCATGTGCAGCGCGGGGGATCTCCCACTGCCAACGACCGTGTACTGGCAAGCATCCTGGGACACGATGCCGTTGTGGCCCTGGTGGAAGGCAAAACCGGAATGATGGTGGGTGTTGTCAACAACCAGACCGTCTTCACTCCGTTCCACGAAGCATACTCCCGTCACAGCGAGATCAACAAACGATGGGTCGATATCGCTTACATACTATCGCTTTGATTTCTAGAAAAAAGTAGTATCTTTGCAGCCCCTTTTAATTTAGGGATCGCAATTTTATTGTATAATTATTATAAAAATCAACCAGGTGAACACATTATCCTACAAGACCGTAAGCGCCAACAAAGCTACCGTTACCAAAGAATGGGTGGTAATTGACGCAACCGATCAGGTGTTGGGCCGACTTGCCGTAAAAGCAGCCACACTGTTGCGCGGCAAACACAAACCCAATTTTACCCCTCACGTGGATTGTGGTGACAACGTTATCATTATCAACGCAGAGAAGATCCGTCTGACGGGTAACAAGCTGGACGAAAAAACGTACGTCCGGCACTCCGGATACCCTGGCGGTCAAAGCAGTGAAACAGCCAAAGAGTTGCTTAAACGCAGACCGCTTGCTCTTGTGGAACATGCCGTTAAAGGCATGCTTCCCAAAACACGCCTCGGTTCTGAGCTTTTCCGTAACCTACATGTTTATCAGGGACCGGAACATCCTCACCAGGCACAGCAACCCAAACAAATCAATTTAAACGAAAACTAAACAGAGCATGGAAGTAATCAACGCCCTTGGAAGAAGAAAATCAGCCGTTGCTCGCGTTTACGTTCAAGCCGGAAAAGGTAACATCATCATCAATGATCGTTCTTTGGAAGACTATTTTAAAGAAGGCACCCTTCAGTACATTGCCAGACAAGCACTGGAACTGACAGGAACCACCTCTCAGTTTGACGTGAAAGTCAACCTGGACGGAGGCGGCATCAAAGGTCAGGCAGAAGCTTTGCGCCTGGCTATTGCCCGTGCTTTATGCAAGATCGATTCCGAAGCCTATCGTGGTGTTTTGAAGTCCAACGGGATGCTTACCCGCGATGCCCGCGAGGTAGAGCGTAAGAAACCCGGAAAACCCGGCGCACGCAAACGCTTCCAATTCAGCAAACGTTAAACCACTGATTTATCAATGCACGGCAATTGTCAAAACAGCTGTGATCAATTTATTGCTACCGGATGTTTCGATTGCCGCGGAAAATTAAAGCGGACTGTCAGTGACACTACCCTTTAATTGATAAAAAGAGTTAAAAACAAAATTAAAAAACAAAGTAATGCCAAGAACAAATTTCCAGGACCTTCTTGATGCAGGTGTACATTTCGGTCACTTAAAACGTAAGTGGAATCCTAAAATGGCTCCCTATATCTTTATGGAAAAGAACGGGATCCATATCATAGACCTGCACAAGACCATCGTCAAGATAGATGAAGCGGCAAATGTTGCTAAACAACTGGCCAAAGCCGGAAGAAAGATATTATTTGTCGCCACCAAGAAACAAGCTAAAGACATAGTTGCAGAAGCTGCCAAATCCGTCAACATGCCGTACGTAACGGAACGTTGGCCGGGTGGTATGCTTACCAACTTCCCCACTATCCGCAAGGCCGTCAAAAAGATGAACACCATTGACAAAATGATGACTGACGGCACTTTTGAAACCCTTGCAAAACGCGAACGTCTGCAGGTTACCCGCCAACGCGCCAAACTGGAGAAAAACCTGGGATCCATTGCAGATCTCAACCGTTTGCCCGCCGCGCTTTTTATAGTCGACATCCAGAAAGAGGTGAATGCCGTAAGGGAAGCATTCCGTTTAAACATCCCGGTGATCGCATTGGTTGATACATGTTGCGATCCTACACCTATTGATTACGTGATCCCGGCAAACGATGATGCAGCCAAATCTATTGCCCTTATTATTGAAGTTATCCGGCAGGCCGTAAGTGAAGGTCTGGAAGAGCGGAAAATGGAAAAAGATAAAGAGGTGGTCATGGATTCTTCAGAAGAAGATAATGACACGCCTGTCAAACGTTCCCGCACACGCAGGCAGCGCATAGACGAAGACAAAGCTCCTGTCAGAAAAGAGGAAGCTCCGGTGAAAGAAGAGAAACCTGCCAAAGAAGAAGCTCCTGTACCTGTAAAAGAAGAGGAAGCTCCTGTAAAAGAAGATGCATCAAAAGAAGTATCTGAAGACAAAAAATCCGAATAAGAAAAAAACATATATGGAAATCAAAGCAGCCGACGTAGCAAAATTACGTAAAATGACCGGTGCCGGTATGATGGATTGCAAAAATGCACTTGTTGAATCCAACGGAGATTTTGAACGGGCACAGGAAATTATCCGGGAAAAAGGAAAACTGATAGCTGCCAAACGTGCTGACCGTGAAACAACGGAAGGTTCCGTGGTGGCTATCACCAATGATAAGAAAGACCGTGGCATTCTTGTATGCCTGGGTTGTGAAACCGATTTTGTTGCCAAAAACAGTGACTTTCAGGATCTGGCCATAGGAATTGCCCGCACAGCCCTGGAAAGTATGCCAGATTCACTGGAAGATCTGCTTCAACTCCCTTACGGAAAAGGGACCGTTAATGATGCCGTGACCCAACAGACGGGAAAAAGCGGTGAAAAACACGCCATCCCTTTCTACAACAAACTGGAGGCTCCTTTTGTTGCTTCATACATTCACATGAACAACAAAGTAGCCACTATTGTAGGTTTCACCAAACCCATATCTGCAGAAGCCGGCAAGGAAATTGCCATGCAGATCACGGCTATGGTACCCGTTGCAGTGAATCGCGATTCCTGTCCTAAGGATATCATAGAAAAGGAAATGCATATTTACCGCGAGCAGATACGTATGGAAGGGAAACCGGAAGGACTGGTTGAAAAGATCGCCATGGGTAAACTCAACAAGTTTTTCAAAGAATACACCCTGGAAGACCAGGCCTTTGTAAAAGACGGAAAGATCTCGGTAAAAGAATACCTGAAAACCATTGATCCGGAAGTAAAAGTAACCGGGTTCCACCGGTTTTCACTGAACGATTAAGATCAGTTTTAGTCTAAAAGAAAAGAGGTTGATGTGATGTCAACCTCTTTTCTTTTCTACGGTTGTCAAACCATTTAGTTCCAGCCGGGATTCTGGGTTATGGTGTACCCTTTATCTTCATACATTTCAATTACATCCGTACATACGGGCTGCAGGTAATTCCTTACGGAGAAAGCATCCCGGTTCTGAACTCCCTGAGGTATATAGAAACCTACCATATCGGCTTTGTTCGTCCCGTCGTAAGCTACGATCGTTCCGTCCGGTTTCATGACTTTTAATGCTTTTGCATCTCCCTGGTCAATCTGTTTTCCGGGGATCAGATAATTGAAATTGATATCGTTCCCGGATTGGGTGGTATTGAAATCACACCATGTTCCCAACAACAGGTCGGGATTGTTGGAACCGTCCATTAATTCCTGTTTTCCCCATCTGCGAAGATCCAGAATACGATTGTTCTCAAACACAAATTCCATGCGGCGCTCCCTGCGTATTTCCCACAGAAGCGGATCGTTAACGATCCCTGCCAGTGTGTTGGATTCACTGGAAGCAGTACGTGCCGGATCGTCGGGAATGGCACCGAGCATCAAAGGAGCTGTTTTCTGTACTCCGTGAGCTATGGCATAATCATCCAAAGGCCGGTTGCGTATGGCATTGATGGATTTATCCAGATCGCTCTGGGTAACAGCGGCCCCTCCGTAGGAAAGAGCCAGTTCCTGTTTGGCTTCTATCCAGTTCAATACCACTTCTGCCAGACGAATTACAGGGAACCCGTTCGTATTGGTGCTGGATCCGTATTTTGCGGGACGGGGATCCGAACAATTGTCAAAAGAATATGTTACGCCCACCCTGTCAATAAACTTACATACATAAAGCAACGTTGCTGAAGACTGTAAAGGGGCTCCCCAGAATGTGGCTTCAAAACGCGGGTCACGGGTGACGGTCATCTTTTTCAGATCAAAATTATCGGCTTCCGCAACAGTTGAAATTTGCCAGGGCTTCCCGTCGTTGCATATAAAGGATTTGGCAAGGGCCAGGTTGGCAGCAGGGGTCTGTGATTCCGTTAGGTTTGAATAGGAAGCGATACAGTGTGTTGTCGAGAGCTCCGCGTTGTATTCCCGGTACAGCAGAATTTCGTTTCCTGGTTTGCTGTCGGATCCGAACAGGGAACGAAAATCGGTATCAAAAGCATATTTGCCAGAATTGATAACCATATTCCCTGCCGAAACAACCAATTCCAGGAATTTCTTTGCCAGCTCGTTGGACCCTGATCCGGGATGATACTTGTACCAGGTACCTTCAAAAAGCATATAACGCGAAGCCAGTGCTGCCGCTACATATTTGTTTACATAGTTCTCTCCGTCATTCGCCCTGATGTTTTCCATGGCGTAGACGAAATCTTCATAAACCTTATCCGTAACGATTGACCTGGGATCCCTGTCCTTGTACTGTTCGTCCATCTCGGTATCACTGACAGGATGATCGTAATAGGGAACATCCCCGAAGGATTGCACCAGGCGGCTGTATTCCATACCCCTGAAAAGCCTGGCAACACCGTTCCAATGGTTATACTGTTCTTCAGTAAGGTAACCGTTCTCTTTCATAGTGACCAGGCGGTCAATTAAAGTGTTCCATTTGCGGACCCAACCGAAGTTCCAGGCAGAAGCCCCGCTTTGGTATAACCAGTATATACTGGTTGCCGATTCCGAACGGTACCAGTTATCGGCGGGAACGGCTGTAAGAAATGCCCTCTGTTTACCGGCCGAGGTCATATCGTCGTTGAAATTCGCACCCCTGTAAGGAACGTACGCGGTACCCCATGATCTGTCGTATCCGTTGAAATAATTGGGATAACCTCCATTCACAAACAGACGTACATTGGATTCGTTGGTCCAGTAGTTTGAATCGTCCATAGCCGTCTTCTGGGGACGATCCAGAAAATCGCTGCACCCCGCCAGGGTGAATGCGGCTAAGAAACTTAAGATTAATATTGTTTTATTCATTGTGTCTGGTTTTAGAAAGTTAACTGAAGGCCGACAGATGCGCTTTTAAAGGTGGGAACGCCCACACCTGTACGGGAAGAATTGTAATTGTCCGTATTAAGATAGGAATACCCGGCTACTTCCTCCGGGTCTATGGGCAGGCCGCGAAGGTGATCGAAGGTCAGAAAATTTTCAAGCGAAACATAAATACGCACATTGTTGATCATCGCTTTACGGGTCAACTGCCTGGGCATTGAATACCCTATGGTCAGGTTTTTCATTCGCAGATAGGCCATGTTCAACAGATACTTGTCGGATACCTGCATGTTGTTACCGGTACTGCTTGCTCCCAGGTCGTATGCACGGGGATAAAAGGCGTCGTAATTGCTGTCGATCACATCGCCGCTCCCGTCATAGGTTTCATACCAGAAATCCTGGGCGATGACCTTAGGCATGGCTCCGTCGGAAGAATTGAATCCTGGAATGGTAAGCGGGCTGGCTCCCCACATTTCACGTTTACCCACACCCTGGAAGAATACCGAAAAGTCAAACCCTCTGTATTCCATGCCAAGACGGAAACTGTATTCGTAACGCGGAGTTGTGTTCCCGATAACGGTTAAGTCTCCGTGATCATCAATAAGCTGGCTCCCGTTGTTGATAACGCCGTCACCGTTAAGGTCCTTGAATCTAACATCCCCGGGGCCAAACCTGAAGTTGGAGCTGGTCTGCAACTTACCTTGTGTAGGAGCATTGGAATCTGCCAACTGGTAGATGGTATACCCGTCTGAACTTTTTATAGTTACAAGACTCCCGTTTTCGTATACAAAATCATCGTTCTGATACAGTCTGTCAACCTGGTAACCCCATATTTCACCGTACACTTTGCCTTCATACCAGGAATTGATGCTTTTAGTACTTCCGTATTTTGTAATATGGGTAAGAGCATCTGACAAAGCCGCACTTGCAGTGATACGCAGACCGTTCCCAAACTGGTGGCCGAAATTCAGGGAGAATTCCCATCCGTTAGTTCTTAAAGATCCAAAGTTCCCCTTGGGGGCAGTTGTCCCAAACGTATAGGAGAATCCTTCTCCGGGAACGATCATGTTCTTGGTATCTCTCTGATACCAGTCAAACGAAGCACTCAGCTCACCGTTCAGCAGACTGATATCAAACCCCAGGTTAACTGTAACTATGTCTTGCCATGTGATAATGGAGGATACAGAAGCCGGAGTACCAAAATAAGTATCTCTTGCCCCGGCGTGGAGCCAGTAAGAATTAGCTCCGCTCATAGTGGGAACATACAATGCGTTACTTACAGACTGGTCCCCAATGGAGCCCCAGGACCCGCGCAGTTTAAAGCTTGTAAGAACAGGTCTGGCAAAACTCATCCAGGGTTCTTCCATCAACCGCCATCCGAACGAAAAAGAAGGATACCAGCGCCATTGAAGGTCTGTAGGGAATTTGGATGTTCCGTCATAACGAAGATTGGCTTCCAGAAGATATCTTTCCTTAAAGTTATAGTTGATACGTCCAAAGAAACCCAGCTGGGAATCCCAGCGGGAATCACCGCCCGAGGTTTGTGTCCCGGAGGCCAGGTCAAACTGGGGATTGGTATAATCCAGCAACTGCAGTTTCTGGGACCAGGAATAGTTGTAATCATAAGCCACCGCATTCATACCCACCATAAAATTGATCATGTGGACATCGTTAATGTTCAGATCGTAATTTGATGTAAGGTTCAATGTACTGCGGGCCCTGTTGGCTGCAGACCTGTATATATGGTCCGGGTTGGAACCTGGAGCCGTATACCGTGAATAATTGAGCATATATGCCGGAATGGAAGATCCAAGTGCATTAAATTCATTCCATTCATTATCCCTGTAAATCCGTGATCCGTCTTCATTGTTCAACGGAACTGCGGCAACCCAGGTATTCCCGGCCATGAAACTGGTACCGGGTTTTAATTGTATGGTTTCCTGGTTTGAGTAAGTGTAATCCAGGTTGATATTCCAGTTTTCCACCGGGGTTAGCGTCAGCCCGGCATTGGCACTGGTAAAGTTATTGGTTGTAGATGCCGAATTGGCCACAGTTGTTTCATAAGTGGCATTGCGTAGCGGATTGCCGATCTCGTCTGTTTCCGCCATGGGGTAAGTCGGTCCCCATCGGTACATGTAATACCAGATATCTGCCGTTGTGGAAGATGTGGCGTAAGCCCACCGTTTCTGCGTTTTGGAATACATCAGACCGGCGTGTACGGAAAGGTATTTATTGATCTGGGTACTGACCCTTGCCGATGCGTTCCAGCGTTGGAAGTCATCGTGTTTGGCCGTTTTCATCATTCCGTTCTGATCCAGGTATCCCAGGCCGATATTGTAATCAGTTTTCCCGGATTTGCCATTCACAGATATGTTGTGACTTTGGGTGGGAGCCCATTCACGGATCAGGTAGTCGTACGGATCGTAAGTCCTGACACCTATCTTACGGTTGCTGGCATCCACATACCAGTCACGGCCGTATGTCATGGGATTGTAGGGATCAATGGTGCTTCCGTATTTCTTTTCCCAGGCAACTGCCGCATTGTACCCTGCCCTGTCTATCAGCCAAAAGGCCCCTACAGGTGTGGTCGTTCCAATACGCTCAGCAGCTTCGACCGTATAATGCAAGGCATCTGCACCGGCCATTTCATATTTTTTGGACATATTCTGAAATGACATATTCCCCGAATAATTTACACTTACACTTTCTGTCCTGGCTCCCTTTTTGGTCGTGATCAGAATTACTCCAAAAGCGGCCTTGGATCCGTAAATTGAAGCGGAAGCGGCATCTTTCAACACAGATATCGATTCAATATCATCCGGATTGACCAGCTGTATGCTGGGGATCTCAACGTTGTCCAACAATATCAGAGGGGCAGTGGATCCTTCAGCGGAACCGACGTGACCACGGATCTTCATAATGGCATCAGAACCGACTTCGCCGCTACCTACCTGAATGGTAAGACCCGGTGTTGAACCCTGGAGCGCACGGCCTACGTCTGCAACGGGACGTGAGGTCAAAGCCTCCTGTACGTTTACGGAAGATACGGCTCCCGTCAGATTCACTTTTTTCTGGGTGCCGAATCCCACGACTACGACATCCTCCAGTGTAATAGCATCTTCCTCCATAACAATGTCAATCCTTGTCCGGTTGTTGACAGGTACTTCAATAGTCTTAAACCCAAGAGAGGAAAAAGAGAGTGTGGCAGAAGAAGGCGCCGTGATGGAATAGAATCCATCCAGATCCGTGGTGGTGGATGACACCGTCCCCTGCACAACAACCGTTACCCCTACCAGAGGGCCGGTCTTATCCGAAACATTCCCGGTTACGGTAATGTTCTGAGCGCTTGCATAAGCCGAAAACAGCATGATGCAAACCATTAGGATAGTTTTTTTTGATAGCATTGATTAAGTATTTAGGTTAGATATGTAATAAAAGTAATAAGCTAAACAACACCTTATAAGTGCTGTTTGTTCTTGGAACATTAAACAATGGAACTGTAGGAGCAATAAGGAACCAAATCTGAAGAGAACAGGATTGGAACAATTTGAGGATCTGTTCTGCGAATATAAGAAATATTCCATTCATCTTAGGAAAAAACACAATTTTTTACGTAAACTAAAAACAGGCATTTCTCTTTTTCATTATATATCAAACCTATTAAAACACAGTGAGGCAAAACATTAATTCAAAATTATACACTAATTAGATTTAGTACTTCTATCTTATGACTTTGTTGATGTCTTTTTGAATTACCCTGATTGCTGAAACCAAAAAGTTAATATTGAAATCTCTTTTGTGTTATTTATAGCCGAAATACAGCGGAATTCTTTATGTTTTTATGTTTTGTGTGTTTTAGAGCAAAAAAATTATAACTTTACGCGCTTGAATATATTCGTATATATGAATATATCTAACCAAAAAATTTTATTTACTAACCTAAAACTTCACTTATGTTCGTTACAAAAAGACTAGGTCACCTTTTGGTGGCTATGTGTGTCTTAGCTCTCTCTATGGGCACAGCTTGGGCTCAGAACGTAAACGTTACCGGAAAGGTAACAGACAAGAATGGAGAGCCAATCATTGGGGCCTATGTACTCATCCAGGGCACAAATACAGGCACATCTACCGACATTGATGGGGCTTACAGTATTCAGTCTGCTCCTGAAAATGGCACTTTAGTGTTTTCCTTCATTGGCTACAAAGATGCCGTAGTCCCAATTAACTACAGGGCAGTAATAGACGTTGTCATGGAAGAAGATGCCCTCGTGCTTGAAGAAATGGTCGTGACCGCCTTCGGGATCAGGAAAGAAAGAAAATCATTAGGATATGCTGTAGAAGACCTTGGTTCAAGTGAACTAATGAGAAACAAAACAGCCAACCCAATTTCATCTCTTTCCGGTAAAATTGCGGGGGTAAATATTACCCAATCTTCAGGTGCTGCCGGTTCAGGTGCACAGATTATCCTACGTGGAGGTACATCCGGTTCAGAAGGTAAAGACAACCAGCCTTTGTTTGTTGTTGACGGTGTTATCTACGATAACTCCTCGACTCTGGTGGGTAACTCTGCATTTGACGGTTCCTACCGATCCGCTACTACTACCTCCAACCGTATCATGGACATGAACCCCGAGGATATTGAGAATATGTCAATTCTTAAAGGCCCGGCAGCTTCAGCTCTTTACGGTTCACGTGCAGCAAATGGTGTTGTTCTCATCACTACTAAAAAAGGAAAAGACGGTGTGGTTGAGGTTAATTTCAACTCCAAATTCACCACTTCCTGGGCAAAGAGTCTTCCTGAGGTTCAGACCGAGTTCACCAGAGGGTACATGGAAGACCAGTACGATAGTAATAAAAACTATACCGGAACTATGTTTAATGATTTTTCTTACAACTCCTGGGGAGAAAAATCAAACACGACTACCTACGATAATATTGGAAACTTTTTCAAGGGTAGTAATATCTTTGATGAAAGTTTGAGCATTGCCGGCGGTACCAAAAACAACAATTTCTATTTGTCTGGATCATACTATGATCAACAAGGTATTGTCCCTGAAACAGGATACAATAAATATACTTTCCGTTTCAACGGAGAACAAAGGGCGGGCATCTTCACATTTGGTGTAAACGCCGCCTATTCACAAGCTCATACAGACAAAACTCTTACCGGGGCCGGTCTGTTTGGTTCATCCGGGACAGGTACTCTTTATGGGGTATACAACTGGTCTCCGTTTGATGATATGACTCATTATGCCAACGAAGACGGTTCCCGTTACAGAATGTTTGGTGATCGCCTGGATCCCTGGGACGAACGCGATAACCCATACTGGATCATCAACAGAAACAAGATGTTTGAAGACAACGAACGTATTACTGCAAACGTAAGCGTAAAAGCAGACATCACCAAATGGTGGTTTATACAATACCGTCTGGGTGTTGACTCGTATATGTTGCAAGCTTCCAACCGTATTGCTGCCGGTGGCGCTATCAAGCAAGTGTGGCAAAACGGGATGATGAGTGATAACAGCAAACGTTTCCAATACCTGTCTCACAACCTGATATCAAATATGTCCAAACAATTTGGGGATTTTGATTTTAACCTCTTGGTAGGTGCAGCCCTTGACGATACCCACAGCGACATTAACTACAAGATGGCCTACAACTTTTCCGTTCCCGATTTCCTTTCCTATGCCAATGCTACCACAGAGAACAAATCTTTCTCACACGGTGCCATGCAAAAACGTTTGGTTGGGATATTCGGTGAATTCCGTGCTTCATGGAAGAATATGTTGTATCTGACAGTTACAGGACGTAACGACTGGACTTCTACACTTCCCATTGAAAATCGTTCCTATTTCTATCCTTCTGTTAGTGGAGCTTTTGTTTTCACTGAGCCATTCCAAAAAGCAGGAATTATGTCTAACGACATCCTTTCTTTCGGTAAGATCCGGGTTTCCTGGGCTAAGGTAGGTAAAGACACCGGAGCCTACGAAACCAATACGGCTTTGTGGCCTGTGGGAACGTATCTGGGTGGAAAAGTTGGAGTAGGTAACTCATGGACACGAGGAAACCCTTACTTAAAACCCGAAATGACCAAATCAACTGAAATTGGTATTGAATTAAGTTTCTTCCACAACCGTTTACACGTAGACTACGCTTATTATACCAACGACTCCTATAACCAGATCCTTAGTCCCCGTGGACCTCAATCTACCGGTTATATTTTCTGCTCCATCAACGCTGGTAATGTATACAACAAAGGTATGGAGTTGGCCATATCGGGAACTCCTATTGAAAACAAGAATTTCATTTGGGAAATGGGATTAAATGTGGCCGGAAACCGCGGTAAACTGGACGGTCTGCCTGAAGGTATGGACGTTATGTACGTTACTGACGTACAATATGCAGGCGCACAGGCTGCCTCCTTTAATGGTGGTAACTTTATGGCCATTGCCGGTACCGAATGGAAGAGAAACGAAACAGGAGACATCATTCTTGACAATAATGGTATGCCTACATATACTACATCTTTATCACAAGTAGGTAACCGTGAAGCAAAATTCAGTGGTGGTTTCAACAACACGTTTACATGGAAAAACCTCTCTTTCAACATGTTGTGGGAATTCAGAGTTGGAGGTGACGTAATTAACGGTACACGCTATGCTATGGACATATCCGGCGTCAGCAAATTTTCCGGTGACGTTCGTAACCAAACCCTCACAGTATCCGGTGTCGATGTAGACGGGAATCCGGTGACTAACAGTTGGAACATCAATGACACATATGTGTTCAATGGTGTGGAAACCAGCGGCTATAACATAATTCAAAGTTATTACCAGAGTTATTACCCCAGAGAAACAGCAAACTATATTACTTCCGTAAACTTGTTAAGGTTGCGTTCTCTTTCTGTTTCATACACACTTCCTAAGATAAACAAGCTCGGTTTTATTAAACGAGCTTCTGTTGTTGCCTCTGCCAATAACATACTTCTTTTCACAAATTATGAAGGAGACCCCGAAGTTGCAGCTGCCGGTGCCGGTGTGGGCGGTTCTTCTTCTGTCGGATTTGACTATTTAGGTGTACCTGCCACATCAGGTATGACATTTGGTCTAAACTTAACTTTCTAAAGAGTTTAATAATATTTAACAAATAATTTTATGAAACTGATTCGATCGATAATATTATGTGCCGCTGTCTTGACGAGTATATCCCTTTCTTCTTGCAGCGAATGGCTTGATGTCAACACAGACCCGGAGAATCCCTCTTCTGCGAGTGCCACTTTTTCCAACCGTTTGGCACATATTGAGTTCTACACTAATAGTGCCACTCAATTTGCCGCCTGGCGCAGCAGCCTTTCCATGGGAGACTGGACAAGGTACTACAATGGCAGTACTTACTGGCATATGTCTTATTGGAATCCGCAAACCGGTGCCACCACCACCCCCTATCAATGGTGGTTTGTAGGTGCCGCTTGTAACATTGATGATATGTACAACAAGGCTTTGGAAGCCGAAGCCTGGCATTATGCCGGAGTTGCCAAAGTCATTCGTGCCTATGGCTTTATGCTCATGACCGACATTTACGGGGAAATGCCCTACACAGATGCTGTAGGTGAAAACGCCACTCCTTTCTACGATAACGGCAAAACCATTTACCTGGGTTGCCTGAATGAATTGGACGAAGGGATTGAGTTGCTTCAAAAATCACAGGCTCCTTCGGTTGCCGCTTTGGCGGAAGGTGATTTTTGGAACAACGGTGACGTGAACAAATGGGTTAAATTTGCCTATCTGTTGAAAGCCCGTTACTGCAATAAGCTTAGTAAGAAAGCACCCGGCAGTTACTTAGAAGGTAAATACGACGTTGATGCCATTTTGGAAGCACTTTCCAAAGGCCCATTGAGCAACAACGACAACACGGTTATCTACCATACCGACGACAATGGCACCACTCACGATGTTTTGGGTTGGAACGAACCCGTAGACTATTCACCTCTATATTCAGTATGCGGGATGAATGCAGGTTATATGGTTACAGAAATGCTATATAACAACCTTACCAATTTTGCAGGCAACGGTGTAGAAGACCCCCGTGCAGACAAGATCATTCCCTGGGCCTGGTCAGAAAAAACCGCTTCCACTCCCCCGGAAATCAAGTGGAATGGTAACTGGAGACGTTCTCTGGGCGTAGATATGACATCTTCCAGTGCTCTCAACCTTGTAGGTGGCCCGTTAAGAGCCGGATTCAAAAATGGTGACTGGTATATAAACAGCGACTCTCCCGAACGTTTGGGTGACACCATTTATGTAGAATGTACAAGTTCTTCCAAAGGCTATGCAGCCAATGTGGACCTTCTTTACAGAAGGGTTCCCGGTGATGATCAATCCAGGGAATCGGGTTCTTTCTACACCCGTGTTTCCTCACCCACGTATCTGGGCACTTATCCAGAGGCATGTTTTATCAAAGCGGAAGTGCTGTTCAACCAGGGTAATAAATCAGAAGCCTTCAATGCTTACAAAGAGGGTATAAAGGCCAGCATGGATTTAATGAACGTGAAACTGGAAGCATGGTGTGCAGAGGACAATTCCCTGTCCGACTGCCCTTCTTTCACTCCTATGGGACAGGCTGACATAAACAATTTCCTGAATAACGGGATTGGCACGTCAGCAGATCTTACCCTTGGTAAGATTTTGACGCAAAAACGCATTGCGCTCCATTTCTCGATAGAAATCTGGAATGATATGCGCCGTTATGATTTTGATCCCGATCTGTTCCTGAACTGGAATATCCCTGCTTACCACGAAATGAGTGCAGCTGCCCAAAAGGGTATACCCACGGGAAAACAATTCCGACGTTGGCGTCAATGCTCACACGAGCTGAACTACAACTCCGCCAATCTGCATGCTATTGGTGCAGAAGTTCCCGGAGCCAACACTTCTCTGGAGCAATGGAACAGTGCTGACGATGTATGGACCATCAATGTATGGTGGGATTCCACTCAAGAATAAGTGGAGCAATTCTGCTTAAGTAAAAAGAGAGGGTGGCTGCATCAGTCACCCTCTCTTTTTTATTTTATATAAATCGAACGATCATTCCACAATCGCCCCCGCAACAATATTTGCCACCCGGGTGCGCATGCTTATGGCTGCTCCGTCGTCGTAGGGATGAACCCGGTTGGCCAGCAATATAACAGCTGTATCAGACTCGGGGTCAATAACCATGCTCGTTCCGGTATACCCGGTGTGACCGTAAACGGTGTGAGGATTGAAAAGATTTCCGTTCCAGGAACCTGCACGTCCCCAGCCCAGTGTACGTCCAAAGGCAGCCACTTCTTCAGGTACCCGTGCCATGGCTTTTACGGTTAGGGGCCCCAGGATCCGTTTTCCGTTCACTTCCCCTCCGTTGAGCAGGGCCACAGCGATAAGGGCCAGGTCCGTGGCATTGGAAAAGACACCGGCGTTTCCTGAATTTCCTCCGTTCATCAACCGTGCCAGCGGATCGTGCACTTTCCCGACCAACGGGAGCCCGTCCTCTTGCAGTTCCGTAGGAGCACATAAGGCCAGCGTTTCTCCCTGAGGCATGTATGTGGTATGGTGTAAGCCGAGTTGATCAAAGACGTTCTTCTGTGCGTATTCGGCTAGTGTCACTCCGGTGATTTTCTCCAGCACGTTCTGCAAGGTGATGAAATTCAAGCAACTGTACTGATATCCGGTTTTCGGTTTGAAATCCCGTGAACATTGGCAGATATATTCCATAAGACCTTGCGGATTGGGAGATCCGTAACGCTCAATTAACTCCTGTGTAGGTCCGTAGGGAGGCAGACCAGATGTATGGGTCATCAAATCTTCTATGGTAATATGTACGTTCTTGCCCGTTTCGGGGTCCGTCCAGGGCTGAAAGCCCGGCAGGTACTGATCTACCCGGTCCATCAGGCGGAGTTGGCCCCTTTCCACCAGTTGCATAATGCTCAAGGTCGTTCCCACGCATTTGCTGACAGAAGCCAGGTCAAAAACCGTTTCCAGGGTCATGGGAAGTGTATCGGGAATCAATTGCCGGTTTCCGTATGCTTTCAGATAGGCTATCCGGTCATGGCGAACAACGGCCAATACGGCACCGGGAATGTCCTCGGCCTGTATTGCCTCCCCGATCACTCCATCAACTAATGTAAGACGTTCAGGGTTCAGTCCAACTGATTCCGGGGAAACCAGTGGAATGGCTGAATGGGTTGCCGGCTGGGTGCAGGCAGCTACGGCCCACACCCCCAGCATCAGGAAAAAAATTCTTAATTTCATCATCGTACTATAATAAACCACGGTTACGGAGTAAGGGAATTTCGTTGGGTTCTTCACCACGGAAACGGATATACTGTTTCATGGGTTCATCCCAGCCTCCTTCGGTAAGAATGTATTTCCGGAATTTTCCGGCGGTTTCCTGGTCAAAAATATCGCCGGTTTCCTTAAAGGCGTCAAAAGCATCGGCATCCAGGATCTCAGCCCACAGGTATACATAATAACCTACGGCATATCCGCCGTTGAAAATGTGTGAAAAATACGTGGAACGGTAACGGGGAAGGATCTCGTCAATAAGTCCGTATTTATTCAGGGTGTTCTTTTCAAACTCATTCACATCATATTCCTGCTCTTTATCGGCTGAGTGCCATTCCATATCAAGCAATGCGGCAGCTATGAATTCCACGGTCATAAAGCCCTGGTTGAAATGGCTGCTGTTTACCAGCCGTTCAATAAGTTCTTCAGGCATGGGTTCTCCTGTCTGGTAATGCAGGGCGTATTCTTTCAACACTTCCGGTTGAATGGCCCAATGTTCGTTGATCTGTGAAGGCAATTCCACCATATCCCGGGGCAATGCACCGCATATACGGTCGTAATCGCCTCGGCTAAAGAATCCGTCCAAAGCGTGGCCGAATTCGTGGAACAGTGTCTCGGCTTCATCCCAGCTTAAAAGAACCGGCTCTCCGTCTACCGAAGCGGGGAAATTGGTGGTCATCGTAACCAGGGGAAATTGTTCCGTTCCATCGGCATTTTTTCTGTAACTGCGTAACCCGGAACACCAGGCTCCGGCATTTTTCCCGGCTCTTGTGGGATAGTCCAGGTACAATACAGCCAGATGGCTTCCATCCCTGTCCTTTACTTCAAAAGTTTCTACGGAAGGATTGTACAGGGGAATATCGGTACGTTTTTCAAAGGTTAGCCCGTAAAGGTTGTTGGCTACGTAAAACAACCCGTCCCTGACGTTTTCCAATTTCAGGTAAGGTCTGATCTCGCTTTCGTCCAGGTCGTATTTTTCTTTACGCAGTTTCTCGGCATAATACCACCAGTCCCAACTTTCCAGCTTGAATCCGGCCCCTTTGCGATCGGCAATTTTCTGCATGGCCGCCAGTTCTTCTTTCGCAACCCGCGAGGCCGGTTCCCAGACTCTTTCCAGAAAAGAAAATACAGTTTCCGGAGTTTTGGCCATGTTGTTGACCAGTACAAAATCGGCGTATGTGTCAAATCCCAGGAGCTGAGCCCTGCGTACCCTCAGGTTGACGATCTTGCTGATGATCTCTTTATTGTCGTTTGCATTGTTGTTGTCGCCACGCATGTAATACCCTTTGTACAGCTTTTCCCTGAGGTCACGGTTGTGAACGTATTGCAGGAAAGGTATCCACGATGGTTTGTTGGGGGTGAAAACGTATTTTCCTTCCATCCCCAGCGACTCGGCCAGGCTGGCGGCTGCACGAATGTTGCTTTCGGGAAGACCGGTAAGATCTCCCACATTGTCTACGACCATTTTAAAGTTGTTGGTCTCGGCAAGAAGGTTTTGACCAAATTGAAGGCTCAGGTTGGAAAGCTGAGTATTGATGTCCTTCAGTGTTTCTTTGTCCTCATCTGACAGTGCTGCACCACCCCTGACAAAATCATCGTAATATTTTTCCAGTGTCCTCATTTGCTGGGCATCCAGATTCAGAGAGTCGCGTTTTTGGTAAAGGCATTCAATTCTTTCAAAAAGAACGGGATTTAGCTGGATCTCGTTACGGTGGCGGGTCAGTTCGGGAGTGATCTCACGGGCAAGTGCCTGCAATTCATCATTGGTGTCCGAACGGTTCAGAGTAAAGAAAGCAGCCGTAACACGGGAGAGAAGGTCTCCTGCCCTATCATAGGCGGCTACGGTGTTTTCGAATGTAGGTTCTTCCTGATTGTTAACAATGGTGTCAATTTCCATGCGGTGTTGTTTCATGGCTTCCCGGATGGCGGGCATAAAATGCTCTGTTTTTATCTTATCAAACGGGGGTGTCTGGAAAGGAGTGTTATACTCCTGTAATAAAGGATTGTTTTTCATTGGATTGGATGAACAGGCCACTAAGAAGCCCAATAAAAGGATTAGAAGTGTTTTTTTCATGATTTATATGGGTTTTGATTTTACTTTATTTACAAAATCGGTTATTTCGGCAGCAAAATGTTCCCAGGTAAGGATTTCCTTTTCTTTCCGGATGTTTTCCTTAAAAGGATTTCTGTCCATACTGAAAAATTTTCTTATTGCAAGTCCCACCGAGCGGGCATCAGTTCCGGCAGCCACCAGGCCGGTTCCCGGACCTTCTACGGCTTCTGCCAGGCCTCCGGCTGGAGTCACGATCAAAGGCACCTCATAGTGATACGCCATGGCAGAGATCCCGCTTTGCGTGGCTGTATGGTATGGCAGGACGCAGACATCAGCAGCAGAGAAGAAAGCGGGGACCTCCGAATCAGCAATATACCTATTAAATACCTTTACGGAGGAAGGATCTGGCAAGGCACGGATCTGTTTGTCGTATTTTTCAAAACTCCCGTAACTTTCCCCGGCGATAACCAATTGATACGTATCTCCCAGATCCGCGAACGCCTCCAGTAACAGGTCCAGGCCTTTGTAATCCCTGATAAAGCCGAAAAACAATAACGTTTTGCGATCATCATGCAGGCCTAGTTGTTTTTTTGCCTCTGCCGTAGGCATGGGGGCTCCAAAATGATCGTACAGGGGATGCGCTTTCATGATATAAGGGATCTTCGGATCCAGTGACAGGATATCGTCCCGGACTGTACGGCTCATGGCAATACACCCGTGGTTTTGCTTTAAAAACCAACGGGACAGGGCTTTGTCCAGGAAGGTTTTCTCATGAGGGACCAGGTTATCTACAATAGATACTACGGTGCATCCTTTATACTTTAATTGACGGGCAACCCAACCCAGTGACGGGGCAAAGAAAGGCATCCAGTAGCGCATTAAAAGCAGGTCAGGGTTGTATTTCAGGATTTGCCTTGCGGTACGGCCGTAGGAAAATGGATTTACGGAATCCAGTAAAGGAGTGCTCTCTATGAATATGGCCTGGTCGTCCTTGGGAATGCATTGGGTTTTTCCGGGAAAAAAGACCTTGGGATATTGCCTTTTGAAATTAAACGCTTTTACCTGGTGGACTTTTTCCAGTTCCCGGTAAAGATTGGCATTGAACTGGGCAATCCCCCCGCGATAAGGATAAAAAACAGATAAATAAGCGATTCTCATATCATACAAAGTTAGTATAATAATTAATTACAATGCACACCTGACCCACAGTGTAAAATAAAGTTCAATAACAAAAAAAGCACCCCGGGGGGGTGCTTTTTGTTACTGTGCTGAATGTCAGCACTATGCATCAAGTGTGCGTCGCACTATTGGCGGGGTCCTCTGTCCCTTCTTCCTCCGTCACTGCGATCTCCGCCTCGATTATCCCTGCGATCTCCGCCTCTGTTATCTCTGCGGTCCCCGCTACGACGGTCTCTGCCACCACGTCCTCCGCGTCTGTCAGAAGGCATATTGCCAGTTCCGGCAGCTGAAGCAGCTGTACCTATATTGGGGGAAAGATCACGTTTCCCGTATACTTCACCGTTACATATCCATACTTTGATACCCAGCACGCCTACTTTTGTATGTGCTTCAGCGAGTGCATAATCGATATCGGCACGGAAAGTATGTAAAGGAGTACGGCCTTCTTTAAATAATTCGCGACGTGCCATTTCGGCTCCGCCCAGACGACCTCCTATCAAAACCTTGATCCCTTCGGCTCCCATACGTATGGTGGAAGCCATAGCCATTTTGATGGCGCGGCGGTATGAAACGCGACCTTCAATCTGACGGGCTATGTTGTTGGCGACAATAGTAGCATCCAGCTCGGGACGTTTTACTTCAAAGATGTTGATTTGTACTTCTTTATTGGAAATTTTCTTAAGCTCCTCTTTCAGTTTCTCCACCTCCTGACCGCCTTTACCGATTATAATGCCGGGACGGGCTGTATGGATGGTTACAGTAATGAGCTTCAGAGTCCGTTCTATCACTACGCGGGATAAACTGGCCTTTGCCAGGCGGGTAGTAAGATATTGCCTGATCTTGGCATCTTCGGCCAATCTTTCTGCATAATTTCCGCACCAGCTTGAATCCCAACCACGGATGATACCTACACGGTTACTGATAGGATTAGTTTTTTGTCCCATATTATGCTTCTTTTACTGTTTGTTGTTTTTTGTCCAATACTATAGTCACGTGGTTTGAGCGCTTGCGGATCCTTGCGGCACGTCCCTGAGGAGCAGTCCGGATCCTTTTCAGAATTCTTCCACCGTCCACAGTAATGCTCTTTACAATTACGTTTCCGCTTTCCAACTCTTTCCTTTGTTCTTCATTCTTGGCTTCCCAATTGGCAATGGCCGATTTAAGAAGTTTCTCAAGACGTATGGAAGGTTCGTTTTTTGTATATTTTAAAATATCCAAAGCACGGTTTACTTCAACGCCCCGGATCAGATCAGCGACAAGACGCATCTTCCGTGGGGATGTAGGAACATTGTTCAGCCTGGCATAAGCTGTTTGTTTCCTTATTTCTTTCTGGCGTTCGGCCATTTTTCTTTTTCGAGCTCCCATTAGTGTTCTCTTTTTAACTGTTAACGATTGCCCGAGTGACCCTTAAATGTACGGGTGGGCGCAAATTCACCAAATTTATGACCGACCATATTTTCGGTTACATATACCGGAATGAATTTGTTTCCGTTATGCACGGCAACCGTATGGCCTACAAAGTCGGGAGAAATCATACTGGCCCTTGACCAGGTTTTCAGGACTTCTTTCTTTATTTTACCTTCATTCATGGCAAGCACTCTCTTTTCTAGACTTGCTTCAATGAAAGGACCTTTTTTTAATGAACGACTCATATTGCAAATTTTATCCGGTTATTTTTTCCTTCTGTCTTCTATAATGAATTTCCTGGAATTCTTTTTGGGATTACGTGTCTTGTATCCTTTGGCAGGTACGCCCTTACGTGAACGCGGGTGTCCGCCGGAGGCACGGCCTTCTCCACCACCCATTGGGTGATCTACAGGGTTCATAGACACACCACGGTTACGGGGACGACGGCCAAGCCATCTTTTTCTTCCGGCCTTACCGTGTTTTTCAAGACTGTGGTCAGGGTTGGAAACAGTTCCAACCGTAGCCCGGCAGGTAACCAGGACCATTCTTGTTTCACCGGACGGCAGACGAAGGATGGCATGATTACCTTCCCTTGCGGTCAACTGGGCATAAGCACCGGCACTGCGTGCCATGGCGGCTCCCTGACCTGGGTGTAATTCCACATTATGTACCAATGTCCCAAGAGGTATCTCGGACAAAGGAAGTGTATTGCCGATTTCCGGAGGAACACCGGGACCGGATTCAATTTTCTGTCCTACCTGCAAACCGTTAGGCGCTATGATATAGCGTTTCTCACCGTCTGCATAAGCAACCAAAGCAATGCGTGCACTGCGGTTGGGGTCGTATTCAATCGTTTTCACTGTGGCGGAATACTGGTCTTTGTCCCGTAAAAAGTCAATGATACGGTACTGACGCTTGTGGCCGCCTCCCATATAGCGCATGGTCATTTTGCCCTTGTTGTTCCTTCCGCCCGAGCTCTTTTTGGGAGCAAGCAACGATTTTTCAGGAACGCTACAGGTAATGTCATCGTATGCGCTTATGAGTTTATGTCTTTGACCGGGTGTTACCGGTTTAAATTTACGTACTGCCATAGCTTAAATATTGCTGTAGAAATCAATTTTGTCTTTACCTCCCAGAGTTATATACGCTTTCTTGAAGTGATTGGAACGTCCGGTAAGGAGCCCTGCCTTGGTATAACGGTTTTTGCGTTTTCCATGGTAGTTAACTGTATTTACATCTACCACTGTAACTCCGTACATGTTTTCAACCGCTTGCTTAATTTGCAATTTGTTGGCTCTGCGGTCAACAATAAATCCGTAACGATTCAATTTTTCGCCTTGAATCGTCATTTTTTCGGTAATTAAAGGCTTTATTAAAATATTCATCGTCAGGTAGATTGAGTTGTCCCTAAAAGCTCATTGATCACTGCCTCTACACCTTCTACCAGGATCAGGTTCTGGGCATTGACTATGTCGTATGTGTTCAGCTCATTGACCGTGATCACTTTGGCTTTTTCCACATTACGGGACGACAGGTAAATATTGTTGTTGTTATCGGGAAGCACCATCAGGACTTTCTTTCCTTCTACCTGAAGGTTTTTGCATATAGCAATAAAATCTTTGGTTTTTGGGGCTTCCATGTTAAAAGGCTCAAGTATGGTGATGGCCTGTTCCTGTGCTTTGTAAGATAAAGCCGAACAACGGGCCAGCTGTTTAAGCTTTTTATTGAGTTTGAAACGGTAATCCCTGGGCTGAGGACCAAAGATCCTGCCGCCACCAACAAATATCCCCGCTTTCAAACTTCCGTGGCGGGCGCCGCCGGAACCTTTTTGGCGAATGATCTTCTTGGTGCTATGGGCGATTCCCCAGCGTTCCTTAGTTTTATGGGTACCCTGGCGTTGATTGGCCAGGTATTGTTTCACATCAAGGTAGATCGCGTGGTTGTTTGGGTCTATACCAAAAACGTTATCGTCAAGAACTACTTTCTTTCCGGAATCCTGACCGTCAATTTTGTAAACTGAAATTTCCATACGACTATACCTCCACAATTACATAAGAGCCATTGGCACCGGGAACTGATCCTTTAACTACTAAAAGATTGTTCTCGGGAATGATCTTAATTACCCTGAGATTGAAAATTTTTACTTTATCTCCTCCCATACGGCCGGCCAGACGTTTTCCTTTGAAAACACGGGAAGGCCATGAAGATGCTCCCAAAGAACCCGGGGCACGGAGCCGGTTGTGTTGTCCGTGAGTTTGTCCTCCCACTCCGGAAAAGCCATAGCGTTTCACAACACCCTGAAATCCTTTTCCTTTGGAAATTCCGCTCACGTCTATCCAGTCAATCAGGCTGGGATCCAGAATATCTGTCACGAACACAGTGTCGCCCAAGTGCAATTCTTTGTCGAAATCATTGGGGAATTCCGCCAATTTGCGCTTAGGTGTGGTATTTGCCTTTTTGAAATGGCCCTGTAGGGCCGCGCTGGTGTGCTTTTCTTTTTTCTCGTCATAGGCAAGTTGTACGGCGGCATAACCATCTCGTTCTTCCGTACGAATTTGCGTAACTACACACGGACCAGCCTCAATTACAGTGCAGGGAACGTTTTTCCCGTTACTGTCGAAAACCGAAGTCATTCCGATTTTCTTTCCAATTAATCCAGGCATTGGTTGTTAATTTGGTGTTTATCAATAAAATGAACGTATTCCGCATAAAAATGCGGGCTGCAAAGATAGGTGTAATTTTGGTAAATGCAAAAATTTTAATACTCCTGCCAGCTCCTGATTTGAATATCTTCAACAGATAGCGAGCAGAAAGCCGTAATAAATGCATCGGCAAGACGGGCGTTGGTCAACAGCGGGATGTTCAGGTCAATGGCTGCCCTGCGGATCTTATACCCGTTGTCCAGTTCTCCGGAAGTGAGGTTCCGCGGAATATTGACAACAAGATCTATTTCTTTGTGGTGCAACATATCCAGTGCCTGCGGATGTTTGTCGCTCTCACTGGGCCAGTATACCCGCTGGCTTGGGATCCCGTTTTCTTTCAGGAACCTGTATGTACCTCCCGTTGCATACAAACGGTATCCTTTTGTATGCAACAATGCAGCGGTGTTTAACATGTCCACTTTCTGCCGCGGTGTTCCCGTGGAAAGCAGTACATTCTTTGCCGGGATCCTGTACCCGACGGCCAGCATGCTGATAAGTACCGCTTCCGGGGTGTCTTCGGCAATACAGCCCACTTCACCCGTAGATGCCATATCCACTCCCAGGACGGGGTCCGCTTTCTGCAGCCGGTTGAACGAAAACTGGGAAGCTTTTATACCAACATAATCCAGGTCAAATTCATTTTTTTCCGGACGTTCTACCGGAAGTCCCAGCATGATCCGGGTTGCCATTTCAATGAAATTGATCTTAAGGACTTTGCTAACGAAGGGGAAACTGCGCGAAGCACGCAGGTTGCATTCTATGACCTTTATCTCGTTCCCTTTGGCCAGATACTGAATATTAAACGGTCCGGAGATATGCAATTCCCGGGTAATCTGGCGACTGATCCTTTTTATGCGCCTGAGGGTTTCCACGTATAGCTTTTGCGGCGGGAACTGAATGGTAGCATCTCCGCTGTGTACCCCGGCAAATTCCACGTGTTCACTTATGGCATATGCGATGATCTCCCCATCTCTTGCCACGGCATCCATTTCCACTTCCTTGGCGTTTTCAATGAACTGGCTCACCACTACCGGGTGTTGCTTGCTGACATTGGCTGCCAGTTTCAGAAATCGCTCCATTTCTTCAAAGTTGGAACAAACGTTCATGGCTGCACCGCTCAACACGTAACTCGGTCTGACCAAAACAGGGAATCCCACTTCCTCAACAAAATGTTCGACGTCTTTCAAAGAAGAAAGTTCCTTCCAGCGGGGCTGGTCCACTCCAATACGGTCCAGCATTGCCGAAAATTTATGGCGGTCTTCTGCGTTGTCAATATACCGGGCAGGAGTACCAAGAATGGGAACCTGCTGCTTATCCAGGATAATGGCCAGGTTGTTGGGGATCTGACCTCCTGTGGAGATGATAACTCCTTTAGGCGTTTCCAGTTCCACGATATCCATGACCCGCTCGTTGGTCAGTTCGTCAAAATACAGGCGGTCACACATGTCGTAATCAGTGGAGACTGTTTCCGGATTGTAATTGATCATAACCGAACGCCATCCTTCCTTGCGGATGGTCAGCAGTGCCTGTACCCCGCACCAGTCAAATTCCACGGAGCTGCCTATGCGATAGGCCCCGGATCCCAGTACAACTATGGATCTCCCGTCCTTTTCGTAATCTATATCATGTTCAGACCCGCCGTATGTAAGGTAAAGGTAATTGGTTTGGGCCGGATATTCTGCGGCCAGCGTATCTATCTGCTTTACAACAGGGACGACTCCCAGGTTTTTTCTCAGGGAACGGATTTGCAGGGGATGCTCCTGTGTCATTTTATTTTTCCACAAGGCCCGTGCGATCTGAAAATCGGAAAAGCCCTGCCGTTTTGCCAGTTTTAGCAAATCCCGCTGTTGCTCTCCCCATCCATCACCGTTTATATCATTCGGGGGGGGTGTTTTCTCCAGTTGCCTGCCAGTCTGAATGATTCCCATGAGTTTTTGCAGAAACCACCTGTCTATCCGGGTAAGGTCATAGATCTGTTCCACGGTATAACCGGCCTTCATGGCTTTGCTGATAACAAAGATCCTCATATCTGTAGGTTCCCTGAGGGCTTTGTCTATATCTTCCACAACAAGGTCCCTGTTTTCCATAAACCCGTGCATTCCCTGTCCGATCATGCGCAATCCTTTCTGGATGGTTTCTTCAAAAGTGCGTCCGATGGCCATTACCTCTCCCACGGATTTCATGCTGCTGCCAATTTCCTTGACTATTCCCTGAAATTTACCCAGGTCCCAGCGGGGAATTTTGCACACTACATAATCAAGTGCCGGTTCAAAAAAAGCGGGAGTGGTCCGTGTAACTGAATTTTTCAATTCATGGAGCCCGTATCCCAGGGCCAGTTTGGCCGCCACAAAAGCCAACGGGTAGCCGGTAGCTTTGGAGGCCAGGGCAGACGAACGGCTTAACCGGGCATTGACCTCTATGACACGGTAGTCTTCACTGGCTGTGTCAAGGGCATACTGAATGTTACATTCTCCCACTATCCCTATATGCCTGATGATCTTAATGGCCATTTCCCTCAAATGCTGGTATTCGCTGTTATTAAGTGTCTGGGAAGGAGCCACCACTATGCTTTCACCGGTATGAATCCCCAGGGGGTCAAAGTTCTCCATGTTGCATACCGTGATGCAATTATCGTATTTATCCCGGACAACTTCGTATTCGATTTCTTTCCAGCCTTTCAGGCTTTTCTCCACCAGTACCTGAGAAGCAAACGCAAAGGACTTTTCTGCCAAAATTGTCAATCCTTCCCGATTGTCACAAAAACCAGAGCCGAGTCCTCCCAGCGCGTAGGCCGCCCGCAATATGACGGGATATCCCAGCCTTTCTGCAGCATTTATGGCCTCTTCCATGGTATTGACTGCAACACTCTGAATGGTCTTAATATGGATCTGGTCCAGTTTTTTGACAAAAAGATCCCTATCTTCTGTTTCTATAATGGCGCTGATGGGTGTTCCCAGTACTTTCACACCGTATTTTTCAAAAACCCCGCATTTATAAAGTTCTACACCGCAATTCAGAGCCGTCTGTCCCCCAAAGGCAAGAAGAACACCACCCGGTTTTTCTTTTTTAATGACCTGTTCCACAAAAAAAGGCGTAACCGGCAAAAAGTATACAGAGTCGGCAATCCCTTCTGATGTCTGAACTGTGGCAATATTGGGATTGATCAGAACCGTTTTTATGCCTTCTTCCCGAATGGCTTTCAGGGCTTGAGATCCGGAATAATCAAATTCTCCCGCCTCTCCTATCTTAAGAGCTCCCGAGCCGAGTACCAGTATCTTCTCTATCTTCATAAGGCTATAACAATTCTATGAATTCATCAAAAATGGGCAAGGTATCTGTAGGGCCGCTGGCCGCTTCCGGATGGAACTGGGAAGTGAAGAATGGTTTTGATCTGTGCCGGATCCCTTCGTTGGTGCCGTCATTGAGGTTTGTATACAAGGGCACCCACTCATCACCCAGGCTGGCAGTATCCAGGGCAAACCCGTGATTTTGTGAAGTAATGTAACACTTCCCCGTATCTGCATGGCGTACAGGCTGGTTGTGTCCCCGATGCCCGTATTTCATTTTATAAACCTTTCCCCCTGCGGCAAGACCCAGGAGCTGGTTGCCCATACAAATGCCACATACCGGCTTGTTTCCTTCCAGAGCCTTTTTCAAATGTTTTACAATGGGCCGGCACATGGCAGGATCACCGGGTCCGTTGCTTATAAATACGCCATCGTGTTCTATTGTGTTGAAATCGTAATTCCAGGGGACCCTTATTACGGTTACTCCCCTTTTGAGCAGACAACGTATGATGTTGTGTTTGACACCACAATCCAGCAAAACAACTTTCCTGGCCCCGGGGCTCCCTTCGTAGGTTATGACCTCCCGGCAGGAAACACGTTCTACCTGGTTAATGAGGTTAGGATCGGTAAATGGTCTCTTTTGCGAGTCATCGTCTCCGATCACCAGCTTTCCTTTCATGGATCCTTTTTCACGGAGCAATTTGGTCAGGGCACGCGTATCAATGTCGTAAACACCAGGGATATTCTCCTCTTTAAGCCATTGATCCAGGCTTTCCATGGCGTTCCAGTGGCTGTACCCAGAGCTGTGATCAAAGACAACCAGACCCTCAACGTGTATTTTCTCGCTTTCCATATAGCGGGAAAGCCCGTTCTGCATCAAAGTTCTTTCGGGAACCCCGTAATTTCCAACCAGGGGGTATGTCATCACGAGGATCTGTCCTGCATAGGACGGATCCGTCAGGGACTCGGGATACCCGGTCATTGCCGTATTGAATACCACTTCCCCGGATACGGATCTTTCATAACCGAATGATCTCCCCTCATATACTGTCCCGTCTTCCAGAATGATTCGTGCTTTGCTCATTTTTTTATACTAAAAACCGCGCAAAGTTAGGAAAAAGGATCCATTAAGAACGGATTGAAATGGTTTTTCTAAGTTTAATATCCCGGGATGAAGTTCCCAGTAAAAGTTCAATTTTACCGGGGTCGGGAACCCACTCGTCAGTCGTCTCATTCCAATATTGTAGTCTTTCGGCAGGGATTTCCAATGTGACTTTGGCAGATTCACCAGGAGCCAACGATACCCTTTTGAAAGCTTTCAATTCTTTTTCAGGCCATTCCACATTGGATTCGGGCCTGTGTACATATAACTGCACAACCTCTTCTGAAGCATAATTTCCCGTGTTTTTCAGTTGGAACGTTACTTTTATCACTTCCCGGGTATCGTAAATTTCTTTTCCCGTTTCCATGGAAGCATAACCGAAAGTCGTATAGGACAAACCGTGACCGAACGGATAGAGAGGGTCGATCTTCTGGGCATTAAACCACCGGTACCCCACGTAAATATCCTCGGTATAAAGAGCTTTGTCAAAATTCGGGTAAGTTTTCAATGCGTAAGCCGGAGAATCCTCCAGTCGTACCGGGAAGGTAAAGGGAAGCTTCCCGGAAGGCACTACGTTGCCCAGCAATACATCGGCCAGGGCATTCCCGCCTTCAGATCCGTTGAACCAGGATACCAGTATGGCGGGAGAGCAAGCTTCTATTGTTGTAAGATTTACGGGAGCTCCGGTTACCACCACGGTTACGATCCGGGGATTGACTTCCGCAATTTTCTTTATCAACTCGTCCTGCAACGAAGGCAGAATGATGTTCATTCTGTCGGCTCCTTCCGTTTCCACTTCACGGTTGTTCCCTGCAAAGAAAAGCACCAGATCGGCTCCGGAGGCGGCTTCCAACGCTTCGGCAAGTAACGTTTCATCCAGTTTCGCCCCGGCTGTGGCACTGCCGGAAAGCATGCCTCCCGTTCCGGTCAGCATAACACCCCCCAAAATGCCTCCGCGTTCACGGTCTTTCCGGGAAAAACTTTCGTATCCCCGGGCAAAGACCAAAGATGTCCTATCCCCGATCTTTTTCTGCAAAGCTTCCAGTGGTGTCACTTCGTAACGGGCTTTCACACCGGCCCCGATGCCTCCTGTGGCATGTTTGCGTATGGCATTGTCCCCGATCACGGCAATTTTGCTGTGTTTTTCAATATCAAGTGGAAGCAGGTCGTCTTTGTTCTTAAGCAATACTATGGCTTTGGTTGCAATTTCATAGACCATCCGACCGTGTTCGGGTGTACTGACGGCTGTTTCATGGGATGTTTCCTCCACCGTATCAATGTTCAGCCGCACCCGCAGGATATTGGCCACTTTCTGATCGATCACCTCTTCCGGGACGGCTCCGCTGCGGACCGAGTCAAGTAGAGCCTGGCCAAAGAACCTGCCACCCGGCATTTCCACATCCAGACCGGCCAGTGCGGATTTTACGGTACTGTGTGTCCCGCCCCAGTCAGATATGACCATTCCCCGGAAGCCCCATTCTTCACGCAATATCCGATTTAGCAGCATTTCGTTTTCGGCACACCACGACCCGTCCACTTTGTTGTAGGCGGCCATAACTCCCCAGGCTCCGGCTTCTTCCACGGCAGCACGGAAAGGCGGCAGATAGACCTCCCGCATGGCACGTTCGCTTACCCGTACATCTACCATACCCCGGTTGTTTTCCTGGTTATTCAGAGCGTAATGCTTTATGCAGGCGGCAGCCCCGTTATCCTGAACACCATGCACGTAACCTACTGCCAGGCGGGCACTCAAAAAGGGATCTTCGCTAAAATACTCATACGTTCTGCCCCCTGTGGGGATCCGCTGAATATTTATAGCCGGGCCGAGTATCATGTCTTTCCCGCGTGTCCTGGCTTCCTCTGCCATCCCTTTTCCGTAAAGCCGGGCCATCTCTTCGCTCCAGGTAGCCGCCAGGGCAGAGCCGGTAGGAAAGAAAGTCGCCGAGTCTGTGGTCAGTCGCAGAGGAGCCCATGAATGGGTTTCCAGTTCTTCACGGATCCCGAACGGACCGTCTGCGTATTTTATGGGTGCGATGTTCAATCGTTCCACACCGGAAGAAGTAAACATGGTCTGACCGTGCAGCATACCTACTTTTTCTTCAAGTGTCATCTGCTCAGTAAGTTCGTGTATTTGTGTTTCAATATCAACGTGGCATGCGGACAGAATGCAAGTACAAAGTAATAAGAGTGTATTTTTCATACGGCAAATATAATAATTCAGAAAACAAAAATGTATATTTGTGAGTAAGCTAACAACTTAACCTGATTGATAATGAAACGCCTGTACATTTTCACGCTGCTATTGTTTTCCGGATTGGCCCTTCATGCGCAAAGACCATATTTTTGTATTACGGGAACGACGGAGAAACTTCCGGTTATACCCGGATTACCGTAAAAAATGTTGAAGAATCTAACGGAAATTACTCCATACATCTGTCTTTGCCAGCGACCGTCAGCTTTTGTTCGAGCCTGCAGATATGACCGTTTCTATAGAAAATGGCAATGTTTCTGCATCATTCGGTACCGTTGGTATCATGGGGGTTCCCGGAGATGTTCCCCATATTCGGTCACGCCTGGCTGTAGGTCAGGAACTGTCTTTTACATCTGAGATCCTGTCTCACAAAGTTACCGGACGTGAAGAACTGAAAACACCGGCCGGAACATTTAAGTGTTACATTGTTGAAATGACAACCGAAGCCCGTGTTTTTGGCTGCAGATCCACGTCCACAACACGCAATTGGTACGCCCGGGGCCTGGGAAGTATTAAATCCGAAACCCTGGATGAAAACAGGAATATTACCGGATCACAAATTTTAGTAAAACTGGAGAACTGAAAATGAAACGTTTACTGATTACCCTTATGATACTTGGCCTGGCATGCACTACAACCCAGGCACAATCCATTCTTCGCCGGCTGGAAAGAGCGGCAAGAACCACTGCAGAACGTACAGCGGAACGAAAAGTAGAAGAAAAGGTGGAGGAAGGTGTTTCGAAAGCCCTGGATGAAGCGTTTGAAGAAGGAGAAAAGAAAGAGCAGAAAGACGGACAGACGGACAGGAAGAAGACCGCGATAACCAAGAAAAGACAGACCGTCCGGTTTCCCGGAGGGCCGTTCAAAACCATGACCTGGTGTACGATGACTGGGACCTGGAAGAAGAGGACAGAGAAATGATCAAACGGACAGGGCAATCCGGATCCTACGGGCGTGCCTCTGACAGCCCCGGCAGAAGCCAGGCGTCTGCTTCCGGTCAGGCCCCAACCTCGGCAAGTCCCCAAAGCAGAAGGGCCCAGATGGAATGGGCAAAATCCGACTTTGTGGCCGGGGATGAGATCTTCTTTGAAGACAACCTGGCCGGAGAACAGCTTGGAGAGTTTCCCTCCCGCTGGGACATTATTGAAGGGAATGCCGAGGTAGTGCGCATTGACGGCGTACGTATTATTAACCTGCCCAATATGGCAGCCCCGCAGTGTATGATCCTGGGCCAGGGCTGGGCCGTTCCCAACACCACCTACATCAGGAACATCCGCATAGCCAAAGGAGCCGTACCCCTGTACGACCGGATGATGCAGGACGGAAAGTTCATCAGCTACGGAATCACCTTTGACACGGGCAAGAGCGTTATCAAGCCCGAGTCGGCCGGAGAGCTGAACCGGATCGTGCAACTGCTCAAAGAAAACCATTCCCTGCGCTTTAGCGTGGAAGGCCGCGCCAAAAACCGCCGTGTGGAATTCGTGAAATTATAGCTCGTGCATACCATTTTCCTGGAAAATCCGGGTTTTGCGGGTAACCCCGGAACCCGGGTTTCTGTTATTTTCAGCTGTTGAAAATGCGACCACTTCGGATCTGGCTACTTTGATATAAGGTGGGAAGTGACTGTTTTGCCGTATTTCACTGCAACTGACTGATTATGTGTATTATATGGATCCGATGTTGTTTTGAAGTACTTCCTACCCTTCCGGAAAACGGGCTGTTCTTGTAAAGGTAGGAAATCACGGAATTTTATTATATTTCTGTAACATGCTGTTTTATTAACATATAGGTGTTTTTAGGATTAATTTTTCACTTCCGACCTTTCCAAAATCTTGTTTGGAAAAAACAGTTTCTTTAACTTCGTAACATTGGAGTCGTAGGGAAGAAATGATGATGAAGCTTTATCATTTATGTGTCAGTTCGCCGGAGGTAATGTTTCGTGTTCCGGCAGATTACATTCAGGGTATCAACAGAGCCTGTCTGGCAGCACATGATCATAATGTCAAGTTATGGGCTTATGCATTTATGTCAAACCACTTTCATCTGATCGCTCAGGCAAGTGATCCCGTTCCCTTTATCAGTTCGCTCAGAAACGGATATAGCAAATGGTTCAACAATAAATATTCCAGGTCAGGCCCGTTAGGATACCGAAGTTTTCACTGCGTAGAACTCGACAATGGAGAACGCATAATAGAAGTTGTTACATATGTAATAAAAAATGCAGTACACCACAATGTTGCTGCGTATCCCACAGGTTATCCGTTTTGCTCGGCAAGGTATTATTTTATAAGGGATTTTGGTTATCAGAACCTATATATCCCATTGGAAACGTGGAATGAACAACGACAATTTATTTCACGTAAAGAAAAACTTCCCGAGGGTTATGTGCTGGATAAGTCAGGTTTGTTAATTCAGGAAAACATATTACAGATCAAAAAGGTCGAACAAATCTATGGCAGTCCCAGAAAGTTTTCGTTCTATATGAACAAACTATCTGGCGAAGAATGGGCTGTTATGCAAGTGGAATCATGGATGGGGGTAAAAGTTAAGGATTTACTGGGAAGTGTAAAATTACTGAAAAATGTAAACAGGATCAACGATATAAACATGTGCGAATATATAGACGAATGGTTGTTGAAAAATAAAAAAGGAGCACCTTATACAATTCTTTCGATTAACGAAAAACTAAGATTGGCCGCACAGTTCAGACGTCGGGGAATAGGTACTGGCCAGATATCCCGTTGTCTGGTAATATCTGAAGACATACTGATAAATTCTGTGGGTTCTTCCAGGATATGACCAGCTTTCCCGGCGCAGAAGCAACAGGTGGAGAATGTGTTGCCGAATCAGAACGTTACTGTCCGGGCGGGATCGGTAAAAGTGTTGAAGGTGGCGGTAACATCTTTCAGATAAAGGACCAGTGTGTTTTCGTCGTCGGCCTTGTACATGCTTTTCAATTGCGGATATTGATCCAGAACGTATTGTTTTGCCTCTAAACGTTCATCGGCAACTACTTTGGCTTCAATACGCAACCACACACCTTTTCCGGGATCGTAAGCACAGATCTCCACTTTGGGGTTGGTCAGCATTTGCCTGGCAACATTCTTTTTCCTGCCGGTCTGAATGTATAGGTTCTGTTGAAAAATGACGGCAGTTCCAAAGGGACGTACTCTGGGCTGGTCCCCATCAACGGTGGCCAGGTAATATACCCCGCAGGTTCTTAGAAATTCATACACTTCCTGCATGGCCTGTTCGCTTTGAGGATTGCGTTCTGCCTGTTGCTCATTCCGGTCTGAAGCAAAACAGGTGGCTGTCAGCAGGGAAAAAAGTAAAAAAAATATTATTCGTGTCTTCATAATGTATAATTATTAAAGCTTGCTTTTAAGGTTCGAATTGTCGGCCGTAGTCAAATAACTGCAAGTCTTCCCGTGTCTTTACTCTACATCACTGACCAGGGGAAACAGCCTGATCACTTTTTCCACTGGAAGGGCTTCAACGGTCCTGCCGTATATGCCTGTTATGGTATGGGCTGCAAAGAGCGAATTCAGGATGGCTTCTTCCGTGGCTTCTATAGCGGCCATAAAAAGTGGTGAACATTGATCATTGTGCAGGTAATTAGCTGTAAAAATTGGTGAGACATGCCCGTTTTGATCGTAGGTGCTACGTATCAGGTTTTCAGGATCTACCGACAGGGCTATTACATAATCTCCGCTGCCGTTGGAGGCAATACCACCTGTACGGGCCAGTCCCATTATGCCGCGTTTGGCTAGTCTTTCCAGGTTGCGTTCACCAAGCGGTGCATCGGTAATGATCACGATCATACAGGAACCGTCCGCATCCGGAATACGCATAGCTTCCTTTTCTTCTATGGCTGCCGCATGAGGGGGCCCTTCCTGCCAAATACTACTTTGAGCATTCAGCTGATCTTTATAGGAAAAATGTCCCAGGCGTTCTCCCACATTGATCCCGTCAATTTGTAAAACACCGCCAAAATTGGTCTGTACCAGCACCCCAACGGTGTATCCTCCCAAGTCCTGGGGCAACACCCTGCTTGAAGTCCCGATCCCCCCTTTGAAGCCAAAACAGACTGTTCCTGTTCCGGCTCCCACGTTGCCTTCCTGAACAGGGCCCGGTCGTGCGTTTGTCAAGGCTTCCAGAACATGATCCGGTGTTACATGCCTGCCCCTGATATCATTCAGCGCGCCGTCGTTTGTTTCTCCAACTACCGCATTGACAGACAAGACATTTTCATTTCCTTTTTGAGCCAGGGTATATGTTATCAATCCTTCCATCCCCGCAGCTACCGATAATGTATTCGTCAAGATGACAGGGGTTTCAATATTCCCCAACTCCCTGATCTGAGTGGTACCTGCCATTTTCCCGTAACCGTTACCGGCCCAGAAGGCAGCGGGCACTTTTTCACGGTAAATGTTTCCCGGATGAGGAATGATGGCAGTCACCCCCGTTCTGATGCTGTCTCCCTCTATAAGTGTAACGTGACCTACCGCCACTCCTTTCACATCGGTAATGGCATTCATGGGTCCCGGTTTCATAACACCGGTACGTATCCCGTAATCTCTCATCCTGGGTTTTTGTGCAAAACCGTGCATGGGCATGCCGTATAACGCAAGAGAAAGACTAAGAAAAATGAAGAAATGCTTCATAATAAGAATTTTAAATATTTTAACAAAGTTAAAAATTCATTATATTTGAGATGTATTCTGAATCACTTCTTTGCTTTTATGCTTGCAATTTCTGTACGTATGAAAAAAATATTCTTCTTTCATTAGTTATTCTGGTTGTCCTGAATGCATGCGGTACGGCCGCTTTTACGGGATGGTCACGGCTTTGACCGAGTACCTTGCAGGCATCGGTCGCCCGGATTATCTGACCGGACTGGACTGGGAGTTTAATCTGGTGGATGATCCCGCTGTCAATGCTTTCTGCCTGCCAAACGGTAAAATTGTACTCTTCGAGGGACTTTTGGAATTTGCCGATAATCCCAACCACCTTGCGATCGTGATAGGACATGAAATGGCACATGCAGTGGCACGACACGGAAACGAACGCATGAGCCAGCAAGCTCTCTTGCAATCTGCAGGCCAAATTGCCACCCAGGTATTCAGCCAGACCAAATACGGACAAAATGCACAGGCCGTTGAGCTTTTTGCCCAAGCATTCGCTTTTGGCAGTAATGTGGGCATTGTCTTGCCCTTCTCTCGCAAGCATGAATATGAAGCCGACCGTATAGGACTTTATATTATAGCCCTGGCCGGTTACGATATTTATCAGACGCCTTTGTTCTGGGAAAAGATGATGGGAGATAAAAAATCTTCCTCTTTCGATTTCCTTGGCACGCATCCGGTCGATACTAAAAGAATTGCAACCATATCTGCAAGTCTGGACGAGGCTGCAAAATATTACCGTGACCCGGGAGAAGCAATACCCGTAGGGAACTAACTTAATCCTGTAATAATCCCGTCATTGATATCCATAAACATTGCCTGGGGTTTCTTGGGCAAGCCGGGCATTCGTAAAATATCCCCGGCAATGGCCACTATCATGCCGGCCCCGTTGTTTACTATCAACTCGTGGATGTTCATCTCAAAGTCCTTAGCTACTCCGTATGCTTTGGCATCGGTAGAGAAAGAGTATTGTGTTTTGGCAATACATACCGGGTAATGGGCCATTCCCATTTCTTCTATCATTTTCATGTTGTCCCGGGCCGTTTCATAATAAAAAATGTTTCTGGCACCATATAGGTTGCGGGCTATCTTTGAGATCTTTTCTTCAATGGAGTCCTCATCATTATATGTAAACACCAGGGGAGTGGAAGGCTTTTTCTCTATAGTTTCCACTACGGTCCGGGCAAGTTGGGCAGCTCCGGCCGCTCCTTCCGCGTACGCGTTATTCACCGCAAAAGGTATGTCCAGACGGGCACAACGTTCCCGCACCAGATCTATCTCCTGATCGGTATCGGTATCGTATCTGTTCAGGGCTACTACCACACTCTGCCCGAAGGAACGCAGGTTTTCAATATGTTTTTCCATATTGGCCAGCCCTTGTATAACCGCTTCCGGAGCATGTTCCTTCAGTTTGGATATTTCCTGACCTCCATGCATCTTCAATCCCTGCAGCGTAGCCACCAGTACCGTAAGTTTGGGTTGAAGACCGCCTTTTCTGCATTTGATGTTGAAGAATTTTTCGGCTCCTAAATCGGCCCCGAAGCCGGCTTCTGTGACCACATATTGGGCATGTGTCATTGCCATTTTTGTGGCCACCAGGGAATTACAACCGTGCGCTATGTTGGCGAACGGTCCCCCGTGAATAAATGCCGGTGTTCCTTCCAGGGTTTGGACCAGGTTGGGATGTATGGCATCCTTGAGCAAAATGGCAATCGCTCCTGCCACGCCCAGATCGTCTACGTAAAAAGGAGTCCCGTCGTGTTCATAGCCCAAAACGATCCGTCCGATCCTTTTTTTCAGATCGTCCAGATCTTTGGATAGGCAGAGAATGGCCATAATTTCCGAGGCAGGGGTAATGTCAAAGCCTGTTGCCCTTGTGATCCCGTTGGTTTTGGCCCCCACGCCGGTAATAATGCTGCGCAGTGTGCGGTCGTTGACATCCAGGACCCTTTTCCACACGATCTCCCTTAGGCATTTTTCTTTATTCTGGTTCTGGTAAAGAAAGTTTTCAAGCAATGCCGAGATCATGTTGTTGGCTGCCGTTATGGCGTGAAAATCTCCGGTAAAGTGCAGATTGATGTCTTCCATAGGAACCACTTGGGCATATCCACCGCCTGCCGCACCACCTTTCATTCCAAAACATGGACCGAGTGAAGGCTCACGAAGTGCCACAATAGCTTTTTTCCCTATATGGTTCAACCCCATGGAAAGCCCTATGGAAACCGTTGTTTTTCCCACGCCCGCCCGGGTAGGTGTGATGGCGGTGACAAGTATCAGGTTGCTCTCGGCTACTTTTTTATCATCTATTTGATCAACGGGGACTTTGGCCATATAATTTCCGTAAAGGTTCAGGTCTTCACAGGCAATTCCCGCATGAGATGCTACGGCACTTATATTTTGCATTTTATATGCATGTGCAATTTCAAGATCCGTTTTCATAATAACTTTTGTTGTTTATCCAAAAATACGAAATCCTACCGTATTTGGAGGTGGAGGGAGTAAAGAGGATAAAATTGGTCAAATAACCTAATCCCTGACACAACGAACAGATAGCCCCATTTCCTTTCTTTCTTCGTAACTGCGAAAGTTGCCGCTATAGTTGTACAGGGGCCAGTTCCGGACGCTACCTGTTCCGTCCTCTGTAGAACTCCACCAGTCGCCGTAGTCACCAATGGCGTTGAATGTACCACGGTTGTATGAACGGTTGCCCCCCGGAAGAGCTGTAAAGCCACTTGAATTCGTTGCGTCTGTGTTGGGGGTTGTCCAATGAGCAGTTCCAGCTTCTTTCATTTTGCCTCCTGCAACAGAGGCTCCCCCTAAATATTCAGTTAATTGTGTCCACTCTGCATCACTGGGCAGGTGCCAGCCATCGGGACAGGCAGTCAATGCTGCCTGCCAGTTGTAGAGCACGCCGTAGGTTTTGTAGTTATCAAAGGCTTTTGCTTTTGCTACATCTTCATATTCATAGTCATAGCCGTAAACATAGTAATAGGGTTCTGTATCAGAACCTGTTTGCGGATCTACCACACCAGGAAGATACGCCAGATTCTGGGCCATCCAAGTTTGCTCCCCTATGGTTACAGTATTGTAAACTTTGCCATCACGATGGTCTTTAAATGTGTCAGGAAGGTCTTGCGACCAGCAGGAGTATGACAGTGCACCGGCTAGTAAGAAAAGGATAATTTTTTTCATGGCTTGCAAGTTTAATGAGAAATTGTATGTAAAAAGGAACACGTAACTTCTTAGTAATTCATTCTTTGGAAGGCAATGAAAGAAAACCGGCAATAAAAAGCCCTCATCTTTGGCTTTATTAGCACCTGACTTAAAACTTTACATAACATCCTAAATATAACAATATAAATCGAATCAACAATTATCTCAATTCCAAATCATTTTGAATTCGAGAGTTACTAAGGGGGAGTTGTTATAGTACAGTTTCAGTAACAAAAGAAGAAAGCCTTGTAATTCTTTATGAATCAAGGCTTTTTTATTTTGTGCTCGGGACGGGAATCGAACCCGTACGGACATTACTGTCCACAGGATTTTAAGTCCTGCGTGTCTACCTATTCCACCACCCGAGCGGCCACAAAGTCAATGAGTATCTTCAAAAAAACCTCTCGCCGGGAGAGGTTTGGAGCGGAAAACGAGATTCGAACTCGCGACCCTAACCTTGGCAAGGTTATGCTCTACCAACTGAGCTATTTCCGCATACTTTCAAAATGGGAATGCAAAGTTAGCGTTTTTTTTCTCTTGGGCAAAAAAAACAGCGTTTTAGAGCAGCCCTCCTTCAAACTGTTCCAAAAACCTGACATCATTCTCAAAATAGAGGCGTAAGTCCTTAACCTGCCATTTGAGCATGGCTATGCGTTCCACGCCCATTCCGAACGCATATCCCGTATATTTTTTGGAGTCAATTCCCGAAGCTTCCAGTACGTTGGGATCCACCATTCCTGCTCCCATGATCTCCAGCCACCCCGTATTTTTACAAATATTGCAGCCTGTTCCCCCGCAAATATTGCAATTCACGTCAACCTCCGCAGATGGTTCGGTAAAAGGGAAATAGGAAGGCCGTAGACGAATCTTTGCCGAGGATCCGAACATTTCTCGTACAAAAAGCAAGATCGCCTGCTTGAGATCTGCAAAAGAAACGTTTCCGTCTATATACAATCCTTCCACCTGGTGAAAAATGCAATGGGCCCTTGCCGATATGGCTTCATTTCGGAACACCCTGCCCGGGCATACCACCCGGATGGGGGGCTTTTGTTTTTCCATGGTCCTTACCTGTACCGAACTGGTATGCGTCCGTAACAATACCGGATTATCACTGCCGTTATTGATAAAAAAGGTATCCTGCATATCCCTGGCAGGGTGATCGGCCGGAAAGTTCAGGGCACTGAAAACATGCCAGTCGTCTTCAATCTCGGGACCTTCCTGAACGGTAAATCCCATTTTTCGGAAAATATCCAGGATCTCACGCCGCACAATGGAAATGGGATGCCGTGATCCGGTATTGAGAATATCGGCCGGCTTGGTCAGATCCTCCGTTGTCTGCTTCTTGCTGCCTCTAAAGGCAAGCCGTTCCTTTTGAGCGTTAATCGTTTCCAGGGCTTTGTTTTTTATCAGGTTTAACTGTTTCCCAAACTCCCTTTTTTCCGCCGGATCAATGCTCTTGAATTCTTCAAACAATGCCGTAAGTATTCCTTTTTTACCTAAAATGCGAATACGGAATTCCTCCACTTCAGCCGGAGTTGCCGGATGAAAGGTGTCCAGTTCCTGCATCAGACTGTTTATCCTGTCCCTCATCTTCTTCTTAATAGTATTACGTTAATGTCCAGAAAAGATGCAATGCCTCCTCAAGAGAGTCGGTATGCAACGTTTTTTCAATATTGGGGGCATCATAAGTTCTCTTAATGGAGCAATACATGGTATAAGGTCCATCCATGCTGTAAACGCAGCGATGCCCCTTTGTCAGTGCTTCTTTTACATCCGCCCTTATACGTTCACAGGCAACTTCGGGATGAAGGCAAACGGCAGAACAACGGGAAAGTCCTTTCTTTACAGCCGTGGTTACTATGTTCCCGAACAGCTCTTTCGCCTGACGGCATGCAGCTTCATCCCCTGAAAGATAAACCACCGGCACATCGTACATTCCGGCCACCAGGGCGTTGTATCCCATTTCTGGTAATGATATCCCGTTAAGGGAAAATTCGTCCACAGCGCGTGCCATTGTATGACACATTACTCCGTCGGTAGTTCCGGCTTTTGCATGATAACCCAGGAATAATACGGCATCGTATCCCTTTTCTATGGTAAGGATCATAGCCCGGAAATCCTCTGAACACCGGCCTTTAATATGAAAAGCTCTTTTGTCCAATAATTCGGGGATCAGCGCTTTGTTCCCGCCGTGACCGTCACGGACATATACTTCCATAGCACCGGCATCAAAAGCTCCGGCTACGGCAGCATTCATTTCTTTTGTATACTGAACACGGTTCCTTTCGTAATCCGGATGGCCTGGAGTAATAGAATCCCAGTCACACGCTGTGGCAATGCCTTCAATGTCTCCTCCAATAAGAATTTTCATTATATTATTTTAAACCCATTTAACCGCTTTACGTCTCAGGGGCAGTGTCATGCAGCGCGCGCCGCCTCCGCCGCGGGCAAGTTCGGCTCCCACTATGGTAACCACACATTTCCTGAGCTTGTTAATATTTACCTTCCCCGACGTAACATCTTCCGAAGTAACGATCTCAAACCCGTGTTTGGACATTTCGTTAAGGGTATGTTCATTGCGGGCGTAGGATATGACTTTGCCGGGCGCAAATGCAAAGAAATTCGCCCCGGAATGCCACTGTTCCCGTTCCTGGTCCCATTCATCATTCCCGCCACATGATATGGCTTCCAGATCCAGCCCAAGCCTTCGCAGGGATGTCAAAAGATTTGGGACCCTTCTGATCTTTTCTACTTTTCCGTTGTCCAAGGTGATCTGAACGGTGCTGTAACGGACATCTCCCATGATCAGGGGTTCAAAAACCATACATTTGTCCATATCCAGCATGGTAAAGACCATGTCCAGGTGAATAAAACTTTCCGGTGAAGACGGGAGTTGTTGTACAAAAATATAACTCTTGCCCTGTAGGGCCGTTTTAGCCAGACGGTTCAACAACAGGTCAATTCCCTGCGATGTAGTCCGCATTCCGTTGCCTATGACAAGTATGTCATCCCTTACCACCAATATATCACCGCCTTCCATTAAAACGGATCTGTCGTGGGGAAGTTGTTCATATGTATTGATGACAAGGGCGTTAAAATACGGATTGTACGCATATATCGCCTCCATGATCAGGGATTCCCTGACACGCACCTTATTTGCCATCCGGCAAATAACGGCGTTATTACCCACTACGGCTGAAGCGTCGCGGGTAAAATAAAAATTATAGAGAGGTAACAGCGCGTAATATTCATCATTTAAGAAAGATGTCAGACTATCGATCCGGGCGGGCAAACCTTCTATCAGTTTATTGGCCAGAGTCCTGGATGACATTTCCATCAATTCGTCAAAATAATCGTTGACGTTTTCTGTAAGGCATATTTTTCCCACCAGGGAATTTCGTTGCGCCGGATTGTCCAACACCTTGATCAACAGATCTTTCAACTGATAAACCCTGGTGATCTTTTCTAAAAGCGCCGACAACTGTTCATATTCCTGCTGAGCCACTGACAGATTTAAAATGTCGCTGTACAGTGCCCGTTCAACGGACTTGGGTGTCATGTTTTCCACTTCCGGTCCTGGCGTATGAAGCATCACGGCTTCCAATTCCCCAATTTCGGAATTGATCTCTATGTTAAATTTCTGATCGTTCATACAAATTCCTCATATTCGTGTGCAATATCATTGAATAACTGACGAAATTGCGTGTCTTCCCTGGGACATACCAACAGGGCATCTGGCGTATCAACAACAATGTAGTTATCCAATCCTTTTACTACAACAAGCTTCCCGTTATCCCGGGAATAGATCATACTGTTTTTCACATTTTCCAAAAGTACTTTACCGGCAGCAACTGCATTTTCACGGGAATCTTTGCCGTAATGCATATACAGGCTTTCCCAGCTTCCCAGGTCGGACCAGCCGAATGTTGCCGAAAACACATACGTATTGGTTGCTTTTTCCATAATGCCGTAGTCTATGGACACATTTCGTATCTCTTCATATATTTTGTGGATGAATTTGGCTTCATGCGAAGTATTGTATAAACTGAGCCCGTTTCTGAAAGGCATGCTGACTTCCGGAAGCCAGTGTTCCAACTGACGCACGATGGATTCCAGGCTCCATACAAATATCCCCGAATTCCAGTAAAATTCCCCACTTTGTACCAGAACGCGGGCCAGTTCATCATCCGGTTTCTCGGTAAAAGTCTTAACCGGGTAAGCTACATGATCGTCCACAATAAGCGATTCATTCTTGGCAGCCTGAATGTATCCGTATCCGGTTTCCGGACGGGTGGGCTTTATTCCCAGGGTGATCAAGACATCCTTTTCCCGGGCAAGCAGTAATGCAGAGCGGATGGTCGCCAGAAAATCATCGTCACCCAGTATCAAATGATCCGAAGGCGCAACTACAATGGTTGCACGGGGATCGGTTTTCATCAATTTGTACGTTGCGTAGGCAATACACGGTGCCGTATTGCGTCTGTATGGCTCAGATAAAATGTTATTTAAGGGGATCATTGGCAATTGCTCGTGAACCAGTGTAGTATACTGTTCAGAGGTAACCACCATAATATGATCATCTGGAATAATCTGTTTGAATCGCTCATAGGTCAATTGTAAGAAACTTTTTCCCAGACCCAGTATATCCAGGAACTGCTTTGGCATGGCATTCCTGCTTAACGGCCAAAAACGTGATCCTATGCCGCCTGCCATAATAATGCAATACTGATTATTTTTCATAAAAGAAGTGTAAAGGCGTTTGGAATATATTCCAGTGTATAATCCGGATCTTCAACACCACCGGGTCCAAAAACAATTGAAATGACATCAAACTGTGCTTCTGCCTGAATACGATAACGTGCCATATATGCACGGGCGGCAGCTATTACCAGCCGTTGTTTTGACCATCCTACCGTTTGGGCGGGTGATACCCTGTCTGCACTTGAGAGTGAGCGCACTTCCACAAAATGGATCATATCATTTCTTTCGGCTATAATATCCAACTCCTTATGATCGGTTCTCCAATTTGTGTGAAAGACCCTGAATCCTTCTTTTTTCAAAAATTCAACGGCCAGGGCTTCTCCTTTTCTGCCTGTAGACAGCGTATCTCTTTTTCTTCCCTTCATGTCATTTCTCCGTTTCGCAAATGTAGACAATTTCAAAGATATCTCCAATGATCCAGAGGCCGTGGCATTACAGGGCTCCTGGCCGCCAGGTATTCCCTGAAGATAGTACGTATATCTTTTTCACTGACCCATAGAGTCCTTTCGGGAAGCTCTTCTGCAGTGAGTCCAACCCCTGAAGTCATGTGACCTCCTCCGCCTCTTGCCCGGTAAGTACTCATCACAACATGATATTCTTCTGCTAGAGAGAAAGAAGAACCATCCGCCATGGAAAGGACTTCGATTCTGGATCCGGCTGGTTTGTTTTTATGAACTCGGTACAGGATTCCGGCAGCAGAATCAAAATTGTAGGCGGGTCCCCGTGGATTGTCTATACGTAACGCATAGGCATATTCCAGAAACCGGATAATTTCGCTGCCATCCATACGCACTACGCTTATTGTATTCTCGTATGGCAAGGCCCTAATAAAATCATTCATTTGCAATGGGCCGGCCTTTAGCATCAGATTTCGCGCCGCAGGGGAAACAAAAGAAACGGAAGCCCCAACATCAGATGCCGTACCGGAATTTACACAGGTCAGTTGCACCCGGTGGATCTCATCTATCCATGCACTTGGCCCGTACATGGCTTCACGGCTGAAAACAGGCGCTTCCAGAAAACAAAAATACTGTGAATTGTAGTCTTGTTCCCTGGAGAAAAAAATCTCCATCTTCTTATCATAAGCATAATACGGGGGCAATTCCCGGGAAGCAAGAAGCTCAGTGGATACACTTATACGTGGTTTCTCATGCGGTCCGGGTTTTATGCGGATCTCTGCACGCCCAATGTGACTGGCCCGGGATCCTGCTTCTATCATATGTACAGTATCTCCCCTGACATTGATCAGGTAGTCGGTGGCGGCATCATGTACATGGCCGCAGCAGATCAGATGAAATCCGGGGACGTTCCGGGCTATCCAGGCTCCAATGCTGGGTGCACTCTGGGAAGTGTCCCGGGTATAAGGATCCCCCCATCCGGTATGGAACAGCCCTATAAGAATATCAGGATTTTCTTCCTCATAGATCTTTTTGGTCCAGTATATGGCAGCTCTTTCAGGATGGTCAATTAAAATACCTCCCCTTAAATGTTTCGGAATCCATTCCGTGGCAAACGGCGTCAGGATACCCATAACAGCAATTTTCCATCCTTTTCTATTGTAAACGGCGTAGGGTTTAAAATAAGGTTCTCCAGTCCTTTCTTCTATGGCATTGGCACAAATGACATCTGCCCGGATTTCGGAATATACTTTGTCAAAAACCTTTCTTCCCGCCTCAATATCATGATTTCCAGGGGTTAACGCATCATAAGACAACCAGTTGAATAATTCTGAATAAATATGCGTATGTAGAGTATCTACGTAATTGGCAAAGAAGACCTCGGGAGTTCCCTGGAAATTATCTCCGCCATCAAGAAGAAAAAGATCTTTACCGTATTTTTCCTTTTGTGTTTTAATATAACCTGCTATTCCGGACATGTCCCGGCCCAAAACACCGTGAAGGTCCGTTGTCTGCAGTACCACGAAAGTCTCTGCCTCCTTTTGATTACAGGAGAGGACTAAAAAAGAAAGTATGAATAATAAGCCGTATCTCATTTGTATTGCCAATGATCCAGGGGTTCGGGATTAAAAGGACTTCTGGAGGCTTCCCATTCCATAAACAATTTACGCATATCTGTTCTGCTTTCCCAAACGATCCGGGCAGAAGCAGTGGCTGCATCCCAACCAAGTCCGTTGAACAAATGGCCGCCACCTCCCTGGGCCCTGTAAGAATTCATGACTACATGGTATTTTCTTTCAGGGACAAAGGGAAACCCGTCTGCCATAGCATGAATCTCTATGCGTTCACCTGCCGACCTGTTTTTGTATACCGTGTATAAAATGCCTGCACCTGTATCAAAATTGATAATGGAGGTCTGATCGGCGGAATATTCCAGATAATCCTTAATTTCGTAACCCGACATCTCCACTACACACAGAGAATTTTCATACGGGAACCAGGTAAAGAAATCTTTCAGAAACATTTGCCCTTCTTCTATCACTGAATTAGCCTGAAGTGCAGAAGCAAAGGAAACCTCCGGCAAAATATCGGATCCCAATCCTGCCATGGCCAGCTGGCCCCGGTGCACTTCATCCACCCATGAACACGGACCCGAAAACACATGATTGCTTTCCATGCGATGCAGTATTTCTGCAATGGGTTTGTGTTCGTAATCATGCGCCAATTTGAAGTAAGGGGAAAAATCATCCATATATTCCCGATCGGGGGGCAGGTCTTTCATATCCACCAACACGGGCTGTATCCGGACTTGACTCTTGTCGGGAAACAATGTGATCTCTGCGCGGGCAACAGTTCTGCCACGGGCTCCGGGATTCATGAGCCATACGGTATCCCGGTCTCTGTTCACTACAGAATGTATGGCAGGCCGGTGATCGTGTCCGTAACATATCAGATCAATCCCGGGAACGTTTTCTGCTATCCACAAGGCTGCATTCTCTTTGCCCAAAGGCCCCCCGGCTCCGCCCCTGGCCCCTGTATGGAACAATCCTATAAGCAGATCGGGATCTTCGTTTTCCCTGATATGAGACACCCAGTATTGTGCCGAAGCTTCTATAGACAAAAAAGTAAGTCCGGGTCGCAAGCGTTCTGCCACCCACGTGCTGACGTGGGGGGTTACCAATCCCAACACGGCCACACGGAAGCCTTTAACAGTAAATATCTTGTATGGAATAAAATAAGGTTCTCCTGTTGATTTTCGGATAATATTTGCCGAGATGACAGGAACGCCGGTCTGGCGGTATACCCGGGAAAAAACTTCCATCCCTGCCTCAATGTCATGATTTCCAACGGTTACAGCCGTATAGGGGAACCAGTCAAAAAAAGCGGCACACAGGTGTTTTCCTGTCGTGTCCACATGACCGGAATAATAAATTGCAGGTGTTCCCTGCAGGTAATCTCCAACATCAAAAAGCATCAGATGGGATCCGTATTCTTCCTGAGCATCCCTGATATAGCCCGCCATACCTGCTACTGAGGGATCAAAGCTTCCGTGCAGGTCACTTGTCTCCAGGACACACAAAGTGACGGGTTGTTTTGAACAGGCACCGAAAAAAAACAACAGCCCTGCAATAATATAATAGGTGGACCATTTGAAGTTCATCATCACAAATATAAAAAAACCGGCTAAAAGTAACTAGCCGGTTTCTTTAAAAGATTATTGTTTTCTGCTTCTATTGAGCATCTGCAGCTTCGTGCTCTACATAGAACCCGCTGCCCACCTGGGGTGTACCTTTGTAGGAAGTTCTCTTGCCCACTATGGTTAGCAAATCACCGGTTTTAAGCCCGGTTTCGGCAACCAAAGTCTGGAATTGCCCCTTGGCACCGCCCCAACCTGAAAGCAGACCGTAAATGTATACTTCTCCGGTCTCATCTGAAATGTTGAAATTACCGTATTTACCGGCACCTGACAAATCTCCGGCAGTACCAACCAGGCGATAATATGTATCATCTTCGGCTGCGGTCAGGAAAGCTCCGACGGTTGCTTCAACGACAGGGATATGTGCATCTACTGTGGCGTTTATACCCTGTGGGGTTCCTTTGTATGAACCACGAGGAGTAATAAGAGTAACTATATCGCCTTCGTTAATGCCCATGTTCTTCCATTGCTTTGTTTTGCCATCTGCGTCAAGTACCCCGTAAATGTATACCTCACCGGTGGCATCTTGGATGTAAATATTACCATAATCGCTGCCGGTGTCCCTGGTAATGATACCCGAGATGCGGTATTGGGTGGCATCCTCTGCGGCCGCTATAAATTCGGCAACGGTGGCATCAATGATGGCACCGATCTGAGCAACGGTCACCTGTACGGTGGAAGATGCGCTCTCTGTGGCAGATGTCAAAGAGATAGTAGCTACGCGGTCACCACCGGCGTTAGGCTGAGCGACAAAAGCCACGCGAGTGGAGTCATCGGCCCCTTTGATCATAGATTTTACGGAGAGCCAATCGGCATCGTATTCGATTTCCAGGCCATCACCTTTGTATAATACGGCAACTTCAAATTCTCCGCCTTCTTTGGGAACTTCAACCTCATCCACAGCAGCTTTGATTAAAGAAGGAGTGATCTTGTCAACGGTTACGTCAACCAACTCAATGGTTGAACCGTAAGTGGTGCGGGGTCCGTGTACCATTACGCGATCTCCTACAGAAAGGCCCAGGCTCAGAAAGTTTTTGGTGTTTCCATAAGCGTCTAAAGTACCGTAAATGTATAAAGTACCAGTTCCGTCGTTGAGGTACCAGTTGCCGTAAGTGGTCTGGACAATGGAGGTTATTTGTCCTTCTACCCAATAGATCTTGCCGTCAACCCCGTTTTCGATCACTTCTTTACAGGTAGAAAGAACAATTTCCTGCGGACCGCAAACTTGTTTTACTGTCAGTATCTGAGTTTTGCCGGCACAGTTAATATAAACTTCGGAAGCGTTATCGGAATCCGATGCACCTACGGAAAAAGTTACCGTGGTACCTTCAGGAGCAGCGTTACCGCTGGTAGGGCTGACCGTCAACCATTCGGGAATATTTGTAATATTCCAGGCGTCGGTAGCGGTCAGTTTGATCGTTTTTGAACCTGCATCCGCATCAAAGCCTATATAGGACATGTCCACTTTTACCTCGTCTAAAGAAGGGATCACAAGTTCATCTTCACAACTTGTCAAAAGTGTTGCAAAAGCAAACAACGATACTAATAAATATTTAAGTTTCATAAGGAATGTTTTAGCTGATTAGTTAAAGAGATACTTAATACCTATCTGCAGAGACCAGCATTGGTAAATTGAGTGGTTGTAATCCCAGGTACGGGCACCTTCCTGTACTCTTGTCTTGAATACGGGAATGCCTTCTTCGTTGATGTTGTCTAATTGAAGGATACGTCCGCTCATTGCTTCAGTAGAGAGTATTTTGCTAACACCCCAGGTACTGTTGAACAGGTTTCCGACGTTCATAAAATCCAAATTGAGCTGAAGGGTGTTCCTGGATTTACCAATATTTACCACGAAATCATGAGAGTAACGGAAGTCAAAACGATGGACCCAGGGTGAATAGACACTGTATGCCTCTGCATACTGGCCTTTATGTGTGCTCAGATAAGCATCCTGGTCTGCATAAGCCCAGTAACGGTCGCGATCACTTTGAGAAGCAAAAATGATTTCCGTATCGTCTTTTGGAATGTACATTACATCGTATGCAATATTGTCTCCGTTGAAGTCGCCGTTATACATATAGGTGTAACTGGAACCGCCGCGATAACCTTCATAGAACAGGGAGAAGCGGTTGTTGCTTCTGTCTTTGTAGGAAACCGAAGCAATAACACGGTCAGGAGTTACATACTGGGAATTGCTGAGGCCGGCAAAGTTGGGGCCTTCAACAGTAGGAATGTACAGGTATGCAGACTCTGCATTGGACCCGGGCATGCCGGTTACCTGTTTCATGGCCGTGTGTGTGTAGGACGCCATGATATACAGGTTGTCAACAGGGTTCATATTCAGCGTGAAGTTGGCTGTCCATCCGTAACCTTTCTTGGTGTTGGAAAGCACGAAAGCATCGGTGTTGGTGAGTTTATATTCAGCCGGATAGATGTGACGTCTGTCGGGGCCGTTCAATGTGGTAAAACCGGCGTTGTCTTTTATATTCCAGTTTGTCAGACATATCCCGTTGATGGTTTTGTTGAAGATATATTCACCGCTTATAGAGAAGGGGAATGATGTGGGGAAGTTATAATCCAACGCGATGGAAGTTTTCCAGACCTGAGGCATTCTGAAATCCGGGTCAATACCATTGATCTGGGAAGGTTTCACACCATCTTCCGGACTTATGGATGTGGGGAATTTGTCCGGATCCAGGCTATGGAGTTTCGCAATCAGTTCGTCAACATCCGTGATCATACCACCTGCGAATGCTGCCAGTAGGGGATCCGGATTGGCAACGCCGCCGCTGTATCTTGTGGAAATAGATGCGATATTCTGTACCATACCCGAGTTGGTGGGCATATTGGTAAAGAATACCAGGGGAAGGCGTCCCGAGAATAAACCGGTACCCCCGCGGACTTTAAGCGAGCGGTTCCCTAAAACATCCCAGGTAAATCCAATACGCGGAGAGATCTGAAGTTTGGGTTTAGGCCATTTGCCGGTATCTATGCTCTTGCCATCGTATTCGATCTCATAAATGGCGTTGTTTCGCATAAGGTCCTTATTGTTGAAAATGATTTCATCCAGGCGAACACCGTAAGTAAGTTTAAAGTTGTTCCCTACACTCCATTCGTCCTGCAGGTACAGACCAAACTGGTTAAAGCGCACGCGGGCGGCAGGATTTAATTCGCCGTCGTAGCCGTAAGTAAGGGCTACGGTTTCCGGAACAGCACCGTTAAGGAAATCGTTCAAGCTGCGGTAACGGTAGTAACCTGTACCGTTTCTCATATAGGAGTTGTCGGCCATCTGGTATTCGAAACTCAGACCTGCGGTTATTTTGTGGCTGCCTTTATAGATGGTAATATCGTCTTTTGCATTAATTACCGTGTTGTGAACCCCGTTGTTCCAGGTAAACAACTCATAACCGGCAGACATGTAAGGAACGATCGTTTGGGTGATCTGACCATTATCTACTGTATAACCTTCCAGAATATCAATGAAGGGGAATTTTGCAGAAGTTGATCCGCGGATATCGTCTAACTGGGAATAGGTTACCAGAAGCTGATTGGATACGTTGTCTCCAAAACGGCTGTTAAGGTCAACTGAAACGGAATTGACTACATTATCCATAGAGTACATGGAATTGGCAAAAGCCATGGAATACTGACCCAGGCGGCTTTCCGTAGTACGTTGAATACAGTTGGAGGAAGAAGCGTTGGTGTTGTTCCAGCCTCTGTTCAATGTGTAGTTGTAACGTACGGCAAGGTTGTGATTCTGGCTGATATTCCAGTCTATACGGGCCAATATCTTCATATTGCTTTCGTTAGCAGGATAATCAGTATAGGATCCTGTGTCATAACCGTATTTACTACTCAGGAAATCAGAAACTTTCTTCATATCGGCCATGGTGGTGCGTGAAATGTAAAGGTCCGTGTTGGCCACGCCGTCTTCTGAAGGTCTCCAACGGTTAACTATGGTAGGAGTATTAGTGTACTCAAAATTGACAAAGAAGAACAGTTTGTTTTTTACAATGGGGCCACCCAGGGTGACGCCGTAAGTAGTATTGCGGTCAATTCCTCTGTCACCAAGTTCCACGCCGTCAACGGTGTTGCCCCTCATGTTTTGGTTGCGATGAAAAGCATAGGCACTTCCTCTTAAAGTATTGGTACCGGATTTGGTAATAGCGTTTACGCCACCTCCAATGAAATTAGTCTGGCGAACATCAAAAGGAGCTATGACCACCTGAACTTCTTCAATGGCATCAATGGAAATCGGGGTCCCGCCACCGGGGAGGCTGGAACTTAAACCAAAGTTGTTGTTGAAGTTGGCACCGTCAACGGTAAAGTTGGACGAACGACCATCACCTCCGGCAAAGCTCATGCCATTGCCTCCATAAGGAGAAAGTTTGGCGACGTCTGTAATACTTCTGCTTATTGTGGGCAGTTCCTGGATGTTTCGGTTGGAAATGTTGGTAGAAGAACCAAATTTTTCTCCGGCAAATGCAGAAGAAGCAGAAGCCACTATCACAATATCCTCCAGTTGAACCGCTTCTTCCTGAAGTTCAATACTTAAATTGTAAAGATCTCCCAGTTGAAGGGTAATGTCGGTAAAATTCATAGTCTTGTACCCAACATAAGAAATTTCGACCGTGTAGGGACCACCGGTACGCATACCCTGAACGGTATAGCGACCATCGATGTTGGTTACGGCGGCATACATGGTTCCGGAAGGCAAGTGGGTAGCAACAACAGTTACTCCTACTGCAGGAACTCCCGTCTCGTCAGTAATTCTACCTCCCAGAGACGAAGTGGTTACCTGTGCGTAAGCGCCCACACTCAGAAACATGATCGCCACAAGAGCGAGAAAACATTGAATTGTTTTTTTCATAGATGTTTATTTAGGTTATTATAAGTGACAATAAAAGGTTTTCAAATTTCGGTGCAAATATATTACAATTCATAAAGAGTTTAAATTAAATTTTCATTACAATTTATCAATTCAGGCCCCAATCCTTAGGCGTACAGGACGCCTCAACAGCTTCCTCTATATCATCCGGTAAATTGTGAAAGAAATCAAAGCCGGTCAAAGTTTCTACTTCCTTTACGTTTTTGGCATCGGCCGCCACCGGATATTCTGTGTTATAGGCCCGGTTCTCGTACCAGAAGGCTATGGAGGAGTACCCCCCGTTTTCTGCCTGACCGGCATTATACTTTAACAATACCTTATAATATATCCTGGGAACAGCCACCTGGTTGCCGTCGTTGTCGCTTATATATTCAATGGTCTGATCTTCCTGTGTTCGGATCATGGCCCCGGTAACCACGTATAAAGTATCGCATGTCCGGGCCCAATCTCTGACGTTTATTTCCAGCCTGGTCCATAAGTTTTGATTGAGCGATGCATTTTGCGCTGTCAAATTAGTAAAATAAAATGTACTGGCATTTACATCATACGAGTAAAGACGGTCCGCCGAAGGTAATTGATGTCCACGATCGTAAGTGGAACCTCCAAAAGAGTAAAACAAAGAGGGCTGATAACGTTTTGGAACCTTAGGGTTGTAATCCCACGCATCTGTGCGGCTGCCGTTACCCATAATATCCTGATATAGAGGGTAAGCCACCCATGGCGCCAGGCGGTTTTGCGTATCGTACCAGAAAGAATAATTGCGGACGCTTTTTCCCTTTAGAGTGGTCATGTGAGATATATAAGCAAAATCATCTTCCGGTAGCACCTTTGGTAATTCGATCCATGATCGCACAGGGTCTGAGACTAGTGCTTCAAAAGGACTTTGTGTAACATGCAGGGTCAGTGTCTGCTGGGCGATTGCAGCATCGGTAGTAGAAAAGATTATATCTGCAGTGCGAGATTCCGATAAAGACGGATTTTGATTATAGGTAACCGTTACAGGAGTGGAACCACTCCCGGAAGAGGGAGATACGGCAAAACCTTCCGGATCGGTGGAAGTGACCGTCCAGTCCACATTGCCGGCTATAGAGACGGTAAACTGTCCACTTTCTCCTGAGACTTCTTTTTCCGTAGTAAAAAGTGTGAACGTGGAAGAGGTATAAAAACGCTCCCCTGTCAAGCCCTCCCAATCTGAAATTTGTGCAAAAGAGATCTGATAACGTCCGTCATATACACTGGCAATCCCTTTGATCACTCCACTGCCGGAGGGGACGGTAACGTCTTTAAAAGAGGAATATCTGGAAGAGAAAATATCAAATGTTTCTTCTGTCTGCGCTATCATTCCAATGGAAGTATGGGCAGAACCGATAACAAATGATTTGTTCAGATCTTCATCTGTCACTTGCACAGATGGGATGGCTACGTACATTGACTCATACTCACCCGTGACTAACTGCGCTGCTGAAATTTCTTTTGCCACTAGAGTTTCTGTTCCAACCTTGGTTATATTAGCCAACGGAATGCCGTTTACCTGAAGCGGTCCGTTGTTATATACAGACAACGTTTGTCCCGTAAGCTGAATTTCCACCTTGTCTCCCTGTTTGAATGCGGTATTGTTTTCAGCACAAAAGAGCTGAATTCCGGCCTCTCCGTCACTGACCACAATAGCTTTCATCGAAGTATAGTTGTTCAGCCCCCCGTCGTCTATGTGCATGTAATTGCTTATAACAGTGGCCCGTACCACAATTTTGTCCGTAATTGTAACGTCGGACCCTTTATACAACGCTCGCACCTGGGACACGCTCCTGATTAGGACCTCCTGCTCTTTCTGGGTAATTGTAATTAGCACGTTTTTCTCCGCTGAAGAAACAGTAATATCTGCCATTCGGTCGGCCCCTGCATTGGCTTGTACGGAAATGGTTAATGTGCCGTTACCCTGCCCCATAATTGGCGTAACGGTAAACCACTTGCCAACACTGGTGTCCCAGGTTTCTGACACTACCCAGTTGCAATTGGCCGTTATCTGTACAACCTGTTCTCCGGCCGTTGCATCAAAGGTAACCTGCGTCTTGTTTGCGGAAAGATATTGTGGCTCCGGGACAGGCTCCTCGCCACACCCTGCAAGTAAGAAAGCCAAAACCATGAGCACTCCGGATATTTTGTTATGCTGCATAAGCTTTTCTGCTATAATTATGTTTGGAATTAAGTCCGCAAAAAACAAAAATAGAAAATTATCCACCGCTTAAGGTTATATCCTGTCCATAAACGCACCAAGCTTCCGTAACGTTCTGTTTATAAATGAAATAAATTATCAACAAAGACTCTTTTTTTATAAACAGCAATAATTTTGATTTACCCTGTTAAAAAAAATCTTATCTTTGCCCTCCATTAACATACTTGTGGACAGATTTGCCTGCTTGCAACCACGTTAAAAATGCTAAAATGAGAACACTTTTCACTTCTGAATCCGTGTCTGAAGGACACCCCGACAAAGTCGCCGACCAAATTTCCGATGCCATCCTGGATGAATTTTTAAGACAAGATCCCGAGTCTAAAGTCGCTTGTGAAGTTTTTGTCACGACCGGCCTTGTGGTCATTGGCGGAGAAGTCCGCTCCGATGCCTGGGTAGACATACAGAAAGTAGCCCGCCAGGTGATAGCCGATATTGGTTACACCCGGTCCGAATATAAATTCGAAGCCGAGTCCTGCGGGATTATTTCAGTCATTCATGAACAGTCATCCGATATCATCAGGGGTGTGGTCCGGGAAAACCCCGAAGATCAGGGAGCCGGCGACCAGGGAATGATGTTCGGCTATGCCTGTACAGAGACTGAAGAACTCATGCCTCTGCCCATAGTTTTGTCTCATATTACATTAATGGAACTGGCTGCCATACGGAAAGAAGGAAAAGAGATGACCTACCTTCGTCCCGATTCCAAATGCCTGTTTACTGTCGAATACGACGAAAACAAAAAAGCACAACGGATTGACACACTTGTATTATCCACACAACACGATCCTTTTGCCGGGGATATGGAAATGCAGCAGCAGATCACCCGGGATGTCCAAACTGTATTATTGCCCCGCCTGGTAGAAAAAGTGCATCCTTCACGAAAACACCTGTTTGATCATGAAATGAAACTTCTGGTCAATCCCACCGGGAAGTTCGTAATTGGAGGTCCTCACGGAGACACTGGTCTGACAGGACGCAAGATCATCGTAGATACTTACGGCGGTCGCGGCGCACACGGGGGAGGCGCTTTTTCCGGCAAAGATCCCAGCAAAGTGGATCGCTCGGCATGCTACGCTGCCCGCCACATTGCCAAAAACCTGGTGGCCGCAGGAGTTGCCGAAGAAGTACTGGTACAGCTGGCTTACGCCATAGGTGTGGCCCAACCGGTAAGTGTAAACGTAAACACGTTCGGGACTTCAAACATATCAAAATCAGATGCTGAAATATCACGTGTCATCTCGCAGGTGTTTGATCTTAGACCGGCCAGGATCATTGAAGAACTCCGTCTGAAAAATCCCATTTACAGGGCCACTTCCAATTACGGTCATTTTGGACGGGATCCTTTCAGAAAAAACGGGATCGAGTATTTCTCCTGGGAAAAACTTGATTATGTGAACGTACTTAAATCCAGATTATTCTAAAGAAAAGACCTTCCACGACCGACCTTCTTTTCGTAAAGCAATCACCGATTCACCGGGTTCCGGCAGTTTGTCAAAATTCACCCGATAAGGCAAACGAACAGTGTCGCCTTCAATCTTATCTGGTATTTCCACTTCTATACCTACCGTGGAAAGATAGCTCTTTACTTCCATGGCTTCTTCTTCCGTCAATGAATCCAGTATGGCAGAAGACTGATCAAGAATATCATACAGCTCCGGCGCCGCATATTCTCTTGCTCCGTTAAAATCTGACGCAAAGAAACTTTGCAGAAAGCTCTCTGCTATCCGGTGCGGTTCTTCAACACGATTACAGGCAACCAAAGACAACATTCCGGATAAAACAATAAACAACTTTTTCATATCTGATATTTTAAGTATTATTCCATGAACACTATGGTAATGCCCGCACCTCCCCGTTCCACGTGTTCATCTTCAAAAGACACGACTCCCGGTACTGTTTTCAGAAAATTACGGATTTCTGATCTCAATACACCGGTTCCGGTACCATGCAATATATCCAGTCTGCCGGCCCCCGCCATGAAAGCATCATCCAAAAAACGGGATACTTCCTGTAATGCTTCATCAGCCCGCATCCCGCGGACATCCAGACGGGAGGAAAAATTCAGACGACGTGCGGCTATCTCGTCTGGGATGGCACTGTGACTGCGTCTGAGCGTTTTAGTATGTGACTTGTATTCGTTCTGTGATATTTTGGTCAAACCGGACATATCCACCCATGTAACGATCTGCCCTGTCCCCACTCCGGCTTTTTTCCCCTTGACTTTCAAGATTTCTCCCACAATATTTCCGTCCCCCGTCTTTACTTTATCTCCGATTCCCGGAGGTTTTAAAAGGTCTTCCCGGGCCGGATTTTTCTTAATTTTTACACATTCCTGTCCCCCCTCTTTTTCTCTTTTTTGTTTTCTTTGTTCACTGGCCTCTTTTCGTTTTCTGAGTTGCTCCATCTTAAGGGCAATTTTATCGTCCTGTGGATCCGCGTTATCTCCTGCCAAAGATTTCTTGAAATGTTGAAGATCTTCCCTGGCTGTTTTTGTTCTTTCTTTCTCTGCCTGGGATTCCCGGATCTCCTTAATGGTGTTTTCCACTTTTTTGTTCGCTGTCTCCACTATCCGGAGGGCATCCAGCCGAGCCTGTTCCAGCATTTTTTTCCGGAGGGAGCGGATTTCGGTCAACTCGGCCTGGTATCTGTCCGTAATGCTTTCAAGAGTTTTATCGGTCTGCTTGATCCGGGCCACTTTTTCTTCCCATTTGCGGCGGTTCCGGGCAATGTTGCGGATGTACTTTTCCGTTTCCACAAAACCGGCACCGGCTTTTTCCTGGGCTTTTCGTATAAGGTCATCGGGCAATCCCATTTTACGGGCCAGTTCAAAAGCAAAAGAATTCCCGGGCACACCGGTTTCCAGCTTGAAGAGCGGGCGTATGTGCTGAACGTCAAACTGCATGGCCCCGTTCAATACGCCTTTACTGGTAGTGGCAAAAAACTTCAGGTTGGTGTAATGCGTCGTGATCACTCCGTAAGATCCGCGCTGTTCCCATTGTTCCAGCAGAGCTTCCGCTATGGCACCACCTGCGGCTGGTTCGGTACCTGCTCCAAACTCGTCGATCAGGATCAGTGACTTGTCGTCGGCTTGGTTAAGGATTTCCCTCATGTTCAACAGATGGGAACTGTAGGTGCTTAAATCATTTTCCAATGATTGTTCATCGCCGATATCAATGAAAAGAGATTCAAAAACGCTGAATTCCGAGGTTTCCGAGGCGGGGATCAGCAACCCGCATTGGAACATGTATTGCAGCAACCCTACTGTTTTCAGACAGACTGATTTTCCTCCCGCATTGGGACCGGAAATGAGCAGGATCCTCTTTGCCGGATCAATCTTTAAGGTCAGCGGAACGATGGATTTCCCTTCTTTCTTCAGGGCCGGTTCCAGTAACGGGTGACGTGCCCTTAACAAAAAAAGTCCCGTCTCCTGTGCCAAAACGGGCTTCCCTGCTTCCATTCTCAGTGCAGCGCGTGCCTTTGCCCTCAGAAAATCCATCTTGCCTAAAAATTCCGCTTGTGCAATGAGATCAGGAAGATAAGGCTGGAGAAATCCGGCAAATTCGCGCAAAATGACAAGGATCTCACGTTGTTCGGCAAAGCCGAGTTCCCGTATCTGGTTATTCAGACTGACCACCTCGGCCGGCTCAATAAAAACAGTTTTTCCGCTGGCCGATTCGTCACATATATACCCTTCGATCTTTTTTTTGTTGCCTGCCGGAACCGGAATAAGCATACGTCCGTCGCGGACCGATACCGAAGCTTCGGGGTCTGTAACACCATGTTCCTGTGCTTCTTTTAAAATGGTGTGGATTTTTCGCAGAACCTGCTGTTCTTTTCTTTTCAGGGAACTTCTGATCTCAGCCAAACGGGGAGATGCATTGTCTTTGATGGCTCCGTAATGGTCTAGTAACTTATCCAGTCTTTGCAGGATGACCGGAAAAAATGAAATAGGAGCGCACAATGCTTTTAGTGCCGGATAGGCACCTTCTTTTGAATTGGAGAAAAAATGCAGTACGGACCGGACAGTTACCAAGGCCGTTTGTAATCTCACCAACGAAGGTACATCGGGATAAAACGAAGGTTGAAGCTCCATTTGCCTGAGAAAAGAGAGGGTGTCTTCATATCCGTTTTCCGGAAATTTCTGTTCAAACAGAGAAATTTCCCGCATTTCTTCAGTACGATCCAATTCCGGTTCCAATAAGGAAGCATCAGTCAAAAACCCAATATTATCTACAAGATCACGTCCGGCACTGCTCATGCACAATTGCGTGAGCAGTGCACGAATCCTGTCAAACCCAATTTTTTGCTCAAATCCGGCCGGATAAATCATCACAGATCACTTATGAAAGGCGTTTTCCAGATCCAGGCGCAGTTCGGCCATACCGCTCAACGTTTTGATCACACCGTCCTGCATGGTGGAAATATTGCCTGTTTCTTCCGATATAACAATGACAAAGGCGTCTGTTTGTTCGCTCAGACCAGCCCCCGCCCGGTGTCTCATACCAAAATAAGGAGGAATGCCCTGGCTCTCAGACATGGGAAAGGTACACCTGACGGCCTGAATACGGCTATTGGATATTACAATACCGCCATCGTGCAAAGGACTGTTCCTGAAAAAAATATTCTCTAACAACCGGCTTTGGACACGGGCATCTATCCGGTCCCCTGTCTCGGCAATAAAACCCAGCGAAGCAGAACGTTCTATGGCCATAAGCGCCCCGGTTTTTCGCTCGGACATACGGCTGCATGCCTGAATGATCTCTTCCAAAACATTTTTTGAAATGGGTTCGGGTCCCTGACGAAACAAGCTTTCCAGTAACCCCCGCCGTCCTCCTTCCCGGGTATACCTTGATCCAAGGCGTAAAAGAAAACGGCGTATCTCCTGTTGAAATACCACTATCAAAGCCAGCACCCCTACACTGATCACCTTATCTAAAATGGTGGTCAGCAATTCCATATGAATGGCTTTAACAATAAGCCAAATGAAATATACTAAGAGAATACCTATAAAAATGCTTACGGCAGCCGTTCCCCGAATGATCTTGTACACCTGGTAGATCAAAAGACCCACCAGGATAATATCAATAACATCTATTATATCCAGTTGCAGAAAGTCAGGCATAGTGTGCAAATATACGTTTTTATTCTACATATGCGAGCGATGCGAAATGCATGCAAACCTCTGGATTATTGTCCAGAATGGCACAAGCGCAACTTTCCATTGTCGCTCCTGTGGTGATCACGTCATCTACGATCAAAATATCTTTATACGTCATTTTTTTTGCCGTGAAGGCATGTTTCATGTTCTCTCTTCGTTCTTCCCGGTCGTAAACGGTTTGACTGGTTTTTTCCCGAACCCGTTTTACCGCTACCGTATCCATGTTCCACCCGGATACCGCCGCAATACCGGCGGCAAACCACTCAGCCTGGTTATAACCTCTTCTTCTGCGTTTCTGTACAGACATAGGCACTGGGATGATCACAGGCACATTGTTTTTCAAAGGAGAAGCCGCTAATTCTTTGCCGTACAATGTTCCCAGGAAAAACCCGATCTCCCGTTCTCCCCCGTATTTGAAACGATGCAGCAATTTACGATACGGGCTTTCATCCCTGAAAAAAAGAAAAGCCGAGGCGTAAACGAACGGCAATCCTACAGAAAACATTCCGGACAATACGTTCTCTTTATCCATCCAAAAATATGTCCGGGGAAGATCGCACAGACAAGACAAGCACATGAACTTCTCCTGTGGTATTAATTCCCTCCCGCATACCGCACAGAAACACGGAAAGCTCATATTCCTCAACTCACCCGGCATACCGTTCAAATTTACGAATAATTGCTATATTTGTTCGCATGAACCGGAAAGGATTTTTGGGAATCTTCTGTATGCTTTTGCTTATGGGTTGCGAAAATCCGCGGCTTCATCTTTTGAACGTTTTTAAAAGCATAGAGGTTGAAGTAAGCCGTAATTCCGTTGCATTTCCCTTGTTAAATGATATTTGTGAACGTTACGGACCGCGTATGGCGGGAACGGAGTCTGCGGCAAAAGCAGAAGAACTGGCAGCTATTCTTTTCCGTTCATATGGGTACGAGGATGTTTTTTTCCAGCCCTTTACTTACAATTTATGGCAAAGAGGAACAGCGGTATTGCGCATTGATACTGCGGGGAGTTTTGTGGAATTTCCATCCCTGGCGCTTGCTTACACTCCTTCTGGAAATGTCAGCTCGGTCATTGTGGATGCGGGAAATGGGCTTATTGAAGATTTTGACGGAATAGATGTCTCGGGAAAGATCGTCCTTATTCATTTGGGTCTGTTACCCGGGACTCCGGAAACTGTGAAGAATACACACCGGGCCCAGAAATTGGCATTGGCTGTGGCCCAGGGAGCTGCCGGGTGTATTGCCGTCAGTTCCACCCCGGGAGACCTCCCAACGACGGGTACGGTGACCCTTGACGGAGGAATGATCAAGATTCCTGCAGTAAGTATATCCCTGGAAAGAGGGATGCAACTCAGAAAGTGCATTGCCCAAAGGAAATGTTATGCACGGATCCAAACAGAAAACACCAGCAAACCCGCTACGACCCGCAATGTTGTGGCACGCATGGAAGGATATGAATTACCCGAAGAGACCATTGTAATTGGGGCCCATCTGGATTCATGGGATATTTCTCCCGGAGCTCTGGACAATGCTTCCGGTGCCGTTTCAGTGCTGGATATAGCCAGAACGTTCCGGGCGCTGGATCTTAAAACAAGACGTACCATTGATTTTGTGCTTTTCATGGCGGAAGAAGAAGGCCATTACGGGTCCGAATTATATGTAAGGGAAGCCCGTCACCGGAACCGTTTACAGGGAATCCGTTACATGTTTAATCAAGACATGACCATTAATACTTACGGGTTTAACCTTATGGGGCGTTACGAATCTGAAGATTTTTTCAGGGAAACCGGGGAACTGATTCAATTGACTGATTCTTCTTTTTCAAACACCATTGCCAATTTCACTCATCTTGGAAGTGATCATGCCCCTTTTATTTTTGAAGGAATATCCACCTTTACGCCTTTGTGCCGTTACCAGGATTTCCATTCTTACCACACAACCGCGGACACCCCTGATTTAATAACACCCCTGATGCTGGAAAAGAACGTGAAAATTTCTGCCATGATATTATACGCCCTTGCCAATGCTCAGGAACTTCCTGTAACCCTTTTTACCGGCGAACAAACCAGGCAATACCTTATTGACAATGATCTTCAGGAATCACTGGTTGTTTCGGGAGATTGGATATGGGATTGAATTATTGTTTATAATTTTTATATCTAATGAAACGTTTTTATCTTCTTACCGCGCTGATCTTTTCTTTGTTTTGCACAAGTTGCACACCTCATGACAACATTGATGATTTTGTTCCTGAATATTTTGTTGAAGAACTAAACGTATGGGATTTCATTATCGAAGACGCTTTATCTGCATTACTTAACGAACTGGATATTGACCAGGAGGATCCCGCTGTAAGTACCATTATGAATTTTCTGAAAGGTTATGCCAGCAAAGAAATTCGCGGTGTTGCCATTTCTTACAGGACTTTTGATCCCTTTGGGGATCCGGTGCTTGGTACAGGAGCCTTTTTTTACCCTAAAGACCTGAAACCAAGAGGCATAGTTGAAGTTCCGCCCATCGCTTACCTTGACAGGGGAGCTAGTGCTGCTATTTACGTGGGTAGAAAACGTTTTTTTGTAGAGGCAGTCCCGGCCATGCTCAATTACATAACCATCAATACGGATCTCCTTGGGGTTTTGTATACCGAGGACATTCCCAGGCCTTTCCTGCATGATGCCAATACCGGGATCGTAGCCTATCACATGCGTAAAGCTGTGGAAGAATACCTGATGCTGACTGAAAATTACAGGCTGGATAATCACAGTACCGTTATGGGGTACTCCCTGGGTGGAGCTTCCGCCATGTCAATGGCCAAATATTATACTACCAACCCCTCCGGTATAAAAGTGGATCAGGTCTTTACCGGCGGAGGCGTGTACGACGGGCTGGAAGCGTTCAGGGCCTATGCGCGTACTGAAAAAAGCGATTATCTGGCTATTCCCACAGTAATTATTGCCATGGATACTTTTTATGATCTTGGGTTGGATTACAGCAAGATATTTACTAACGGAATGGAAAACCCTGTAAATTCTCCGGATCCTGCTGCCGGTGGTGACGGGTATGCATACTGGTTTGATGGGACACATAGTTCAGGCAGTATCCACAGACGTTGGGGAAGCGATCTTAGGAATTATATGCATGAGGATTTCTTTAAACAGGAGCCCTGCGGAGAATTTCTCAAATTGCAGGAATGCATGCAGATCAATTCTTTAGTTTACAACTGGACACCCAACCCGTTTCTGGATATCAATGTTATCCACAGTGCGGAAGACAACCTGATCCCTGTTGACTGTGCCGACTTGTTATACAAGGTATATAAAGAGAAGGGCTGCTCCATAAATTATACCAGGACTATCGGGGACCATTACCAGGCAGGAACGGAATTTACGCTAACCGCCATGCTTTATCTTTTAGTAAAATAAAAAACATATGACTATTTTAACTGCTGAACCTCATTGGATCTGGAAAGTATTCGCCATCGCGGGACCCCTTATGTGCCTTATTGGCAATCTGTGGCTGGGATGGGGTTTTGAATTAATTTCCTATCTTGTCGGACTGATTCTTTAACCAGAAAACAGAAATTGTTATGGAAGATTTTTTAAGATAGCCGGAATATTCGGATTATTCCTTACCATCCTCGCATTTTTTTTAGTATTATGTAATAATTTGAACCTGTTATGACATTTGACTGGAACTTAATCCTCAAAATTGCAGGCATTGCCGGACCGATCATTATGATGATCTGCCTGATTATTCTGGCATGGGGATAATATAAAAACATACTGCAATGGACCTTATTTCAAAAATACTGATCATCCTGGGGTCGATCATGTCCCTGCTGGCCTTCTTTGTGCTGGGATCATACTGATGTCTCCAAGGATTTCAAAACGGCTTCCGGGATATTTCCGGAGGTTGGTCTGTTATACCCTGTTGTTGGTCTGTTTCTCCTGTAACAAAATGGACCAGGCCGAAAGCGTGCCCGACGGGTACCTGGTTTCAGTTTTGCATTCCCGGGAATTCGGGATACAGGAAATGATCGACCTGACTCTACGGGATTTCCCGGAACTGGATCTTTCCATGCTTGAATCTGTTACGGACCTTTTCAACCTTGAATTGAGGGTAAATGTAACGGCCATATCATATAATACTACAGATCCTGACGGGAACCCTGTTGTTGCTTCCGGTATTATTGTGCAACCTATAGGTATTCCATCCAGAGGTGTTGTTCATGTTCCTCCCACCACCCCATTGTCGTGTCTTGAAGGAGGCAGTGATCTGCTTTTTATTACCGAAGGTGTATTTGCATTTATGGGCTTTACGGTGATCATTCCCGATCTGATAGGCAGCGGAATAAGCAAAGACATGCCCCAGCCTTTCCTCTTTATGGATCACTCCGGACAGGTATGTTATCATATGCATCTTGCCGCCATGGAATACTGCAACAAATATTCTCTGACCCCGTTGCCTGCAGAAATTAACATTTTCGGTTATTCAGGAGGCGCTACGGCTGCCGTTGCCTTACTCCGCCATATTGACCGGGAGCCTGAATCTCCGCTCAGGGTAAAGAAACTTTTTTCTGGAGGCGGCCTTTACAATATGTCTCATGCTTATGACATTCTTAAAGAGCGCGAATATGCAGAATACCCTCTTATTCCTTTGCTGATTGCATCTCTGGATCACTGGTATGAACTTAACCTGGATTATTCAAGGGTATTTTCAGGCGATCTCCTTGTCAACCGTGAAAGATGGCTGGACAGAACTAAGAATGCAGAACAGATGAGGGCTCTGATAGAGCCGGATCTTCATACGTATATGCATCCCGACTTTTTCACTGAAGAGAAAAATCCTGAAATTCTAAAAATTGAAAATGTGTTATCTTTGCATTCCATGACCGATGGATGGCACACCAAAACGCATATTTATCTGGGTCATGCCAAAGACGATCTGTCCGTTCCGTTTTCTGAAACACAAATATTGTACAATAACCTGAAAACGAAAGCCAACGTGACTATGATCACAGGCTGGGGAGGACATTATAATTATGGTATTGAGTTTTTTATTGCTGCCTGTCTTTATTTAACGGTTAACTGATTATGTCCCGCTATTTTATAGAAATTCTTAAAGAAGGAGATTTTTCCATTGAGGATGTTTTTACAGAGGTAAAAAAAGATTTTCCGGCCCTGGACCTTTCCCGGGTTGAACCCGTTCTGACATCCCTGATCAAAATGAAAGTCCGTATTACGGCCATATCTTACAACACGATTGATCCAAGGGGAAATCCGGTCGTATCTTCAGGGATCGTTATGCGGCCTTTTAACAGAAGGCCCCGTGGGGTTCTTCATTTTCTGCCATCTGCCAATATTGACAAATTCGGGTCCGGCAGTGATGCCCTTCTTATTTTTGAAGGCGTTCTGGCATTCCTGGGATATATTGTGATCATACCCGACCTGCTGGGCAACGGAGTTACCAAGGACACTGTGGAGTATCCTTTTCTTATGAGTGAGAACACGGGACGGGTCGCATACGATATGCATCGTGCCGCCATTGAATATTTTGTGGAGGTGTTGGGGTATACTCTTCATAAACATATCTCTGTAGGGGGGTATTCTATGGGCGGGTCCGGAGCCCTTGCCCTGGTACGTCACATAGAGAAGGAGAAGCCCCGGGACATTATCATAGACCGGGCTATCATAGGAGGCGGTATATATGATCTGAATGTGGCTTTTGAAGAATTTGTAAAAACCGGCTTTGCCCAGTACCCTGCTGCTCCAGGTATTTTCAAGGCTTACGACAATTGGTATGACCTTGATCTGGATTATTCCAAAGTCTTTACAGGTCCCCTTTTGGAAAATATGGAGAGCTGGCTGGACAGAACGCATTTCCGGGATCAGCTGACCGAATGGATAGGCCAGGACCTGCACCAATATATGCACCCCGATTTTTTCACAGCTGAAAGAAACCCCGAGATTGAGAAACTGTGGAATAAATTCAGTGAAAATTCTCTGATAGAGGGATGGACTCCAAAAACACACATTCTGTTTTCACACGCATCTGACGATCAGTCAGTACCAACGCGTGTTGCCCAATATACATACCAGGAATTCAGAAAAAGAGGTGCCAAAGTACGTATCCGTTACGGAAAAGGAGGGCATTACGAATTCGGAAAATGGTATTTCCTGCGAATGGGGATACACCTGATACTGAAACGAATGGCCTTTTGGAGATTTCATTAATTTAAAAATCAGATATTTATGTTATTATCAATACAAGAGATCACCAACACTGCCGCAAATGTGGCAGAGTCAGTTACTCCCGAAAAACTTTTTGATCAGATAAAAGAATTGTCTTTAGCCAATCTTGGAGAAAAAGTTTTTTCCTGGGCCATTTCTTTTGGAGGAAGGTTATTGGCTGCCATTGTTGTTTTTATTGTCTTTCGCTGGATAATTAAACGTATCCGCCGCAGACTTACCCTAAGAATGGAAAAGAAAGAAAATTCGGCTCTTATTCCATTCACCAGGAATCTGGTTTCCATATCGCTCAATATACTTATGATCTTTGTCATCATTTGGATCCTTGGTATAGAGACCAGCTCATTTATTGCTCTTTTTGCATCGGCAGGAGTTGCCATAGGTATGGCTTTGAGCGGAACATTACAAAACTTTGCAGGTGGCGTTATGATCCTGGTTTTCAAACCTTTTCAAATAGGTGATTTTATTGATGCCCAGGGGAAGGCCGGGACTGTAAAAGCCATAATGATTACCAATACCGTGATTCTGACACCAGACAACCAGACTATTTACATCCCCAACGGAAATTTGTCTACGGGCATTATAACGAATTATTCCGCACAGGATTTTCGCCGTGTTGACTGGAGTTTTTCCATAGCATACGGGGATGATTATCAGAAAGCCCGGTCAGTTCTTGAAGACCTGATAGGTAAAGAAGGACGGATTCTGAACGAACCAGCAGCTCCTTTCATTGCTCTTAATAAGATGGCAGACAGTTCTGTAGATATAGTGGTAAGGGCCTGGGTTAAAAAGACCGATTACTGGGACGTATACTTTCTGATGAATGAAACGGTATATAAAACATTCGAGGAAAAAGGGCTCAATATTCCTTTCCCGCAAGTGGATGTCCATATAAAGCAGTGATTTTGTCACGGTAGACCCTGCCAACAGGCAGACTGAGTTCTCCCTTATATTTAATCCTGACTGTGTTACGTGATGCGGTCAGGATTTGTTTTCGTGCCACTATATAAGATTTGTGAATACGGAAAAACCTGTCTCCCGGAAGTGTGTTTTCCAGGGCTTTCAGTGATCCCAAAGCTGTTATTCTTTGCCCAGATGTATAATAGGTTACATATTCATGCTGGGATTCAACATACACGATCTCATCCAGGTCTATCTTGTAGAGTTTATAATCTGCCCTTACAAAGAGGGATTCAGGGGCGGGGTTTTTCATGTGCAGAATTTTCAGACATTTATCCATAGCCACACGAAAACGTTCCAGGGCAATGGGTTTCAACAGGTAATCAACGGCATTGAGTTCAAATCCTTTTACGGCAAATTTTGAATGGGCAGTTGTGAAGATCACACAGACATCCCTGTCCATAGCTTGGATAAACTCCAATCCGTTCAGGCCTGGCATTTGGATATCACAAAGAATTATATCTGCCTCGTTGGAGGCCAGGAATTCATTTGCCTGCAGTGCATTGGGAAAACTTCCGACAACAGTCAGTTCCGGAATTTGAGACACATATTCTTCCAGAAGTATACGCGCTGGTTTTTCATCATCTATTATCAACACCCGGTAAGGTATATTAATCATAAGTCTATTTCAATGTTTACCTTATAAAAAGTATCCTCTTCCCTGATCTCCAGTTTGTGCTTTCCCGGATAATACAACTGCAAACGTTGTTCCACGCTTGAAATTCCCACGCCGTCCCTTTCAGAGACTGTCCCTGTTTTGTTATCTATGGAATTTTCAATGGAAAATGACAGCCGTTCCTTACTTGAAGACAGACGGATACGTACATAACTATCCGGATCATTGGTGATAATTCCGTGTTTAAAGGCATTTTCCACAAAAGGCTGAAGGATCATGGGTGGAATTTCACCTGTAATCTCATCCGATGAATAGGTAAAGGTCAGGTTTGGGATCTCCCCAAAACGGATTCTCTGAAAATCAAGGTAATTTTCAATGTATTTTATTTCCTGATCCAGTGGGACCTTGTCGGCCTGGCATTCATCCGTAATGTAGCGCAGCATATCGGCCAGTTTCATGATCATTTCCGGCGTCTTTACATCTCCCGTATAACTTAGAGAATACAAAACATTCAACGCATTGTATACAAAATGCGGATTCATCCGGCTTTTGAGCAAAGCCAGCTCTATCTCCTGTTTTTCCTGCATGAGTTGCTCGGACTGGACCCTGATCTTTCGTGAACGAATGCCCGTTGCGCCCAAAAAAGCTCCCATTCCAAGCATTGTGTTCCTGAATAAGGGATATATGACAGGCAAACGCGAATAATTATCTTGTAACATCAGCCTCATAAGTTGATCTTCCATGAACATCAGAATAAAAATACAGACCGTAAGTATGAAGAGTGTCGACAGCATCATCGGCAAACTGGGAACTCGTATTTTATGGGAATGTTCCAGATAGCGTTCAAGCCCAAACACCATTAAAATGATCCACAAGGTATCCAGTAAGGCAATTACCAGTGACAGCCACGGGTCAACATGCATGGCCCCCAGGAACAACAGTAGAAATACTGTCAAAAAGATCGGTAAATACTGAAAACGACGGGATTTTGACGGCATATTCAAAGGTAAACATATTCGTTGATTGAAAAAAACGCGTCGTTGCGTGAAAATTTTTGATGGTGGCATAAAATCTGCTTTACTTTGTCTGCTTTTTATATATATAGTCGGAAATGAAGAAGTTCAGTTTTATTCTTTTATTAGTTTTATGTAGTACTGTATGGACCCCTTTACGGGGACAGGATTCGCTTCGCGTAGATCTGGAGACCGCTTTGGAAATTGCCTTATCCGAAAGTCCTGTGATCCGTATCGCGGACCGGGACATTGAACGTGCCATGTACGCACGGAAAGAGTCCCAGGCAGGACTATGGCCCGGTATATCAGCCAGCGGCGTCTATAACAGGACTTTGAAGAAACAGGTCATGGTCATGGATTTTGGAGGCGAATCGCTTGAAATATCCGTGGGTACTGATAACAATTGGATGGGGGGCGTTTCGCTTTCTTTACCACTTGTTGCTCCAGCATTATGGAAAACCGTACAATTGTCCGCTTTGGATATAGACATGGCCGTAGAGAAAGCCCGTTCCAGCAGGCTCTCCATGATCAGTGCGGTCAAACAGGCCTTTTTTTCCTACCTGTTGGCCAAAGATTCGTATGTTGTTCTCAAAAGAAATTATAACAATGTAGCCTTGAATACCAAAACGGTTACCGATAAATACGAGCAGGGTATGGCCAGTGAGTTTGACAAATTACGCGCAGAGGTAGAATTAAAGAATCAACGTCCAAACCTGTTGGCAGCAGAAACAGCCATTGAGCTGGCCTCCATGCAACTAAAAGCGCTTATGGGACTAGACATTGAATACCCTGTCATTTTTGAAGGTACACTCACACAATTTGAAGAAGAAGTCACCCCGGAAGGGATGTTACCGGCCCGGGCCTATTCGCTGGAAAAGAACTCTGACCTGGCCCAGTTGTCCATTCAGAAAGAACAGCTGGAACTGGCACTGAAACTCACCAAGGCATCGTTTCTTCCCACATTGAGTCTGAGTTCCAATTACCAGTATTCTTCCATGAATAATAATTTTAAATTCTCTGAATATCACTGGTTCCCCTATTCAACAGCGTCTCTGGCCCTGAGCATTCCTATTTTCAGCGGATTTAAAAGACAGCAACAGGTAAGGCAAAGGAATCTAAACCTGCAAAGCCTGGAAGACAGCCGGATCAATTCGGAAAGAAATCTGCGACTGAGCGTTAAAAACTGCCTGAACGAAATGAGTAACGCAGTTGAAGAACTTGCTTCCAATAAAGAAAATGTAATCATGGCCGAAAAAGCCTATTCTATCAGCCAAAAACAATTTGAAGTAGGCATGGGAACCTGGCTGGATCTGAGTGCATCCGAACTGGCATTGACTCAGGCCCGCCTGGCGTACCATCAATCCATTTACCGTTATTTATTCAATATGGCTGAACTGGAAAAAATACTAGGTATTAATAATAATCAAAACAATTAACATATGAATAAATGTAGTTTGATCCCTCTGTTCGCTGCTGTGGTTCTTCTTGCCGGATGTCAGTTTACAGGTTCAAAAAAACAGGAAATTACAGAGGCAACGATCCCCGTACGGACAACCCCCGTAATTATTGAAGAGGTTCCCCAGGTATACGAATTTTCAGCGACAGTAGAGGCTAATATCATAAACAATATTGCCCCCCAAATGTCTTTACGTATAGAGCAAATATTTGCAGAAGTGGGTGATTTCGTTTCAAAAGGTCAGAAACTGGTACAAATGGACGACAACAACCTGGAACAGATCAGGACACAATTGAAAAACATGGAAATATCATTCCAGCGTATTGATGAATTGTATAAGGTCGGAGGTGTTTCTCGTTCAGAATGGGATGCCCAGAAAACAACTCTGGAAGTAATGCGTACCCAGTACAACAACCTTAAGGAAAACACGCAGCTGGTCAGTCCTATTGCCGGTGTTATAACCGCACGCAATTACGACAGCGGAGATCTTTACGGAATGGGATTGCCTTTAATGGTAGTGGAACAGATAACACCGGTTAAACTCATAATCCATGTTTCCGAATCCTTTTTTACAAAAATTCACAAAGGCATGGATGTGAATGTGAATCTGGATGTGTACCCGCAAGAAGTATTCAAAGGAAAAGTTTCACTGGTATATCCGACTATTACAGCGGCAACCCGTACATTTCCGGTAGAAATACTTATTCCCAACACCAACAGAAAAGTGAGGCCCGGCATGTTTGCCCGGGTATCCATTGACTTTGGATCAGAACCTCGTTTGCTGGTTCCTGACAGAAGTGTTATTAAACAACAAGGATCCGGAGAACGATATGTATATGTATACAAAGACGGAAAGGCCGAATTCAGGATCATTGAGCAGGGTAAAAGAGTTGATGCCTACTATGAATGTCTTTCCGGACTGGAAGAAGGAGAATGTGTTATTACCACAAGCCTGAACAGACTGACCAACGGCATTGAGGTTGAACTGGTTAATGAGTAAAAAATTATGAGCATTTATCAATCAGCCGTTAGAAAACCGGTTACGACCGCTCTTCTCTACGTGGCCCTAGCAGTAATAGGTGTTTTTTCACTATCCAGACTGGCCGTGGACTTTCTACCCAATATAAGTGCTAATACCATCCTGGTTATGACTACTTACTCAGGGGCAAGTGCTGCGGATATCGAGAACAATGTCACCAAGGTACTGGAAGGCACTTTGAGTAGTGTAAGTAACCTGAAACATATTACGACTCAGACCAGGGAAAATTCTTCGCTTGTCGTTTTGGAATTCGAATACGGAATAGATCTTGCCGAAGCGACCAACGATGTGAGGGACAAAGTGAACCTGATAGCAGATTACCTTCCCGAGGATGCCAATACTCCCGTGATATTCAAGTTCGGGACCGATGACATTCCCGTAATGATCCTTTCGGTACAGGCAAAAGAAAGCATGAACGGCCTGTACAAGATCCTGGACGACAGGCTTGCTACCCCGCTGAGCCGTATCAATGGTGTAGGGATGGTGTCTATTTCAGGAGCACCTGTCCGGGAGATCCAGGTGTATTGTGATCCCTTTAAACTGGAAGCATACAACCTGACCGTTGAAGGAATAGCGTCCACTATTGCTTACGAAAACAGGAACACCCCCGGAGGAAACCTGGATATAGGTTCTGAAACTCTGACCATCAGAATGGAGGGAGAGTTTGAGGATCCCAGGGAGATGGAAAACATTATTGTTGGTCATTTCCAGGGAAGAAATATTTTCCTGAGCGATGTGGCACGGGTTAAAGATACTATACAGGAACGGGCCCAGGAAACTTATATTGACGCAGTCCAGGGAGGAACAGTTATGATCCAGAAACAGGCCGGATCTAACACGGTACAGATCTGTAAAAAAATAACGGAAAAATTACCTGAACTTGAAAAAACCCTGCCTTCCGATATCAGCATTGGAGTGGTAATGGACTCTTCCGATAATATTAACCGTGTAATTGACAGCCTGATCCAGACTATCATGGTTACGCTGATCCTGGTTGTGTTCATTGTGTTGTTCTTCCTGGGCCGTTGGCGTGCCACGCTCATTGTCGCTATAGTGATACCCGTATCGCTGGTATCCGCTTTCATTTATCTGCTGATATCCGGAAACACACTGAATATCATATCCCTTTCATCCCTGAGTATTGCTATTGGTATGGTCGTGGATGATGCTATAGTCGCGTTGGAAAACATTACCCGTCACATAGAAAGAGGAACTAAGCCAAAATCGGCGGCGGTTTATGCTACCAACGAGGTATCCATATCCATCATTGCTTCAACTTTAACGTTGCTGGCGGTATTCATTCCCCTAACAATGGTCGGAGGTATGTCCGGTGAAATCTTCAGCCAACTGGGCTGGATCGTGGCCATTATCAGTTCCGTTTCAACCATCGCAGCACTCACCCTGACCCCAATGATGTCTTCACAGCTTTTAAAGCTTAAAACAAGAAAATCAAAAGGGTTTGACAAATCTTACGGGTATATTGAAAAGGCGCTCGGTACTCTTGACGTAGTTTATGCCAAGGCTCTGAATTGGACAGTTCGTCACCGTATTACGGTTATTCTTGCATCAGCAACTGTTTTTATCGCATCGCTGTTCCTTTTTTACATTGTACCTACGGAATTCTTTCCCCAGCAGGACAATGCCCGGTTGCAATTGACCGTTAAGTTGCCTATAAATACACGTTCGGAGATTACTAAAGAATTGTCTTTCCGTATTTACGAACAATTCCGCCGGGATTACCCGGAGATCGAAGCCATGACATTTACCATCGGACAGGCCAGCGAGGACAATTTATACGGACAGCTGAGAGATAACGGGTCGCATATTATGACTGCCAATATCCGTCTTTCCCTTAAAACGGAACGGGAACGTTCCCTATCGGAATTGTCCGATGCCATGAGGGAAGACCTCAGAAGGTATTATCCCGAGATCCGTACTTTTGACGTGGGTGCAGGTATGGGAGATATCGCCGGTGGTCAAACAACCGTGGACCTTGAGATTTACGGCAACGATTTTGCTGCCACGGATGATATAGCCTTTCAATTGGCAGACCTTATGGAAAAAGTTCCGGGAACATCCCAGGTAACCGTTTCCAGGGATGAATATTCTCCCGAATACCTGGTGGATTTCGATCGCGAGAAACTGGCTGAACACGAATTGAATCTGTCCACGGCATCGCAATTTGTTAGAAACAGGATAAACGGGGCTACCGCTTCCTATTATCGGGAGGAAGGTGACGAATACAACATTAAAGTACGTTATGCCCCGGAGTACAGGGAATCGCTGGATGACATAAGAAACATTCTTATATACAACACTAAGGGACAAACTGTCAGGGTAAGGGATATTGCTACTATTGGAGAAACCATGCACCCTCCCACCATCGAAAGGAAAGACAGGGAAAGGATAGTAACGGTTACCTGTGTGGCAGCCAAAGGGGCTGTGCTTAGTGATCTGGTAGAGGCAGCCGGACAGCAGATAGAAAAGGTCGATATTCCTTCCGATGTGATGATAGGTATAGCCGGCAGCTACGAAGACCAGCAGGAATCGTTCCAGGATCTAACCATGCTGATGATGCTGATACTGATCCTGGTTTACATTGTGATGGCCGCCCAGTTTGAATCATTCATCAGTCCATTCATAATCATGTTCTCCGTTCCTTTTGCCCTTACCGGGGTATTGGCGGGACTTGCCGTATCCGGAACAGCATTGGGTATAATGAGTATGGTGGGATTGATGATGTTGTTCGGGATTGTTGTGAAAAACGGGATTGTGCTGATAGATTATATAGTATTGTGCAGGGAACGGGGAATGTCCATTATGGATGCCGTAGTGATATCGGGACGGTCCAGGTTGCGTCCCATTTTAATGACAGCCTTTACAACCATATTCGGAATGGTTCCCCTGGCCGTAGGCAGAGGCGTTGGTGCCGAAATGTGGAACGGACTGGGTATTACTGTTGCCAGCGGTCTTACCGTATCAACTTTTGTGACTCTTTTCCTTGTCCCGGCAATATATAGTCTGATCGCGGAAAGAAGAGAAAAGCGCAAACAACGCAAAGCGGAACACCGTGCAAAACAGGAATTAGTGCATGAATAAAAATTGAAATTCCATGAAAGCTGTATTCATATCATTTTACCAGGCCTTTTATGACGAGGTCATGGAAGCGCTTGAAAAAAACCAAATTACAGGGTTTACTTTCTGGGAAGAAGTGCGGGGTCGCGGATCCCGTGGCGGAGAACCTCATCTGGGCTCACATGCCTGGCCGACTTTGAACTCGGCGTTACTCACTTTTGTTCCGGACCAGGTTGTGGACACATTGCTGGAAGACCTCAGGAAAGCAGACGAATCCGCCCCCAAACAAGGCTTAAGGGCCTTTGTGCTGGAGGCGGAAGAGCGAACGGTGTGAAAAACCTTATAAAAGGCTGACCCCGTTGTAGAAAGCCAGTATCCTGGAACGGAACAGGAAATTGTATTTTGCCTGCGCCGCTTCCGAACGGGCAGAAGAAAGGCGTAACCGGACCTGATCAAACGTGTAGATGTTGGAACGACCTGCTTCGTACTTCTGCTCTTCATACTCATAGGCCAGGGAGGCAGCTTCAACTGCCATTTGGGATGATTTGTATTTCTCATGTGCAGCTACGGCATTATAATATGCCTGCTGTACTTCTTTGTATAGATCCTGTTTTGCCTGATCCAGCAACAGCTCCTGGTTTTGAATGTTCAGCCGGGCCGAACGTACCCGGTTACGGGTTTCCATCTTGTTGAAAAGAGGTATGCTCAGACTCAGACCAACGGATTGGGCACTGTTCTGAGCCCACTGGTCGGCCAGGGAGGCGTTACTCATCCCTGCAGCCAGGGAATAATTAAAATAATAGGAATTGCTATATCCGGCTCCCAATCGCAAACTGGGATAGTAAGCCCCTTGTGTTGCTTTTAGGGACATCTCACTGCCTTCCAGCCGGTACTCCGCCGCTTTTATGGCCGGCCTTTGTGTGACCGAATAATGGTAAGCTTCGGATGGAAGTACCAGTCCGGCTGCTTCACGGCTGATCATTTCGGAAACATCGGGGACAGAGACGTCAAAATGCTTCACATCGGTCAGGTTCATGGTCTGTGTAAGATCAAGTAAAGCCAATTGCAGGTTGTTGGCCGATTCAGTGACCTGCATTTGCTGTTGTGCCAACGACGATCTTGCATCGTAAAGATCACTTTCGGAGCTTTTTCCGGCTTCCACCAGGATCTCAGTCTGTTCCACCTGTTTTTTATTCAGTCCAAGCTGATCCAGAGCTATTTCGTACAAGTCCCTGCTCAGGAGCACCTGCAGGTAATACCCGGTAACAGCCAAAGACAGGTCTTCCCTGGCCCGGTTGAGATCTTCTACGGCTGCCTGCAATTCCAGCTTGTCGGCTTTTAACCGGTTGGTCACCTGGAACCCGTTGAAAAGATTTACACTTGTATTTATCCCCAGGGAAGAATTGGACCCGGTCTGGTCCTGATATATCCCGTCCCTGTCCGGAGTGCGTCCAAAATAAAAAGTCTGGCCAACGCTTGCAGACAGATCTGGAAGCCGTGAAAACCTGGTGGTCTCTACCGTTATTTCCTGATTCTCTTTTGCCAGTTCATAGCGTTTTACCCCAATGTTGTTTTCCAGGGAATACTCAATACAATCTTCCAGGGTCCAGGCTTTTTCCCGGCTTTGTGCTGTAAGCAGACTCCCGGAAAAGAACAGTATGGCACTTAGGAGTACTATTTTTTTCATATACCTTTTCATTTATTCGGTTATTAACGTTCCGCGGATCTGTTCGTCCGTTGTCAGACCTTCCTTGATCTCAACATTTATTCCGTCACTCAACCCCAGGATCACTTCTTTTTCTTCAAAGAGCTGCTTATCTCCGTCCATCCCATTGAACACATTTACAAAAGTCTTGTCATCCTTGAAAACCACGGCACTTTCAGGAATAACCAACACATCGTAGCGGCTGTCCAGTATGATCTGTGCATTGGCACTGTATCCGGCACGGACAAAAACATCTTCTGGAACGGCAACAGCAGCTTTTATTTCAAAAAGTATAGCTCCGTTGTTTTCCGTACTTTTTGGAGATATATATTCCAGCACAGCGTTGAAGTGCTGTTCCTGTAACGCGCCTATGGTTATATCCAGGGGCATTCCCGCACGTATTCTGCCCACTTCCGTTTCGTCAATGTTCCCACGGAAAATCATGTCGTTCATGTCGGCAACTGTGGCTATGGTAGTTCCTGCATTAAAGGTATTGGCCTGTATCACGGAATTTCCCACTTTTACCGGCACATCCAGGATCATGCCGGAGATGGTGGCCCTGATCTGTGTATTGCTGGTTTCCGAGGATCGTTTTGCGATTCCGTCCCTGACAATCTCCAGGTTATCCTGGGCATTGCGCAGTTCTTCCTGGGCCAGTTTTAACTGGGTTTCCACATTTTCGTATTCTTCACGGACAACAACTTTTGACTCATACAATTCCCTGGTCCTGTCAAACACCCGCCGGGCCTGGGTCAGGTTCAGGTTGGCCTGGGTAACGCGGGATTCTGCAGCATTCAATGTGCCCATTTCCGGTATTACCTTGATCCTGGCAATGATCTCTCCCACCTGGACCATTTCTCCCGCTTCCTTGTAAAGGGCAGAAACAATTCCTGATATCTGCGGCACAATGGCTACCTCGTCTCTGGGTTCCACTTTTCCCGTTGCCACGGTTTTTTGTTCAATATTTCCCTTTTCCGGGACAACCAACTCGTATACCTCTTTTTTAGGTCGGGATTTTTTCCACAGGTAGACAAAAGTGAACACCACACCCGCCAGGAGGGCGATGATCAACACATAGCGTAAAATTTTCTTCATTGTAAATGTTATTTATAATCTTTAATTTTCTTCCCGGATAGCATCTATTGCTTTTATCTGTAAGGCTCTGTATGCAGGCAAAATACCTGCTATCATTCCGCACAAAAGGATTATGGCTGCCGCTGACAGAGCGACTGTAAAATTGATCTGCGGATTTTTGAAAAACACTTCTCCCGTCATATTCTGTAGCAGGAATTTATCGGCAAGATCAAGGACCAATACTCCGAATGCCAAACCCAGAAATCCTGCAGCAACAGTCAATACGGTACTCTCCTTTATGATCTGGAAAATTATGGAAGACGGTTTGGCACCAATGGCTCTTCTCACACCAATTTCTTTGGTTCGTTCACGGACCGTGACCATAATAATATTGCTCACACCCACTACCCCGGCCAGCAGGGTCCCCAATCCCACGATCCAGATCAGTACGGCTATTCCGGTGAACAACATTTCAAACTGCTTGAAAATTCTTTCCACATTTATGCTTTCAAGCGCAAAATTATCTGTCGGAGCAATGTTGTGTCTGGCCTTCAACAATGTTTCCACCTGTGGTTCCAGGATACTCATGCTCACGTTCTCATTAGCCACGACACCTATCAGATGTATGATGGTTCCGGAATTCTGTATCTGTTGCATAACCGAATAGGGAATACTGATGACTTCGTCATCCCGTCCGTTTATGTTGACCCCCCTTACGGAAGACTCACAAACCCCTATGATCTGGAAATTGATATTGTATAGTTTCAGGTATGTCCCAACAGGATCCTCACCCGCCCTGAAAAGTTCTTCATAAACTCGTCTTCCCACAACACATACTTTCCTGCGATCCTGGACATCCATATGATTAATATAACGTCCGTAGATCATATGTTGGGGCATCATTTGATTGTATAAGGGGGAATTCCCTTTGGTATTGCAACTGGTGCTTTTATCGCGGTATACTACGGTTACATTCTGTCCCATTAAAAAAGGCACTGTATATTTTATATCTTTTATCTGCGCTTCCAGAATATTCAGATCTTCTTCCTGCATATTCCAATACCGTCCTTTCCGGAAACCTTTATACGGCTCCGAAGTCCTGTTTGTATAAAATAACGCCGAGTTTTCGGAAAATCCCTGAATGTCGGAGGCCACACCTTCGGACAAACCGTTCCCGGCCCCAAGCATAATCACCAGCATAAATATTCCCCAGAAAACTCCGAAGGCGGTAAGCAGACTTCTTCTTTTGTTGCGGGTGATCGTCACCCATATTTCCTGCCAGCTGTCCAGATCAAACATAATTACTCGTATCTTAAAGCTTCAATCGGTTTTACCTGAACAGCCCGCCTGGCCGGCAGGTACCCGGCCAGAAGCCCGGCTATTATCAACACAATGGTTGCGGCTATGATAATTGAAGGTTCCACGGTAGGATTGGTAAACATCACCATATCTTCCTGTGAAGTAGGTGCATTCGGGGTACCCATAACATTATTCAGCAACTCGGTCACCGCAATTCCCCCTAACATGCCCAGGTACCCGAAGAAAGCGGTTATCATAAGACATTCGGTCATCACCAAACGTAAGATAGTCCCGGGGGTGGCACCAATGGCTTTTCGTATTCCAAACTCTTTAGTACGCTCTTTAACTGTAATCAACATGATGTTACTGATGCCCACCACCCCGGCTATCAAGGTTCCTAACCCAATAATCCACACAAATAATGTTATCCCGTTGAAAATTCCTTTAAACTGGATGTATTCCCTGGAAATGTTATAAAGATAAATTGCCGATCGGTCTTCCCGCTCAAAACGGTGCTTACGACCCAGGGCACCCCTGAGATTTTCTTCAAAAATGTCATTTTCTTTTGTCGTTTCCAGTCCGTTGAGCAACATAGCCACCTGCGAGTACCCGTTTTCCGGATTATAGATCAGCTGGGCTGTTGTCAAAGGAATGCAACTGTTGGGATTCTGTGACATATTATTGTCATGGTAGATACCTATCACCTGGTACATGACATTGTCATAAGTAATGAATTTCCCCAACGGATCTTCTTCTTTAAAAAGTAATTCAGCTGTTCTGGAATGCAGGACGATCACTTTTCTGGCCTCCCTGATATCTGCCCGGTTTATAAACCTTCCGTTACCCGGCCTGATCTTAACCGTTTCAATATTGCTGTAACCCGGCATGACACCCTGTAATACTCCGGGCGCATAATCTCCTTGGTAGAAGAAATTCTGATTGGAACGGGTGATCAAAGGAGATACATTGGATACCTGGTTAAATTCGTTTTCAAGAAAAGGCCCCTCGGTACTGTCCAGTTTTATGCGTCTGCCTGCCTGTAAACCCTGGTAAGCTTCCGCCGTTCTTCCGGGCCAGAGTTTCACGAAGTTGGTGGCCATATCGGCAAAATTGAATAAAATGCCGTTCCTGAGACCGTTTCCTGCTCCCAACAATGCAATGAGCATGAAAATGCCCCATGCCATGGAAAATCCCGTAAGGAACGTCCGCAGTTTATTTTTTCTTAACGTGCTGAATATTTCCTGAAAATCATCAAACATAACACTTTCCGTTATTGATGTTCAATAGATCCTATGACACCGTCGCGAATTTTTATGATCTTATGGCTCATGGCTGCCATTTCAGGGTCGTGCGTAACCATTACGATCGTCATTCCTTCCCGGTTGACCTGTTGCAATATTTCCATAACCTCTATAGACGTCTGGGAGTCCAAGGCTCCGGTTGGTTCGTCTGCAAGAATAACCTGGGGATTCGTAACCAAAGCACGCGCTATGGCTATGCGCTGTTTTTGTCCGCCGGACAATTCGGAAGGCAGGTGATCCGCCCACTCGGTCAATCCCATACGATCCAGGTATTCCATGGCGATCTTGTTCCGTTTGTTTCTGCGGATCCCCTGGTAATACAGGGGAAGCGCCACATTCTCCAGGGCCGTTTTGAAAGTGATCAGATTAAAAGACTGAAATACAAAGCCTAACATGTTGTTCCTGTAAACGGCAGAATTTTTTTCTGACAAATCCTTTATGAGCTTCCCGTTCAAGTGATAAGACCCTGAATCGTAATCGTCCAGTATCCCAATAATGTTTAACAGTGTGGATTTCCCGGATCCGGAGGATCCCATGATGGCAACAAACTCTCCTTTGTCTATTTGCAGGTTCAACCCTTTCAGAACATGTAATGCGGCTCCGTTGTAATAGGTTTTGTTGATATCCCTGAGGTGGATCATTGTTTTTTAATTATAGTACTAATTATTTACAAGAATTTTGCGCGACAAATATATATACAATTTTTGATACCTTGCAACACAAGGTACTAAAATTTTATAAAATGTTTGATTTCATTATTATTTCTTATATTTGAACTCAATTCAATCAAATTTTATGCATAGCTGTCTGTCATATATTCTGGAGTATCTGGGCTATGCTTCCTGTTATTATTATTCGTATTGCCGCTCCTGACGGGAATACACAGGTGCTTTTTCCCGCTCAGGAGCTTACCGGTTTTTGTTATACACATAAGACGTGCCAGGCAGCACTATGGTTACATCTGACGTGTATTTTTTTTGTTATTAATTGTAAAACACTTATCAGAACCGTTATGAATCCCATAAAATTTTATCAAACCCAACCAATTCCCCTGGAATTGCATAAAGTCCGTATTGTTCAAAAACTCAACCTTGTTCCGCTGGACAGGCGCCTGCTTGCCATTAAGGATGCCGGCTTTAACTCTTTTAAATTGTCTACCCGGGACGTTTTCCTGGATATGCTCACAGACAGCGGCACAAACGCCATGAGCGACAATCAGCTGGCGGCCATGATGCAGGCAGATGATGCGTATGCCGGATCGCAAAGCTTTGACAAATTGCAAAAAGCCATACAAGATGTACTCGGCAAGAAATTTATCCTGCCCACACACCAGGGCCGCGGTGCCGAAAATGTGATTTGCCGCACTTTTATCAAGCCGGGCAATGTCATACCCATGAATTACCATTTTACCACCGCCCTGGCCCATATCATGGCCGTCGGCGGCAGAATAGCCGAATTGCTTCATGATGATGCCTTGAAACTGCAATCGGATAATCCTTTTAAAGGCAATATTGATATTGAAAAGCTGGAAAAATGCATCCGGAAGGAAGGCGTGGAAAACATTCCGTTCATTCGTATGGAAGCCTCAACCAACCTGATTGGCGGACAGCCTTTTTCTATCAGGAATATGATGGATGTACGAAAAATCGCAGACAAATACGGGATCATGATCGTACTGGATGCCAGTCTTATTGGAGAAAACGCCTATTTGGTCAAGCAACGTGAAGAAGAATGGAAAGAAAACCCCATGGAAGAGATCATAAAAATGATGACATCCCTGGCCGACCTGGTATATTTCTCCGCTCGCAAGTTATCCTCATCCCGGGGAGGGGCAATATGTACCAACCGGAAAGCATTATATCAAAAAATGGAAGCTCTGATTCCTCTTTACGAAGGCTTTCTGACTTATGGAGGTATATCCATCCGGGAAATCGAAGCCATGGCTGTAGGTCTTTACGAAACCCTTGATGAAACAATGATAGGACAAAGTCCTGAGTTTATTCGTTTTATGGTTAACGGCTGTATGGATAAGGGAATACCTATGGTTACTCCTCCGGGAGTACTAGGCGCACATGTGGATGCCATGCAATTTTGTGATCACATACCCCAGGAACAGTACCCGGCCGGAGCTCTTGCCGCGGCTTTTTATTTGTGTTCCGGGGTCAGAGGCATGGAACGGGGATCGGTATCGAGTGCCAGGGACGAAAACGGGAATGAAGTCCTTGCCGATGTGGAGCTCCTGAGACTGGCACTGCCCAGGCGAGTCTTTACGCTATCGCAGGTAATGTATGCCATGGACCGCCTGGAGTGGCTGTTCCACAACCGAAAACTTATTGGAGGTCTTCGCTTCACCTACGAACCGCCTGTTCTGCGTTTCTTTATGGGATCCCTGGAACCCGTGGAAGACTGGCCGGCCCGGTTGGTGGATAAGTTCCGCAAAGACTTCGGAGACAGTCTTTGACAAAGAGCGGCATTTTCCTTTCCGGGGCGAAAGGGAAGTGCCGTTTTTTTTTATCTTTGTGCTATGAGAGTATATCTTATAGCATTTCTTTACATTGCTGCTCCCCTGCTTATAATATACCTGTACCAGCATTCCCGTTTCTTTTCAAAGATCGGCACGGTTATGCTGGCATATGCCGTTGGTATCATTATGTCTTTTTCGGGACTTATGAAAGCACCCGGCCAGGAGGCGGAGCTTTTGGCGGGCATGCAGAACTGGTTTATGAACCTGACGGTTCCCATAGCCATCCCCCTGATGTTATTTTCATCGCATTTTACACTGTGGTTTAAAACACTTAACAAAACCTTTGCCACGCTCCTTGCAGGCATCGTTTCCATTCTTCTGACCATTACCCTTGCCTTTTTTATATTTCATCATGCCAAGATACCAGAATTATGGAAAACATCCGGCATGCTGGTGGGAATGTATACGGGAGGAGCCTTGAATTTCGCTTCCTTAAAACAGATCCTAAACGTAGACAACAATACCTACATACTGGTACAGACATTTGACACAGCACTTTCATTCTTTCTCCTGTTGTTTATTCTCTCCGGCGGTTATAAAGTGTTTCGCAAAATTTTGCCCTACGGGAAAAAACAGGAAGCACCTGTCGATGTGCCTGAAAATGGATCCAATCTGCCGGCAAAAGAAACTTTTGAGGACTATTCGGGAATGTTCAGTAAGAAAATCCGTGGGAAACTTTTCTTGTCATTGCTTCTGGCCATTGCCTGCCTGGGAATTGGGGCCGGCATATCCATGCTTGCAGGAGCGGGATTGAATGAACTGATCATCATTCTGACCATAACGACCCTGGCCATAGCCGCATCTTTCTGGAAAAAGATCCGTGAAATCCCTAAGACTTTTGAATTCGGAATGTATTTCATATTGGTATTCAGTGTTGTGATCGCATCCCTGTTTGACATACACAGCCTGTTCAGCCGGGAAAGCCTGAATCTGCTGGCCATGGTGGGATTTGTCCTGGTTATCTCCATCTTCCTTCATATTCTGCTGGCCCGCATCTTCCGTATAGAAGGGGATCTGTTTACAGTATCCCATATCGCGTTGCTTTTTTCACCTCCTTTTGTACCACCCGTTGCAGCCGCCATGAATAACAGGCATGTTCTTGTCAACGGCATTATTATTGGTCTTATTGGCTATGCCTGCGGCACATACCTGGGAACTTTCATGGCCGAGATCTTCAAATGGATCGGATAACATTAATAACCTTAAATATGAAAAAAACTTATCGTATACTAATATTACTGGCGCTTATTAGCATTGGAACAAATGTTTCTGCGACAGATAAAGACAGCCTGGCCGTGGTAAAAAAAGGCTGGACATTCGGAGCCCTGCCCAGCATTGGGTACAATACCGACCTGGGCTTTCAGTACGGGGCCCTGGCCGAGTTTTACAATTACGGAGACGGCTCCACTTTTCCACAGTACAAACACCTGATGTATGTAGAAGCCAATTACACCACAAAACGCTCCGGCCTGTTCCGTTTTTTTTACGATTCAAAATACCTGATCCCCGGAGTCCGGGTCACCTTTGATTTGAGTTATGTGCCTGAAGCGATGGCTGATTTTCTGGGATTTAACGGGTATCAGTCTGTTTACAATCCGGAATGGGGGAAAACCGGAGAGGCGGGCTATTTGTCACGCGCTTTTTATAAAATGAAGAAAAATTTCTTCCGTTCCACCGCTGATTTTCAGGGAACCATAGCCGGAAATCTATATTGGAATGCCGGTCTGGGTGTGTTCAATTACGGAGCCGATGAGGTGAACATTGAATTCCTGAACAGGAATAAGGATGAAAACAAAAAACTCCCCACAACGGATCAGCAACCCACCCTTTACAATTATTATAAGGATTGGGGACTGATCAAAGACAACGAACTCCATGGCGGAACCCACCCGTTCGTGCGTGCCGGTCTTACTTTTGACTCACGGACCCGTCCCAACAATCCAAATCGGGGGATATGGGCCGATGTTTTCTTTACCTACTTTGGAGCCTTTGGAGACCAAAAAGAATACAACCACCTTACCCTGAATGCCTCTTTCCGTCATTACTTACCTGTATGGGGGGACAAGATCATCTTTGCATACCGCCTTGGATACCAGGGATCCCTCTGGGGAAACACACCCTTCTACATGAAGAATTACATGGCCACCCTGTTCACCAAACGGGCCAATTACGAAATGCTGGGAGGAGCCAACAGTTTGCGTGGTATAGTTCGTAACCGTGTAACAGGTGACGGGTATGCCTATGCCAACGTAGAATTCAGGGTAAAACTCATTTCATTCCGGATAGCACGCCAGGCATTTTACATAGGTATTAATCCCCTGTTTGACATTGGGTACATTACCGATCCGGTGGAACTGACCCGTTCCGAGACAGAATTGCGTGCGTTGACAGCTGCTTCCGGTGTTGATTACAATGATTTCTTTGCCTCGGAAGACTTGTTCCATATGAGCGCCGGAGCCGGATTGAAGGTCGCTCTGAATGAAAACTTTATATTGTCGGTAGATTTTGCCAAAGCACTCAACAAACAGGACGGCAATACCGGCTTGTACATCATGCTCGGATACATGTTCTAAACATCTGCCCATGAAACGCTGCTGTCTATCAGCCATCTTCCTTGTTTTCTCTGCCCTGCTGTTACACGGACAGGGAAGAGAAACCCTGAGCCGGCTGCTGGACATGCTGGACAAGCAACTGGAATTGCGAACCACATACGAACAAAATCGTGTTCAGCGTATCAACGCGTTGAAAAGCGTTTTGCTATACCAGGACCTTTCCCCGGAACAACGTTACGGCTTTTACCAGCAGATCATTGACGAATACAAAGCCTATAACTTTGACTCCACCATGCATTATATTGAGATTTCCGCAAACCTCGCAAAGACGCTGGATAACCGGAAATACAGGGACGAGGCACAGATCCGTCGCGGGTTGATATTTGCCACATCCGGGAATTTCTTTGAGTCGGGAGATATTTTATACAACGAAATAGACTCCCTTCAGCTGGATCCGTCGCTCCTTACGGAATACTATGCCGCTTTACAGCGCCTGGCAGCCGAACTGTCTGAGTATTCTACCGATCCTGCCACTAAACGAATTTCGCAGGCCAGGAAAAACTATTACCGGGGCAAGATCCTGGAGCTGCTTGATCAAGAATCTGATGAGCATCTATATTACAGGTTCCAGGAAGCCTACGAACAGGAAAACCTGGACCGGGCAGACAGCATAGTCCGGATCCTGGTTTCCCGTCACAAAGAATCCTCTCACCAATATGCCATCTATGCCTATCACATGTCCACCGTTTATCAGAACCTGGGAGATGTCAACTGTCAAATGGAATGGCTGGCCCGTTCTGCCATGGCTGATATTCAGTCTGCCGTAAAGGACCATGCTTCCCTGACCAGGCTGGCTACTGTCCTGTTTGAAACAGGGGGAAATATTGAAAGGGCTTTCAGATACATAGACATTTCTTTGGCCGATGCCTTGTTTTACAATGCCAAGCTCAGGCCCTGGCAGGTAGCCGAGGTTTTACCTCAAATAGAAAGAGCGTACCAAGAAAAACAGGTGGCCCAGACCAGGCGGGTTAAAGCGTTTTTGATCTCTATTAGTGCCCTGCTGCTCATTTTGATCTTTGCCATTGGCTACCTGGTAAAACAAACCCGGCGTACCATCAGGGCCCATAAATCGTTGCGCGTCATCAACAAACGTATTGTCTCCCAAAACCATGAACTGAACCTGGTCAATAAGCAACTACAAAAACTTAATCACCAGATAGCTGAATCCAACCGCGTAAAAGAAGGATATATTGGCCTTTTCCTGGCCATTTTATCGGACAACCTGGATAAAATGAAGGAATTCCGTGCCCTGGTCAGGCGAAGTATCCGGTACGGCAAGGTGCAGGACCTGGAAGAAGAACTCAGCAACACCGAATGGGCCGATAAGGAAATTGCCAACTTTTACAGGACTTTTGACACGGCCTTCCTTGAGCTGTATCCAAGTTTTGTGGATGATTTCAACGATCTGCTGATACCGGAAGAACGGATCGTATTGAAGAAAGGCGAATTGCTCAATACCGAACTGCGGATCTTTGCACTGATAAGACTCGGCATTAAAGATTCCGGAAGAATTGCCGCACTGCTCAGGTATTCTGTCAACACCATTTACAATTACAGGGCCAAAATAAAAAATGCCGCAATAGGTTCCCGGGATGACTTTGAAGACCGTGTAGCTACCCTTTAAATCCACTTTTTTGTCACACAATAAACGCACAAACCCCTGTTTATCAGGGGTTTTTCGTTGTTGAACGCAGAACCGGTCCACTAAATCACCACATTCAAAATAATCAAATGGTTTAATTTCTAATTTTAAAAAATTGTTGATTTGTACTTATAATTTCTAACCAATCTAACATAATATCACTAAATCTAAAACAAAACAGCATGAAAAAGCTATTGACCCTTTTGTTTTTAGGACTAAGCTGTTCACTTTACGCCCAAACCGTGAAAGTGAGCGGTACGGTTACCGGGACGGACGGTATGTCCCTGCCCGGCGTTTATGTGATGGAAGAGAATACTTCAAATGCGGTATCTACCGATATTGACGGATATTACTCCCTGGAGGTATCTGTCGGAAGCAATCTTCTTTTCTCTTACATAGGCTATAAAACTCAAATCATCCCCGTTACGGGAGCAACCGTTATTAACGTAACGTTGGAGGAAGACTCTGAATTACTTGAAGAAGTTGTGGTAGTCGGGTACGGCACCCAGAAAAAAAGTGTTGTGACGGCATCCATTGCCAGAGTTTCTTCTGATGACCTGAAAAACGTTGCCCCGGTGAGGATAGACAATGCTCTGAAAGGATTGACATCAGGTGTGACCGTTACCTCCTCTTCCGGACAACCCGGAGCCTCTGCCCGTGTGCGGGTACGTGGTGTAGGAACAATCAACAATTCCGAACCTCTTTATATTGTGGACGGAATGCCGATCGGTGGCGGTATTGATTATTTAAACCCTTCGGATATTCAATCCATTGAAGTACTGAAAGACGCGGCATCAGGGGCCGTGTACGGAGCCCGTGCAGCCAACGGAGTAATCCTGGTTACCACTAAATCAGGAAAAAAAGGAGCTGCAAGCGTAACTTATGATTTCTCATACGGTTTCCAGAATCCCTGGAAAGAATACGATGTTCTGAATGCTACCGAATATGCGATCCTGATGAATGAGGGGCACCTGGCACAGGGAAAAGCCCCGGTATACAACGATCCGTATTCCCTTGGAGAAGGAACTGACTGGCAACAAGAAATATTCAATTACAATGCGCCGCAGATCAATCATCAGCTGACCATCAGCGGAGCCTCCGACAAAGTGAATTATTACATTTCCGGAGGATACTACAAACAAGATGGTATTGTGGGAGGTAACTTCAACCGTTCCAATTACGAACGTCTTACCCTTCGCACCAACACCACATACAACCTGATGGACCATTCGGCAAGCCGGAATTACCTGCATAAATTCACCCTGGGCATGAACATCGCCTATTCCAGGAACACTTCCTACGGCATTACCACCAACTCGGAATTCGGCGGTCCTCTCGGCTCGGCTTTGGGGATGGCTCCCACATTACAGGTTTATGCCGATGATCCCGGGACTCTCCTTGCCGAGCACCCCACGGCTGTAAAGGATCCACGGAACGGGAAGCCTTTCAGCATCGTTGAAGGAAGTATTTACAACGAAATGGTAAACCCTCTGGCCTCTCTGAGCCTTCCGGGGTCCAAAGGGAACTCGGACAAATTTGTTTCCAATTTCTGGGCCGAGTTGGCCATCTGGGATAACCTGAAATTCAGGAGTTCTTTGGGGACCGATCTTTCTTTCTGGGGAAGCGACGGATGGAGCCCGGCATATTTCCTTTCCACCAAAAATTTCAGGGAATATTCGGAAGTCTGGTCGTCTATGAACCGGTCTTTGGTATGGCAGGTTGAAAACGTGCTGTCTTACGAAAAAGAGTTTGGATCCCATTTTATCCAGGCCCTGGTAGGTCAGTCTGCCCAAAGCAATATGGGACAGAACCTGTCGGGCGGCAACCGCTACCTGCAGGAAGAAGACCCGTATAAAGCCAACATGGGATTTGCCACGGGAACCCAGGAATACCAAACTGCGGGAGGTTACGTCTACACACCTCACCGGCTGTCTTCCTTGTTTGCCCGTGTCAGTTACAACTACGCTGAAAGATACATGTTTCAGGCTACGGTGCGCAGGGACGGTTCTTCCAATTTCGGGCCCAACAACCTGTATGCTATATTTCCCTCTGCTTCAGTCGGATGGAACTTCACGAACGAGTCTTTCATGGAGGGTGTCTCGGGCTGGTTAACAAGCGGTAAATTAAGGGCATCCTGGGGGAAAAACGGGAACGAGTCCATAGGTCAGTTCCGCTATACCACCACCATGGCCTCGGGCAATAACTATCCTTTTGGAAATCCCGGCGTAGTGAACACCGGTGCAAAACCCAACGGATTTGCCAATGCAGACATTCGCTGGGAAGAATCCACACAGACAGACATCGGTCTTGACCTGGGATTTTTCAGGGATGCTTTGACTTTCTCTGTAGACTGGTATAACAAACGTACCACAGGTATGCTGATGGACATTCCTGTTCCGGCGTATTCCGGTGACAGCGCCCCTACCGGGAACGTGGGGATCATGGACAACAGCGGTTGGGAATTCGACCTGAGGTACCGTTTCAGCCTGGGCGATGCCCACTTTAATATAGGAGCTAATGCCACATACTTGGAAAACATCCTGGTAGAACTGGGTAATGAAAACGGGTGGCAAAATTACGACTCTCACAAGATAGGAACACTCACGCGCGCGCAAAACGGGTATCCTTTCCCCTTCTTCTATGGATGGAAAACAGACGGTTTGTTCCAGAATTGGGCAGAAGTAGAGGCAGGTATACAACCCAATGCCCAACCGGGCGATGTGCGTTTTGTGGACATTGACAACAACGGCGTAATAAATGATGACGACCGTACCATGATAGGTAAGGGAATGCCGGACTGGAGCTTTGGTTTTAACCTGGGATTCACTTGGAAGGGATTTGATTTTAATGCCTTCTTCCAGGGAGTATTCGGAGTAGATGTATACAACGTAACCCGGCGTACAGACCTTTACTACATCAACCTTCCGGCTTACATGATCAATCGCTGGACAGGAGAAAACACGTCTAACAAGATCCCCCGTTTCTCTTACGAAAGTGCCAACGAGAACTGGCGGGCTTCGGACCTCTGGGTAGAAGACGGATCTTATCTTCGATTGAAAAACATTCAATTGGGTTACACCCTGCCCTCCCATCTGACACGCAAAATTTTCATTTCCAACTTGCGTATTTACGTGGCAGGAGAGAACGTGCTTACGTTTACCAATTATTCTGGGTTTGATCCGGAGATCGCATCGGGCGGAACCTCACTGGGTATTGACCGCGGGGTTTATCCGCAATCCAAGATCTACACACTGGGTATAAATCTTACTTTCTAATCCTGAAACAGATACTATTATGAAAAAGATATTTTTATTATTAAGTACGATATTCGCCCTGGGTCTGTATTCATGTTCAGATAATTTCCTGGTAGTTGAATCCAAGGGTTCCATTCTGGAGAGCAACTACTACAATTCTGCAGACAGACTGTATTCCGGATTGGTTGCAGCTTATGACCCTCTGCAATGGTTTGATTATTTTTATCAGTACAATTCGCTGAACATGGTATCCGACATAATGGCGGACGATATCTACACCGGAGGGTCCAATGAAGGTGACCAGCCGATCCTTGTGAAAGCCCATTTTTATACGGCAACATCCACTGATGTTCCCAATATGATCTGGACAACCGCTTATTCCGGCGTAAACAGATCCAATATTGTAATTGCCAAAGCGCCTGAAATTGAAATGGAAGAAGCCCTTAAGGCGAAGTATGTGGCCGAGGCTAAGATCCTGAAAGCATATTATTACAATATTCTTTGGAAATTCTGGGGGAACATCCCTTATTACGATGAAAACCTGTCTTTCCCTTACATCACTGACCAGGTGCCTGCAGACCAGGTTTACCAGAACATCATCACAACCATAGAAGATGCACTGGCAATGAACTCCCTGCCAATGAAAGCCCCGGTCGGAGAAGAAGGGCGCATTACAAAAGCCATGGCGTATATGCTTTACACAGAAGTAGTCCTTTATCAGAACGATGAATCCCGTTTTAATACAGCATTCCAGTACATGAAAGAAATCATTGATTCCGGTCAGTATTCCCTGGTGAATGACTTTCAGGGCATTTGGAAAGAAGAAGGCGAATGGGGACCCGAATCTATATGGGAGATCAATTATATTTCCGAAGGCGGAGTTCGCGATTGGAGTGCACCAATTGCCACCGGAGGATCCGTTTATCCTGTACTGATAGGTATCCCTGGATACGTAGGAAATGATTTCTGCGACGGATGGGGCTTCAGTCCCGTTGCCGAGTCGGCCTACAACATGTATGAAGAAGGGGACATCCGCCGGGACGGCGGCATCCTGAACTTTGCCAAGCACGCCGATGAAACCGGAGCCAGTTACACGGCACGTTGGCAGGATACCGGCTACTTCCTTTTGAAATATATTGGCCGTAAAAACGGAAATCACGGGTACACAGCCGATCCCAACCTGAATTACGGCAACAACCAGCGTGTTTACCGCTACGCGGAGACACTGCTCAATGCTGCTGAACTGATCGCCAGGGGAGCCGGATCGGGAGATGCCTCAAGTTATCTGAACGCTATACGCACCCGTGCGCAGGTGCCTCCTGTATCAGCAACGCTGGACAACATCATCGAAGAACGTCACCTGGAATTCGTAGGGGAGGGAAAACGTTACTGGGACCTGATCCGCACCGGGAAGGCAGCATCTGTCCTTACTGCAGACAACCATTTGTACCGTACTGTCAACTGGACTTCCCAGAAAAAGTACTGGCCCATACCTCAATCTGAAATTGACAAGAGTGCAGGTACCCTGACTCAAAATCCTTACTAGAGACAGACAACATAAAAGATTACAGAAATGAAAAACATAGTATATAAATTTTCCTGGATCCTGTTGTTCCCGTTGTTGTTCGCCTGTACGCAGCCCGAATACCTTAAGCCGGACAAATCACTTGTCCCCAAGGCAGCAGATATTGAGGTTAACGTCACCACGGCATACGATGAGAATTTTCTAACAACGGTGACTTTTGAATACGTGGCCCCAGCGGGAACCACACCTATATTCATCTTTGACGGAAAAGAGTACATAACAAAAAGCAAAATCGTCAAAACGTATAAAAAAGCCGGGACGTATGCCGTAGAAGTCAAAGCACTGAATTCACATGGCATATCAGACGGTTCAAAATTGGTTGAATTTGTCGTTGAATACGACTATATAGCTCCTTATGATCCAACGGAAGACATCCGCTTTATATCCGGAGGCACAGAAAAGATCTGGGTTATGGATGCCGCCACAAAAGGACACCTTGGATGCGGTGAGCCCGGCAGTGACGGAACCAACTGGTGGAGTGCCAATCCTTATGAAAAAGAAGGGTTCAGCATGTACGATAACCAGTTGACTTTCCGTGCGAACGGAACATTCAAATTTGATCCTGTTGACGGTATGATATATGTGAATGCCGGTTCCGGATACGAAACGTCCTACAAGACTGCCGAAGAAGATTACGTAGCCCCTGCAGAAGTGGGAGAAGGAACATACAGTTTTGAAATGGAAGGAGATTATACGTTCCTGAAATTCCCTGCCGGATCCATTATTGGTTATATCCCCAATCCCGAGGCTCTTACCAATCCTACTTACAGAGTTATAACACTCACGGCTTCTGTACTTGAGCTGGTGGTGGATAACGGTGGAATTGCCTGGCATTTCCGTTATATACCGCTGGATCCCGGAGCCTCTCTAACCGATGAGGAAAAACTAACCGGCGGCAATTCCAAATCCTGGAAATGGAACTTTATGAGTGCCGGGCACCTGGGATGCGGAGAACCTGGTACAGACGGACTGGGCTGGTGGAGTGCTCCTCCCATGGATAAAAACGGAGTCGGTATGTATGACGATATTCTGACCTTTGAAGCGGACGGTACGTATATTATGGATCCCGGAGCAGGCGGAACAGTTTATGTAAACAAGGACAGCGGAGTCCGTTCCGACCTGAATCCCGGAGATGGTAACGATTATGCCATTCCTTTTGAAACGCAGACAACTACCTGGAACCTTTACACCGAAGGCGGTGTCATGTACCTGGAATTCCCGGCTGAAACGGTTGTGGGTTATGTTCCCAATCCCGAAGGTTATGCCACACCACGTTTCCGCGTGCTGACACTGACTACGGATCTGCTGGAGGTAGCCATAGACGCCCCCGGTATCACCTGGCATTATAGTTTTATACCCGCCGGGTATGAAGGAGATGAACTGGGACAGGGCAACTACGCCGGAAACCTGGCAGGTGCCTGGACCTGGGAACCTTCGGTACAGGGACACTTTGGTTGCGGCCCGGGCGGAAGCAACGGTCTGGACTGGTGGAGTGCGCCCCCTTATGACAAACAGGGACAAGGATTGTATGATGATATTCTTACCTTTGGCACAGACGGATCGTATGTGTTCGATCCGGGACCCGGAGGCACCGTTTATTGCAACTGGGAATGCGGGTTCCATTCCGAATACTGGGGCGGAGAACCCAATGTGGACTATGGCGTACCTGTGGATGTTCAGACAGCTTCCTATGTCCTGGAAGACGGGGTGCTCACATTCCCTCCGCAGACTTTCGTAAGTTACCTGCCCAATGCAGCCACTTATGAAAACCCTGTTTACCGGATCGTCAAAATGACCCCGTATATCATGGAACTGGTAACTGACAACGGCGATATTGCCTGGCATTACCGTTTTCAGAGATACGTTAACTGACAACAAACGATATTTGTCATGAAAAAGCTCTTTTTTGTTATCACCTCTTTTACCCTGGCCACCTGTGGCTGTAACGGTGGCAACGGACCGGAACCATCGGACAACCCGCAAATTGATATTTCCATAGAAAGCCTGGAATTTGGATTTGCTTCTGAATCAGGTTCCGTAACCGTCACATCCAATTGCGAATGGGGCGTTTCATCGGATCAATCCTGGTGTTCCACTTATCCCACAGGAGGTCTGGAAGGGACTTCAACCATAACCATCAATGCCACAGAGAATCGGACAGGCGAAGACAGAACATGTCTTTTGACATTCCGCTCCGGCGATAATAAAAAAGAGCTTTCTGTTTTACAACATTTGAATCCCCAGGACACTATGACTATCGTGGATCCCACGGTGGATGTGCCTGAAGGATACAAACTGATCTGGCGCGATGAATTTGACGTGCTTAAAACTTCAGAATGGTGGTTAGAAACAGGTGCCGGAGGTTGGGGAAACAATGAACTCCAGCGGTATATTCCCATCCATGACGGGAAAGACACTTGTGCAATTGTTTCCGGTGGAATATTGAAAATCATTGCCAAACAATCGGGAGAGGACGTGCTTTCAATTCGTATGAACACTTACCGGAGCTGGACATACGGATATTTTGAAGCACGGCTTAAACTCCCGGTAGGTAAGGGCACCTGGCCCGCCTTCTGGATGTTACCCAAGGACTTTAAAGCCTGGCCCGATGACGGGGAAATTGACATTATGGAACACGTGGGATACCGTCCCAACTGGGTAAGCAGCTCCATTCACTGTAAAAGTTACAATCACGCCATTGGCACGCAACGAACCGCAGAAAAATACATTCCCACTGCCCAGACCGAATTTCATATATATGCCGTAGAATGGACTGAAAATGCCATTTACGGATATATTGACGGAGTTCGTTATTTCACCTTCACCAATGACCAGAAAGGCATATACGATACCTGGCCTTTCTACAAACCGTTCTATTTAAAACTGAACCTAGCCTGGGGCGGGAACTGGGGCGGTGCCGAAGGTGTGAATCCGGAAGCCCTGCCCGCTACCTACGAAATTGATTATGTAAGAGTGTTTCAAAAAAAATAAACCCTTCCCAAGATGCCGCTCAAAAAGATCTTCCTGATACTATTGTGTACCTCACTTTCATGGTCCTGTGCACAGGAACAAACCGGGACCGACCGTGAAACTGAAAAGAAAATATCCCGACTGATCTCACAAATGACATTAGAAGAAAAGATCGGTCAAATGAACCAGATCTCTTCTTCCAACATGGGCATGGACCAAGGTCTGGCAGAAGCTATTGAAAAAGGACAGATAGGTTCCATTCTTAACGAAGTGGACCCGGCAAGGGTAAATACCTATCAGAAAATTGCTGTAGAAAGATCACGACTTGGGATCCCCCTGATTGTAGGACGGGATGTGATCCACGGATTTAAGACCATATTTCCCGTTCCTTTGGGGATGGCCGCCACCTTCAATCCGACCGTTGTGGAACAGGGCGCCCGTATTGCAGCCAGGGAAGCTACGGCAACAGGTGTCCGGTGGACGTTTTCCCCTATGCTTGATATAGCCAGGGATCCCCGTTGGGGAAGGATCGCTGAAGGTTTTGGAGAAGATACGTACCTGACTGCTGTTATGGGGGAAGCCATGGTAAAAGGATACCAGGGAACTGATCCCGCTGATCCGGCAAGCATGGCTGCGTGTATAAAACATTTTGCCGGATACTCAGCTGCAGAGGGCGGTCGGGACTACAACAGTACTTTTATCCCTGAAAGGCTCCTGAGAAACGTGTACCTGCCTCCTTTCCAAAAGGCGGTAGAGGCCGGTGCCCTGACCCTTATGACATCATTCAACGATAACGACGGCGTGCCCTCAACCGGAAATACGTTTCTTTTACGTAACGTGCTCCGTGATGAGTGGGATTTTTCAGGTTTTGTGGTCAGCGACTGGAGTTCAGTCACGGAAATGATCGCACACGGATTTGCAAAAGATCCTGGCCATGCTGCAGATTTAGCCGTAAATGCCGGAGTGGATATGGATATGATGTCTTTTGCCTACATAACCCACCTGCCTGAACTCATAAAAGAAGGTAAAATTTCCGAAAAACTGATTGATGAAGCAATCAGAAATATTCTGCGAGTCAAATTCAGGTTGGGATTGTTTGAGAACCCTTATGTTGACGAAAACCTGCACAAAGATGTTTTCTATGCTCCGGACCATCTGGAACTGGCAAAACAAACCGCAACAGAGAGTGTGGTCATGCTTAAGAATGACGGTACGCTGCCTTTGGACGAAACCCGCATAAAAACGTTATTGGTTACGGGCCCGATGGCCGATGCCGCACATGACCAGCTGGGCACCTGGGTTTTTGACGGAGAAGAACACGCTACCATAACTCCGCTGCAAGCCATAAGGGATGCATACGGCCATTCCATCCGTATTGTCTATGAACCCGCATTGAGTCATTCCCGTGATAACTCTCCGGCAGGGATCCGGAAAGCCGTACTGGCTGCCCGCCGTGCAGATGCCGTACTTGTTTTCGCAGGTGAAGAATCCATTTTATCAGGTGAGGCACATTGCCTGGCCAACCTGGACCTTCAGGAAGGGCAAAGCCGGTTGATTGAGGCCCTCAAGGCTGTAGGGAAACCTGTTATTACGGTCATCATGGCAGGAAGACCCCTGACCATAGAAAAAGAAACAACATGGAGCAATGCGGTTCTTTATTCTTTCCATCCCGGTACTATGGGAGGTCCGGCATTGGCCGATCTTATATTCGGCCTTGAAGTGCCCAGCGGTAAATTGCCCGTCACTTTTCCACGGTCATCCGGACAAATACCACTGTATTATAATCACAACAGAACAGGACGTCCGTTCCTGGGCAATGAAACCCTATTGAAAGACATTCCGCCAAAAGCCGGACAAACTTCCCTGGGAAATACCAGCTTTTACCTGGATCTGGGAGCCGATCCGCTGTTCCCGTTTGGTTACGGTCTTTCTTATTCAGCCTTCGCCTATACAAACATAACACTGGATAAGGTGTCATACGGAAAAGATGAAGTTATAGGTTTGACTTTTGACCTTACCAATACCGGGAAATATACGGCCACAGAAGTTGCCCAGTTGTATATATGTGATAAAACCGGTTCGGTTACCAGACCCGTAAAGGAATTAAAGTATTTTGAGCGCATTACCCTCAACCCCGGTGAAAGCCGGACGGTGAACTGGACACTTCCCGTCAGTGAACTGGCTTTCCGGGACCTGAACATGGATCTGACCGTGGAACCCGGCCAGTTTGAATTGTGGGTAGCTGGAGACAGTGTTTCCGGAGACCCGGTACTCTTTGAAGTTCATTAAGCAGCCCGATTCCCTGTATACATTTTTTCCTATATTTGTATACATGTATGAACAACTGCTTAACCTGGACCCTATCCGGATCAATTTCTCGGCCGGGGGAATGAGGGTCATCAACATTGTACTGGCTCTTGTGATGTTTGGAGTAGCCTTAGGTATCAAACCGGCTGAATTTAAGAATGTATTTGTCCGGCCAAAATCTGCCATTTTGGGACTTATTTGCCAATGGATATTGCTACCGGCCATGACATTCCTGCTGATCATGCTCTTCAAGAATTATGTAACACCCATGGTTGCCATGGGTATGATCTTGGTAGCGTCTTGTCCCGGCGGGAATATTTCCAATTTTATGTCCTCCTTATCCAAAGCCAATACGGAATTGTCAGTCACCTTGACGGCCATTAGTACTTCTGCGGCTACCTTTATGACACCTTTCAGTTTTGCATTTTGGGGAGGTTTATATACCCGTTATCTGAACCGTTATGCCGATGCCGCCCTGCAACCTTTACACATAGATATCTGGCAAACACTGGAAACTGTATTCATCCTGCTGGGGATCCCGTTGGCCTTGGGAATCCTTTTTGTGCATTTCTTCCCGAAAGCCGCAGAAAAAATGAAGAAACCCATGCAGTATTTTTCGCTGATTTTCTTCATTGCCATAGTCGTGTTGTCATTTAGCAACAATTTTGATCTTTTCATCAAATACATTTTTTTTATTTTTATTATCGTTTTGCTGCATAATGCCCTGGCTTTGAGTATTGGATACGGAGTGGGATCTGCCTTTAGACTACCTCGCAAAGACAGGCGTACGTTAACCATAGAAACGGGAATTCAAAACTCCGGACTGGGATTGGTGCTTTTATTTAATCCAAAGATATTTCCTCCGGAACTTGCCCTTGGAGGCATGTTGTTTATTACGGCCTGGTGGGGAGTATGGCATATTATTTCGGGACTCGGTGTGTCTTTCCTCTTTAACTGGAGGGACAGGCGTCCGACCCGGAAAACCTCTGTTTAGAAAGCTCATGGGCACAAAACGTAAGAAACGGATCTACGAAAGGAATATTTATTATACCGTCCTGAAGTATTACGCTGGACTCTTTTTTCGATTATCTTACGGAAAGCGGGAATATTACGGCATCAAGAACCTTACTTCCGACGGAGCGCTGATTTTTGCGCCTAATCATACCAATGCATTGATGGATGGGCTGGCCGTACTGGACCTGGATACGCGTCCCAAAGTATTTTTGGCAAGAGCCGACATATTCAAAAAACCACTCCTGGCCAAAATATTTTTCTTTTTACGGATCATGCCCATAAACAGGATCCGTGACGGTCGGAATACACTCAAAAATAATGATGAAACTATAAAAAGGTCGGCTGAAGTACTCTGCAACAACGTGCCGTTTGTTATTCTTCCCGAAGGAGCCCATCGGCCCATGCACAGTTTGTTGCCCCTGGGCAAAGGAATATTTCGCATAGCCCTGCTGGCCAACAAGGAAATTGCCGGGGAAAAACCCGTATATATTGTTCCCATCGGAATAGAATACGGTAATTTTTTTCGTTACCGTTCCTCGCTTTTATTACAGATAGGCCACCCCTTAAACGTGACGGCTTATGTTCAGGCTAATCCTGAAAAAGACGAGCCCGCAATTATGAACGACCTGAAAGAAAAACTTCAGGAAGATCTGAAAGAACTGATCCTTTACATTCCTGAAGATGCTCATTACGATGCCACCCTTGAGTTGTGCAACATGTCCTGTCACGACCGGATTGAACAGTTAAGCCTGAGACACCGCGTATTAAAAAACAGGCTGACTGCCAACCGGTACACGGTGAAACTGATCCAAAACCGTCTGGAAGCAGACCCGGAAAACACTGTAAAGATTCTGGATGAAATCGCCGTGTTTGCTGAAAAACGTAAAAGAAAAAGGATCAGTATGGCTTCCGTTGTCAACCCGAATCCCGGAATCACGATTCTTTACAGGTCTTTGCTGTTGCTGTTGTTATTTCCTTGTTTTGTTGTCAGCTCCATTTTGTACGCTCCCACACTGTTGGCGTCCTATTTATTATGTTTACTGATAGAAGACCCTACCTTTCATAACTCCGTACGTTACGTTGCCACTTTATTGCTCTGGACCATTACGTACGTAGCGTTTACCATTACTGTATTCAGCCTTTTTGAATGGGAGTTCGCTCTGGCATTGTCTCTGGTGTTTCTTCCCTCTCCCCTTACATTTTATCAGTATTTCAAATGGTTCCGGACAACCCGGTCCGATATTATATGGATCCTGGCCAAAGACCTGCGTAATGCCAAAAAGCGTTTTGTAGAATGGATCTTGTAATCCAAATACTGGCCGTAATTCTGGGAATTGCGGGTCTGGCGGGTTGTCTGCTTCCGGTATTGCCCGGACCGCCTCTGAGCTTTCTGGGGCTGTTGCTGCTGTTTTTTTTACCAGACAGTAATATGAAATGGTCTTTTCTGCTTTTATGGGGCATTATTGCGGCTGTGATTACCGTACTGGACTACCTGGTCCCTGCATATTTCACCAAACTGACCGGTGGAAGCCCTGCGGCAACAAGGTTTGCTTTAGTCGGCATGTTGTTGGGCATAATATTTTCCCCTCCGTTGGGAATGATCCTGGGAGCCTTCCTGGGAGCCCTGCTGGGAGAGATCTTGTATAATAAAACGGAAAAGGGGATTTCGGGATCATTTAAACCGGCTTTCGGCTCTTTCCTGGGATTTCTTTTTGGGATCGGGCTTAAGCTCATCGCCAGCGGTATCATGATGTATTACATCATTGTATATCTTTAACCACAACCTCTCTGACCAGTCCGTCATAAGCAGGTTCAATGCCCCGCGGAAGCGTAGTAATCAATTCTTCATGCGGTTCCAGGCAATGCGAAAGGTGGGTGAGATAACTTACCGGGGCACCCACATATTGGGCAACGTCAATGGCTTGTGACAGGGAAAAATGGGTCCTGTGTACCGTCCTTTGTACCGTACTGACTACAAAAACCTCTACACCCCTGAATTTTTCCAGTTCTTTGTTTTCGATGGTCTTGGCATCTGTCAGGTATCCAATAGGGCCTATACGGAATCCGAAAATGGGTAACGGTCCGTGCATGGCACGTACGGGGATAATTGCAATATCCCGGATATAAAACGGTTCGTTATTTATGGGATGCAAGGTCATTTCGGGCAACCCGGGAGACTTATAATCCGTAAATGCATAATCAAATTGCTTGCGTAATGAATCTAAAACCCTTTGTTCCGCATAGATAGGGACCGGTTTATTGGATAAAAAATTAAAGGCCCTGACATCATCCAGCCCAGCAATGTGGTCCCGGTGTTCATGTGTTAGCAAAATGGCATCCAGGCCGGTAATCCCGTAAGTCAACATTTGTTGCCGGAAATCGGGTCCTGCATCTATGAGTATTTTAACTCTTTGCCTGCTCTCCTGTATAACTTCCAACAGTGCAGAAGCACGCAGACGTTTGTCTTTCCGATTATCAGAATGGCAAACTCTGCATTGACAGCCAATTAATGGAACTCCGGTGGAAGTTCCGGTTCCCAGAAAAGTAATCGTGTAGATCATGGGACAGAAGTTCTAAAGCAAACAGTATTGTTTCCCTTGCGGTTTACTGTTAACCTTTATACAAATGTAATAAATATGAGTTCACTTTAAAAAGTCGGAGGTTATTTTATGTTTAAAAAAATCAGATACATCACCGCAGTTAGATATGTTCACAGCGCCATCCATGCAACAATAAGACCCGTTACCGTGGTCTATCGTATGCAAGCCTACGGACGATGCATGTTGATGAATCTCATGAGACTGGGGATAATCCAGATTTTAACATGCAAAAAACTAATTTTTGGCAATTTTAGAACTATAAAGAAGGTGTTTTGGCTCCTTGGAAGGTTTCTGGCTTCCGAATCTGAGAAACGGACTTTTTATCAGTCAATACCTGTAGGATTTGGGAAAAGGCCACTTTTTAAAGTGGACTCGAATATTAATATTTTTATAATTATTTGGACATATTGAAGTGATATTGTATTTTCGCTCAGGAACGAAAACAGTACAAATATGGACAGAACCTGCATTCCCGCTTCTTACAGCTCTCTGATGGATATATGGCAAACAGAACAGGCCATCAAATTCATCAAAGAGACATTCCAGACGGAACTGTCCGGAGAACTGAAACTCAGGAGGATCACGGCCCCTTTGCTGGTTGCCGAAGGCACCGGTCTGAACGACAATCTGAACGGAACGGAAGTCCCGGTGCAGTTTCCGTTGAAAACGCTGAACAATAAAAAAGTTGAGATCGTACAATCCCTGGCTAAATGGAAACGTTATGCCCTGTGGCGTCACAACATTGAACCCGGACTGGGTATTTATACAGACATGAATGCCATACGTCCCGACGAGATCACTGACAATCTGCATTCCGTCTATGTAGATCAATGGGACTGGGAAAAAGTAATCCTGCCGGAAGAACGTAACGTGCACACCCTACATAAATGTGTTAAATCCATTTATTACGCCATTAAACGTACTCAATTCCTTTTGAGCGAACGTTTTCCCCAACTGAGGCCTTTCCTGCCCCACGACATTCATTTCATTCACGCGGAAGAACTTCGGAGACTATATCCCCGACTCGGCCCAAAAGAAAGGGAAGACAAGATCGCCGCCCAACACGGGGCAGTGTTTATCCGTGGGATAGGCGGACCATTGGCAGACAATACGGTACACGACGGACGAGCTCCAGACTATGACGACTGGAGCACCCAAACGGAACCCGGTTTATTCGGGCTTAACGGAGACATTATTGTACACCATCCAATACTTGGGTCTGCTGTTGAACTTTCCTCAATGGGGATTCGCGTAAATCCCCAATCTTTGCGCTACCAGCTTGAATGTACAAACGCGTTAGACAGAGCTGATTTAGAGTTTCATAAACTGCTGTTGGACAACAAACTACCACAAACCATGGGAGGCGGCATCGGACAGTCCCGTCTGTGTATGTTGCTTTTGCAAAAATGCCATATTGGGGAAGTGCAATCCTCAGTCTGGCCTCAATCCACTCATGAGATTTGTGAAAAAGCCGGTGTTTTCCTGTTTTAAGAAGGACGTTTTAAGTTTGTAAAAACCTGTTTAATAGGCATTTAAAACGACTTGTCTCTCATTTGTAAAACAGCCCCTGATTTCCTCTGGCAGGGTTTTTGAGCAATAATTGCCTTCGTCATTAAAACTAAGTGAAAATAGTATGAAAATTATTGGAACGGGAAGTGCAATTCCTTCATTGTCTGTCACCAACGATATGTTATCGGTTTTTCTGGATACGAGTGACCAATGGATCAGGACACGTACCGGTATTGTAGAACGCAGGATCATTTCTGACGAAAACCTGAAAGACCTGGCTGTTGAAGCCGCAAAAAAAGCCCTTGAAGAAGCCAATATGGACGGTTCCCAATTGGACTATATAATCTGCTCAAACGTGGTCAATTATTATGTAACGCCTTCACTGAGCTGCCTGATATCCGGGGAGATCAACGCTGCCTGCCCCTGTGTGGACCTGAACGCCGCCTGCAGCGGTTTTGTTTACGGACTGGATATGGCACAGGCATACCAGCTGGCAGGAAAAGCCAAAAACATCCTGGTGATCTGTGCCGAGGAACCCACGCGTATGTGCAGCTGGAAAGACCGCAATACAGCCGTTCTTTTCGGGGATGGGGCGGCAGCTGTAGTGGTAACGGAAGGAGACGATTTTAAAGCTTCATACATTACGGCAAAATACAGACCCGAGATCCTTTATTACCAAAGAGCCCTGGAAGATTGTCCTTTCGTAACGTACCAACAACGCGGCGTCCCTATGTATATGAACGGAAAAGAAGTTTTCAAAATGGCAGTCAATGCCTCTATTGAAGGTATTGAGCGTATTCTAAAAGAAACCGGCCATACTGCGGACCAGGTGGATCATTACATTTTACACCAGGCCAATATGCGTATCATAGAAACCATCCGAAACCAGTTGCATCAACCTGTGGAAAAATTCCCCCACAATATTGAACGTCTGGGAAACACTTCTTCCGCTACCATCCCTATCCTGTTGGATGAATTGAATAAAGGCGGAAAACTAAAACAAGGAGATACTATCCTGCTGAGCGGTTTTGGGGCCGGATTTACTGCCGGAACCTGTCTGTTCACCTGGACGATGAATTAATACGAGTCATGACAACAATGAATAGTAGAATATGTGAAATAACAGGCATAAAGTATCCCATTTTCCAGGGAGGTATGGCCTGGGTATCTGAAGCACACCTGGCAGCCGCTGTTTCCAACGCCGGCGGGCTTGGGCTGATCTCGGCTATGAATGCAGATGCCGGGTATCTGAAAGAACAGATAAGATTGTGTAAAGAATTAACCAACAAACCTTTTGGGGTTAACATCATGTTAATGAGTCCCCATGTAGAGGAAGTGGCACGTGTGGTAAAGGAAGAAAAAGTCCCGGTTGTAACTACCGGGGCGGGCACTCCGGGAAGATACATGGAAGGATGGCTCCAATCCGGCATCAAGGTGATCCCGGTTGTCGCATCGGTAGCTTTTGCCAAACGCCTGGAAAGAATGGGCGCCTGCGCCGTTATTGCCGAGGGAGCCGAGGCCGGTGGACATGTAGGAGAACTCAACACCATGGCTTTGGTCCCCCAGGTTTGTGATGCCGTATCCATACCGGTGGTGGCCGCAGGCGGAATTGCCGACGGCCGGGGAATGGCTGCTGCTTTCATGCTGGGAGCCGAAGGCATACAGATGGGTACGCGCTTCCTGGCTGCGGAAGAATGCCGGATCCACAAAATTTACAAAGACAAGATCATCTCGGCAGGAGATACAGATACCATTGTGACCGGGAAAAAATTGGGACATCCTGTAAGGGCCCTGAAAACGCCCTTTACCCGGAAATTTTCCCAAATGGAAAACGATCACGACATTACCCAGGAAGAAGCCGATGCTTTTGGCGCAGGTGCTTTACGAAAAGCCGCTCGGGAAGGAGACGAGCAAACCGGATGTTACATGGCCGGCCAGAGCGCCGGTTTGGTAAAAAAGATCCAACCCGCCAAAGAGATCATTGAAGAAATCGTACAACAGGCCGTTGCACTGTTAAAATTATAACATACAACATCCTATGAGAAGAATAGTCATTACCGGAATGGGAATTGTGTCCCCGTTGGGAAATAATGTTCCCGAATATTGGAATAACCTGAAAGCCGGTGTATGCGGTATAGAACGCATAGATACATTTGACACCACAAACCTCACCGTAAAAGTGGCCGGTCTGGTCAGAAATTTCAATCCGGCCGATTACTGCATTGATCCGGGCACCGCCCGTAAAGCCGACTTGTATACCCTTTATGCCCTGGCAGCGGCTCATCAGGCCATGAAAGAAAGCAACCCGGGAGTCGAGCCCGAACGTCTTGGCGTCTATGTAGGCTCCGGGATCGGGGGTATACGCACTTTTGTCACCGAATGCAAAAAATACCTGGAAAGCGGACCAAACAGGGTTTCTCCATTGTTTATCCCTACCATGATCGGCAACATAGCTGCAGGAAATATTGCCATTGCCCATAATGCACAGGGACCCTGTCTGCCCGTTGTGACAGCCTGTGCCACTTCCACCCACGCCATAGGAGAAGCGTACCATGCTATCCTGCACGGTTATGTCGATGCCGTTATTACAGGAGGGGCCGAGGCTGCTGTTGTTCCGCTGGCAGTGGGAGGATTCAACAATAGCCGTGCCCTTTCCCGGGCAGAAGATCCCAAACGGGCTTCGATCCCCTTTGACGCAGATCGGCAGGGTTTTGTCATGGCAGAAGGAGCCGGGATCGTCGTCCTGGAAGAATATGAACACGCTGTTCAAAGGGGAGCCACCATATATGCCGAGTTGACGGGATACGGAAACACCTGCGATGCCTACCACTACACAGCGCCACGTCCGGACGGATCTGCCGCCGCTAAGGCCATGAGCCTGGCTTTGTCCAACTCGGCCTTCACCCCTGAAGATCTGCTGTACATCAACGCGCACGGCACAAGCACGCCACTGAACGACCCTGCCGAAACCATGGCTATCAAACTGGCCATTGGAGAAGAACAGGCTCGGAAAGCTCTGGTCAGTTCCACAAAATCCATGACCGGTCATATGCTGGGTGCCGCCGGTGCAGCAGAGATCATTGCCAGTGCCATGGCACTAAAAGAAGGTATTGTACCTCCAACCATAGGATTGGAGAATCCGGACCCGCAATGTGATCTGGATTACGTTCCCGGTAAAGCCCGTAAGGCAGATATCACCATAGCCCTTTCCAATTCGCTGGGTTTTGGAGGACATAACGCCAGCGTGGCTTTACGAAAATTTAAACCGTAAAGTTATGGTCAGAAAAGACATTATGGAATTTCTGCCCCACAGGGAGCCCATGCTTCTTGTGGACCAGATGGAAGTGGACGAAAACAAAGTCGCCCACTCACGGTATACCGTTACAGGAGAAGAATTTTTCCTGAAAGGTCATTTCCCCGGTTATCCGGTGGTGCCCGGAGTGATCCTGTGTGAGATCATGGGGCAATGCTGCAGTCTGCTGGTTAAGGAACACCTGGTGGGTCGTACCCCATTTTATGCCGGGTTGGATAAGGTCCGTTTCAAAAGGCAGGTTCGTCCGGGAGATACCATAGAAGTTACCGGATACATAACAAAACAAAAAGCCATGGTGTTTTTTGTTAAGGCCGAGGCCCGCGTACATGGAGAAATTTGTGCCCAGGGGCTTTTGTCCTTTGCCTTGGTTCAGAAGCCAAGCGACTGAAGTTCTTCGGCAGCTATCAGGCGGTAATGCGGGGCATAGGATGCAACGTAGATAGGACTGTGGTGCCCGACGTACTCACCCCGTTGCAACAGGACCGTTATTGAATCTTTATCGATTGTGTATTGCGGGTGATGTATTACGGGACATTGCAGTTTTTCAAGGATATCCACTATACGGGTCCATTCCCCGGTCCAATCTTCCAAGGGAACATCAGGAGCAGCCTGCACACTGCGAACAAAAGAATCAAAAAAATCCCGGTAACTGACCATCCCTTCTTTGATCACCCGAAGGTCAACCCTTACAAAACGGCGTTCCCAGCCGGTGGAGTCTATATACGGAGACAGGAAGGCCAAAGTGTCAGGGTTATAGGAATTCAGTTCCCGGCGCAGATATTGGCCGGCAGCCGCCGTGTCGGATAACAGGTGTCCCGGCCCGAACTTGTCCTGGAAAAAACTCTTGTAAATATCCAGGAGCGTACTTTGCGGATAATGTTCCATCTGTTGCTTCAGGGCTGTTGTTACCTTCTGTTCAAAGAGCCTGTCTTCAGCTTTTTGTGAACAGGAAAGAAGGGCTGACACGCATAAAACCATTACCATAATTTTCATGATATAAAGGTATAAAAATTGACAAACCGGGAAGTTTTTCCCAATTTTGAACGGTTTATTGTCTGTTTTTATGGTATGGGTTAAACTGGGGATCCTGATCATAGGTTTTGTATATGCCGGGCTGATCCCTTTTACGGTACGGCGGGTGGTGCGCCAGATAGATTTTGATCTGCATCAGCAAACCTTGAGTTTTCTAAGCAACAAAACGCTTTATGACAAGCGTTATGTCAGGGGATATACCCGGCTTTTGTTTGTAACGGCAGTCCTGCATTATGTTTTTTTCTGGCTGCTCTCAAAGTACTACAACCTGGGAGAACATGAAACCTACATGCGATATATAACGTACAGTTTCGCTTTTTTCACGTTGCTGGCATTCGTTCCCCACAACATCAAACCCTACAGTTTCAAACGTTTGAGCACCACCCTGCAACGCCTGGTACACAACCTGTTGGCGATCATTGTTTTTCTTTCGCTACCCATTCTTATCATCCTGTTCCAGACAGCAGTGATTCACACCATGCCCTTCATGGGAATTGCAGGACTGATCCTGATCGGTGGCACATTGGTCCTGACAGCCATCTATATCATCCGGCAGGGTGTCAATGGCATAAGCGAGATATTCTTTATAAACGGCATCAGTTTCTGGACCGTTTTTGTTACTATTTATACCGTGTTATTCGGGTAAAATTATCGCCTTACACACCGGACAAATTTTCCGGAATCCTGTATTATACCGACCGTTGTTACATTGGGTACAGGCAAAACACTTAATGAACCGCTTCCTATGGCAAACTCGGCATGTGCTGCGGCAGTGGAACCGGTTGCCCCACGTGCCCAGTACCATGCGGAAGGTGTTCCGTTAACTGCGTAATCCAGAGCTCCGCTTTTCGATCCGTCACGAATGCCGTATCCTTCCCAACCCATGGGGAAGAACAGGTTTGTACTTCCTGTACTGACCATCAATGCCCCAATGGCTGAACCGGTGTCATCATATACGTACCCGGGAAGCATTGAAGAAGAGGCAAGGCTGGTATACTGGGCAGATGTGGCCACTACATAACCTTCGGGACAGGGACCTCTTTGTGGGGTGGTGTTGGTTGTGGTTCCGTTCCAGTTGTAGACGTTCTTGACTATTGTAGTCCATCCTGTTTGCAAATTGGAATTGGGATTACCGTTGACTGAAATGGACAATTCCAGGTTCTGGGTATTAGCATTGCCCGGTCCTGGAATGGAAGGGTGCATTCCGCCGTTGTTTCCCCATTTAAAGAACCATCCGCTAAGGGAAGGCTGTGTTGTAAGGAATGTAGTTCTGGGTGTAAATGGCCAGTTCCCTGTTCCGCTGACATTTGTGTTTCCCAGGGCATTGAAGGAAGACCACCAGACGCCGCCGGCCGACATTTGTACGTCCCCGTATCCCTGGCGTACATATATAATATGTTCCAGCATGCCGTCTTCATACGTAACCCTGATGCTTCCAAAGCGATTGGTTGTGGAAGACCCGGTCGGGGAGTTTGCCTGGTAATAAAACCGGACCTGGGAACCGGGAGTTCCGGTTACGGTACCGTTTAGCACGGTATTAACGACCGAGCTCCCAAGACGGATGAAGTCCGCGCCGGCTTCCACCACAGCCTGCCACGTTCCGATGGACACAAGCGGTTCAAAGGACAACGGGAAAGTCTCTGTTGAAGTTCTTTGAATCACGATCTCCCTGGAAGCAGTGTTGTCGTAACTTCCGTAAACTGCAATGGGATTGATAATGCGCGGCGTCTGAAGGACGGTTACAGTCACAGGATCGTAAGTTCCGTAAGGGCCGCTCACGTTTACAACAAAAGAAGCTGTTCTACGGCCTGTTATTGCAATGTATTCACTATATGTTTGAAGCGGAATATTGAAAATAGTGGATGTTGTAGTACCGGAAGTGGTGGATACCTGAAGGAATCCTCCGTCCACAATGTTTGTAACCGTCCAGTTATACGTGAGTGTTTCCGTTGTTTCGTCTCCGATCCTAATATGGGTATTGCCGATAAGACCGCTTTTGTGCCCAAGAAATACGTCTTCGGCAGTTACATTGCCCAATAATGTCTTCTCCACCCGCCAGGTGACTTCGCTGCGGGCTTTGTCTTTCAGTACCAGAGTGACTTTGTAATGGGTGTTGCGTTCTATGTCAAAATCATCCGTTACGTTCTTACCCAGGAAAAAGCGGTATGTTATGGTTCCATCTTTGGGATCGTTCGGATCGGTATCCCTATATTCGGCGGTTACTTCCAGATATGAACAGGTTGCATTGGTGTAAACGTTCTGGGGCGTATAACCGGCAGGTGTTTTCATGGTTTGATCGGCAACGTATTCACCCACAGGCTGCCGGTTCTCGTACAGAAACAACGCCTGATTGCCGGTTGTATGGGTTGCCAGGTCAATGGTCGCTCCTGTAGGATCTTCCACAGAATCACCATCCGGTACTGAACCGGATTCGTTCAGGATCCTGTTCTCTCCCAGGCGCATGGTGGCTGGCACATTTTTCAGGGCAATCTTTACCGGGGTTACCGTGACGTATTCATCCAGAGGCAATGCAGTATCGTTCCGGTCAAAGGCAACGGTAACCATGGCGACCAGCCTTTTAACATATACGTTAAACTGTTTATCACTAGCGATATATACCGGGTTTTCACTTCCTGCATCGTCGGGAGAAAGCCATCCGAACATGTGATTTTGTGGAATTCCCCCGGCAGAAGCATTGATGGTAAAATCTTTCAGGTCAGCTACAGTCGGGACATCTGCCTGCATGTCGTAGGGAACATTTACTACCACATACACATAACGCATTCCTTCTTCCGGAATCAGGCGATAAATTCCGTCAGCAGCAGGTTCCGCGAAAAAGCGGGAAGATCCTGCGTCCAGATTCCCGTCAACATCGTAGAAAAGGAAATTAACAGCGCTTTTACTATCGTAAGCATTTTGTATGGATTTGGTACCGTAATCCACTTCTTTGTTAACAGGTATGTGTACTTTAAAGGTTACCGGCACCTTGTTGCCCGTACCGGAGGGTAAAGGAACGGGGTCTTCCTTCCTACACGAAATAAGTGCCATGACCAGCAATGCCGGCCATAACCACTTGATTAGAAAACGAATATCAATTTCTCGAATATTCACGGATCTACTTTCATTAATGCATTAAGGGGATCAGTTCTTCTTCGTCCCAATTGCTTACTTCTATTGTAATATCCAACCCTGTAATGACTATTTCCAGGGGGATGTTGATATCACCAATATTCCCGGGATCAAAGCCTGCCTGCTGCAATAAAAGACCAAGATTGGACTGTTTCAGTATCAGATGGTTCTTATCGAACAGATTCAATATTACGTTGTTCAAATTGTTCCCTCGAAAAATATTGAACTCAATGAGCATGATTCCCGAAGATTGGTAAAAAGACCCTGCCGGATAGTAGGTTTGCGGCGGACCGGTTGCCCCTTCGGACAGGGAATATTCAGGTAGCAGGTTATCCAAGGTAATATATGCGGGAGGCGTTTCGTTTTTCGTGGCAATGTTTTGCAACCCCCGTACAAGCAACCTGAACCCAATATGTATGCTTTCAAGATCTACGGTATCTTCCACAGAATCAAACGGGGGAACGATCAATTCCTTTCTGCCCAGGTAAAGGCTGTCATTACTAATAATTTTTTGACCTTCTGCATATTGAGGGCTTGTAACAGTGAGGGTTGCCATGGATTCAGGAGAACAGAGCATTGTATGCCCGTATGCATTGCCTACAGCCACAAGACTGTAACTTCCCGGGGAAAGGTTCAGTCCGGCCTTGCATGTTCCGCTACACAGTCCGCCGGTTAAGGGTTTTTCCTGTACCAGGCGGTTATCGTCCCCGTAAACCAACAGGGTTACCTGCCCTATATACCGATTAAACTGGCAGTTGGTCCCGTCGGGACAATAACGGAAGGAAATGCTTACATTGTCGCACTCTTCGGGGGGATCAAAAATGCATCCCCCCAGAAAAGGCAACAACAACAATAATAATGCTATCCTCCTGAATGGCATAAAGACTACTGGTAAACAGGATCAAGATTTACGGCTACCCAGTTGCCCACCGTAATGGAGACATCAAATGTCACGTTTTCACCCACGGGATCTTCAGAGCCACGTCCAACTACAATATTGACGTTGTACAGTTTCCCGGATTGCCAGTTGGAAAACGTAGCTCCTCCGGCATCCTTAAACCCAATTGCCCGGACAAAACGCAATTTCATCAAATTGTCGTTGGTATTCTTAGCTGTATACCTGACCACGATCTCGGGTCCGGCTACAGGTGTGGCCAGTGGAAAGAAATGATAGGCAAAGACTTTGGTGATATCCAGGCCGGTAGCATTGTAATCGAACATGTTATGGTAATATGTACCCTTAAACAACTCCTGGTCTATTATATAAGAATCCTCCAAGGATCCCTGGGCATTCAATGTGCCTCCGGTATTTCCGAAAGTTGTGGTTTCATAAAAGTTTCTTATATAAACACCTTCAAATGTAACTTCTTTTATCACTGTGTCGTCATAATTCAGGGTTATTTGAAAGCGCGACACAAGGGGATTCAAAGATACAGCAGCCGATAACCGGACTACGTTCCCGTCCTGGGTGGAGCTGATCTCGGACTCTCCGTACAGGACCAACTCAGTGGGATCGTTATCATATTGGATATCATTGACTAATGCAATAACTTCATTATAGGTTGTTACCGCTTTAAGAGCAGCATCCATATCCCCTGTAAAGTTTGCGCTCTTAGGGTTACCGATTATCTGGACTTTATTAGCGTACTTGTATATGCTTTGCAACTGGTAGCCTGCTTTCAGTGCATCTATATCCAGCAACGGGTTGGCTGCATCGGGGGTAGTTGCCACGGGAATAATGTGCTTCATGGACCCATCGGGTGCAGATATGAAAATATAGACTTTCTGGGGGGTGGCAAAGTTGGATCCGTCTGCAATACCTGCATCTGTAACGGCTTTGGTAGTTGGAGCAAAATTTCTGTCATCAAGCCTGATGTAAAGGCTCTGTGAGTAATCCTCCTGGCTTTCGGGAGGCAGTTCATTTTTCTGGCAGGAGGCGATCATCAGGATCGCGGCAAGGCCTGCAAATACGATTTTTTTCATAATAATTGGAAGTTCGTGGTTTTTGTTATCGTTTTTTAGTTTGTTGATAAATATCTATTTCAGTATAAAAACCAGCGTGATCCCGGCCCTTGTGGGGCCAATGTAGTGTTTGGTGCCTTGTCCCAGGGATGGTCCGCAAGGGCGGGTTTCAATAATTTCGTAATTTAAATGGGCATACCCCGCCCCAAGAGAAAATTCAAGACGAAATACAGGGGTAAGAGTCCAGTGGTACCCGTAAGCTATGCCGCCCCCGTAAAGAAAGCCCTGGTGACGTATGCCTTCCAGTCCCAACCGGGAGATGTTCCCCACATTGAACTGGGAAAAAAGACCGTGAATGCCGACAAAATGACCGGAAAAAGATGCCCGGGGCCAATAGCGGAACTCGGGTTGGATCATCCAGTGTTTGATCCGTCGGTATTCGGAAAAATTCCATGGATTGTAACCTCCGGATACATCCAGAGTGATTCTGGATGACAATCTCACTTCCATTCCCGCGCTGATGCTGGAAGTAGCATCATAAAGAACATTTGTTTTAACCGCAATCTTTTGACCATAACCAAGTGATGTCTGGAAAAAGACTACGCAGAAAACAATAATGAACCGACACCACATATTATTTTTTTGCTAAATTTAATCAAAAATTTCTTAATGCTGCAACATCTGAAGAACTGGCAACGTCTTAAAATCATGAAAACAACCACGTTAGTAATTGTATTGCTGTCAGCACTTACCAGCGCATGCTCGGGTCTTATTGGAAGCGGCAATGCCGTGGAGGAAACACGTACGGTCAGCACGGCATACCGAGGTATAATTGTTGAAAAAGCCATCCGGGTTACGATCTCGGATCAGGTATCGGCAATTCACGTAAGAGCCGATGAAATTTTTATGCCTTTCCTGGAAACTTATATAAACGACCAGGACATGCTGGTGATCGGTTATACAAAGAACTTGATAGGTTATTCTTCAGTAACTTCGGAAATAACCGTTCCGTATCATCCCCTGTTATCTACTTTCATTGCTTCCGGAGCCTCCTATATTGATACAGATTGCCCCATCACTATAAATACGGCTTTTTTTGAGGCCAGCGGAGCTTCTCGTCTTAATTTCCACGGTTCCGCTATTAATTGTACTGTTCAACTAAGCGAAGCTTCCCGTTTTGAGGATTTTGATTTTACGGCCATTACACTGGATTGTGATTTGTCCGGAGCCAGCCGCATGGATATCACGTGCCAGGGAGTTATGAAGATCAAAGCTTCCGGAGCCAGTAAAATATATTACAAAGGAGACTGTGTTATCAATTCCATTGAAACATCAGGAGGCTCGGAAGTCGTAAAACAGTGATCCCTCTTGTGCGAGGTGTTCAAACCGATTTTTTCTATGTAATACGCTTTGATCCGTTTATCCATCTCTGATTTTTTATTTATATAAAATCGGTGTCACTCCCTGTTATAAGGTGTAATTTCAGATTGATCTCCTCGATGGCAGAGGCCAGTGAGTCTGCCGTAAGTGAAAAACCGAAGGGCTGAACATATTCCGGTGAATTCCCGGGTACCTCCATGACTTGTTCTTCAAGTTGAACACCCAGTATTCTCTGGAGGCTTCTTTTCTCATAGGATTTGAAGGAATAATTTTTTCTTCCCGCAAGAAATAGGACTGTTCCTGAACATCAATTATATCCATACCTGGAGTCCCATGAGAGTAATATAAGGCAACAAGCCTGTAAATATATCGAAAAAGAAATTGACGATAAAACTTCATGAATATTTTCTATTTTTGCACGGCATGATTCTAAAAAACAATATTCCGGACAGTAAAAACACCCTGGGAACGGTCAGGGAATTTTATTGCAACAAGTGCGGCAACGTATTTCACATCTTTGAAGGAACCGGATCCCTGGGATCAAATTATTATTGTTCCCTGTGCGGAAAGAATCATTTCAAACGTCATACGGATCCTAAAACTTCAGGTTATTTCCTTTGTGAATGTGGGGGTACATTGCACAACTACCTGACATTTGCCGTTTGTCCCAAATGCGGCAGCCAGGACGTTACGGCAACCGGCATTGAAGGGTCATGGGAATAAGCTCAATGATGGTAATGGTGTTCTACCTTCATGGCTTCTTCGTAGGTTTTATGTATGGTTCCGAAAGGATGTTCCGCAGGAGTATAAAATGAGTAAATTTTTAAAGGTTCATCACCCGTCTTGATCACATTGCGAAATTTCCCGGATTCGATTCTTAAGAACCGATCTGTTAAAGTTAATTAAATTTCCTACTTTTGGGTAAGTCCAATCGTATACAAAATCATGAAAACCTTACTCCTTTCTTTATTTTTATTCTCAGGGATCCCAGTTGTTCCCGGGGCTGATGATCCCGCAGTTCACTATAGAACGGGTTCAAAATTCTTTTTTGTGAACCGGGTAGAAAATTTTGTGGATAAAACAAAAGACGTTTGCGAATCGTATTCAGGAAAGGACTGGAGAGAATCCCAGAAAGATTTCGGCAAACTTGTCAAGGAATACTCAGATTACTACTCTTCACTTTCACAGGACAAAAAGAGCCGTGTCAACAAGGCCGTTGGCAAATACGTGGGAATGACGTTAAAGGCCGGAATAGACATTTCAATAGATGTTTTAAAAGAGATCTATCGCAGGGCTCCATCTGTTTTGGAAGGATTGTATGAAGGATCGGGGCTGAAAGACCTTTTAGAATCCAATTAACCGGGAGTCATGGATAAGAAGAAAATTGTCACTGTACCCAACCTGTTAAGTTTTTACAGGTTGTTGGCTTTTCCTCTGATTCTCTGGTTCATAATATCCGGCAAAGAACGTCTTTTTGCCATATTTTTAATTATAAACCTGGTAACGGATTTCCTGGACGGTCTCATAGCAAGGATCTTTAAACAGGAAACGGATCTTGGGGCAAAACTGGATTCTTTTGCCGATGATCTGACGTATATACTTGCATTTACCGGACTACTGATGTTCAAAGGGGAGGATTTCATGCCTCATATAGTCAGTTTTGTAGTATTTATGGCTTTCCTGGTAGGATCTGTTGTCATGGCCCTCATAAAATTTAAAACAACACCCAGTTTTCATTTGTATTCCACAAAGATCAGCGGATATATCCAGGCAGGTTTTTTCATATGCCTGTTCACAATCGGCTTTATACCTCTATTTTACTACATCATGATTGTTTGGGGAATACTGGCTGCCACAGAACACATGATCATCCAACTCATTATCCCTGAAATGCGCTCCAATGTCAAAGGTTTATACTGGGTGCTGAAAGAAAAAAAGAGCAAATGATTTTTCACTCTTCATTTGAATTCGCTTATCTCTGGCTGCCATTTATCGGACTGATAGTAGGCTTTCTGGGATCTCTTACGGGAGGCGGTGGCGGTTTTGTTTTTATCCCGTTACTCACCATTTTGTTTAAAGTCCCTCCGCAAATTGCCATAGCCAGTTCTCTGGCGGCCACTTTACCCATTTGCCTTGCAGGAGCTTACGGCCATCACCGTAAAAAAAACCTGGATTTTCGCATTGGACTGATATTTGCCGCCGCCGGTATTTTAGGAGCACTGGCAGGAGCCCAGATAGCCAACATGATAACCGGGGAACAATTGAAAACAAGTTTTGGGATATATTCCATAATCATAGCAACAAGTATGTACCTGGGTCAGCGAAAAGACAAAAAGGCCATCGCCAACGGAGAGGACCCCAAAGAATTGTCCAAAGCAGGCAAGTATTCAAGAAGTACGTTATACGGATTTCTCTCGGGCATTATTACTGCCACTTTCGGGACCAGCGGGTCAGCACCCATTCTGGCCGGGCTGATGAGTATCCGGATGCCGCTAAAACTGGTACTGGGAACTTCCCTTCTCATTGTATTTGTCAATACCTGTTCAGCCCTGGGGGCACATATACTGGTGGGAAAGATAGACCTGACTATTGTATATTTCCTGGCCTCAGGTTCTATTGTTGGAGCACTGCTGGGACCAAAATTTCTGGCAAATGTCAGGGTCGATAAAGCAGAAGGACAGGTGCGTTTGTGGTACGCCCTGGGAATGGTTGTCTGTGGAATTCTGATGATAGTTCTGTAGTTTTAAAGGTATGATCCTTACCCTCTACATAATCATTCTGTGTTACTTCCTGGCAGGAGGCATTGCCTTTTACTTAATAAGCAAAAAGAAGACCAGGGAGGAGGCTCGTCATAATCGGGTAAAGTATATAGCTTATTTTATCATCATTAATGCGCTTTTTTTAAGCATAGCCTTCCAACCCGTGATCTTCAGAATTTTAGGATGGATCATAGTCGTTACGGGGTTTTACGAACTGGTAAATTTGTTTGTTCGCTCCGAATACCAAAAAAAACGTTTTTTCCTGATGTCTGTTTTCATATATGCCCTGTTTGCCACAGGTTTTTTAGTGTTCTCCTGTATGGAAAAAGAAAAGATCATGTTCACGTTTGTCATTTTATCTGTATTTGACAGTTTCAGCCAGATCACCGGACAACTATTGGGAAAACACAAATTGGCTCCCGTAATAAGTCCTAATAAAACATGTGAAGGAGCAGCCGGGGGACTGGCTGTGTCGCTTATCACTGCTGCTCTGATAAAGGAACTGACCGGCCTGGGGACAGGTCCTGCCATCCTGCTAGCCACCGGCATAGTATTATGGGCTTTATTGGGTGATCTTATGGCTTCTTCCTACAAACGCCACTACAACGTAAAGGATTATTCCCGTCTGATTCCCGGTCACGGAGGCGTTTTGGACCGATTTGACAGCTTGATCGCAGGCGCTGCCTGGACGGCATTAATTGGATACTTAATCTACTTATGATATGATCAGCCAGATAGTTTTAACCGTAATCATTCTGATAGCCATAGTCTGCTTATTGATTTTTACGGAGATCATGTACAGGCGGCTAGAACTGAAGAGCGAAATTACCCGCAAGTTCGCCCATTTCACAGCAACACTTTCCACAATTGTTTTTCCTTACATTTTCAACAGCCATTGGTACGTCTTGGTACTGGCCTCGTTTTTTTTCGTGATCCTTTTTGTAAGCCGTCACGGCACACAACTGGGATCTATACATAAAATTAACAGAAAGTCAGTAGGGAGCTATGTATTGCCTGTTGCCGTTTACCTGACTTTTCTGGTCTCTTTCCTTCTGAAAAATAAAATTCTTTACATACTGCCCATCCTGATCCTGGCCATTTGTGATCCTATGGCCGGAATACTGGGAATGAATTTCAAACGGAACAACAAACTCATAAACTTGTTAGGACATACGCTCCGAAAGACCGTCCTGGGGTCCCTGGCGTTTTTGGTCAGTAGTTTTGTAATAAGCGTCCTCGCCTTGTATATGTATTCAGGGATCTTCAATTTAAAAAACTTCTTGCTTGCTTTGGGTATTGGTGTTGTTACCACGCTTACTGAAATGTTGAGCCGTAAAGGATGGGATAATCTGTTGATCCCGCTGAGCGCGCAGCTACTGCTGGTTTTGTTCCTGTAAATTATTACTAACTCTAAAGTATGAAATCGATTTATTTGCCGGCAGTTCTTATTTCACTGCTGATTTTTCTTTTATATGGATGCAAGCCCCCCGTTCCTCCCGGGATCGAAACAACTGCTGCATCCAATATTACCACAACTTCAATGAGCTCCGGAGGTACGGTTACCTCAGACGGCGGGGCCCCGGTCACGGCGCGCGGAATTTGCTGGAGCACATCAGGCAGTCCTTCCATAGACCTGTCAACGAAAACGAACGACGGAGGCGCAAACATTACATCAAGGGGCGTATGCTGGAGCACCTCGGCCAATCCGACTGCAGATATAGCCACCCGTACACAGGACGGTGCGGGATCAGGCGCTTTTACAAGCACACTTACCGGGCTTTCTTCCAGAACGACCTATTACGTCAGGGCTTATGCCGTAAATTCGGCCGGAACGGCTTACGGACAGCAAGTCTCCCTGGAAACGCCGGCAAGTTTTTCTTTGTCTGAAACGTCCCTGACCATTACCTGCCAGGACATGTCTATGGACATTACGGTAACGCAATTGCGGGCAGGCGGTTACATTGATGAAGGAGACCTCTTTTAAACAACCGGAACTATGAAAAAGATCATTATTATCACTTTTACGATCCTGTTGGCCGCCGGTTGCAAACAGGAGGAAGAAAGACGTCTGTCCGTTCTTCAGAAAGATAACATGGAAATCAATGGGATCCTGCCATCCGCTCAGGACATCGCTACCCGCACTACACTGGATACGGACGGATTGCTTACCCTGTGGGAAGAAGGGGATGCCATTGGTGTTTACGGCAACAACTCTGCCAATATTTCATTAACCCTCACCTCAGGCGCAGGAACTCCATTTGGTGTTTTCCGGGGGCCCCAGACAGGTGTTCCGGTTGGGGCTTATTATCCCTACACGGAATCCGCCGGAGACAGTTACAATGATATACAGGGTTTCCTGGACTCATTACAGGTACAAGATGCAAATCAGGCCCGTGTTGCTCCTTATGACTGGAAAGTCAGTTCGCATATTACCGGGAACGATCAGGACGGATACCGCATCCATTTCCGGGAAATCATGGCTATGCTGGACTTTGCCATTGATGTAAGCGGAACCGCCCTGGAGGGAGAAACCTTTCAATCCGTTAGTTTTTGTGCCCCCGACCGAAAACTGGCCGGTCATTTTGCCTTAGATCTGAGCAACCCCCAGGCACTTCCCGTGTTTGATGAACAGGCCTCTGCAAAGGTACGTGTCCGTTGGGACGATCCCCCACTACCGGAACCCGATAATACACTTCATGTCAGGATGTTCGTTAACGCTGCCATTGCGGCCGAAGACCTTATTCGAATAACCCTGGAAACAGAAAACCATACCTCCGTTACAACCATCCGGTCTGCAAAAACCATGAAAGCCGGGCACCGATATCACATTCCCCTGTCTCTATCCGAATTGTCGGATCAAACCACCATAAACGAAAAATCAGATCCTGGGAATTACCAGACATTCGGTATCTACCGCATGGAAGATACCCTTATCGCCTACCGGCAGTTTAAAGACCAGTGGAGAATCCTGATCTACGATACCCATTATGATTTCAGAATCCAGAATTACACGCAGAAAAAAGTCGTAACCATTGGTCCCATTCCGTTGGACCCTGATCCGGGATCTGAATTTATCGTTGAGATCTCCGTTTTCGGCGCAGACAACATTCCCGTGGGCAGTAAAAACGTAACGGCTGTCCGCAAAGAAGGCAACCTGTTACTACTATACGATCAGGCAAACAAAACCAGTTACCTTGTTTACAATTAGAGTGCTATGAAAAAGATCTATCTCATAAATATTCTGCTGTTAAGCTTTTTGACCGGTTTTTCTCATAGTGCCTATGCCGTAAAAGCCTATCCCGGGCCCATACAGATCACCCATCCAGACGGATCGGTCATCACCATCCTTAAACACGGAGACGAATTTTTGAATTGGACCACCTGCGGAAGCCGTCTGGTCAAACAGGGCCCTGACGGGTTTTATTACCTTGCCGAGTTTTCCGCCCTGGGAGCAGTTCAGGCAACCGTCACCCGGGTGCAACCCGGGCTGTCCCTCCAGGGACCTTCAACTGTCACCCCACCTGCTGTGGCACGTGAACGCGCACAGCGGTTAAGGCAGGATTTTGCCCGAATATTCGGAGCCCGGAGTGATGTTTCCCGCCTCGCACCGGGGATCACCCCGGCCGTTAAGAGTCCTTCCGGATCCATTGCCAACGGGCAGAAAAAGTTCCTGGTCATTCTGACCGCCTTCAGTGATCTGGCCTTTAACTCGGCAAGTGCCCGGGACGACTTTTTCAATTTGCTCAATCAGGACGGGTATGCCGAAAACGGCGGAACCGGATCCGTCTGGAATTATTACTATGAAAATTCTTCCGGGGCGTTCGATCCGCAATTTGATGTTTTCGGTCCCGTGAAACTTTCCCGGTCGTTTTCCTATTACGGGGCCAACGACGACGAAGGGGATAATATGGAAGAACGGGCACGGGAAATGGTTATTGAGGCTATACGGATAGCCGATCAGAGTTTTGGTGTGGATTTCTCTCAATACGACAACGACGGCGACGGGATCATTGACAACGTATTTGTTTATTTTGCCGGACATAACGAAGCCGAAGGCGGCGGTGACAACACCATCTGGCCACATGCTTGGAAGACTCAGAATGAGAGTATTACAGTAGATGGGGTTACCACCTCTTCATACGCGTGCACCTCGGAACTCCGTGCCGCTGCCGAAACTTCCATGTGCGGGATCGGGACCTGTTGCCACGAATTCGGTCATGTTTTGGGACTCCCCGATTTTTACGATACCGACGGTGACGAGAACGGGGCTGCACGCGGGCTGGGAGCTTTTTCACTCATGTCCGGCGGCAATTACAACAACCTGGGAAGAACGCCTCCGTATCTTAACGTTATAGAAAGAACCCTGATGAGCTGGCGGCCTGACAGTTTTGAAGAACTGGCAGAAGAAGTGCAGTACGAACTCGGACCCGTTGCGGGGAATCAGGCTTATGCCATACTTACAGGCAACGACGGGGAATTTTTCTTATACGAATACCGGCAGAAAGCGGGCTGTGATGCCACCCTTCCCAATTCGGGACTATTGATCTATCACGTTGATATGTCAGAAAATATGGTGGGAGGCAAAATAGCTATAGACAGATGGCGCTCCTGGGACGGGATCAATTCATATGCCTCCCATCAGTGTTTTGACCTGGTGGAAGCGGTTTATCCCGAATCAGCCATTAGTAATTATAACCAGATCCCGTTCCCCGGTACTAAGAACAATACTTCTTTTACCGATACGTCTTCCCCGGCTGCTGTGGATTTCACAGGAAATCCCACGGGCGTATACCTGGTCAATATTGCCGATAACGGTGATCGGGCTTCCTTTACCGTAACCAAAAGTACCGCTTTGACTATTACGGGAACCGTCAGGGACCCGGATGGAAATCCGGTCTCTGGAGCTGAAGTTTCTTTGACTTTTGAAGAACCTTCCCCCACCGGAGATGTCCGCCAGACGGCCATCGCAACTTCAGGCCCGCTCTTTACCTCGGCCCGGATGACATCCACGGAGGAAACAGCCACCGTTACAACGGGAGAGGACGGACAATACGTTTTTGAAACGGGAAGCCGGGAAGGGACTTACTATCTTGAAGCGACCAAATATGGGTTCAACCCGGCTTACGACCAGGTAGATGCCTCCCGCTCCGGAACGGTTACCGTAGATCTCACTTTAACACCTCTACCGGAAGAAGGGGCCTTAATGAAACACGGACCATGGGAAGGATATGCCATAGGTTTCGGCTCTCCGGACGGTACCATATTCGGAGCCGTGGGCTTCTCGTCCCATGAGCTGGCTCCCTACGAAGGTCATACTATCGCCACCATGTCATTCCTGGTGGCCGGGACCACTGCCGCAGAGGTGGGTGTGTTCATTACCGCCAGTAACAAAACTATATTTTCGGGCGTGTTGAGCAATCCGTCCTTTAATGTGATGATGCAGGTTGATCTGTCATCCTTTGGTATAATCATCCCGGGGGGCGCAGATGTAAAATTCGGGTATTACGTTATAGACAGTGATTCCGGGTACCCGCTGGCAGCCGATAACGGACCCATGGCTCCCATGGGCGGATATGCGGGCAATTCCATAGCATCGTTGACCGAAACATGGAAAGACATGTACGATTTAGACGTTAACATCCAGATATCGGCCACGGTGAGCGGGCCGGACAACCAACTCTTTTCTTTGGGGTATTATATGATCCCGTATACGGGCAGAACGTACAGGGCAGGGGATACATTTACCTTGCTATTGAACGATGATCCTTCTGTGGAAGGTGTGGAAAGACCTGTTGCGGTAGCTTGGTTCTTTGATGACCAACCCTACAATACAGGAGATGTAATAACCCTTACCCAGGGCAACCACACGGTAAAAGCCGTCCTGACTTTTGAGGACCATAGCCAGACCATTGTCCAGGAGATCCGTTGCAATGCGTACGAAAGTCAATCCGTCATACGGATAGAGACCCTTGAAAACTTATGAGCATCCCTGAGATTTATAAACAGTGGTTTTTAAAACTTCTTTTGGGTCCCGGGGACACGATGACCTTCAGAAAATACCGGGATGAACCTTTGGATCTGGAAGGAATAGATAATATTTACATACACGTTCCATTTTGCCGCAACAAATGTCCCTATTGTCCCTATTTTAAAGAACTCTATTACGAACAGCAAGCCGGGTTTTTTGGGGATTCCTTGTTACGTGAAATTGAACTGCACACGGGGTGGCTTAATGGCAAAGAAATTCAGTCGCTTTATGTGGGAGGAGGCACTCCCACGCTGTTGAACACTTATCTGATCCGGGCCATTGATCGTTTACGTGTGGTATGCACCTTGCAAAATGTTGCCATAGAAACAACTCCAACAGAAATTAATAACAGGGTAACTGTTGAACTGGGCAGGATGGGTTGCAATCTGATAAGCCTGGGAGTACAGGACTTTAATCCCAAATACCTGGATTTTCTGGGCCGCAAATACACTGTTGCAGATGTTTTCAGGGCTATTGACAAGCTGGAACAGTTGCACTACCGGAATTTTAACATAGATCTGATATTTGCCATGCCCGGACAAACCCTGGAAGAACTGGACCGTACGTTGCAAATTGCCGTTGATACCGGGGCCAATCAACTGACTCTATATCCCTTGTTTACTTTTCCATACAGTGTAACAGGGCTATCCCGTGAACTGTCACACGTTGTCATGCCCGACGGCAAGACGCGAAAACAGATGTATTATCACATACGGGATACGTTGACTGCCAAAGGATACAAACAGGTATCCGTCTGGAGTTTTTTAAAAGGCAATACCCTTAAATATTCGTCCGTGACCCGTGACAAATACCTGGGACTGGGTCCTTCGGCCGGCACGTATACTGGCAAACAGTTTTTATTCAATACGTTCAATATCACAGAGTACATCCCTATAACCATTCGCGGTCAGATCCCGGGATCGTATATTATGGACGTCTCTCCCCGCCTGGAACGTCTTTTCTGGATATACTGGAGGTTGTACGAAACAAAAATTCCCCTTAACAGCTATAAAACACGTTTTGGTTCGGACTTTATGAAAGATTACGGCAAATGGATCCAGATCATGGAACAACTTGGGTATGCACTCAGGACAGAAGATCAAATTGAACTGACCAAAAAGGGAATTCACAGAATTCACCTTTTGCAGAATCATTTTGCCCTGGAATACATAAATAGGATTTGGACAGCCAGTACTATGGAACATCCTCCGGAAGAGATCCGTTTGAGTGCGTTGCACTAGGATTTTAAACGCAAATACGGCCCGTGGGCTTTGGTAGCCGGTGCTTCCGAGGGACTGGGAGAAGCTTTTGCGCTGGAAATTGCACACCGGGGTCTAAATGTATATCTGATCGCCCGCAGGGAGGAAAAACTGAAGGAACTGACCGATACGATTCAACGTGATCACGGGGTTCAGGTGAAATACAGAAAAGTGGATCTGTCCGATGCTGACCAGATAAAAGATTTTTTCAGTCAATTGGATATCAGCCCTGTCCGTGTGGTTTATAATGCCGCTTACGCCCCGGTGGGATGGTTTACCGAACTCAGGGCGGAAGATCCGGAAAAGATCGTGGCCGTGAATGTCCGGGGGCCGGTGCTGGTGACTCATTTTGCCTCGGCAATAATGAAAAAAGGGGGAACGGAGGGATCGTGCTGATGTCTTCACTGGCGGGTACGCAGGGAAGTCCCAAAATTGCCACCTACACAGCGACCAAGGCATTCAATACGACCTTTGCCGAAGGACTTTGGAAAGAGTTGAAAATGAATGGCATAGATGTGCTGGCTTCCTGTGCGGGAGCTATCCTGACTCCGGGATATAAAAATACACAACACCAAAAATCTGCTCCCGGGACACTGACCCCGGAACAGGTTGCCTCAAAAACATTGAATGCCCTGGGTAAGGGCCCTGTAACCGGTCCCCGGGATGGTAAACAAACTGGCCCGATGGTTTATGGGCAGGGTATTACCCCGCCGCTGGGCAATAGGTCTGATGCATCAACAAACAAAAAAACTATAGAGATGATCAAAATTATCGGATTTTTCACCCCTGGTTTCTTTTTGCCATTATCACGCTGTTGCATTACATACTACCCGGCCGTTGGATGGACGGGTACGTAAGGGATTCAAATACCGGCAAATTATTACGTTACCGGCTGAACGGAAGATTGGTGCTGTTGGTCTGTATTGTAATCTGGTTTCTTTTAGGCTACCTGGGCTGGGTGCCTTACAACTGGCTTTATACGGTCCGCTGGTACAGCCTGGCCGGAGCCTGTACATTCGGTCTTATCTATTCATTGTTGTCGGTTTTACCTTTCGCTCCTACCGGAAAAGGACTTTTGACAGACCTTTTCCTTGGCAGGCTGGAAAACCCGCAGTATTTAAAAGGCCGTATAGATGCCAAAATGTGGCTCTATATGATCGGCGCCATCATGCTCTCTTATTTCGTCTGGGATTACATGACCTTTGAAAAGGTACACCTTTATACATACGATCTGTTTGCAGAAAGGGTCGGATTTAAACTCGGCTTTGGATGTCTGACATTCTATCCCTATTTCTATCCCATAGCGCTCTGGACAGCCGTGGATCTGCCGGACCCGGGCACACCTGTCTGGCTACTGATAATATACGCCCTGATCTTTTTTACCGGATGGAGTATTGCTCGGGGTGCCAATATGCAGAAATATTTCTTCAAAACAGAACCGGAACGCGTATTCCTGGGGATCGCTCCCAGAACGATCAGCGACGGCCATAATACATTGCTGGTCAATGGATTCTGGGGTTTAAGCCGGCATATCAATTACCTTGGGGAAGTGCTTATGGGTGTTGGAATAGCCCTGAGTGTGGGATATCCCGCAATTCTCTGGGTATGGCTCTACCCGTTGTATTATGTGTTCCTTCTGGGAACCCGCCAAATGGATGACGACAGACGCTGCCGTGCCAAATACGGGGAACTGTGGGGTACGTATAAAAAGGAAGTCAAATACCGGATCATTCCCGGTGTTTATTAATGACATCCAAGCTTATTTTTATTTATATTTGTCTTCATGAAAAGAACAGTAATTTTCGGGGGTAAACCCATTGAACTGGCCGGGGAAGCAATAAAGCCCGGCGACAAAGCGCCTGATTTCACGGTGGTAAACGCCAAACTGGAACCTGTAAAACTTTCCGACTTTGCCGGGAAAAAAATTGTAATTGCCGTTTATCCATCCATAGATACGGGTGTCTGCCAGGCACAAAACCGACGTTTCAATGCAGAAGCAGCAAATTTCAAAGACCTTATAGTATTGTCCATATCATGTGACCTTCCTTTTGCCCAGCGTCGTTTTTGTGCCGCTGAAGGTCTGGATCATGTGATCACGCTTTCAGATCACCGGGATGTGGATTTTGGCACCAAATACGGTTTTCTGATACAGGAAGTGCGGCTTCTGGCAAGGGGAACAGTGATCATAGATCCCCAGGGGATCGTTCAGTACGTTGAATACGTGCCTGAAATTTCACAAGAGCCGGATTACGAAGCGGCATTAAAGCATTTGAAAGGTTCTTTATAGGCTTTAATGAGGTTGTTTCCGGCAACACCTGGCTTATGCATCAAAACGTTATATATCAGGTAGATTCTTTCACCGACGTTCCTTTCAAAGGGAATCCCGCCGGGGTAATGATAATGAAAGAACCTATGGCGCGGGAACAGATGCAGCTTATTGCCCGGGAGATGAACCTTTCGGAAACCACGTTTTCCGCATACGGTATTTTACACCGGTCAGTGAAATTCCGTTTTGCGGGCACGCGACATTGGCCTCGGCCCATATAATTTATCAACTCGGCTTAAAGGCACCGGAAGAAGAGATCCGCTTCAGGACCAACGACACCACGTTAACGGCACGAAAGGATGGGGATGATGTTGCGATGATTTTTCCGCAGTATGAGCTGGATTCCTTTCCCTGGGGATCAACGAAGACCCAGTGACCGGTTCTGCCCATTGTGCCCTCACTCCCCTGTGGGCTCGAAAACTAGGGAAAGACTCTTTGGAATCCATACAGTTATCCGAACGGACAGGCAGAATGAAAGTCCGGCTGCCTGGAGAAAAAGTGGAGATCAGCGGACAACCGGTAACTGTTTTTCAGCTTAAAACCATGTATTGATTATATTTGCTTTATGAAACAACTAAAGATCATATTACTGCTTTTTTTGGCATTGTCCGTTGTATCCTGTGAACGCAACATAGATGACAATCAACCCGAGGCTGAATATTTTGTAAATCTTATAAGATCGGGAGAGTATGATGCACCGATGCTCCCTAAACTAACGAGTGAAGCCATACCTACCCTCCTGAAGTACGCAGAGTCCAAAGAGCATATTACCAATTTTCCCGTCAATCCCATTTCTTCTTTTTACCAGGAAGAATGCCGCCTGGCTCCTAATAAAAATGAAGACGGGACCATGCCTTATGCCACACAAAACCCGTTGCTTGTACAAAAGAAATCTGGCAGTTCAGGGACTTTTCAGTACATGGACACAGACCACGAAACATCCCACTCACAGGTAGCACAGGCATACCGGGATTGGTGGAAGAATCACGAAAACATGCTATTCTTCCTTTACAAAAACGTAGATCCCCTGGAAGGCTCGGAATACGAGTGGCATTGAGATGAAAACCCAGGTACGTACACCGGCCGTTGCCGGCAGGTTTTATCCTGCTTCTCCTGATAAGCTCCGGCAGGAATTGGAGCAACTCTTCGCCCGGGCCAGGTCCAAAGAATGTAAAAATGTCAGAGCCGTTATCAGCCCGCATGCCGGGTATGTCTTTTCAGGGACGGTAGCAGCCTCTGCTTTCAACCAGATAGACGGGGAAAAAAGGTACGAAAGAATATTTATCATAGGATCTTCGCACCAGATTGCACTGACAGGAGCAGCTGTTTATGCCCAGGGTGATTTTTTAATGCCTTTTGGCACAGTTAAAACAGACGTTGAGTTCTGCAAGAAGCTTGTTTTAGCGCATCCTGAGCTGTTTATGGAAGACAGCCGGGCGCACCGCGACGAACACAGCCTGGAAGTCCAGCTTCCTTTTTTGCATCATATACTCAGGCATGAGTACGTGATCGTTCCTATTGTTATCGGAACTTCAAATCCTGAGATATGCAAAAAGATAGCGGAAGTACTCTCTCCCTACTTCAACACGGACAACCTGTTCGTTATAAGCTCTGATTTTTCTCACTACCCGGGTTATGAAGATGCCCTGAAAGTAGATGAGGCTACCAAAGATGCCATTCTGCAAAACGACCCCGGGGCTTTGCTTCAAACACTTACAGAAAACAGCCGGCTTCACATTCCGGGACTTGCTACAAGCCTGTGCGGGTGGACCTCGGTCCTTACCCTTATGTACATGACATCCGGAAACAAGACTTTTAAATACAGAGCCATCGATTACAAAAATTCGGGAGATGTTCCTTTATATGCCGACAAGTCGCAGGTTGTCGGGTATTGGGCTATTGCCGTAACTGAAGAACAATCTAAATTACTGGAAATTGCCCGAAAATCCATAGAATCCATGGTTCTTACCGGGAAAAGCCTTTCTCTGGGTCAGCCTTCGGAGTATTCCCCTGCCCTGCAACAGCACGGAGGCGCCTTTGTTACTCTGTACATAAGGAAAAAGCTTCGCGGTTGCATCGGACGTATGACATCTGACCTCCCTCTTTACATACTGGTCAGGAATATGGCCGTGGCCGCAGCTTTTTACGACGACCGCTTTCTTCCCGTTCAAAAAGAAGAACTGCCGGATCTGGATATACATATCTCGGTCCTTTCCCCTCTTGAAGAGATTCATGATATAAAGCAAATTGAACTGGGAAAACACGGGATCCTTATTGAAAGCATGGGCCGTTCAGGCGTTTTCCTTCCCCAGGTAGCCACGGAGACCGGTTGGACCCTGGAAGAATTCCTGGGGCACTGCTCCAGGGATAAAGCCGGACTGGACTGGGACGGATGGAAAACCGCCCGGATTTTTATCTTTTCAACAATGGACATTCCGGGCTAGATGTTTCCTGGATAAACAAACCGTAAACCGCATTTTTGTGCAGTTTCTTTAGCCCTCATGATCTGTTCCAATGGCGTGGGAGGCAGATAGGCAAGTTTATAAGTAGGGAAAAAACGGCTTATATGTAAAGGCGTGGATGCAAAACCGTTTTCAGCGAGCCACCGGCACATGGATTCAAACCACACCGGGTTGTCGGTTAAACCGGGAATTACCAAATGGGTAATTTCTGTCCAAACGCCGGCTTTTTGCAATGCCAACAATGTATCCAATACGGGTTGAAGTTTGCCGCCCGTAAGATAACGGTACATTTTATCGTCAAAACATTTCAAATCAATGTTGGCGGCATCCATATATGGACAAAGCGCTTCCAGGGGCGCCGGATTGATATACCCGTTGGACACCATGATGGTTTTCAAGCCGTTTTCATGTGCCTTGACAGCGATATCAAACATATATTCATAGAAAACGGTAGGCTCGGTATAGGTAAAAGCTATAGACGGGACCTTTTGGCGTAATGCCATATTGACTATTTGCCCGGGAGAAAGATCATAATGATCTATAGAGTCAGAAGAGGCCTGGGATATGGTCCAGTTCTGACAATTCAGACAACGGAAATTACATCCTGCTGTAGCGATGGACAAGACCTGCGATCCCGAGAGAAAATGATACAACGGTTTTTTTTCGACTGGATCTATGGCAACGGAACAGGGATTGCCGTATGCCAGGGAATATAACACACCGTTTTTATTTATCCTGGTACGGCATCTTCCGGTCTTGCCTTTCGGTATCACGCAATAATGAGGACAAAGCGAACAAATTATCTTATCGCCCTTACGCGACCATAGAATCTCCGAGATCCTGTGCAAATACATTTTATTCCCCGATGATCTTCACCAGGATACGTTTTTTTCGTTTGCCGTCAAATTCTCCGTAAAAGATCTGCTCCCACGTTCCTAAATCCAACCGGCCCTGGGTAACGGCAATTACGACTTCACGCCCCATAACCTGGCGTTTGAGGTGGGCATCGGCATTATTTTCCACTCCATTATGTCGGTACTGGGAATAAGGTTGTTCGGGTGCCAGACGTTCCAGCCATTTTTCAAAATCATGATGGAGTCCCGATTCATCATCGTTAATGAAAACGCTTGAGGTAATGTGCATGGAATTGCACAGCAGTATACCCTCCTGTACTCCGCTATCCTCCAGGCATTTAAGCACCTGTGGCGTGATATTTACAAAAGCGCGGCGGGTAGGGGTTTCAATGTAAAATTCTCGTCTGTATGTTTTCATCTCTATCAGTTTTCGTCGTCATAAAGATACAAATTTTGTATTTTAGTAGTTTGAAATTTTTTCAGGAATTATGATATTACAAAAGTATCTGACAGAAAACGAGTTTAAGGCTCCTTTCATCGTAGGGATCATACTTGCGGTCACCCTAAAATTGATCCTCTATTCTGTAGCTTCACTGAGCATTCCCGATTACCTGCCCTGGGGATATATATCCAGGGGATTGTTGTGGTTTTGGTTGCTCTTGATCTGGCTTTACATTCGTTACATTGAAAGAAAACCGTTCTTTCTGTTAAAAGAAACTAAATACCCCTTCTGGTTTTATTTTTGGACTACATCCGTTTTAATGGTAATTTTTTTCGCTATCAACTACATTCCCGATCTTTTTTCGCACCTGGAAATGTCCCTTGCCGATACACACGTTCAGGCCGAGATGACGGCATACCAGCACGAAAGGCCCTTTCTGCTCATAATTACAGCCATAACCGCCGGAATGGTGGAAGAATCCATTTTCAGAGGGTACATGTTGCCACGCCTTCATTCGCTTTTGAATAAGCAATGGGCAGCTGTGTTGATCGGCGCAGTATTATATGCTGCCTTACATTACACGTACGGCAGCTGGATCAATATACTTATTCCGTTCCTGATAGGTATTATTTTCGGATGCTTTTACCTGAAATACCGTTCTCTGACCATCCTGATCATTGCACACATAAGTATCCTGTTGATCCTGGGAATCTTACCGGCCTGACGGTCAACAACCGGGATCCCCGGCTGTTTTAATTACAATTTCCGTAGTCATTTCCATGACCTGTTTATAAACGTGAGCCACCCCGCAGTAATTGTTTTCAGATAAATCGACCGCATGTTTAAGCTTCTCCAAAGGCAGATCATCCCCGGAAAATTCATAAGTCACATGGATCTTTTTATAATGCCTGGGATGTTCGTCCGTTAATTCTCCATCCACCCTGACATTAAAATGTTTGGGCACCACGCGCATTTTTTTAAGCATGGAAATAACATCCATAGCCGTACAACCGGCCAAAGCCGCCAGCATGAATGGTTTAGGCCTGGGACCCTTATCTTGTCCCCCGAATGACGGATCCGAATCCATTAGCACCTGGTGACCATTGATCCCGGCTTGGAAGACCATGTCTTCCAGCCAATTAGCGTTTACTGTGTCTATATGACTCATCATACGCAAATATAGGAAAATTGTTACTTTTTTTTGTATATTGCACCTTATGAAATCCGTGCCGACAAATGGCTATTGCGTAGTTACGGGAGCAGCCCACGGTCTGGGGCGGGCTTTTGCATTGGAATTGTCAAAGCTGCATTTGAACACAATCCTGGTTGATCTGCCTGAAAACGGTCTTTCGGCTTTGTGTGAGGAGATCCGGGAACAATACCAGGTATCATCTTGTTATTATGAATGTGACTTGACACAAAAACAGCAGATCCTGGACCTGGCAGAACGTATCAACGAAAATTACAACGTCTTTTTATTGATAAACAATGCAGGAACCGGTGGAACTATGAGGTTTGGAAAAGCCACTATAGATTATCTAGACAGGATCATTCAGCTTAACGTGATGGCCACAACTCTGCTGACCCGCCTGCTGATACCCAATCTACTGAAACAGGAAAAGTCTTACATCCTGAACGTTTCCAGTATGGCCGCATTCAGTCCCATAGGATACAAGACCGTGTATCCTGCTTCCAAAGTCTTCGTGCATTATTTTTCCCGCAGTCTTTACCAGGAATACAAACACACCAATCTGTTTGTAAGCGTAGTCAACCCCGGGCCAATGAAAACGAATGCCGAAGTAACACGTCGTATTGAGAAACAAGGATTTTTCAGCCATTGGGGAGTTATGAGTCCCCAGAAAGTAGCCACTATTTCCGTAAGGCAATTGTTTAAACGGGACACCATGATCATGCTGAGCCTGGTCAACGGACTGAATTGGCTGATTCTGAAACTGGTTCCAATATATATCCGCTTACCATTACTTAGCCGTGCCGTCAGAAAAGAAATCAACACAACAGATAACACCGCTGCTGAATGAAAACCGTATTTGTCACCGGAGCAAACGGACTTCTGGGCACCAATCTGGTATTGGAACTGCTCAGGAGGAACTATGCCGTGAAAGCTCTGGTCCGTGACAAAAAAAGGTTCATTGATTACACACATCCCAACCTGCGACTGGTTACCGGCGACATCAGGGACCGGGATTCGCTGGAAAAGGGAATTCAGGGTTGTACCCTGGCCGTCCATACAGCAGCCGACACGTCCCAGAAACACCTGAAACTTCAGGACTATGACCCTATAAACCTGCAAGGCACAAAGAACATCCTGGAAATATGCCGGGCCATGAACATTCAAAAACTCGTCTATATTGGCACAGCTAATACTTTCGGTTACGGGACTGCCCGGGAACCCGGGAATGAAGAACGCCCGCCTGCAGCACCTTTTACCCGTTGTCTGTACGCTCAAAGCAAGATCCGTGTGCAGGAGATGGTCGATGCCGCAGCCCGCCACGGCATCAATGTGGTTACGGTAAGCCCTTCGTTCATGATCGGTCCTTATGATTACAAGCCGAGTTCTGGACGGATCCTCCAAATGGCTCTCAACCGGAGAATCGTTTTTTATCCCCCGGGAGGAAAAAATTTCATACATGCTGCCGACGTAGCCCGAGGCGTTGTCAATGCCCTGGAAGAAGGCCGGCCCGGTGAAAAATACCTGATGGTGAACGAGAATCTTACTTACCGCGAATTTTTCAGGATCATTACCCGCCTGACAGGTAAAAAGCCCCTGATGATCCCCCTTGTGCGGCCTGCGTTGATAGTCGCAGGTTGTGCCGGAAGTATTCTTCGCTCATTGGGTATTCCCACTTCACTTTCCGTCAATAATATGAAGATTCTTTGCATTAATAATTATTATACTAACCGGAAAGTCTTGTCCCGGTTCAACATGACTTTCCTGACAACCGAAGAGGCCGTCAGGGATGCCTTAAAAACCGGACCATTCCGTGCCACCTTAAAATATTAACCTTTAAAAATAACATTATGGAATGTTTTATTGAGAACCTAAAAAATTTAGAATTCGCATCCGGTGAATTCATGTTTTTATTGCCTCTGTTTGTCATGTGGGTTATTTTCGGCATTTATGTGTCTGCAATACAGATCGTTGCCCTGTGGTATATCTTCACAAAAGCCGGAAAACCCGGGTGGGCCTGCCTTATCCCTGTTTATGACTACCTGGTAGGTCTAAAGATCATAGGCAAACCTTGGTGGTGGCTCCTGTTTTTGTTCATTCCTTTTGTCAACATCATTTTCCTGATCTGGGGCTTGAACCTGCTGTCAAAAAGTTTTGGAAAAAAAGCCGATTTTACCATCGGGCTGATACTTCTTCCCTGGATCTTTCTCCCTATCCTGGGTTTTGGCAAATCCGAATACCAGGGACCTGCCGGTAAGTGAAGGAGACACCTTTACGGCCCTTAACCGGGACGACCTAATACGTTTTCGTATCTATGGCATTGATGCCACGGAACGCAAAAAAGCTTTCAGCTGCGCCTTTACCGACAAGCAGAATGAGGATGCTTCGCCTAGGGCGGGGCTGGCATTACAAAGAGTATTATGACTCTCCCTTGTATGTAGAACTGGAAGCCCGGGCCATAGAACGGCATCAGGGCCTCTGACCTGACCCGGATCCGGTCGCTCTTTGGGATTTCAGGTGAACAGATATTTGTTTTTTTACTATATTGCAATTGCTTAAATCACTGATCTATGAAAGTTACTTTTGAAACAATGTCTGTCGAACACCAACAAGCCGTAATGGACATCTTTAATTATTACGTGGACAACAGTCTTGCCGCCTATCCGGATGATGTTTTACCTTACGAGTATTACGAAAAATTTCTGGATATGACCAAATGTTACCCGGCATATGTGATCAAGGAGAATGATAAGATTGTAGGATTCTGTCTCTTATATGCTTACAATCCGTTCCCAACGTTTAAACAATGTGCCGAAATTTCTTATTTTATTGACAAGGATCATACCTGCAAGGGACTGGGAACCATGGCATTAAAAAAGCTTGAAGAGGATGCCCTAAAAGTTGGCATCAAAACCATTCTGGCCAACATTTCGTCCATAAACACCGAGAGCGTTGATTTTCACAAGAAAAACGGATTTGTTGAATGCGGAAGATTCCAGAAAATCATTACAAAAAAAGGCACTCCTTATGATATCATATGGATGCAAAAAACATTGGAATGATCCACGTTTATACTGGTAACGGAAAAGGGAAAACCACAGCTGCCCTAGGAATGGCCATCCGTTCCGACGGTGCCGGGAATAAGGTTTTTTTGCACAGTTCGTCAAAGCACCTACTAAACGCGACATTCAGGCGGCCCGGGCAGATCTGGTGACAGAAATGAAGGAGTTAAACATTATTACCAAAAAGGAAACTGTTGATAAACTTTTGCGGGAAAATTTGTTTTATCAAAAAATAGGCGTACCTTTGCACTTCATAATGAATATTTAAGCCGTTTGAGCATCCAAGCTGAACGGCTTATTCATTTAGGGAAAAGCGCGTCATTATTCAAAAAGAATAAACATTTGGTCAAAATTCATGATCATTTTCCCGAATTGTCCCATGATATCCTGTCCAATATTCCCGTAAACAGTTTCCGTTTCCTTGATCTTTTCCTTAAGCAGGTGGACCCCTTCTACAGAAATTTCTTTTCCCGATATGTTAAACGATCTATCTATGACAAAACCGTAAAATTCGCGCATTCCTCCGGCTCCGCCGAATTTTATCTTTTCGGGTTTGTAGTTTTCCTCAATATCTTCCCTGTTATCTTGATAATACGCCGCATAAAGCATGGTGTGATCTGCACCTGTGTCAAACGTATACGGATCCCCTTCCAGGCATATTAACGGCGTCAGTCCGTCCATGGCCATATTGGAAGGTTCTGAAAACGCCGAATATTCTTGCGGAATGATCATGGTTCCTTCCCGGGTGATCTGTATCTCTCCAAATGCCTCAAGAACCGGGTAGCCAAGAATTCCTGATATCTTATAACCGATTTGCGGGAATGAAAGTTGATTGTCAGGAAAAACAAGAAAAACAACATTCTTAACTACTATTTTACCTATACTCAATTGAGAACAGACGGCCAGCTGCGCAGGCATTTTTTCTCCTGTTATAGAACCGACCAGTATTTCCGAGGGAATAATTTCCATTCCCATTTTTTCTGCAACAGACAAACATACTGTAGAGAGATTCGCCCCAGTATCGAATATGAATCCCAGGGTGTCCCCGCCTGCTGAAACAGTAATGTTGTTCAGTCCGGCCATATCTTTATGCAATGCCAGTAAAGTTTCTCCCTGGAAAAATATCTGTTGCGGAGGAACATCCGACAAGGCCATCCACAATGTCATATTGTTTTGAATGTCTGTTTTTTGTCTTTCTGTAAGTATGTGCGCGAAATCATGCAATCTCACGGAATCTGCCCTTGCAGCTTACCGGTATTGATAAAGTTTTACGGCATTGTCTTCGCGTATGGCATAGATCAGGGACAGAAGCGTATCCGGCAATAACTTTGATTTACCAAGTAACCGGTCAACTTTTTCCTGTGACCTGCTGTTCAGGTTAAAAGCATTGTCCAGTATGGCCCCGATTACCAACTCTTGCCTGGAAGACATGGTTTGTTTTTGAAGATCAAGGAGTTCACGGGCTGCAAAATAATTATTTTTTTCAATCAATGCATGGATTTCATGGAAGCTTTTATTATCTTGTTGTCCGCATGAAATTATAAAAATGCAAAAAAAACTGGCCAGGCAGATCTTTAAGTTTTTCATGTTGTTGTAAATTAGAAATCCTGTTATTTGTCAGACAGAACATTTCAAATGTAATAATATTTGTAAATATGAATACCTTAAATATTGCTACGGCGCAATTTGAACACAAAAGTGGCGATAAAGCTTATAATCTCTCGGTTATTGAAAATTTATCGGTTCAGGCGTCACAGGCAGGTGCCAATATTATTGCTTTCCATGAATGTTCAATTACTGGATATACATTTGCCCGTCACCTGAACAGAAAACAGATGCTGGACCTGGCCGAATACATTCCGCAAGGGGAAAGTATTTGCCGCCTGCAAGAAATAGCCGCCGCAACCGGGATTACCATTTTGGCCGGTCTGTTTGAAAAAGACCGGGCAGAAAACTTGTACAAAGCCTATGTTTGTGTTAGCAAGGAAGGGCTGGTGGCCAAATACCGCAAACTGCATCCTTTTATCAATCCGTTCCTGACCCCGGGAAACGAGTATTGCGTTTTTGAACTGGAAGGCTGGAAGTGCGGGATCCTGATCTGCTACGACAATAACATCATAGAGAATGTACGGGCAACTACGCTATTAGGGGCCGAGATCATTTTCATGCCCCATGTGACCATGTGCACCCCTTCTTCCCGGCCGGGTGCCGGTTTTGTTGATCCTGCCCTGTGGAAGAACCGCCAGGCCGATCCCACCTCGCTCCGGCTGGAATTCGACGGCATGAAAGGCCGTGCCTGGCTCATGAAATGGCTTCCCGCCCGTGCATACGATAACGGTATTTACGTGGTATTTTCAAACCCAATAGGCATGGACGACGATCAGTTGAAAAACGGTTGTTCCATGATTCTGGATCCTTTTGGGGATATTCTGGCTGAATGCCGGGAACTGGGCGACGGCTTTGCCTCGGCAAATATTACAAAGGAAAAGTTGCTTCTGGCCGGCGGCACACGATACAAAAACGCCAGACGGCCCGCTCTGTATAAAGACATACTTGGCCGGGAACATTTTCCGCACCAGACCGTTTCGTGGCTAAACCGGGTCGGACAGCATTTATCCTAGCGTGAATTTTGTTTGTATTTTTACGAACAGTTCGTATATTTGCGAACTGATAAATCATTGTGTTTATGGAAAAGATCGACTACACGTCCCGTCATCACCAAATTGCCCTGTATGCCAAGGCATTGGCCCATCCGGCAAGGGTTGCCATTCTGGAGTTCCTGGCAGCCCGCGAATGTTGTTTTTTCGGCAACCTGCACGATGTACTGCCCATTGCCAAGGCAACGGTATCCCAACATCTTTCTGTTTTGAAAGAATCGGGATTGATCCAGGGAGAGATCAAACCTCCCCAGGTCAGGTATTGCATTAATAAAGAAAACTGGGATGTTGCGCGGGATCTGTTCGGAGTTTTTTTCAATGATCTGCAAAAAATCGAATGCTCATGAATATCCTTATCTTATGTACGGGAAACAGCTGCCGCAGCCAGATGGCGCAGGGTTTTCTGCAATCGTTCAGTAAGGACCTTTCAGTGCATTCTGCCGGAACGGATCCGGCCAAGGAAGTACATCCGCTGGCCGTTAAGACCATGGCCGAGGCCGGCATTGACATCAGTAAAAACATCCCCGCTAGGGTTGACGACTACCTGGACCGTAAGTGGGATTACGTGATCACAGTATGTGACCAGGCCAACGAAAGTTGTCCTCTCTTTACCGGGAAAGTGAAACACCGCCTTCATACGAGCTTTGAAGACCCTGCCAAGGCAACAGGCACCCGGGAAGAAGTGGAGCAGGTATTCCGGACTGTCAGGGACCGCATAAAAAAGACTTTTTATACATTTTATTCTGAGACAATAAAGGCTTCATAGTATGTCAAAAATAAAATGTTTCGTCATTTTATTGCTTGTTTGTAGTTCACCTTTTGTCGGTACTCTTGCTGCACAAGAAAATGAACCCTCGTTTAATGGGGCGGGGAAACCTATTATTCAGGTTTTCGGAAATTTTGATCTTAACCTGGGAAAAGACCCTGGAAAGCGTTATGGTTTTTGGATTGGCAGGGCTCATTTTGGATACGAATACCAGTTTTCTGAACAGTTTTCCGGTAGAATAGTTTTAGATGTAGGCAGACCAACGACATTTAGCCAGTTCTCAGAGATGGGTGGATATAAGGAGGGCAGTTATTACAGTGTGACCCTTAAATTTGCTTCCCTGGAGTGGATGCCCAATGAACATATACGTATTCAGGGTGGCAGCATTCTCCAGAATCACTACATTACACAGGAAAAATTTTGGGGTTACCGATATTTGGCCCCGACATTCCAGGATAAGTATTTTGGGACACCCAGCGGAGATCTGGGTATAATTGGTTATTTCAAAGTAAACGAATTTTTAGGCTTTGACCTGGCACTGACCAATGGCGAAGGATTTCGTTTTGATCAGGACCTTTTTGGCGATGTGAAATTAGCTGCCGGTATAGATATTAACCCACTGGAAGGATTGCAAAGCCGGCTATTTTATGATTACACCCAATCCAACAGTCCCCTAAAACCTGCGGACCAACAATTGTTTTCCGGCTTTATAGGATACCGCCACAAAAAAATATTCAAGGCGGGAGGAGAATACAATTATCATAAGAATCACCTTAACAGGCCCGGTGAGGATATTTACGGTTTTTCATTATTCGGAAGTGTTTCATTGTTCCCCAATATTGAGCTGTTTGCCCGTTTTGACAAGGTAATGGCCAACAACATTGAAAACAAGGTGAATGCTTATATCACAGGGCTGCATTACAGTCCTGTCAAGGGGATTCATCTTTCACTGAATTATCAGGGATGGGATCCTGAAAACGGTACTTTAGAATACCAACACCATCTGTTATTAAGTTTTGAATATAAATTATAAGAGTATGGACAAAATTGTTTTTTCTTGTTCGGGATGCAGCGATCTGGGCCAGATAACAGATTTAACTGCCAGGGCAATGAGTCAAAAAGGCATACGCAAAATGCATTGTTTGGCGGCAATAGGAGCTTTTCCCGGAGATTCTGTTCCCCACTATTCCCATTCCGATATCCTTGTACTGGATGGTTGTTCTGTCAGTTGTGGGAAAATCCTGCTCCAAAAGACCGGACTGGAGAATATCCAAAGTGTGTTGTTAACTGATTTGGGATACAAAAAAGGGAAAACGCCTATTTCCGGAGAAATTGTGGAAGAAATTCTTAAAAAGGTGGCAACTCTTTAATTATAAGAGAAATGAAAAAGACTCAAGGCATTTCTTTTTTTGATAAGTATTTGACTATCTGGGTCGCCCTGTGTATAGCAGCAGGGATCCTGATTGGGAAATTGTTCCCGTCAGTTCCCTTGCTTTTAGGAAAACTTGAATATTTCAACGTGTCCATTCCGGTGGCTATTCTCATCTGGGTGATGATTTTCCCCATGATGCTGAAAGTGGATTTTTCCAGTGTGGTAAATGCATTAAAAATGCCCAAGGGCTTAACCGTAACACTTATAGTAAATTGGCTGGTGAAACCGTTTACCATGTTTGGATTGGCTTGGCTTTTTTTTCATGTGATCTTTAAAACGCTTATTCCCGAAACGCTTGCCAATGAATATGTGGCAGGAGCCGTTCTTTTGGGGGCAGCTCCCTGTACGGCAATGGTCTTCGTCTGGAGTTACCTTACCAAAGGCAATCCAGCTTATACCCTAATCCAGGTAGCTATTAACGATTTGATCATTCTGGTAGCCTTCATTCCCATTGTCACCTTATTGCTGGGAATAACAGGTGTGATCATTCCCTGGAACACCCTTATCCTTTCGGTAGTATTGTTTGTGGTAATTCCGCTGGTGGCGGGAGTAATTGTGCGCAGGTTGGTCATTCGACGCAAGGGTTCAGAATATTTTGAAAACGTGTTTTTAGGGAAATTTAAAGGAACTACCATTGCCGGTCTGCTCCTTACGTTGGTTATTATTTTTTCTTTTCAGGGAGACCGTATTCTGAATAATCCTGTGAATATACTGCTGATCGCCATCCCTCTTGTAATCCAGACGTACCTTATCTTTTTTATTGCCTTCGGATGGGCTAAGAAATGGAAGATCAGCCATGACATTGCAGCACCGGCGGCAATGATCGGGGCAAGCAATTTTTTTGAACTGGCTGTGGCCGTTGCGATTGTGTTGTTCGGCATGGAATCCGGAGCCACATTGGTTACAGTGGTAGGCGTTCTGGTAGAAGTCCCTGTTATGTTGACATTGGTCAGGATCGCCAACCGAAAAAGAATCTCACTATAATATTTTATAAACACTATAAAATTTAAGAAAATGGAAATCAAGATTTTAGGGACAGGCTGTCCCAGTTGCAAGGCCCTGGAAGAAGCCACCAGAAAAGCGGTCACGGAAATGGAACTTGACGCTCGGATCACAAAAGTGGAAGATATGGCTGAAATCCTCAATTACGGGATCATGACCACTCCCGCTTTGGTCGTTGACGGTAAAATTGTCCTGAAAGGCCGCGTTGCCTCCGTAGAAGAAATCAAAAAATTCCTTAAATAAAAAACTATTATGAAGAAAGTACTTTTATTGCTGGCATGTTCCTTTATTGCCCTGTCCTCTTTTGGGAATGAAAAAGATGACGTAGTCTCCGAGGTTAAAGCCTATTATTTTCACAATACTCGGCGTTGCGTCACCTGTAAGGCTGTGGAAGATGTGGCGTACAACGCGCTTAAGGAACTTTCCGCAGGAAAGATCTTGCTAAAATCCGTTAATCTGGAAGATAAAGCCAACAAAGACCTGGTCAACAAGCTTGGCGCTAAAGGACAGGCGTTGTTGATCGTCAAAGGAGATAAGAAGATCGATCTGACAAATGACGGGTTTCTCTATGCACGTACAGATCCCGATAAATTTATCCAAAAGATCAGGGAAGCCGTCGATTCTTTAAAATAAGCCTGAGCCCGGATGGAGTATTTGCAAAACCTTCTTGGAAACGCACAGTTCCCGTTCGTTTCTGCTTTTATTCTGGGTCTAATGACGGCTATCAGCCCATGTCCACTAGCCACTAATATTACAGCCATAGGATTCATAAGCAAAGACATACAAAGCAGTCGCAAGGTGTTCTATAACGGCCTGATCTATACCCTGGGACGCGCCATAACCTATACGGTAATAGGGCTGATACTGTTCTTTACTATGGGTGAACTCAACGTATCCGGCTTTCTGCAACAGTGGGGTGAAAAGCTGCTGGGACCGTTGTTGATCATCATAGGTCTTTTTATGCTGGGGGTTTTCAATTTCATAAAACTGCCCGGTGCCGGATCTTTGACTGCCTGCATGGAAGAACGTGCCAATAAAGGATTTTGGGGTGTTTTGCTGCTGGGGATTGTTTTTGCCCTGGCTTTCTGTCCTTATAGCGGGGTGCTATATTTTGGAATGCTGATCCCTATGACCATAAGCAGTGCATCGGGGCTTTACCTGCCTCTTGTATTTGCCCTGGCCACAGGTATTCCCGTGATTCTTTTTGCCTGGCTGATCGCCTTTTCCCTGGGGTCTATAGGGAAAGTATACAATAAGATCAAAGCGTTTGAATTCTGGTTCCGGCAGGTCGTAGCCGTGTTGTTTATTGCTGTCGGGATCTATTATGTTGTGTTGTTGTTCCTTTAATGTGTTTCTGTCATGGATTTAAAAAAAGAACTTAAAATACTGATCTGGATACTGGTGGTTTTTGCCGCCGTATTCTTCCTTCCCCTGGAAAGCGGCCGCTTCATGACAGCCATCACGGCCACCCTGGACCTGGCCAAATGGTATGCCCGTGAGCATGTGGTTTTGTGTTTGCTGCCGGCTTTCTTTATTGCGGGAGTCATCTCGGTCTTTATCAGCCAGGGATCTGTCCTGAAATACTTTGGGGCCAATGCAAAAAAATGGATTTCCTATACTGTTGCAAGCGTATCGGGAGCCGTGCTGGCCGTTTGTTCCTGCACCATCCTGCCGTTATTCTCCAGTATTTATAAAAGGGGTGCAGGCCTGGGACCGGCTGTTGCTTTTCTGTACTCGGGTCCGGCCATAAGTATCTTGTCCATCATTTTAACGGCCAAGATCCTGGGATTTGAAATGGGACTGGCCCGGGCCATAGGAGCCATTGTTTTCGCCATTGTCATAGGACTCATTATGTCTCTGATCTATCGCAAAGAGGAAAAGGTCAAAAAGGAAGAGCAGATGAACATTACGCCTCCGCCCGAAAAACGACCCATGTGGCAGACTTCGTTCCACTTTTTCACCCTGGTGCTCATCCTGGTATTTGCCAACTGGGGGGCTCCCTCGGCCGGAGACACCACCAGCGTCTGGCATTTCATTTTCACCAATAAATGGTTTATCACCGGAGCACTGGCCATTATCCTGTGCTATTCTCTGATCCGCATCCTGAAGATCGACTGGCGCTGGGTGCTAACCGGAGCGGTGGTAACCACAGCTTCGGCTTTCCTGGCCAAGGCTTACGTATCACCTGCCAGGCTGGTTCCCTTGGTTCCCATGATGACGGGGATCATTGCCCTTTCCCTGATGACGCTCCGGGACAAGAAGAACAACGAAAACCGTGAATGGACGCTGTCTGCATGGGCTTTTGCCAAGCAGATCATGCCTTTGCTGGCCGTGGGTGTGGTAACGGCAGGATTCCTGCTGGGGTCCACGCACGACGATGTTGCCATCCCGGGCGTCATCCCCAACGAATGGGTTCAGTGGGCCGTAGGAGGCAATTCGCTCCTTTCCAACTTTTTTGCCAGCATTGTAGGGGCTTTCATGTATTTTGCCACATTGACCGAGGTGCCCATTATTCAGGGTCTTTTGGCATCGGGAATGGGCAAGGGCCCTGCATTGGCCCTGCTTTTGGCCGGACCTTCCCTGTCCTTGCCTAATATGCTGGTGATCCGGGGAGTGATGGGTACGCAGAAGACCATCGTCTATGTAGTGTTGGTGGTTATTATGGCAACCCTGTCGGGAATGGTGTTTGGAGGGATGTGAAATGGAGTTTGACTGCGCCAACCACAAACAGCGTTTTGTAAGCACTTAACATATAAGGCATTATTCTTGAGCAAAAAAATGTGACGCAGTCAAACTCCATTTGAAATTTTTTCCTAACTTTGCAGCACAAAGCACTTTTTATATTATGGAAAACGAAACCAAAACACACGAGGATATTAAAGCCATCAGAAAGCTGATGGAGGAATCTACACGGTTTCTTTCGCTGAGCGGTTTGTCCGGGGTAATAGCCGGGGTGGCTGCCCTGGCCGGAGCCCTTCTGGCATGGTTGTTCATTGATGATACGTGGTTACTGGCAGCAGTTGCCGCAATAGTGCTGCTGATCTCTCTGTCGTTTGCTTACTTTTTGTCCATTAAGAAAGCCCGGCGGGACAAGAAACATTTCTGGACGCCTGTGTCCAGGAAAATGTTGTTGAACCTGTTTATTCCCCTGTCTACAGGCGGCATTCTGGCCATAATATTCCTAATACAGGGAAACCTGCAGCTGGTCATGCCGGTGTTCCTGATCTTTTACGGCCTGGCTTTGATCAATGCTTCCAAGTTCACCTTGGGCGAGATCTTCTACCTGGGCCTGCTGGAAATCGTGATCGGGTTGCTTGTTACGGTATTCCCGGGTTTGTGGCTTCAGGGATGGGCCGTTGGATTTGGCTTACTGCACATAGTGTATGGATTGGTTATGTACGGGAAATACGGAAAATGAAAGATCTCATAGCAAATCTGAACAAGATTTTTGAAAGCCGCGTCAGACTGGGAATCATGTCGGTTTTAATGGTTAATGAAACGTATGATTTCAATAGCTTGAAAGAGGCACTTGCCGTAACCGACGGAAATCTTGCCAGCCACCTGAAGGCTTTGGAAAAAGAAGGCATGATTGCGGTGGAGAAACAATTCATTGACCGTAAGCCGAATACAAGCTACTCGGCAACGGAAAAAGGACGCACGGCCTTCAGTGAGCACATCTCGGCACTGGAAAGCCTGATCAGTGACTCCTAAAATTTTTATAGCAATACTTTGAATTGCAAAGAACTTTTTAAAATTATAAATCATGAAAATTGAAATTACCAACCAGGGAAAATGGTACAATTCCCTCACATTGAAAATCGCCTTACTGGCTGTTTTGGGATTGTTTTTACTCATCCCTTTGCAAATGATCAAGGAGATCATAGAGGAAAGGCAAACGAATGCAGAAAAAGTACAGTCTGAAATATCCAACGAATGGGCTAACAACCAATGTTTTACAGGACCTATTCTCAATATTCCGGTCCGTTCGGTTTCTACCGAAGACCAGACCAAAACTGTGACACAGATCTGGCATATCCTCCCCCGGGAAATGATCATGGAAGGTGAGATCCTTCCCGAGATTAGGTACAGGAGTATTTATCAATCGGTAGTGTACGACGCCAATCTAAAAATCAACGGAAATTTTTCGGTCCCGGCGGAATCCGCTTTATCGGGGGCCGAAATACTTTGGAACCAAGCGTATTATACAGTCGGCATATCTGACAACAGGGGATTAAAAGGAGACATCTTAATGAAGGTCAATACCAGAACACTTCAGGCAGAGCCGGGTGTGAAAGACCAGGATATTTTTACATCGGGGATTTCCTTTGCCGAGTCGGAGCTTGAGCCGGGCCGTAATGTGGCTTTTGATCTGAACATCACCCTGGCCGGATCCAACACCCTGGAGCTGACCCCTCTTGGTAAAAACACCAACGTCAGTTTGCGATCCGCCTGGGACTCGCCGGGGTTTTGCGGGAGTTTCCTCCCCTTTTCCCGAGTCGTAGATAAAAGCGGGTTTACCGCAGACTGGGAGGTAACCCATCTGAATCGGAATTTTCCCCAGGAGTGGATCGGCAACGCCTTTCAACCAGAAGAAAGTGCATTTGGGGTGAACCTGGTGCAACCGGTAGACCATTACCAGAAGTCATGGAGAAGTGCCCGTTACGGAATACTCTTTATTGCCCTTACATTTCTTGTACTTCTTTTCATCGAGATAAGGGGCAAAAAAAACATCCCTATTATTCATTATGTATTGGTATCGCTTGCCCTGATACTCTTTTTCTCCCTTTTAACCGCCTTAAGTGAACAATTGGGCTTCAACACCGCTTACATGGTAGCCTCCGGTGCCACCATTGTTTTGATATCTCTTTTCACTGCGTTGGTTATCAGGGACAAAAAAACACCCTGGCTGGTTTTTGGACTGCTGGTGTTGTTATACGCTTTCATCTATGTATTGCTTACACTGAATGACTACGCCTTTCTGGCCGGGAATATAGGACTCTTCCTGATACTGGCTGTCGTTATGGGGGTAGTAGGCAAATGGAGTTTGACTGCGCCACAAAAAAACGCCGGGGAATAGTGTGCTGACAGTCAGGCTTTTGCGATGCGCTCAAAAAAAACTGGCGCAGTCAAACTCCATTTCGTGCGCACTTAAGTGGGGTCTGTTGCGCACCTTCGGGGGTTTCTGGCGCAGTCAAACTCCATTTTGGGCGCTGTCAATTCCGTATACAACGGGTTGATCGTGTTGCAGGGCCCGATACCAGGCGTTATCTGCATTGTAAGAAGCAGAACTCCACCAGTTGCCGGTAATATGAATGTTGTCAAAAGTACCAGGATCACCGTTGCCACGGTAGCCACCCGGAATGGCTGTAAATCCTGTTTCGTTGGTTGCTCCGGTGTTAGGGGTGGTCCAATGGGTTGTACCGGTCTCTTTCAATTTATTCCCCTCATTATGTGTTCCTCTAAAATAAATTGCATTTGCTTGTGTATCAGTCATACCAAGGGACTTTTCCAATTGTTTTCACTCTGCATCGCTGGGTAAATGCCAGCCTGATGGGCATATTCCTTGAACACCGCTTGGATTACTTGTACTGCTTGCTGATCCGTTCATGGCTGCCGGCCAGTTATACAGAACTCCGTAGGTAGTATAGTTGGAAGTGGCTTTTGCTGCGGCAACATCAGTCCCATTGTAACCGTATACATAATAATACGCCGTTGAGTTTGAGCCTGTCGCCGGGGCAAAAACCGATGGCAAATACGCCAGGTTTTCTGTCATCCAGACCTGGGCGCCAATAGTTATATATTGGTAAATCTGACTATCACGACTATCCTGAATGACAGCGTTCCATCCGGCATCTGCTGTATTCAGCGTTACCACATATTTCTTACCACGGACAAAACCTCCTGCCGGTTGTGTTTTGGACATTTCTTTCCAGTTCCCGTTAATTTTCACAGCAATCTGCAAATTTTCACTTTGTGCCCCCGGCAAGATCATCATATATACGCTTATGGCGGTTTCTGAATTTAACGAGGCTGCTGATCCCAGTGTAACGGTCACGTATTTTGAGGTACTGCTTGTGGTGATCGTATAAGGAGTCCCCTCTGCAGGCGTTTGTGTAAGATCAATGGTTCCTTCACAAGCCAGGGGATCTGCCCCGCTAAAGCTAACCTGTGTTAAATTTCCACTGCCTGTGATATGGAACTCGATCATGGAAAACACATGATTGAACGTCAGGCTCACTGCGCCGCCATAGGCAATCGTTGCGGGAGTCGCGACCATAAAATCCAGCGCTCCTATATGGGCAGAATTTCCGGCCGCAGATTGGCTTTGTGCCGAGGCCAGGGATATGGGCACGGCTGTTCGTTCTCCGGAAAATTCCGAAATACGCGGGTAATACGCATAAAAATTGTGAGGTTCATTGTTCCCCCAATACATCGTTCCCGTAAAGTCTGAGCTTTTTGCCGAGGTTTGGGCCGTAAACTCAGCGTTATTTATCGGGGTGGCGCCACCATCAGTGGTCCTTGCCTGTGGTGAAAAGATCCCGATTTTATCAGTAGTGGCAACCCAGTGGGTTTCCAGCCCTTCCTCGCCGGACAGGGTCGTTTTTGTTCCGGGAACATTCGTTAGATCTTGTTCCTGTACGGTTTGAGCTATAACACTAATGGCTCCTCCCGAGTTAGTCAGATCACTTATGTCCTGTAAAGTGCACGCATTGATGGCCGTTAAAAACAGAACGGCGGAAAAATTTATGAGTAGGATTTTTAATCAGGTGTACAACAAACTGAATTCGTTGTCTTTGGAGCACTTTTGGTCTGACATTCCCTTTCTAAAACTATGTAAAATAATGATTCATTGTACTCGCGTATTAAAAATATTATTCACTAAGACATTGGGGCAGTGGGGATAGAATCAAAAAAGGAGGGCCCGGAACCCACGCACAAAAAAAGCACCTGTGCTATGCACAAGTGCTTTTACTTTCTGTGGGCCCAGCTGGGCTTGAACCAGCGACCCCCTGATTATGAGTCAGGTGCTACTAACCAACTGAGCTATGGGCCCCCTTTTCGCGTACAAATATACACGAAAGGTATGTTATAATAAAATCAAGATCAAAGAACGAAACCGCTAAAATGCGTCAGACTTTGATTTCAACCTCAACACCGCTGGGCAATTCCAGTTTCATTAAGGCATCCACCGTCTTGGGCGTAGAACTGTAAATATCCAGCAGGCGGCGGAATGAGTTCAGTTCAAACTGTTCGCGTGCTTTTTTATTTACGAAAGTTGCCCGGTTGACCGTAAAGATCTTTTTGTTCGTGGGCAGGGGAATGGGGCCGCTTACAACAGCACCGGTAGCCTTGACGGTTTTCACGATTTTATCGGCAGATTTGTCTACCAACATGTGATCGTAAGATTTTAATTTGATTCTGATTTTTTGGCTCATTTTTTTATGTATTAACCAAGTATATTAAAATTCAACATCTGATGCATGGAATCCTTTTGACCAACCTGTCTTTTCTATGACTTCCTTAGCCAGGGAGGATGGCAGTTCTTCGTAATCGCAAAATTCCATACTGCTGGTGGCCCGGCCCGATGAAAGCGTACGAAGTGTTGTAATGTAGCCGAACTGCTCAGCCAGGGGCACTTTGGCTTTTATGATGCGGGCGTTGCCTTTGGAGTCCATATTGGTTACCTGACCACGTCGTTTGTTCAGATCACCTATAATGTCGCCCATATATTCTTCCGGTGTAACCACCTCCAGGGACATGATAGGTTCCAGCAAAACAGGTTTCGCTTTGGGAGCCGCTTTACGGAATGCCATCCTGGCGCAGATCTCAAAAGAAAGACTGTCAGAATCTACTGTATGATAGGAGCCGTCAGTAAGGGTCACTTTCATGGCTTTTACAGGATAACCGGCCAAAACACCGTTTTCCATGGCAGCTTTGAATCCTTTTTCAACTGAAGGAATGTATTCCCTGGGGATGTTGCCGCCTTTGACCTGGTCTATGAACTGCAATCCGGTAACGCCGGGATCGGCAGGTTCAAGAGTAAAGACAATATCGGCAAATTTTCCGCGACCCCCGGTTTGTTTTTTGAAAACTTCCCGGTGTGAAACGGTTCCCAGAATGGTTTCCCGGTAATTTACCTGGGGAGCTCCCTGGTTGATCTCTACCCCAAACTCGCGTTTCAGGCGATCCACGATGATCTCCAGGTGCAATTCGCCCATCCCGCTGATGATCGTCTGACCGGTTTCTGTATCGGTCTGGACCGTAAACGTGGGGTCTTCCTCTGTAAGTTTGGAGAGAGCCACACCCAGTTTGTCCAGATCTTTCTGGGTTTTTGGTTCTACGGCCAGACCGATCACGGGGTCAGGGAAGGTGATGGCCTCCAACACTATGGGGTGCTTGTCCACGCAAATGGTATCCCCGGTACGCAGGTCCTTGAACCCGATTCCGCTGCCAATGTCTCCGGCTTCCAGGTATTCAATTGGATTCTGTTTGTTGGAGTGCATCTGGTATAGGCGGTTTATGCGTTCCCGCTTACCTGTACGGACATTCAAGACGGTCTTTCCCGTCTCGATCTTGCCTGAATAAGCCCGGATGTATGCCAGGCGGCCCACAAACGGATCGGTGGCGATCTTAAACACCAGCCCGCAGAAAGGTTCTTCAACGGAAGGAGCTCTTTTTTCGTTTTTCTGTGTATAGGGATTCACGCCAACCACGGGTTCAATATCCATGGGTGAAGGCAAATACTTACAGATGGCATCCAAAAGAAACTGTATTCCTTTGTTTTTCAACGATGTCCCACAGGTAACCGGAACGATCTTCAACGCCAGGGTGGCATTTCTCAAAGCTCCGGTCACTTCTTCCGAAGTAATGGATCCCGGATCTTCGAAATACTTCTCCATTAGTGAATCGTCAAATTCAGCTGCGGCTTCTATGAGTTTACCCCTCCACTCTTCCACTTCTTCCTGCATGGATTCGGGAACCTCTTCCACGGTGAAATTGATCAGATCCTTACTATTACTATCGTAAATATAAGCTTTACGGGACAACAGGTCCACGATTCCGCGGAATGTTTCCTCTGATCCTATTGGCAGACAGATGGGAATAGCGTTAGCACCTAATCTTTCGTGAATTTCCTCTATTACCGCAAAGAAATCGGCTCCCACCCGGTCCATTTTGTTGACAAAGGCCAACCTTGGAATTTTGTACTTATCGGCCTGACGCCAGACAGTCTCGGATTGGGGCTGTACACGACCCACGGCGCAGAACGTAGCCACGGCGCTGTCCAGTACGCGCAGGGAACGCTCCACTTCTACGGTAAAATCCACGTGACCCGGGGTGTCTATGATGTTGATCTGGTAGCGGTTCCGGCAACAATTCCAGAACGCGGTGGTAGCAGCCGAGGTTATGGTAATACCCCTCTCCTGCTCCTGGACCATCCAATCCATAGTAGCCGCCCCTTCGTGAACTTCCCCTATTTTATGGGTTTTACCCGTATAATAGAGAATACGTTCGGTGGTAGTGGTCTTACCGGCATCAATATGGGCCATGATGCCAATATTCCTTGTATATGTTAAATCTCTTGACATTCTTCAGGTGCTGACAAAAATTTCCGTCTTAGAAACGGAAATGTGCAAATGCTTTATTGGCTTCCGCCATTTTGTGCATGTCTTCTTTACGCTTGAATGCGGCACCTTCACTATTATAAGCAGCAATGATCTCGGCGGCCAGTTTTTCGGCCATGGAATGTGCGGAGCGTTTCCTGGCGTAATTTATCATGTTTTTCATACTCAATGAAATTTTCCGCTCAGGACGCACCTCGGTAGGCACCTGGAAGTTGGCTCCCCCCACACGGCGGCTCTTTACCTCAACCTGGGGAGTAATGTTCTCCAACGCTTTTTTCCAAATGTCTAAAGGAGCCTTCTCAGAATCTTTCATTTTCTCACCTACGATATCAAGGGCATCGTAAAAAATGCCGTAGGCAATACTCTTCTTACCCTGAAGCATCAAATTGTTCACAAAACGGGTTACAAGCACGTCGTTGAACTTGGGATCAGGAAGTAGAATCCTCTTTTTAGGCTGTGATTTTCTCATTTGTTTTTAATCGATTAAAATTATTTTTTCACCTTGGGCCGTTTGGCTCCATAAAGTGAACGGGATTGTGTTCTGCCTTCCACACCGGAGGTTTCCAAAGCACCTCTCAGAACGTGGTAACGGACACCCGGCAGGTCTTTTACACGACCTCCGCGTACCAATACGATGGAGTGCTCCTGAAGGTTGTGACCTTCACCTGGAATATAGGCATTCACCTCTTTCTGGTTGGTCAGACGAACACGGGCAACTTTACGCATAGCGGAGTTCGGCTTTTTGGGAGTGGTGGTATACACTCGTACACAAACACCGCGTCTTTGAGGACAGGAGTCCAAAGCGCGCGATTTGCTTTTTTCTACCACACGTTCCCTTCCTTTACGAACTAGTTGTTGAATTGTTGGCATAATCTATTGTTAATCTTAGCTTTATGTATTTTTCCTCTACGTAAAACGGGTTGCAAAGATAGGATTAATTTTCTTATTTACAAACAAGTTGCTGACAATTTCCCTCATTACCAAACGAAAAGAGTAGGTATGAGCAGCAGTGCACCGGCTATGATCAATCCCAGTATAAAACGCCAGGCCCACCGGACCCACCGGGTATAGGGAACGTGCGCTATCCCCAACACTGCCAGCAGTACTCCGGAAATGGGCGTGATCATATTTGTAAAGCCGTCCCCGAACTGGAATGCCAGCACCGTCGCTTGGCGGGAGACCCCCACCAGATCGCTGAAAGGGGCCATAATGGGTATGGTCATGGCCGCTTTTGCCGAGGCAGACGGTATGAGCGTGTTAATGACCGTCTGGATCACATACATCAACTGCAGCGAACCCAGTCTGCCCGTAGAATCCATGCCCCCGGCCATGGCAAACAGGATCCTGTCCATGATCCTGCCTTGTTCCAGGATTTCAACTATCCCCGCCGCCAGGCCCACAATAAGGGCCGCGCCGAGTATATCTTTTGCCCCTTCGATGAGTTTTCCTGCAATAGTGTTTGCCGGGTAGCCCGCCGCCATGCCGCTGAAAATCCCCAGGGCCAGGAACAGGCCGGCAATTTCACTGATATACCAGCCGTATCCCAAAACGCCCACCACCAGGAACACCACGGTAAATCCCACAAACAGCAGGATCAGGCGTGTTTTGGCAGAATCCTTTTTCCGGGAGACCAGGATCAGAGTGCTCCACAAGGCAAAAATCACCGTCAGGAAAGGGATCAGTCCGGGCACAAACAATTCTTGGGATCCCATGGTAATGGATGTTACAGGGTAAAAAACGGAAAAACCTGCCAACGCTCCCAGAACCAGTAAAAAAGCCGCCCATGCACTCCATCCCGGCCGGTTCTGAACGGATACGTCTTCAGCGGCAGAAGCAGACTCGGCAAGGATTGTCTCCCTGCGGATACTATCCGCATCCCACATAGGTGAGGATTGGGGCTGTTTACGCACTTTATTGGCATATCGCAACACGAAAAATATAGTTCCTGCCGTAAGTACCGCCCAACATACCAGTCGGTACCCCATTCCGGAGAAGATGGGTAACTCCGACAGATCCTGGGCGATGCCCACAGTAAAGGGATTCAGGAAGGCTCCTGCAAATCCCACGTGTGCCGCAACATATACCATGCACACCCCGGTAATGGAATCGTACCCCATAGACAAAGCCAGGGGCACGATAAGCGCTGTAAAAGCTATGGTTTCCTCGCTCATGCCAAAGACTGCCCCAAAAAGGCTGAAAAGCATCATTACCAGCACTATCACCAGGTTGTTCACCCCAATGCGACGCATCAGGGAAAAGTGTTCCAGCTTCTGTGAAAAAGAAAGAAACGAACGGATCCCGTTATCTATGGCCCGGGTAGCATTCACCACCCAAAAGGCAGCACCCACGCAAAGAATAAACACAATGATCCCGGCCTGTTTTACAAAACCGTCGTAAAAAGCGGTAAAGACCTGCCATGTCTGGGGTTTGGACTCTGTCGGGTGAAAAACGCCATCAACGTATTCTCCCCCGGGAAGCAGCCAGGAAAGCAGGGCGGAAAACAATATCAGTATAAAAATAATGACCGTGGGAACTGGAAAACGTTTGTTCATGGGCCCCTAATTTCCTAACAATTTGAGGGATAACATGAATTGATCGGTTGACTTTTCTCCCGGCCGGAACATTTTGGCGTATCCGAAGGACCAGGTAGTTTTCAGATAAGAAAACATTACCAGCTGGATGTCTATCTGTCCGCCGCAGTTGAAAATATGAGCCATCTGGTCCCGTCGGTCGAAATCGGTCATCAAGTGTGTCCCAAAAAGAGAAGGCTGGATATAAGTGGAATACAGCCAGGTGAAGCCCACACCTCTCAACCTGATGGGAAACAGGTTCAGCTCTCCCATGGTTTTCACGTAATTGTATGCCGGCAGGGCGTCGATCTCGGCTCCCGGAAAAGACAGCGTATTGCGATATTGCTCCGACGGCTGCCAATCTATGTAATTGTTCCCGAATCCGCCAAAATAGAAATGAGACAACGCCGAGGTGCGGTCCCCAAGGGACTGCCCCACGCTGTTGCGTATCCAGAAACTGGTGTTCCTGATAAAGGGGATCAAAAAGCCTATGCTTTGATCGGACATGAAAGACGAATAAAATTTCCCTTTTGCCAGGTATGTGGTACTGCTGATATCCCAGGAAAATCCGAATTCATCGTCTTCACCGCCCAGGGTTTTGCGCAACCTGGAAAGCCCAAAGGACAAGCTGGCGGCTTGCATATTCCGTATGGGAGCTTCAATTTCCTGGTATCCGGGCAGTACTTCCATCATGCCGTAAGTAAACACGGCCGCATCTACATAATATTTCAGCGGACTTTTCAAAGTAAACTGACGCTTGTAGCCCAGTCCTACGGAATACCCGGCACGGCTTCGTTTAGTAGGTCCGAATATGTCGTAGAAATGCGTCGGATTGTAATTGGCTTTCAACCGCCAGTTCCAGAAATTCCATTCCAGCATGGCGTGAAATTTTTGTTCCAATCCGTAAGAACTCCACGGAGAAACGGCCAGGAAAAGGTTGATATTACTGATCCCCACCGGATCCCTCCAGTTGAGCCTGTAGCCCAAAGCCACTGTGTTTTTGAACCCGGCAATGTCGGGATATGCCCCGGCGATCTTCATCTCTTTGATGGGCTTGTAAGGCTTTTCAATAATGGAATCATTAACGCCTTCCAACTCCGAGGCGGGAGGCAGGGACCATTCTTCCACCTGTGGGTGCGCCTGGTGCACCATGTTGCCCAGGAATTCAATGGCGTTGGCATCTTCCAGTACTTCCAGGGGAATGATGCCGGGGACCATTCCGTCCCTTTCGTATTTCAGCACAAGCAACGAATCATCATGGATCTGCAGCGGCATAAAAAACCCTGTTTCCGTATTGGACAGCAATTCCATTTGTTCGTCTTCCAGGTTGACCCTCCACACATTAGAAACTCCTGTATAATAAGATGTTCCAATTAAAGCGCTGTCACCGGGCGAAAACCGGAATTGTGTAAGCGTATTGTCCTGGAGCTCGGCCAACGTCCGATACCCCTGTTTCCCGGCATCCAGTGCTTCCAGGTCAAACAACAGAAGCGATTGTTCTCCCCTGATCCCGGACAGGGACGCCGATAACAGGCTGCCCGAATGGGATATATCCAGGTCAAAAAGCACTTTTCCGAAAGGAGCCGAAAATACGGGAAGTGTTTTGTCATAAGGCGGCGGCATTTTTACCAGGATAGAGTATCCGTTATCATTTTGAACGCCCCACAAAGACTTGTCTTTAGGATTAAACACCAGGTCCCCTGTGCGGGTCAGTTTATTGATCACTTTTTTCCTGCCTGTTCTGACGTCGATCTCCACCAGGTTCCGGTAATTGTTGTTGTGTTCGGATATATAAATTTTTTCGTCCTGTGGGTTATACGTCAAATGCGTGGAATAATAGAGATTGGGGGAATCAAGGGTGGCAAGTTTGCGGCGTTTTCCGGTAACGATATCAATTTCGGCAATTTGAGAAATGATCCCCGGGTAATTGATGGCGGCATAGATTTTCCCGGTAACAGGATTGTATTCCGTTTTGGAAACATTCCCCAAAGGATGAGATGTTACGGGGTTGAATGCTGTCAGCGGATATTGGTTTATACTTTCTATAGTCCGGTTTTGGAAATCATATTCCCAGCGTGTCCATTCTTCCCAAACCTTAGCGACAGGACGGCCGTACACTTTTCTGAACTGCCCTGCATAGAAGGCTTTTGAATTGTCTGACCGAACGTAAAAGTCCTTCAGCTTGTCGATCCCGTATTTATAGGCAAGGTACGTAACAAAACGCGCCCCGTAAAGGTAAGAATTGGCTCCCACCTGAAAATCCACTGTCGTGCCTTCTGTTTCCAGGCCAATCAGGGAATACAACGGCTCTCCGGCATTCACTATGCTCCGGAAATACATTTCGTCGTAGAATCCCATGGCCCTGCCAAATCCTCCCGACATCCATGTTTCCATAAAACAGGCGATCCCTTCGTGATACCAGCGGGGGGAATACCAGCGGGGTGTCGTGAAATAACTCCACAGGGCGGAAACGGGATTTTGATCGTCACGCAACACCTTTCCCATCAACAACTTTCGGAATTTTGCATCCGTTTTGTTGGGCATATCGGCCATCACTACATGCGTCAGTTCATGATTGAACAACCATTGGAACCTCTCGTTAGAAGGTATGATGCTAAAGGCAAAACTGTAGGGTTCAATCCCCAGGATCACCTGGTTAAAGGGCATGGCAATGGCCCCGCCGTGACCGGAATCTTCAAAGTCGGTTAAAAACACGTACGTAGTTGTATCCCGGTAAGGCCAGAATTTGCTGTGAAAATTCATGGCGTTCAGGTATGTCTGGTATACATGCGGCACCACGTAAGAATACCGGTTCCCAAAATAGACCAGGTGCAGATCGTCCTTTTTCACACTATTGATCAGCTGCGCATGTAAAATCCCGGGCAGGCCCGGGATAATGACTCCTAAGATCAATATGATGGTTTTGAACTTATTCACTTTGTGCCTGCTATTACATAAATTCATTTAATTTTTGTGCACTGCCAACAAAGCCTTCCAGGTGGGTTACATTCCATATTCCCAGTTTCTGGGCATTCAAAAAACCGGCTGATCCTAAATTCGCTTTATCAAATACACCCATATCTCCCAGATTTTCCTTGTCTAAGCAAGCTCCCAGCTCCCCCGCTGCATCCATGATAAACATAACACCGCCCAGAGACAGATCCTGCATGTTTTCCAAAGTACCTGAATTTTTATTGATATAGCCCAGTTCACTCATATTGGAACAATAGAATTGCAAAGCCGTTTCATTCAATAAAAACTGGCGTCCTATCAGTGCGACATCCTGAATAATTGGGAAATCACCAACACCTGATGCATCCCTCAGGATTACGAGTAGGTTCAGAGCAGTTTGATCTGCATAGACTGCATTCAGACGGCTTAAGTCTTCTACAACGACCTCCTTCAGATCTACACCAAAGGATCCTTGTATTTCATCGGTGAACAGTTTCTTCTTCTGAAAATACTGCATTACCATTTTATCGTTCAGCGCCATGGCATTGGCCAGCAACAGGTCGGGACGAGTATTTTCCAGGAACGTTCTGTAACCTGCCATATCTGACAATACCACCCCGGCATATTTCTGATAGGTTTCAAGCGGCTGTATCTGATCCAGGGCATATTGGATCTTGTCTCCCTGGGATATCGCACTTACGTAATAATAATTGAACCAGGCAGTAAGGGCATGGAGCATGATGGTATCAGCCACCAGATCATTTTTCAGATCAAGGTCTTCTTCCGTGATTTTTACGTTCTTGTAATTCTGAACCCTGCCAATGGTCCCGGAAAGCTGCGTGTTGTCTGTTCGCGGAGAATCAATCAGTGTCCCTATCAGAAACCCCACGACAAGCGAGACTACTATTGTAAGAATATATAATGAACCTTTTTTCTTTTTCATGAAGCAAATAAGCTTTATGTTACTATTTTTAAAACATTTTAGGCGGCCAGTTAGGATTCAACCCCCTCCCCATTCCCAGTTCAGAGGCATTGAAGAATATAGCATTCAACTGGCTCATGTTGGCAAAGCCCAGTGTTGGTGCGTCAAGCACGATACCCAACTTATGTACATTCCATACAGTACCCAGGTTTTCCTGATCTGCAACAAACCCGCTAAGTTCGTTTACGTTTAACATGACACCCAGTTCACCGGCGGCATCCATGATAAACATAATACCGCCCAAAGACAGATCCTGCATATTTTCCAGCGTTTGTGAATTTTTATGTAAGTATCCCAATTCGGACATATTGGACAGAAAACTTCCAAGGGCAGCATCTCCAAGAATAAACTGACGGCCTATCAGTGTGGCATCCTGGATAATCGGGAAAACTTCAATACCTGTTTTGTCCGTAAAACCTGTACCCAGACTGTTCATATCTCTTGTAATTATGCCCTTAAGATCTGTTGAAAAAGACCCCTGTATTTCTTCTGTGAACAGTTTCTTTTTTTCAAAATACTTTACTACCACTTTGTCGTTCAGCGCCATAGCATTGGCCACCTGATCCATTGTAAGCACCAGGTGTATGTCGACCAGCGCCTGTGTATAACCTCCCTTATCTTGCTGCAGGAAAGCCTCAACGTTCTCAAGGAAATTCAGCACCGTCTGTTTCCGGTAATTCATCTGGGAGATCACGTTATTGGCCCGGGTAATGGTGTTGCGCATCATGACCGGGTTGGCGTCTTCCGGATTCTTGCAGACCATTACGGCCAAAAGCAGGTCTTTGCGTGCGTTCTCCAGGAATGTTCCGTAATTTTCAAAATCCGTCAGAACAATCCCGCTGAATTCCCGGAATTCTTTAATGGGACTCACATTATCCAGGGTGTAACGGATCTTTTCGCCCTGGGATACCGCACTTACGTAATAATAATTGAAATAATTGGATATGGCTTTAAGAATTAATGTATCAGACGTCAGCTGGTTCTTAAGTTCAATGTCTTCTTCCGTAATTTTCACGTTCTTATAATTCTGAACCCTGCCTATAGTCCCTGAAAGCTGTGTGTTATCGGTTTTGGGGAAATCTACCAGAACCCCGATCAAAAACCCTGCGGCCAGTGAAACGATCACGACCAATACGGTTAATACTCCTTTTTTTGTTTTCATAATATTGTTTATAATTGTTTAATTTCACTAATAAATATGCATAGCGGGTAAAAAAGTTGGTTAAAACATTATTTTATGGATCAGTTTCCCGTTTTTTGAAAAAAACATTTCAGAATCAACGGGGGGATTTGCTAATGTAAAAATAGCATTTTCTCCGCAAACAAGATCCTCATTATGATTCTGTTCTAAGAGTGCTTCCGGTTCGTTTCCGGGCCATATCCTCTTAAAATACAAGATCTCTGAATGTTCCTGTCCCGGAACAAACTCCACGTTTAAGCTGTCCCGGCTTGTTACAAAAAGCATATAGACAAGCAGACCCTCATTTCGGTATTTTTCCATTTCTATTTCAATACCCTCTTCATGATCTTTGAATGAGGCAGCGTGTTGTCCGGCCATGGTCCCTGCAAGTTCTTCATTATTCCACGTACCCAAAGGCGGGATCAGGTAATTGGCGGCAAGGACACCCAGGGTAAACACCAGAACCACCAATGCGGCGTAGGCATAATACCTTTTCCATCCGGCAAGAAACACGTTTTTTACGGTTGATTTGCGTTTGATCGTGGCCATCACATCGCCGGTAACATCTACATCAGGGATCCCGGATACATCATCACGCAACGTCCGTTGCACGTTCAGTAGTTCTTTGTATAACTTCCCAGCTTCAGGATTTGAGGCAGTCAATTCACGAAACAGATCTTCCTCTTTGGCGGTAAGCGTTCCGCCAACCTTTTTTTGAATGATCAATATGTCATTATCAGTCAACATATTGTAAATTTTTACTTAATTTATCTTTTAACAACATCCGGGCATCGAACAAACGCGATTTTACGGTTTTCTCCGGGATCTCCAGGACCTGTGCTATTTCTTCATAAGAAAGGTCTGCGTAATACTTCAATAAAACTACCGTCTTGTATTGCTCTTTCAATGCACTTACGGCTTCATTCACCAATCCTTCCCTGGTCTTAAAGTCAAAGGATGCGTCTTCTGTGGCTATCCCTTCGCGTTGGGGTATCTTTTCCAGTGGCACATAAGGTTTGCGGCTCCTTATGTAACGTAACGCCCTGTTTATTGCTATCCGGTATATCCAGCTGAAAAACCTGTAATCCGGATTGTATTGGTTCAGGGACTCATACGCTTTTACAAAAACATCCTGTGTCAATTCCCTTGCGTCGTCATACTGGCTGACGATCCTGAAAATGACACGAAAAACGGGATTTTGGTATCGTTCCACCAGGATGCCGTAATACGCAGTTCTTCCAGCAAGAATCAATTCAATAATTTTTTTTTCGTCTTTCATCGGGCTCCCGGGGGGTCACTCCTGTAATAAATAGCACTCAACCCTCTAAATGTTGGTAAAAATATTTTTTTGTAACAAATTCAATTTCCAAACATCTCTGTAACTCATGCGGATCAGCGGAGACAAGGCCATCTCTCCCACCACGCCAATTCTTTTGTGCAAGGCCTTCAACTCGGCAAGCTTGCCCCTGATCCCGGCCTCGGGTAGCACGGAAAATCCGTTTTCGCGAAGCATGATGTTCCGCTTTGCTTTCAGCGACAGTTCCAGGTATAGCTGCAGGTAACAGTACATATCCAGGATCACTTCCCCGGAAAAGCGATCTTTTAGGGAAGCCAGGTATCCCCCGGCACGGGTATCGGAAAACCTACCTTGCCGGATCATTTTCAATAATTCCACTTCACTGCTTAGTTCCAGCTCCATCCAGTTTTGCAGCATATTTTCGTTATGCCTGAATATGAGGACAAAAAGCATGGGAAGCAGGGCTACTATCACCAGGGTCTGGACGATGGGACTGATATAAAAATGATTGAATACAGAATGGATCACATAGGCCAACAAGATCCCTCCCGCTACGAAAAACCCCGTAAGCTTTCCCCTGCTTTTGGCCCCTATATAGATCACGGCAAACAATGCGGTACAGCCTCCGTGCATAACGGCCGTCCCAAAGCCCCTGATGATCCAGGTAAGCATAGAAGTATCCGTAAGGGAATAGACATAAAACAGGTTTTCACACAAGGCGAACCCGGTCCCGATGGCAAACCCGTAAATGGCAGCGTCTACCATAAACCCTATGCGTTTTTTGGAGATCAGAAAAAACAGGAACCCCGCCTTGAGTGTCTCTTCCAATGCAGGCGCCAGATAACGAGACAGGTACTCAAAGGCAGTACCCGTTGTATCCTGCAAAAAAGAATTGACCAGGTAACTGATCAGGGCACAGACACATCCCCATAAAAGAGAAAAGGCAATAAATTTTTTAACTACCAACTTAAAACTGTCCATCAGGAACAAAAAAACCAGGAACAGCAGAACAGGCAATATGCTTAAACAGATTTTCACTATGTAAAATTAACTTTCTATTTTAGAAGCGCAATAAAAATCTATATCTTCGCAATTATGAAATCACAAGAATACATTACGCTCGAAGAAGTTTACGGAGCACACAATTACCATCCGCTCCCTGTAGTCCTGAGCAGGGGAAAAGGCCCCTACGTATGGGACGTTGAAGGAAAAAAATATTTTGATTTTCTATCTGCCTACTCGGCAGTAAACCAGGGACATTGCCATCCGAAAATTGTAAAGGCCCTGACCGACCAGGCAAAACAGCTGTGCCTGACCTCGCGGGCGTTTTACAACGACTGCCTGAGCCCATACGAAGAATACGTGACACGCTTTTTCGGATACGATAAGGTGTTGCCCATGAACTCCGGGGCCGAGGCCGTGGAAACCGCCCTGAAACTGGCACGCCGCTGGGGGTATGAAAAAAAGAACATCCCGGAGAACGAAGCCTTGATCGTCTGCTGCGAAGGCAACTTCCACGGCCGTACCATAACTATTGTTTCTCTTTCGTCGGATCCCGAGGCTTACAGAGGATACGGACCTTTCACACCCGGGTTTGTACGCATCCCCTACAACGATGTCCCGGCACTGGAAAAAGTTCTGAAAGAGCACGGTCCGCGCATTGCCGGATTCCTGGTAGAACCCATCCAGGGAGAAGCCGGGGTCTTTGTACCTGATGACGGCTATGTGAAGAAGTGTTATGATCTGTGTAAAGAACACAACGTCCTGTTTATGGCAGATGAGGTCCAGACAGGTATTGCGCGTACCGGAAAACGTATTTGCTGCGACCACGAAGGCGTACATCCTGATATTCTCATTTTGGGCAAAGCCATCTCGGGCGGTGTCCTTCCCGTTTCGGCCGTTCTCTCCAACGACGAGATCATGCTGACCATCAAACCCGGAGAACACGGTTCCACGTTCGGCGGGTTCCCGCTGGCCTGCAAAGTGGCATATGCAGCACTAAAAGTAGTGGAGGACGAGAAACTTTCCGAGAAGGCCGCCTACCTGGGGCAGATCGTACGTGATTATTTGAACGCCATTCCCTCAGACCGCATCCAGAGTGTTCGGGGTAAAGGGCTCCTGAACGCCATAGTCATCACACCTAAAGAAGGCAAAGAAGCCTGGGACGTATGTGTGACCCTGGCCAAAAACGGGGTGCTGGCCAAACCCACCCATCGCCATATCATTCGCCTGGCGCCGCCTTTGGTTATCAAGGAATCCCAGCTGATGCACGCCCTGGAAATAATCCGTAAAACGATCATTAGCCTGGATGAGTAAACTGCTGATGATCCGTCCCTGCTGTTTTGGATTCAATCCCCAGACAGCAGTCAACAACGCCTACCAGGTTTCCACCGGGGAGGCTCCCTCGTTGGTTCAGGAAAAGGCGCTTTCCGAGTTTGACGGTTACGTGGCCCTGTTGCGCAAACACCATATAGATGTGGTGGTGGCCGAAGACACGCCCGATCCGCATACTCCCGATTCCATTTTTCCCAACAACTGGATCTCTTTCCATCCCGGTCAAATGGCTGTTTTATACCCCATGTATGCTCCCAACCGCAGATTGGAACGGAAAAAATCCGTTTTCAGGGTCATTCAGGAACAGGCTCCGCGCATCCGCTGGATAGACATGAGTCCCCGCGAGAGGGAAAACCGTTTTCTGGAAGGTACCGGAAGCATGGTTTTTGACCGGGAGAACCGGCGCGCTTACGCCTGCCGTTCACCCCGGACTGATGAAGATTTGTTCCGCGATGTATGCGAAACACTGGACTATAAAGCCGTCTGTTTTGATGCTATGGATAAAGGAACGCCCGTCTATCACACCAACGTATTGATGTGTATGGCCAAAGAATATGTGGTAATTTGCCTGGAAGCCGTTCCTTCAGAAGAAGAACGGCAGATGCTGCTGGAAATTTTTCAGAAGGATAACAAAAAAGTAGTGGCAATAACCCGGAATCAAATGCACCATTTTGCAGGCAATATGTTCCAGGTTTTTTCCCGGGAGAACGAGCCTTTTCTGATCATGTCACAACAGGCCCATAAGGCACTGACTCCTGCACAGCGTAAAACCCTCCGATCTTTTAATAAATTCATAACCCCGTCCCTGGATACCATCGAGACCCACGGAGGAGGATCTGCCCGGTGTATGATCGCCGAAATTGTTTAATCCCTTTTTTCAACGCGGTACAGCTTATCTGAACGTCTTAATTTTTGCCCTACCGGGACCGAACAAACAGCTCCCTGAGGTGCTGTCTGAACAGGCACGTCGTCCAGGCGTATCTCCCTTACGGTATCTTCCACAACTCCCGTAGTCGGTCCTATGATCATGATCCTGTCTCCCACATGTAAGGGGGCCGTTTCTACTTTTAACTCGGCAATCCCGGAACGGGAAAAATAATTGGTAACACGGGCTATGTATACTTTTTTTTCAGTTGCCTGGTTGCCGTATGCATCACTCCACTCTCCAAGCTTCCGGCCCAGGTAATAACCGCCCCAAAACCCCCGGTTGAAAACCGTTTTTAATTGTGTTTCCAGTTCTTTGCCCAGTTCCGGAGTATAGGTTCCGTCCAAAATCGCACGGACTCCTTTTGTGTAGACCTCAACAGTCGTTTTTACATATTCCGGGGAACGGGCACGGCCCTCAATTTTCAGAACTTCTATGCCCGCTTCCAGGATCTTGTCCAGGAAGGTAACTGTACACAGGTCTTTAGGAGACATAATGTATTTGTTGTCCACCTCCAGTGCTGCTCCCGTTTCATTGTCCGTTACCGTATAGGAACGGCGGCATATCTGGTAACACGATCCCCGGTTTGCCGACTTGTTGTATTCGTGGAGACTCAGGTAACATTTGCCCGAAACGGCCATGCAGAGTGCCCCGTGGCAGAAAAGTTCCAGTTTGATCCGTTTCCCCGACGGTCCGGTGATGTTTCGTTCCCTTACCCGACTGGCAATTGCGCCTATCTGATCCAGGGTGAGTTCCCTGGCCAAAACGATTACATCGGCATAACGGGCAAAAAAAGCCAGTGCTTCTATATTGGAAACATTCAGCTGGGTGGAAATATGCACTTCAATGTCCAGGGACCGGGCTTCCAGGATAGCCGCCATGTCGGAAGCGATCACGGCTGTTATACCTGCTTCTTTAGCCGTCCTTAGCAGGTCTTTCAGATCCTGCATGTCCTGATCGTAAAAGATGGTGTTTACCGTCAGGTAGGATCGTATTTGGTGTTTCCTGCAAAAGGCCACAATTTCCGGAAGGTCTTCCTCGGAAAAATTATGGGCGGCGTGTGCTCTCATGTTCAGCTTCCCTACTCCCAGGTACACCGATCCCGCACCTGCCTGCGCAGCAGCGGTAAGTGAGGCCCAGTTCCCTGCGGGGGCCATAATTTCAGGATTAATTTCTTTCAATAAACGAGATGACATCTTCTACCGAAATTTTTTCCATACATTCATACGTTCCTTTCCAACAGGGTTTTGCCCCGAAAACTGAACAAGGCCGGCATTCCAAAGAATCTTGTATGGCCCGCCGCGGATCCTGCCGCCATCCGTAAAAACCGGCTTTCGGGTGGGTAGCTCCCCAAATGGAAATGACGGGAATGCCTACCGCCGAGGCAAAATGCATATTGGCCGAGTCCATGCTTATCATCACATCCAGCTCCCTGATCACAGACAACTCCCCGGCAAATCCGTTTTTGTTTTCTCCGGCAACAACAATGCGGGTATTGTCCTTTGCCCATTCTTGCAGGATCCTGTTCTCTTCAGGACCTCCTCCGAACAAATAAACGGCGGTTCCCTGTCCGGCCAAATGGTTTACTATACAGCGCATACGCTCCAAAGGCCATTGTTTCCCACGATGACGCGCAAACGGAGCTACTCCTGCTTTTTTCCAGGGGCCTTTTTCCAGGGGTATTGTATTGGAGTCTTTTAGCGAGGGTATGGCAAATCCCAGCCTTTCCAGGGTTTGTGCATACCTTCTGTACATGGGAATTAACGGGAGCGCTTTTACCGGATCTTTGAGCAAACGCCTGCGGGATCGTCTTCCCTTATGCAGGTAAACAACGGGGTATCCTGCAAAAAACAAAAGAGTTCGTAAAACAGACGTTCTGATAACACTGTGAAGATCAGCTATATGTGTAGGGTGCAGATGCAAAAATTGCCTGAGCATCTTATAAAGGGGCTGTTTTTTGTCTACGGCAAACAGCTTCAGATTGGGAACCCCGTCGAATAACGGCGCAAGCAATCCGGGTCCCGCCAGGGTAAATTGCACGGCCGGGTTATCACGTGCGCAGGCTTTCAACACGACCGAGGCAATGGCAACATCTCCGAGTGCTGAAAAACGTAAACAAAGTACATGCGGTGTTTTATTTCCCTTTTGCATACAAAACAGGATTTAGGAAGGGGTCATTGTACATTTTCATCTGTTTGTACAACTTCATGTATTTTTTTCCTGCTTTCAGGTCTGAAAACAATTGATCAATGGCTCCGGAAAGATCCTTGCGCTGAAGGGTCAGAATCTCCCATTTATCCCGGCAGGAAAGGGCTTTGGGTGAATCATTCCGCTTTGCTTCAATCTGCATATGGAATATTTTCAGGGCAAGTATAGATAAACGGTCAATCGCCCATGCCGGTGTTTCCGTATTCAGAATGGCACCGGGTAAACGTGGCACCCCTGAAAATTCACGGTAAAAGAGATCGTCCAGTTGTTCCACCAGATCGGTTCGTTCCTGGTTGGACGCATCTATCCTGCGTTTTAAACGTAGGGCTTCTTCCGGGTCAATGGCAGGATCACGGATCAGGTCTTCCAGATGCCATTGTACGTTATCAATCCAGTTTTTTCTGTACAGTAAATGTTCTGTTGAAGGGTCGGGCCAGGGATTTCGGCACAAAGCATCTACGTTGTCTTCTTTATGGTAATCTTTTATGACTTTGTCAAAGATCCGGTTGCAATGTTCGCTGAATGAATAGGTGTCCATGTTACCGTTTTCTGTTCACCAGGCTTTGAATGTATTCTTTCAATACTTCTGTTCTGCCTTTATGCGGATTAACTGTGTCCAGAATTTCCAAGGCGTCTTCCATATAACGGCTCACCCGCTCTTCTGCCGCCTGTTTCATTCCCAGCTTGTTGTATATTTCCAATATGCCGTTTATTCTTTCCTGATCCTCCATGTTACCCAGTAACCGGGTCAATTCGGAAAGATCCTTGCCAGAGGCATGATGCATCGCATAGGTCAGAAGCCATGTTTTTTTATTGTTGGCAATATCGGTCCCCGTGGATTTTCCGAAAACATTGGGATCTCCGTATACATCCAGGTAATCATCCTGTATCTGAAAGGCGATTCCCAGTAAAATACCTGCTTTATAAAGGTTGTCCACGGTTTTTTCAGGAACCCTTGCACACAAACCTCCTAATTGGAAAGAACAGGCCAGCAAAGCACCTGTTTTTTTGGAGATCATGTCAACATATTCTTCTTCCGTAATATATGTTTGTGATTCATACTCCATATCCAGTTGCTGTCCTTCGCAAACATCTTCCGCAGCTTGGTGGAAAGCCTTCAGAACGGAAGCCAGAGTGTCCGGGTTGCAACGGCTGATATATTTATAGGCCAGCATACACAACGCATCTCCCGACAATATGGCCGTGTTGAGATCCCATTTTTTATGCACCGTAATACGGTTCCTCCTCATAGCTGAATTGTCCATAACATCGTCATGAACCAGGGTGAAATTATGGTAGACCTCAAGACCCAGTGCCGGATATAAAACAGCCGAAGGCAAATTGTCCGAAAAGACATTGTAAGTCATAAGACACAAAACAGGCCGCAGCCTTTTACCTCCGGAGGAAAGAGCATATTCAACAGGCACGTACAGCCTGCTATGCTCATACGATTCAATAAGACTTTGAATTCCCTGGTTTACAAAGCCTTGTATTTCGTTTACAGTAAACATATTACAAAGGTAGTCTTTTTTCAGCATTTTCGTACCTTTGAACCCTTAAACCCGGGCCCGATGGAACAGCAAGTCTTTCAAAATGCGACTGTTATAAAACAGACAGGATCCCTGTACCGGCTTACTTTCCTGCCAGCGTGGGATCCGTTTACGGCTGTATTAAGCGGGAAGCTCAGGCTCAAGGGCGACAATCTTACAAATCCTGCCGCAGTGGGCGACCGGGTAAACGGATATTGGCAGCCGGCAGGCGACCGGCAGGCAAATCATGCGATCATTACTGAAATCCAACCCCGGAAAAACTACCTGATCCGGAAATCGGTAAATCTTTCCAGGCAGGCTCATATTATCGCCGCCAACATTGATTGGGCCTACATCCTGTTGAGTGCCACCGAACCCTGGACACCTTTTCCTTTTATTGACCGTTTTTTGGTAACCTGCCAGGCGTACCGTGTCCCGGTCACCCTCATTCTTAACAAAATTGATGAATTGCAATGGGCTGCCGATTATGCCCCGCAGGCAGAGCATGTCAAAAAAATATATGAAAAAGCAGGATATTCGGTCATGGAGGTTTCGGCCAAAACCGGAGAAGGAACCGCCCATCTGGCGGGGCGACTGAAAGATAAAATTTCTCTTTTTTCGGGAATATCCGGCGTGGGGAAATCTTCATTGGCCAATAAACTGGATCCTTCCCTGGATCTGAAAACGGCACCCATATCTACGGCACATCTTACGGGAAAACATACCACCACATTTTATGAAATGCATCCTTTGCAAAACGGCGGTTACATTATTGACAGTCCGGGAATAAGAGGTTTCGGGCTTTTGGAAATAACCAAAGAAGAGTTATCTCATTATTTTCCGGAGATCTTTGCTGCCTCGGCATCCTGCCGATTTAACGGATGCCTTCATGCAGGAGAACCGGATTGTGCGGTACGGGAAGCCGTTGAAAAAGGACTGATCTCTGCCGAACGCTACCAGAGTTACCTTAAAATGCTTGAAGATCCCGATGGCGGAAAGTACCGTACCTGACACCCCTATGAAAATAAAAAGCATTAACCGACAAATACTGGACCTGGCACTGCCCAGCATTTTGGCAGGAATTACCATCCCCCTGGTAGGCATGGCCGACACGGCCATTTCCGGACGATTGGGCTCTGCTACTGCCATTGGCGGCATAGCCATAGGATCTACATTGTTTGACCTGCTGTATTGGAATTTCGGCTTTTTACGGATAGGTACGGCAGGCATTACAGCACAGGCTTACGGGAAAGGCGACAGACCGGAAATGGTTAGCACGGGACTTCAGGGACTTGTGGTTGCTTTGTTTTTTTCCGTATTCCTGTTATTGATCCAATGGCCTTTTGCACGAATGATCCTATGGCTTGCCCCGTCATCACCCCAGGTGGAGATTCTGGCCAGGGAATATTTTTTCATAAGGATCTGGGCGGCCCCGGCCGTACTGATGTTGTTTGTTTTAAGAGGCTGGTTCATAGGTGTGCAAAACACGTTTGCCTCTATGATCATGGATGTGGTTATCAACGTGGCCAACATTGGACTGAGCATATACCTTGCATTATACTGTCATATGGGGCTGAGGGGAATCGCCCTGGGAACGCTTGCATCCCAATACATTGGGATCCTTTGTGCTTTTGTTCTTCTTGTTGTGTATTACCGGAAACTGGCCCCATTTGCAAAATGGAAAGCTATATGGAGAAAAGACGGATGGAAACGGTATTTTACCCTTAGCGGTGATCTTTTCGTGAGATCAATTTGCATGTTGATGGTATATACCGGTTTTACTTTTTTAGCAGCCAAATACGGGGACACACTTCTGGCAGTGGCTACCATTATGATGAAACTGTTGCTTTTGTTTGCTTATTTTGTAGATGGATTTGCCTATGCCGGTGAAGCGTTGACAGGCAAGTTCATAGGCGCGAGGGACAAATTATCACTGGTACGTTCGGTGAAAATTCTTTTTATTTGGACAGGAGCTGTCGGAATCGTTTCTACGATCCTTTATATTATCGGCGACCAGTGGCTTCTACGCCTTATGACGTCTGCACCGGAAGTCATTAAAGCCGCTCAGCCTTTCCTGCCCTGGCTGTACAGTATGCCGCTGATATCAAGTCTGACGTTCATGTGGGACGGGATCTTCATAGGAGCTACGGCCGGAAAGGCATTGCGCAATACCATGATCATTTCCGTATTGGCTTTTTATGCAAGTTACCTTATACTTGAACCCTGTCTGGGGATTCAGGCATTATGGATAGGATATGCTGCACACCTGGTCGCACGGTCTCTTGTGCAAACCGTGTTGGCTCGGAAACATGTTTTCAGGATGATCTGACCCTTTTTATTTTTTCTCAGGTGTTTTTATATCAGGAGTACCCCCTGATGCGGGAGAAGGCGGAGGTATGGGAACGGCCTTTTTATCCTCCTTTTTGGATAACTCGGGAGAAATGATCTGCCCGCTTATACGTACGGTAGGCTCTATGGATAGCTGATCCGAATGCAGTTCTCCGGTAAAAATGCATTTGTCCCGTAACGAGGCAAGTTCCGAAACCCTTAATATCCCGTCAAAACTGCCACTGATGTCCACACATTTGCATTCGGCCTCCCCGGTACATTTACCGGTTTCTCCAATAACCAGTTTTCCTTCCGTTTGGATTTTACCGTCAAGAAAGCCGTCAATACGGATGTCGTGCTGGGTAGTTATGTTTCCTACAATTTTGGTATTGCCGCATATGCGGGTGACGTTGTTCAATTGAGCTGAGCTGTTTTCTTTATCTATAGCCATAATCGTTTTTTTTCGAAAACAAATATAACATATTATTTATTGTTCCCCATTACTGACAATGCTTTTTGCAATTGAAAGTCATCCCTGATCATGCTTCTGAGCCTTCCTTCCTGAAGGTAGTAACGGCAGGCTATCTCTTCTTCCAGCAAGGGTTGGATCTCATGGCGGTAATGGTACAGATCCCTTGCTTTTTCTGTTGAAAGGGCATTTATTAAAGCGGTTATTTCATTTTGAATTAATTCGTCATAGCCTTCTGCTTCTGCGGTTTTTGTGAATGTTTCCAACAGGATCTCTGTGGAACTTCGATCGTCAAATTCCCTGGCTGCAGTAATTTTTACAAAATCATCATAATCTTCCTGTGACAAATAAAACGAGTCTGCCGCCAGGATTGAATCATGTTTTGTGTAATAAAGCAATGAATATTCATGCAGGTAGTCCCGGGCCACCAGTTCCATGGCAATCCGGCTGTACATAGGTAAGGGAACCGGATAATCGGGAACAATCCCTCCTTCTTCATTTTTACCGGGTGACCCGTCCCCGTTCCTGTGTTCATAGTCCAGTGCCTGTACACACCGTCCGCTGGGAATATAATATTTGGCGGTGGTAATTTTCAGATTGGCGTTGTAACTCAAAGGCCTGATGGTCTGTACCAGTCCTTTTCCAAAGGTTTTTTCTCCTACTATCACCCCTCTTTTCAGGTCCTGAACGGCTCCTGCCACTATTTCGGATGAGGAAGCCGAGTGGTTGTTGACCAAAACAGCCAGGGAAGTTTCTGTATCCAGCGGTTCTTCTTTCGTATAATATTCTACATCAAACCGTTCTATCCTGCCTTTGGCAGATACCACCATGGTGTTCCTGGGCAGAAAAACGGAAAGTAGTTTAACGGCCTCATCCATCAGTCCTCCGCCGTTCCCTCTCAGATCCAGCACTATGCCCTTAACGGGATGATCCTCTTTCATTCTCCTGAGGGCTTTTCTCACGTCTGCAGCCCCGCCCTGTGTAAACCCGGTCATCCGGATATAGGCTATACTGTCTTGGATCATACAGGCCAGCCCCACATCGGAAATGTGCACTTTTTCACGCATTACCTTTATGGACAAGGTATCTCCGCTTTTGAGTTTTTTTACTAAAAATTTCACTTCGGTTCCGGGAGTCCCTTTCATAAGCGAACTGCATGTGTCGGCACTCAGGTCGGCTACCGGTTGGCCATCTATGGCAATAATGATGTCCCCCGCAATCAGACCTGCTTTTACCGCCGGAGATCCGGCATACGGTTCGGACACCATCACACCTTCACCAGGTTGTTTTTTGATCAATGCACCTACTCCACCGTAACTACCTGTAGTCATCATCTCTATGGATTCATTCTCTTCTTCGGGAATGAATTCCGTATAGGGATCCATTGTGGAGAGCATGGCTCGAATCCCGGTATAAACCAGGTCATCCAAAGCTACGGAGTCTACATAATAGAGCGATATTTCCCGCAACAGGGAATGAAAAATGTCCAGGCTTTTGGAAGTGTTGAAATCGGCACTCTGGGCATTGGCCAGAAGGGGCAAGAGGAGTGCAAGAAGTATCGCTTTGAGTTTCATTGTTATAAATTCTTAATTTGACAAAATTACTACAATTCTTCTATCTTTGGGTATGGAATTGATTTTCGCCACGGGCAACGTACATAAATGTGATGAAGCCCGCACCATACTCGGACCTTCTGTTTCAATAATTATGCCGTCAACACTCGGGTTTTCCGGAAAGGTCCCGGAAACAGGCACGACTTTAAAGGAAAATGCCCTGCAAAAAGCAGTGTTTATCTGGGAAAAATTCCGTGCTCCATGCTTTGCCGATGACACAGGGCTGGAAGTGGACGCACTCAACGGGGCTCCGGGAGTATACTCGGCTCGTTATGCAGGAGAAGCCTGTTCTCCGTTGGAAAATGTCAAAAAATTGTTGCACCAATTGCAAAACACCTCGGTCAGGACAGCTCGTTTCCGTTGTGTTATTGCACTTATTCTGGATGGACAGCCTGAGTTCTTTGAAGGGATGGTTGAGGGAAAGATCATCCGCGAGCCCAAAGGTACGGGAGGGTTCGGATACGATCCCGTATTTGTACCGGATGGTTATGACAAAACGTTTGCCCAATTAATGGCAACAGAAAAAAACCTGATTTCGCACAGAAAACGCGCTCTCGAAAAAATGGTCTTGCTATTCAGATGATCACACCACTGACACTTATTGTACTAAACACCAGACCATACAGGGAAAGCAGCCTGTTGGTCAATGCCTACACAGATATCTGGGGTCGGGCCGACTTTGTAGTTAAAGACATACGAACCCAGCGTCAGAGGGCGGCAGCTTCCTTTTTCCATCCACTGAGCATACTGGAAGCACAGACGTATTACAGGTCGGGCAGGGAATTGCATCAATTGAAAGAATTTCAGAAAAAACACCTTTTGGAAGGACTCTGCAGCGATGTGCGTAAAAGCAGTATAAGCCTGTTCATAGGAGAATTTTTATACAAAACGGTCCGGGAATCGGAGAAAAATCCGGCCTTGTTCCAGTTTATGGAAGAAACCGTCCTGAACCTGGACAGTGCCGGCGAGGATCTGGCGGATATACACCTTTATTTTGCCACACTTTTAGGCAGGTACCTTGGCTATGAACCGGCTCTGGAAACCTACTCCCCGGAAAGGCCTTTTTTTCATATGAAGGATGCCTGTTTCCGGGAAACTCCCGACACTTGCTTTGCGGCTTTTGACAGGGAGGATTCCGCCTTGATGCAGAAGATCCTGTCCTGTGCTTCGCGGGAGAAAGTCCCGTTGTTTTGCTCCGGTACGCGCCGGAATCATTTCCTGAACAGCCTGATAGCCTATTACGGTTACCACATGGGGAAAAGCCCCGAGATAAAATCCCTGGATGTGTTGCATCAGGTTTTTCTTTAGTAACTTTGCCCTCGCATGTCACTGATCAACACCGTTTATAAGCTCTACAACAAAAGACTCCTGACAGAACTGGATTATTCTTCACGGGATCCTTTCCCATTCCAGGAAGCTACTTTTCGTTACCTGACTGAACGCGCTACGAATACTGTTTTCGGGAAAGATCATAAAATGGCTGAGATCAAAAACATAGATGAATTTCAGCAGAGAATCCCCCTGTATTCGTACAACCAGATTGAACCGTATATTCAACGTAATTTGAAAGGAGAGGAAAACGTCCTTTGGGACAGGCCCGTACAATGGTTTGCATTGTCCAGCGGCACCTCTTCCGCAAAATCCAAGTTTATTCCTATGAACAGGGAAAACCTGCAGTTTTGCCATTACAAAGGCATGTTAACCATTCTTTCTTCGTATGTAAGGACGTTCCCAAAATCACGCCTGTTCATGGGCAAATCACTCACTCTGGGGGGGAACAGACACATAGATAAAAGCATAGACACCTCCTGTTGCTACGGAGACCTCTCGGCCTTTTTGCTTATAAACACACCCCTTTTGGCACGCATGTTTACCACCCCCACCAAGAAGATCGGGCTGATCCCGGACTTTGAGTACAAAATCGAACAGGTAAGCAAGCTCATTGCCCGTCAAAACCTGGTAAGTTTTTCCGGAGTACCTTCATGGAACCTCATATTAATGCGCAAAGTGCTGGAGATCACGGGGAAAAGCAATCTTAATGAACTGTGGCCCAATATGGAGCTTTTCATGCACGGCGGTGTAAGTTTTGAGCCCTACCGGGTCCATTACAAAACACTGTTCCCTTCTCCGAACATGCATTACCTGGAAACATACAACGCCTCCGAAGGTTTTTTTGCCTTCCAGACAGACCTGAACGATCCGGGATTGCAATTGCTTCCCAATGTGAGTGTGTTTTACGAATTTATTCCCCTGGACAAACTTGAGGCCGCACAAAACAGTTCGTATACCCGGTTCCTTACGCTGGACAATGTGGAAAAGGACAAACCTTACGCCATGGTCATTTCCACCAATTCCGGTTTGTGGCGCTATTTGATAGGAGATACAGTCCGTTTCACCGGCCTATACCCGCACAAGATCCGGATTACCGGCCGTACAAAGCTGTTTATTAACACTTTTGGCGAAGAGTTAATGATAGAGAACGCAGAACGTGCACTGGCACATACCTGTGATGTAACGGGAGCCAGCGTCCACGAATATACGGTAGCCCCGATATTCATGGATACTCAAAAGAAAGGCGCACACCAATGGCTTATAGAATTTGAATCCATGCCGGAGGATCTGGAAGAATTCACACGGATCCTGGACAGGTCCCTGATGGATCAGAATTCCGATTATGAAGCCAAACGGCTGGATACCGGAACCATGGACATCCCACAGGTAAATAGTATGAAAAAAGGAAGCTTTTACCGGTGGATGGCACTTAACAACAAGCTGGGGGGACAAAATAAAGTGCCCCGGCTTTGGAGTACCCGCCAATACGCGGAAAATCTGTTGAAAATCAATGAAGGATTGTGATATCATTGATACCTTTCGTTACCAGGCAAAAAACACACAAGTGTATGCCCGTTACCTGGATCTGCTTGGTATAGATCCTCTGCAGGTAAAATCTCCGTCCGTTATACCTTTTCTTCCCATCCGGTTTTTCAAAACCCACGATGTATACAACGGCCTGAAACCTGCCCGGGAAGTTTTCACAAGCTCGGCAACTACCGGCATGATCCCTTCCCGCCACCCGGTAGACAGACTGGAACGTTATGCGAAAAACGTACTTGAGATCTTCCGTTACTTTTACGGGGATCCTTCACAATATGCCATCCTGGCCCTGCTCCCTTCTTACCTGGAAAGAAAAGGGTCTTCGTTGGTATATATGATGCAGGTTCTCATGGATCAGACAAACACATCCAAAGACGGTTTTTATCTTTACAACAGGCAGGCCCTGTATGAACGCCTTCTTGCACTGGCTGCTGAAAATAAGCCCGTCTGGCTTCTGGGGGTCAGTTTTGCCTTGCTTGATTTTGCCAGGGAATTTACCGTAACCCATCCCGGCCTGACAGTAGTGGAAACGGGAGGCATGAAAGGAAGGGGAACCGAGTTTACCCGCCAGGTACTTCATCGGCGCTTAAAGGAAGGCTTCCCGCAAAGTCCCCTCCATAGTGAATACGGGATGGCCGAGTTGTTTTCCCAGGCATATTCCTGCGGGGAAGATTATTTTTTCCGCTGTCCGCCGGGTATGCAGGTAAAGATCCGGAACCTCCAGGATCCTTTCATGGAAGAGCCCGACGGTTACCGGGGCGGTATTAATATCATTGACCTGGCAAACCGCCATTCCTGCTCATTCATAGAAACGGAGGACCTGGGATTCCGTCTCTCTGACGGACGCTTCCAGGTCCTGGGAAGGATCCCTAACGCCGAACGCCGGGGATGCAATATGCTTATTGATACTTACTGAACAATTCTTCTATCATGGCACTATATTTATCTGCCAGCTCCTGGTCTTTGTTAGCTTTCAGAATATCATTCACATGCACAAACGTGCTGATTGCCGATTCAGCATCTGTGGAAGACAGGAATCCTTCCCTGTAAGGACTCAGGAAGTACTCTATGGCCAAATAGGTTTCATCCAGGAAAGGAACCGCCAGAGCCCTGGCTTTTTCAGGTTTCTCCAGGTAATAATACAATTCTATGGCTTCCATAACCCCCACTTCGTTCAGGGAAGGCTGCACAAAATAATTCAACGGATACTGTTTCATAACCTCAAACCCCTTATCAATAACAGCTTCCGCCTTTTCCGGCTTTCCTTCCAGGATCAACGCCTTGGCCACTTGCGTATACATGTGCCTGATAGCCTGCTGTACCAGGTATAGGTATGTTACGTGGTAATCCAGCAATACATCGGGCTGGTCCATCCGTCCCCATCTATACACGTCCATAAGCAATATATAAAGTTTATCCGTATCCATATAAGGCACTTCACCGCTCAACGAGTCCACTTTAAAAGGCATTAGTTTATAAGCCATACCGTCAAAACGCAAATAATCCCGGATCCCTATGTTCAGGTCTCCACCCTTGGAAACCATATAAATGGGTCTGTCCCACTGGTAATTGGCCAGCAAGTCCAGGAACATCATTTCCACTTTCATAAGTGTATGTTTGTTTTCGGGAATATCCAGATCCATATACTCCGGGATTAGGTGTGCGTCTTTGGGAGCAACGATCCCGCTAGCCAAAACATTCTCTTTATTGACCGGGATACGTAATTTACGTGCCGGCAGATAATTGATCATCGTGCCGTCTGCCAGCTGGATTTTGGCCCTGGGATTACCCATTACACTTACGGCCTGTATGGCAGAGACCCTGTCGGTAACCCTTTCGTAAACCGGTAATATTTCGTTAGTGCCGTACAGATACGATTCACGGGGAATGGAAAATACCAGTGGGGCCGATTCATAGGTTCTCCATTGCATCTGATCAATATACCAGTCGGTCCCCAGCAAAGAAGTGTTCAATACCCTTACATCGGTACGGATCCCCTCCACTTCCTGAGCATACCATAACGGAAATGTGTCGTTGTCTCCGTGGGTCACGATGATGGCATTCTGATCTTCGTCACATGTATTCAGAAAATTGTATGCAAAATCCCGGGCCGTATAACGACCGCTGCGGTCATGATCGTCCCAGTTCTGAGCCAGCATTTGGAATGGAACGAACAAACACAGGACGGAAGCCAGAGTCCCGGCAATTGTCTGGGGAAGCTTTTTGCGTAATACATGGAACAACGCCATCACACCCAGACCTACCCATATAGAAAATGCATAAAACGACCCGGCATAAGCATAATCCCGTTCACGGGGCTGGTACGGTGGCTGATTCAGGTAAACGACAACGGCCAGTCCGGTCAGGAAAAACAACAAAAAAGTGATCCAGGCGTTGCGTTTGTCTTTAGATACCTGATATACCAAACCCATTATGCCCAGTAAAAGGGGCAATAAATAATAATGGTTTTTGCCTTTGTTGTTTTTAAGCATTTCCGGAGCAATATCCTGATTCCCCAGACGCGCCCTGTCCAGAAACCCGATGCCGCTTTCCCAGTTGCCCCGTATAGGGTCTCCCGGGATAGTCCCCTGTATATCGTTCTGGCGCCCGGCAAAATTCCACATGAAATAACGCCAATACATGTAGTTTACCTGGTAATCAAAAAAGAAGAGCAGGTTGTTCCCAAAAGAAGGCATGTTTTTCCCTTCCGAGTTGAGTTTTCCGCTGCCCGAGTTGTATGAGTCGTAAAACGAGGCATGCGTTTCCCGTTTGCTCCACATACGGGGAAAGAACATTTTATCCGAGTCTTTGTATACAGGGACTTCAGGACCTTTTACCCGTGCATAGCGGTCGTCCAGTTTTACCGTTTGTTTTGTGGGTTTCCATGTATCGTAAGGAGAATTGTAAATCCCGTCATATATCAGGGGGGAAGATCCGTACTGCTCCCGCGCCAGGTAACGCCCCAGGGCAAAAGGATTATCAGGCTGGTTTTCGTTGGTGGGTGTGTTGGCACTCGAGCGGATCACCACCATGGCAAAAGACGAGTATCCTATGACGATCACTGCCAGACAGAGGAGTATGGTGTTCCATAGTACTTTGCCTTTTTTGTACGTGGCCATTACACCCCAGAACAAGGCACCTGTCAGCAGCAGTACAAAGAACAACATCCCGGTATTGAAAGGCAACCCAAAAACATTGACAAACAACATATCAAACCATCCTGAGATCCTGGGAAGCCAGGGGATGACCCCGTAAAGTATAAACACAATGATCACCACGGAAACCAGAAGTGTTTTTATGGCTCCTTTCCAGGTAAAGGGATACTTTTTGTAAAAATAAATAAAGACCAAAGCCGGGATAGTGAGCAGGTTAAGCAAGTGAACCCCTATGGAAAGTCCCATCAAATAGGCTATCAGTACGATCCACCTGTTTGCATGGGGCCGGTCGGCATTTTCTTCCCATTTAAGCATGGCCCAGAAAACGGCAGCTGTAAAAAGGGAAGACATGCCGTACACCTCTGCTTCAACGGCAGAAAACCATGCTGTATCCGAAAAGGAATAGACCAGCGATCCTACTGCAGCAGCCCCCCATATTGCAATGGCGTTCCCTGTTTTCAGAGGGATTTCCTGTACTTCCAGCAACCTCCTTCCAAGGTGAGAGATGGTCCAGTACAGGAACAGTACGCAAAAAGAAGATGCCAACGCACTCATGGCGTTGATAAGCATGGCAGCTTGCTGGTTGCTCCCGAACATGGAAAACAACCTGCCAAAAAGCTGGTAAGTGGGGTTGCCCGGAGGGTGACCTACTTCCAGTTTATAGGAAGAAGCAATAAATTCACCGCAATCCCAGAAACTGGCTGTCGGTTCTATGGTTGCCAGATACACGGCGGCTGATATGGCAAAGACCACCCATCCAATCAGGAGGTCCGTTCTTTTAAATGTCCTTGTTTCCATACAACAAATGTAGGCTATTTTTTTTACCTTTACCGTTGATTTTGCTTGAAAATTATGGATTACATTGTATTGGGACTCGTTGTTTGTTTTTGTTTTATTCTCATTTATACACGAGCACCCCTTGCCTTGTTGCTGACGGGGTGTTTCCGATACAATATTTCCACGGAAAACGAAGAACAGGGAAACATCAGGTTTTCCCGTAACATTCTTTGTTTCTTCATCATGGCCGTTTTCTCTTTTTTCATTTCTTTCCATGACCAATTGCTCATCCCGTTGCCCGTCCCTTTACAAGGCCTGTCAGGACCCCTTGTGTTTGGTGCAGTTATGGGTATTTTTTGCATTTGGTTTTTGTTTAAAGTGCTTATTATAAGAATTATAGGATGGATCGTCGATGCTCCGGCTTTTATGAATTTTTTAGGTCGCACCGGACAGGATTTTTGTATTCTTACCGGATTTGTCTTTATTCCATTTCTGGTACTCTTTGGTTCTCTTAATAGTCTCTCGGGCAAGGCTGTTATCATTACGGCGGCCTTGATCATCGCTACCGGTTATGTTACCTATGTCTTACGTTGTATAAGGATTTTTCTTGCAGCCGGTTTTTCGCTTTTTTTCTGGATTTTGTATCTTTGCACCCTTGAACTGGTACCCTTCGGAGTATTAATTCATTATGTTGCGGGGATATGACAATGAAAATCAAGAATATACTAATTTCACAGCCAACACCAAACGGATGTTCCCCCTATGTAGAAGTCATCGATAAATTTGGTCTGTCCATAGATTTTATTCCTTTTATACGTGTTGAAGGATTGTCTGCAAAAGATTTCCGAACACAAAGGGTGTCTATCCCGGACCATACCGCCGTGGTTTTTACATCCCGTTCTGCCATCGACTCCTTCTTTCATTTATGTGAAGAATTACGCATTACCATTCCTGAAACCCTGAAATATTTCTGTATGACGGAGGCCGTTGCGTTTTACCTTCAGAAATATATCGTTTACCGGAAAAGAAAAATTTTCTTTGGAAAGGGAAATATTCCTTCCCTTCTGGAAGCCATCGGCCCAAAACATAAGAATGAAAAATTTCTGCTAACCCTTGCCGATTGCTATAAGCCGGAACTTCCACATACCTTTGAGAAAGCCGGCCTGAAATTTACCAAAGCAATACTAACCCGGACCAAGATGGAAGATCTGTCCACGGTCGATCTCAAAAAATATCAGATGATGGTATTTTATTCTCCTGCCGATGTGCGTTCGTTGATGGAAAATTTTCCGGATTTTAAACAAAACAGTATTTTGTTCGGAACTTTTGGCAACGCTACGGCACTGGCTCTTAAAGAAGCCAGCCTGCAATCCTGCTTTGAAGCTCCCACAAAGGAAGCACCTTCCATTGCCCAGGCATTGATGCTCTATCTGGATAAGAACAAATGATCATGAAGCGGACTCTTGGTCTGTTTACCGTTATTCTTTTGGCTATAGCGATCCTGTCCTGCCAAAAAAATTACAACCATTACCGGGAACTGGTATACGGCAAATGGGATCTTGTTGCTGTTGACGGGGAAACACCCGCCCTAAGCGAGCAGTTGTATTTCAAAACCAGCACGGCGGTAACCCTTACTGTTGAAGGACAGTCTTATGACGGGGAGTACCAGTTTTACTGCAATATACTGACTACTTACTTTGAAAATAATCAGAATCTGTTTCAGGAATGGCGCGTAGAAACCATGAAAGATTCCCTGATGCGTGCTGTCATTGAACTTCGTGAAGTGAACGGAGACACCCTGGAAGTGACGGGAACCCTTCTGGAATATTCAAAACTTCCGTGATGAACAATGGAATATCTTATACGTTTGCCAAAAAGATGCGTCTTTCTTCAAAGAAAGATATTGACTCCCTGTTTACAGGGGCAAATTCTTTTACAAACAGTCCGTTCCGTGTGTTTTACCGGATTGTTAAACAGGAAGATAACAACTCGTCTCCCTGCAGCCTGGTAATTAGCGTTCCCAAAAAGCATCTGAGATCGGCCGTTAAGAGAAACCTGGTAAAACGACGTGTCCGGGAAGCCTTTCGGCTCAATTATCCGAAACTGCTTGGTCCTGTATTGGAAAACAAAGGAATAAGACTCCTGTTTTTATGTTTATATTTGCCCTATGAAGTCTATCCCTACCGCAAACTGGAGGCAAAAATGCAGTCACTTCTGGAACGTTTTGCTCAAATACCTGAAGAAGGGATTGATCTTTCCATTGGTCCTGTTGATTAAATGTTATCAGATATGCATATCTCCCTTTACACCTCCTTCCTGCCGGTTCACTCCCACTTGTTCCCAATATGCTCTTGAAGCCATACGCAAGCACGGTCCCCTGAAAGGTTCGTATCTTGCTGTCTGGCGTTTTTTCAGGTGCAACCCCTGGGGCGGAAGCGGTTATGACCCTGTTCCCTGATCTTTCAGGTATTCCTTTAATTTTTCGGCCGTTTTTACCGGGATCACCCCGGAGAGTTCCTGCTGTGTTGCCCCGGCTATACGTTTAACACTTCCAAAGCGTTCCAACAGTTTTTCCATGGTACGGGGACCGATCCCGGGAACATCCAAAAGAACCGAACGGGCAAAACCTGCACTTCTTTTTCCCCTGTGAAACGTTATGCCAAAACGATGGGCTTCATTCCGCAAATGCATAAGGAGCCTCAGGGAAGAGGAGTTCTTATCCAGAAACAAAGGTGTGTTGTCTCCAGGCAAATAGATTTCTTCCAATCTCTTGGCCAGTCCTATAACCGTGATAGAAGGTATGAGTTTCAATTCATTTAAAACTGAAAAAGCTGCCGATAGTTGTCCCTTTCCTCCGTCTATGACCACCAGTTGCGGCAACGGCTCGTTTTCACGTAACAAACGTTGGTAGCGCCGTGTGAGGACTTCTTTCATGGACGCAAAATCATCGGGTCCTTCAACGGTTTTTATTGAAAAATGCCGGTAATCTTTTTTACTGGGAATAGCGTTTTTAAAAACAACACAGGCAGCTACGGGATTGGACCCCTGCAGGTTGGAGTTGTCAAAACATTCTATATGAACAGGCAGGGCCTTCATATTCAGATCTTTTTGCAGTTTTTCCAGCACTTGACGTGTTTTTACGTCGCGGCTCCTTCCCTTATCCCGGGCTTCCAGGAGAAGAACCTGCTCTGTTTTATAATTCTGGGCATTGCGAAGACTTAAAGTGACAAGCTTCTTTTTATCTCCTTTCTGGGGCACATACACACGGTTATCGCCGGGAACGGCCTCGGGAAGGAAAGGCACCAGGATCTCCCGGGAAAGCATCCCGGTTTGTTCTTTCATCTCGGCAAGAAAAAGGCTCAGGAGCGTTTCCCGGTTTTCTTCTATTTGTAATTTGTACTTAACATTCCGGGACTGAATAACGGCACCTTCGGAAACCCGCATAAAATTGCCGAATGCCATAGAAGACTCATAATCTGTCAACAGGCTGAACACATCAACATTGGATATGCGGGGGCTGACAATGACCGATTTATTCTGATAACGAGTAAGGGCTTCCCATTGCTCTTTGTATTTTTGTGCCTGTTCAAAATTAAGGGTCGCTACGGCGTCTTTCATTTGCTCTTCTAGTAGGTTCCTGACAGAAGTAATGTCTCCCTTAAGAATTTTTATTGCATCATGGATATATTGTCCATAAATTTCCTCTGTTTCTTCGCCTACACAGGGAGCTTTACACCGCCCTATGTGGAATTGCAGGCATTCACGATAGCGTCCGGCAGCGATTGCCTTAGGAGTAAGCACAAGGGAACAGGTACGCAAAGGGTACAAATTATGGATAAGTTGCAGGAGTTGTCTGCAATAATAAGTGCTTGTATACGGCCCAAAGTAAAGGGATTTGTCCCTGACCACCGTCCTGGTTTGCATGATCCGTGGAAAAATTTCGTTTTTTACACATATCCAGGGAAATGTTTTATCATCTTTCAGCAGGATATTGTACCTGGGTTGCATAGATTTGATCAGGTTGTTTTCCAGTAAAAGCGCATCACTTTCCGTTTCTACTAAGGTATATTCCAGGGAAATTGCCTGACTGACCATTCGTTGTGTCTTAACAGACAATTGTTTCCCCTGTGTAAAATATTGAGAAACCCTCTTCTTCAGGTCTTTGGCTTTGCCTACATAAACTACCGTTCCGTTTTTGTCCAGAAAACGGTACACGCCGCATTGATGGGGCAACAACGTCAATTGGTCGTTAATATGAGCCATAACATTGTAAAAATACATATATTTGCCAAACCGTTTATGAAAAAACTAATAGAAACCAAAGATCTGCGACAGGTCTTCGGGGAAAAATCGGTGGTAGGATTTTTTCTGGCACCGGCCCTTATGAAATTGATGAAGCTTGACAAGATCAACAAGCTTTATGACAAGGTGGCAGATTTTCAGGGACGTGAATGCCTGGAGGCCTTTCTGGCCGAAATGCGTATTACATATGAGATACCCGCCACAGATCTGGCAAACCTTCCCAAAGAGGGTCCTTTTATTACGGTGTCCAATCATGCCTACGGGGGACTGGACGGCATCATCCTGATGCATCTTCTCTCTGAAGAGAGGCCCGATCTGAAGGTTATCGTGAATTTTCTGCTGTCCCGAATAAAACCGTTGCAAAATTTCTTTTTACCGGTCAACGCTTTTGATAAAAACGTGTCCTCCCGCTCCAGCATCAAGGGGATCCGCCTTGCCAAAGAATGTTTGCAAAACGGAAATCCTTTGGGGCTTTTCCCTGCCGGTGAAGTATCTCACATAGGACCATCCGGGTTGGTTGAAGACCTTCCCTGGCACACGCCTATAGTCAAGTTTATTCAAAATGCAGGAGTACAGGTTGTCCCCATTTATTTTGAAGGCCATAATTCGGCCCGATTCATGAGGCGGGCAAAAATCCACCCCATGCTGCAAACCGCCAGTTTGCCGGCAGAAGTACTGAATAAAAAGGGACAACGCATTTCCATACGCATTGGAGCTCCCGTAAGCGTGGCAGAACAACAATGTTATGAAGATTATAAAGAACTGGGAGATTACCTGCGTGCCCGGACATATGCCCTGACGGCCAACATAGAAAAAGAAGATAAGTACAAAGATCTGGAACAGGCCACACCCATAGCTGTTGCCAAACAAAATGATTTGGCTGTTAGAGAGATCGAGCAACTGCCCTCCCGCAATTGTTTGTTTAGGATCAATAACTTTGCTGCTTATTTCGCTCCATATTCTTTAATCCCCAACCTGATGTACGAAATCGGAAGAAAACGGGAAGAAGCGTTCCGGTCTGTGGGTGAAGGCACGTATCAGCCCCTGGATCTGGATCCTTATGACCGCAATTACCACCATTTGATATTGTGGGATACAGAGAAAAAAACGATTGTAGGGGCCTACCGCATAGGAATGGGGGCTGAGTTGATGAAACGATTCGGGCCTGCCGGTTTTTACAACAAAACACTTTTTCAGTTTGACGAAAAATTTGAACCGGTTCTACGCCAGAGCCTTGAATTGGGAAGAGCTTTCATAAGTCATGAATATCGGTATGAGACCATCCCCATGATATTGCTGTTCAAGGGACTCTTCCACATCATGTTACGCAATGAAGAATACCGTTATTTTATTGGACCGGTCAGCATATCTTCCTGGTATCCAAAATTGTATCAATCCCTGATACAGAAATATATTCTGGAGCACCACTGCACCCCGGGTTATCACGACTGCGTACATCCCAGGTGCCCCTTTACCCCGGATTTCGGATTGGTCAATCCGGATGTGTTACTCCGTTACGTGCAGACCCCTGAGCAACTGGACCGTCTGCTAATGCACATGAGTAACCGGCAATACCGTCTTCCTTCGCTTATCAAACGGTATCTGAAACTGAACGCAAAAGTGGTTGTTTTCAATATTGACAAGGAATTTAATGATTCCCTTGACGGATTCATGGTTTGTGATGTAGAGGACGTTTCTAAAGAAGAATTGCTAATGGTAACCAAGGATATAACAGATCCTTCGGTAATCGAAAAACGCTTTGGAAGATCTCTCACAAGATAAGATTTTCATGGAAAAGGCCATGGAAGAGGCCCGTACGGCTTTCGCAAAAGACGAAATCCCCGTAGGTGCGGTCATTGTTTGCCGGGACAAGATCATTGCAAGGGCTCACAATCTGACGGAAACTTTAAACGACCCCACGGCTCATGCGGAAATGCAGGTCATAACATCGGCTTGTACTTATTTGGGTGGTAAATACCTGGATGAATGCACCCTGTATGTAACACTGGAACCGTGTGTTATGTGTGCAGGGGCCTGTGCGTGGGCTCAACTGGGCCGTTTGGTTTATGCAGCAACCGATCCCAAAAAGGGATACACACTTTTTTCAAATAGTATTCTTCACCCAAAAACAGAAGTATCAGCGGGTTTGCTCTCTGACCCGGCGGGACAGTTAATGAAAGATTTTTTTGCTGGGAAACGCTAATGTTATATCTTTGCAGCCTCCGATTGAGCTATGGTGTAATGGTAGCACTACAGATTTTGGTTCTGTCTGTCCAGGTTCGAATCCTGGTAGCTCAACAAAGGATGAGCTATGGTGTAATGGTAGCACTACAGATTCTGGCTCTGTCGGTCCAGGTTCGAGTCCTGGTAGCTCAACTTCTTATGTTTTTTCCTCATAAATTTAAACTATTAAATACAATCAGTTAATTTTGCCGCATGAATAAACTGATTGCATGTATTGTATTTGGTTGTCTTTTGTTGGGATCATATATTCCTGTCAACGGCCAGTATTACAAAACCGGTGAAGATCCGGCCCGGTTGAAATGGAATCAGTTACAAACCGGTCCTTTTAAGATTATATACCCCCGGGGTACGGATTCCCTGGCATTCCGCTATGCATGGTTGCTGGAACATGTCAGCCCTCATGTTATGAGCTCATTGCAGGCCGCCACGCCTTCCATTCCCGTGCTTCTGCATCCATACAACTTAAACAGCAATGGCATGGTTGTCTGGGCCCCAAAACGAATGGAACTGATAACCACGCCTCCGCCTTCAGGTTCCACGCACAACTGGGAAAAACAATTGGTTGTTCATGAAACCAGGCATGTAGCACAAATGCAACGGGCCGGTGAACATTTTTTCCGTGGTTTCAGGTTGTTCTTCGGACAGCAATCGGAAGGCGTGTCTGTTGGACTTTATTTTCCAAGATGGCTTCTGGAAGGAGATGCCGTTTTGACCGAAACCCTTTTGTCCGGGGCCGGACGCGGAAGGGAGGCTTCTTTTCTGATGCCGTACAAAGCCTATTTTTCCGAAAACACATTCTTTTCTTACGACAAATGGAAGTACGGTTCATTCCGTCATCATATTCCCGACTATTATGCACTGGGTTACATGAAAATATCCGTTGCCGCGCTAAACTCAGCAGAGGAAGCCCTCAGCCGTATTTTCACAGATATTACCAAGTATCCCTTCTGGCCTTTTATTTACGGAACTACCTTCAAAAAGAATTACGGTGCTTATTCCGTCAAATTGTGGGATCCTGCAGTGGATCATTATAATGCGATCTGGCAGCAGGAGGACGGGCTTAAAAATCCGGGGGATCAGGGAACACAGCTGAATCGCAGCGTGAAGGATTACGTTCGTTATGCCTCTCCCGCCATTGTATTGCAAGAAGACGGAACGGAAGATCTGTATGCTGTAAAATCTTCTTTGGCACAAACCTCCCGGATCATACGCTTTGACAGAAACAATCCTGAAAAGGAAAAAACTGTATGCCTGACAGGGAATATCAATGCTTCACTACACGCTTCCGGTCCTTACCTGTATTGGAGTGAAACGATAAGCGGATACCGGTGGGCTCATGAAAATTATTCCGTGATCATGAAATACAACGCGATTACAGGTCAAAAGCAACAACTTACCAATAAGACACGTTATTTCAATCCGGTACCTGGACCGGAGAACAAACTGCTTGCCGTTGCTTACTACAAACCCCGGGGAGGTTCACAAATGCACCTGTTGAATGCCATGACCGGAGAACTTCTGGAAGAATTTGAAATACCCAACGGTGAGCAAATTACCGAAATCGCATGGTTCAACAAAGACACCCTTATTGTGATGATAACTGGAGAAAACGGAACGGGAATATACAAAATGGACCGAAACTCCGGCCGTCAGACAATGATACTGCCTCCTGCCTTTCATTCCCTGGGCGGTTTGCGGTACGCAGCCGGTAGAATATACTTTAAAAGTGACCTGTTCCATAATACGGATAACATATACAGCATGAATGACGACGGTTCCGGTATTCGCCTGTTAACAAGGGCGCGTTTTGGCGCTTTTGACCCGTTACCTGTCGTGACTCCGTCGGGAACATACCTGTATTATACGAATTACACCTCCCGGGGATACCAGTTGACCCGGCTCCATCCGGACAGTCTGCAGAACGACCCGGTACATTTTACGGGCAAGAGCCCAGATCCGTTCATCTTGTCCGAATCCTCCCCGTTTAACATTGATACGGTTCGGGTTCCTGAAAACATATCTTACCCCGTTAAAAAATATAGCAAACTCCTGCATGCCTTCAGAATTCATTCCTGGATGCCTTTTTATTTCAATTACGACGAACTGGAGAATTTTACCTTTAAGGAATATTACCATTCTGTGGCGCCCGGTGCTACCATAATGTCACAGAACACCCTGGGAACACTTGTCTCTACCCTGGGGTATTCTTATCATAAAGGATTCCATGCCGGACACCTTAAGGTCAATTATTCAGGATGGCTGCCCATATTTACATTTCAAGCAGACGTAAACGACAAGTACCATACCCACACCTTTACCGCCCCTGAAAACGGACAATACAAATGGGAAAGTGATACATTGAAGACCCCCAGCCTTGAGTTTTCCCTGCGTTCTTATATTCCTTTTACTTTCAACAGTCACGGGTGGCAACGCGGGCTTGTGCCACAGGTAAGGTACAGTATATCCAACGACACATACAGGCATCCCGGGGAAGACAAAACAATTTTGAACCAAAGGTTCCGGGCAGGCATACAGTATTACCAGATGATGAACCGTGCACACAGGGACATTTTTCCCCGCCTGGGATTCGGATTGAACTTCCAAACCTCGTTTTCCCCGGGATCTGCTGCTCTTTTTACTCACATCGTGTACATGCAGGCTTACGGTTACCTTCCTGGTATCCTCAGGAACCAGGCACTCAAATGGAGCCTAGGCTGGCAGGAGCAGAAGGACAAAGACCGATTCTTCTACCTGGAAACGTTCATGCCGGCCCCCCGCGGTCTGGATGATCGTATCCTGGCCCCAAAAACATTTTCTGCATCAGTGGATTATGCCATCCCGGTCTGGATTGGAGATCCTTCCATTCCCAATGTCATATACATAAAACGGCTTCAAGTCATTCCTTTTGCAGATTACATGCAAACACAACAAAGGAACGGGAGTAAAAGCGCATACTGGTCCGTAGGGACCGATCTTCTTATGGATTTTCATTTGTTCAGGATAGGCGTTATGCTGTCGGCCGGGGTTCGCTATGCCTTTACCTGTGAAAACAAACACCGTTTTGAATTTTTAGTTTCATTCCCTGCCTTTTATTGATCATCTATGAAATTTCTACGATTTTTCTCTCCATATGAATGGTTCCTGCTGACAACCATAACAGTTCTGAATTTTGTTGTCTTTTTTGTAACCGGCCAATGGGATACATTATCTGCCATTGCAACTGTTTCGGGAGTCTTGTGTGTTGTTCTTGTGGCAAAAGGACATATTTCCAACTATCTCTTTGGCCTTATACAGGTCAGCCTGTATACTTACATTTCCTGGGGTGTGGGTTACTGGGGAGAAGTAGCCCTTAACGGCTTGTATTACGTTCCCATGCAGTTCATCGGATTTTTCATGTGGAGAAACCGAACCCGGGAAGGAAGCCGGACCCGTGTAAAAGCCAAAAATCTGACCAACCGTCAACGCATCTGGCTTTTTGTAATTTGTGCTGTATTGATCACAGGAGGCGGACTTGTGCTGAAACATTATAACGACCCTGCTCCTTTCCTGGATTCCACCACTACCTTTTTATCCATAGTGGCCATGTACCTTATGGTCAAAACGTATTCCGAACAATGGTATTTATGGATCACGGTAAATGTTTCTACCATTATCATGTGGGGGATGGCTTTCATCCGTGAAGGTGATGCCGGCCATTTGATCATTGCGTCCATGTGGTGCGTCTATCTGCTCAATTCCGTTCACGGACTTATTATCTGGAGTAATGCTGCCAAATCGTCTTCGCTGACAAATTGACATACTTTGTGCCGTGGCATTGATTTTGCGTTAGCATGATTCGTTCAATGAAAACGCTAAAATCAATAATAAAAATCATTTAAAACTTTAAGAAAGATGAAAATCAAACCTTTAGCAGATCGAGTAGTCGTTCAGCCGCAAGAAGCGGAAACCAAGACAGCTTCGGGCCTTTACATTCCCGACACCGCAAAAGAAAAACCCCAGCGTGGAAAAATCGTAGCAGTAGGCAGCGGAAAAAAAGATGAGCCTATGGAATTGAAAGAAGGTGACATGGTTTTGTACGGTAAATATGCCGGAACCGAGATCAATGTTGACAACGAAGAATACCTTATCATGCGTCAATCGGACGTTTTAGCCATTATCTAAAAAATTAACCCTGTAAAAAAACAAATCATTATGGCAAAAGAAATCAAATACAATATTGAAGCCCGCTCCCTCATGAAAGAAGGGGTTGATGCTTTAGCCAATGCAGTAAAAGTAACTTTAGGTCCTAAAGGACGTAATGTGGTTATTGATAAAAAATACGGAGCTCCCCAGATCACCAAGGATGGTGTTACCGTGGCAAAAGAGATAGAACTGGAAGAACCGTTTGCCAATATGGGAGCCCAGATCGTAAAGGAAGTGGCGTCCAAGACCAACGACCAGGCCGGAGACGGTACAACTACCGCAACTATACTGGCACAGTCCATTATTAACGTAGGTCTGAAAAACGTTACGGCCGGCGCCAATCCCATGAATCTGAAACACGGTATAGACAAAGCCGTCAATTCTGTTGTTGCCAGCCTTAAAAAACAAAGTCAGCAGGTGGGCGATGACCTGTCTAAGATTGAACAGGTTGCCTCCGTCTCGGCAAACAACGACCATACCATCGGCAAACTGATCGCCGAGGCCATGGGGAAAGTCAAGAAAGAAGGCGTGGTAACTGTGGAAGAAGCCAAAGGCACCGAAACGGAAGTGAAGGTGGTCGAAGGGATGCAGTTTGACCGCGGGTACATCTCGGCATATTTCATTACCAATTCAGAGAAAATGGAAGCCGTCCTGGAAAACCCGCAAGTGCTGATCACAGACAAGAAGATCTCGACCATGAAAGATCTGATGCCCCTGTTGGAACCCGTTGCACAAAACGGCCGTTCCCTGCTTATCATTGCCGAGGATGTGGACGGTGAAGCTTTGGCCACTTTGGTGGTTAACCGCCTGCGCGGCACCCTGAAGATCGCTGCCGTAAAAGCACCCGGATTCGGAGACCGCAGAAAAGAAATGCTGGAAGACATTGCCATTCTGACCGGAGGTACTGTGATCACCGAAGATAAAGGCATCCGCCTGGAATCTGCCACCCTTGATATGCTGGGATCAGCAGAAAAAGTGGTTATTGACAAAGAAAATACTACCATCGTAAACGGCGGCGGCGAAAAGAAAGCCATTGACCAGCGTGTTGCCCAGATCCGTAAACAAATGGACATTACCACAAGCGATTACGATAAGGAAAAACTCCAGGAACGTCTTGCCAAACTTTCCGGTGGTGTGGCCGTACTTTATGTCGGAGCCGCATCCGAATTAGAAATGAAATCAAAGAAAGATCTGGTGGAAGATGCCCTGAATGCTACACGTGCCGCCATTGAAGAAGGCTTTGTACCCGGTGGAGGTGTTGCTTACATTCGCGCCATTGAAGACTTGAAAAAGCTCAAAACGAAAAATGAAGACGAGGCTACCGGTGTAGCTATCGTTGCACGTGCCATTGAAGAACCTTTGCGCATGATCGTTGAAAATGCCGGACAGGAAGGCAGTATTGTGGTACAAAAAGTCCGTGAAGGAAAAGAAGACTTCGGATACAATGCCTGGACCAACGCTTACGAAAACCTGTTTGCTTCCGGTGTAATAGATCCTACAAAAGTAGCCCGCGTGGCTTTGGAAAACGCAGGATCCGTAGCAGGCATGTTCCTGACCACCGAATGCGTTCTTGCAGAAAAGAAAGAAGAGAATCCCCCTATGCCGGCACCTAATCCCGGAATGGGCGGAATGATGTAATAATCAAATTATTATAAGCGTCATGAACACGGGGTGCATTGCTTCCCGTGTTCTTTTTTTTGTGTATCTTCGTTTTATGAAGAATATACGCCTGCTGCCCTGGCTTACTCTTCTTCTGGCGGGTTGTCAGAGCCGTACCGCGGAAACGCCGCGGATCATGGCCCAGGTTTTTGACCGGCCGGCAAGCTTATGGGAAGAAAGACTTCCTTTAGGTAACGGAAGACTTGGGGCTATGCCGGACGGGGGTATAGCTACGGAAAACGTCATTCTGAACGAGATTTCACTCTGGTCAGGATCCCCGGCAAACGATCTGCGACCGGGTATTCATCGTGTTGTGCCTGCGGTCAGGGAATTATTGTACAAAGAACAGATTCCCCAGGCTCAGGAAATAATGTACCGTTTTTTCACCTCACGCACCAGGGGTTCCGAAGGAAGCAACGGAGCCGGTAATACTTTCGGGAGTTACCAGGTCCTGGGTTCTCTGTCACTGGATTTCACCTACGACGCCCCCGTCTCTGCGGCTACCGACTATTTGAGAATGCTTGACATTGCCACTGCCACTTCATTTACATCTTTCAACCTGGAAGGAGTTACTTATACCCGTGAATGTTTTACATCCCTGCCGGACGATGTCATCATTATGCACCTGACTGCATCGCAGCCTGGGGCTCTTCATTTCAAGGCTACATTACAGCGCCCGGAACATGCGCATGTACGGCTTTCCGACAGTACCCTGATACTGGAAGGATCCCTGGTCTCAGCACAGGATACCGTTGCCGGAATGCGGTACTACACCCGTCTGGATATTATCCCTGAAGCTCCCGGGCGATTAAGTTTTTCTGACAATGCCATAATCCTGAAAAATGCCACCCGTGCCAATATCATCCTTTCGGCATCAACGGATTTCATGGTGGACTCCATGTGCCTAAGGCCGGATTCCACGTTTATACTTCATGCCGATTCCCTGGCATACCGGGCCTCTTTAAAAGAATATCCCCAGCTGAAAAAAGATCATATTGATGCCTACCAGCATTACTATCACAGGGTGGACCTGCAGCTTCCGGATTCTTCAGATCTGTATTTTCAAATGGGCAGGTACCTGCTTATGGCTTCCACACGCCCCGGATCGCTCCCTCCCAATTTGCAGGGTCTGTGGACACCTCACATTCAAACACCCTGGAACGGCGCGTATGATCTGAACATGCATCTTCAAATGAATTTCTGGCCCGCATTAAGTACCAATTTAGCCGAGTTTCATCAGCCGCTTGTGGATTTTACGACCTGGCTGTCGAAAAAGGGAAAGCAAACGGCTGCCGAATATTACAATGCCCCGGGATGGGCGGTTCATGCCCGAACCAATCCCTGGGGCTATACCGCTCCCGGACATAATACCGCATGGAGTTCGTATAATACGGGAGGAGGCTGGTTGTGCGCTCCGTTATGGGATCATTATCTCTACACCCGGGATATTGATTACCTGGGTTCCGTATATCCCGTGATGAAAGAAGCCGCCCGTTTTTACCTGACCACCCTAATGGAGGATCCTGTATACGGATGGCTTGTTCCGGTTCCTTCCATGTCTTACGGGAACACTTATTACACCAGGGAAAATAACGGATCCGGGCAATTGTCTGTTCCGTTGTTTCTTTGTATGGGATCTACGGCAGATATTCAAATGATTCGGGAATTGTTTTCCAATGTCATAGCGGCAAACCGTATTTTAATGAATACGGAAGATTTCCCTTTTATATACAAACTGGAAGAAGCCCTGGACCGGCTTCCTCCCTATACGGTCAACCATATGGGTTGTCTGCGGCGATGGTTATACGACTACACCGAGGAAGATCAGCGGATGCGAAATGTTACACACCTATACGCCTTGTATCCGGGCCATCAGATCAACGATAACGATTCCGTGTTACTGAAAGCCTGTGCCAACACCCTGGAAAGAAGAGGTTACGGCGGTTCCGGATGGCAAATGGCGTGGAACTTGAATTTGCGTGCCAGGCTGCAGGACGGGGAGGGCGCATACAAAGTCCTCCGGGAAATGATGTCTCCGGCCCTGGAAGAAAGTATATCCCCATACCTGACAGGAGACATTTCTGCCATTATGCTTTTAGGCTCAGGGATATACCCAAACGGGTTCTCTTCCAATCCCCCTTTCCAGATAGACGGGAATTTAGGAGGATGTGCCGGCATTGCCGAAATGTTGTTGCAAAGCCATCGCGGATATATCCACGTGCTGCCGGCCTTGCCTGCTGCGTGGGCTCATAAAGGCTCTTTCCGGGGACTTTGTGCACGGGGAGGAGCGGAAGTTTCCTGTAAATGGGAAAACGGGCAGATACTTGAAATTCAGATCAGGGCGACAACAGACAATACGTTCACATTAAAGATCCCTGATAATTTTCACCGGATAAAACATAATTTTATTGATATTACACTCAAAAAAGGAGAACAGGTAACTTTGCATACAAAAAGCAGCATTTAATCCGTAAAACAATATCATGAAAACAGATAAACAAGCACCGGATTTTCGCATAGGATGCCATCTTTCGGCTTCCGCCGGATATCTGGCGATGGCCAAGACAGCCGTAGACATTGGCGCCAACACATTTCAGTTCTTTACACGCAATCCCCGTGGCGGAGCTGCCAAACCCATTGACCCTAATGATATTGAAGCTTTTTTACAATTTTCAAAAGAAAACAGCATAGGCCCCATCCTGGCCCACGCTTCCTACACCATGAATCTTTGCGCCGCCGAAAACCGTATCCGGGAATTCGCACTCAACACTTTAATGGATGATCTTTACAGAATGGAATATACCCCGGGCAACCTTTACAACCTGCATCCTGGCAGTCATGTACAACAAGGAGTTGAAAAAGGCATTTCCCTGATTTCCGGAGCACTCAATGCTGCCATCACAAAAGAGCAGACAACATGGGTGCTTCTGGAAACGATGGCCGGAAAAGGTACGGAAATAGGCCGGAGCTTTGAAGAGATCCGGGATATTATGGATCGCATTGAAATACGCGACCACCTTGGTGTATGCCTGGACACATGTCACATTTTTGATGCCGGATACGATATTAAAAACAATCTGGAAGATGTTTTGGAAATCTTTGACAAAGTGATTGGTCTGGACCGGCTGAAAGCCATTCATATCAACGACACCAAAAATCCTTTTGAAAGCCACAAAGACAGGCATGAGACTATTGGGAACGGACACCTGGGGCTGGAGACATTCCGGAAAGTGATAAACCATCCGGCTTTACGCCACCTTCCGTTTTACCTGGAAACTCCTAACGAACTGCCTGGATATGCCAGCGAGATCGCTTTGCTGAAAACAGAGCGCACCGGCGCATAAGCTGCCAGGAATCCTATACCCAGAACAACCACGGATACCAAAACCATGTCCGACCACTGAACATCTACCGGGTAAGCCGTTACCATAAAGCTTCCCGGCAGTGCTATCAATCCAAAATGTGATTGTAAAAAACACAGGAGCAATCCGGTGATCATTCCGGCGGCCCATCCCAGGATGGAGATCAGCCAGCCTTCAGTAATAAAGATCTGTCTGACCAGACGGGGACGTGCACCCATACTTCCCAGTACTGCAATATCTTCTTTCTTCTCCAAAATAAGCATACTCAGAGAACTCAGCACATTGCAGGATATGATCAGCAGAATGAATCCCAGAAGCACAAAGATGATGATCTTTTCCGTAGTCATCATCCGGTACAGTGTCTCATTCTGCTGGTACCGGGTCAGTACAACATAACCAGCGCCCAGGCGTTCTTTTAGATCTCTGCTTAAAGACTTTACACTTCTTTGTTCTTTCACCCTGATTTCAACGTGAGACAGCTTATCCCCGTAATCCAACAGCTTCCTGGCTGTTTCAAGGGATACCAGCAAATGGTCAGAATCGTAATGTTGTTCTACGGCAAAAATACCGGCAGGAAATAATTTCTCACGCTCAAGGGATGCCATAGGATTGAGCGGAGAAAAAACGACGTCTTTTTTCGGGTAATAAACCCATAACGGATCAATAAACGCCACGTTTAAGCCCAGGTTATTGGCCAGCCCCCTTCCCACAACAGCTTCTTCCAGCTCCCCAAAACGAACGTTGAACCGGCCGTGTGTCAGGTATTGCTGTAAAGGTGATTTTTTCAAAAAAACACTGTCAACTCCTTTCATCTGTGCAACCGCCTGCTGGTTTCTGTACTGCAGAAATACCGTCTCTTCAATGACCGGACAAAAAGCATCTATCCGGGGATCCCGAGAAAGATCCCCGAATTCGTTCACGCCGGGGATGGATTTCCCTTCCACGCTTTTTACTATCAAATCGGGATCAAAGGCGTTATACATGCCCTTAACCAGGTTGTCAAATCCGTTGTATACAGACAATACTACTACAAGCGCCATGGTTCCCAGGGCGATCCCTATGGCACTTATGGTCGATATGACATTGATTATCTGCCTTGATTTTTTGGCAACCAGGTACCGGCGCGCTATGAAAAGAGCCGTTTTCAACGCTTTCTCTTTTTGTTATTTCAACAATTCTTCAATATGTTGCACGTAATCCAACGAATCGTCCAGGAAAAAGACAAGTTCCGGAACAATCCGTAATTGCCGGGCTACCCTTCGTCCCAGCTCGCCGCGGATGGCTTTGTTCTGTTCTTTTACCTGTTCCAGGACTGTATTCGCCTTTTCTGAAGGGAAAACGCTTATCCAGGTATGAGCTACCGAGAGGTCGGGACTTATGCGGACCTGGACTACCGAAATCATGGCACCATGGTAGGGAGCCATTCCTTTTTCCCGAAAAATTTCCGACAGATCCTTCTGTATCTGACGTGCCACTTTCAGTTGTCTTGTATTGCTTTCTGCTCCGGGGACTTTCATGATTAAACAATCTTTATTATAAAATAATTTTTCTTTCCTTTCTGTACCAATAGGTATTTTCCCTGTATGAGCATGGTCCGGACCACCATTAAATCCGGGGTAGTAACTTTTTCTTTGTTCAGGTTCAATCCTCCGCCCTGGATCAGTTTACGGCATTCCCCTTTTGAAGGCAGAATGGCTGTTTCCACCGTCAGCAGGTCCGTGATAACGGCAGGAAGTTTGTCAACGGAAAGCTCAAATTGCGGTACGCCCTGAAATACAGACAAAAATGTATTTTCTTCCATAGCCATTAATTGTTCTTTTACGCCGTTTCCAAAAAGAACCTGCGACGCGGCAACAGCTTTGTTATATTCTTCCGCTCCGTGTACCATTGTTGTTACACATTCCGCTATTACATTTTGTAACAATCTTTTATGTGGCTCCTCCCTGTGTCGAGATATAACATTTTCTATCTCTTCCCGTGATAAAAAAGTAAATATCCTTATGTATTTTTCTGCATCCTGATCACTGACGTTCATCCAGAACTGGTAAAAGGTATAGGGGGTGGTTCGTTCAGGATCCAGCCACACATTTCCGGATTCTGTTTTTCCAAATTTTCCTCCGTCGGATTTAGTGATCAGCGGACAGGTCAGGGCATAGCTTTCTCCGCCTTCTATTCTGCGGATCAATTCAGATCCGGTTGTAATATTACCCCATTGGTCAGAGCCTCCCATTTGCAACTTGCAGGTATAATGCCTGTACAAATACAAATAATCGTATCCCTGTAAAAGCTGGTATGTAAATTCGGTGAAAGACATCCCTTCCGATTCTTCACCGGAAAGCCTTTTCCTCACGGAATTTTTGCTCATCATATAATTCACCGTAATGTGCTTTCCAATATCACGGGCAAAATTAAGGAACGTATAATCTTTTGTCCAATCGTAATTGTTCAACAACAGCGCACCATTGGACCTGGACCTGTCAAAATCAAGAAAACGCATAAGTTGCCTCTTAATACATTCCTGGTTGTGTCGTAATGTTTCCTCATCCAACAGGTTGCGTTCGGAAGACTTCATTGAGGGATCTCCTATCATACCAGTTGCCCCCCCTATAAGAGCAATGGGTTTGTGTCCGCATTCCTGAAAATGCCGGAGCATCATAACGCCCACCAAGTGCCCTATATGCAGGGAATCCGCCGTGGGATCAATCCCCACGTATGCGGTTGTCATTTCTTTGTTCAATAATTCTTCTGTCCCTGGCATTATATCGTGGATCATGCCCCTCCACGTAAGTTCTGCCACAAAATTATTCTGCTTCATCCTCTGTGTTGGTATGTTTTGTGCAAAGGTAAAGAATAAAAATTTGTACTTTAGTGGGATAATTCATTTTTATGATGAAGCGACTGTTAATCCTGTTTTCTCTTTTATTCCTTTTCACATCCTGTGAATGGTTCAGGCGCCCTGAGGAAGCGCCCCTGGTTACCCAGAAAGTGAACACATATATGCTGGATCTTATGAAAGAGGTCTATCTCTGGGAAGATCATATCCAGGACACTTTTGACATCCGGTACGAATTTGATGAATTTGAATTTTATGAAAAACTGTGTTACCGTACTGAGGACCGATGGTCATTTATAACAGATGACGTTCAAACGCTGCTGGAAGGAGGAGAGGGCGTGGAAACCACATTCGGGTATTCCCTGGCATTCGGAACCTTCTCCAATACAGGCAATTACTTTGCCGTCATACAATACGTTTATCCCCAGACGCCGGCCTCTGAAGCCGGCCTGCAAAGAGGCAGTATTATTATTGAAATGAACGGGAATGCGATCACTCAGGACAATTATACCGATCTTTATTACTCAGCTTCGCTAAACCTTACCCTGGGAGAACTGCGGGACGGAGTCGTTTACGAGACCGGAACTGTTACACTCGCCTCCCGAAAACAAAACCTGAATCCTGTAATAGCCTCTAATATTATTGAAGACGGGACCCGAAAGGTCGGCTATATTTGCTATACAGATTTTTTCGGGAATTCACGGGATCTCTTTTACCCGGTTTGCCAGGATTTCAAAGCAGCCGGTATAACAGACCTGGTGCTTGACCTGCGGTACAACCTGGGCGGATATCTGAGTGAAGCCGCCGCTCTTGTTGGAGTGGTTTGTCCTTCACAGTATCTGACCGGTAATACGGTACTGATCTCCAAGACCTGGAATGATCTTTACCAGGATTACTGGGGCGACAACAACCGGGATGATATGTTGTATGAATATTTCCCAAAATTCTCGGATGTTCCCGTGAACCTGAATTTATCCCGCATTTATATATTGACCGGACAAAACACGGCAAGTGCTTCTGAATTGACTATCTGCGGGTTGGATCCCTATATGGAAGTCATCAAAGTAGGCGGTGTGACCAGGGGAAAATATACGGCATCCATGATATTTAACCCGGAAGATGATCCGGAAATTGAAAATTGGGGAACTCAGGCTATAGTATACAAGTACGCCAATGCAGAAGGAGTAACGGATTTCAAAGACGGATTCACCCCAGATTACCCTGCAGAAGATGTCCTTATGGGAGAAGTATATCCTATGGGCGATCCCGGGGAAAATCTGTTGAAAACAGCTCTTTCACTAATAGGGACCGGTGCCGCACCGGCGTCTTTGCCCTTGACCCGGAATATACCCGGAATAGAGTTTGAGCGGGACTTCTTATCCAGACCGGCAGGGAACAACCGCGACTTAATTGACACAAAAAAACCGTAACTTTCATATGAAACTTTATAGATCATATTTTTTCCTGGCGGCCGTTGCTGCATTATTGGTATATCCGCTGCCCTCTTTTTCCCAGACATTTCAACCCGCACGCACTTCTTTGGAAACACAACTGGCGTCCTTCCCCGATGTTACCGAAGTTTTCAGGATGGAAAGCGATACATTCAAAGAAAAATACAGGATCCGGGTCAGGCAAATGGTCAACCACGATGATATCATTTACGGCTTTTTTGAACAGCGCGTTTTTGTTATGCACACAGGGACGGACCGTCCGACTGTCTTGGTAACCGAAGGATACGGCGCCGATTATGCGGCAAATCCCCGTTACAGGGAAGAATTATCACGATTGCTGGATGCCAATCTTATAGTGGTAGAACACCGTTATTTTTCAGAATCCGTTCCCTCTCCTCGATACTGGGAATTTCTGAACGGTCACCAGGCCATGACCGATCTGCATAAGATCAGGGAAATGTTTGCGGCAGTGTATCCCGGAGAATGGATCGCGACCGGGATCAGCAAAGGAGGACAGACCGCACTGATGTACAGAACGTTATACCCCGAAGATGTAGATATTACCGTATCCTATGTGGCACCTTTATGCCAGGGTGTTGAAGACGGAAGACACGAGCCTTTCATTGCCCGTAAAGCAGGCACTCCTGAAATTCGAGAAAAGGTCCTGAATTTTCAAAAAGAAGTACTTATCCGCAGGGACAGCCTTATGCCAATGTTTGTAAGTTATTGTGATTCAGCAGCCTTGAATTTCACAAGACCAGTGAATGAGATTTTTGATTATTGCATTCTGGAATATTCTTTCGCCTTTTGGCAGTGGGGTACGGATCCGGCAAAAATACCGGCTTCTGACGCTCCCGATAAGCTTCTTTTGGCACATTTGATGCAGGTAGCTTCCCCTGATTATTTTGTCAGGGATTCACCCACCATGCCTTTCTTTATCCAGGCAGCCAAAGAACTGGGTTACTATGGGTACGATACCAAACCATTCCGTTTTAAAGTACCCCGCACCCGCTTTGTCCCCGTGAAAGAAAAACGCAGGAAAACCGATTCCACGTCTGTTAGTGAAACCCCTTCCGGAGAATGGGTCACAGGGAAATACCCCGCAATGGAGCTGAAAAATGCCAAAGGATATCTGAAAGATCTCTTTTTGCCGGATCTCTACAATCCCCGTTTTAAAAAGGCTTTGTACCGTAAACAACGCGACTTTGTAAAAGAAACAGATGCGCGTATGGTTTTTATTTACGGCGAATGGGATCCCTGGACAGCTGCAGCCGTACCAGATCCCAATAAACCCAACATTTTATACTACGTAGAACCCGGCGGAAGCCACCGTACACGTATAGCGACCCTGCCCGAGGACATGAAAAACGAATTGCTACAACAATTACAAATCTGGCTGAACGAATAACTATATGGATCCTTTTGTGCCTCTCACCGTAAGTGATAAAGAACTCCTGGACCCTTACCTGAAAAGTTCCGGAAAAACCGGTTCTGAATACAGTTTTTCCACTTTGTATATGTGGTCGGGAATATTTCATACATTTTACACAACAATACAGACAGAGAACGGGGCACTGCTCCTGGTCCGCAACCGTAAAGATGAAAGCACCCCGTTTCATTACCTTTACCCGTTAAGTCTCCATGGATCAGTTCCGCCCAAAATCGCCATGGCTGTTTTACAAAAAGTATCCGTGAACGATCCTTTTTTACTGGGCGGACTTTCAGACAGAGAAGCGGAAATGCTGGGATCCGAATTCCCGGAAAAAGTTGTTATTGAACCGGTAAGAGACTCTTTTGATTACATCTACGACATTAATGACCTTGCTCATCTGAAAGGTAAAAAATTACAGCCCAAAAGAAACCATTTGAACGCATTTCTGAAGAATTACCCGCATTATGAGTTCATTCCCATAACAGAGGCTGACATTGCTGACTGTCTTGTCATGAACGATGAATGGTGCCGGATCATGGGATGTATATACAATTTGGGTCTGGAAGAAGAAATATGCGCGGTACACAGGGCATTCAGAGCATACAGGACCTTGGGACTGGAAGGGTTTATGATCAAAATTGATGGGAAGATCATTGCCTATACACTGGGAGAACCATACAGACCGGATACATACCTGGTACATGTAGAAAAAGCTTTTCCCGAATACCGTGGAGCTTATCAGGTTATCAATCAATTACTGGTTAAACACGTTATGGAAAAGTATCCTGGTGTACAATACATTAACCGGGAAGATGATGCCGGAGACAAAGGACTTCGTCATGCAAAAATGAGTTACCGGCCTGCTTTTCTTTTGGAAAAATTTATGACCCGGATTAGCCCACCAGCCAGACCATGACGTGGTCTTCCAGGATGAGGTATTCCAGGGTGAACGATTCTTCAATGCCGTCCCTGTGGTAGAAAACAGCGTCTAATTCGCCTTCTTCCCTGGGTGAAAATTTACTGATTGTCATTTGTTCAATGAAGTCCACATCGGGCTGGGACATATATTTGTACAGGGCTTCCTTCGCGCTCCAGATCAGTGCCAGTTGAAGCTGACGGATTTCCGGTTTGTCGGAAAGAAATTCTTTTTCTTCTTCACCGACCGCCTTTTTTTCCACTGCGGAAAAATTTCTTTTAAGCGATTCTATATCAATGCCCACACTGTTTTCAGGATGCGTCAGAACAGTGGCAAAACGTCGTGTGTGGGCAATACTGATCTCTATAATGGAATTCTGTAGAAACGGCCGGCCGTTTTCATGATATCCCAGGTAAACTTTTTCCTTGAAAATCGTGTCCAGAATGGCACGTACGGCCAGGCGTTCCAAACGGCGCTGAGGATTGGTAATGTAAGACAGTTCTTCCTGTTCATCATTTGGTAGAACACATAATGTTTTTAATTGCTCTTCGGGTTCGGTAATTTCCCATACAGCAATTTCTGCTCCATTTTTAAATTTTTCTCTAAAAAACAGTCCCATAAATGAGCGTTAAAGATAACAACAAAAATTAAATCCTGAACAATCCGAAAACGGCGGAACCGCTTCCCGTCATAGACGCGTATACGGCACCTTCCGTATACAAAGCCGTTTTGTATTGTTCAATTTGGGGATGTTTCTCGAAAACCGTTTCTTCAAAATCATTTTCAATGATATATTTCCAGGAATCTATCGGCTGCAACAACAGATCTTTCAGCGCCGTATTATGTTTCTTAAGACGGAGTCCCTCATAGGCATGGGATGTGGATATCCAGACCTTTGGAAAACGCAATTCTATATGATATTCACTCAAATCTACAGAAAAAGGTGTCAGGACATCTCCCCGTCCCGTGGCCATGTATGGCATAAAAGGGGCGCTTTGAAGAAAGAACGGAACATCGCTTCCCATTTGCATGGCATAGTGATGCTTTTCCTGCCGGGTCAGTCCCAGCGAAAAATGTTTATCCAGCAATTGAATGCAAAAGGCCGCATCTGAAGACCCGCCTCCCAGACCGGCTCCAGGAGGGATCTGCTTGTAAAGATGAATATCTACTGGTGTGAGTTTGTATTTTTGAGCTAATAACCTGTAAGCTTTTACACACAGGTTCTCGGATTCAGATCCCGGCACCGGCAATCCGTACAGAAAGAGGCGCACGTCTTTGTCGGTTTTCCTGGCATCGGTAATCTCCAAAATATCACACAATTTATGAGGAACAAACAGTGTCTCAATATTATGGAAACCGTCTGCCCGTTTTTCCAGTACGTGCAATCCTACATTGATCTTGGCATAAGGATAAACTACTGTAGTGGCCATAGAAAAAAGGTTAACCGCACTTAGAGAACCCGCAACTCATACAAAGCAGGCAACCTTCCTGGTATACCAGATTTTGGGATCCGCATTTTTCACATTGAGTCCCGGAGCTGTCTTTAGTACCGTTGGGAATATATCTTTTTAACGCCCGTTCCACCCCGGTTCTCCAGTTATTAATGGTCTGACTGTCCAGTTCAAGCGAAGAAACCAGGTGTACAACTTCTTCTACCGGCAGGCCGTTCCTTAATACTCCGGAAATGAGCTTGGCATAATTCCAGAAAGCCTGGTTAAACATATGGGATATGCCTCCCACCGTATTGGGATACCCGTATTTATCAATAAAGCGGAAATCATAACGGGAGCCTTTTTCTTCAACTACTTTAATGACCTGTCCCATAGTAACCGATTTGGGTATAACACGGGTATCTTCATCCAGTTTTCCGGTAAAGATCTCGTAAGGCCGTCCCTCGTACAATCCCACAAAGGCGATCCATTGCTCATTGGCATTCTTAAAACGTATGATCTCGGCATCCAGTGCTTCGGGTCTGTCCTTGGGCATAGATTGTACTTTCTTCCCGTTTTTTTCCTGGGAATCCGATGATATCAGAACCCCGGAACGGCTTCCTTCCCGGTAAACGGTAACACCTTTGCATCCCCATTCCCAGGCGGTTTTGTATACTTTCGCCACCATATCTTCCGTTATGTCGGCCGGCAGGTTTACAGTTACGCTGATGGAGTGATCAACCCATTTTTGCATTTGTCCCTGCATCTTTACCTTTGCCACCCAATCCACATCATTGGCAGTGGCTTTGTGATAAGGAGACTCCTGAACCAGCTTCTGCAGTTCTTCCTTTCCCATGACAATAACGGTATTCCTGTCATAACCGTTTATTTCCGCCCAATCCAGGAACTTATGATGAAAAACATTGTATTCTTCAAAGGCATCCCCCATTTTGTCCGTATATGCTACAGTCACGTTTTTATCGTTAGGATTGACCTTTTTACGGCGCTGATATATAGGCATAAACACCTGTTCAATTCCACTTGAGGTTTGTGTCATCAGACTGGTGGTTCCCGTAGGCGCAATGGTTAGCATGGAAATATTGCGGCGCCCGGATTTCTCCATCATCTTATACAACTCTTCATCTTCCTGGCGTATCCTTTCTATCATGGGATTCCGCAGCTCCCTGTTGGAATCGTATATCGGGAAAGCACCTCTTTCCTGGGCCATGATAACCGAAGAACGGTAAGCAGTCAAGGCCAGTGTTTTCTGTACCTGGACACCTACCTGTATAGCTTCCTCGGATCCGTAACAAAGTCCAAGAGCAGCAAGCATATCGCCTTCTGCGGTTATCCCCAGCCCCGTACGCCTTCCGCCCACACTTTTCTCCTTGATCTTTGTCCACAGTTCCCGTTCGTTTCGTTTAATAACTTCATCTTCAGGATCCCTGTCAATTTTGGCTATGATCGCATCGATCTTTTCCATTTCCAGATCTACAAGATCGTCGTTCAGGCGCATGGCCTTCATTACATGGTCTTTGAAAAGTGCCATATCAAACCTGGCCTTGGAGGTAAACGGGTGTTCCACGTAAGAATAAAGATTAATGGCAACCAGGCGGCATGAATCGTAAGGACACAGCGGGATCTCGCCGCAGGGATTCGTACTTACTGTCTTGTACCCCAGATCGGCATAACAATCTGCCACAGATTCACGAGTTATGGTGTCCCAGAAGAGAACCCCGGGTTCAGCCGATTTCCATGCGTTATGTACGATCTTTTTCCAGAGTGCCGATGCGTCAATTTCCTTTTTATACCCGGGTGTCGTCGCATCTACCGGATACTGTTGGACATAGGATTTTCCCTCCAGGGCCGCTTTCATGAAATCATCGTCAATTTTGACAGAGACATTGGCTCCGGTAACTTTGTTTTGTTCCAGTTTGGCATCAATAAACTGTTCGGCATCGGGATGTTTTATAGATATGGTAAGCATAAGAGCTCCGCGCCTTCCGTCCTGTGCAACTTCCCTGGTAGAATTGGAATAACGCTCCATAAAAGGAACCACACCGGTTGAGGTAAGGGCCGAGTTTAACACCGGAGACCCTTCCGGACGAATGTGGGAAAGATCATGACCGACTCCTCCCCGACGTTTCATCAATTGTACCTGTTCTTCATCAATTTTCAGGATCCCGCCGTAAGAATCCGCCGGGTTTTGATGACCAATTACAAAACAATTGGACAAAGAAGCCACCTGGTGATCGTTTCCTATCCCCGACATGGGGCCGCCCTGGGGTACCACGTACCTGAAATGGTCCAGCAACTGAAAAATTTCCTTCTCACTCATGGGATTGGGATATTTTTTTTCTATCCGAAAAAATTCCCGCGCCAGTCTCCTGTGCATATCTTCGGGAGTGCATTCGTAAAGATTGCCAAAAGAATCTTTCATGGCGTATTTATTAATCCAAACCGAGGCGGCAAGCTCGTCTCCGTTGAAATACTTCTTTGTTTTTTTCAAGACTTCCTCATAGGGAAAATTTGCCTTTGCATTCTTGACATCAGAATCCATCGCGCTGTAAATAAGAAGGTTACTAAATAATAGTTGTTTTCCGGCGGAAAAGGGAATTGCAAGTTAGCTTAATCGTTGCTGGATTAACAGAGGCATAAGAAAAAGATATGCACAAAATTTTTAACAACAATGCATCGTACAATTGGAACATTTTTTAAACTCCCCGCGCAGCCTGCTTTCCACCATTTTTTCCAACCTTTCCCGTATGGACTCGGTACGGATACCCGCCAGGACATCCTCTACGAAGGCCATTTGCTGAAGCATTTTTGCCTCTGCTAAAGATATTCCTCTTGAACGCAGGTAAAAGAGACCCATTTCGTCCATGCGCCCAATACTGGCACCGTGCGAACATTTTACATCATCGGCATAAATTTCCAGTTGCGGCTTTGTGGTGATTTTGGCATCGTTGGTCAGCAACAAATTGTGATTTGCCTGGTAAGCCTCAGTTTTTTGAGCACCAGGTGCCACTTTGATAGCCCCGTTGAAAGAACCCCTGGAATGATTGTCCAGTATTCCTTTAAACAATTGTCGGGAATAACACTCCGGGGCATTATGGTCAACGGAAATATCATACTTAATATCCTGTTCCCCGTCGGCCAGGAAAAGTCCGTCCATGCGACATACCGCTTCCGGATGGTTCATCACGGCATGAAGCTTATTGTTGATGATCCCCCCGTAAAAGCTTAAAACATGACAGTCCAGTTGAGATCCTTTGTCCAAATTGGCAATCAGATCCAGCCGGTAGTGGGAACGGATGTTTTCGTTTTGCATGAACAGAATGTCAAGACAAGCGTCTTCTCCAAGTATGATCTTTGAAAACCGTGATGTCTGGTACAAATGTTCGTTCAGGGTGTGATCACACACTATGATCTGAATGCCGGCTCCGGGTTCCAGTTCCCACTTATTGGTAAATTCAAGGGGACCGGGCAGGTCTTCGCTTCTTACGCTTATGATCTGTATGGTTTCCCCAAAATGATCTCCCTGAACACGCATATACAACCCTTTCTCTTCCGGTCCTCTTTTAAGGATGATCCCGTTCTTTTCGGTTTCTTCTTCCTGCAGTACGCCGTCAACCAGAAACACCTGCCGGATATTTTCGTCCGGCACGGTACAACGGAAAACACGCCTTACTTCAGGCATATAGATATATTCTTTCATTTCTTGTTAATAAAATGGTCGTAGCCTTTGTTTTCTACTTCCAGTGCCAGATTTTTTCCGGCCGTCTTAATGATCTGTCCCTTGTAAAGTACATGTACGATATCGGGAATTATGTAATTCAGCAATCGTTGGTAATGGGTTATGACAACAAAAGCGTTTTCTTTAGTTTTCAATTTGTTGACCCCCTGTGCCACCACCCTCAACGCATCTACGTCCAGGCCGCTGTCCGTTTCATCCAGAATAGCCAGCATGGGTTCCAGCATAGCCATCTGGAAAATTTCGTTCCGTTTTTTTTCTCCACCGGAAAACCCCACATTAACTCCACGTCCCACGAATGACGGGTCCATTTCTACCACGGCCATCTTTTCTCGCATCATTTTTAAAAATTCTCCCGACGAGAGCGCGGGCAGGTTTTTGTACTTGCGTTGCTCATTAATGGCTGCTTTCATAAAATTCACGATTGTCAGGCCCGGTATTTCAACCGGATACTGGAATCCCAAGAAAAAACCGAGCCTGGCTCTTTCTTCAGGAGTCATTGCAAACAGGTCTTTACCCATGAACGTTGCAGATCCTCCCGTCACCGTAAAGGTTTCCCTTCCGGCCAACACAGATGCCAGCGTTGATTTTCCGGAACCGTTAGGTCCCATTATGGCGTGTGTTTCACCCGGTTTGATCTCCAGGTTGATCCCTCTGAGGATTTCTTTCTCCCCTATACTAACACATAGATCTTTAATTCTTAACATAACTGCTTCTGTTTTTCCCATTCCTTTTTCCAATGAATTACACCAATAATATTAAACGCCAGGAAAAATGCCGCCACAATGGGCATAAAGACCAGTCCGGCTGATATGTACATTATGACATTCCCTATGTTCAGAGCCACCCAGAACACCCAGCACTCCCATTTTTTCTGGGCAGCCAGTACCTGTGCCGTAAGCATCAGCCCCGCCACAGAGGCATCCAGATATGGAGACCGGGCCGGTGGAAATACATCCGATATCAAATGGAGCCTGGTAAGGATGAAACCCCAAACCAGAACAACCGACACCAGGAACAACATGTACATAATGCGTTGTTTGTTGTTCAAAAAGGTGATCTGCAGTTGGTCCTTTTTGTTTTTTTCATCTTTTCGCGGCCGGGTCCACCTATACAGCCCGTATATGTTTATTCCCAGGGATATGGGTTGCAACAACATATTTGTGTAGAGGTTTTTCTGAAGGAACATCATAAAAAGCAAAGCCGTATAAACAAAACCTATCCAGTAATTTACTGCACGGGCCAGGCTGGCCAGAAAGACAGAAGTAAGCCCAAAAATCACTGCGCAGAATTCCAGGTATGAAATTCCCTGTCCTCCTATAACGAAAAATATATTGTGCAGATTAAAAAATTCTTTCATAACTATCCAACAGTTCCTTCCAGGGAAATACTTAATAATTTTTGTGCCTCAACGGCAAATTCCATAGGCAGTTTATTCAGGACCTCCCTGGCATAACCGTTGACTATCAAACCAACGGCATCTTCAGGTCCTATGCCGCGCTGCAAACAATAAAAGAGTTGGTCTTCCCCAATTTTAGAGGTAGTAGCCTCGTGTTCCACTACGGCTGTATCACTGGCATTTTCAATGACCGGAAAAGTATGGGCACCGCACTTGTCGCCCAATAACAGTGAATCACATTGTGAATGGTTGCGGGCATTATCGGCCCCTGGCATAATCTTCACAAGCCCCCTGTAAGTATTCTGGCTTTTCCCGGCTGAAATGCCTTTGCTCACTATGCGGCTGCGGGTGTTTTTCCCTATATGGATCATTTTGGTCCCTGTATCGGCTTGCTGGTAATTGTTGGTAACCGCCACCGAATAAAATTCACTGACCGAATTGTCTCCTTTTAATATGGTTGCCGGATATTTCCATGTAATGGCCGAACCCGTTTCCACCTGGGTCCAGTACAAACGGGAATTGTCTCCCTTACAGATACCTCGCTTGGTAACAAAATTAAAGATTCCTCCTTTTCCCAGGGCATCTCCGGGAAACCAGTTCTGGACCGTGGAATATTTGACTTCGGCATCTTGCATTACCACAATTTCCACCACTGCCGCATGCAGCTGGTTTTCATCCCGTTGAGGAGCGGTGCATCCCTCCAGGTAACTCAGGTAAGACCCCTCTTCTGCTACAATGAGCGTTCGCTCAAACTGACCGGTCCCGCGGGCATTGATCCGGAAATAACTGGACAGCTCCATGGGACAACGGACTCCTTTGGGAATGTAGCAGAACGATCCGTCGGAGAAAACGGCCGAGTTAAGGGCGGAAAAGAAATTGTCCCCTACCGGCACCACGCTCCCCAGGTACTGTTGCACAAGAGCTGGGTAGTCCCGGACCGCCTCGGAAAAGGAACAAAAGATGATTCCTTTCTCGGCAAGGGTTTCCTTAAAGGTGGTCTTTACCGAGACCGAGTCAAAAATGGCATCCACGGCCATTCCTGCCAACACGTTTCTTTCGTGCAGCGGGATTCCCAGTTTATCAAATGTCTCTGCCAGCTTGGGATCCATTTCTTTGTTTTCAGATCCGGGCAATAATTTTTTGGGGGCTGCATAGTAAATAATATCCTGGTAATCAATAGGCGGGATGGTTAAGTGTGCCCAAAGAGGCATTTTCATGGTTTGCCATTTTCGGAAAGCGTTAATGCGGAACTCAAGCAGCCAGGTGGGTTCTTCCTTCTTCTGCGAGATTAAGCGGACAACTTCTTCGCTCAGGCCTTTGGGAATTAAATCCTGCTCCAGATCCGTCTCAAAACCCTGCTCATACTCGCTTTCGGCAATCTTTTTGATTATGGCGTCCTGATTTTCATTCATAGCCCGCAAATATACCATCTTTTCTTTATTTTTGCGGTATGAACAATAAAAAAGAGCCCCAAAGAACCCCCATCTCTGAATTGGGCAAGTACAAGCTGATTGACAGGATTTCAGCCAGGTTTATCTCAAGTAACGAATCAACCATTCAGGGCGTCGGCGATGATGCTGCAGTTGCCTGTTTCAAAGAGCCCTTAACCGTTTCGGGCCAAAAACTTTCCCTCGAGGGAACGGACTTTGATCTGTGTTATTTTCCGCTGAAATTCGTGGGTTACAAAACAGCCATACACGCCATGGGACAGGTAATGGCTATGAATGCCGTCCCGTTGCAACTGCTTGTCTGTGCGGGAGTTTCACAACGGTTTTTTGTCGAGGACCTGGAAACTTTATTCCTGGGTATAGAAGCCGCCGCCAGGCTTTACGGTGCAGATGTATCATCGGTAGACATCCAGTCTTCTTTTACAGGACTCTCCCTGTCTGTCACAGCTGTAGGTGAAGCGGACCCGGGATTTCTTACCCACAGAAGCGGGGCCCGCGACACAGACCTGATCTGTCTGAGCGGAAATGTTGGGGCTGCCTTCATGGGTCTCAAACTCCTGGAACGTGAAAAAAAGGTTTTTACCGGTGAATCGGAAAAAGACGAAATGCCCAAATTGAAAGGACACGAATACATATTGGAACGTTATCTGAAACCCGAGCTGCCCAAAACATTGCTGGAAAATCTTCGAAAAGATGATTTAATACCGACATCTATGTGCCTGCTGAGCAACGGATTATCAAATGGCGTTTTGAGTATTGCTCAATCCTCCGGTACCGGGGCTAAACTGTTCCTGGATAAAATACCCATTGCCCGGGAAACCTTTGATTTTGCAGAAACTGAAAAGGACCTGTCCCCACTTGTCGCGGCGCTTAACGGCGGAGAAGATTACGAAATGCTCTTTACTCTGCCGCTGACCTCATACAGGGAGTTGAGCAAGGAGTACAACATCGACATCATTGGACACATCTGCGACGCATCCCTGGGATGCAAACTGATAACACCGGAAGGCCGGGAACTTCCCTTGGAAAGTCCAGGCTTGTAATGATCAGAAGTTGACCTCGGGAGGTATTTCAGCTCCTTCAGTTGCCTTGAAATAGGCTTTGGGCTGGAAATTTCTCATTCCGGCCACCAGTGAATTCGGAAATTTACGTATAAGTACGTTGTAGGTCTGAACCACCTGGTTGAAAGTACGTCTTTCCACCGCTATGCGGTTTTCAGTCCCTTCCAGTTGTGCCTGCAATTCCAAAAAATTCTGATTGGCTTTCAACTCGGGATACCTTTCCACTACTACCATAAGGCGACCCAGGGACTGACTCAGGTTGTCCTGTGCACTTTGAAAAGCCGCCATACTTTCCTCTGTAAGGTTGGTGGGGTCTATGGTCACGGAAGTTGCTTTTGAGCGGGCCTCAATGACCGCTTCCAGAGTGCTTTTTTCAAAATCCACGGCCCCTTTAACGGTATTTACCAGGTTGGGGATCAGGTCAGCACGGCGCTGGTATACATTTTCCACCTGTGCCCATGCCTGAACCGCCTGTTCTTCTGCCTCTACCATTTTGTTGTTGAGCCTTACAAACCAAAGAACCAAAATGCCTACAATGGCAATAACAATGATCCAGATTGTACCTTTTTTCATGTTTTTTTTATTGTATTAATTGATAATCCAGTTGTTTCTGCTCCAGATTTGCCCTATCTACACGTACTCTTACTTTCTGTCCCAGGCTGTAAAGTTTTCCCGTGTGAGAGCCCGTCAATGTTAGGGTTTCTTTATCGTAAACGTAATAATCATCTTTCAACTCGCGTACGGCAACCATGCCTTCTACCTGTGTCTGATCCAGTTCCACATACATGCCCCATTCGGTAAGGCCGTTTATAACACCGTCAAATTCCTGCCCCACTTTATCCTGCATATATTCCACCATTTTGTATTTTATACTGGCCCTTTCTGCCTCCGTAGCCAGTTGCTCACGTTGTGAGATATGGGTACACATGACTTCCATGTTGTCCGTTGAAGCATTCTTTTCTCCGGTCAGGTAATCTGAAAGCAACCTGTGGACCATAAGGTCTGAATAACGGCGTATGGGAGATGTAAAATGGGTATAATCATCAAATGACAGTCCGTAATGCCCCACATTTTGAGTCGTGTAGTGTGCCCGTGCCATGGAACGCAAAGCCATGATCACAATGCCTCCTGCTTCCGGTTTTTTCCGGGCAGTTTCAAGAAGCTTGTTTAATTCCCGGGCATAATCCCGCACGTTCTTTGTCTTTTTCATGTCGTATCCAAAATGATGTACGAAATTTTGAAAAGCGATCATTTTATCTTCTGCAGGCGGTTCATGGACACGATAAACGAAAGGAAGCGTTTTCGCATTTTTCTTTGCTTTTCTCTTAATAAATTCAGCTACTTCGCGATTGGCAAGCAACATAAATTCTTCAATCAGCCAGTTTGAATCCAGTTGTTCTTTTACCCGGATATTGACCGGAGTCCCTTTTTCATCCACCAGCACCTTGACTTCCGGCCTTTCAAATGCAATGGCCCCCCTGTTGAAACGTTCTTTACGAAGCCGATACGCCAGGGCATGCAGGAAAAACAATCCGTCCCGAATGGGATCGGGAACAGGACCCGAGTCTGTCATCACTCCGGGAACCTTGTCCAGCACCGCTTGTGCATCTTCATACGCCATCCGGCAGGAAGAGCGGATAACGGTTCTTCCGAACCAGCGCGAAACCACTTTGTAATTGTCGTCAAAGCTGAAAACGGCCGAAAAACACAATTTATCTTCGTGAGGCCGTAAGGAACAAAGCTTGTTTGATAATTTTTCCGGAAGCATGGGAACGGTTCTGTCCACCAGGTAAACGGAGTTTCCTCTTTCGTAAGCAGCCTGGTCCATTAAGGTTCCCGGCTTTACATAGTGGCTCACATCGGCAATGTGCACGCCCACTTCCATTAACTCGTTCCTTTCGCCCGTTCTGCGGAAAGACAGCGCATCGTCGTAATCCTTGGCATCGGTGGGGTCAATGGTGAAGGTCGGGACTTTTCTGAAATCGCGACGTTTTTCAATTTCCTGCTTTGACAAACCGTCAGCGACAGAATCTGCTTCCTCTTCCACCTCCAGGTCAAAGCGGTATGGCAATCCAAATTCTGCCAGTATGGCATGCATTTCCGTATTATTTTCCCCTGGAACCCCCAAGACGTCGGTAATTTTACCCAGCGGGAGGTTGTCCCTTTTGTTCCATCCTGTAACAAGAACGGCTACTTTCTGTCCGTTTTTAGCCCCGTTCAGGCCGTCGCGGGCCACCTGTATATCAAAAGGCATATTTTTGGAATCGGTGATCACGTAAGCCTCGTTGTTAACGATCTGCACAATTCCTATATAGGGTTTTGAAGAACGCTCCAGAATATGTATTACCTCACCTTCGTTTTTATTCCCTTTTTTTGTGGCCCTGGGAATGGAAGCCACACGTACGGTATCACCGTGCAGGGCTCCGTTTAGCTTCCTGGCCGGAAGAAAAATGTCGTCAACCGGAGCTTCTCCCTTAGGTGTGTTGACCAACAGGAAGGCAAAGCCTTCCCGGGTCATGCTCAAGGTCCCGGTATATTCTTTTGCACGGGAAGTTTTTTTGTTTTGTTTGTTTCCGCGGTCTTTATGCGATCCGCCTTTTTTATAGTTTTGTCTGTTCATAATATGGGGCAAATGTACTTATTTCTTTTCGTACCTTTGTATGATAATTTATTGATCTATGAAAAATGTACTTTTAATGATCCTGGATGGCTGGGGAGAAGGAAAACACGACCACACAAACGCCATATATACTGCAGGTCAGCCACATATTGACAAACTTCGTGCCGCTAACCCGCACGGCACCCTGAGTGCATGCGGAGAAGACGTAGGACTGCCGCAGGGTCAGATGGGCAACTCGGAAGTAGGGCACCTGAACATCGGCGCCGGGAGGATCGTATACCAGGACCTGGTAAAGATCAACCGCGCCTGCCGGGACGGTTCCATCCGCGAAAACAAAGAAGTCAAAGACGTATACCAATATGTCAAAACTACCGGAAAAGCCCTTCACCTGATGGGTCTTGTCTCTGAAGGCGGAGTACATTCTTCCATGGAACATCTCTTTGCCTTTCTGGACATTGCCGCGGAATACGGATTGACAAAAGTGTTTGTGCATTGCCTTATGGACGGACGTGATACAGACCCCTTCAGCGGCAAAGGATACGTGGAGAAATTACAGAAACACCTTGATGTCACTACCGGAAAGATCGCCAGCGTTATTGGACGTTATTACACCATGGACCGCGACAAAAGATGGGACCGTGTGAAGGCCGGCTATGATCTGATAATACACGCAAAAGGAATGCCTTTTTCCAACGCTGCTGACGGAATTGAACAAAGCTATAAACAAGGAGTAACGGATGAGTTTATCAAGCCCATCATTTGTGTGGATCATTCAGGTATTCCTGTGGGAACGATAGAAAAAGAAGATGCCCTGATCTTTTTCAATTTCCGGAATGACCGTGCCCGTGAGATCACACGTGTTCTGACGCAGGAAAATATGCCGGAGCATGAAATGTATACCATCCCCCTGTACTATTGTTGCCTTACACCTTACGACGATACCTTCATGGGTCTTCATATTCTTTTTGATAAGGAAAAAGTGAAAGAAACCATTGGCGAAATCGTGAGCCGGCAGGGAATGCCCCAGCTGCGCATAGCGGAAACGGAGAAATACGCACACGTAACTTTCTTTTTCTCGGGAGGCAGGGAAGAAGTGTTCCCCCACGAAGACAGGATCCTTGTTCCGTCTCCAAAAGTGGCCACTTACGACCTGAAACCGGAAATGAGCGCTCCACAGGTAACCGAAAAGATCATTGAAGCGTTAAACACTAAAAAATACTCTTTCATAGTTCTCAATTTTGCCAACGGTGACATGGTCGGACACACGGGTGTTTTTGATGCTATTTGCCAGGCCGTCAAGGCGATCGATGAATTAGCATACCGGGTGGCCGAGACTGCCTATGAAAACGGATATTCGGTAATCATAACCGCAGACCACGGGAATGCGGACAACGCCATGAACCCTGACGGATCTCCCAACACGGCCCATTCGCTCAACCGGGTACCTTTCATTGTCATGGATCCTAGGGTAGAAAGCGTGGAAGACGGGATACTGGCCGACATCGCTCCTACAATTCTGGATCTGATGGATATTGACACTCCTGAAGAAATGACAGGAAAATCCCTAATCCGAAAAAATTAATCCCTTATGCCTTCTTTTGTTCACCTGCATGTTCACTCTCAATATTCCATCCTTGACGGAGCTGCTTTTATTCCGCAGCTTTTCGTAAAAGCCCAGGCCGACAAACAACCAGCACTGGCTATAACCGATCACGGAAACATGTTTGGTGTCAAGGAGTTTCTTGACACTGCAAAAAAGTACCCTGACGTAAAACCCATAGTGGGTTGTGAAGTTTATGTTGCACCGGAAGGCCGCTTGCTTAGAAAGAACAAAGAAGAAGCCACCACCTGTCACCTGGTATTACTGACTAAAGATCAGCAGGGATATCAGAATCTGATAAAGCTGGTATCTCAGGCCTGGATAGACGGATTTTATTATAAACCGCGAATTGATCATGAACTCCTGGAACAATACCACGAAGGTCTGATCGCCACAAGTGCCTGCCTTGCCGGGGAATTGCCCCGGCTGATACTTGCCAATAAACTCAAAGAAGCCTCGCAACTGATAGGGTGGTACAAACAGTTGTTCGGCCAGGATTATTACATTGAACTCCAGCGCCACAAAACAAAGCTCAATATCGAAAACGCCAAAACGTCTCACGTGCTTCAAAAAAAGATCGAACCGCACCTGATCGCACTTGCACGGGAACATAACGTGAAGCTGGTGGCTACCAATGACGTTCATTTTGTCAATTCTGAAGATGCCCCCGCTCACGACAGGTTGATCTGTGTGGCTACCAATGACGATGTGGCGGACGAAAACAGGAAAATCCGCTATACCGGTGAAGAATACCTGAAATCCTCGGAGGAAATGTCCGAATTGTTTACCGATATTCCGGAAGCTTTGGCCACCACACTGGAAATTGCAGATAAAGTCACTCCCTTTGAAATTAACCGGAAACCCCTTCTGCCTCACTTTGCCATTCCGGATGAGTTTGCCGATTCCAACGCGTACCTACGCCATCTGACATACAGCGGGGCTGAACGTCTTTACGGGGAAATCACCCCCGGATTGCGGGAACGCATTGAATTTGAGTTGGATACTATTTCATATATGGGATATCCCGATTATTTCCTTATTGTCAGTGACTTTATACGGGCTGCAAGGGAAATGGATGTATGGGTGGGTCCCGGCAGGGGTTCTGCGGCAGGATCCGTGGTGGCTTATTGCCTGGGTATAACCCTGGCAGATCCTATCCGATACGGTTTGTTGTTCGAGCGTTTTTTAAACAAGCAAAGGAAATCCCTGCCCGATATAGACATAGACTTTGCCGATGACGGACGCTGGAAGGTATTGCAATACGTAGAAAATAAATACGGCAAAGACCATGTTTCCCATGTCATTACATTCGGGACCATGGCAGCACGCAGTGCCATAAAGGATGTAGCCCGGGTACAACGGTTGCCCTTGGCCGAAGCAGAACGGCTGGCCAAGCTTATCCCCGACCGGCTGCCCGAGAAAGACGGACGTCCCCAGAAGATCAACATTGATAATGCCCTGAAATACGTACCCGGGCTGCAGGAAGCCTTGAATTCAGAAGACCCCCTGCTCAGCTCCACCCTGGAATATGCGCGGAAACTGGAAGGTTCGGTCAGGAACACCGGGGTGCATGCCTGTGCCATTATCATAGGCCCCGAAACACTTACCAACCACATACCTCTTTCCACTGCCAAAGACAAAGACACGGGAGAGGACATCCTGGTATCCCAGTACGAAGGTTCGCTGATAGAACAGGTGGGCATGTTGAAAATGGATTTCCTGGGACTCAAAACGCTCAGTATTCTCAAGACCGCCGTGGAAAACATTAAAGCCAACCACAACATAGAAATTGATGTTAACGACATCCCTCTTACCGATGGACCCACATATGATTTATTCAGCCGGGGCGATACGGTTGGCGTATTCCAGTTTGAAAGCGATGGCATGCGTAAATGGCTTCGCGAGCTCAAACCTACCTGCCTGGAAGACCTCATAGCAATGACTGCACTCTACCGTCCGGGCCCCATGGAATACATTCCAGATTTCATTGACCGTAAACACGGGCGTAAAACCATCACTTACGACCTGCCTCAAATGGAAAAATACCTGAAAGAGACCTACGGGATCACCGTATACCAGGAACAGGTAATGCTTCTTTCACAGGAACTGGCCGGTTTTTCAGGGTTTGACGCCGATCAGTTACGTTATGCTATGGGTAAGAAAAAAAGGGGCGAAATGGAAAAACTTCGCGTTGAGTTCCTGAAAGGCGGAACGGACCGGGGTATTGATGAATCCATTCTGAAAAAGATATGGGTGGACTGGAGCGCTTTTGCCCAATATGCCTTTAACAAGTCCCACGCTACCTGTTATTCCATACTCAGTTATCAAACAGGCTATCTTAAAGCCAATTATCCGGCTGAATTTATGGCTGCGGTTCTGTCCAGGAACAGGGACAATATAGATGAAGTATCAAAGTTCATGGACGAATGCAAACGTATGGACCTGAACGTTCTGGGCCCGGACGTCAATGAATCAATGCACGACTTTACCGTGAACAAAAAAGGAGATATCCGCTTTGGTATGGCCGGGATCAAAGGGGTCGGATACGGGGCAGTAGAAAATATTATCCGGGCCCGGGAACAGGACGGACCTTTCAAAGATATTTACGATTTTGCTGAACGCATAAACCTCAACACCTGCAACAGGAAAGCGCTTGAGAGCCTTGTATATGCAGGGGCTTTCGATTCCCTTAAAGAAATTAAAAGACATCAATTTTTCCTGCCCTGTAACAAAGACGGAGTATTTCTGGATAGTCTGATGCGTTACGGCATCATGGTCCAGGAAGAAAAGAACAGGGATGTTTCCAGTCTTTTTGGAGAAGGAACCGAGTCTTTGGCTCCCCCGGAAAGACCCGCCCCGCCACATATGACGCTGGAAGTGCCCGAAGATTTCCTGAAAAAGGAAAAGGAAATGGTGGGCATTTATCTCTCTTCCCATCCGCTGGACAGGTTTTCATTTGAAATGAAGCACTTTACCTCTCATTCCCTGCAGGATATTGCCGAAATATTGGAAAAGGCTCAAAGCGAAGAAAATTTTCCTTCCCGGGAAGTGCGCCTGGGAGGACTGGTGACCAACGTGACCTCTGCACTTGCCAAAAACTCGGGACGTCCCTGGGGAACTTTCACCCTTGAAGATTACACATCAACCCGCAAATTTACTCTTTTTGGAAAAGAATACGAACAATTCCTGCCCTATATGCGTCAGGGAGAAGCTTTGCTTATGAAGTGTTCGCTTCAGGAGCGCTTTTCGTATAAAAAGAAAAACGGGGCTGTTCAGGATAAAGGCCCAAAAGAAAAAGAGATCCGGATATTGGGGATCTCTTTGCTGGCAAATGCCAAGGAAGAGCTTAACGCCCTGACCCTGACCCTGGATGTTGAACAGATCAATGATTCCTTTCGTCAGGAACTGGTAAGCATACTCGCCGGTAATCCGGGTAAAATAACCGTACATTTTTTCCTTAAAGATAAGGGAAACAGGATGGCTGTTAAGCTTTTTTCACGTTCCCACAGGATAGATCTGACACCGGAACTTCTGGGCTGGATCCAAAAGAAAAACATAGAATTTACAGTGGAATAACCCTGTTTAATCCACCCAGTGACTCATCATTTCAAGGTCTCCGGGATAGGTGATCTTGCCGTTTTTTTCGTCTCCCTGCACAATATGGATCTTTTCCCGGTGCATATAGCGTCTTACCACTCCGCAATCATCTGTCGCGGAAAAAGCAGGCCCGGCAAGGGCAAATTCATATGCTTTCTTTAACACAGAGATACGAAATGCCTGGGGAGTCTGGGCTCTCATAAATAAATCCCTCTCGGGGACTCTAATTACGTGTTCATTGGCCGGTCCCGTAAAAAACAACGTATCTGTAATGGGAACAGCTACCCCAACAGCCCTGTGTTCCCTGAGGGAAGCTACTACATCCGTTATGATCCGGGCACTGACCAGCGGACGGGCGGCATCATGCAAAATAATGTTGTCTTCCGGCCTGTTTGCTAAAGCTTTTACGGCAGCCAGTGAAGACTGGTAGCGCTCTTTTCCGCCTTTCAGAATGTCTGTAACTTTTTTCCACCCGTTATCAGACACCATCTTGCTTACCCTGTTTATTTCTTCAGGGTCTACCACCAGAGCGATCTGATCAATATCCGGATGGTTTTCAAAGGCATCTACAGCTCTTTCCAAAACCAGCCTTCCTTTTAATTCCATGTACTGCTTGGGAACGGGCGTCCCGTGACGGGAGCCGCGCCCGGCTGCCATGATCACTGCTATGTTGGCTCTTTTTTTCATTTAAAATCCTTCACGAACGGTCCCAGATCGTCTCCGAAATCAATATTGAAACCATCTGCCTGACCTGTTTTTTCATTGATCAAAAATGTCATGTCAAATGATTCGTCACGTGCATGGAAATGAAACGTGTTCCCGTTCACATGTTCCAGTAAAGCATCTATATCATTTATCTGTAAACGAAGATCTCCGTTTTCTTCGTACACGGACGCAGGCCCGAACAATTCCTTGAAATACAATCCCGTATATAAATTTATTTCAAGAGGTTGCACCACGTCTTCTTTAACTTTTGGTTTACGTTCTCTGGCGGGCTGCATGTATTCTTCGTATATTTTTGTTATCCAGTCCGAATCCACTCCGCGGTACATGTCAATGATCTGCCGGACAATGGCTGTCTGGGGAGAAGTAGTGGAGCCCTGGTTCATCAGAACACTGACACCCAGGTTCATTTCCGGAACCAATACCACCCAGGCTGTGTATCCGCCTGCAAGGCCCGTATGGTTTATAAGTTTGCCCTGTACGCCCTGTTCCACACGCCAACCCTGGGCATAAAGGACTACCCGTTCTTCATCCCAGGAACAGATTGTCTGGGGACTGAATAAATAATCTACAGTTTTCTCTGTAAGGATCTGCTGCTCGCCGAATTTTCCTTTGTTCAGCCACATCTTCATCCATTGCCCCATGTCGTATGCATTGCACATGATAAACGCTGCCGGGGAAACCGCTTGCATCCAGTCGTAAGAATCTTCCCTGTCGTCTCTTGGTGTAAGTTTTAATCCCTTATCGGTTTTACTAAGATGGTATCCGTAGGCAAAATTTTCTGCAGAGAAATAATGATCTTTTCCTGTAGTGGAATGTTCCATTTGGAGGGGTTTGAAAATGTTTTCTTCTACGGCTTCTTCCCAGGTCTGTCCTGTATATTTTTCTATAATACGTGCGGCTATGGTATAAAGGGCATTGCAATAAGCGTATGTAGTCCTGAAACTGTAAGTGGGTTTCACCAGGCGGAACATTCTGTAAAGATCATCCCTCCCGTAACCCAAAGCAGGAATAACATCCATGGCTTGTGGCTGAAATCCCGTTTTATGGTTCATAATGTCCTGAACCAAGTAATTTTCCGTAACCCAGGGATCATATAACCTGAAATCCGGAAGATGATCTATAACCCGGTCTGTCCATTTAATGTACCCCCTGTCTACCATCATACCCAGCAAAGCGGCGGTAAAGGCCTTGCTGGTGGATGCATTGACAAACAAGGTATATTTATTGGCAGGGGCAGATCCTTTTTCAGCTCTCAGAGACCCCAGACCGTCGGCATAAACGGTTTCACCATCTTTGACCACGGTCAGGGCCATAGCTGGAACATTCCATTTTTTTTGGACCTGTATGGCTATCTTCCTGATTTCCTTAATGTAAGGCGCCTCCTGGGCTTGTTGTGCCAGTAATGAAAAACTGTTGGTAATCAGAAAAAAAACGAGAGTTGTAAAACTGATGATTTTCATGATTTCTGTTTTTTAATATGTAAAAGTACAAAGAAATACTTAATTTTACCCGGTATGCGCGTTATTTTCACCAATATCCGGACTGGGGAGCAGATCAACAATTTGTGCAAAATGGCACATTTGATCTGGAATGAAGCTTATGCCAACATGCTCGCAAAAGAACAGCGGGAGTATATGCTCGAAATGTTTTTTACCCCTGCCGTTATTGAAAACCAGATCAAAAAGGAAGGCTACGTATATCGATTTGTCCTGACAGATGATATCCCGGTGGGATTCTTTGGCGTTTGTCCCGGGCTTGAAGGCAACTCTCTTTTTTTAAGTAAAATATATCTTTTTAAAGAACACCGGGGAAAAGGGCTGTTTGAAAAATGTATGGACCAGATCGTTCTTGTGGCCCGTCATTACGCCCTGCCGGCTATCCGCCTGCACGTAAACAAAAACAATCACAGGGCCATAAATGCATACATCCGGTTCGGTTTTCAGATCACCGAATCGGATGTATTCGACATTGGGCGCGGGTATGTGATGGATGACCATATTCTGGAATACGTCATCCCTGACTGAGCCGGCCTTTATTTGGTTACTTTTTTGTGCTCTTTTTTTATTTCCGAATTCCTTCCGTGTTTCCACAGGTCATATACAACAGGTGTAGAGATGGCTACCGATGTGAACGGGCATATTGCCACACCTATTGCAAGTCCTACGGCAAAACCGCGGATCACTTCCCCACCGAATATGGCAATGGCAAGCAATACTACGATGGTTGTAACGGATGTATTGACCGTACGGGACAACGTGGAATTCAAGGCTTCGTTAATATTTTCTTTCAAATCCCGTTTTGGATATAAAGTCCTGTATTCGCGTATCCTGTCAAAGATGACCACCGTATCGTTCAGGGAATAACCAATAATTGTCAGAATTGCCGCTATGAATTGCTGATCCACATCCAGGGTGAAGGGCAATATTCCGGTAAAGATAGAGAAGAAGGACATCACAAAAACAGCGTTGAAAATCAATGACACCAGACCTCCCGTTCCCCAGACCCAGTTGCGGAAGCGGGCCGCAATATAGAGGAATATAGCCAGACAGGAGAGCAGGATGGCAATGACGGCATCGCGCTGAATATCGCTTGCTACCGTGGGCCCTACTTTTTCCGAACTGATGATCCCGTTAGGATTGTCCATGGTGGAAAGGAAATCTTCCAGCGTTACGGGATTTATATAAAATTCTTTTACGGCGTTGAAAAGCATTTCATCTACCAGCTCATCGGCTTCCGTGCTTTCATCTTCTATCATGAATTTTGTAGTGATACGCATTTGGCTTTTACCGCCGAATTCTTTCACTTCCACACCGCCTTCAAAAGCTTCTATCACGTTACCGCGAACTGCTTCTGCAGATACTTCCTGGTCAAAACGTACCACATAGGTTCTGCCCCCGGTAAAATCAACTCCGTAAGTAAACCCTTTGGTGAATATAAAGGCCATACCCACAACAATTACAGAGATCCCAATGATGTAAAAAGTTTTACGTTTTTCTATGAATTTGATCTTTGTGTGCTGCAGGAATTCACGGGTGTATTTATTGTCAAAAGTAATGGGTTTGTTTCTTGCCAGGCGTCTTTCAAACAGCAGTCTAGTTATGAAGATGGATGTCAGCAGAGAGGTAATGATACCAATTACAAGGGTGGTGGCAAAGCCCTGAACGGGACCCGATCCGAACAGCATCAGGATGATACCTGTGATCAGGGTGGTAATGTTTCCGTCCAGGATAGCAGAGTAAGCATTTTTGTAACCGTCTGCAACTGCCAGGCGAAGGGCTTTTCCGGATCGCAATTCTTCTTTGATGCGCTCGTAAATGATCACGTTTGCATCAACCGCCATACCCAGGGTCAGCACTATACCGGCAATACCGGGCAATGTAAGTACAGCCCCGAACGATACGAGAGCCCCGAACAGGAACAGCACGTTACAAATAAGGGCTGCCGCAGAGATCAGGCCGGCACGGTTGTAGAAGAATATCATATAGGCCAGTACCAGCATGAAGGCAATGGCAAAAGAGAACAAACCGGCGGTGATGGAACGGGAGCCCAATGAAGGACCTACCACACTTTCCTGCACAATGCTTGTAGGTGCGGGAAGTTTTCCGGATTTTAAAACGTTTACAAGGTCATCTGCTTCATCCGAGGAAAATTCTCCTGTAATCTGGGAACGCCCCCCCGTAATTTCAGTATTTACCCTGGGATAGGAATAAACCATTCCATCCAGTACAATGGCTATGCATTTGCCAATATTGTCGGCCGTCATGCGTGCCCATACCCTTGCGCCTTCTGCATTCATACCCATATCTACGGAAGGATATCCGCCGCCTGTCTGGTCAAATTGTTTGTTGGCATCGGTTATCACACCGCCATCCAACGGAGCCTGGCCGTCGCGTGTGTTTACTTTGATGGCTATCAGTTCGTAATAAACTTCGTTTACCTTATCGGCTTTTACAGTCCACAGGGGACGCAGATCTGCCGGAAGAACAGCCTGTACCTGCGGCATGTTCAGCCAGGTGTTTATGAGTGCGGTATCGCGGTAATGTGCCCGGCCAAGACTGGGCCCCGGGGCTAATTGTCCGTTATAAACGTTGGGATTAAGGACATTGAACAAGGGGTTCTGTTTGGCCCATTGCGTCATGTCTTCAGACAGGGAATCCTGCTGGGCCAATTGAGCCAGCAGATCATCGGCTTCTTCTGCTTCTTCCCCGGCAACTTCTTCTGTCGTGGTATCGGCAGATGTAATATCGGCAATGTAATCGCGAATGACACGGTTGGCTTCTTCCAGTGCGGGATATACCTCTGAATTTTCATAAGTTTCCCAGAATTCCAGGGAAGCTGTTCCCTGAAGTAGTTTACGCACACGTTCCGGTTCTTTGACTCCGGGTAATTCCACCAGAATCCTGCCCGTGGTTTCCAGGCGCTGGATGTTTGGCTGTGTAACACCAAAACGGTCAATACGATTACGCAATACGTTAAAGGAATTGGCCATGGCCGACTCGGCCTCGTTCCGGATAATGCGGATTACTTCTTCGTTGGTGGTCTCGGGTTTAATGCGTTCCCGCATGTCGTAAGTTCCGAAAACCCTGGAAAGCCGTTCTCCAGGGGCGACCTGATCCCAGGCCTGGGCAAACAGGCTGACATAGTCTGCGCGGGATCCTTCCCGGACGTTTTGATTGGCCAGGGCAATGGCCTGATTGAACAAGGGGTCTTCGCTGTAATCTGCCAGGGCACGGATAAGACTTTCCAGCTTAACTTCCATCATCACGTTCATGCCGCCCTTCAGGTCAAGACCAAGACTGATCTCTTTTTCCTTAACTTGTTTGAAGGTAAATCCCAGGTATACTTTTTCCAGGGTTATGGAATCAATGTAATAACTTTCTTTGGCGTTTCTCAGTGAATCCAGGTAGAAAGCCTGGTCAAGTTCGCTGATACCGGCATATTCCGGTGTTTTTTGAACCGCTGTAACTGCCTTTTCGGCATAAGTAGCCGCTTTGTTTTCCTGAATCTTGGTTACCGCAGTAAAAGATAACTGGTAAAGACAAGCAGCTGCGATGAGTATCGCCACCAGACGGATGGCACCTTTACTTTGCATAATCTTATTATTAATTATTTGTATAAGTCAGGTAAAATAGGGTGCAAATGTAATATTTTTTCCCTAATTAATTAACTTTGTGGTTCGCATTTGCCTTTTTATGCCGGATAAACTTCTCATAAAAATCTATTTGTTTGTGGGTCTTATGTTTCCCACATCTTTTATATATGCCCAATTGTCTCTTGCCGATACGTTATTCCGGGAAGGAGAACGGTTGCGCATTGATTATGAATTTGAACGCGCCCTGGAAGCGTATATCCGGGCCATCAGTTTGTCCGATGATTCGCTATTCACCGCCCGTGCCGAAGAACGTCGCGTTTTTTGCGAAAATGGGCTCATACTGAGCAATTACGTGGTCAAACCCCGGGTGTTGGGACGCACCGCAGTTCCCATTGTGGATTTTCCGCTATATTATGACCTGGCAACTTCAGGATCCTGGGCGTTGACTCCCGATTCAATTCTGGCCCTGGTAAACGACAGGGGATCCGACCCTCAGCCTTTGTTTTACCGTCCAAGGCTGGAACGAATGGTTTTTTCGGCCAGGGACACCACAAAAGACTCGGCTTTCGACATTTATATGATCCGGCGAAAAGACACGCTGGCCTGCGACAGTGTGTTCTGGGAGCCTCCGGTCCGGCTGGGATCTCGTATCAACTCCCGGGGAAATGAACGGTTCCCGATCTTGAGTGTCGATGGGAACACGTTGTATTTCAGCTCGGACGGACTCCCCGGCATGGGAGGAATGAGTTTGTATGTAAGTCAGTGGAATGAAGATGAACAAAATTGGGAAGTTGCCCAGAATATGGGCATCCCGTTTTCCTCAACTTCCAACGATCTGCTATACATGCTTGCCGATGATTCCCGGTTTTTTTACTTTGTATCGGACCGGGCTGCACCGGCGGATTCCATGATCCTTTACAAAGTGGCGTACGAAAGCTCTCCCGTAAAAGTACGTCCGGCTTCCGTTGCCGAATTGAGGAAAATCGCATCTCTGCCTGTGTCCCAAGAGGAAAAAGAGGCGGCACAACAAGCGGCAGAACCTGTACCCATGGGTGATAATTCCCGTATTGTTCCCGATTCGGTACTGCAAAAAACGCAACAGGCCACGCAGCATTATGCGAAATTGGTCAAAACGGTCCGGGATCTGACATTGCGTATTAGGGAACATGAACGTAAACTGGACAGTATGCGGGTTTTGTACGGATCGTTTTCGCGTGAAGAAGACAGGCAGGCAATCGCAAATACTATACGGGAAGAAGAATTCCTGATGATGGACCTTCAGGAAACCTTGCGTTACACACAACGGTCTGCACGGGATATTGAAGATATGTTCCTGTCATACGGAGTACTTCCTCCATTGGCGGGACCTTCCGGCGACACGCTCAAAAGTGAGACTGTCACAAACCACACGGGTCATACAGGGCCTTTCCATCCCCTGAAACAAGCATATATTTCCCTGGAAAATCATGTTTTTTTAGCCCCGCTTCCGGAAATTCCGGCTATTGACCTGACCTTTCGCATTGGAGAGGAATCAGAGATCGTGCCCTGGGAAAATGAACCCATGGGTCTTTATTACCGGATCCAGTTATTCACCATGACACGGCAGGTTTCTACGGATCAACTGAAGGGGATCAGTCCCGTCTTTGAAGTCCGGGCCGGCAACCGTTACGTTTATTATGCCGGACAATTCTATACGTACGATGACGCTATGGGGGCGTTGTCCGTCGTACGCCGGCAGGGTATCAGGGGTGCAATCCTTGTAGCTTATTACCAAGGCAAATCCATTCCGGTCCAGGAAGGCCGCAGGCGGGAAACCGAAAACAGGACAGCACCTGAAGGTGCAGTGGCCTTCCAAATATTCCTGGGCACCGGAGAAATTCCTCCCGGATTGGTATCTTTGGTGAGTGAACTGTCAGACAAGGATATCATCAAAGTCGTTACCGATACACGCACGGATTATTTCATCGGGCCGTTCAGCACCCTTTCAGAAGCCACCAACCTTGCCTCGGCATTAAAGAAAAAAGGCTTTGCCGGGGTAGAAGTACAAAAAGCAACAAATTAAAATACAACTATATGGGATTAATTATTACGCTTATTGTCATTGGCCTTCTTCTGTTGATCGCCGAGATGATTGTCATACCAGGATTCGGTATAGCCGGCATCCTGGGCCTGGCCAGTATCATAGGTGCTATTGTTTTGGCGTTTACGCAATTCGGGACAATAACCGGGTTTATCGTTTTGTTCGGAGCTCTGGTCGTCTGCGGTATTCTGATATATTTTGTCCTTCGTTCCAAGACCTGGCGAAAGATCACACTCAAAAAGAGTATTGAAGACAAAGCCACTAAAAGTCCTTCCGAACAAGGCATCACAGTTGGTATGGAAGGAGTCAGCCTAACACGTCTCAACCCTACCGGGAACGGCCGTTTTGGTGATATCACGGTGGAAGTACGCTCTGCTCAGGAACTTATTCCTCCCAAAACGCCCATAAAGGTCGTTTATATCGAGGGATTGAGTATATTTGTATCTCGCATAGAAATCAATTAAAAAAAATATTATGTCAACTATTGGTACAACGTTAATGTGGATAGCCATCGGAATCGTTGGTTTTTTCATACTTTTATGGTTCTTCCCTATCACTCTTTGGTTCCAGGCATTGATCTCGGGAGTCCGGATCAACCTGATCCAATTGGTGCTCATGCGTTGGAGAAAAGTTCCCCCCAGCACCATTGTCATGGCAATGATAACCGGTACAAAGGCCGGTCTTTCCCTGGATGCTAATGCCCTGGAGGCCCACTACCTGGCCAAGGGAAATGTAGGTAAGGTGGTCAATGCATTGATCTCGGCCGATAAAGCTAATATTCCCCTGGATTTCAAAATGGCTGCTGCTATTGACCTGGCCGGACGTGACGTGTTCGAGGCTGTACAAATGTCTGTAAACCCCAAAGTGATCAACACCCCACCCGTTTCTGCCGTGGCAAAAGACGGTATCCAGCTCATAGCCAAAGCCCGTGTTACGGTACGTGCCAGCATCAAACAACTGGTAGGAGGGGCAGGTGAAGAAACCATCCTGGCCCGCGTTGGTGAAGGAATCGTTTCCAGTATCGGTTCAGCAGATTCGCACAAATCCGTGCTGGAGAATCCCGATTACATCTCTAAAGTCGTCCTGGAAAAAGGACTGGACTCGGGAACCGCATTCGAGATCCTTTCCATAGACATTGCCGACATTGACGTAGGCAAGAACATCGGGGCCGTCCTGCAAATGGACCAGGCCAACGCCGATAAGAACATCGCCCAGGCCCGCGCCGAAGAACGCCGCGCCATGGCCGTTGCCCTGGAGCAGGAAATGAAAGCATCTGCACAGGAGGCCCGGGCCAAAGTGATCCTTGCCGAGGCAGAAATTCCTCTGGCAATGGCAGACGCATTCCGTAAAGGCAACCTGGGAATCATGGATTATTACCGCATGAAAAACATCCAGGCCGATACAGGCATGCGCGAGGAAATTGCAAAATAAAATAAATTATCTACCTTTGCCCTCCTTAAAAAGCAAAGGTTTGGTGAGGTGGGTGAGTGGCTGAAACCACCAGTTTGCTAAACTGACGTACTCGCAAGGGTACCGGGGGTTCGAATCCCCCTCTCACCGCCAAAGAAATAACAAGCCAACCCCAAAGGGGAAAAGCAAAAAAATAAAAAAACCGCCTTCAAGCTTGCTTGAGCGGTTTTTTGTTTTTTTTGCTTATGCTGCCGCAAGCAGTCTGGCTTGTTTTTCTTTGGCAGGCCCCCCAATTGGGGATCACGGAGCGAAACAACGTGAAGCGGAGTAATCCCCAACCGGGGATCACGGAATGAAGTGAAATGCAGTGACGTAATCCCATCGGGGAACAAAGCCCTATTGCACACTTAATCCTTTACACAACGCACATAAAGCCCATTATCCTTGGTGAAGAAATTGTTCCTGTAAAAATAGATTTCGTCGTAGTAGAGCACCCGGTACCAGGCAGTACTACCGCTTTGCGTAGCGCTCCAAAATGCGATGGTGGCGGTTATGAATTCAAATGTATTATCATCGGCGTACCGGGTCCCTCCCGGAAGGGCCGAGAACCCGGACATGTTTCTGTCTTCGGTATAATCGGTATTACCCGGGACTCCATCATCTTCTGAAGAAAACCATCCATTATCACTTGCCAAAGATTTGGCTATTTTATTACCTTCTGTAGTCCCGTCATAATTGTGGCCGTTGGCAATCAAGTATTCTTCCAATTGTGTCCATTCATCATCACTTGGCAAATGCCACCCTTCGGGGCAGGCCGTCATGGCTGCCGGCCAGTTGTATAACACGCCATAAGTGCTATAATTATACGTTTCTTTGGCTGCCGTCACATCTGTTCCTTCGTATCCAGAGTTTGGTGCGCACGAAATGGAGTTTGGTGCGCCAAAATTTCAGCATGCCAATACAAAGCGTTGTCAATCAGTGTTTTGTGATTTTTAGGTTTTAGTTGGCGCAGTCAAACTCCATTTACCTTGTGTTTAGCAGGACTTTTACCCGGCTTTTCTGGTCAGAGGAGACTTCCCTGACATCTGTCGGGATCGCAGAAGGATCCACTTCTATGGCCAGGTAACATTTTTTTGGAGACAGATCTTTACTTTTGGGAATATAAATCTCTGTAAGAAAATCATAATCCAACACTTCGGAAATGGTCAATAACAGATCTATGTCAATGCTTTTCCGGTGAAAGATATCGTATATGGTTGTGCGGGAACGGTTAATAAGTATGGCAAATTCAGAAATGGACAGTTTACATTCCTTGACTTTCTGCTCAATAATTTTACCAATAAAAATTTCAGACCTGTGATTTTTATTCATGGCTTTATGTGATTTATAATCAGAGCCTTTAATTTAGCCATTTTAACCTTCAAAAGGTACAGTAAATTTGATTTCGGTAGATATTTCTTTGAAATCGGTCAATTTTCAGTCAGATCAGGATCCCGTTTTGTCTCAAAAACTGAATAAAATCCTCTTTTCTGGCACGTGCCACAGGTATCAATGATTTTTCGGAATCATCCATCATCAGGTTCAGTCCGTTATCGTAGATCATTTGCCGGATGTAGTTGATATTAATTAAATGCTGGTTATGGACCCTGTAAAAGAGAGCTTTCCCCTGAAAGAGGTCTTCAAAATACGAGATTCCCTTTGAAGTTAACGTTTTTATAACTTCCTTGTCCGCTTTATAAAACACCTCGGTATAGGCATTATCCGAATGCAACCGGATGATGTCTTTCAATTTCACAAACAGGAAACAGCCCTTATCATAAAGCGCTACTTTTTGCTCTTCGCTGTTGTTTTTAAAATTTTCCAGGAGCGTTTGTATCTTTTTTGCTCCAGTTTTTAGTTTGTAACGCGCCAGTGCCTCTGTCAGTTTGTCCACACTAACAGGCTTTTCAATATAATCAAGAGCTGCCGTTTTTATGGCCCTGATCGCATATTGCTCATATGCTGTAGTAAAGATCACTTCGAAATCTTTTCTTTTTACCATTTCCAGCACATCAAATCCGCTAAACGGCCCCATTTCAACATCCAAAAAAACCAGATGCGGTTTAAGCGTATCTATCTTTTTAACAGCATCCGGCACATTCGTGCAAATAGCTTCTATCTGAACGTTCTTAAAATTCTCATGAAGGATCTTAGCCAGAGATTCGACGTGCATCAAATCATCTTCCACAATTATTGTCTTTATCATGCTGCAAGTATGTAGGGTAGTTGTAAAGAGACCAAAGTCCCTGTTGTATTGTTTTCTTCATTGTTTAGATCCCCTATGGAATAGGAATACTCCGAACGCGTCATCTGGTTAATCAGCCGCAATCTGTCTTCAGTCAGTTTCAGGCCGAGTGATTCTTTTTTAAAGCCCGAGACAGACATTTGGTCTTTCTTTGTTGAAAAGCCAATGCCGTTATCCGTGATCTCGCAATGCAGCTTTCCCTCTTCGGCCTGCAGCCTGATCCGGATGTGGTATTCTTTGCCGTCCTGCACAAATCCATGTTTAATGGAATTTTCCACGAAAGGCTGCAGGATCAGAGGCGGCACCATGGTTGTCACGGGATCTATCTGGCTGTCCGTTTCAATACTATATGAGAAATCATGCGTATGCCGCATTTTTTCCAGGTCCATATACAGACGCAAAATGTCCAGTTCCCTTTCCAACGGGATCTCTTTTTTGCTCATGCCCTCCAGCATCATGCGGATCAAATCGGAAAATTTCCTTAAACAGGTCATGGATTCCTTTACTTTGGACTGACCAAGCAGGTATTCCACCGTATGCACGCAATTGAAAATAAAATGAGGGTTTAACTGGAAATTGATGGCTTTCATATTCGTTTCCACCAACTGACGGCTTAACTCCGCTGCTTCCTGTTTCAAACGTGCCTCTTCCTTCTTTTTCCTGTTCCTGTAACTGATCAGTATGTAATAAGTAATAACCCCACCGGCTAAAAAGATCAAGACAAAACCAATAATTAAAAACATTTTCTCTCTTTTCTCCTGCTGCAGTTTCTGCTCCCGCACCTGCTCATTCAGAGTCAGAATATCTATCTGGGTTCTCTGGTATTCCCTTTCTGTATTGGCCAGTTGCAGGTTCTGCCGGAATTTTTCATGCTCTATGGCAGCCTGCATCAGTTCCAGATTGGCTATACGGTGCTCCTGAGTCAGTTTATCCAGGTCATGCTGTCTTTTCTCTTTTTCCAGGTTCAATAACGCTATTTCTTTTTCTTTCTTCTCCGAATCGTATTTCTCCTGCATTTCTGCTATTGCCCTGACTGTTTGTTCATTGAAAACAGAATCTTTTAATGCGATATACTTTGCCAAATACACATCAACACTGTCCGGTTCATTTAAACGGGCAAACAACCTCACATATCCCTGGAACAAACGAGACAAGTTGTTTTTGTTTTCACTTTTGTACATTATCAGTTCTGCTTTTTTGCAATATTTCAGAGCCGTTTGATAATCCTTTTTTGCATAATAAATATCAGATATACCACATAAATAAAAATCGATATCTGCTTTGTCTCCTGATTCATTGGCATGGTCAAGACATTTTTGTAAAGTCTCCAACGCTTTGTCAAATTCTTTCTTTTCACAATAGAGACGTCCAAGTTGTCCATTTATAAGATTTACAAAATAGTCATTCCCCAACGCGGATAATATGTCCAGGGCTTCCTCTAATGCCTCAATGGATTTCCCGGGTTCTCCTGATTCATCATAAACAAGTGCCAACCTGTACAACGACACCCCTATACCGTTCTGATCACCCATTCTTTCAAATATTTCCTTTGCTTGCTGAGCGTATTGTATTGATTTATCATATTGCTTTAATTGTCTGTAGACTGAAGATATGTTTACAACAGAATATGCCATGTAATATTCTTCGTGGTTTTCTTCAAAAATAGTATTGGCTTTGAGATAGTATTGAAGTGCCTGTTCATAATCCGATTTCAAGTTATGGATATTTCCTATCCACACATACCCGCTTGCCAGGCTGATCATTTCTCCTGCATTCAGATAGATATCATTTGATTTCATACGCAGATCCAGTGCCTTGTCAAATTCTCCCTTGTGAACCAGTATCATACTGATATTATCCACGGAACTTGCAATACCCAGGGTGTCGTCAATAGCTGTAACCACATCCAAACGCTTTTCAAAGTGAACCATCGCAGAATCAAATTTTCCCATACTATGATAAGCAATTCCAATTTGGTTCAGACAAATGCTTATTCCTTTGTCCGATCCCAATTCCTTTGATAATTCCAATCCCTGCTCTGCATATTCAAGAGATATTGAAAGATCAATATTTTCGTAAAGTTCTGATAAAGTGTTCAACGCCATTACTTTTGTTAAATCAGCAGGTGCATTCTCTATAACATTGATCAACGAATCAATTTTCTGCTGCTGGGCGTGCAGTTTCCCTGAAACCGGACAGAACAAAAACAGAAACCAGAATAGTGAAAAAACTATTTTATTCATAAAAAATTTACACGGATAATTCTAATAAATCTAGTGTTTGTATGGTTTCCAGAACAGAATAAACGCTCGTATTATATTGCAACTAATTTCAGCACAATATAAAAGTTCTTAAAATTGGACAAATTTCCGGTATGAAACAATATTAACGTGTCGAAAAAACAAACGTTATTGTTTGTATTTTCTGACACTTACGCATTTATATCTAAATTCTTGCTACACGTTTTGCTGCCCTAATGGCATACCTGCACTCTGGCAGATATTTTGTACCTTTAGTGATCTTACTCAACGCGCAAAAGCGTACATTACTAAATATCTAACATAAACAAATGGAAAAAGACTGGTTACAAAATAAAGATTCATTCCCCGAATTTGACGTCAGACCTATAAAAGGAAACTTTCTGCCTGCAATCATAAAAAAAGCAAAGGCCGTAGAAAAAAACGGCGGGATCACCATCATTCAGAATTTCGAGCCTATACCACTGTATGGGTCCATGAAAAATCTGGGGTTTGAATATTTCACAGAAAAAAAAGAAGAAGGACTTTATCACAGTTATTTCTTCCGGAAGGAAATCCTGTACAAAGCCGATGAAGAGCTTCCGCTCAAACCTATTGTCATGCCTCGTTATGCCGAGATCGATCCCGCACTGGCCGGTTTGACGGTAAATTTCTGGGACAATATCTGGAATAAGGAGAATCCCGCCATTGAACTCAAATACAAACTGTTATTGTCTTTGACAAATGCCGTGGGCGCCGGAAGGATCAGGCAGGTAACCAGGGAATTGGTCATTTTTCCTCGGAAATTGCGCAATCTTCACTCTTTAAGGCATACAGACTCATTAAAGAAATGGAAAAATCGGGAAAAACGCATAGCGAGATCATGGCTGTTATGACAGAAAAATTCAGCGAAAAGAACCCGGAAACGGGATTTAATAATTAAAAAACACAATTATGAGAACACTACTACTGACACTTAGCCTTGTCCTGGCAGGATTGCTGGGCAAGCCATATTCCCTTAACGCACAAATCACATCCCAGAGTTTTGTTTTTCAAGACCTTCCTTATGATTACGATGCATTGGAACCCTACATAGACGCAACCACCATGGAGATCCATTATTCGCGTCATCACAGGGCGTATTACAACAATTTTTTGAATGCCGTTAATGGCACCGGGATGGAAAAAATGGCCATAGAAGACATTTTTGGCAACATCAGCTCATACCCTCCGGCAGTAAGAAACAACGGAGGCGGTTATTACAACCACACCCTGTTTTGGGAGAACATGACTCCCCAGACAGGCGGAAAACCCTCCGGAAAACTGGAAAAAGCCATTAAAAAAACATTCGGGTCCACAGAAGCCTTCAAAGAAGTGTTTGCAAAGGCAGGAGCCACCCGCTTTGGAAGCGGCTGGGCCTGGTTGAGTCTGGACAAACAGGGCGACCTTTTTGTCAGCTCCACCCCAAACCAGGACAATCCTTTGATGGATTTGGCCGAACAGCGGGGAATTCCCCTTTTGGCAATGGACGTCTGGGAGCACGCATATTACTTGAAATACCAAAACAAACGAGCCGACTATATTGAGGCTTTTTGGAATGTTATCAATTGGAAAGAAGTAGAAAAACGATATGAAAAAGCTCTTAAACAGCTGAAATAAAACCATAAACGAACCCTATGGGACATCTGGACTATGGTGCCGTTGGAAATTGCCGTTCAGCGGCGCTTATTTCAAAAGAAGGCAGTATTGACTGGTTTTGCTTCCCGGATTTTGATTCTCCGTCCATTTTTTCCAGGATCCTGGATCAAAAAAAAGGCGGGCATTTTGCTATCATAACGGATCAACCCTGTGAGATCACCCAGGAATATGTGAAGCACACCAATATACTGTCCACAACATATTCCACAAAAGACGGGGTATTTCAGGTAGTAGACTTCATGCCCAGATTTAAGATCGGGGAAATGAACAGCTATTACCTGCCTCCCGAACTTTACCGGATGATCCGCCTTATAAGCGGGAATCCTCGTATTCGGGTTCAATACAGACCCGTGTTCAATTACGCCAAAGACAAAGTTGAACACCGATCCGGGAAAACCTACATAAAAACCGTTGACCGGAAAAGCAGCCGTAATGCCATCTATTTGTATTCCAACCTGGATTATGATCTTATTTTAAACGAAAAATCAATAGAACTTCAGGAAGACGCCTTCTTGATGATCTCCTACAACCAGAAACTAATCAAGATCTCGCAATCACGCGTAGAACTGGAATACAACAGGACCCTGGTATACTGGCTGGACTGGACCAACCGGTCCAAAAAATTCACCCTGTTCAATGATATCATTGAACGCAGTATGCTTATCTTAAAGCTTTTATCATACCAAAGATCCGGTGCGGTACTGGCTGCCCTGACCACGAGTATTCCCGAGGTTATTGGCAGGGACCGAAACTGGGATTACCGGTTCTGTTGGCTGCGGGATGCTTCCATGTCTATTAAAACCCTAGTCACACTGGGCCATAAAGGAGCGGCCAAACGCTTCATGGAATTCATCAAGAGTATTTTGAAGTCTAAGGACGAGAGTTTCCAGATCATGTACGGCATACGCGGAGAAAGAGCCCTAAAGGAAAAGACACTCCCTTACCTGACCGGTTTTGCCGGGTCCAAACCGGTCCGCATAGGAAACGCCGCATTTTCCCAGAAACAAAACGATTCCCTGGGATACCTGATGGATATGATCTATCATTACTATCTCTATTTCCCCGGCACGCTGGATGAAATTGAAGAAATGTGGGAAGTAGTCAAAGGGATCGTCAAGACGGTGATCTCCCAATGGCGCAAACCCGATAACGGTATTTGGGAAATCCGCGGGGAACCGAAACATTTTTTGATCTCAAAAGTTATGTGCTGGGTAGCCATGGACCGGGCAATAAGCATCGCCCAATTGCTTGATGAACCCGGATACGTGGAAAAATGGAGCGATATTGCACATCTGATCAGGGAAGAGGCACTGGAAAAAGGATGGAAAGAATCAATCGGCAGTTTTTCCCAGGCCTACGAAAACTCGGACCTGGACGCCTCATTACTGCTTATGGAAGATTATGGGTTTATCAGCGCCGATGATCCCCGTTTTGTAAAAACGGTAAATGCCATTGAACAGGGATTGATGCACAACGGTCTTCTTTTCCGCTACCGGAACCACGACGGACTGGGGATCCCCTCCTCGGCTTTCACAATATGCAATTTCTGGCTGGTCAAGGCACTTTTCAGGATCGGCAGGCGGGAAGAAGCACTCTCTATGTTCGAGCATTTGCTAACCTATTCCAATCACCTGATGCTTTTCAGCGAAGATCTGGATTTTTACACGGGCGAACAATTGGGCAATTACCCGCAGGCATATTCCCACCTGGCCATCATAGAGACTGCCAGGCTTTTTGCCGAGGAAAAAACGCTCTCGCGTTTTCTGCGCCCCTGATCAGCGACTGAGATTTTTCAGGAAGGGGATCACTTCGGACTGTGAAAGCATGTAATACCTTGCCCGTTCCGAGACCGAGCCGATCTTTATGGTATGTGCCCTTTTTGGCAAAGCCCTGAAGGTGTCTTCATCGGTCACATCATCGCCCATGGCCAGAATAAAATCGTATTTATCCTTGCGCAACAGTCTTTTTGCCTCGGAGCCTTTGGAAAATACAGGGGGTTTTATTTCCACGATCTTATTACCCTGCATGATTTGCAGGTTCAGGCGCGTACAAGGGCCAATAAGGGCGTTAACCAATTGCTGTGTCCTGAGCGAGGCCATCCAGGCATCTACATTGCGGTAATGCCACACCAAGGCGGTTTCCTTAACTTCCAGTGTAGAATTGGGCGTTTTTTCCAGGAACGACTGTATGATCTCCATGATTTCCCGGTTCCAGGTAAAAGGCTCTTCAATGCGGTGCCATATGCCTTTTTCTTTGTAAAAAGCGCCGTGTTCGGCAGCCATATCCAGTGGCAGGGCCCCCATCCAGTCTTCCAGTGTGGTATGATCCCTTCCGCTGCTTATGACCACTTTGTTCTTTTGGTCCGAGGCCAGTTGTCGCAGGATCTCCAGGATTTCCGTGGTCGGGTAGGCATCTTCCGGTTTCTTTTTATATGGGGATAACGTCCCGTCGTAATCCAGTATAATGAGTCGTTTGGAAGCTCTTCTATAAGAGCGGCGTATCAGGGTAATATTGGCCGCGGTAATCTGTTTCATGTCATTTTCCAGGTTCTTCTTTCGAATGGCAAGTAATTGTTTTATAAAAAGGTCTGCCCATTTGTCTACCGTGTTGACAGACACTACTTTTTGCATTCTCTTTAAAGCCTGTATCTGTTCTTTTTCAGGCATCTTAAGCGCCGTTAGCAGTGCGTTGCTTATTTGGTTTACATCATTTGGATTAATGATCAATGAATCTGACAATTCCGTTGAAGCACCTGCCATTTCACTTAAGATCAAAACACCGGGGTTATTCCTCTTGGTGGCCACATATTCCTTCGCTACCAGGTTCATGCCATCCCGCAGGGGAGATACCAAGGCTATATCGGCTATGTAATACAAGGCAACCAGTTCTTCAAAAGTAAGTCCGTGATAAAAATAATGGATGGGAGTCCAGTTAAGCGTGGAATACCTTCCGTTTATAGCCCCTATGGCCTCGTCAATGTTTTTCTTCAGCTTGGCGTAACGGACCACATTGCTCCTGGAAGGCACCACCACCATTGCCAGTGAAACTTTTTCGTGAAACCCGGGATTGTCATCCAGAAAACGTTCAAATCCCTTGAGCCGGTGCATGATCCCCTTACTGTAATCCAGCCGGTCGACCGAGAGGATCAATTTGTAGTTCCCGTATTCCTTACGGAGCCTGTTGGCATTCTTTTTGACTTCCGGGTTTTCTATGGCGTTGTGGTACATCTGGTAATTGATACCCATGGGCAAAGAATCCACCTGTATCAGGCGGTTCCCCTGCAATACCTTATCAAGTTCAAACTGAAGGCCCATGACACGTTCCACCGTACTCACAAAGTGCCTCATGTACCCGTGGGTATGAAAAGCAATCATATCCGCCCCCAGCAATCCGTTCAGGATATCGGCCCGTTCGGGCAGGATCCGGAACAATTCATATGAAGGGAACGGTATGTGATGGAAATACCCGATGCTCAGACCATCCTTGGCATCCCGTAACATTTTGGGCAACAACATCAGCTGGTAATCATGCACCCATATTATATCGCCGGACTGAGCCATTTCACACGCCTTTTCACAGAAAAGTCGGTTTACCTCCCGATATGCTTCCCAGTAACGTGCCTCATATTCTATATAAGTATAAAAATAATGACACAGCGGCCAGATGGTGCTGTTGCTGTACCCTTCATAATAATTCTGGATCTGATCATCGGTAAGAAAAACAGGATGAAAATGCATCTCTTTCAACTGGCGGGTGATCTCTGCTATTTCCTGCGGATCATCCGTAAATATCCCCGGCCACCCCACCCAATGGGTTTCAATGTCCGTTTCCAGCGAAGACAACCCTGTTGCCAGTCCGCCTTCGCTGCGTATCATCCTGATCGTTCCGTCATCTCCTTTCTGTACTCTTACCGGGAGACGGTTCGCTATAATAATTAATTTCATTGCTATGCCTCTATCACAAAATTACAAAAAAATTCCTATCTTCGCAGCCCTAAAGTCTCGGGGTGTAGCGCAGTTGGTTAGCGTTCCTGCTTTGGGAGCAGGGGGTCGCCCGTTCGAGTCGGGCCACCCCGACTTTAAATGGAGTAGGGAGGTGGTGGCGCGGAAGGTTCCACCTCTTCCCTTTTTTTTATCTTTTTTTTATCTTTGTATTATGCCAAACCGTAAAAGACACCGTCGTATGTCAGCCCTTCCACCCATGGAAGGGTACAGACCTTATGGGGTTCCAGGCAGGAACCGCGGATCGGTGGAATTGCTGTTTGAAGAATATGAGGCCATTCGTTTGGCTGATTATGAGAACCTGACACAAGAAGAAGCGGCCCGCAGAATGAATATTTCACGGCCTACCTTTACGCGTTTATACGACAAGGCCCGCAAAAACATAGCCCGAGCCTTTATTGAAAGCAAGAGCATTGTTATCCGGGGCGGGGATTATGAAATTGACAATTACTGGTACCGTTGCCGCCATTGCCACCAGGTAAATTCTTCGCCGGAGCCGGTTGATAATTGCCAAAATTGTCATTCAGACAACATCTTGTCTTTGAACAAAAAAACACCGGACTCACTCAAATGACGGAATCTTTCAAACAACAAGTTCTCAACTGTACACGTTGTGATCTTTGGAGAAGGCAATTCAAACGCAGCCCTTTTACGAAATCCCTATCTAAAAAGAGATACCTGGACGGATTTCAAAAACATTGTCCGTAAATACAGGGAAGTCTCGGATTCCCAACATACCTGCCAGTACGTTTAATCCTTTGTATGTTCCCAGATCTTAAGGTCTATGCAATCAATGCGTGTTGTTTCGTCTTCCAGAGAAACGATCACCCCTGAATGCACTTTGCCCATCATGCAATGAGCCGGAAGGAATTTTACGGTTTGTCCCACTGAAGGACGCATGCCCTCAATTACTCCGCTGAATGAAAGCACCATACAAATCCCTGCCTCAATAACCTTCTCTTCTCGGCCCAACAGTTTTCCCGGGCCGATCACCCACACATCCAGCAATCCGTTATCGATCTCCACAACCCGTGCAAAATGCGTAATGGGGCAACCCAACGGGCGGTAACGGATAACATCGTCCTTAGAGATCTTATTAGCCGAGAAACAGGCCAGCGTTTCGCGACACGACGGCTCCCCGGGCAACGGGTGCAAAAGAAAATCTGCTTTCGCCTTATCTATCAGCCCCACATAAGTCTCTTTTTGCTCAATGTTTGCCGAGTTCAGGATCCCGTTTATTTTTTCAAACTGCTCCTTAAACCGTTCCTGCCTGAAAACCGGGCATCGCTCCGGCATGGCCTTTCTTTCTTTTAAAGCCGAGGCAAAGACCGCGCAATTTACATATCCGCAAGCCCCGCAATTAAATCCCGGCAGCAGGGTCATGAGAGTTTCTTCCTTGATCATGGCTTATTCTCCCTTATATTCCTGTACCCCGTTAATGTGCCGCAGCACACCCCGGTGGTACTTCTTTTCAATATGCATTTCCCCTACGCATAAAGTACATATGGAAAACGGGGCATTGTGGCGTAAATGATCTTCGCTGTAATTAAAAACAGGAGCTTCCGCAAAACATCCCGCCAATTCTGCCGTTCCTTTACCTGTTAGTCCGTTTGTTTCAATGATACGGCATCCGGCATTCATCTCCATAACCCGTTCCCTGAATATTTCTCTTTCTGCCTGGGATATCATGTCTCCTTTTGTTATGGCTACGACATTGGCTGTACTTAAAAAAGGACCTACTTTTAAAGGAGTGTTTGGCCCTGTTGTGGCGTCTATTACACAGACACCCAGACCATTGGTGGTATAAGGTGCACACCTGTGACACAATCCCGCGGTTTCCACAATAAGCATATCCGCAGTATGCTCACGGGCAAAAGAAACCATCTCTCCCATGTTGTAAATGGTGTAATGATCGGGGCACATATCCCTGGATAAACCGATCATGGTCGGAACATCGGTCTTTTTAAATCGGATCTGGTCTTCTGTATACAGGCAATCGATCTTGGCAACCGCAATCTTAACCTGTTGTTCTTTCAAAAATTTAATGGTGTTGAGCAATACAGACGTTTTCCCTGCTCCCGGCGTACCAGCTACTACAATGACTTTCATGGTTATTATTTCAGGCAACTATTTCCTCTCCCAGCCTCACCCGTTCGCGGATCCTGAACAATTCACTATCCATGCGGTTCAACTCCACACAAAGATCCGTTTCATGATCGGTTGTATTGAAAATCTTTTCCACTCCGCCGTTTTTCATTACTAAGCGCCGACCGGTCAATAAGGCCAGAAGGGGATCGTGTGTCACCACCAAAATGATTTTTCCTTTGCCCGATAACAACTCCATAGCCTGGTGTTTTTTAATGCCGGCATTTTCAATTTCATCAATCAGGACAATAGGTGAATCACTTATAAAAGCAACATCTGCCACCATTAGCGACCGGCTTTGTCCTCCGCTAAGGACCGTCAAATTCATATCTTCCGTTATAGGCTCACCAGTCAAAGTGTTGGCATGATAAACAACCTGTTCCACCATATTCATATTCTTTCCCCTGCATTTGGCGTGAAGCAGCAGGAATTCCCTGACAGTCATATCCGCCAGAAAATTCATATTTTGTGACAACTGTGCAATCAGTTTCTTTTTTGGATCAAACCGCATTGAAATATCCGGCACACAGCCGTTTATCAATACACTGCGGTGTGTAGAAGTATCGGCCTGCGCCAATTGTTCAATGTCCTCAATAAAAGCGCTTTTCCCGCTTCCCGTAGGACCCACAACGCCCACAATTTCTCCGGGATAGATATCGATCCGGGAAAATGCCTCGGCAATTCCTAATTTGTTTTTTCCAGGCAAAATGGTAATGCTTTCAATCATTGTCGTATCTTTTCCCACAAAGGTAAAAGCTTTTACTATTTTGATAAACCCCTGAAAAACGTATTAGTCACTACGTTCAAACACGTATCTGGATGGCTTTAAATGTCAAAATAATGATGTTTAATAGCATACGTGACCAGGTTGGCAGTATTCCTGGATTGTGTTTTCTGCAGTAGGTTTTCGCGGTGTTTGTCTACCGTACGTTTGCTGATACTCAGTTTTTGCGCTATTTCTGCATTTGAAAATCCTTTACAGATATAATACAGAATATCTTTTTCGCGTTGTGTAATATCTTTCTGGTCTTTTCCTGAATTGTTGATCTTATGGGTCATAATCTCCAGAATGGAATGTATTATGTCCTGAGAATAATAATTCTTTCCCTCCATAACATCAAGCAAGGCGTTTTTCACTTCTTTGAAAGAAGAGTTTTTGAGCAAAAACCCCGAAGCGCCTGCTTCTATCATGCTGGATAAATAGCTTTCTTCCGAATACATGGATAAAGCAAGGATCTTTAAATCCGGGTTCAGCTCAAGAGCCTTTATTGTAGCTTCTATTCCGTTCATAATAGGCATCTCTATATCCATAAGAACAATACAATCTTTTACTTCAACTATCTTTTCCAAAAACGCGTTTCCGTTTTCTGCCTCTAGTATTTGATCCACAAAATCCATTTTTTGCAACAGAAAACGCAAGCCTTCCCGGAACAAAGCATGATCATCCACCAAAAAAATATTGACCTTTTTCATTTCACAGGTATTTCAATATATGCATAAAACCCGTTGCCGGGGGACGATTCCACGGAAACCGACCCGTCCAGGGATTTCACACGTGAATATATGTTGTCCAGACCCATCCCTGTTAAATGTGTATCTTTATCGGGTATACGATCCGGTTCCATTCCTTTCCCGTCATCCAGGTATTCCACTATCAACCAACTGTTTTGTTCTTTTAACGTCAGGTTAATGACTGCCGGTCCGGCATGTTTGGCACTGTTGTTCAACAACTCCGTGACAATTCGGTATACGTTGATTTCCAAATCGTAATCGTACCTTTTGTCGGAAATGTCAGCCTTAAAAACCACTTTTATGGGAGAATTGGCAAACAACTGTTTGGTAAGTGTTTCGGTAGCCTTTGCCAATCCGTAATTCTTAAGCAGATGAGGACTCAGGTGATTGGATATTTCTCTGAGCGTGACTATTGCCTCGTCTATCACCGAATATGATTGTTCAACGATCCTTCTGTTTTCAGAATCCATTTTTTCCGTATCAGCAGCACTGATGATCATTTTGACCGAGGAAAGCAACGGTCCCAGTCCGTCGTGCAGATCTCCCGCTATGGTGCGCCGGGCACGTTCTTCTCCCTGGATAATCCCCATAAGCATGCGCTTTTCACTTGTCTTTCGCACAACATCCAACTGGTCATGCAAATTAAATATTTGCCGGATATAATACAAACTTATTAGTGTCAGTATGGATGTCACAATGCCCAGCCAGCTGCTTACTTCGTCTTTGGCAAATAATTTTGTCTCCCAGAAATAAGAGGAAAATTCAAACAACCTTTCCAGGGCCATCAGGACAAAGGCAATCGAGATCAAAATCCAGGAAATGTTGTACCGGGTCCTGCGGACCATAGTGACAGCCACAATAGCCGTGACCAATTGAATGATCATAGACAGGAACAGTGCAATTTTAAAAATCATTTTTTCAGTAAAGTTGTTGATTTAAAAACGAAAAAGGTCGCCCGGCAAAGAACGACCTCAACACTATTAGGTTTTAAGTGTTACTCAAGCAGCTTGTTGCGGGCAGCTTCAATATCTGCAGCCAGAGTATTTAATTGTTCTTCAAGCTGTTTAACATTTATGGCGTTGATAACCTTCAATGGCTCCAGGATCCCCTTAATGGATTCCAATTCCGGGTGGTAGGGGATCAGGGATTCTATACCGTCCACTACAAGCAGGAAGCGATAGGAAACATCAGCTGCCGTCTGATCATCAAAATAGGTTATGTAACGAGGAATGTCAAGGCTCGTGAAATACAGGGTTTCCAGGATCCCGGCAGCCATGGTCTCAAAGAACATGTTTACCTGTTCTCTTTCCATTTGTTCGTCTCCCATGGTTATTACCCATGTATCAATATCCAGCGCATTGATCTCCACATTGATTTCTGCACCTTCCATCAGGGCCACATTGTCGGTATCTACCAAAAGCTGCGCAATTACTTTATCGTATTCCTCAACCGGCATACCATAAAGCTGCGCAATAGCCTTGTCGACCGCATAAATGGCTAAAGCCCTGTTTTTCTGTGAAAGTGTCACCAGGTCGTTTACTTTTTCCAACGGCATCAGAAATGTGGGTTTTACCCTTTTTTCACGCTCGGTAAGGACCAGCGTACCTTCCTGAATGGCTTTCATGTGAGGCATTACGCCCAACTTTTGAAATCCCGATATCAGAGAGTCGATCTTGATGATTAAGTCTTCTGTCAGGTATTGTTCCTGAAGACTTGTTTCCGATTTGGTCTGAGCGTCTTTTTTCTTGGAAGAGCTGTTACCGCATGCGTTTACGATAAGCGCCAAGATCAACAATAGTGCAATGACAATTCTTTTCATATTGGGTTGTTTTGTATAGTAAATAATCTTGGAATATTTTACAAATGTAAAAAAAACACATTATTATTCATCTTTCTTTCCCATAAACCTTGACGGAATCCTGAAAAATAATGCCAGGGCTGTCAGTATGGCCATAATTCCCAGCACCCCCAGGTTGTACCACAAGGTGGGTATTTTTACCTTACCCAGGATTTTTTCATGGCTGTAAAATGGAGCCCTTCCGTTTTTAGTTGCCGGTTCCAGGTATATCTGTCCTACTTTGGGAACGATCACGTTATCTACAATACGGAACATTTTTAATGAAGAAGTGTTCAGCACCAGATCCTGTAAGAACAGGTTGTGGTGATTCTTTTTCAGGGACAACAATCCGTCTTTTCCCATTTCTTTGATCAGCCGGGCATTTGTCCTGTCAATTTCTAGAGTATAATGCAACGACCTCCTAGACAACACTTTATTGGCCTCGGAAAAATATTCGTCCAGCTCATGGTAAAGATCTTCAGACCAGGCGTAACCTTCTATTTGTAGAGGATCCAGTTCCGTAACCTGTGCCAGCAGGGGCAGACCCGTTTTAATAATTTCCAGCCTCTCTTTTTCCGGGACCCCTTCTTTCAGGTATTCTGACTGAGCTGTTTCCATCTGGCTTTGCAATTCTTCAAGGAATCCTATCCTGTAATACTGTGCCCTGAATTTTTCTTTTTCATCGTCAAAGAAATGCTTCATATAACGGTTATATTCGTAAGAACTTACCGCCAGGGCCTCGAAAGCCCACCTGGATGGGATTACTTCGCCAATAACAGGCACATTTCCCGTTTTACTTTTCGGGTTCAGATCGTCAAATTTTACAACAAGACCGCATAATAATATCTGGGGAATAAGCAACAGCGGAATGGTAATATAAATGGCTACAATGGAACTCATTGACTGGGAAAGCACCAGTCCTGTCAGATTTGCCACCAATGCCGAGGCAAAAAGAATGATCCACCAGATACCCAGCATGCTGTGAATCCCCATGATCGCATTCCCGACCAAAATGAATAACAAGGTCTGTACAAGCGATAAGCCTGTAAGGTATATGATCTTCGACCATATATACCCGCTGTGGCTCAGTTTCAGGAAACGTTCCCGTTTGAGCAGCGAACGGTCCTTGAAAATTTCCTCGGCACTTACACTCATTCCCATGAATATTGCTACAATGACGGCCATAAAAAAATACGACACCAGGTTTTTATTGTCCAACAATGTATATCCCGTCTCGGATGCATACCTGGTCAGCATAGCCACCACCACTGCCAGTAAAGGGGCTTCCAGCAGGGAAATGAGTAAATACTGGGTGTTTGCCACTTTTGTACGTATGTTACGCTGCAGGAATATCCGGAATTGTTTCCACGGTGAAGGTTTTTTCTGCCTTGTCTGCGGGACTTCACGCAGCCCCGGTTCCTCCCCGGTCTGTCTTGTTTCCAGGTATTTATTGTGCCATTCTTCCGGGCTCATGCGACGTGTTTCCGTTATTTTCCCCGTATCGTCCAGGGCATTGGCTTCCAAAATATTGAGAACAATTTCGGGATTTACGTTGCCGCAGGTGGAACACATACTGGTATCGGCATCGGCATAATGGGCTATATTCTTAAAATATGTAATGGCCTCTATGGGGTTCCCGTCGTACACGGGATAACCGCCTTTATCCAAAAGCCAAAGCCGGTCAAACAGTTTATAAATATCCGAGGAGGGTTGATGGATGTTCACCACGATCAGCCGTCCCTTGAAAGTCTGTTCCTTGAGCAGGTTGATCACTTTTTCCGAGTCGGAGGAACTCAGCCCCGAGGTGGGTTCATCCAGGAACAGTACCACCGGCTCCCTGATCAACTCCAGCGCAATATTCAGTCTTTTCCGCTGTCCTCCGCTGATGGTCTTGTTCAGCGGGGATCCCACTTTGAGATCTTTTGCCGCCGCGAGTCCCAAATCCGTCAATATATCCATAACCCGTTTATCGAGTTCTTCCGGAGACATCCCGTCAAAGCACAATTTAGCGGTATACCAAAGGTTTTTGTATACTGTCAGCTCTTCTATCAGCAGATCGTCCTGTGGGACAAATCCTATAAGCTTTTGTACCTGTGCATTATCAATGGAATGGCCGTTAAGAAGGATCTGTCCTTCCTGGGGTTTTATATTGCCGTTAAGCAATCCCAGCAACGTGGATTTTCCCACTCCGCTCCCCCCCATAATGGCCACCAGTTGTCCGGAGTGCAGGGTAAAGCTGAAGTTATGCATCCCGTTGTCACTTCCGGGAAAACGGAAATTGATATCTCTTCCGGAGAGTTCTATGGGAATGTGTTTTTCTCCTTTTTTGTCAAACAGAGCCTTTATATTGCTGTAATACAGTGGTGTGCCCTGCCTTCCTTTCATTACGCCGCTTTGCTGCCATAATTGAAATGTGCCGGCCAGAACGGGAATGTCATTCATCATAACGGGATCCGTTCCGTGGTATGTAAAAGCCATGATATTGGATCCGGGCAGATCAATTATCCGTAAAGTCCCGTTCCATCTTTCGGGAGTAAAAGAAATTACTTTCTCTGTCTCCTGATCCAGCACAAAGGCTTTGTAATGACTAAAAACCTCCTGACTTACATTGAATTGGGCGCCAACTTTTTTGAACAGATCTTCATGGGCAAGGAATCCTTCCGGGTTAATACCGGCAAATTCCATAAAACGCAATAACAGCAACGACTGTTCTTTTGCTTCTATGTTTTTTCTCAACCCCTCACAAACCGACTCAATGATCTTATCCTTATCCAGATCCGGGGACATCTGGTACAATTCCATCAGATCCCTGTACAATCCCAGATATGTTTCCTGGCGGCGTATACCAAAATGCTGATTTAGATAAGCTTTAATAAGTTTTTCGGATCTTTCTTTGTCTATCCCCGCCACAGCTCCAAAAAGAGCGAACAGATTCAGCAACCCGGATAATACCAAATCGTTCATAATGAATTGGATTTTTGTTCTTTCCAATAATAAAAGATCAATAGCGGTATTCCCAGCACGCTGCCCACAATATCGGCCGCGACATCGGTTATATCTCCGGTACGATAGGGTAGGTAATATTGAATAACCTCAGTTATCACGCCAAAAATAAATCCCGACCACAAAATAAATATTTTAGTGACTATCCATCCGGGTCTTACGGCAGCCCAGGCAAGAGGTACTATGGGAATAAATAGCATAGCGTGTAATATCTTATCTGGTTGCACTCCCAGAAACGAAGCCAGCCAGACAAAAAGCCCGTTTTTTTTAAACTGGGGCAGTGCATCTCCCATTGAAAAAAGAAAATAAGTACATACTCCCAGGTATACTACAAAGAAGCAAATCCAGAAAATATTCCGTTTTTTTTGTTTTATACGAGTTTTTCCAGCCAATATTTACTATTCAGTTTTTTATCCAGTATTCCTGAAAGACTTTCTATGGGTATCCGCTCCTGGAGCATGGTGTCCCTGTCTCTCAAGGTAACTGTTCTGTCCTCAAGTGTTCGATGGTCAACGGTTATGCAATAAGGAGTTCCAATGGCATCCATCCTGCGGTAACGTTTTCCTATGCTGTCTTTTTCATCGTACAGGCAATGGTGGTCCAGGCGGAGGGTTTTTAAGATATCGTGTGCCACTCCCGGCAATCCGTCTTTTTTGATCAGGGGGAATACGGCCAGTTTAACCGGGGCAAGAATTGGGGGAATTCTCAGGACCACGCGGGTTTCCCCGTCTTCCAGCAACTCTTCTTTGTAAGAAGCTGACAAGACGGACAGGAATGTACGGTCCAGTCCAATGGAAGTTTCCACTACGTATGGAATATAACTTTCGTTGGTCTCAGGATCGAAATACCTCAATTTACGTCCCGAATATTCTTCGTGACGTGAAAGGTCAAAATCGGTCCTTGAATGGATTCCCTCCAGTTCCTTGAACCCAAAAGGAAACTGAAACTCTATGTCACAGGCCGCGGTGGCATAATGGGCCAGCTTGTCGTGATTGTGATAACGATACATGTTCTCTCCCAGGCCAAGGGATAAATGCCAGCGCAAGCGCATTTCTTTCCAGTATTGATACCACTTCATTTCCTCTCCAGGTTTCACAAAGAACTGCATTTCCATCTGCTCGAATTCCCGCATCCTGAAAATAAATTGCCTGGCAACTATCTCGTTCCTGAAAGCCTTGCCTATCTGTGCTATCCCGAATGGGATTTTCATCCTGCCGCTTTTCTGGACATTCAGAAAATTCACGAATATACCCTGTGCCGTTTCCGGACGAAGGTATATCTGCGAAGCGCCGTCTTCCGTACTTCCAAGTTTTGTACTGAACATGAGATTGAATTTCCTGACTTCCGTCCAGTTTTTGGAACCGGAAACAGGGCACGCGATCCCGCAATCCACGATCAATTGACGTAATCCTTCCAGATCGTTGTCATTGAGCGCTTTAACCATTCTTTCCCGAACTGCGCCTATTTTTTCCTTTTCCCTCAACACGTTGGGATTTGTGGCGCGGAATTGTTCTTCATCAAAAGCTTCTCCAAAACGTTTTTTTCCTTTTACGACTTCTTTGTTGATCTTTTCCTCCAGTTTGGACAGATAATCTTCTAAAAGCACATCCGCCCTGTATCGTTTTTTTGAATCTTTATTATCAATAAGCGGGTCATTGAAAGCCTGGACGTGCCCGCTGGCTTCCCATACCCTTGGGTGCATGAAAACGGCAGAATCCAGCCCGGTAATGTTATCATACATCATAACCAGTGAATCCCACCAATATTTTTTTATGTTGTTTTTCAATTCCACGCCGTTCTGTCCGTAATCGTAAACAGCTCCCAATCCGTCATAAATATCGCTGGATGGAAAAATGAATCCGTACTCTTTGGCGTGTGCAATAAGGTTCTTGAATAAGTCTTCCTGTGTCATAAATCTTTTAGTAAAAATCCTCTAAAGATAGGTTTTTTGGAAGAATCTCTTCCAGCAATTCTATGGCAAAAGGCCTTTCTTTTAAACGGGGATGAGGCAGGACAAGATTAGTTGTATTTATTTGTATCCTGTCGTAGAGCAAAATATCTATGTCTATAAGCCTTGATTCGTAAGATTTCTGAATATCTGGAGAAGATGACGATTTTTTACGTATCCTGCCCAATTTTTTTTCAATATCCAGGCATTTCCCCATTAAAACCCACGGACTGAGTTCCGTTTCCAGGCAAACAGCCTGGTTCAGAAAGGCTTTTACCGGCCTGCTGAATCCCCAGGGTTCCGTTTCTTTTCGTATGGAAACAGCGGTTATCCGCCCCAGGGAGCCCAGGGCATCAAGTGCCTGCTGCAACAACCCGTCCCTGTTTTCCATATTGCCCCCCAGAAGAAGATACGCTGTATGCATAGAAACCTGCGGTTAAAACATGTCGTAAAGACCGGTATCCAAAAGCGCTTCTTCACTCATGCGTGAGGGGTCCCACGGAGGATCAAAAGTAAGGGTTACTGTTGCCCGGGATACACCCGGAACCTGACTGACCGCAATACGGGCATCTTCCACTACTTCGTCAGCCATAGGACAATTTGGGGCCGTTAAGGTCATGGTTACCGTTACCGGAAATCCTTCCTCTGTTTCTGCCCCTATGGCTATTTCATAGATCAGACCAAGATCTACAATGTTGGCAGGTATTTCGGGGTCAAAAACCTGCTTTAAAGACAGTCTGATGCTGTTTTCTAGTTCCATTCAAGAATGTTTTTTAGTGTTTGCGACAAGGGCATACATCTGGATTTGTTGTATCATAGATAACAAACCGTTTGCCCTTGTGGGAGACAGGTGATCCTTTAGCCCTATCTTTTCTATGAAATCCATATTGGAATCCAAAATCTCTTCCGGCGTATGACCGGAAAAAACCTGAACAAGCAGGGAAATGATCCCTTTGGTGATCAGGGCATCGCTGTCGGCCTTGAAATACAGTTTTCCGTCTTTCCTGGCGATATCAAGCCAAACTCTTGATTGACATCCTTTTATAAGATTTTTCTCTTGTTTGGAGCTTTCTTCCAGTGGAGGCAGGTTTTTGCCCAGTTCTATCAGGTATTCGTATTTATCCATCCAATTTTCCAAAAAGGAAAATTCTTCCACAATCTTTTGTTGTTTTTCCGGTATGGTCATAAAAATTGTCTTTAACGAAGTATCTTCAGCACTTTTTTCAAAGAATCCACAAAAAATTCCAGTTCTTCAAGGGTGTTGTACAATGTAAAGGACGCACGCAGGACGGAAGTCACGTTTAACCGGGCCAGCAACGGCTCGGCACATAACATTCCGGAACGGGCGGCGATGCCCATTTTATCCAGCATCATGGCTATGTCGGAAGGATGAGCACCTTCAATGGACATGGAAAAAACGGGAATTTTATCATAGACCTGGCCATAGTAAGTCCCCGGGATACCGTAAATGGTGCATCCGTCAATTTCACGGAGCAACCGGATGGCTTTTTCCGTAATGGTCTTTTCGTATTCCTCTATGGCCCCGTTGTCCAGCTCCTGTACAAATTCCACAGCGGCTCCCAGGCCGGCCACGCCTGTAAAGTTGGGTGTTCCGGCTTCAAATTTCAGGGGAAGCTGAGCATATGTGGTCCCTTTTTCCAGGGAGACACTCTCTATCATGTCTCCTCCTCCCTGCCAGGGAACCATCTCATCCAGGAATTTTTCTTTCCCGTACAGGATCCCGGTACCGGTAGGTCCGTAAAGCTTGTGCCCGGAAAAAACATAAAAATCGGCATCCATTTTCCGAACGTCCACTTTTTGATGCACGATACCCTGGGCACCGTCCACAACTACGGGAACCTGGTAAAAATGGGCTATGCGAATGATCTCGGCAAGGGGATTCACAATGCCAAGAACGTTGGAAATATGGGTTATTGCCAACAGTTTGGGGGGATCCCCGGGTTTATCCAGGATTTGCTCCAGCTTTTTGGGATCCATGGCTCCCGAATCATCCATTTCCCAAACCTCCAGGAGGGCACCTGTACGTTGACACATCATTTGCCACGGTACTATATTGGAATGATGCTCGGCCCGGGTAATAATGATCCGGTCTCCCGGACGGATATACGTTTGTCCAAAGGAAAAAGCCAGTAAATTAAGGGACGCGGTTGTTCCTGATGTAAAAATAATTTCGTTTTCAGATACTGCATTGATAAAATCCCGGATGGTCCTGCGTGCCTGATCATACCGATCGGTACATTGGACGCTCAGATAATGAACGGCCCTGTGAATGTTGCCGTTTATTCCCCCGTTCATTTCCTCCAGTACGTCAAGAACCTGCTTGGGTTTTTGTGTTGTGGCACTGTTGTCAAGATAAATAAGAGGTTTGCCGTACACTTTTTGTTGCAGGGCCGGAAACTGAGCCCTGATTTGTGATATATTCATACTTCAAAGATAATAAATGTATATTTGTATTTGTATAAAACACCTTCAAAATGTACGAATACATAAAGGGAACACTAATATATGCAGATCCGGCTCAGGCAGTTATAGAGACTTCCGGAATCGGGTACAATATAATGATCTCCCTGCAAACTTATTCTGCCATACACACCCAAAAAGATATTTTGTTGTGGGTGCATTTGCTGGTTAAGGAAGATGCTCACCTGTTATATGGTTTTGCCACCCGTGATGAGCGGGAGATTTTCCGCCTGTTAATAAGTGTTTCCGGCGTGGGACCAAATACGGCGAGGATGATCCTTTCAGCTATGAGTAACGAAGAGATCCGGGATGCCCTGATCACTTCCGATGTGGTCAGAATAAAAAGCATTAAAGGCATCGGCACCAAGACGGCAGAAAGAATGATTATAGAACTAAAAGACAAAATGATGAAAGTGGGCCTGGAGTCTTCTCCTTCCGGTAGTATGCTGCAACCTGTTTCGAAAACCGGGGCAGAAGCTGCCGCAGCCCTGCAGCAGTTGGGATTTCAACGTTCTGCCGTCGAAAAAGTACTTTCCAGGCTTCAAAAAGAAAATCCCGCATACAGTCTGGAAGAATTGATAAGGCTTTCTCTTAAGATTTTATAATTTTTAAATAACTATATTTGCATCATTAACCATTAATCATTTTATAATAATGAACATTCCGGAAAATCTGAAGTACACTAAAGAACATGAGTGGGTAAAAATTGAAGGGGATCTGGCAATTGTAGGCATTACCGAACATGCTCAGTCTCAATTAGGAGACATAGTTTTTGTAGATATACAGACTATGGGCGAAACGCTGGACAAAGATGAGGTCTTTGGTGCCATAGAAGCTGTTAAAACTGTAGCCGACGCCTTTATGCCTTTATCCGGAACTATCGAGGAAATCAACGAAGTGCTGGAAGAAGAGCCCCAGTTAGTCAACAAAGATCCTTACGGTGAAGGCTGGATGTTAAAAATCAAATTTACGAACCCCGGTGAAGTGGAAGAACTACTAGACGCCGCTGCTTACGGGAAGCTGATCGCATAAATGAAAACCTGTTTCGGAAGCGATAATCATTCCGGAGTGCATCCTCTTGTGCTTAAGGCGATAACGGAAGCAAACGATGATTATCAGCTCTCTTACGGAGAAGACGAATATTCGGAAAGGGCCTGCAACCTGTTCCAAAGCTTTTTTGGCAAGCAAGCCCGGGTATTCTTTGTTTTTAACGGAACCGGGGCAAATGTCCTTTGTCTCCAGGCACTCACTCAACCTTATAATTCTGTAATATGTGCCCGTACGGCACATATTAACCAAGATGAATGTGGTGCGCCCGAACGTTTTACTGGATGCAAACTCCTGACGGTAGAAACCAAGGACGGAAAGTTGAACCCGGAACTTGTGAAGCCTTATCTGCAGGGCTTTGGATTTCAGCACCATTCGCAACCTAAAGTCATTTCCATATCCCAAACCACAGAACTGGGAACTGTTTATACTCCGGAAGAGATCAAGGCCCTTTCTGATCTGGCACACAATTACCAAATGTACCTGCACATGGACGGATCAAGACTGGCCAATGCTGCCGCATTTCTTGATCTTCCACTGGATAGTATAACCGTGAAAGCCGGTGTGGATGCACTTTCGTTCGGAGGTACAAAAAACGGGATGTTGATGGGTGAGGCCGTTGTTCTTTTTCATCCGGAACATGCCGAGAACTTTCTGTACATGAGGAAACAATCCATGCAACTCTTTTCCAAAGGCCGGTACGTGGCGGCACAATACCTGGCTTACCTGGAAAATGACATTTGGCTGGAAAATGCACGATACGCGAATGCCATGGCCCGGTACCTGGCCAAAGAAGCAAGAGATATCCCAGGAGTGACCATTACTCAAAAAGTGGAGAGTAATGCTGTCTTTGCGATTATTCCTGAAAAAGCACGTGAAGAACTGGCTAAAAAACACTTTTTTTACACATGGGACGAAGCAACCGGAGAAGTTCGCTGGATGTGTTCATTCAACACCCGGAAGTATCACATAGATGCTTTTATTAACGACTTAAAAAACACGTTATTATGAACGAAGAAGTAAAAATTACCAGGTTGTTCGACCTGTTGGAGCGCCTGCAAAAAAATTATCCAAAAGAAGACATTCTTGCCGGAAAAGTAAATGGTTCCTGGAAAAAATACAGTTCAAAAGAATATTCGGAAATATCTCACCTCTACGCATATGGTTTCTTGGAGCTGGGTCTGAGCCCGGGGGATAAAGTCATAACGGTCATGAACAACCGTCCCGAATGGAATTTCATAGACATGGGAACCGCACTTTCCGGCCTTGTCCATGTTCCTGTATATACCACTTTGAGTGAAGACGATTACCTGTATATCATCCCCCATTCCGATGCAAAAGTCATGATTATAGGGACAGCGGCTTTGTATAAGCATCTGGCACCGATCATTGATAAATTGGAAAACCCGCCCATGGTTTTTACCATAGCTGAAGTGGAAAATGTCCGAAACCTTGACGAGATCCGTCAATCGGGAGAGAAAAACAAGGCAAAATGGGGCCCGGTAATTGAAGAAAACAAAAAGACAACAACGCCTGATACATTGCTTACCATCATTTACACATCCGGAACCACCGGAACCCCCAAGGGAGTAATGCATGCACACAGCAGTATTGTTTTTAATTTTCTGGGACATGCCGCACAACAGGTAATGAACGCCTCACACCGTTACCTTAGTTTCCTGCCGTTATGCCACATTTACGAAAGAACGATGAACTATGAGTTCCAGTCTCTGGGGATCAGCATTTACTATGCCGAAAACATGGGAACCATTGCCCGTGATCTGAAAGACATTCAGGCGGATGGATTTTGTGCTGTCCCCCGTGTCGTTGAAATGATGTACAAAAAGCTGGAAGATGCTGGTAAAAGCCTTACCGGTATTAAACGGATAATATACAATTGGGCTTGGAATTTCGGAAATACATTCGATTACGAAAACCTTACTTTCTGGCGTGTAACCTTGAATAAATTGTTTGACAAACTTGTATACAGCAAATGGAGGGCCAACCTGGGAGGCCATGAAATGCTTATCGTTACCGGCGGATCTTCCATAAGGGCATGTATCATACGTCTTTTCTCCGCTGCTAAAATGTATATTTACGAAGGCTACGGCCTTACAGAAACCGCCCCTGTAATTGCCGTGAACAATCCTAAAGACAGAATCCGTAAAATCGGGACGGTTGGAAAGATCATGGATGGAACAGAGGTTAAATTTGCTCCCGACGGTGAGATCCTTACCCGGGGACCTCATTTAATGATAGGATATTACAAAGATCCCCAGGCCACCAAAGAGGCCATTGACAGTGAAGGCTGGTTTCATACCGGAGATGTGGGAGAAATGGTGAATGGTATCTTCCTGCGAATCACCGATCGTAAAAAAGAGATATTCAAACTTTCCAACGGAAAATATGTGGCGCCGCAACTAATTGAAAACAAGCTAAATGAATCTCCCTATGTTGAAAACTCACTGGTTATTGGAAGCAATCAGAAGGTAGCTTCGGCCATTATTATTCCAAACGGTGTGTTGATACAGGATTGGGCAGCTCGGCACAAAATGGTATTCCAGGACCTGGATAATCTGTACAAGACAAAAGAAATTAATGATCTGATACGTAAAGAGATCGATCGGATCAACAAATATCTTGCCCCTCATGAACAGATCAAGTTTTTCAGGTTGGTGGATGATGAATGGAGCACGACCAACGGACTTCTTTCGCAAACCCTCAAATTACGCAGGGCGCAATTGAACAAACATTACGACAAAATCATAGCCGACATTTACGGTGATACGAAAGGCAACTGAACAGGATAAATCAGCACTCCGGGAGATCTGGGGTGCTGCTTTTAATGATCAGGCTTCCTATGCTGATTTTATCATTGATCATTGCCTGAAACTGGGAACCGTACTTTACTATGATGAAGGTTCCTCCTGTCTTACTCTTTTTCCCCTTACACTCCAACATAAAGGCACAATCCTGATGCAAGGGTTTTATATATACGGCCTTGCTACTCACCCCGGGCAGCAGGGAAAAGGATTCGGGTCCCGATTGCTGGCCTATGCCCTTGAAGACGCTCCGTTTTATTTGCTCTACCCCGCTACTCCTGAATTACAGCGCTTTTATCATAAAAGAGGATTCACCACTCCCGTCCGTATACCTGATGCGGTATCCCGAAAACTGACCGTACCAGGTGTTCAGGACATCCACTCAAAACTTCTTTACCGGCAATACCTTGAGAATGCAGGTAATCAGGATTTTGTTTTTCTCTGGTCAGCACCATTGTTTGACTTTGCCATTGGAGAATGCTTTTTCAGAAAGGGTTTTATCAGTCCGCCCTTCTTTTGTTACCCGGAAGAAGATCAAGTATTGTGCAAACCTTTTTTGAGTGCTGCAAACTCCGGAGAGTATTCTTATTTGCATGGCCGGGCAAAGTTTAATGTTCCTTTTCCCGGATTTGACACCGAAAAAAGCACATTTTATCTTCCCTTAGATTGATTGTTAGAAGGTTATCCTGTAATAACCCAGCGGTAACAAACCGGTTTGGTAAGTTGTTTTCATATCTTCCAGCTTCACATCATATTCGTAAGAAAATACGTTTTTCCGGTTGGTAAAATTTCGAATCTCCACGCCTATTTCATGAGTGATACTCCGCTGCTGGATCTTGGCCCAGGCTTTTAAATCTCCCCGCATATAGAATGGATGCTGAGGAACATACGCTTCTTCATAAATATAAACGGTAGCTCCTGTCGCCCTGGAAGCTTCCAGGTCTACAGGAATATAACGCTGTCCTCCTGCAAGGGCAAATTTGATATCTGCCCCGAAAGACCATATATTTCTTGCCGATTGATTTTTGATGACATCGAATTCTTTGCCTATCAGCAAATTAGAGACAAAGTTGCCATTATACCTGGTGTTTCTCAGGATATTGTCTATACTTCTGAATTTACTCTCAAAAACTGAAGCGGTAACCATATAATACCACCCTTGTGAGAGGAACCGTTCCAGGGTTAATTCCAGGCCGTAATTATATCCCGTTCCGTCACAAACATACACACGGCCATATTTATCAAACTGCATACCGTCCAGATTTATTATGGAATAATACGGCTCGTAAAGATCCACCGGAATATTGTACAGGTATTGATAATAGACTTCGGCTTTCAAACGCGTAGCCGGTGCAAGGCGCCACTGGTAACCCAAAATTAGGTGATGTGCCCGGGTCATATCCAGGTATTTGTTTGGATATATCTTACTGTCTACGGCCTGAGAAAACAATTTAGTCATATAAATCTCCAACCCCTGGTACTGACTGTGCAAACCATAGCCAAAGGTCATCTCGTGCTTGTCTTTGAATTTCCACGAAACACCTACCCTTGGGTCAATATTCCAGGTTTGGTTGAGTATCATGAATTGTGCGTTCACTCCTGCATCCAGTGTCAATTTTGCGGTAGCTCTGTAAGATATCTCGGAAAATCCCTGCAATTGAAAGGTATTTCCGATTTCGTTTACGTCTTTGGGATATGTTGTAAGGGAATAGTCGTTAGAGATAAATTTGTAAGCAAGTCGTTTTCCCGTAATGCCCGAACGCAGGGATAAGCGGCTTCCCAATTTTACATTGTGAACGGCCTGGATACTTTGAAATTCCCGCATAAGCAGTGCATCCTGGCTCCGTTCTTTCTGCAGCAATGATGGATTCAAAGAATCGATCTGTGCCGAGAAAGAAGACAGTGAGCTTGACAGGGAAATATGTAAAGACTGATTGTGTCCAAGGGTTTTCCGGTACTGAATTCCCACAACACCCATCCCGGACTGCGTGGCAATATCATCTCCGTAATTGTAAAAATCAGATTCTCCGTTTACTATACTTACATTGCCTAAGCCCCCTATGGTGAACAAGGAAAATGTACCACTTTTTGGTGTAGGGATATTTATCTTTGCCGTGAAGTCCTGGTACCTGGGAACGGCCGAACCTGTCCCGAATTCAAACCCAAGATAAGCTAGTGCATCAAGGAACGAATACCTGTAAGACGCAAGGTATGAGGCTTTTAACTTTTTAGAAATAGGCCCTTCCACTCCAAATTCAAGGCCGTTGATCCCCAATTGCCCGGTAAATTCATGAATGTCGTAATTCCCTTCACGTAAATGGATATCGAAAACACCCGAATATGCATTGGTATATTCAGCCGGGAAAGCACTTGTATAAAAATCTGAGGTTGATAACGTGTTGACATTCAACATGCTAATAGCACCTCCCGTTGCGCCGCCATCGGCAAAATGATTAGGGTTGTATATATCCACTCCTTCCATGCGCCATAACAAACCAAAGGGAGAATTCCCCCTTACCACTATATCGTTATTGGAATCATTAGGAGTGCCTACTCCGGCAAAATTTTGAGCCATCCTTGAGATATCGTTCATCGCCCCGGCATATCTTTCAGCATCGGCAACTGAAAAAGTTCTTCCTGATACCGATGCCATTTCATTTACCGGTCGCAGCTTGTCTCTTTCTGCAGTAATAACCAACTCTTCAACTGTAAGAACGTCTTCTCTCATTTTTACATTAAGGACAAGCTCCTTTCCTGAATTGAGTGAAATATTTTCCATATAAATTGTCTCCATGCCTATGCTGGAAAATAGTACAGAGATCCTCCCCACGGGGACATTGGGCACGTTGTAATAACCGTCAATATCACTGTATGTGGTTAGGTAACCGCTGTTGTTTACAACTACGGCCACTCCAACCAAAGGCTGGTCAGACACTTCATCCACGATACGGCCTTTTATAGTCTGTACCATCTGCTGTTGAGCAGTAGTCTGTATAAATATCATAGAAAGCGTCAGCCACAATAGGAATCGTTTCACAATAATTGTAAAATATTAGATATACAAATTTACAAAAATAGTACTTTTTTTAGTTGATTGCTAACGATTTAATGAATAGTTATGCATTTCTGATTCAAATAAGATGCGTTTTTAAATTCATTAACAGCACATTATGTGTTTTTAGCGCCCCAGATACAGCAGCAATACAGAAATATCAGCCGGAGATACTCCGGGGATCCTTGAGGCCTGCCCTATTGTCTTAGGTTTTATTCTTTGTAGCTTTTGCCTGGACTCCATAGATAAAGAATTCATAGCGTCATAATCAAACTTATCTGGAATAGGCACCGCATCTAGTCGAAGGATCTTTTGTGCAAATGCAGTTTCTCTTTCAATATATCCTTTATATTTAATGGCAATTTCCACAGATTCGTATATTTCTTCTGAAGCAGCATCATCACCATACAATGTTCCACGTGGAACAAATTCCCGGATCGTTTCCCAGTTAACCTGCGGTCTGCTTAATAAGTCTGCAAATTTTTTCTTTGTTGTTACAGGTGTGCTCTGAACTTTTTGTAATATTTGATTGGCCAGATCCGGTGTTAGAGAATTATTCAGAAGCCATGAAAGTAATAAATCGCGCTTTTCCTTTTTTTTTCTGAATTGCTTCAGTCTTTCGTTGTCCGCTAATCCAAGTTCGTGCCCAATTTCAGTTAGTCTTTCATCTGCATTGTCCTGTCTTAATAAAATTCGGTGTTCGGCTCTTGAAGTAAACATTCTGTAAGGTTCGTCAACACCTTTTGTAATCAAATCATCTATCAACACGCCTATATATGCTTCATCACGTTTTAAGATCACGGGATCCATTCCATTAATCTTTCTGTGAGCGTTAATACCGGCTATTACGCCCTGTGCAGCTGCTTCCTCATAACCGGTTGTTCCGTTTATCTGCCCGGCTAAGTATAAAAAAGGTAGGTTTTTTACTTCCAAAGAGTGAAATAATTGTGTTGGAGGAAAGTAATCGTATTCAATTGCGTATGCAGGACGGTAAAAAACAGCGTTTTCAAATCCATTAATTTTTCTAAACGCTTGATATTGAATTTGTATGGGCAATGAAGATGAAAATCCTTGCAAATAATATTCATGGGTATTCCAGCCTTCCGGCTCAAGAAATAACGGATGTTGTTCTTTATCTGCAAAAGTTTTTAGTTTGTCTTCAATACTGGGACAATACCGGGGGCCTTTCCCACCAATTCTTCCTGCAAAAAGCGGTGAGTCATCAAAACCTTCTTTTAACTTATCGTGAACTGCCAAATTTGTATATGCGATATAACAATTTTTTTGCCTGCCCAGTTTTTGAATTGCCGAAGGTTCTTCCAGAAATGTGAATTTTTTTGGATTTTTATCTCCCGGTTGCAGATCAAGCTTGGAAAAATCCACAGTTCTTCCGTCTATTCGCGGAGGAGTGCCTGTTTTCATTCTGTCTACCTGGATTCCTTTTTCTTTTAATTGTTTGCTCAATCCAATGGACGGTGGTTCTCCCATACGTCCTGCCGCGGTAGATTTCCAACCAACAAAGATCTTTCCGTTCAAAAAAGTGCCATTGGTCAGAATTACTGCTCCTGCATAAAAATCCTGTCCAAATTCCGTTTTGATCCCTTTTACCCGATCTCCATTAAAAAGCAACTCTACGGCCTGGTCCTGCCATATATAAAGACCGGGGGTATTTTCCAGTACATTTCTCCATTCTGCAGAGAATTGTATTCTGTCGCATTGAGCCCTTGGGCTCCACATGGCCGGTCCTTTTGACCTATTAAGCATTCTAAATTGTATGGTGCTTCTGTCGGTTACTAATCCTATTGCGCCTCCTAAAGCGTCTATCTCTCTGATTATTTGTCCCTTAGCTATTCCACCCATTGCCGGGTTACATGACATGTAAGCCAATTTTGTCATATCCATGGTTATCAAAAGTGTTTTTGACCCAAGCTTAGCTGCTGCATAAGCCGCCTCACATCCTGCATGACCGGCTCCTACTACTATGATGTCGTACTTAAATTTCATTCTTTTGGATCCACACTAAATATTTGTAATGCCCGATCTTCAGCCTTTCTCATATTGTCCCATTGTTCTTTTGTAATATCGTCTTCCCCTGCCAGGTGTAATACTCCGTGAATGATCACCCGTAGTATTTCATCAGAAAAGGATTGTTTGTAATCCACAGCATTCTTTTTTACAGTATCAATATCAATAAATATGTCTGCGTTTATCTTTTCGTCCTCCGGATCCGAATAAGGAAAAGTAATCACATCTGTATAGTAATCATGATTCAGATATTTTTTGTTGATTTTTAGCAAATATTCAGGATCACAGAATATTATATTAATGTCTCCCGGAATTCTGTCATAATCCCGCAATACAATCTCTATCCAGCGTTTTATGGCACGCCTGTTGCTTATCTTAAAATATGTATTGTGAATGTGAAAAAGTATCATAATTTTGTATTGATCAGCGGCAAAAGTACGAAATTGTTTTTTAAAATATTTTGTTTATATTTGCAAGCCTTGATGGGCCATTAGCTCAGTTGGCTAGAGCGCTTGCATGGCATGCACGAGGTCGTCGGTTCGATTCCGACATGGTCCACAAAATTAACGTTTAATTACAATGGAAACTAAGAAAAGTCCAAAGGCGAATCTTGAAACCAAGAGAGTTCTTTTTATTGAAATCGGATTTATTATTGCTCTTCTTGTAGTCCTTGCTGCTTTTGAGTACAAAACTTACGACAAAGACGTAAGCATGCTTACCGCAAACATTCAGCAAGTTATTGAAGATGAACAGATCCCCATCACCATGGAGACGCCTCCCCCACCCCCTGAAATGCCTAAAGCACCTGTACTTTCAGATGCCATCGAAATTGTTGACGATGATATTACCATTGAAGAGGATATTTTTATTGAAACGGAAGACGATGCCAGTTTTGCTATAGAAATTCGCGATTACATTGAATATTCAGCAGAAGAGGATGTGGAAGAAGAAGAAATTCCCCTAGCCATTGTGGAAGAAAAACCCTCTTTTATGGGCGGTGATGAAAACACATTTACTAAATGGGTTTTTGATCGCATAGTCTATCCTGAGGTAGCTAAAGAAAATGGTGTTCAGGGTCGTGTTGTTCTGAGTTTTATTGTTGACTCTGATGGTTACGTCAAAAACGTTACGGTTTTACGTGGTGTTGACCCCTCTATAGATAAAGAAGCTGTACGCGTAGTATCTTCCTCTCCCAGATGGAAACCTGGAAGACAACGTGACAAAGCCGTAAGGGTACGTTACAATTTTCCCCTGAATTTCCAGCTCAGGTAATTGCAGATTATTTACCTTTAATCATAAAGCGCTCTTTTATAACGGGCGCTTTTTTTACAATTTATTGCTTTGAATACCATAAGAGATAAAGCTGTTTTTGTAGGAATTCTCAGACCGGGTACCGACCCTGTTGTTTTTGAGGAATATCTTGATGAATTGGAATTCTTGGCAGACACTGCAGGTGTTGATGCCGGCGGTCGTTTCATACAACGGCTTGACAAACCCCATACCAATACATACCTGGGAAGCGGAAAACTTAAAGAACTGTCAGCCTATATCAAAGCAGAAGAAATATCCATTGCTATATTTGATGATGAGCTTTCTCCTTCACAACTTCGTAACCTGGAAAAAGAACTTTCTTGTAAAATATTGGACCGGACCAATCTTATCCTGGATATATTTGCCCAGCGCGCAAAGACCGCTTATGCGAAAACTCAGGTAGAACTGGCTCAGTATCAATACTTATTACCACGTCTTACCCGTATGTGGACGCACCTTGAGCGTCAACGCGGCGGTATTGGAATGCGTGGACCCGGAGAATCGCAGCTGGAAACGGACCGCCGGATCATACTGGACAAAATTTCAGCACTTAAAGAAAAACTTAAAAGAATTGACCGCCAGATGATCTCTCAACGCGGGAATCGCGGATCACTGGTCCGTATGTCTTTGGTCGGTTATACCAATGTAGGAAAAAGTACCCTTTTGAATCTTCTGGCCAAAACAGATGTTTTTGCCGAAAACAAACTGTTTGCCACTTTGGATACTACGGTTAGGAAAGTGGTTGTTGACAATATTCCTTTTCTTTTAAGCGATACTGTGGGTTTTATCCGCAAACTGCCAACCCAGTTGGTGCAGTCTTTTAAAAGTACGCTGGATGAAGTGCGTGAAAGTGATGTGCTCATACACGTAGTAGACGTATCTTATCCGAATTTTGAAGAAATGATGCACGTTGTTAATCAGACCCTGCAGGATATTGGATGTGCAGACAAGCCTGTCTACCTTGTTTTCAATAAAATTGATGCCTACAAGGAAAAAGAAACAGAGGAAGGCCCTGTCGGACTCACCGATCTTAAAAATACCTGGATATCAAAAATACATATACCCTGTATTTTTATTTCCGCCAAAGAAAAGATCAACATTGACAAACTCCGTAAAGATCTTTACGGGATGGCAGCCGAAGTACAATTGGGACGTTATCCGTTCGGCACTTTTTTGTGGTAAACTTGTTTGCCAAATATTAACACGCTGATATCAAGTGTTTTAAATGTTTTTTTGGCATGTTTTTTGCAAATATTTGATTAGTGACAATATTGTCCTGATCAAAGCTCTGAAGCCATGAAAACAAAGAAAAGCCTTAAAGCAGATCTTGAAAACAAGAGAGTTCTGTTTATTGAGATCGGGCTGGTCATTGCTCTCGCTATAGTTCTTGGAGCCTTTGAATACAAGACGTATGAGAGAAATGTCAGCATGATCACAGCTAATATACAGCAGGTGATTGAAGAATAACAGATCCGCATAACCATGGAGACGCCGCCGCCACCGCCGGAAGCCCCTAAAACACCGGTTCTTTCAGATGCGATTGAAATCGTAGATGACGATATAGTTATTGAGGAAGACATCTTTATTGAGACGGAAGACGATGCCTCATTTGAGGTAGAGATACGTGACTATATTGATTACCAAGAGGAAGAGGCTGTGGAAGAAGAAGAAATTCCTTTAGCCATTGTTGAAGAAAAACCCTCTTTTATGTCCGGATCTTTGCGGAAATTTAACACTTGCGTTGCTGAACATTTTTGAAGTTTCCTGCGCAAGAGGGGGCGGTATGTAATGATCCTGCATGCCAAAAATAAAAGAAACTGGAATTGTTGCGGTTTTTAGAAAAATCCGGTAAGAAGGTCTTTCTTTCATCCCTTCCAGACTGGCTTCTATTCCGGCCGGATCGTGTACCTGTGCCTGTGCAATTGTGTTTTCTATCACAGAGGCCATCTTATTCCTGTTTTGAGGAGCATACATAAGGGGAACCGCCTCTTCAGCCACCTGATTCAATTTACCTTTTTTTTTCAGAGCAATATCCCTGTCCCGGGCTGCTTTCTTTTCCTCGTTGTCCGGATAGGGCAATGAGTGCATAAGAATGAGTTTATTTACCACATGGGGATACTTTTGGCAAAATGCCTGTGCCACATAACCCCACCATGGAATGCCCTGCCACAATAACCTTTTCAATGTTTTGTTTCTGCAAATAAGCACAGATAACATCTGCCTGTTTTTCCATATGATTTACATCAAAAGTGCCGCTGAGGCCATGCCCGGGAAGGTCCGGTGCAATTGTGCGAAACGATCCGTCAAGCAATACGCGGAACGAATCCCATATTTCGTGGGTTTCCAGGTATCCGTGAAGCAGCACCAAAGAAATTTTTTCAAGCATGTAAATCGCGTTCATATTGTTTTTTTTATAATTTTGCACTAATCTATGCCGGTTCTTAACAATAAGCGGATCCCAGGGATTTTTACGGTCGCAGCTGTATTGATCCTTGCTTTGTACGGATGTAGCGGCAATCCTGCTAAATTCGTGGAAAATTCATTTGTGGGCACATGGCACATTGACACTTCAAGAGTCAGCGTATCTGTGTCTGTAGATGCAGGAGATGCTTCCGATCTCCAGGTTTTTTTGCCGTTCATTACCGATAATTATCAAAACATCCGCCTGCTTCTAAAAGAGCCTAAAACCATCAGCGTGGCACAATCTTCAGTTGAAAATCCATATACCGGTATTTATTCACTGGTCTTTTCCTCCGGGAATGTATATACAAGTTCTTACAAATTGGTCCGTAATATTTTATTTCTTAATCTTTCGGATAAATCTGGTCAGGATTTCACCATACCCTGCCAGGCAGATGGCAACACCTTGCAGATCCTGTATTCTACGCCCTATATGAAAGCACTTATAAGGGATTTTATTGAAGAAAATTATCCTGCCGAAGCCCAAGATTTTATATCTGTGCTTTCTTCCATTACAGTGACTATTGAAGGTCTGAGCGTTTACAGTACAAGAACTCGCGATTCAGGCGGGCAATATTTGCAACCGTGATATTTTTGGGACATTCCATCTGACACGTTCCAATATTGGTACAGGACCCGAACCCCATTTCATCCATTTTTAACACCATAGCCCTTGCTCTGCGACATGCCTCGGGTTTTCCCTGCGGCAACAGCGACAGGGCACTTACCCTGGACGCCACAAAGAGCATGGCAGAACCGTTTTTACAGGAAGCAACACACGCCCCGCATCCGATGCAGGAGGAAGCATCCATACTCTCCTCGGCTTTCTCCCTGGAAATAAGTGTCGTATGTGCTTCAGGGGCACTTCCGGTATTGACGCTTACAAAACCCCCGGCCTGGAGGATTTTGTCGAAGGCACTACGGTTGACCATCAGATCTTTTATTACCGGGAATGCACCGCTTCTGAAAGGTTCCATTGTGATTTCACTTCCGTTTTTAAAACGCCTCATGTATAACTGGCACGTTGTAACATCATCGTCAGGCCCGTGTGCCCTGCCGTTAATATACAATCCACAGGCCCCGCATATCCCTTCCCGGCAATCGTGGTCAAAAGCTATAGATTCCCTGTTTTCTTTCACCAACTGATTGTTAAGCATATCAAGCATTTCCAGGAACGAAGTGTCACTGTCCACGTTATCAATGGTAAACTTTTCAAAGTATCCTTTTGCCCGGGGTCCGGCCTGACGCCATATTTTAAGTGTAAAATGCATTTTACTTATACTTACGTTCTGTTACATTTATATAACTGAAAACCAGTGGTTCTTTATGCAAAACAGGTTCTGTATCGGAATCTTTATATTCCCAGGCGGCCACGTATTGAAACTCTTTGTCGTTCCTAAGTGTTTCTCCTTCTTTTGTCTGGCTCTCGACCCTAAAATGTCCCCCGCAGGACTCCTCCCTGTGCAACGCATCTTTTATCATCAATCCGGCCAGTAACAAATAATCTTCCATGTGCAACGCTTTTTCCAGTTCCTTGTTTACTGTTTTGTCGCTTCCCGGGATCCCCGTTTCCTTTCTAAACCTGTCGCGGATGGCATCCAGCTCAATGAAAGTGCCTGACAAACCCTCTGCAGATCTAACTATCCCGGCATGTTCCCACATCAATTTGCCGAGTTCCCGGTGCAGGTCGTCCACTGGCGTGCGTCTCCCGATTCTCATCAGATTATGGATCCTTTGTTTTACCTTTTCCGAGGCTTGTATAAAGTCCGGGTGCGCCGTGTCGGGGAGCGGCTCTCCGATCTCTGCCTCAAGGTAATCCGGCAGGGTATATGGTAAAATGAAGAATCCATCCGCCAGGCACTGCATAAGCGCCGAGGCACCCAGCCTGTTGGCGCCATGATCGCTAAAATTGGCCTCGCCTATGGCAAACAATCCCCTGATGGTTGTCATTAAGTTGTAATCCACCCACAAACCTCCCATGGTGTAATGCATAGCTGGAAAGATCTGCATAGGTTCTTTATATGGATTATTATCCGTTATTTTTTCATACATCTGGAAAAGATTTCCGTATTTCCTGTCAATGGACGCTTTTCCTTGTGTTTCAACGGCCTTTTCAAAATCCAGGTAAACGGCCTTTCCTGTTTTGTTGATTCCCAGACCTGCATCGCAACGCTCTTTGGCTGCCCTTGAAGCTACGTCCCTGGGAACCAGGTTCCCGTAAGCAGGGTACCTGCGTTCCAGGTAATAATCCCTCTCATTTTCATGCACTTCAGATGGTTTTAACGTGCCTTCTCTTAAATGCTCTGCCGTTGCTTTATTTTTAGGCACCCATATTCTTCCGTCGTTTCTCAGGGATTCGCTCATTAATGTCAGTTTGGACTGGTGTGTCCCGTGAACCGGGATGCAAGTGGGATGGATCTGTACAAATCCCGGGTTGGCAAAAAAAGCACCTTTTTTCCAGCATTGCACCAGGGCCGAGGCATTCGAATTCATGCTGTTGGTGGAAAGAAAATAGACGTTTGCATATCCCCCGGTGGCCAAAACCACGGCATGGGCAGGATATCTTTCGATCCTGCCGGTGACCATATCCCGGGTAATGATCCCTTTGGCCTGTCCGTCAATGACCACCAGGTCCATCATCTGGTGTCGGCAATGGACCGTTACGTTTCCCAGGGCGACCTGCCGGTTAAGGGCACCGTAGGCGGCAAGTAACAATTGCTGACCGGTTTGCCCCCGGGCATAAAAGGTGCGGCTTACCTGCGATCCCCCGAAAGAGCGGTTGTCCAGGTACCCTGCGTAATCGCGGGCAAAAGGCACGCCAAGCGCCACACAATGATCTATGATGGCGTTACTTACCTCGGCAAGCCTGTAGACATTGGCTTCGCGCGATCGGAAATCGCCTCCTTTTAAGGTGTCCAGGAACAGCCGTTGAACCGAATCGTTATCATTCCTGTAATTTTTAGCGGCATTTATACCTCCCTGGGCCGAGACAGAATGGGCCCTCCTGGGGGAATCCCCCATGCAAAAAACATTTACGCGGAACCCCTGCTCCCCGAGAGCTGCGGCAGCCGAGGCTCCCGCCAATCCCGTACCTACCACAATGATATGCATCCCGCCCCTGTTGGCCGGCGAAACTGTTTTCAGACTTTCCTTGTGGAGCGTCCATTTTTGATCCAGAGGACCTTCTGGGATTTTTGCATTCAGAATTCCGGCCATTGTACTTTCCTGGTTTATTTGACAAAAATACAAAACAATGATGAGATGCAATTTTTTCATAACTTAGACGCATGAAACGTATATTTTACTTCGGAATTACGGTGTTGACCGTGATCTGTGTTTCCTGCAGTAATACTCAGGAAACCGCACCTCTGAGAACTGGGGCTGAAAATACAGGGGCATACCTGTCCTTGTTACAGGGAAAAAGGGTAGGCTTGCTTACAAATCATACCGCCCTTATAGACACTACGCACCTTGTTGACAGTCTCACTGGTCTGGGGATAGATCTTAAAATGATCTTCGCTCCGGAACACGGTTTCCGGGGAGATGAAGATGCCGGTTCCCCTATTGCTCATCAGACAGATCCAAAGACGGGTATACCCATTGTTTCCGTTTACGGGGCTGGTTTTATTCCGGCAGACAGCCTTATGCAGCAACTTGATGTCGCCCTGTTTGACATTCAGGATGTTGGTCTGCGGTTTTATACGTACCTTTCCTCGATGTACTATTTCATGGAAGCCTGCGCGCGAAACGACGTTCCACTCATAGTGCTGGACAGACCAAATCCCAACGGGCACATAGTATCCGGCCCTGTTTTAGACATGAAATACCGTTCTTTTGTAGGCGTCATCCCGATCCCTGTGGTACACGGCATGACCCTGGGAGAACTTGCCCGTATGATCAACGGGGAATTTTGGCTTAAAGACAGCCTGCAGACCCGACTGACCGTTATTCCCTGCCTGAATTACACACACGGAACCATATACGAACTGCCGGTAAAACCTTCTCCCAATTTACCCAACAACCGTTCCATTTACCTGTACCCTTCCATATGTCCTTTTGAAGCAACGCCCGTGAGCCTGGGACGCGGCACTGAATTTCCTTTCCAGGTCTACGGACACCCTCAAATGACAGGGTATGACTTTTCCTTTACTCCCCAACCGGTTCCGGGAGCGCAAAATCCTCCTCAAAAAGGGAATCTCTGTTACGGAGTGGATCTGCGTGTTTCTCCTTCAGATGATATTGTCAGAACCAACGGATTCAACCTGGAGTATGTTATTGACGCGTACCGTAACCTGAATGAAAACACAGAGATAGGGGATTCGTTTTTCACTTCTTACTTTGAAAAACTAGTTGGTGTGGATTATGTAAGGGAAATGATCATCTGGGGAAAAGACGCCGCCCAGATAACAGAAATCTGGCAGGAAGATCTGGAAGCTTTTAAGACAAAACGTAAAACGTATTTAATTTATCCCGAATAATATGAAACGTCTGGTTATTTTATCATTAGTTATGGTCTTCCTTGCTCCGGGAAGTATGACAGCCCAGACACGCAAGGAAGAAAAAGCAGCCCGCAAAGCCGCCGTTGAACAACATGTCTGTGACCTGGTAGACAGCGGCACATTTTCCATTTCTTTTGATCGCGCCAATCCGGCCCGGGGAATGTCCAGGATCTTATCTCCGGAATATGAAATGAAGTTTGAAGACAACCGGGTAACCGCATACCTGCCGTATTTTGGACGAGCCCATACCGCACCCATGGATCCCACAAAATTGGCTATTGAGCTTACCGATCAGGAAGTAGATGTTAAAGCGAAAAAAGACCCCAAAAAAGGGTATTCCCTTACCTTTTCCACAAAAACCCAAACGAATGAGAACATCACTTTTTACCTGAAGATCACATACAGCGGTATGGCAACCCTATCTATTAACAGCAGTACCCGGGAACCAATCTCTTATCTTGGAAATCTGAAAATGTAACTATTTATTTATGACCACTTTATTTGCTTTTATCATGACCTCCCTGATTCACCTTATTCCCGCACCTGTAAGCATGGAACCCGGGGAAGGTTTTTTTACACTGAACGACCAAACGCAATTGTTCCTGTCCAAAGACGCTTCCATGGCAAGGGGAGCAGCCTTGTATTTCACAGAAACCGTGAAGTCTTCCATGAACATTGATCCTGCTTTTTCAAAAAGCCGGCCTGATGGGAATGCCATACTTTTTTTACCTGACATATCCCTGCCCGCTGAAGGATATACGCTTTCCGTTAACAACCGGTTTATTGAAATAAGGGCCGCAGATGATGCCGGTTTTTTCTACGGTATACAGACATTATTGCAACTGTTGCCCCCATATGTTTATCAACCGGTCTACAAACCAGATCAGTATACACCTTCCCTGACGGCAGATATTCCCTGTGTCCTGATCAAAGATTATCCCGCTTATCAGCACAGGGGCATGATGCTGGATGTAAGCCGCCAGTTTTATACCGTTGAATACATTAAGCGTTTTATCGACTGGATGGCTGTTCACAAACTGAACCGGTTTCACTGGCACCTTGCAGATGATACCGGATGGCGCATAGAGATTAAAAAACACCCGTTCCTTACCAGTAAAGGAGCGTGGAGGGGTCCTGGAGAGGTACTGCCCACTACATACGGGCATGCAGGTGAACGCTACGGCGGTTTTTATACCCAGGAGGATATCCGCGAAATAGTGGCCTTTGCGGCAGCACGCCATATAGAGGTCATTCCTGAAATAGACCTTCCCGGGCATTCCAAGGCCGCCATTGCCAGTTACCCCGATATCCTTTGTGATCTTACCGGAGAAGTGGAACTGAGCATTCAGGGAGTCAGCAACAACGTCTGGTGTGCTTCCTACGAGAAAAATTATCAAATGCTTGAAGACATTGTCCGGGAAATGGTTCAACTGTTTCCTTCCCAATATTTTCATGTTGGCGGTGACGAAGTGGTCACCAGCCAGTGGGCCAGCTGTACCCGTTGCAAAGCCTTCATGCACGAACACAACATGGGTGATCCCATAGAAATGCAATCCTATTTTGTGCAGCGCATGCAGCAGATCCTCAACAAATTCGGCAAAACGCTGGTAGGATGGAACGAAATTATGGAAGGAGGCGAACTGGACCATGAAAAGACAGTGGTTCATGCCTGGCAAAGTCCGGAAAAGATCAAAGAAGCAGCCTCTGCAGGATACCGCGTTATAGCCCAGCCTGCCCAGTATTGCTACCTGGACATGAAACATACGCCACAGGAACGGGGCATGACCTGGGCCGCGATATTTGATGTGGACAAGGTATATTCCTTTGATCCTGTAGAAACAGCAGGCCTTAACCAAACGGAAGCTTCCAGGGTAATGGGTGTTCAGGGAGGATTGTGGTCGGAATTGATGAACATGCCTGCTAATATTGCCGAGTACCAGGTATACCCGCGCCTGTGCGCCATTGCCGAGGTGGCATGGAGTCCCCATGAAAATAAGGACTGGGACGATTTCAACACCCGACTCAGTCAGACGCATTTTTACCGGCTTTATTTTATGGGCATCCGTTTTAGGATCGCTCCTCCCCGGGCTGATTACGTAAACGGGTACCTGTGTGTGACGCACCAGTACCCGTGGATGATCATACGCTACACGTGTGACGGGTCGCTACCCGGTCCCAGATCCACGCTTTATACCGGTCCCCTGAAAACCGACAACCCCGAACCGTACCGTTTTGCAGCCTTTTTCAGGGATGAGATCCGCAGTGAAGTCACCCTGGCAAACCTGCCTTACGACCGCTATCAGAAACCGGTAACACAGGTTACAGGGAATGTGGAAACTCATCCGCGTACGCCGTTGTCCCTTTTGGGAGACAACAATCCAGCTTCTTATGTAAGCTGTTTTGGTCCTCTGAAAGAAGATCACTATTTGCTGTTTACATTTGAAAGGCCTGTTACAACCCCGGGTATCACGGTCCGGACCGGCCTTCCCCGGGTAGATATTGATATTGTTGATTTTGCCAGTGTGGAATATTCCACTGACGGGGTTCATTTCACAAAAGCCGCATGCCTTTGGAAAAACGGAGGATGCCGTTTTGTGCCGGAGCGGCCTGTTATGGCTGTAAAAATCTTGTTTGACAACAGAAACCAACCCCTGACATATTATTTGCAAGATCTTCATATAGAAAAATGATCCTATGGATATTCTTCGTTTCTACCTTAACGGCGATCTCCGGGAAATCGATTTTTCCGCCAAAGAAAGTCCGCCTCTTTACTGTTCTGTCCTTCATTACCTGCGCAAGTATGAAAAACTTACCGGAACCAAGGAAGTGTGCGGCAGGGGAGACTGCGGGGCCTGTACCGTTATTCTAGCCTCTAAAGACACTGTTTCCGGCCGGGAAAAGCGCTTTTCCGTGGATTCCTGCCTGATGCGCCTGCCACAGTTACACGGGAAACACCTTTTGACTATAGAAGCTCCGGATCAATACCTGAATACCCGTGCGGTAAAAAAAGCTTTTTTGAAGGAAAGGGCCAGTCAGTGCGGTTTTTGTTCTCCCGGCATGGTGCTTTCCACCTATATTCACGTTAAAAATCAAATCCCTTTTAACCGGGAAGACATCCAGCGTTCTTTGTCCGGAAATCTTTGCCGGTGCAGCGGTTATCAGGCAATTATGGATGCTGCACTATTCCTGGAAAAATGTCCTGAAATACCCGGAAAAAAGGAGCTTCCCCTTGCTTTTCCGGAACCTGAAAGCAAAATGCTGCTTTTTAAACAGGATGACCTGGTTTATGTTATCCCGTCTACCTTACAGGAATTCTACCGGGTACGCAAGACATGGCCTGTAGCCCGGATCGCAGCCGGTTTTACCGGTTCCTGCATGGACTATAAAAGTTCTGTTATAGATATCTCCCATATTCCCGAACTGACACATGTTAAGGTTACGGATACGCATATTACACTTGGGGCAGCCTGTAATTTTGAAACCATGAAAAAGGAATTGGGGTCTTTATTCCCTTACATGATGCCTTACCTGGACGAGTTTGCTTCACTGCAGGTTCGGAACCAGGCCACCCTGGGAGGGAATATTGCCGATGGATCTCCGGTGGGAGATACCATGCCTTTGTGCCTGGCTCACGATGCCGTCTTTCTTGTTGCCGGTCCCCACGGCACCCGCAGCATAGAAGCCCGCCGTTTTACAACGGGATACCGGCAGGTTGCCCTTAAACCTGGTGAATTGATCCTGGCTGTGGAATTTCCCCGGCAGGACGAAGATGCTTTTTATTTTGCCCACAAACAGGCACGACGCAGAAACATGGACATCAGCTCGGTTTCTTTTGTAGCACGTGTAAATTTACGTGGTAAAACCTGCCGGGATATCCGGCTGGCATACGGTGGTATGGCAGCCGTACCTACACGGTCAATGAATGCCGAACGCTTTTTGAAAGGAAAAATTTTCTCCCTTAACAATTGCCGCAAAGCCTCAGCCCTGCTTGAAAAAGATTTTACCCCTTTATCAGATGTCAGGGGAAGTGCCACATACCGTATGGATGTAGCTAAAAATATGCTTTTGTTGCTTTATGAATCATACACCGGGAATCATGACTGAACCAGATCTTATTCAATACAGGGAAGCGGCACATCTTTCGGGTGAAACCAGGTACATTCCTGATATGGAACTTTATCGTGGAACGCTTACCGGATATGCCGTATCTTCTCCCCATGCCAAAGCCCGCCTGGAACATCTGGATGTTTCACTGGCCCGGACCTCTCCGGGTGTAGCTGCCGTTCTTACTGCCAACGATATACCGGGCCCTAATACCATGGCTCCTGTTATAGACGATGAACCCTGTCTTCTTCCTGAAGGAGGAACCTGCGGATATATGGGACAGGTCGTCTGCATTATAGCGGCGGATACGCTCGAAAATGCCAAAAAGGCCGCGTCTCTTATAGAATGGCAATGGAAAGTCCTGGATCCTGTGCTTACTGTAGAGGAAGCTATGAAAAATGAAGATTTCCTTTTCAAACCTTTACGGCTTAAACGGGGAGATCCTGCACATGTAATGGAAAATGCCCCCTTTAGAAAAAAGGGATCGCTGGAGGCGGGGGGACAGGAGCATTATTACTTTGAAACCCAGGCCGCGTATGCCGTTCCTTTGCACCAGGGAGGCCTTCTAATACGTTCATCCACGCAAAACCCTACTGACAACCAGCGTTTTGCAACCTCATTACTGGGGCTGAAAGCTTCTGATGTTGAAGTTCAGGTGGGGTTCCTGGGAGGCGGATTCGGAGGCAAGCAGACTCAGGCAACCTGGACGGTAGCCTGGTCGGCCCTTTTGGCCTGGAAAACAAAAAAACCTGTTCTTTTTATCATGGAAAGAGACCAGGATTTCCGTCTAACAGGCAAACGTCACCCGTTCAAAGCTCACTGGGAGGCAGGTTTTGATCATCAGGGACGTATTCTGGCCCTGGAAATTTCCATGTCTTACGATTGTGGCTGGTGCAACGATGTTTCCATCGCTGTTTTGCATCATAGTCTTTTTCATATGGACGGAGCTTATTACATTCCCCATATAGACAGCGTACTTTACGGGTGCAGGACTAACAAACCCAGCAATACGGCTTTTAGGGGCTTTGGTGTTCCACAAGCCATTTCCGTCATAGAATCCGTTATTACACAGATAGCGCAAACCCTGGGTAAAGATTCCGCAAATGTCCGCTGGAAAAATTACTACGGGATCCGGAAAAACAACCGTACTCCCTATAATATGCTTGTGGAACATAACATTTTACGGGCTGCACACCGCCAGATAGTCCAAAAAAGCGATTATTTTGGATTGAGGAAAAAGATCAACGCGTTCAACAAAAAGAATACTTTCAAAAAACAAGGACTTGCATTGGTTCCCGGAAAATTTGGGATCTCTTTTAATGAATCTTTTTTCAACCAGGCAGGCGCGCTTATTAACATATACCGGGACGGTTCAGTTCTGATCCATCATCCGGGTACGGAAATGGGGCAGGGGTTGCATGATAAGATGAGAACTGTTGTTCACCGTGAACTGGGAGTATCCACTGATTTTATACGGGTGGCGGATACTTCAACCTCTATTATCCCAAATACCACTTCCACGGCAGCTTCTACGGGAACCGATTTTTCGGGAGCTGCACTAAAGGATGCCTGCGATAAACTAAAAAAACGACTCAATCCCATAGCTTTAAAAATGATGGGATTGGAAAAAGGAAAAGTGGTTTGGGAAAACAATACGGTATCCTGTAAAGAAGCCGGCACCGGAGTTCCCTTTAAAGAATTATCCTTTCATTCTTATATGATACTGGAATCTTTAAGTGAAAAAGGTTTCTATAAAAGAGAAAACATAGGATTTAACCTGGACACCATGACCGGTCGTCCTTACTGGTATTATGTGATGGGATCTTCCGTGGCACATGTGGAACTTAATTTACTCACCGGACAGTTCCGTATCCTGGACATGTGGATACTGCACGATTGCGGGGAACCTGTGGACAAAGGAATAGACATGGGACAGATCCACGGAGCTTTTATGCAAGGCCTTGGCTGGTGTACCCTGGAAAAACTTATAACCGGCAAAAACGGCAGGCTGGAAACTTATTCTCTGGATAATTACAAAATTCCCGGCATATATGAATTGCCCGAAAATTTCCATATTGAATTATTCCAGGGAAATCCTGAACCGCTTAATATACATAATACAAGGGCAATAGGGGAGCCTCCTTTGATATACGCTCTATCTGTTTGGCTGGCCCTTCAGGATGCCAGAGGAACTACACTTCCCATTCCGGCTACCAGAGAAGAATTAATAAAACCATTATACAATGAAGAATAATATACGGATCATTATTTTCTGGGCAGTTTGCTGGGGTCTCTCAGAAGCTACCATCGGCTATGTGCTTCATTTTATTGAAAATTCCGTCGGTATATTGTTGTACCCTTTTGGAGCTTTCTGCCTTATAAAAGCTTTTTCAAAAAGCGGATATAAAGTTCTTGTCCCTGTTTTGGTAACCATCCTGGCGGCTGTTCTCAAATTGAGTAATCTTGCTTTTACCCCGGAAATATTTCATTATAGGGTATATTTTCCTGTCCTGGCCATTTTATCTGAAGGATTGGTCACTTCAGTTCTTTTGTTTATAACTGCACGATATCCTGTGGAAAACCTGTTTAATAAACTGAGTATAAAAAAAAATATTTTTTGAAAACTTTTCTAGTTGTGAATAACTTTTGTTTTATCCATTTTTACCAACAAAATTATGAACATCATTTTTTACTTATAAATTCTTAAATAGCTTTATATACAGGTTTTTCATTTATTTATAAACATATCAACAGACTATTAAAAAAAACAAGATTCTTAAAAATAAATATATTTATTATTGTTTTCATGACTGATTTTGACCCACACAAAAACAGAGATACATCGGACAGGGATTTTGAAGAACAGATAAGACCTAAAGAATTTGCGCAATTTTCCGGTCAGGAAAAAATTACCGATAATCTTAAGGTATTCGTAAAAGCCGCCCTTTTGAGAGGAGAATCCCTTGATCACGTTCTGTTGCACGGTCCTCCAGGATTGGGTAAAACCACTCTGGCACATATTGTTGCGCGGGAACTCGGAGTAGGACTCAGGATCACTTCCGGGCCCGTGTTGGATAAACCGGGTGATCTGGCGGGTTTGCTTACCGGCCTTGAAGCAGGGGATGTACTGTTTATAGATGAGATACACCGCCTCTCACCAGTAGTTGAGGAATATTTATATTCGGCTATGGAAGATTTTACAATAGACATAATGCTGGATAAAGGACCGGGTGCCCGTTCCGTACAGATATCCCTGCAACCTTTCACACTTGTTGGGGCCACAACAAGAAGTGGGCTGCTTACCGCCCCGTTAAGAGCCCGGTTTGGAATACAGTGTCACCTTGAATATTACGATGCTTCAGTTTTATTACAGATAGTGTTGCGTTCGGCTTCCATATTAAATGTAGATATTGATCAGAAAGCTGCTCATGAGATTGCTTCCAGGAGCAGGGGAACCCCTCGTATTGCCAATTCATTGCTCAGGAGGGTCAGGGATTTTGCACAGGTAAAGGGTTCCGGAGTAATAGATAATGAAATAACCCAGTATGCCCTGGATGCTCTAAATATTGACAAGAGGGGACTGGACCAGATGGACAATAAGATATTATCAACCATAATCCACAAATTCAAGGGAGGACCAGTTGGAATAAGCACGATTGCCACAGCCGTCAGTGAAGAAATCGGTACTTTGGAAGAAGTCTATGAACCGTTCTTGATCAAAGAAGGATTGTTGCAAAGAACTCCCCGTGGCAGGGAAGCCACCCGGCTTGCTTATGAACATCTGGGTATATTCAGGGAAGAACCCGAAAAACTGTTTTGAAAACTGATAGTTATGAAAAAATATCTGATTTTTACACTTACCGCTGTTGTTTTTAGTCTTTTTACCCATCATTCACAGGCGTGTACCTCAGCCATAATAACAGGAAAAGTTACAGCTAACGGTCGTCCTCTTTTATGGAAACACCGGGATACCGGTCAGGAGCAAAACAGAATAGAATTTTTCAATACCGGAAAATACACTTTTTTGGCACTGGTCGATGCTACCGATAAGGGAGGAACTGCCTGGACAGGTACCAACAGTGCGGGATTTTCCATTATGAATACGGCTTCATACAATTTAAAAGATGATCAGGTAAAGGAAATGGATAGGGAAGGAAAGTTAATGTACAGGGCACTGGAAATATGTACAGATCTTAAAGATTTTGAAACGTTTCTGGACACGATTACAAGACCTATGCGCGTAGAAGCCAATTTTGGTGTTATTGATGCATGCGGAGGTGCCGCATACTACGAAGTTAACAATCACTCATGGGTTAAAGTTGATGCCAATGATCCTGCCATAGCACCCCACGGTTATCTTGTATATACCAATTTTTCCTACACCGGAAGGATTAACGAGGGAATGGGCTATATGAGGTATAAAACGGCCTCTGCCCTTTTTTTGAAAAAATCAGCCACATCGGATTTCACGCCTCAATGGATATTTAAGAACGTTTCACGCTCCTTTTACCACGTATTCCTGGGAATGGACCTTTGCGATCCTTCGTTTTCTCCTGAAAATGCTTCCGGCTGGTTTTTGGACCAGGATTTTATTCCGCGCAGGTCCAGTACCTGTTCCATCGTTGTTGAAGGGGTAAAACAGGGAGAGGATCCCCTGGAGACCATAATGTGGACCGTTATGGGTTACCCTCCTGCAGGCGTATGCATACCTCTTTGGGTGGAAATGGGAAAAGATCAACCGTATTTACTCCTGGGACAGGGAGAAAACAACACATCCCCGTTATGCGAAAAAGCCGTAAGGCTAAAACACGAAACCTTTCCCGTAAAAAGAGGGAATGGCAGCAAATACATGTATTTTACGCATATATTCAACAGCAAAGGGACCGGATACATGCAGCAGCTGGCTTTGCTGGAAGAAGAGCTTTGTGCGATTTACCGGAATTGTATGGACAGTTTGGAAAAAGACGGTTTGACAGGTAAAAAACTGGATAAAAAACGAATTAAAGACATGTACGGGCAAATTGCTCCACAGATAGAACGCGTATATGACGAGCTTTGATGTTGGGGATATACGCAAATTTATAGAAGATTCAGGTTTTCAAAATATTCCGGGAGTTCTTTCCTTACAGGGACTTTCAGGCTCTTCCGTATATTTTCCCGTTGCCGGGATCTGCAAAGAATCTCTTGGAAAAATTCATGTTGTGATCAGGGAAAATTCTTCGGAAGCTTCTTATGCCGCAGGCGATCTTTCGGTACTGACACAAGATGAAAACGTATTTTTGTTTCCCGCATCTTACAGGGGCACCGGCAAAACCGCAAGACCCGATGAATCATTCAGGGTCCAGCGTACTATGGCCTTAAGGGCCTTGTCCCGCTTTTTCAGCGACAAAAAGGATATCATTCTAGTCACCTATCCAAAAGCATTAATGGAAGGTGTCCCGGAAAAAGATGCTCTTGAAAAAGACGCCCTTATCGTTCATAAAGGACTCAGCCTGTCTCATGAAACCATAAAGGAATACCTTTTCCAGGCCGGTTTTGAAAAAACGGATTTTGTTATTGAACCCGGACAATTTGCTGTACGGGGAAGTATTATAGATGTGTTTTCTTATTCCGAAAACCGTCCTTACCGGATCAATTTTTTTGGTGACGTAATAGAAAACATCCGGATATTCGACCAAAACACGCAATTATCCATAGAAGAACGTTCTTCTGTGTCGGTAACACAGCGTTTACAGGGTGAACAACTGTTACTTGAAACTATTGCAGAACATACTGTTGTCTGGTTATTCCCGGAAGAGTTCAAAAATATACCGCCCAATATTCCGGTGATGGCTTTTTACAACCTGGTAAAGGAAAATGCAGCGGTTCAGTATGAAACTTCTCCGCAGCCGGTGTTTAACAAAAACTTCGGGCTTCTTGTCAGTTATATCCGCAAAAGAAAAATGGACGGGTACCGGGTTTGCATATTGTGTGAGAACAAGGCTCAGATAAGCAGACTTGAAGACATTTTTGAAAGCCTTGGATGTCCGCAGCCATTTGTTGAATATAAAAAAGTCTCTTTACACGAAGGTTTTACTGACCACCGTAATAAAGTCTGCTATTACACAGATCATCAGCTTTTCCAGCGAATACACAGGATACACCTGAAAGGTTCGGTTCAGAAAAGCGAACAAATAACCCTGAACGATCTTACGGGCTTTAAAGTAGGTGACTATGTCGTACACATCGACCACGGAGTGGGGGTATTCGGAGGCCTTGTAAGAACGAATCTTAACGGGAAAGTGCAGGAGGCCGTTAAGATCATTTACCGGGATAACGACGTGCTCTATGTGAACATACACGGCCTGCACAGGATCGCCCGGTACAAAAGCAAAGAAAGCGAAGCCCCAAGGATCCACAAACTGGGATCGGGTGCCTGGAACAAGATCAAGCAACAGACCAAGAAAAAAGTACAGGACATAGCCCGTGACCTCATCAAGCTTTATTCGGAAAGAATATCAACCAAAGGATTTGCGTTTTCAGCCGACACCTACCTGCAACAACAGCTGGAAGCTTCGTTTCTTTTTGAAGACACTCCCGACCAGCTACTTGCCACACAGCAGGTCAAAAGCGATATGGAAAAGCCGTATCCCATGGACCGTCTTATTTGCGGTGACGTAGGTTTTGGTAAAACGGAAATTGCCATCAGAGCAGCTTTTAAAGCCGTGACCGATGGCAAACAGGTCGCTTTCCTTGTTCCCACAACCATACTGGCCTTGCAGCATTATCATACTATAACCGAACGACTGGAAGATTTTCCCGTGAAAACAGAATTTATTTCCCGGCTGAAAACCTCATCCCAGACAAAAGAGATCTTTAGGCAATTGCAGGAAGGGACCATAGATATCATCATTGGAACACACCGGCTTTTGAATAAGGATGTTTTGTTTAAAGACCTGGGCCTGCTGGTGATAGATGAAGAACAAAAATTCGGGGTAGCTGCCAAAGAAAAGTTAAAACTTCTCAAAGTCAACGTTGACACACTTACCATGACTGCAACACCCATTCCAAGGACTTTACAGTTTTCCCTTATGGGTGCACGCGATCTGTCCATTATTCAGACACCCCCGTCCAACCGGCTTCCCATCCACACGGAAGTCCAGACTTTTGACCATGAGATCATAAAAGAGGCCATAGACAGGGAATTGGACCGGGGCGGACAGCTTTTTTTTGTTCACAACCGTATCATGGATATAGAAACGGTTGCCGAAATTTTGAAAAAAATACGTCCCGGTATACGGATAGCTATAGGGCACGGGCAGATGCCTCCCAAAACCATGGAGAAAGTTCTCCTCGATTTTATATGCGGGGACTATGACCTGTTATTATCCACGTCCATAATAGAAAACGGGATAGATATTCCTAACGCCAACACCATCATCATCAACCGGGCACACCTGTTCGGACTGAGCGATCTGCACCAAATGAGAGGCAGGGTGGGACGCTCCAACCGGAAAGCCTACTGTTACCTGCTTGTACCGCAACACGCCGGTCTGACCGAAGATGCAAACAGGCGGCTCAAAGCCCTGGAATCCTTTACCGAATTGGGAAGCGGTTTCAACATAGCCATGCAGGACCTGGACATACGCGGTGCGGGCAACCTTTTGGGCGGGGAACAAAGCGGATTTATTGCCGAGATGGGGTTTGAGACGTACCAGAGGATCCTGGAAGAAGCCTTTGCCGAGCTGAACCAGTCTTGCGACGAACCGGAAAAGTTGGCCAAAAGGCCTTCATTTGTGTCTTCTTTTGCGGCCGATTGTACCATAGAAACCGATCTGGATGTTATGATCCCCGATGAATACATAGGGCAGGTTTCCGAAAAGATACGCCTTTACAAGGAACTGGACAACATAAAGGAAGAAGAACGTCTGCAACGTTTTTTTGCATCCCTGGAAGACCGGTTTGGCCCCATTCCCGAACCTTTCTGGCAATTGGGATATGTGGTGCGTCTGAGGCAATTGGCCGTACAGGCGGGTTTTGAGCGTATCGTACTGAAAAACGGCATAATGCTTGCATATTTTATTTCAGATCCGCATTCAGACTATTACAAAACGGAACTTTTTGCAAACATCCTGAATTATATATCGGCACACCCCAGGGATTTCCAGGTAAAAGAGCAAAAAAACAAATTGTTTGTTAAAGTACCTCACGTTAAGAGTGTTGAAGCGGCGTATAATTTTTTAAAAATTTTTGCAAAACCCTGAAAAAGTGCGACATTTGCAAGCTATGCATAGAACAGGATTCCGGCTATTGATCCTCGGTTTGTTTTTATTGTTCACAGGAAACATCAAATCTGAAGCACAAACAATGGACGCTTTAGGCACGTTTACCCCTTATTCCATGTTCGGGGTGGGAGAACTGACCCGCCTGGGAACCTCTTTGAACAGAGGAATGGGCGGGATAGGAGCCGGATTGCGTGACAACCGTTACATCAATTACCTGAATCCCGCATCGGCCTCGGCAAGGGATTCCCTGTCCTTTATGCTCGATTTCGGGATGTTGCAGAATAATTTCATTAATACGGACGGATCCCGTTCTTCGGCATACAATGCATTCAACATGCACCATATCATCATGTCTTTTCCCATATGGAGAAGTTCTGCCATACAACTGGGCATCATACCCTACAGCAACGTAGGATACCGTTTTGTGGAAGACGAAAGCAGGGAAAACATATTGGCTACCATTGGGGCATTCCGCTACTACCATTACGGGCAGGGGAGTATCAACCAGGCTTTTGCCGCGTATTCCGCCACTTTTTTCCGTCACCTTTCCATAGGTGTGCAGGGAATGTATTATTTTGGCAACATTGAAAAAAACGCACAGGCCATATCTGTAACATCTCCGGAATCCTATGGAACGCTTAAAACCGGGTACGACATAGTGGTGGGATCGTTCGGGGCCCAGTTTGGTATGCAGGCTTTCGGGAATTTCAACACGAACACTTCTTTTACCGTAGGGGCGACGTTTCAGCCGGCCACCACCCTTAAAGGAGATGTGACAAGGTTTGCCAAAGTTGAAAAAAACTCTGTTATTGACACAGTGTATTCAGTTGTAAATGAGGAATCAAGAATGTCTGTACCTATGGAATGGTCTATGGGTTTTTCAATAAGAAAACGCGACAAATGGATGTTCGGGGTTGATTACTCACAGTCAGACTGGAGCAAATCCAACTTTTCTCCCACTCCGGGAGTAAACTTTGAGCCGGCCATGAGCCGGACCCTGAAAGCCGGCCTGGAATTTACACCGGACAGGTACAGCATCCGTTATTTCATGCGCAGGTGGACCTACCGCCTGGGTGCTTATTACGATAAGTCTTACATGAGTCTGAACGGGCAACAGGTGGAGGCCATGGGCATTACCTTTGGATTTTCTTTGCCCATTTACCGCTGGTATAATTCAGTAGGCGTATCCATTGATGCGGGGCAAAGGGGCAGTATAGAAAACAACCTTATCCGTGAAAGGTACATCATGCTGATCCTGAATTTCAATTTACACGATATTTGGTTCTTAAAACATAGATATAATTAAAATTCACAAAAATGAAAAAGCTTGGAATCCTATTTACATTGATCATGTTCGCATTCGTAACACAAAGTTACGCGCAGGGCGGTAAATTCGGAGCGACACCGGAAGACAGCGTACAATGCGTTAGGTACTTGTCTTTCTATAAGGATTATTACAAGAACGGGAACATCAGGGAAGCCCTTCCTTCATGGCGGGGTGCTGTAAGGGTTTGCCCCGTAGGAGTAGTACAATCCCTGTACCAGGACGGTCAGAACATTATCAAATTTCTGATTCATCAGACCAAAGATCCCGACCGCAGAAAAGAATTGATAGATTCACTGGTATTGATGTACGACATCAGGATAGACAAATTTCCCACAAGCAAAGCCCGTTTAAGTGCCTTTACATACAAAGCCTATGACATGGTTACATTCTACAAAGAGGATGACATGAAAATTTTCCAGGCTTTACAGGATGTGGTGGAATTCGGAAAACATAAGACAGATCCGGGCATTCTTGTGCTAAACATGCAATATGCCACCAATTTGTTTAAAGAAGAAAAATTGGATGCCGAAAAAGTTATTAACGTATACCAGCAACTGAGCGAAGTTTTCGATAAAAAAATGGAGACCGGATCGGATGAGGCGCTTGAAGAAGCTCGCAATAATTTTGAAATCCTCTTTGCCATAAGCGGAGTGGCCGACTGCAAGAACCTGCTGGCACTTTTTGGCCCCCGTTTTGACGACAATGCCTCCGATCTTGTATATGTTAAACGTGTTGTGCAATTACTCTCCAATGCAGGCTGCGAAACATCGGATCTATTCCTCAAGGCCGTGGAACGTCTCTACGAAATGGAACCTTCCTACAACTCGGCATATTACCTCTATCGTTTGTATTCTGCCCGTGAAAGCAATGAAAAGGCAGCCAAATACCTGGAACTCGCCATAAAATCCGATTCCATTGACGACGTGACCAAAGGAGATTACATGATAGAACTGGGCACGTTCTATTTCAAAAAAATGAATAATGCTTCAGCTGCAGCCAATTCCGCCCTGAATGCCGCCGATTTCAATAAAGAAACTGAAGGACGTGCTTACCTGTTGATGGGGCACATCTGGGCAAACGCCAAGGTAACGAACGGAGAAATGCCTGAGATCGACAAGCGTGCCAATTTCTGGGTAGCCGTGGATTATTTTGCCAGGGCAAAAGCGGCTGATCCTTCGCTGGAAGAAGAATGCAACCGTCTCATTGCTACTTACCGGCAATATTTCCCAACCCCGGAAGAAGCTTTTATGCATGATCTGGATGAAGGCACAAGGTATTCAGTAAGGGCTAACGGCTTATCGGCCACAACCACGGTAAGAACAAACAAATAATGGGATCTTTTTCCCGGACAACAAAACAAATAATGGTAGCAACAGGCCTGTCTCTTGCTGCCATATTTGTTTCCTGTAAAAACCGGGTGACAACGGTTGAATCACTCGATAACCTGGACAGCATTCCTACGCAGACCATTAAAAACATGGAAGGCTGGCAGGTGGAAGGAGGTGTTGTACGGGGACGATTGACGACTCCCTACATGGAAAAATATTCCCGAGGTTCGGATCCCTATGAGATCTTTCCGCAATCATTCAGGGTAGAAGGATATACACTTGAAGGAGAGTTGGAAACGGTAATTACGGCCGACAAAGCGTTGCACCGTACCGGAGAAGAGCAGGTGTGGATAGCTACGGGAAATGTGGTCGTAAAAAATCTTCTGAAAGAAGAAACCATGGAAACAGATACGTTGTACTGGGACCAGCAGAACAAGAAGATCTACACGAATTGTTACGTAAGGCTTACCTCTCCCGACTTTTTTGCACAGGGGTACGGGATGGAATCCGATGAAAGGGCCACAAACGCTAAAATTCTGAAACCGTTTGATTCTTACGGATACATTCAACAGGACACTTTGTCCAATGAAGAAAAAGAATTATCTTCGCACCCTCAAAGAAAACAAAAACCACAATAAATAAACTTACAAGATGGCAGTTCTGGAGAAGATTAGAGTACAAATGGGTATATTTATTACCATACTCATAGCTATTGCCTTAATTTCCTTTATTATAGATCCTGGCACATTACAGTCCGCCATGTCTATGTTCTCTTCCAAAAACGATGTGGGAGAAATGAACGGGCAAAGCATAACATATATGGAATACACAAAAAAACTGGAAAACCTCAAAAACCTGCAACAGGCCATAACAGGCGGAGCCTCCCTGGACGAACAAAGCCAGGAAGCCGTGGAACAGGGAACCTGGCAGGCATTTCTGAAGGACCTGGTCTATATACCGGCCATTGAAGATGCAGGTATCCAGCTGGGAAATGAGGAAATTTTTGATATGGTTCAGGGAAGGGACATTTCTCCGGTGATCATGAACGACGCCCTTTTCAGAGGAGAAGACGGATCTTTTGACCGCTCGCGTCTTATTTCCTTTGTACAAAATGCCACTTCAGATCCGGACGGCGTAGCCGCCATGTATTGGGCTTTTATCCAGGACAACATGGAAACGGACAGAATGTTTGCAAAATACAGTTCTCTGCTGGCCAAGAGCAATATTATTACCCCCGTGGAATTACGCAGGAATATGGAGGAAAACAATATTACTTCCAACGTAAGCTTTGTTCTGGAAGCCGTTTCTTTTGCAAGGGATACGACCATAACCGTTACGGAACAGGAGATCAGGGATTATTATCATGCGCATAAACACCAATACGAACAGATCGCCACACGGGACATAGACTACGTTGTTTTTCCCATTGAACCATCCCAAAAAGATATTCAGGAAGCGCGGGAAGACATAGAAAAGGTATACGAAGAATTTGTTAGCACCGACAACCTCAGACAGTTCCTGGCCCGTAACTCGGACAAACCCCTTGATGCGTTTTATTACAAAAAAGGAGAACTGGCATCAATCTCTTCCGCATTGGACAGCTTTGCCTTTAATGCATCTATGCGCGATGTTCTGCCGGTTTACAAAGAAGATCATTTCTTCCGTGCTGCCAGAATCTCGGATATTAAGCAATTGCCGGACTCGGTATACGTTAATCATATTTTATTGCAGAACGATACCCGGGAAGCAAGAAAGATCGCCGACAGCCTGATGATTGTGCTGAGTCGCGAACCGGGCAGTTTTACCCGCCTGGCCGGGGAATTTTCGGCAGACCGTAATCCAAATGTTAATCCGGGGGAGATCGGATGGTTTGTGCAATCGGCATATATTCCGGGCATGGAATCCGTCTTTGAAGCTCCGCTGAACAAACCTTATATTGCGGAAACACAATACGGAATTCATATTGTGAAAGTTAGTGAACGTACACGTCCTCACAAAAAAGTACAGCTGGCCGTTCTGGAAAAAGAAGCCGTAGCGGGAAGAGAAACGTACCAGGAGATTTATTCACAGGCAAACACACTGTCAAACGCAAGCAAGGATATTGCCGGTTTCAATCAGGCAGCCCGTCAGAAAAACTGGATAGCCGTTCCTGCCCTGGGAATTACAGAAGATGCCAAAACAATTTCCGGTTTTGAACATATGAGGGAACTGGTCCGTTGGGCTTTTGATGCGGAAAAAGGCGAAGTTTCCCCGGTAATTACCGTAGATAACAAGTATTTCTTTGTTGCAGCCGTGGCCGATATACACGAAAAAGGCATTGCCACCCTGGAAGAAAAACGTTCCGAAATTGAACCCATTCTCATTCTGGAAAAGAAAAAGGACCGCATTTACAATCAGATACGTGATGAACTGGCATCACATACGACCCTTGAAGGATGGGCAGAAGCTACCGGTAGAAATGTGTCCAAACAAACCGGGATCGCCTTTGGCTCGGTACAGCAGACAGACCCGAAATTTGTGGGAGCCGTATCGGCAGCACCTGAACAAACCATGTGCGGACCGATTAAAGGGGAGATAGGAGTATATGTATTCCACGTGGACGAACGCCTGGACGGAGCCTTCTATACGGAAAACGATGCCTTGCAATACGCATCCTATTTGGCCAATATTCAAATCCAGATGGTCCCCATGGTATTGCAGGAAACGGCAGAAGTAAAAGACAACCGGGCTCGGTTCTTTTAACGGCTGAACAGAAAGTGCATAATATCCCCGTCCTGCACCACGTAATTCTTGCCTTCGACAGCCAATTTTCCGGCTTCACGGCAGGCGGCCTCTGAACCGTAACGGATGTAATCCTCAAATTTGATCACTTCAGCACGAATAAAACCGTGTTCAAAGTCAGAATGAATAAGCCCTGCAGCCTGCGGGGCTTTTGTTCCTTTTATATAGGTCCAGGCTTTAACTTCCATGGGCCCGGCCGTAAAATACGTCTCCAGTTCAAGCAGCCTGAAAGCGGCTTTGATCAGACGGGAAACCCCCGATTCTTTCAAGCCCAGATCTTCCAGGAACATTTGTCTTTCCTGGTAGGTGTCCAGTTGTGCTATTTCCGATTCTATGCGGCCTGCCACGATCAGGTATGGTTCGTTGTCAGGCAGTAACGTTTCGGCCACCTGCCTGGTATAATGGTTCCCGTTTTGGGCCGAGTTTTCGTCTACGTTACAGACATACAGTACCGGCTTGTTAGTCAGCAGAAACAGTTCCCGGGCCATCTGTTCCTCTTCCTGGTTGACCAATTCTACAGTTCGCGCATTTTTTCCCTGCCAGAGCACGTCCCGGTAACGAAGCAGCAAGCCGGCCAGTTTTACCGCTTGTTTATCACCTCCCGTGACGGCCTGTTTTTGAACTTTGACAATTCGGTTTTCCACGGTTTCCAGGTCCTTGAGCTGCAACTCGGCATCTATGATCTTTTTGTCGCGAACAGGATCAACCGACCCGTCTACGTGCACTACGTCGGGATCGTCAAAACATCGCAATATATGAAGAATAGCATCGGTTTCCCGAATATTGGCCAAAAATTGGTTTCCCAGGCCTTCTCCTTTGCTGGCTCCTTCTACCAATCCCGCAATGTCCACAAAATCAACGGTTGCCGGGACTATACGCCCGGGATGCACCAGGGCGGCCAGTTCTTCCAGGCGTGTATCCGGAACCTGCGTGTATCCCAGGTTGGGTTCTATGGTGCAGAACGGGAAATTGGCCGCCTGGGCCTTTCCCGAAGAAACACAATTGAACAAAGTTGATTTACCCACATTGGGAAGTCCCACTATACCGCATCTTAATGCCATATGATCTTTCTTTAACGATGAAGGCACAAAACTAACAACTTTTTACGAATTGTCCTTTTTGTGTTCAGAAGGCATGTTATCTTGAGTGCATGATTCGCTGGGTATTGTGTTTGGTCGTATTCTGGAACGTGGAAAATTATTTTGACCCGTTTGCGGATCCTTTGACAAATGATGATGAATTCACCCCAAAAGGAGCCTATTCATGGACATGGGACCGGTTTTTGAAAAAAAAGAATGATCTGGCCAAAACACTTATCTCATGCGGAACTCAGGAAGACGGGACATGGGAAGCTCCCTTTATAGTGGGTTTGTGTGAAATAGAAAACTGGTATGTTTTATCCCTGTTGGTGAACGATTCTCCCCTGGCCCCGCTGGACTACGGGATCATTCACCGGGATTCCCCCGATCCGCGCGGAATAGACGTAGCCTTACTGTACCTGAAAGAACGTTTTCTGCCCCTGGCGCAGGTGTATTATCCTCTTAGGGGAGAAGACGGTCTTGTTGTAAAGACACGCGAGATCCTTTATGTAAAAGGCATCCTGGATAACCGGGACACACTCCATTTTTTTGTGAATCACTGGCCTTCAAAAAGAGGTGGCGTTCTGGCGGAAGGGTACAGGATGTATGCTGCAGATCTGTTGCTGCGAACCGTTGACAGTATCTGCAAGGTTTCTCCGCAGGCGCGCATCATCGTAATGGGAGATTTCAACGAACTCCCTGATTCCCGGCCGCTGGATCATCTTTCCGGGAAGGGAATGATCAATGTTTCCCGCGAGGGTACTTATAAATACCGGGGTGTCTGGGAATGCCTGGACCAGTTTCTGCTCAGTCCCTTTGTCCATAAAAAAATGGAATACGCCAAGGTGTTCAAAAACAATTATTTACTGGAACGTGACAAGACGCATTTGGGGTACAAACCAAAAAGAACTTACCAGGGTCCTGTTTATCACGGCGGAGTTAGTGATCACCTGCCTGTAACCTTAAAATTTATTACCTTTGCTCCTTATGGCTTCACAACCCGTTAAGACCCCTTTGATGGACCAGTATTTTGTCATTAAGGCAGAATATCCCGATGCTCTGCTGCTTTTCAGGGTAGGTGACTTTTATGAGACGTTCGGGGAAGATGCCATCAAAACTTCCAAAGCGCTGGGCATTGTCCTTACACGCCGCGCAAACGGATCCGCATCTTCTGTGGAATTGGCGGGATTTCCTCACCATGCCCTGGATACATACCTGCCAAAATTGGTACGGGCCGGCTATAAAGTGGCCGTATGCGATCAGCTTGAAGATCCGAAACTTGCAAAAAAAATCGTTAAAAGAGGGATCACCGAGGTTGTTACCCCCGGCCTTTCCTACAACCCGCAATTGCTGGAAGCCTCTGAACATAATTTTCTGGCCAGTGGTTTTACCGTCCAGGAAAAGGGAAAGGAACTGACAGGCATAGCTTTTACAGATATATCCACAGGGACGATCCAGGTGGCCCAGGGAGACCGGTCTTACATTGAAAGTCTTTTATCCCAGTATAATCCCAAGGAGATCCTGGTGCATCGCGACCAGGAGAAAAAATGGAGAGCGATGGCGGGAACCTCGGCGTTTATTTCTACCATGGACGATTGGGCATTTGTGTACGATGCGGCGCAGGAGAAAGTAAAAACACAGTTTGGCGTTGACAGTCTTAGAGGGTTCGGTGTTGAAAACCTTCCGCTGGCAATATCGGCGGTGGGAGCTATGCTTTTTTATCTGGAAATGAACAAATACGCCCGGTACGATCATTTATGCACCCTGCAGCGCATAGATTCAGGGCACATGATGTGGCTGGATAAATACAGTATCAGGAACATGGAACTTTTCCCGCGTCATGACAATCCGGAAAGGGGTGCCAGTCTCACAGAGGTTATTGACAAAACACATACACCCATGGGGGCCAGGCTTTTACGTCAATGGGTAGTGATGCCTCTGCGGCATATTGGTGATATTGAAGAACGGCATGATGTCGTTGCCGCTTTCCTGGAACAATGGGATCTTACGGGAAAATTACGTAAGGTACTCATCCAGATCGGTGATATGGAAAGGCTTGTTTCCCGGGCGGCTGCCGGCAGGATCACTCCCCGGGAAGTGGGACAGCTCAAATCGGCCTTGATACAAACCTCAAAAATCCGGAAGTCGCTTGCTCAAACCGAAGGAACAGAGGCCATACGCAAAGAGACGGACAAACTGGACGATTGTCTGGAATTGATAGAGATCCTGCACCGAACATTGATTGCCTCTCCTCCCGCACAAATGGGAAAAAGCCCGGTGATCGCACCCGGATACAATCAACAGCTTGACGAATTGCGGCATATTGTATCGCACAATAAAGAATACCTGCAGGAAATGCAGCAGAAAGCCGCAGAAGCCACGGGAATATCTTCTCTTAAGATCAGTTTCAACAATGTTTTCGGCTATTATATTGAAGTCAGGAACACCCACAAAGACAAGGTGCCTGTTTCCTGGATCCGAAAACAGACGTTGGTTAATGCCGAACGTTATATTACCGAAGAGCTGAAGACTTATGAAGAAAAGATCCTGGGAGCCGAAGAAAGGATTGCCTTGCTGGAACAGGAGATCTTCACACAACTGGTGGAATCGCTACGTCATTATGTTCGTCCCATACAGGAAAACGCCCGCATACTGGCCCGGCTTGATGTATTACTAGGTTTTGCCGTACTGGCAAGGGAGCAGAAATATTGTCGGCCACGCATGGAAGAATCCAATGTAATAGATATTCACCAGGGACGCCACCCGGTCTTGGAAACATTTATGCCCCCCGGGGAAGCATATATCCCGAATGACGTATACCTGGATAATGAAAAACAACAGATCATCATCCTGACCGGACCCAATATGGCCGGAAAATCCGCTTTGTTACGCCAAACGGGATTGATAGTACTGCTGGCACAAATAGGTTCATACGTACCTGCGCGGCAAGCCACATTGGGCATAGTGGACAAACTGTTCACAAGGGTAGGGGCCTCGGACAACATAGCACGCCGGGAATCCACGTTTATGGTAGAAATGTTGGAATCGGCGGCCATCCTTAATAATATTACCGAAAAATCCCTGGTCCTTTTTGATGAAATAGGTAGAGGAACAAGTACTTATGACGGCATATCCATTGCCTGGGCCATTGTGGAATACCTGCACGAAAAACCCGGGGCACAGGCAAAAACACTGTTTGCCACACATTACCATGAACTGAACCAAATGGCGGAACAGTATGCTAGGGTAAAGAATTTTCACATTGCCGTGAAAGAACGGGGACAAAAGGTGTTATTTTTACGCAAAATGATTTCCGGAGGCGTGGAACATAGTTTTGGGATCCACGTGGCCGGTATGGCGGGAATGCCACGACGTGTTTTAATAACGGCAGAGGAGATCCTGAAAAAAATGGAAGCCGGCAGGGAACAACCGCCTTCTGCGGAAAGACCAAAACAGCTTTCCTTTTTTCAATTGGAGGACCCATTGCTGCAGGCCCTGAAAAGAGATATTGAATCAGTGGACCTTAACAGAATTACGCCCCTGGAAGCATTTGATGCCCTACGGGAGCTGAAACGAAAAATCGGACAAAAAGAATGAAAAAGATTGTAAAGAGCATCAACATTTTCTTTAAGCTTCTGGGGGAAAGTTTTACGTTTGCTTTTGACTCGGTAAAAGGAGATAAGTTCAGGGCCTTTCTTTCCCTGCTCGGTATTACCATAGGTATTTTTTCAATAGTAGCGGTTTTTACTGCCATAGAAGGTCTGGAAAAAAACGTGCGCAATCTGTTTTCTTCACTGGGTACCGACGTGGTTTATATAGATAAGATCTCCTGGGAATCATTAGCGGAAGGAGAAGATTTTAAATGGTGGGAATTCAGACAAAGGCCAAACAATACTTACGAAGAATTCGTTTTTCTGCAAAAAACACTCAAATATGCAGATATGATGGCTCTTTCGGCGGTTACCTCTGCACATGTCAGACACGGGAGGACCACATTGCGGAACACTTCCGTTCACGGAGTAACCTATGACTGGAACAGGATCTCGTATTTTGAAATTGAAAGGGGCCGCTATTTTATGCCTTCTGAAGCCTCGGAAAATATACCACTGGCCGTGATCGGGAGCAACGTGGCCGAAGAGTTGTTTCCCGACGGCATATCCCCGGTGAACAACAATATCAAAATAGGCGGTTTTACGGTAAGAGTCATTGGCGTGATCAAGAAAAAGGGAGAATCCATGTTCGATCCGGTCACCTATGACGATGCTGTTATCATCCCGTTGCCGTTCATCCGCAATTACATTGACCTTCGCCGGACTTCCCCAAGTATTGTAGTGCACAAGGATCCTGGGGCTGATGAAGAAGAATTCATGGCCGAGTTGAGGAACGCCATGCGTGCGGTTCGTCGCCTGAAACCCATTCAGAAAGATAATTTTGCGCTCAACAAAATGTCATTCCTGGACGATGCTCTGTCCCAGCTTTTCAGCGTTATTTCTATTGCCGGATGGGTCATAGGGGGGTTTTCCATACTTATTGGAGCCTTTGGTGTTGCCAACATCATGTTTGTATCTGTCAAGGAAAGAACACACATTATTGGGATAGAAAAAGCCATGGGTGCCAAAAGCGCATTTATACTGACGCAGTTCCTTTTTGAAGCCGCCCTCCTGGCTATGGTGGGAGGTTTAGTGGGGATCCTGATCGTTTGGGGCCTGACCGTGTTTGTGACCAATCAGTATGACTTTGTACTGACCATGTCCTTTTCAAACATATTGCGCGGAGTGCTGATTTCAGGAGCGGTAGGCCTTGTAGCAGGGTTTATTCCGTCGCTGCAGGCAGCCCGCATGAATCCGGTGGAAGCCATTAACCAGCATTGAGAATCGCTGCGACTTCTTTTGTCAGTTGAACAAAATCACTCACATCCAGCTGTTCCGGCCTAAGATCCGGGAGCCTTGAATCAGCGATCTTCCTTTTCCCCAGGATAGGGTTCAGGCTGTTCCGAATGGTCTTTCTGCGTTGGTTGAACGTCGTCTTTACAACTTTCAGGAACAGATCTTCAGGGCAATCCAGTTTTACCCGGTTATTTCTGAGCAGGCGGATCACCCCGGACTGGACCTTTGGCGGAGGAATGAATGCCCCGGGCGGTACGGTAAACAAATATTCCGTATGGTACCACGTATGAAGCAAAACACTTAATATTCCGTATGTACGTGATCCCGGTGAGGCGCAGTAACGCTCCGCAACTTCTTTTTGGACCATGCCCACAACTTCGGGGATCCTGTCCTTGAATTCCAGAACACGGAAAAAGATCTGGGAAGAAATATTATACGGAAAATTCCCTATTAATAAAAATTCAGGGGGGAACAGTTCTGTAGGTAGATGCAGGAAATCTCCCTGTATAAGCCTTTTGCCCAACGTGGGATACTGCTGTTGCAGGAAAACGACCGATTCACGGTCAAGTTCAACGGCGTAATAGTCAATTTGGGGATGATCCCATAAATACCTTGTAAGCACTCCTGTTCCGGGGCCTACTTCCACAACGGGAATTCTCTGTCCGTCCCCCGGGTTTTCCATTAAGGTCGAATTATACACGACCGAAAGGCTGTTTACGATCCTTTGGGCAGTTCCCGTATCCCTGAGAAAATGTTGTCCGAGCGCTTTTTTTGGCCTGACCTCCATTATACAAAGGTAGTTTTTTATACCTTTATCCAACTCTAAAAGCGAACGTTATGAAAAAAACTATCTTTCTTTTCTTTGTTTCATTGACCCTGCTTTCGTGTGCCGACAGGAAAGCACGTCAGGCAGACCTGTGCCTGCAACAGATCGCACAAGAAGTCAATGCAGTAGGGATCTCGGTCGCGGTGATCAGTGACAATGAAATTATCTACACAGGAGCCTGCGGCCTGAAAAATATCCAAACAGAAGAAAAACTCAGGCCATCGGATCTGATGCGTATTGCCTCCATATCCAAAAGTTTTACAGCAACTGCCATTATGCAATTGTACGAAGCCGGGTGCTTTGACCTGGATGATGACATAGGGGATGCCCTGGGCTTCCCGGTCAGAAACCCCCACCACCCGGATATTCCCATAACTTACCGGATGCTGCTCTCCCATACATCCTCAATGAGCGACAAAGGCGGGTATTTTACCCTGGATGTGATCCGCCCCGGGATCACTCCGGACGTCTCAGGCTCGTTCAACGAATACGCACCCGGAACCGACTATCAGTATTGCAACCTGGGATTCAATACGCTGGGAGCTTTGGTGGAGATTCATTCTTCAGAACGTTTTGACCAGTATGTCCGGAACAACATTCTGGATCCCCTGGGTGTATACGCCTCGTTCAATGTAAACGATCTGGATACTGCCCGTTTTGCCACGCTTTATGCTTTTGAGGATGGCCGCTTTGTCCCATCCCCGCAGGCATACAATCCCCGGAAAGAGGAAATAGAGAATTACATTGAGGTGTACTCGGCCCCGATTTTTTCCCCCACGGGAGGCATGAAGATAAGTGCTCCCGACCTGGCGCGTCATGCCCTGATCCAAATGAACGAAGGGTATTACGGAGAAACGGAAATACTCACCCCTGAAAGCGTAGCCCTTATGCAAACCCCTCAAAGTCCGGGAGGCCGTTCTTTAGAGAATGAAGCCTGCGGCTATGGTTTTGCCCTGGAAAGAACGGACCGGCTCATAGAAGGTGAGATCATGACGGGGCATACAGGGAGCGCATACGGCCTCTACTCGGCAATGTTTTTTGAGAAAGACAAAAAGTTCGGATTTGTTGTATTGTGTAATGGATGCGACTCGTCACTACCCCTCAGGGAAAACGGCTTTATGCCAGTCCAGACCGATGTGATCAACGCGATGTACGATATATTTATCCGTTAAAAGAACGGTATTCAGGAAAGACCCAATTCTTTCTTTTGCAACGCATCAATTTCTGCCGGGGCGTCAAGCATAACGTCCCTTCCGGCATTGTTCTTGGGAAAGGCAATGAAATCCCGAATGCTTTCCGATCCGCCAAAGAGCGAACACCAACGGTCAAACCCAAAGGCGATCCCGCCGTGGGGAGGAGCTCCGTATTGAAAAGCGTTGATGATAAAGGAAAATTTTGCTTTTACTTCTTCCGGGGACATTCCCAGAACCTTGAACATACGTTCCTGCATGGCCGAATCGTGGATCCTAACAGACCCTCCTCCAACTTCGGTACCGTTTAATACGAAATCATACGCATTGGCATTAACTTGCTCCAGATCTTTGGAATCGTCGCTGTAGAATTTGTCCAGGTCCTCGGGTTTGGGAGCTGTGAAAGGATGGTGTTTGGCGTAGAAACGTTGGGTTTCTTCATCCCATTCCAATAACGGGAAATCATAGACCCAAAGGGGAGCGTAACGGTTTTTGTCTCTCAGGCCCAGCCGGTTTCCCATTTCCAGCCGCAGCACGCCTAAAGCTTCCAGCGTTTTTATACGGTCACCACTCATTACCAGGATCAGGTCCCCGTCACCGGCTCCGGTAAGCCGTGCCCAGGAACCCAGGGCCTCCATGTCAACGAATTTATCCACTGAAGATTTGTACGTCATAACGCCGTCGGGGCCTTTTGTACAACGCACATAAATCATCCCGGCTGCCCCTATCTGTGGCCTGCGGACCCATTCGGTCAGTTCGTCCAGTTGTTTTCGGGTATAGGAAGCTGCTCCTTTTACACAGATGGCTCCCACGTAAGCGGCATTGCTGAACACACTGAATTCCGTATCCCGGGTCAGCGGGGTAAGGTCGTGTAGAAGCATTTCAAACCGGATATCCGGTTTGTCGCTACCGTATTTTTCCATGGCGGTTTTCCAGGAGATACGGGGCAGGGGGGCGGGAATATCTTTTCCGAGTACAGATTTAAAAAGATGCAGTATCAATCCTTCAAATTGTGCCAGCATATCATCCCGTTCCACAAACGACATTTCGCAGTCTATCTGTGTAAATTCCGGCTGACGGTCAGCCCGAAGGTCTTCATCTCTGAAACACCGGACTATCTGGAAATACTTGTCGTATCCGGATATCATCAGCAATTGCTTAAAGGTCTGCGGACTCTGGGGCAAAGCGTAGAACTGTCCCTGGTTCATGCGTGAAGGCACCACAAAATCCCGGGCTCCTTCCGGTGTGGATTTGATGAGAAAAGGAGTTTCAATTTCCAGGAAGCCGCATTGGCTCAGATAACTTCTAGTTTCCTGCGCCATTTTATGGCGAAGCATTAGGGCCTTTTGCAGCGGAGGTCGCCTCAGGTCAAGGTAACGGTAACGGGCACGTAATTCTTCCCCGCCGTCGGATTCTTCTTCTATGGTAAAAGGCGGTGTCTGGGACCGGCTCAGGATCTCTATACCGCTTAGCAGAATCTCTATTTCCCCGGTACGGATCTTTGGATTCTTGCTGCTCCGTTCCACGACCGTTCCTTTAGCGGTAATGACATACTCGCGTCCCAGGTCTTCCACCACGTCTGTGATCTCCCGGGGAGAATCCGCATTAACGACCAGCTGGGTGATGCCGTAACGATCACGAAGGTCTATGAAAGTCATACCTCCCAGTTTCCTGATACGCTGTATCCATCCGGCCAATTGTACCTCCCGGCCTGCGTGGGAAAGATTGAGTGCTCCGCACGTGTGTGTCCTGTACATATTGATGATTTTTTAAGCAACAAAGGTAATCAGAAAATGGCTACCTTTGTGTGGCTATGCAAAACTATTTGGATCTCCTGCAACACATCCTGGACAACGGGACAGATAAAAACGACAGAACGGGAACCGGAACACGGAGCGTATTCGGATACCAGCTGCGTTGCTCCCTTTCAGAAGGATTTCCGCTCCTTACCACAAAAAAAGTTCATATAAAATCCATCATTTACGAATTGCTCTGGTTTCTGAAGGGAGACACCAACATAAAATACCTGAACGACAACGGAGTGACCATCTGGGATGAATGGGCGGATCCCACGGGGGAACTGGGGCCTGTCTACGGAAAACAATGGCGGTCCTGGAAAACATCAGATGGAGAAACGATAGACCAGGTATCCCGCCTGGTGGAAGGTCTGAAAAAGGATCCCGACGGCCGCCGTCATATAATCAGTGCCTGGAATGTAGGAGACATTTCACGGATGGCCCTGCCGCCGTGCCATGCCATTTTCCAGTTTTATGTGGCAAACGGAAAGCTGTCCTGCCAGCTCTATCAGCGTAGTGCAGACGTATTTTTGGGTGTGCCTTTCAACATAGCTTCCTATGCCTTACTTACCCTTATGGTGGCACAGGTCTGCGGCTATGAACCAGGAGATTACATCCACACGTTCGGGGATGTACACATATATACCAATCATATGGAACAGGTAAAGTTGCAGTTAACCCGCACGCCGCGTTCTTTGCCAAAAATGGTAATTAATCCGGACCGCCGCGATCTTTTTTCCTTTGAATATAAGGATTTCAGCCTTCAAGATTACGATCCCTGGCCGTCCATAAAAGCCCCGGTTGCCGTATGAAAGATCAGGGCACAAACAGACCGTATACACTTTCCCTGGTGGCCGTGGTGGGGCCGGGCCTGGAACTCGGCGCAAACAATCAGTTGTTGTGGCACATTTCCGAAGATCTCAGGCACTTCAAAGCGCTGACCATGGGACGTACGGTCATCATGGGGCGGAAAACCTATGAATCACTGGGAAAACCCTTGCCAGGGCGGAATAATGTTGTACTTTCAAGATCCGGCCGAAGCCTGGAAGAGGTGCTTTCACAGGTAAAAGATCAGGCCGAGGTTTTTGTCATCGGGGGAGCGCAGATCTACCGGCAAACCATCGACCTGGCAGATAAACTGTACCTTACGCATGTTCGTGCCCCGCTGCCCGATGGAGGCGTAGATGTATTTTTTCCGCCCGTCGATCCCCGTCAGTGGAAAGAAGTCATGCGAAAAGATTTCCCGCACGGGGTTAAATTCCCGTTTCCTTTTTCCTTCGTAACATACGAACGCATCCGGTACCGATAGCTGCCAGAAGTGCCAGCAGCAACGCACCTGAACTGATGCGCGAGATCACAATACCCGTGGTGTAGGAAGAAGGCAGATAGGTGAAGAGGATCTGGTGTTCGCCTTCAGGTACGAGCAAAGTCCGGGTAATATAATTGGACCGGTAAATTTGAGCTTCCTGCCCGTCAATCCACGCTTTCCAACCTTTGGGATAATAAATTTCGGAAAAGACGATAATACCGTCTTTCTCCATAGAGGCTTTGTATTCCAATGTGTTGGGAGAATAGGATGTTAATGTTACGGTTGAATTTGAAGGCCCGGCCGTTTCCAGCCAAGGTCCCAGGGGGTCCTGCATTACGGCGGTAGTTCTCAGATCTACCCGTGTAAGTGTTTCAATTTCTTCCCGGGGGGATGAAACCGGCTGTATGGAAGATACCACCCATGCATTCCCCAGGGCATGGGGATTTGTTACGGGCATGGCATCCGGGGATAAAATAACGTATCGTGTATTGAGCATGTTGAGTACCGGTGTCCGGGAGTTATTGCCGTTGTACTGAAAGATCCCGGCTGCTTCTTCCAGGGTCTGGCACTGGCTGAGTTTATCCGCAAAATACTGCATTTCAGGCAACAGATGGTGATCAATCACATCCTGGTAACGCTGCAACTTGGCTGCATTGTAGCCCCCTATGGATTTATGGTGGTAACTGGCCGTGGCATCCATGAAAGTGTTTCCGGTCAGGTCCAGTACCCGGTAATACAAATCCGGATCCTGTTTAATGTGTTTGTCTACAGGTCTTTCCGAAAACTGATTACGGTAATTGATACGTGAAACAAAATGGGACTCGTTCAGGTACCGTTTTCCAACGGGAAGGTAATCCGCCAGGAACAATACCGCTAAAGCACCTATAATCCAGACCTGCCTGATCTTCCGGTGTACGCCCAGCCAGAGTAAAACGGCGGCAGGCAGGATCAGCAGGACTGAACGCCATGCATCCCCGCTCAAAAGATCTTTGCGGTCTTCCATCAGGGCCGGGATCAGTGAAGAAGGCAATGAGCTGTCGGAAGGTCCCGTGAAAGAACCTGCCAGGGATGGTATCAATGCGGCCACAAGGGAAAAGCCGGCCGTAATACCCAATGCCCAGTAAATACCTTTGATGGCTTTTTTCTGAGTATAAACACCCTCCAGGATCTGCCACAACACATATATTCCCAGGGCCGGTACGACCATTTGCCATATTACCAGTATCATGCTGACTGTCCGGAACTTATCGTATAAAGGCACAAAACGGAAGAAAAAGGTATTAAACCCCGGAAGGTGGTAGCCCCAGGACAACAATAGAGCCAACAGGGAAACACTGGCCAGGGCCCATTTCACAGGACTTTTTACTAGTATAAGTCCCAATACAAAGAGAAAGATCATAATGGCTCCCATATACATAGGACCTGCCGTAAAAGGTTGTTCTCCCCAATACAAAGGCATATTGGAAATAACCCCGTCGGCATTGTATCCCATGTCTTTCAGTGTACGGTACGTGTTGGAATCTTTGTCCAGCGGCCCGACGGAAGCACCCCCGTAAAAATCAGGGATCAGCATGTTGAATGACTCCATTTTGGAATAACTCCATTGGGTGGCGTAATCAAACTCCAGCCCTGAACTTGCCTTGCCGTCCTCACCGGCACTGAGTTCCGAACCTCCGCGCATGGATTGTGACATATATTCGTATGTCGGCAGCAGGTGGTTTGCAGAGGTGGCAAGTCCAAACAGACCGGCCGCTATGATCAAAAGGGTTGTTTTCATGAATTTTGGGACCCGGTGCCGGACAACTGCTTCAGCAAAAAGTCCGGCTACGACAAAAAGCAGAATGAATCCCAGGTAATAAGTGATCTGCGGATGATTGGCGGCTACATGTAAGCTGACGGTAAGAGCAAAAAACAAAGCGCCGGTCAAGGCCTGTTTACGGTAAGCATATGCCATAGAGGCCAGGACCCAAGGTACATAGGCAATGGCTATCATCTTAGTCACGTGCCCGGCCTGTATGATCTGGAGGTTGTAGGAACAAAAAGTGATGGCCACCGCACCTAATGCCGATATCCACGGATTGATCCCCAGGGCAAGGAAAAACAGAAACCCTCCCAATAATGACAAAAACAGGTAGGAGGCAGGTTCTGCGCCCGATTCCAGTATTTGACCGATGGCCCTGATGTAATTTCCTTTAGTGACTTTATTAATGGTAACGGTAGGCATTCCCCCGAACATGGAATTTGTCCAGCGAGCCTCATCTTTGTGTGTTTCATTATAGTCTTTTGCCTCCTTGGACATTGCCTGCCAGGCGGTTATGTCTCCCTGGTTGAGTATTTTTCCATGGAAAACCTGCGGCACAAAACCATAGGAAAGAATAAGAAAGAAAACCACGGCTACCGGATAGGCGATCCATTTTTTCACGGGAATCTTTTGCATAGCTTCTGTATTTTATAACAAAGGTAAAAAGAAAGGACTTATATTTGTGTAAAACCTGTTGTTTATGAGTCGTGACGAGTTTTCGGGATTTTTCGGCGTTCTGGTAGCCACTGTCGGATCTGCCGTAGGACTGGGTAATTTATGGCGTTTCCCATACCTGGTAGGACAAAATGGGGGTGCAGCCTTCATTCTTATATACCTGGCGTTTGTGCTGATCATCTGCCTGCCTATTGCCATATCTGAATTTATTATTGGCCGCAAAACAAGGGCGAATACTGTAAGGGCATTCCAGATCCTGGCCCCGAAGACGGCATGGAGCGGCATAGGGATCGTGGGGGTGCTGGCAGCTTTTTCCATACTGGCCTTTTATACTGTAGTAGGAGGCTGGACACTGGATTACCTGGTACGATCCGTTATTCACATATTTGCAAAACCAGATATATCTGCCCTGGAAAGCCAGTTCACAACCATGGTGACCTCCCCTGTGCGACCCATAGTCTGGACCGTGGTTTTTATGGTAGTCTGTGCACTGATCGTTATGTGCGGAATAAAAAAGGGTATTGAAAAATATTCCAGGATCATGATGCCTTTCCTTTTTTTGATGATAGTCATCCTGATGGTGCGTTCCGTCACATTGCCCGGTGCCAGTGAAGGGATATCCTTTTTGATAAAACCTGATTTTTCCAAGATCAATACGTCGGTAGTGCTTGCTGCACTGGGACAGGCCTTTTTCTCCCTGAGCCTGGGAATGGGTTGTCTGATCACCTACGGGTCCTATGTCCCAAACAAGGAGAACCTTACCAAGCTTTCATTTACCACGGCTTTATCCGACACTCTTTTTGCCATGCTGGCAGGGCTGGCCATCATGCCGGCGGTCTTTGCCTTTGGGATATCTCCCCAGGAAGGTCCCGGCCTGGTTTTTATTGTGTTGCCCCGCATATTTGCGCAGATCCCCATGGGGAACGTTTTTGCCGTCATGTTTTTCGTTATTCTGCTTATTGCCGCTATTACTTCAGTCATATCCCTGTTGGAAGTGGTCACGGCTTATGTGACGGAAAAATTGAAATTGAAGAGAACGGTCGCAGTAGCCGGGATTACGGTCATAGTTACCGTTTTTGCATCCCTGAGTTCCCTCTCCCAGGGTGTTCTTAAGAACGTGACTGTTTTCGGAAAATCCATTTTTGATTTCTTTGATTACCTCTCGGCAAACATTCTGCTACCTTTAGGAGGGCTTTCCATCGTGATCTTTGTGGGGTGGTATATGAAAAAATCCCTGGTCTATCAGGAATTTACAAATCAGGGCACCCTGAAGGGCACCCTGTTTCGCACGTATTATTTTATAATCCGTTATATAGCACCGGTGGCCATAGCCATTGTTTTCATAGACCTTATTTTACGGTAACCCCCAGGTGCCAGTTCCCGTTGTATCCCAATTGGGAGGTATTGGTGACCGTCTCGTCGGAAGAGATGGTTACCAGGTTTCCTCCGGTCTGTACGGGACCGTCTCCGTCGGTCATTAATACCGGGTGCAGGTCCTGTTGTTGTATGACCTGGTTGATGACCAACCCATCGCCTTCCTGGATCTGTACGTTGTAGTATTCAGTTATACCTGCCGTCTGGAGCAGCGACCAGTATTCACTGTTTTTCAACTGGTCTATGAAGACCTTCTTGAGGTTGGTCGTGCTCAGGGGAATCAGGTTAGTTTGTCCGGCATGGGCTCCGTTGATCAACACAATGCGTCGGGCCAGGTTTTCTATGAAATTGATATACTGAGTGGGATCCACATCCTGATTGGGATTGCCTTCCTGATCGGTCATGGAAAGGAATGTTTCGTAAATTTCCAGCAACTGGTCTGCATCTTTTGCAATGATCACAATAGAAGCAGTAGTGTCTGCAGGACATAGCATTACGTTTTCCAGGTTCTTACCGGCAAATCCCGATACGTATTCGGGAAGCATTTCAACCAGGACCATAATGTTATCATCTGCTGTCGGTGAAGCGAAAGGCCGAATGCCGGTATTCGGTCGGAAAAGTGACATAGTCTTAGATACCGAAGAGAGCAAAGGTACATGTTCTACATTTTGAACCGAGATACCTTCCGGCACCGTCAGGATAGTGTAAAAATCCTTAACAATACCGTATCCTACCAGTCGGACGGCATATGTTCCAGGAACTATATTTTCAAAGGAAACATTTCCGCTTGCATTGGAGTACCGTTGATAATCAAAATCCGTTTCGTTTGTGTTTTGAACGTAAGGAACGCTGCGGGTAGCTGGGATAAAGGATGTTCCGGCTTTCAATGTCATAAGATTTTTCTGCATGGCACCTGCATACGGTTTTAGCAACAATGCCATCCGGGGAGCTACAGATCTGAGAATATCGTCTTTTGCAAGACCTTCACTTACCCTGGGAAGGGAAGCAGGGGACATTGACGCTCTGGTTGTGTAAGCCGGCGTCTGGGCAACCTGGTCCGAAATGCGTTTCAGGTAAACATATGCTCCTGTTACAGGAGCCCCGCCTGTATCGGTGAAGGTGACATCAAGCTGGCTATATACCGGTGTGGTAACCGTTACCTCGGGGCTGTATGATGTTCCTGCAGAATTGGTGGCAAATGCTTTCACAGTATAGGTTGTATTTTCCGTAATGTTATGCGTAAAGTCTGCAGTAAAAGTCCCTGTTCCTGAACCCGTTTTGCGGGTGGTCGTGTTCAAAATGAACCCTCTTTCGGTCACCTGGTCACTGCCCTGTTTTTCAACGGTTGCCTGAACACTGATCTTGTTGTACAGCAGCTGGGTAATCGTCACCTCGCTTAAAGTGGGTAAAACACCTGCCAGGTCCAGGAAAACCCCGTTTTGCTGCGTCCTGATATAGTGAATTTCCGTGCCGGGTTTGTATGTATTCCAGCTGTCCCAGGACGGGTGTTCTATCAATACGGTAGGCACCGGGTCTGTTAAGCGGTTCCCATAGACATAGAGTTGTGTACATTCTTCAGGAAGTCCGCCCCAGGAGACAGGAATCCCGCCTTCAAAATTGCAATTGTACAAATGAATGTTCAGATGATTCCCCGTAGTTGTCAGGGTCCCGATATCGTCGGGCAATGCGTCGGTCAGTCCGGGATTGTCAAACAGCAGCAGGTCGGTGATGCTGGTCCATTGGGTAAATAGACCATCAGGAAGCGGGCTTTGAATTCCCGTTCCGGACAATTCAAAAACAACCAGGGCGCTCAACCCTGTCCATGATCCCGGAACGGTTCCGGATATTCGATTTCCGGCCAGCCTCAGTTCGGTCAGCTTTTCCAGGTTACCCATTGAAACGGGCAGATTTCCGGTTAAATCGGTTTGTGTGGCCCGAAGCGTTCTCAATTCACTCAGATTTCCCAAACTTTCCGGAAGTGATCCGGTCAGATTGGGATTGTTTCCCAGATCCAGTGTGCGCAGGGCGGTGAAATCCCCGATTTCCGGAGGTAATTGGCCGTTCAGTGCGAACCCGTTCAGGTTTAAGTTTGTAACAGCCTCATTTTCAATGGTTACACCTTCCCATGTGGAAATGTCTGCGTCTGAATTCCAGTTCTCTCCTTTGGTCCAGTTTTCCCCGTCCAGTTGGTTGTACAGTACCATTAACCGTTCTCTTTGTGCATCAGGAACCGGTTCCAGTTTTAGGAAAACACCGTCCTGCTGGGTACGTAAATAATGTATATCCGATTCCGGCAGGTAATCATCCCAATAATCCCAGGAAGGGTGGTTCTGAATGGCCAAAGGTATTTGTTCGGTCAATTGGTTCCCGTATAAATACAATTGCGTACAGACCCCGGGAACAGAGGCCCATTCTTCCGGGATCCCGCCACTGAAGTTGCAATTTTGCAATTGTACGTTAAAGGTACTGTTGTCCGTGGTCATTTGACCCAATTGCGGAGGCAGAGGCCCTGTCAGTCCGGGATTGCTGTGCATGATAAAGGAACCTAAATGTGTCCAGGCCGTAAAGATGGTTCTGGGCAGGGGGCTTTGAATACCGGTTCCGAAAATCGCAAAATCCTGCATAGCGGTCATCCCTTCCCACGATTCAGGGATCCTTCCCTCAATGTTGTTATTGCCAATATTCAGGATGGCAAGCTTTGTCAGATTTCCCATGGAGGCCGGCAAACTCCCTTCAAGGCTTGTTGTTACGGCACGGAAAGTTTCCAGGTTAACAAGGTCCCCGGTTTCTTCGGGAAGCGCTCCTGTCAGACCGGGATTGGATCCCAGGTCCAGTGTCTCCAGGTCTGTCAGTGTCCCTATGGCTGAAGGCAACAATCCGCTCAGACCAAATCCGTTCAGGTCCAATCCGGTGATTTTCCCGTCTTCCATTGTGACGCCTCCCCAGTTCTGAACGGGCTCAGAGCTTTTCCATTTGACCTTCTTTTCTTCATCCCAGTTATCCCCGTCCAGAGACTCGTATATTTCCACAAGAGCGGTTCTGCGCGGATCTTCGGCCTGGTTAAAAGTAATGGTCTGTGTCTGGGCTATGCCTGCGTTATCCTTTACGGTTACTTCTCCCGAACGGGCAGGGCCCGTGTTGGGAGCCACCAGGAATTCCAGAGATCCGGACGACAATGCTTTGGTCCCCACGTACTGGATCCAGGATTTTGCCGATGCAGAAACCTCTACTGAATAGGCAGTATTGTATTGAAGGGTAACGGTGTATGTTCCCCCGGCCGCCTCAACCTCTGTCGTATTGCCGGTGATAATGAGTGTATTCCGTGCGCTTTGTGTGATGGAGACCGTCGCCTGCATGGTGCCGCTCTTGATGGTCAGCGTTCCGGTCTGGTCCGAGGACGAGGTAGAAGCAGCTGCCGTTAATTGCAGGGTTGTGTTTCCGGAGCCTTTGGCCGGGGAAACGGCAAACCCCTTTCCCGAGACGGAGGCGGTCCAGGACATGCTGTTGGTGGATAAACTGATGTTTTGTGTTCCTCCTTCCTGGGTGAAGGAAATACTGGAGGGACTGGCCTCAATGAACGGTACTTCGGGCTTGCAGCTGTTCAGGAGCAGCATAGCGGTTGCCGTTGCCAGTAATGTCAGGATCTTTTTCATAGCACAAAGACGCATTTAAAGAATGATTGGCTGCTTTATGCTAACAGGGAAATCAATTTTCCTGCCAGATCTTTAAAAGCATCGCCTGCGGCATTTTTATCGTTAACTGCCGGAATACCGGCATCTCCCCGGTCACAAATCCCCTGGATGAGAGGAATTTCCGCTAACACGGGCAGGTTATATTTTTTGGCAAGTTTTGCGGCTCCGCCTTTCCCGAAAATATAATATTTATTTTCCGGCAATTCTTCAGGTGTAAACCATGCCATATTCTCGACAATGCCAAACACTTTTTTATTCAGTTTGGGGTGGTAAAACATATTCAGGCATTTTTCCACATCCGATACCGAAACCTGTTGCGGGGTGGTAACGACTATTCCTCCGGTTAGCGGTAGGTCCTGCATCAGACTCAGATGAATGTCCCCGGTTCCGGGAGGAAGGTCTATAAGCAGGAAATCCAGCTCGCCCCATTTTGTCTGTTGCAGTAATTGTTTAAGGGCATTGCTGGCCATCGGGCCGCGCCAGATCAGGGCCTGTTCGGGTTTAGAAAAATAGCCAATGGAGATCCATTTTACCCCGTATTTTTCCAGGGGTTCAAATACCTGAACGTTTTCATCTATCATATCCACACCGGGTTGCTGGTCGGTCGTTCCTGTAAGGGTGGGGATCGATGGACCATATATATCGGCATCGGCCAAACCTACACGAAATCCTTCCAGCGCCAGTGCCACGGCAAGATTGACAGCTACGGTGGATTTTCCCACTCCTCCTTTACCGCTAGCAATGGCAATGACATTTTTAACGGCTTTCATGCCATCTATTACAGGCGTTTCTTTTTCTTTTTTCCCTACCTGCGGAGTAGTCGGCCTCATGGCAGCGTAATCGATCTTTGTCATTTCTTCTATTTTCTAATATCCATTTCTTCAAGCAGGTAGCCTGCTTCTCCGTATTTGTCAATAATAAACAGCACGTATCTGATATCTACGGCAATACAACGCTGTAACGCAGGTTCAAAAATAACGTCGCCGCTCATGGATTCCCAGTTGCCGTCAAAAGCCAGCCCTATCAGTTCTCCGTGCGCGTTCACCACGGGAGATCCCGAATTCCCTCCGGTGATGTCGGTATTGGCAATAAAGCCGGTAACGACTTCTTTGCCGGGTTCGGCGTACTGTCCGTAATCTTTGTTGTTGTATAGTTGTTTCAGTTTTTCGGGTACCACGAATTCCCAGTTATCGGGATCTTCCTTCTCCATAACGCCTTTCAACGTTGTGTAATAGTCGTATATGACACCGTCTTTAGGTCTGTAATTCAACACATTGCCATAAGTAAGACGCATTGAAAAATTGGCATCCGGATACATGGCTTCTCCTTTATTCATTTCCATCATGCCGGCAATAAAATTCCGGTGTCCGCGTTCATATTGTGCATTGAAAGGAGCTATGGCAGCCTGGCACTCTGCGTTTTTTTCCTCCACCGATCTTCCCAGGATCACGGCCGGGTCACCGGCTATCTCATCCATGGCTGCATCACGCGTATTTTCTGCAGACAAACAATCAATCAGGCAATTGACTCTTTCCGCAGAAACAAAATGGCTTTTCTCAAACAGATTTTCCACGTAAGCATCAATATTCCCGGAGTACTCTTCGTCAATTACCCCGTATACAGAAGGATAGTGTTCTTTATCCACCCGCGAGGCAAACAGTTTAAGCATGGCTTTGGCCACTTTGACATCCGTAGGTGCATTATAATTGGCAAAGAATCTTTCTGCCTGTAATTTCAGGCCTTCCACGTTTATGCTTCCGTCTTCCTCTGTTCTGCTTAGCTGGCGTGCTGCCCGTGAAGCAAAAGAGGCAAGCTCAATATTGCGCAGGGCTTCGCTCAGATAGCGGCTTACATATACCATATCCCATTGACCCTTAATGGCTTCATCAATGTCGCTCAGAGCCGTTCCGTATTTTTCACGGCGTTTTTTATTGGCATTTACCCAGGTGGAAAACGCTTCTTCTTCCATGGCCCTTCTGCTTTTTACGTTTAGTTTGTCAAACGTTTCGTTCATACCGGTCCATTTTTTCCAGGCATTGGAACTGCCGGAATATTTGCTTGCATACTGAAGCTGTACTTTTGGATCGGCCAGCATGTCTTCCAGTAATATATCCTGGCGCAGTGTCCTGACCTCAATTCCGATATTGTTGGTCAACTGTTCCTGGCGGTCTACTTCAACGGAAGTCATATAGCGTGTGGTTGTTCCCGGGTATCCCAGTGTCATCACAAAATCTCCCTGTTGAATGCCTTTCAGGCTTACGGGAAGGAATTGTTTGGGACGGTAGGGTTGGTTGTCCGGGGAATAATCGGCAGGTTCATTGTCAGCACCGGCATAGATCCGGAACATGGAAAAGTCACAGGTGTGACGGGGCCACATCCAGTTGTCGGTATCGGCTCCGAATTTTCCTATGGAAGAAGGAGGTGCTCCCACAAAACGTACGTCCGAATAAACTTTGTATACAACCATGTAATACTGATTTCCACCGTACATACTGTACAATCTTCCGGTAGTATTGGGGTTTTCTTCTTTCACTTTTTCTCCCCATTCCCGAGTCACTTTGGCCACGGTTGCCATGCGGCTTTCTTCGGTGGTACATGTATCCAATACAAACAATACCTCTTTGGTTACATCTGTCATCCGTTCCAAAAATATTACCCTCAGACCGGGAGCCGGGATCTCTTCATCCCTGTTTTTTGCCCAGAATCCGTCTTTCAGGTAATTGTGCTCTACGCTGCTCAATGCCTGGATAACACCGTATCCGCAATGATGATTTGTCAGCAGCAATCCTTCCCCGGAAACCACTTCTCCGGTACAGCCGCCGCCAAATATCACAATGGCATCTTTCAGGCTTGAATTGTTGATGTTGTAAATGTCACGGGCATCCAGGGCAAGCCCAGCTTCTTTCATGTTTTTTATGTTTAATTTTTCAAGAAGCGGCAGGAGCCACATTCCTTCGTCTGCACGTGCGGTACTGCCCAGTAGCAGCAATGCACACAGGATGTAACTAATTTTTTTCATGTGGTGTATACTTGTTTTGTTGTGTTAAGTGGATATATAATCTCACAAAGATAATCATAAATGATAAGAAAATGATTTTCTGTGAAGGCTTGTCAGGCCGAATTCCCGGATCGCTTCCCTGTGTTTTCCGGTAGGGTATCCTTTGTTGTCTTTCCATCCGTACTGGGGATAAAGCAAATCTTGTTCCACCATATACTCATCCCGGAAAGTTTTGGCCAGAACCGAGGCTGCGGCTATGGCCGCAAAATGCCGGTCGCCCCTGACAATGCACCGGTGGGGGATCACCGGGCTCAGCAAAGGTTCCCCGTTCCCCGGGTGATACGGATAAAACCGATTCCCGTCCACCAGGATAAATTCCGGAACAGGTGCCAGTTGATCCAGGGCTCGGTGCATGGCCGTAATGGAAGCTCTCAGAATGTTCCATTGATCAATTTCCAGGGGAGAACAACCGGCCACACTCCAGCTAACGGCCTTTTCCAGGATGTAATCCCTGACCTCTGCACGGTGTTTTGGACTCATGAGCTTGGAATCCTGTAATAAGGGATGATCAAAACCGGGCGGTAGAATTACCGCTGCGGCATAAACCGGTCCCGCCAGGCATCCCCTGCCGGCCTCGTCGCAGCCGGCTTCCCGTCTGCCTGCCTGAAAATGGGGGAGCAAAGGAAAATACATATATACAAAGGTAAAGGAAAAATTATTACCTTTGTCGCCCTGTATTATCCCGTAAAACAACAAATAAACATATTGATTTAATGAAAACTTATACTACAGAACAACTTCGCAACGTGGTACTGATGGGTAATACCAAATCCGGAAAGACCACCCTTGCCGAAGCCATGATGATGGAAGGCAAAGTGATCGACCGCCGTGGAACCGTTGAAGCCAAAAACACCGTATGCGACAATACGGAAATTGAACAATTGTATCAGAGATCCATTTATCCTACGCTTTTCTATACAGAGTACGAGGATCACAAACTGAATTTCATAGATACTCCGGGCTCCGACGATTTCATAGGCGGTCTTATTTCTGCTTTCAGGGTGGCCGATTCAGGGGTTATGCTTGTCAACGGACAGCACGGCGTGGAAGTGGGAACGGAAATATTCTCCCGTTATGCCGAGCAGCACAACAAACCCCTTTTCCTTGCCGTCAGCCAGCTGGATCATGAAAAAGCCAACTGGGACGCCTGCCTGGATTCGTTGCACGAAGCATTTGGCAACAAAGTATGTCCCGTCCAGTTCCCCATAGAGGCAGGGGCTGAGTTCAACTCCTTTGTTGATGTAGTAAAAATGAAAATGTACCGTTTCAACGACGCCAACGGAAGTCGTGAAGAACTGGATATCCCGGACGAATACAAAAACAAGGCAGAATCCATGCATTCGGAACTGGCAGAACGCGCCGCCGAAGCCGATGAACCGCTGATGGAAAAATTCTTTGAGAACGGAGCCCTGACACCCGACGAGATCATACAGGGTCTGATCATCGGATTCCGCAAATGCGAGATCATGCCGCTTGTCATCGTTTCCGGTAAAAAGGATATTGGCGTTAAACGGTTGATGGAACTCATTACCCAGATCGCCCCCCATCCGGGACTAACAAACAGCAAAACCGTTTCTGGTGAAGAAATTCCCTGTGACGTAAAAGGCGCCCCTTCATTGTACATCTATAAAACCACCCAGGAACAGCACCTGGGAGACGTTGCCTTTTTCCGCGTTATGTCAGGCAAGATCACCGAATCTCAGGATCTGATCAATGCCAATAACGGTGGCAAAGAAAGGATCTCGGGTCTTTTTGTGGCAGCCGGTAAAAAACGTGAAAAAGTCACCGAACTGGTAGCCGGGGACATGGGTTGTACCGTAAAACTGAAGAGCGCCCGGTCAAATCACACGCTTAACGGCAACGGAAAAGACTGGGAATTTGAACCCATCGCGTTTCCTCCCGCAAAATTCCGCATGGCGATCAAAGCCAAATCGGATAAAGATGACGAAAAACTGGGCGAGATCCTGAACAAAGCCTCAGCCGAGGATCCCACCATTGTAGTGGAATATTCCAAAGAACTCAAGCAGGTCATTGTAAGCGGACAGGGGGAACACCACATCAATACCCTTAAATGGCACATCAATAATACACACAAAATGGAAGTGGACCTGATCCCGCCCAAGATTCCTTACCGTGAAACCATTACCAAAATGGCCGCTTCCAGCTATCGCCACAAAAAACAATCCGGAGGTGCCGGCCAGTTCGGGGAAGTACACCTGCTTATTGAACCTTACGTTGAGGGAGCCCCCGAAAACAACCGGTTTAAAGTAGAAGGCAAAGAGCTTGTCCTCAATATTAAAGGTCGCGAAGACTACGACCTGGACTGGGGTGGAAAGCTTATTTATTACAACTGTATTGTTGGCGGTTCCATTGACGGACGTTTTATGCCTGCCATCCTGAAAGGGATCATGGAAAAAATGGAAGAAGGTCCGCTCACAGGTTCCTATGCCCGTGACATCAAATGTTTTGTATATGACGGGAAAATGCACCCGGTAGACTCCAACGAGATCTCTTTCAAACTGGCAGGAAGGAATGCCTTTAAGGATGCCTTCAAAAAAGCCGGACCCAAGATCATGGAACCCATCTACATGGTAGAAGTTCTTGTTCCTTCGGACTGCATGGGTGATGTTATGAGCGATCTCCAGAACCGCCGTGCCCTCATTGAAGGCATGAGCAGTGAAAAAGGCTTCCAGATCCTGAAAGCCAGGGTTCCCCTTGCCGAGTTGAACAAATATTCCACCACGCTCAGCTCCCTGACTTCCGGCCGTGCCAGCTTTACCATGGACTTCCTGGAATACGCCCAGGTGCCTTCTGATGTTCAGGACAAACTCCTGAAAGAATACGAAGAGGAAGAAAAAGACGAATAAACAATTTTCCGCAACAGATGATAAAAGCGGAACATATTACCAAATCTTTCGGCAGTGTGCAGGTTCTCAAGGGAGTTTCCCTGGAAGTTGCACCTGCCGAAGTGGTTTGTATAACGGGTGCCAGCGGAGCGGGTAAAACCACTTTTCTGCAGGTCCTGGGTACATTGACCCGCCCCGATTCCGGACAGGTATGGATTGGCGACACCCCTGTCTGTGAATTGCAGAAAGACGGGTTGGCCGATTTTCGCAACAAACACATTGGATTTGTTTTTCAGTTCCATCACCTGTTGCCAGAGTTTACCGCCCTGGAAAATGTGTGCATACCCGGTTTTATAGCAGGAGATCCCGCCGTCATCGTCCGCAAAAGAGCTGCCGAATTGCTGGAATTCCTGGGTTTGGAGCACCGTAAGGAACACAAACCCTCCGAATTGAGCGGAGGTGAACAGCAACGGATAGCCGTTGCCCGGGCTTTGGTAAATCATCCCAAAGTTTTATTGGCCGACGAGCCTTCGGGGAACCTGGATTCCCATAACAAGGAAGAACTTCACAAATTGTTTTTCCGGTTGCGCGACACTTACGGTCAGACCATCATTATGGTAACTCACGATCAGTCCCTTGCTGCGATGAGTGACCGTAGCCTGACCATGCGTGACGGACTCTTTTTGCCGTAGCGTGGAACCTTTTCACTTTAAACACTTTTCCGTTTATCACGAACGTTCGGCTATGCAAGTCAACACCGACAGTGTCATACTGGGGGCGTGGGCAAAGAGCAATGTACGGGAACCTTCACGGATCCTGGATATAGGAACCGGATGCGGAATACTGGCCCTGATGATGGCGCAGCGTTTTCCGGGAGCCTTTATAGATGCAGTTGATATAGATGATGAATCAGCCGGTGAAGCCGCAGAAAATGTGTTACATTCGCCTTGGGCCGACAGGATAAACGTTTCCCGGGAGGATTTCCTCTCCTTTGTTTCTCCTGCCCCATATGATCTGATCATCAGCAATCCCCCGTATTTTTCCCGATCCATGTTGCCTGAAAGCAAACGCCGCATCCTGGCCCGTCACAGCCATCCGGACAGCCTGTCCCTTAAAATGCTGGCAGAAGGAGTTTCCCGCATGCTTGCCCAGTCGGGTGTTTTTACAGTGATACTTCCTGAAGAAGGAGCTGCCGTATTTCTTGAAGAAGCACGTTCTTTGGAAAAGCCGATGTTCCCGCACAGGTTTACGCGTGTTTTCACCCGGCCGGGCAAACCGGTCGTTAGAATACTGATACAAACCGGCAATACGGAAAAACTCCCGGTCCGGGAGGATCTGACGATCTACGAAAATAACGGAAATCAGTACAGTGCGCAATACGTGCGACTGGTAAAAGATTTTTATTTGTGGGCGTAAGAGCCGTTTATCTGTCTTTTTGTTCCAGTTTCCTGTCTATGTAGTCCCGGAACAATTTATTGCTAAAACGTTCTTCGGCTATGTAAAGACGCGCTACCTGTTCGGCCGTCAATACCTTAAGAAACATGCGGTGGTATTCGCTGCGCAAACGGGTTTCTTTTTCAAAAGTAAGGATATACTCTTCCAGCAGTTTGTCAATAGGAGCGGGCGATCCTTTGGGGTGTTCGTCCAGAAAAACAGGTTGGGCCGGGGCACGATGATCTCCGGCTTGTGTACGGCCCTGGGATATGCCGGCAGGTTCGGAGCCTTTACCGGGATAATTGGAATGAAAAGGTTGCAGTACACGGTACATTTCCGCTTTTGTCCGTCCGCGTACGTGCCCTACTTCCATAACCTTTTGTTCCAATTCGTTGTACAGTGGCCAGAATTTTTCGGCGTCTTCTGCCGTAAGGCCCACTTCCTGTGTGATAAAAGCAACCCTCTGGGCCCGAATGGCTTCCCTCTCGGCCCTGCGTTCTTCGTCGGTTTTATGAGGACGCGCATCCTGGGCCATTGCCCATAAAGGCATAAGGCTCAACAGAATAACTAGTAAAGAACGTTTCATGGCAAATGTTTTATTCGTAGTCTGTGTTTAATGCTAAATTAACCGGATCAAAGCCCGGGTAATCCATATAATCGATCAGGTCTTCAATGTCCGGATCGATAATGGTAGTCATCTGGTTATCTTCAAAAAGATCTTCCAGGATCAGATTGGATACTTTCCTGTGATCCAGTCCCATGGTGGACCATTCACTTAAAACGGAAAGTTCTTCGGTTTGCATTTGCCGTGTTTCGTTTCTGCCTGTTATCAGAAGCAGCAAATAGCCAATACCAAAGAGTAATACAAAGGCTGCGGCAAGCTGCAGCTGGGGACGGAGTATACGAATAAAACGCGTGCCCTTTCCATTAGTGGAGCGGACCTTATCAGGGAACTCCACGTTTGCCCACCGGGCTTCCACCTGTTGAAAATAACCGGAGGGAACCTTAAAGGGGTTCTCTTTCAGATGTGGGTCATATAACGTTTTTTCGCTCATATTACATGTATTAGATGTTTCCAGGTCAAAAAAGTTTAAAGGAACATTTCTTTAAGCATTTCCTGTATTTTGGAGGCGGCATGATGGTATGAAGCTTTCAACGCACCCTGGGAGGTTCCCAGAATGCGGGACATGTCTTCGTATTTGATCTCGTCAAAATAACGCATGTTGAATACAAGGCGCTGTTTTGGAGGAAGACTAAGGATGGCTTTCTGCAAAGCTTTTTGCAGTTCATCCCCGTTAAACAGCTGTGGGTCGGTGTCCAGCCATTCTTCCAGCGGGACCTGTTGCAGGGATTTGCTTTTTTTCAGGAACGTCAGGACTTCGTTGGTCGCAATACGGTAAAGCCATGTAAACAATTTCGATTGCCATCGGAAAGAAGGCAATCCCGTCCAGGCTTTTAATAAGGTGTTTTGTAGGATGTCATCCGCATCGTCGTGGAGAAGTACCATTTTACGGATATGCCAATACAATCGCTGACTGTACAAGTGTACAATTTCGCTGAAAGCGCGTTCGTATTGCCCGCTTTCACACCATGACCGTAATTCTTTATCTGAGTCTGAGTTCACTTGCTTTTGCTACAATACCAGCGGCATTGAGCCCGTAAAGGTCCATCAGTTCACGGGGTGTTCCGCTTTGTCCGAATCCTTCTTCCATGGCTACCATGCGCATGGGGACGGGGTTATGGCGGGCCAGCAGGCCGGCCACGGCTTCTCCCAGACCTCCGGTAACCAGGTGTTCTTCTGCGGTAATCACAGCGCCTGTCTTACGGGCGGATTCAATAATTGCCTTTTCATCCAGGGGGCTGATGGTGTGGATGTTGATCAACTCGGCACGGATCCTTTTTTGGGCCAGGATTTTAAGGGCTTCAAGGGCTTCCCATACAAGATGGCCGGTGGCCAGGATGGTCAAATCTTCCCCGGGTTGGATCATCCAGGCTTTTCCAATTTCAAAAGGTCCGTCAACAGGGGTGAAATTGGGCACGGAAGGCCTTCCGAATCGCAGGTACAGGGGGCCTTCCCAATTGGCTGCAGCCAGGGTGGCCAGTCGCGTCTGGTTGTAGTCGCATGGATTGATTACCGTCATATGCGGAAGAGCCCGGGCAAGAGCTATGTCTTCCATGGTCTGGTGGGTGGCTCCGTCTTCACCCAGGGTGATACCTGCGTGTGAGGCGGCGATCTTTACGTTGGCCTGCGAATAACAGACAGACTGTCGCAGCTGATCGTACACCCGGCCGGTGGCAAACTCGGCAAACGTTCCCGCAAAGGGGATTTTTCCTGTGACGGCCATTCCTGCAGCTACGCCCATCATATTGGCCTCGGCGATCCCGCTTTGAAAAAAGCGTTCGGGGAAAGACTCGGCAAATTTTTCCATTTTCAGCGAGCCAATCAGATCGGCGCACAAAGCAACCACGTTCGGGTTGATTGTTCCCAGTTCATACAGACCGGCGCCAAAGCCGGAACGGGTATCTTTATTTCCAGTATTTGTCATAGTCATTCAGTGCGTTAAAAATCTCCCAGGGTTTCCTTTAATTGTGCCAACGCAAGGGCTTCCTGCTCGGCAGAAGGGGCTTTCCCGTGCCATTTGTGGGATCCGGTCATGAAATCCACGCCATGCCCCATGTTGGTGTGCATCAGGATCATAACCGGTTTTTCTCCCGGTTCTGCTGCCAGGCGGTAGGCCTTCCGAATATCATCCGGGTTGTGGCCGTCGCATTCCAGAACACGCCATCCGAAGGCGGTCCATTTGGCGTTCAGATCTCCAACACCGCCAATTTCATTCACGGGGCCGTCTATTTGTTGCCCGTTCCAGTCGGTAATGGCCGTCAGGTTGGTGATCTTGTGGTGGGCGGCGAACATAGCCGCTTCCCATACCTGTCCTTCTTCGCTCTCTCCGTCTCCCATTAGCACGTATACACGATGGGGGTCTCCTGTGAGTCGTTTGCTCAATGCCGCTCCACATGCCACGGAAAGTCCCTGTCCAAGGGATCCGCTGGCAACGTGAACTCCGGGCAATCCGTTTTCCACGCTGGGATGGCCCTGCAATCTTGAGCCGAGGTTACGAAAAGAAGCCAGTTCTTTGACCGGGAAATACCCCATACGGGCCAGAAGGCTGTAAAACAACGGGGAGATGTGTCCTATGGAAAGGAAAAACATATCCATGTTTTGACCGTCACGACGCCATTGGGCAGGATCCTGATCCAGGAACTCAGTAAATAAAACGGTAAGAAAATCGGTGCTGCCCAGGGAGCCTCCCACGTGCCCACTTTTGGCGGCGGTGACCATACGTATGATATCCCGGCGGATCTGAGATGTGAGGTCCGGGATGGAATGGGGTGTTTTTGGATTCATGCTGTCTCTGCTTTGATTTCCTGCAAAGATAAAAATAATTACCTTTGCGCCACTTATGAAGAACATCAGAAATTTCTGCATAATTGCCCATATAGATCACGGGAAAAGTACGTTGGCAGACCGTCTCCTGGAGCTTACACATACGGTGGAGCAGCGGGATATGGAAGCCCAGGTCCTGGACAATATGGATTTGGAACGGGAGAGGGGGATTACCATTAAATCCCATGCAATCCAGCTGGATTATGTATCTGGGGGAGAGAACTATGTGTTGAACCTGCTGGACACCCCGGGACACGTAGATTTTTCCTATGAGGTATCCCGGTCGATCGCTTCCTGTGAAGGAGCATTGCTGGTAGTGGATGCCACGCAGGGCGTGCAGGCGCAAACCATATCCAATTTATACCTGGCCATATCGCATAACTTGGAGATAATACCTGTTATTAATAAGATAGACATGGATGCGGCGATGGTAGAAACGGTGCGGGACCAGGTGGTGGAACTATTGGGATGCCGGCCGGAAGAGGTGCTGTGTACCAGCGCCCGAACCGGGGAAGGTGTTCCGGATGTCCTGGAAGCCATTGTTGAGCGTATTCCGGCTCCGCTAGGGGATCCCGAGGCTCCGCTTCAGGCACTGATATTTGACTCGGTCTTTAATCCTTTCCGGGGGATCATTGCCTATTTCCGGGTGATGAACGGGTCTGTTGGCCAAGGGGATAAGGTGAAATTTTTCAATACCGGGAAAGTGTATGAGGCCGATGAAGTAGGAATTCTGAAGTTGAAAATGACGCCCCGTAAAGAAGTCCAGACCGGGGATGTGGGATATATCATTTCAGGCATCAAAACCGTATCTGAAGTCAAAGTGGGAGATACCATTACCCGGGTGGACAGGCCCTGTAAGCAGGCGATTGCCGGGTTCGAGGAAGTAAAACCCATGGTATTTGCCGGTTTGTACCCGGTAGATACGGACGGGTACGAAGATCTGCGCACTGCGTTGGAAAAGTTACAACTGAACGACGCCTCTTTGACATATGAACCGGAATCTTCGCTTGCCCTTGGATTTGGCTTCCGCTGCGGGTTCTTGGGGTTATTGCACATGGAGATCGTTCAGGAACGGCTGTTCCGCGAGTTTGACTGCGATGTGGTCACTACCGTTCCCAACGTTTCCTATAAAGTGTATACGACAAAAGGAGAGATCATAAACGTACACAATCCGTCGGGATTACCACCCGCAACTCTGATCGATTTCATTGAAGAACCCTATATCAGGGCACAGGTTATCTCCAAAGCAGATTACTTTGGAGTGATCATGAAATTATGCCTGGACAAAAGAGGCGTGTTGAGCAACCAGCATTACCTGACCTCGGACCGGGTAGAATTGACTTTCAAAATGCCCCTTTCCGAGATCGTCTTTGATTTCTACGACAAACTCAAAAGCGTATCACGCGGATATGCCTCTTTCGACTACCACGTCATAGGATACGAAAAAGCTGACCTGGTAAAACTGGACATCCTGCTGAACAGCGAACCCGTTGACGCACTGTCCAGCCTGATCCATCGCGGACACTCTTATACCTTTGGCCGGAAAATATGTGAAAAACTAAAAGAACTCATACCACGCCAGCAATTTGACATAGCCATACAAGCCGCCATCGGAGCCAAGATCATAGCCCGTGAAACCGTCAAGGCCGTCCGCAAGGACGTAACCGCCAAATGTTACGGTGGCGACATCACCCGCAAACGCAAACTCCTGGAAAAACAGAAAAAAGGCAAACGCCGCATGCGCCAGATAGGCAACGTGGAAGTACCCCAATCGGCTTTTATGGCGGTGCTGAAACTTGACTAATTTCAAATGGAGTTTGACTGCGCCACAGACCCCCGCTAGTGCGCCACAAATTCAATATTAGCTGCAGGTATAAAGATCTTTGATGGCGGCTTTCACTTTTTTATTAATATGGTGGAAATAGGGCGCTGCCAGAAGCATTATGACTGAAGCCGCCAGGCTTATTCCAACACAAAATCCCTTAAAAAAATCAATAACAGGCGTCGGTTGGGGATGCTCCAGAATAAAAATACCTACGATACATAATGCAATGGCTATTATGAAAATCAGGCGGATGGTGTTGAAAAAATCCTGAATCTTAAGCAAATGTGTCAGTTTGTATAGCGGCCGGGTTCCGGGATCGAATTTACAATCCGCTGTTTTGCAACGCAGATAGACCCAGTTGAGACATTCTCCCACGATTTCTATACCGGTTTCTTGCAGAAAGTCAAGATAGGATTTGCTTTCGGGAGCATGTGTGTCTTTCTCCAACAATTCCAAACGGTAGGTATATGCCCCGGGAGTCCCTTTTTCAAATTCATATTTCCTAAATCCCGTATGAACCAGCATCCATGCTTCTTCTTTTTCATATTCCCACAAAAAGAAGATTTTTCGTACAGTTTTTGTCATTATTGTATTTGTGAATTGTTAATGATTCTATCTCCGTTTTCCGCAAGTTCATGCAACCTGTTTAATTCGGACCGAGCCACCTGTTTGCCGGTGTCCGTGATTACGTATTCTTTCCGTCGGCTGTCTTCTTCTTCCGGAAGCGCTTTTATCCAGCCTTTTTCAAGCATGGAAGAAATTGCTCCGTAAAGAGTGCCGGCAGAAAGGATTAATCTTCCGTTACTCATGGTTTTAGTTTCCTGCATTATGCCATATCCATGCAGTGGTTTGTGCAGAGCCAGTAATGTATAAAACACAGCTTCTGTCAGTACAATGTTTTCTTCAGGATTAGTCATATCAGTAGTTTTATTCCGACCTCCGATATATCGGAAGCCGTTACAAAGGTAAACGATATATTTTAATATGCAAAAAAAATTTTCAGGTAGAATGCGTACAGGGAGAGCACCCTGAAGTCAACAAATATCAGTTATAATTTATAAACCGAGTCAACTTTTCCCAGAGATAAAACATCCAGGTAGTCAACCAAAATCAGGAAACTACACTCCGGTGTTTTCTCGCAATGCATCCACAGAATCGGCCTTTTTTGTGGACGGAACCAAGTTTTTTGGCCAAGTAGTCCTGCAAAACTGTCGCAAATCAAATGGGAGCAATGGAGCAGCGTCTTCTTTATGCGCGAAATGTTTTTCACGCAATCACCTTGAGGCCAACTTGTCTGCGACTTCATAAGTAGTACACTAAAAATACATACCTGCTATAAATTATGATGTTTTGATATGCTCTGTGTCTACTTAACAAATGAACATTCAGAGATGTTCCTGCGAAACGTTTCAGGTCGCTGTCACCAAAAGATAAGGGAAGTCTCGGGGTATATAAGTGTTCCCGATCTTTGTGGTGCAGCGACCGCCCCATCCAGCAAAGATGCGGAACCTCCTGTGTAAGTGCCCTTTTGTGTCAAATGCAGTATTGCCGAGTCTGCCTGTTTGGGGCTCGACTAATAGTTGGTGAGGGGCGCGTATCCGAAATCCTGCCCGCCACCGGTGGAAGTAAAAAAAAGAGGATGACCACTGCGGTCATCCCCTTCTCTGTAAGGTGAGAGGTTAAATGGGTTTAACGATATTTGGCAAATTCTATGTCTTTTGCTGCTTTTTCAGCAAAAGCAGGAACTTTGTTGATCTCTTCCATCAGCTCGTTTACTTTGGAGGCTTGTCCTTTGCGGGCAGCTATGACGGCTTTGATGTATTTTGTTTTGAAGCAAACACATTCTGATAAAGCTTCTTCAGCTTTGTTCAGGTTACCGTTGAGCAATTGAGCCAGGGCAGCGTTCATATGTTTTTGACCATCCAGCTTGGCAAGGGCTTCTTTGTATTTCCCGTTCAGGATGTCAATGGCGCCCTGGTTGCATTTGGCTTTTTTACAACCTGATTTTGCAAACAGATCATAAGCCTTGTCAAAGTTGCCTTTGCGCATTTCAATAACACCCAGGTTATTGGCTACGATGGGATTGGAAGCATCGCATTTTGCAAGTGCAGTGGCGGCTTCGTTGACTTTGTTTGCATTGAGATAGGCAACGGCAAGGTTGTTGCGTCCCCTGGCAGAATTGCATTTATCTACAGCTTGCTTATACAGCGCGATCTTGGTGTCGTTGTCATCTGTAAGCGTGGCTGCATACAACAAAGCCTCTTCGTTCATGGCGTCCATATTGTTGACAGTCATCTCTTTCAATTCCTCATCGGAATAGTTGATAAACTCAATGTTGGCGATCAGGCGGGCACGACGGAGTTCGGGCAATACTTTGTCTTCCAGTGTTTTGTAAACTGCAGACATGTTCCGGATCTCACGTTCGCGGATCACGGGGTCTGAGTACATGGATAAAACACGCAGGATAAGTTCTTTGTCACCCAGATCGGTTTTGCTTACCAGTTTCTGGAACCCTTCCCAGTCTTCTCCCTTGGTCTCCAGGTTCAGAGGACCTTCGGTGGGCAATTTGCTGGTGATCTTCCCAAATGCTTTCTCAGCACTCTTCATACGGTTTTCGGAAAGCTCCTCGTTGAAATCTACCGGGCCTTCGGGAGATGCATAAGCAATGATATCTGTGCCTTTAATGATCCTTCTTTCATCGGCCGGAAGATTTTTCAGAAATTCCTGGAATCCCTTGATCTCTTCTTTGGTAAGTTCACGGGCTCGAACCTGGGCGGAATTTTTTGCATACATAATGTTGGCCTCTTTCGCTTCGTTAATGATCTTCTGATAATTGTCAGACATCAAAGCGGGTTCTCCGTGAAGTTCTACCCATTTATAAGTAATGTTGGCTCCGTCTGCAATTTTGTAAGCTACCGGCAATTCCCATACATTATCGTTGTAAAGTACGGCGCCCCTCAGTTCCAGATGGGATTTCTCCATACCTTTCACGTAGTCAAACTGGATCTTGTGCTGGATCTCATCTCCCATAACAGGGATCACATTGTAATTATCCAGGACTTTTTCTCCCTGGAGCCTGAGTGCGGGAGCAGCTGTTTCTCCCCCTTCGTAAACCAATACGGGAGTAACTTCCAGCATTGCTTTGGGATGGAAATACCCTTCGGGGAATTTCAATGTGTAACTAACATCGATTTTATCGGCTATCACCTCAAGGATCTCGGGAGTGCATGATTTTTCAACGTCATCGGCGTATTTAACCATGTCCTTGGGGTTGTTACAAGCCATAAGCATTACACCAAAAGTGGCGATGCCCAGAAAGCGCAATAAAGATTTTTTCATAATTAGAATTTTATAATTGGTATTATACGTACTATATCTCTTGTGTCAGTATTTGTAATAGCTTACAAATATAGTACAAAATTTATATCTTTGCAAAGATGGATGTTACAGCAATAAAGCAAAGATTTGAGATCATCGGGAATAGTCCGCAGCTAGACCGGGCCCTTGACATAGCCGCCCAGGTAGCTGCCACGGATCTGTCGGTTTTGGTTACCGGAGAGACCGGGGTGGGAAAAGAATTTATACCCAAGATCATACATGTAAACAGCGCCCGCAAACATGGCAACTATTTTGCCGTAAACTGCGGTGCCATTCCGGAAGGGACCATAGATTCCGAGTTGTTCGGACACCGCAAAGGCTCCTTTACAGGTGCCCATGAAGACCGGATTGGGTACTTCGAGGTCGCCGACGGAGGCACTCTTTTTCTTGACGAGGTTGCCGAGTTGCCCCTTTCCACCCAGGTACGTCTGTTGCGTGCCCTGGAAACCGGGGAATTTATAAGGGTAGGATCGTCCAAGGTCCAGAAAACCGATGTACGCGTGATTGCTGCCACAAACGTAAACCTGCCCCACGCCATCAAAGCCGGCAAATTCAGGGAAGACCTGTATTACCGCCTGAACACCGTCCCCATCATGGTGCCCGCCCTGAGGGAACGTCCCGGGGACATTCACCTGCTGTTCCGCAAATTCGCCGCCGATTTTGCCGAGAAATACAAAATGCCCGTTATCCGCCTGACCGATGAAGCCCGGAACCTGCTGGAACATTACCGCTGGCCCGGGAATATCCGCCAGCTGAAGAACGTGGCAGAGCAATTGAGCGTTCTGGAACAGAAACGCCTGGTAAGTGCCGAGTCTTTACAGCATTACCTGCCACCTGACAGCCCGCTTCATCTTCCGGTGGTATACAATGCGGAAAAAACCGGCTCCGACGATTTTCTTTCCGAGAGGGACATTCTGTACAAAATTTTGTTTCAGCTAAGGTCAGAAATGGACGAAATGAAACAAAAACTGACCGCGCTGGAAGAAAACGAGCCGCTGCCCGTTGCGGGAAAACGGAAAATGCTGCCGCATCCCGTACACAAACCCATGGAAGAAGAAGAGGAAGAAGTCACTGAAGGAGAAATTCTTCCCCTGGACGTGGTAGAGGAAAGCCCGGACCTGTCCCTTGACTCGCTGGAAAAAGAATTGATAGTTAAAGTTTTACGCAAAAATAAAGGACACCGTAAATCTACAGCCAAAGAACTTGGGATAGCCGAGCGCACCTTATACCGTAAAATTAAAGAATACAGAATAGAATAAATGAAGCAGATCCTTTTTGTCGGAAAACGTTTACTCCTGTTACTGCCGCCCTTGCTGTTGACGCAATGTTGGTGGTACTCATTTTCCGGGACCTCAATCCATCCCGATGCAGAAACCATAAGCGTATCTTATATTGAAAACAGGGCTGAACGCATCAACCCCGCCTTAAGCAATCTGCTGACAGAGGCGCTGATGGATAAATACAACAATCTCACACCGTTGTCGGTAATTACAAGTGACGGGGACTATGCCATTTCCGGTGAGATAACGGGCTATGCGATAGCTCCTATGGCTGTCACTTCAGATGAGGTAGCCTCCATGACACGACTGACTGTAACGGTCAGGATCGTCTTTGAAAACAAACTGGATCCGAATGAGAATTTTGACAAAAACTTTTCCGGGTACGAAGATTTTGATTCAACCATATCATTTGATGCGGCTGAAGGAGCTCTTATAGATACCATTATAGAAAAGATTGTGGAAGATATTTTTAATGCCACAGTGGCCAACTGGTAAAGTGCAGGCAAATGACAGACAAGAAGACCTTTTATGACAAATACCTGAAAGCAACTCCGCAGGAACTGGCTTCACACGGTTACATCCTACAGGACCTGGTAAGAAATTATCCCTGGTTTTCCCTGGGTCATCTGCTGTTGTTTAAATCCCTCTGCGGCCTGGGAGGTGAGGCTTACCTTTCTGAATCCGAAAGAACGGCCACCTATGTTTATTCCAGGAGCCGGCTTTACTTTATTTTGCAGGAAAGTCTTAAAAACCAGGAGAAAATCCCGGAGGAAAATTTCTTTACCCTTGACGAAACCCTTGAAATTGAAAAAGAAACACCGTCTTCCGACCCTGTACCGGATGTTAACGAAACAACCGGGACACCCGAGTTTGTCCTGGAAAGATCGCAGGACCACACCTTTTATCCCGGGGCCGACTATTTTGGCAAAACCGATCTGGCCACACTGGAACTGGATGTAACAGCGCCCGTAGACAGGTTCATCAGCGAAAACCCCCGGTTTACAGAGGTTCTAAAACGGATGGGAGAAAACATTGACACCCACCAGCAGGATACTTCACCGGTACTGGCCGATGACGAATTCGTAACCGAAACACTTGCAAGGATCTATGCAGAACAAGGTTACCACAAACTGGCTATTGCCTGTTACGGCAAACTTATTTTGCTATATCCGGAAAAAAGCACTTACTTTGCGTCCCTTGTTCAAGAAATTACACAAAAAACAAACACTTAAAATATGTATACAGCAACCGCCATTCTCATAGTTATAGCCAGTATACTGCTGACTCTTGTCGTATTGGTACAAAACTCCAAAGGAGGAGGGCTGGCAGCAAATTTTGCAACTGGTAACACCACCTTTGGCGTACGTCAGACCGCCGATTTTCTGGAAAAAGCTACCTGGACACTGGCCATTGCCATTTTGGTACTCTGTCTGTTGGGAACGACATTTATATCTACCGGAAGGAGAAAGAAAAACTCGGACCTGGAACAGCGTCTGGAAGAAACCCGGCAACCCGCCGGACTTCCCCAATTCCCCACGGGAGGCGAAGATGCACAGCCGCTGATCCCCACAGAATAAAACATTATGTATTCTTCTTTTCAACAACATCTCCATAAGGAATTGACAGAGATTCGTGAAGCCGGATTATATAAGGATGAGAGGATCATTACATCACCCCAGGGATCTTCCATATCCGTCAAAGGAAGCAGCATACTAAACTTTTGTGCGAACAATTACCTGGGATTGTCCAATCATCCGGAACTTGTCAAAGCTGCCGCAGAGGCACTTAAAAACCGCGGATACGGCATGTCCAGTGTTCGTTTTATATGCGGGACACAGGACTTGCATAAAGAACTGGAAAATACAATTTCCCGTTTTTTCGGAACCGAAGACACCATTCTATATGCGTCCTGTTTCGACGCCAACGGAGGTTTGTTTGAACCCCTGCTGGGAGAAGAAGACGCCATCATTTCGGATGCCCTCAACCATGCGTCCATCATTGACGGCGTACGTTTATGCAAGGCAAAACGGTACCGTTATGCCAATGCCAATATGGAAGACCTGGAAAAATGCCTGAAAGAAGCTCAGGAGCAAAGGTTCCGCATGATCATCACCGACGGGGTATTTTCCATGGACGGGAACGTGGCCCCCGTAGATAAGATCTATGAACTGGCGCAAAAATACGACGCCATGGTCGTAGTGGATGAGTCACATTCGGCCGGTGTAGTAGGCCATACAGGACGCGGAACTACCGAATTGTATAACCTGAAAGGAAAAATAGAAGTACTCACAGGCACCCTGGGCAAAGCCTTTGGAGGGGCCATCGGCGGATTTACAACGGGTAAAAGGGAGATCATAGAACTGCTTCGTCAACGTTCACGGCCATACCTCTTTTCCAACTCCATACCGCCTATGGTAGCTGCCGCCGGCATAGCTGCTTTCAACCTATTGGAAAGGGATAACAGCCTGCAGGACAAGCTTCATTCCAACACGGCTTATTTTGTTAAGAAAATGCAGGATGCCGGGTTTGATATAAAACCCACCCAAAGCGCCATATGTGCCGTAATGCTCTACGATGCCCGGCTGGCGCAGGAATTTGCTGCTGCATTGCAGCTGGAAGGTATTTATGTGACCGGATTTTCCTTCCCTGTAGTACCAAAAGGAGAGGCCCGTATCCGCGTTCAGATCTCTGCGGCACACGAGCCCCGTCAACTGGATGACTGCATTCAGGCCTTTTGCAAGGTCGGAAAAAAGATGCAGGTCATTCGGAACTGATAATATTCACTTTCCTGGAACGTGATACGCCAAACTCGTGATATACGGGCTTGCGTACAATTACTACCTGGTCTGAAGGTATGTAAAGCCTCAGCGATCCGCTGGTTCCTTTCCACGGTTCTTCTTTGCTTACCTCCATGGCGTTCAGGGACAGAACGTTGCCTTCCAGGCTGAAGACAGGTTTCATGGCTTCAGCTTCCAACTCGGCTCGGTACTCGGAACTCCCGAAAGAACGGGATCTTACCAAAAGCGAAGGGGTTTCCGCATCGGATTGCCTGACCAGGGTCAGTGGAGGAAAAACCACCAGGTTCAGGTCTTCCCGTTTTCCTTCCAGCCATCCCAGATTGTAATGGGAGTTGTTGGCTTCCAGCCAGTAGTGTTCAAATAGAAAATCGTTGTCAGATTCAAATTCAACGTACAATGTGTCTGAAGTTAATTCCATGGGAACGGTTTCCTGGTAATGGGCATCGTGCCGGAAATCTCCAAAGTTGAATGAACAAAGGGCCAAAAATCCGATAACCGAAACCAGCCAGGTGAAAAACAAAGTGGGGCCTATCCATTTTTGTCTTTTAATGTTGAAGGTCAGGACCGATCCCAGGTGTATGAATCCAATGACCGGGATTAGGATGGCCAGTGTCAGGAATATTTTAAACAGGACGGGATTCACCGAAAGCGAAACCAGGTCGGGCAGGGCCGTGGGTATAACATTCAGAAAAAATCCCGTAGCCGTAAAGGCCACTATCAGGCTGATCAATACGGCCGTACTGGATACCAGGAAAAACAAACCTACAATTACGGCAAAAACCCTGCCCAGAACATACCAGCCCCGTTTGCCTTCGTTGTATCCGCTGCGGGATTCATATGTGTAGCGCGGCACAGGGGCCGGAGCCGAATGCTGTACGCCACGGGCCGAGAGAGGCGAACCACGCATGGCGTATTTTTCTTCCACAGAACGAGCAGGAGGGATCACAATCCAGAGGATTACATAAATAACAACAAACACCCAGGGGAAATTAAACACTAACGGTCCCCAGTGATGGATATTTGAAAATATATGTATGCCGGAAGGAATAAAGAATAAAACGGCAAAAATGATCCGGATCAGAACCACTTCAATGTGAAAATAAGCGGCCAGTCCGGAGCAAACACCACCTATTACCTTGTGATCTACATCCCGGTACAAACGTTTGGCGGGTTTTGGCGGAGGACTGCCTGCAAAGGTGTCGGCAGAAGGGTCACCCCTTTCCTCCTCAATGACTTCCGGTGGCCCCATGACCTCCAGGACCGCATCCACATCGGCTTTGGAAACAACGCGGGCTCCCATTTCGGTGCGTTCGCCCAACAACTCGGCAATGCGCTCCTCAATGCCGTCTACGATTTCCGAACCGCCTTCTTTTCCGGTATAGTACCGGCGCAGGTGATCCAGGTATACTTTCAGGATGTTGTATGCATCTTCTACCAACGTAAAGGGCATTTTGTTAATGCTTACTTTGATAACCTTTTTCATTTTCTCAGAATGTCAAGAGTTTCCACAATTTCTTTCCAGGCCTTGTCCATTTCCTGCAACACCTCACGACCTTTATCGGTAAGGGAGTAATACTTGCGGGGAGGACCCTGTGTGGATTCTTCCCAGCGGTATGTTAACAGTCCCTGGTTTTTCTGGCGGGTAAGCAGGGGATACAAAGTGCCTTCCACAACAATGATGCGTGCCTCTTTCAGTTTGTTGATCAATTCAGAGGCGTACGCATCGTTTTTATCCAGTACACTCAGGATGCAATATTCCAGCACTCCCTTACGCATCTGCGATTTGATGTTTTCAATATTATTCTCGTTCATAACAGCAATCTTTAAATTCATATTAAAAGGACTAACGGCGGCCGCTGTAACGGCGCAGGTTTTCTGCCGTAACGGGAAGTCCTCTCATTTCCAGCTTTTCAGATGCCGTACGGGCCATGGGAACGGCTATCCATAATATAATGTATACCCAGAAGCCCACACTTCCCAGGAACAGAGTAGCTACGGCCAGGACTCGGGTTAAAACCGGGTCACAATTGAAATAAGCTGCCAAACCACTGCAGACACCGCCTACCATAGTGTCTTCCGGATCACGGTAGAGACGTTTGCGCGGTTTTTCACCAGTCCCGTTGTAACGGTCATATCCGGTATAATCGTAGCGACGGCGTGATTTGCGCGTATCTTCTCCGGCTTCCTCCCGGGGACCGGATTCATTGGGATAGCCTAGCTGTGAGATCACACGTTCGACGACGGCCAATGTAACCACTTCGCTTTTTCCTTTGGTGTATTCGTAAAAAAGTTCGGCGATCCGCTGTTCCACATCCTCCATGACCTCGGGCGCTTCGTGGCTTTCCATTTCACTGCGGAAACGCTCCAGATACAGGTCAAGTCTCTGATATGCATCTTCTTCAATAACAAAGCTGCTTCCGCCAATGCCAACATTCATTACTTTTTTCATAGTTTTTTCTTCAGTATGTGTGTTTCATTAGAATTTTACGCCACAAAGATATATAAAAATTTTGATACCTTGTATCGCAAGGTACTAAATAATCAAAAAATATTTAAAAAATAGAGATTCAATTATCTTTGTACCTATAATGGAAAGTATAAAAGAGATCTTTAAGATCGGGAACGGGCCGTTATCGTCACAGCGCCCACGTGTGGCATTGGTTTTGACGCAGTTATAGAAGCCATGAAACGTACAGGCCACGATCTGCCTTCATTGTACAAAGAAACTTCAGAAGGCGGACTGGCCGTTGTTTTGGAACAATGAACAAATTTCCTAATTTTACAATCAACAATATTGAACAAACCTAACAGAAAAATTATGAGTCAAATAGTAACAGACGACAATTTCAACACGGTTGTATTAAAATCAACCGTTCCGGTATTGGTGGATTTTTGGGCTGCCTGGTGCGGTCCGTGCCGCCAGATATCACCCATCGTGGATGAACTCTCACAGGAAATGGGGGATAAGATACTGGTCTGTAAATGTGATGTGGACGAAGCCACTGAAATACCCGCACGGTATATGATCCGCAGTATTCCCACTTTATTGTTTTTTAAAGACGGGGAGTTGGTACACAAAATTGTCGGTGCTACAAATAAACAAACAATAGAAGAAAAACTGAAATCATTGCTAAATTGATTATTATGAAAAAACATCTGATCGTTTTAACACTTATGCTGTGCGTTGGTACGGCAGCATTGGCCCAAGGAAGTTTTGTAGTGAAGGCCGGGTTGAATTTTAACACCCTTCAGGACATTCATATTGATAACGTTGAACAATCCTGGAATTCACAGACCGGTTTTCATGCCGGTATAGGTGCCCAGTACAGAATACCCCTGATGGGACTCTCTTTCCAGCCGGAACTGCTTTACAGCCGCATGCGCACCGATATCCTGGGTGAAGTCAGCGACCATTCTTATGGATTCCGCCTGGATTACCTGGAAGTTCCCTTGAACATCCAGTGGGGGATCAACATCCTGTTCCTGAGGCCTTATATTTTTGCTGCACCTTACGTAAGGTATGCATTGGCCAAAGGCGATTTGCTTGAAAACGTAGCCTGGGAAGACCTGAACAGGTTTAACTACGGGCTGAGCCTGGGAGCCGGTATTGAGATATGGAAATTTCAGGTTTCTGGCAAATACAGCTGGAGCTTTGGACAACTGGCACCGGGCGGATCACTCCACATAAATTCGGATGACTGGCAGCTGGACGACGCCAATTTCAAAGGGTTTGAACTATCCGTAGCCTTTCTCTTCTGACAGACAATGTATGAAACAGAACGGATCCGGCAGTTTTTGGGAGACCATTGGAAGGCTTTCCGGGACATCCTAAAGACTGCCCTGGATTCTCCGTATGCATACCTTTCTTCCCTGGATGCATACATTTTTAACAAACCAGGCAAGCAATTGCGCCCTGCCCTGGTTCTATGTACCGCCGGACTTTGTGGTACCCCCGGGGCGCTGAGCCATGCCGTGGCGGCTGTTGCCGAGATGATCCACACGGCCACACTCCTTCACGACGATGTTGCAGATAACGCCTCTACCCGCAGGGGGATGAGGAGTGTTCAAAAACAATTTGGTCCGGCCACTTCCATCCTTTTGGGAGATTACTGGTTTGCGCGTGCTTTCCGGGTCCTTGTGGATTACGACGGATTGAACCTTCTTCCCCTGTATGCAGAGGCCATTCAGGCTCTCAGTGAAGGAGAGATCCTGCAGCTGGAAAAAGGCCGGACGCTGGATATCTCTTTAAACGAATATTATTCGGTGTGTGAAAAAAAGACGGTATCCCTATTCCGGACGTCCATGGTTTCGGGGGCCCTGTCTGTTCCCGAAAAGGAAATATCGACTGCGTACATGCCTGTCATTGAAAAAGCGGCCTACCATATGGGAATGGCATTCCAGATCAACGACGATATAATGGATTACTGCCCCGTAGCTGAAGCCGGCAAACCCTGTTACCAGGATATTGCCGAATCAAAGATCACTTTGCCCCTGTTAGGTGCGCTGGCCAATGCAGGAGAAGATATCTTCCGTTCCCGCATTGCCGGCTGGATCCGCCGGGTGGAAGAGGAAGACCGGGAAGCCCTTTCCGAAATCATCCGGTTTGTGAAAGATTATGAAGGCATTGAATATGCCCGAAAAGTGTGGCTTCATCACAACATGAAAGCGCAGGAGCAACTCAATGCCCTGCCGCCTTCGCAGTGGAGGGATTGCCTGTTGAAAATCTTAGGTACGTAATGGGCTTTCCCTGTTCCAGGAATTGTTTTTCATAAAAAGTCCTGACTGTAAGCACCGGATCTTCTGCCGGCCTTTTTTTGTTACCGTATATATCGGGATCGGCTTCCAGTAAGGTCATATCTGACCGGTTTTCAACAACTTCCCGGGTATAGTCGTGAAGTTCCCGGCTGTCGGTTTTCAAATGTATTATCCCACCGGGATCTAGAAATGAAAGGTAACGATTCAAAAAACGGGGCGAGGTCAGCCGTTTGTTTTCTTTACGCGGCTGTGGATCGGGGAACGTGATCCAGATCTGTGATACTTCAGCGGCAGTAAAAAAACTTTCAATAAGCTCAATCCGGGTTCGGATGAATGCTACGTTTTCCAGCTTTTCTTCCAGGGCCGTTTTTGCGCCACGCCATAACCGGGCCCCTTTTACATCTATACCAATATAATTAACGGATTTGTTCAGGCGTGCCAGCACCAGGGTGTATTCCCCCTTACCGCACCCCAATTCCAGGACCAGCGGATTATCATTTCCAAAGATTTTTTGCTTCCAGGACCCTTTCAGGTAATAATCCTTATTGAAAACCTCCTGGAAGGAGGCCTGGAAAAGATTGGGAAACGTTTCGTTTTCCCGGAATCTGCGTATTTTATCTTTGCCCATAACCGGTTTCTTTCATCAGCACTCCTATCAATACTATTCCCTGCAGTGTTTTTTCCGGCATATTGTGCGCTATGCGCCAGGGATAAAAAGAGGCATCAGTACGGAAGCCCAAAGAATCCAATGGGAACCGGTAGTCCAGGAAACAACCTGCAGGCAATGCATTTTCCGGAATCAGGGGAAACCACAACGTATCTTTAGCCCCCGGATGTGTTACAACTACTGACAGGTATGAATAAGGGTAATCTTGTGTAACGCGTATATCCATGTATGCATGGTAGAGGGCTGATGTATCGGGAACCGGAAGTACCAGTTCCAGGTTGTTGTATTTATTCCACACGGCGTCGGCAAGATGAATTTGTTGCTGACTGGCCACAGGTGAAGAACAGGATACCGGCCCCAAAAGAAAAATCCACAAAACAAGGGGCCCGATCTTACGATTGTTTAGGACCATTTTTACGGTGGTTGTTTTTCCTTCGTTTGTTTTTCTGTTTTTTGTCAAAGCGGGTTATGCTTTCTTCCCCGGCAGCCGATTTGAATCCGTTCAGATCTTCGTTGCTACGGGGTTTTGCGTAGAGAGAAGCCACTTTGACCCCCTGCCGGTTGGCGGCAAGCATTTCCCGGACTTTTTTGGCGGCGACCGGTTGCATTTCACTCATGCTGTGAGGATCCCGGCTGAACCACATAGTTCCTTTCAAGACATCTGTCTTGACCAGGTAAACCGGCCCGTCTTCGGTCTCAATGGGGTTGCTGACTTCGGGTATATCTTTCAGCGCGTCCATATAGACAGGCGTTTCGTAATCTATACAGCATTTGAGCTTGGAACACTGTCCGGCCAGTTTCTGGGGATTCATGGACAAATCCTGGATCCGGGCAGATTGGGTGGTAACGGAATTAAAATCCACCATCCAACGGCTGCAGCACAATTCCTGGCCGCATACACCCAGTCCGCCAATCAACCCGGCCTCTTGTCTGGCCCCAAATTGTCTCATTTCTATGCGAATACAAAATTCAGAGGCAAATAATTTGATCAGCCGGCGGAAATCCACCCGCTCATCTGCTATGTAATAAAATATAGCTTTGGTCCCGTCTCCCTGGAATTCCACGTCCCCGATCTTCATCTGCAAACCTTCGGCCGCGGCTATCCGGCGAGCCCGGATCATTACATGGTGTTCCCGGGCAATGGCTTCCTGCCATTTTTCCAGGTCCAGCAATTTGGCTTTCCGGTAAATTTTTCTGAATTCGTACGTTTGGGGATTCAACTTGTGGCGGTTCATCTGTTTCAATACAAGTGGGCCCGCCAGGCTTACCAGTCCAATGTCGTGACCGGTGGCTGCCTCTACCGCTACAATGTCCCCGACTTTTAAATTAACATCGGAAGCATTCCGGTAAAATCCCTTATGCGTGTTTTTAAAACGGACTTCAAAAATATCGTTGTATTGCTGAAGGTCCAGCCCTTCCATCCAGTTGTATGTTGCCAGTTTGCAGGTGCTGTAATTCATGGTGCATGTGAGGTCTCCCCTAGGCGTTCTTTCCACCAGGCATCCGCGTGAACAATCGTGTTTTATATTGTTTTCTTCCATTAGTTCAAAGACTATTTCTGCAAAGATAGAAAAAAGTCAAACGCCAGCGAACAGAACAAAGGACGCGCATTGACGTTGCGTTCCAGTTGCTCCAGGGAGGTGTTCAGCCGGAGGTATATCTTTTGAAAGAAAACATCTCCCATGCGGTTGGCATACCGTGCAGCGGCAGTTTCCTCAGGCTTGTCCAGGAAGGCCAGTTGCGGCACACCCAGAAATATCATATAATACTGACGCAGGATCTGCAGGGAGTCGGTCATAAAAGCTTTTTGGACTTCCCGCCCGCGGGAGGCCATATCCTCTGCCCAGTCCAAAATACCCGAGGGTTTCCCGGCAAAGCACAGGTCCAGGAGGTTTTGCAGGTTTGCGTAAGACTCGGCAGATACAGGCTTGCGGTCTTTTGGGGGCACCTGCACCTGCATGCACCTGCTGCGGATGGTGGGAAGCAGTTGATCGGGGCGGTGACTTACCAACAGAAAATAAGTACCGGGGGAAGGTTCTTCCAGGATCTTGAGTAATTTGTTGGAGGCAGAAATGTTCATGCGCTCGGGAAGCCAGACTATCATTACCCGTGCACCCCCTTCAAACGATTTGAATTGGAGTTTCCGGATAATATTTTCCGCTTCCGCTGTCCCTATCGTTCCCTGTTTGTTCTCAATTTCCAGTTTCTCATACCACTGCTGTTCGGTAATATCCGGGTTTTCATGGAAGGCCTGTCTCCACAGATCAATGAAATCATCGGTAACGGGCATACGGGAAGAGGAAACGCTTTTGGCCCGGTTTACAGGAACTACAAAATGCAGGTCGGGATGTATCGCGTTTTGGGCTTTCCGGCAGGAAGGACAAGTCCCGCACGGCTCTCCGTCTTCGGTTTTTTGGGCACAGAGAATGTATTTAGCCAGAGAGAGGGCTTGCGGTAAAGCACCGGAGCCCTCTTCTCCACTAAATAATATAGCGTGAGACAACGTGTCTATTCGCACTTCAATTCGGTTTTGATCTTGTATTCCGCTATGGATTTAAAATTGGGATCATTCAGGATCTTGTTGTAATAAGCACATGCATTGGCTTTGTCTCCAAGCCCTTCATATACCACTGCAAGACGGTAATATGTAGTGTTGATGTCTTTTGCCTGGGGATCGCTTTTCATGACTTTTTCCCAGGCGGTCAAAGCTTCCGGAAAGCGTTTCAGTTCCATGGCCGCCAGGCCAAGAAGCTTGTTGGACTGTGTATTGTCAACATACTTAATGGCGTTTGAGGAAGCTTCGTAAACCTTTTCCCAATCCTTGTTCTTTTGTGCATTGACGGCTTTTCTCAAAAAGATGGAAGCCGAGAGACGTTGGGCATTCTGTTCCTGGCCCAGTTCAGCCGCTTTTTCCAGGGCTGCAAGGGCTTCGTCTTCCAGACCGTTGTTTGCCGAGGCCTGTCCCAGGCGCAGGTATGCCACCCCGTTTGACGGATCAAATTCCAGGGATTTTTTGTAATTTTCAATGGCCAGTGCGAAATCTTTCTTCCCGAATGCCTCATTGGCAATGATGTAATATATTTTGGATTTCAGATCTGTTACTTCTTCCGGGATCCCGGATGCATCACCATAGGCCAGGGCTGTTTCTACGGCTTTGTCCAGAACTGGCAGAGAAGCGGCGCCGTCTCCGTTGGCAGCCATTTCTTTGGCCTGACGCAGATAGAGCTGGGGAATCAGGTTTTTGCAATCCGTAACAACGGAAGCTCCTTCTTCACCCAGTGAAGCTCCCAGGTCCAGTGCCTTGTTAAGCTGTTCTATGGCGTTGGCGTAATTGCCTTCCTGTGCGGCGGTAGCTCCCAGATTGTAAGCCTCAATGGCGGCGTTGAGGTCCTGTGCCTGCAGAAAACCCGCACAGGCGATTAAAAGCACAACAGTGGCGCAAAAAGTTTTGAATCTTTTCATTGTTTAGTATTTATAGAGTTAACAAATGTCTTAATCGAACAAAAATAAAGCTTTTTTTTTACCTTTGCAATTACTTGATACATAAATTGTGCCGTATGAAAAAGCGTTGTCTGCTTTTGCTTTTCCTGTTTTTTTTGTTTTCCGCGGCAGCTTCGGCCCTGACCCCCTCTGCTTCTTCCGTACTCAGGGATAGCCGGTTCCGTACCGGTCAGCTTCCCAACGGCCTTACCTATTATATAAGGATAAATGATCTGCCAAAAGGCCAGATGCATTTTTTACTGGTGCAAAAACCGGACAGGATCCCGTTCTTCAAACAGGTTTTGACTGCCCCGGAAACCGCAGACGAAGGAATAGCGCAACTGGTACGTGCCTTGCGCGAACAGCATGTGACTACGCCGGAAAAATACAGACCTCACCTTCAGGGTGTTATCCTGGTCGGCGCTTTTGATCCCGATACGGTTGAAATTATGCTTCGCCGGGAGCTGGGAACACTTCCCGCATCGGTGGACGTGATGCAGGCCCAGGACGTTCCTCAGGGCATTGATTCTGCACTGGCGGCACAGTCATACTCGGCAAAACCCCTTCCACCGGTCCTCCAGGACGGGTATCCACTTGTGGAGATCGCATTTCCACTGCCGTCCCTCCCGCGGGAGATCCGTACAGGCAGCGAATATTATATTGCAGATTTCCTTAAGTATGTTACCCGTTATGCCGCTTCAGTATCCCTGGAACCGCCGGCCTGTGTGTCTGCAGGGGATCAACTGGTATGGGCTTCGCGCATCCATCCAGACAGCCTTACCGGTGCTTTTTGCGATCTGTCGGGTGCCTGCCTGCGACTGGCCAGGGAAGGAATATCCCCGGACCTGTTCAGCCGGGCCCGGGAAGATTACATTACGCGGGAAACATTGTTGTATGAAAACAGAGATGCCCGCACCAATGATTATTATACCCAATCCTGTATAGACCATTTTTTTGAAGGGACACCGGTCCCGTCTGCCTCGTGGAGGTACCGGTTTGTTACTGAAATGACTCCTTACGTGACCTGTGACCATGTGAACAGTTACATCAGGAGCGTTATGTTGTCCGGGGCTCCTGAAATAACCCTTTTAAAGACCGCCGGGCCGGCAGACAGCCTGATAGAGCCGGTAGCCTTTCTGCCGGAAGAATTACTGGAAGAAAGAGCCCGTCTGACGGAAGAACTTTCCGGGCTGCTTTTCCCGTTTGACGATACGTTACTCATGGACCTGGCCGCCCGGATCCTGGATATAGACCTGCGACTGCAGCTGGACAGCCTGGAACGGAACCGGGTAATTCCCGTGGTGAACGTGGACAGCCTGGAATCCCTTTTCCGCCTGGTGTGGAACAATACCCTGCTACCTCCTGCCCGGGAACGCAGAACGTATCCCCCGGATTCAACTACCAGGGGAAAAGTAGAACGTCAGATGCAAACGGCTTACAAGGGCGTTTCTGTATGGCAATTGTCGGGAGGGTCCCTGTTATACATAAGGCCGGATACGCTCTTGCGGGGCAAGGTATATTTTGCTGCCGTGGAAAGGGATCCGGAAATGTTTATGCCTTATGTTCCCCAGGATGTGTTCCGCAGGGGGAATGGTCCTTTGTTATGGAAACAGACTTCCCAGGGATTGTTGCTGGAAAGTGATACCAGGGCAGACTCGCTGGAACTGTTTCTGCAGGGCGCATCCCGCCAAATAAAGGAATTGCTGCTCTACCCGCCGATAATGCACGGTATGTGGCAGGAGCGTACAAAACATATACAAACATCCAGGGAATTGTCCCGCACCATTCTGCTGGACACCCTGCAAACCCTGCTCTTTGACCGGAAAACTCCGGGAGAACCGGATGTGCCCAAAGGCTTTGACTTTGTGTGTACCGGGGATTTCTCTCCCGATTCACTGGTTATACTTGCCGAGCAATACCTGGCCGGTATCCCCAACCAGGATATGCGTGCTGCCAATTCCGTTCTTCCCGGAGAAGGCATCCGCCGGGGATTGTACGATCATACCATAGATTTTCCCAATCCTGCCGGTGAAAGCAAAACAGCACGTTTGTATTCCGGCCCCTGTCCCTACACCCTGGAACAGTATGTTTTGTTGAAAGTACTGGACAGACTGGTGGAACAGGGTACCGACAATTCTGTGTTTGTACAGTCTTCCCTGGAATATTACCCCAGGGGCCATTATTTCTTGTACCTGGGTTTTTATGCACAGGCAACCGATTTTGCTTACAACGAACACCGCCTGGACCAGATTCTGGCAGACCTGGCCGCCTTTGGACCCTCTGCGGAACAATTGGAAAATGCGCAGCATTCGTTATTGGTGGAACATCAGGCACAATTGCTGGACCCGGCTTTCCATTTACAAATGCTCATTTTCTATAGCCGCAGCAACAGGGACTTTGTGTCTGGGTACGAAGCTCTTGTTAACCAAACAGATATAGCTATGGTCCGGGATTTTATCCGGCAGATTATGGAATACGGGAACGCTTCCAGGGTGGTTCTTTCAGGTGCAACAAATAATGCGAAAGATACGTCTTATCCAAAAAATCCGTAACTTGCATCCCCTTACGTTGGTTTACATAATGAAAAAGCGTATGTTACCTATATTTAAACGGATAGTCCTGCCCGTCCTGGCATTACTGCTGAGTGGGTGTATAAATTCACGGAATGATGAAGTACTGGTTACGCCGTATACCAAAATTGATTTTACATCAAGCAGGGAAGCCCGCGAATTTGTCATATCCTCAAATTTCCTCTGGACTATAGAAATATCGGATACATGGATCACCATAAATCCCATGAAGGGATACGGGGATAAAAACATAACCGTAACGGCTGCTGCCAATACGGACCTGACACCTCGTAAGACTTCCTTTTTCATAGCCGGAGAAGAGACCCGCAGGGAAATAACCATTACCCAGGCAGGGGAAGAATCGGCCCTTTCCATAGATGCCACCCAAAAAACAGTTACCGCTGATGGAGATACGGTTTCCGTGGGGGTAACCACCAACGTGGAACTGAATGTGACCATGGAAGCAGACTGGATCACGTTTGTGGAAACAAAGACCATCACTACAAAAAGATACATATTTAATATAAAGCCCAACACCACCCTTGAACAGCGGTCGGGTCGCATACAGTTTTCCCAGAAAAACGGCTCCCTGTCTGCCATGCTGACTATTACACAAAACGGGGAAAATCCGAACTTTGTAATTGAAACGGAATTGGTGGAAGTGGCTGCAGGGGGTGGTGAATCAAAATTTACCGTGGTGTCCAATATTGACTGGGACGCTGCGAGCGAAACCTCCTGGATTCACATTACCGGGACGCGTCTTATGGAGACACACGACTGTGTTTTCATTGCCGATGCGAATCAGCGCGTGGAAATCCGCCAGGGTTCAATAACAGTTTTTGCCCCGGATCATCCGGAGTTGGGAGAAATGACAGTCAATGTGGAACAGGCCGGGGCCGAACCGGCTGCGGTCCTGACTCCTGAAAAACTGGACGAAATCCCTGCCGGTGGCGGCACCTATACCGTTGCCGTGGATGCCAATTTCAACTGGGAAGAGGATCTTTCGGAAACTGCAGAATGGATATCCGGGGTAGTCCGCGTAACGGACAGATTAAAGATCAATATTGATGAAAATGACAATGTGGAAGCCAGGAGCACCACATTGAGTATAAAACAGGAAAACGGGACGTACCGTAAAAGCATAGTCATTGAACAGCAAGCCGGTGAAAAACAGCTCTTATTGCCTTCGCAGGAAAATATCCCCAAAGTCCCTGCAGAAGGAGGACTGCTAGAAATTCCCGTTGTTTCCAACGTAACCTGGGAAGCCGGGGTGTCCGAAGACTGGTTGTCGGTAGTACAGACAAAGGGTCTGGAAACAAAAACCTTATCTCTGGAAGTTACACCAAATGCAGGCATCACACAGCGCCAGGCGTTGTTGTATGTCATGACACAGGGTGAAGACGTGATCGCGGTAAGCAGGGTTATTACCCAGGAAGGCGCACAGCCACACATCACCTGTGATCCCGACACACTGGAAGCCACATCCGAAGGGGGATCCTTTACGGTCCCCGTATGGGCCAATGTGCCGTGGACCGTGCTTTCGCACCCGGCATGGGTTGAAAGCGTTGCTGTGGAAAATACAGAGGGCAATAACGGAACCCTTACATTCAACGTCTCTCCCAACAGACAGACAACACCCCGTTCTTCAAAAATTGAACTTACCCGTACCGACGGCACCCTGACCTCTGCTCTGGTAATCAACCAGGCTGCCGAAGCTGTGTTCGTAAATGCACAAACAGATGCCGCAACCTACCTTCACAACGAAGGCGATACCTTTACTATAACAGTGGAATCCAATATTGAGACAGAATGTGTAACCGATGACGGTTGGATCATAAATACGGAAAAAACCACTCAGAACAGGACCACGGTCTGGACCTTTGAAGCGTTGCCCGTTCCAACTGTAAACAACCGGTACGCCACCGTACAGGTCCGGGAAAAGGGAACAGACCAGGTATACCACTCCTTTGACCTGGCACAGGGCGGGGCGCGTATAGCCCTGAGGGACAGCGCGGCCCTGGTGCGTTTCTATAACAACATGAAAGGCGCCAACTGGAGGGATACACATTTATGGAACCTTCAGCTGCCGGCCAATTTGTGGCCCGGGGTAACGCTGGAAACGGCCGTTCGGAACGGCGCCCTGTATGTGAAAAAACTGGAGTTGTCCGACGGGCGTCTGGAAGGTTCCGTGGGTGACGGAACCAATAAAGATCCTCTTTCCGAACTCACATATCTGGAAAAGCTGGATCTGTCAGATAACAGCGGAATAACCGGGTGGCTTCCGGTTTCCTGGAAAGATTTGAACAATTTGGAATCCATAAATCTGGACAATTGCAACCTGACCAATTTCCTGCTCCTGGGATACAACATACCGCCCCATTACGGCGCGGGGTTGAAAAACCTTACGGAATTCATCATCCGTAACAACCTGCTAAACGGTGTGATACCACAGGAAATTGTTGATCATCCACATTTTGAAACGTGGAATTTTGAACAGAACATGCAACCCCAGAAAGGAACTAATGAATTGAGTTTGCCAAATGAACCTTCCGACCTTTGAAAATACAAGGGTTACCAACAAGTTTTCAACAAAAAATGTTTTGCGGTTTCAAATAATCGTTTAACTTTGCATTTATATATATCATAGCCAAAAAGTGAAATTTTATAACTTCTAAAAACTTTTGTTTAACTTAAAATTTTTAATGCATGAAAAAATTTTTGAAATGGAGTGCAGCCTTTTTAGTACTGGGTGTACTCGCCGTAGGCTGTATTAAGAATGAGCCCAGCCCAGGCATTGAAGCCATGCGTAATGCAAAGGCCTCCTTGCTGAATGCTCAAGCTGCTCTTACACAGGCCAAGGTACAGGTTGAAGCCGCCAACGCTGCTTTGATCATGGCCCAGGCCGGCCTTATTCAGGCACAGGAAGCCGTTATAGCTGCCCAAGCCAGAAAAATCGATGCTGAAACCGCCCTTATTGAAGAACAAATCAAATGGGATGAAGCGTTAAGAGAATTCCATACAGAAGCATGGGCCTTAAAAATTGCTGAACTCGAAGCTCAATTGGCAGAAGAAGAAGCCAGAGTTGCTTTTGAAATTGCCAAATACGAATTACAAATTGCCAATATGCAGGCACAGATGGTTGCAGCACAAAAAGCTTATGAAGAAGCTATGTTGCTGTTCGAAAAATGGAAAATTGAAAATGCCGATGTTTTGGGGCAAGCCCTTATTGAGGAATTGGATATTCTTTCACGCCGGATTCAACGAGTTATCATTGCCCTTGGAAGAAGGCAAGTTGATTTAGACTACGCAAAAGCACAATACCTTTGGTATGTAAACGTAGAATATCCGGAAGAAACATCTCATATTATCCAGCAGATGGAAGCCAACAAAAGGCGTTTGGAATGTGAAATTGAATACCTGGCAGGCGTTGCAGAAGCTTACGATGCTTTGTATAACGAATACCACGGGGATTTCGATGCTCTAATTGCCGGTTTCCAGGAGACGATCAACACTCTTCGTGCAGAGATAGCAGAATTGGAATTGGCTTTCATTCAACTTCAGGAAGAATGGTTGTTGTTTGATCACGATGCTCTGGCTGCTGCCAATACTGCTCTGACAAAAACACGTACAGTAGGTATTGCAGGAGTCTTTTCCGATGGTGGTGACGACCCCAATATCCACGTGAATAACGGTAATTATAGGCTTACTAAATGGGGTTGGAACTCTTCACCCAGCATGTTCTACATAATGCAACGGGATATGGATGTGATCGAAGACACTCGTTCCGAATTTGAAGATCAGGGTTCAGGCATCATTGAAGACAACATTGCTGCTAAAAAGACAGCCGCCGACGCTGCTGTTGCAGCCTATACTACCAACTGGACCGATTGGCAGAAATATTACAAAGAAGTTCAACCTGCTGGTGGAGCACGTTACGTTGCCTGGCAAACTGCCTGGAATGAATGGAAAGCCGACAAGGATGAATACGATGCCCACCTGGATATATACGGTGACATGTACGAAGAAGCCGAAGATCTGATAGAAGAATACATGTACTACCTTAACGGCATTATTACCGTTGAAGACGGATTGATCGTATTGCCTACCAATGCGAATCTCTCAAAAGTACTAGGCGGGATTAATTTTAATGCCGGCAACTTGGCAAGCTTTATTTTTGGCGCGAACGGTCAGGCTGTTATTGATCTGATAAATACGATCATGGTAATGCTTGAGATCCCAGGTCAGATGGATGCCATCGTAACCAACCTGAAAGCCATTATGGACGGAACCCACGATGAAGGATGGCCCGCTTTCTGGGATCATGCCACTAATTGGACCTATAATACCACATCAGGGATTCCTCCTTATAAAGATATCATGCGCAAAGTGTATGAGAATTCCAACCGTGAACTTACCGATATGACCAAGGAAGAATGGTCTACATGGTTGTTCCTATACTGGTTGTTCCAGGAGCGGTCAGTTGAAATTGGTCTGGAAGGTGCAGGAACCGTGATTACTATCAACTCAGCCGGTTACACCGACGCTGCTGTAGAGGTCCTGGAAGATTTCTTTGGAGAACTGGCTCGTACCGCTTATGACGGTTATATGGTAGGCCCCAGCACTAGCGCTATTGTTACTGCGATCAATGCATACTATACTGCCGTAGAAGGTTTGGGCAACCTGGAAGAAGCTATGTTTGAACCTTTCAACAGGGTATGGAAAGCCAAAAAATATACTTTCAACTCCAAAGGTGTTATTGATGGTGATGTTGACTGGTCTTGGGATGATGCTTTGGGCAATGTAACTCAAAAACCAGCCATTAAATCGGTTTATGTAACACCTTCCACCTATAACCCTCCCACATATATTGATACTCTTGATGATGGTCAAACTCAACCAGATCCTGAAGATGTTAATCAATTCCATTTCATGTTAGAGGCCTACCAAAACCAAACAAAACCTACTCCATCACTTGATTTTGACATTACTTACCTGGATGAAAGTTGCGATTTGTATGTTTCTTACGCCGCTCTTAAGGATGCAGGTGCAGAATGCTTGTCACAATGGTCAAAATGGGTAGGAGACATGCGTCTCTGGCAATGGACAAATGTAGGTAAGGTCGGTTATAACTATATTAAGAAGGGTCACTATTTCTTTGCTATTCATGAAACCATTGATTACCAGGCATACCAGGATACATACAACCGCGTGCTGAATGGTGAATACGCAGCCCTTGTTGATAAGATACAAACCCTGTATGATGCCCAGCTGGCTGCATACTTGGAAGCCCAAGCCGTAAGAGATGCCCTCCAGGGTGAATTAACTGCAATTGAAAATGCATTAAAAGCCATAGGAGGCGTATATGATGAGGCTACTGATACATGGACTCAAACGGGTTTAATAGATAATTACGAATTGTGGATTCAATCATACGAAATTCTCATCTTGGAAGCACAGCTGGCACACAATGATGGCAACGTTGCTGAAGATGGATTGTTGGAAGCATGGAACGAGGCTAAATATGAACTCATAGAAAGTCAAAACGAACTCAATGCTATTGAGGAAGCTCTGGCAATATGGGAAGAAGGCCTTGGATTGCCCACATTCGAGGGATTCGTTAAAAATGAAACAGCCAGGTACCAGGCTAGTATTGATGCTATCTTGAAAGACATTGCTCGCTTACAGCAGAAGTTGGTTATCCTGGAAGGCATACGTGCCGGACTTGTGGAAGATTATCTTTAAACCATACGGATAAGATTTGCGTATAATGATAAAAAAACTTAGCATATTTCTGATAGCTGTTCTAACGGTTGCGTCCCTGGGGGCGCAACCGGCGGAACGCTCCGGAAGTGCTGTATATGCTCCACGCGCGGGACAGTTTCAGGTCTCTGCGGTTTTAGGTGGCGGACTATACTTTGACTATCTGGATAATTTAACTCCCCTGTTGCCAAGCTATATGCCTGGTGCAGAAGTGGGCATAGATCCTACGGATAAGGGAGTGGGTTATTACCTGCAGATGGGCGATCTGAATAACAATTCGATTGCCAACATTGCCGGGATCCAGGGAAAGTATTTCGTGACCAACCGCATAGCAGTGAACGCGATGTTTGCCATGCAAATAGACGTGACCCCCGAACGTGATTATATTGAAGGCATCGATCTGGAGAGCAGTGGTCTATTGGACCTGGGCGGCATTCAGTGGGTTGAAGGAAGACTGACCGACAAATACCTGGTAAATGTCGGAGCGGATTACTACTTCAACAACTGCAACGGCCGGCTGTTCCCCTACATCGGTTTGCTGGGCGGGTTCCAACACGCCAGGGTGCAGGCTTACCTGCCTTATACGGGTATAGAAGTATCCGTTGAAGAAGGAGGTACCGATCCCCTGGAGCTTTACGCGTTGGATAAACGTGCAGGCGAAGCATATGCAATATCCGGAGCGATCACTGCCGGTGTGGAATACAATTTCCTCCCGGGAATGAACATAGCTCTTGAGGTACGCCCTTTCAATTATTACTATTCAGCAATCCGTATGTATGCAGACGGTCAGGAATTCAACGCATATGAAATGCAGTTCAAATTCTTTGCCTTCCCGCAATTGAAAATAGGATTCCGTTTTTAGTAATTATTGAATCAACCATTACAACCGCTCCCTTGGGGGGCGGTTTTTTTATTACCTTTGTGCCTGTTAATAAAGAGAATTATGAAAAAGATTGTATTATTTGTGATCGTATTTGCCGGATTGGCAGCCTGCAATAACGGGGAAGATGCTCCCCGGCTGGACCTGGAAATTTCCAAAGAATTGAAAAACAATGACGAATTGAAAGAGTTTGTGCTAAAAGCAAAAGAAAACGCCAACGCACTGGCACGGGAATGTGTGAAAATGCATGAAGAAGCACAGGAGTTCCTGGAGGTCAATTTTGATTCCCTGGGACAGGAACAGCAGGAAGCCATTGTGAAACTGGATCTGGATTACGTGGAAATGTGGTACAATTTCAATATAAAACATACCGCCCAGACCGTGCAGTTGATGGAATACCTGAAAGACTCTTCCATTCCAAGAGAAGAAATGGTGGCAATGAGCAAAGCCATAGCTGCCATCAACCAGTTTGTACAGGATTTGAAAGAGACTTACGGGGAAGACCTGAAACTGGATCCCCATCCCGCCCCCGTAGAACTGTGATCATCGTTTCAGATAAAATAATTGTTTCCGAGAATATCCTGACCGAATACTTTTGCTGCGATGTGCCGGCCTGCAAAGGGATCTGTTGTGTGGAGGGAGACAGTGGGGCACCATTGACAGATAAAGAATGCTCCTTGCTGGAGCGCACATGGACAATGTATGCCCCATATATGCAGCCTGCAGGTGTCCGTTCCATTAAAAAGCAGGGCTCCTGGGTACGGGACATTGAAGACGATGCCGTTACCCCGCTGATAGACGGGAAAGAATGTGCTTATGCGTATTTTCGGGACGGGCTCTGTATGTGTGCCATTGAAAAGGCCCGGGAACAAGGGGTTTCAACGTTCCGCAAACCCATATCCTGCTGGTTGTATCCCATTCGGGTGCAAAAACTATCGGAAAATACCGTTGCCCTGAATTACCACCAATGGCATTTGTGCCGGGCAGCCTGTGAGCTGGGAGCGAAAAAAAAGATACGCGTTTTTGAATTCGCAAAAGAGCCGCTGATCCATTGTTTTGGTGCGGAAGTATACCGGGCCATCAGCCGGGCAGCAGACAATCCCGGATAATATCGTCAGATACGAACAGACGGTCAGACGGAATACGAAGCTTGTCCTCTTCCCTGATAAGCAAACCCCGCTCCAGCAGCGGGGTTGTTTGTTTCAGGAAACCTTCCGCAGCGGGCAGGCCTTCTCTCTCTTCCATTTCTTTCAGGGAGAGTCCCTTACAGGTCCGTAAAGAAAGCATGATCCATTCGTTGTGAACATCCCGTGCGGTCAGCCTGTCGTACCTGCGGGCCGGTTCCTTCCGGCGTATACCTTCCGTGTATTTTTTCAGATCGGCCACATTGGCGTACCGGTCTTTCCCGTTAAACGAGTGTGCGGACGGACCCAGTCCCGCGTAAGGAACGCGCATCCAGTAACGGCTGTTGTGAAGGGACCCTTTTTCCGGAAGGCAGAAGCTGGACACTTCGTATTGGACGTATCCTTCACTGTGCAAAGTTTTCTGCAGCAGGGTGTATTGCATCGCGCATTCCTCCTGCGGTGGCAGAATGCCTTTTTTTCCCCAGGGGGAGGAAGGTTCCAGGCTCAGCTGATAAGCCGAGATGTGTTCCGGTCTAAGGGCAATGGCCTGTGCCAGGGTGTCTTTCCATTTACCAGTGGTCAATCCGGGAAACCCAAAAATCAGGTCCAGGCTGATATTCGTAAAACCGGCCCGGTGGGCAAGTTTTGCCGAGTCTTGGGCCTGGTGGCCGTTGTACCGGCGTCGCATGGCCTCCAGGTATGGATCGTGAAAGGACTGGACACCTATGCTCAATCGGGTTACTCCGGCCTCCAGCAACGTATGGCAGTATTCCGGGGTAAGATCCCCGGGATTGGCCTCTACCGTCACCTCGGCAATTTTCAGGCCTGCCTGCTCCAGATCATTCCGCAACATGGTGATCAGGGCGCAAAGCTCCCGGGCAGTACAGACAGTGGGTGTTCCTCCGCCAAAGTACAGGGTATGGCCCGGGCTGAATTCAGCAGAGCGGAAAATGTTCAGCCAGAGGTCACGATCCCTCTTCCATTCCAGCGAAATACAATCCAGTACCCAGGGAATTTCCCGGGTTTTTGTACTGGAATAAAAACTGCAATAGGAGCAAAAACTCCTGCAAAAGGGAATGTGAACGTAGATCAACGCAAGAGTATGTCGGCTACGCCAATGCGCCCGTCTATGGTATATACTTCAGCCGTGTAAACACCGCGGCTGAAGGAAACCCCGCCAAAGAAAATGCAGAATTCCACTTCGTCACCCTGGTAGTCTATCTCGCGGACTGCGGAATACACCAATTGTTCTCCTGCTGCGTTGAAGACACCCTGTTCCGGGTTAGTAAGCAAGATCCCATCCGGTCCTTTTAGACGAAGGTAAATGTTGACCGGTCCTTTGGGAGCAATGGAGTTTTCAATAAGACTGCCGCAGAGTTTCATTTTGCTGATCCGGCTGGATCGTTCCGAGTCCCGGCCGCTTTCGGTAATACCGGTGAGTAGAAAATCCCGGCCTTTTAGCTGGGCCCCGATCTCCACCTGGCGTGCATACTCTTCCGTTGTGGTGCGCAGTTCCTCATACTGGTGGGTGGCCTGGGTGGCTTCCTCCCGTGCCTGGGAAGCGTCTTCACGCAGGGCAAGGTTCAGCGTGTTGAGCGAATCTATCTGGTGAATGTAGCTGCGCATGATGCTGCGCAATGTTCCCAGTTCCCTTTCGTATTCCCGGATACGGGTCCTATTGGTGGCTTCGGTTTTGTTGATGCGTTCAATCAACAGATCAATTTTTTCCCGTTCTTCCGTAAGACGTAAATTCAATGTATCATTGGTCGTACTCAGGGAGTCGTATTCGGAACGCAATTGGATCATTTGTTGGGTTAATTGTTCTTTTTCAAGGTTCAGTTCCTTGATCATCCCGCCGCGGTCTATCCAGACCCAGGCCAGGGCGCCTATTAAAAGGACGGCAACGGCAGCAAGAACAATGATAATGGTTTTCAAATTCTTTTCCATAATTGAAAGTTTTTATATTACAAAAATAAGAAAAAAAAGACCTACATTTGTTTATTATCAATAAATCAAACTGTTTATGCAAGGATTTAATATTGGAAAGTACCTGTTACGCGTTGTTAAATATATTGTTTTTTATGCCATTCTGATCTTTTTGATGTTGATTATCGTCTATTTTACAAGTAGTAATAAGGATATTTCCTTTTGGGAACTGATACGTCCCGGATCGCAACAAAACCTGATCATTTTGATAGTTGCTTTTTCTGTTGTTTACCCGTTCATCGGTTTTATCAAACAGAAAATATACACCAACAGCCCTTTTGACCAGGATAAAGACGCTATCGTTCGGATTTTCACAGAGTCAGGCTTTATACAGGCATCGGATAACGACGGGAAACTGGTTTTCAAGGCAAAACGCATAAGCATGCGCATTTTTCGCGTTTTTGAAGACAAGATAACCTTGGATTATACGGACAATCCACTGGTTATGGAAGGGATGCGGCGCGATGTGCAACGCATAGCCCGTCACATGGAACACCATTTTCGCAGTAACCGGGAGGATGAATAACCTGTCTCAGGCTATTTTGTTCAGAAAAACATACACCAGATAACAATAAGCGAAAAACCGGCAAATAGCAGGGTGGAATAGACGTAGGAGATCCTGCGCAGTACGGGGATTATCCGCAGATTGTTCAGCCCCAGGGTATGAAAAGCCGACCAGAACCCGTGGTTAATATGAAGCCACAGGGCGGCAAACCAAATTATATAGGATACGGCTATCCACGGAGTCCCCAGGTATCCGGTAACCAGCAGGTACCCGTCTTCAGGTTGGCCTCCTGAAAACTGCTGCCACTGCATTTTGGTCCAGAAATGGGACAGGTGCAGGACCAGGAATCCCAGGACTATACATCCCAGAATAAGCATATTGCGGGCAGCCCAATTGTCAAATCCCAGGCCCGGGGATTTGCTGCCCGATGCATAGGTAACAGGTCCTCGTGCCTTCAGGTTGCTCAGGGTTATGATAAAGGAATATCCTATATGTATTATAAAACCAAGGGCCAAAACGGGAACCATGACCTGGATCAGGGGATTGGTCCCCATGAAGTCCGTAACTTTTTGGTACACCTCCGGACCCCACAAAATGGTCAGATTGGCAACAACATGAAGTGTGAGGAACAGGATCAGGAAAAGTCCCGTCACGCTCATGATCACTTTTTTGGCAATGGATGGTAACATAACGGATATACGTGTCTATCGCAAAGATACACGGATTTTTATATATCTTTGTATGATATCAAGGATAAAATCATGAAGTATTCTTCACTATTGCTCAAATTAAGCGGGGAGAGCCTTGGCGGTGCCAACGGCCAGGGTCTGGACCCGCTGATGCTGCAAAGATATGCCCGGGAGATCAAACCTTTGGCAGAAGCCGGCATCCGTATAGCCATAGTAACAGGAGGCGGGAACATATTCCGGGGGCTGCCCGGAACGGGGAAAGGAGTGGATCGTGTACACGGAGACCGGATGGGAATGCTGGCCACCACCATCAATAGCATTGCTCTGGCAGATGCCCTGGCAGATGAAGGAATGAAAGCTTTGGTCTATACGGCTACTCCCATGGAAGCGGTTGCCCGGTATTACAACAGGGATCACGTATTGGAGGAAATGAATAAAGGAACCGTTGTGCTGCTTTCCGGAGGTACGGGAAATCCCTTTTTTACAACAGATTCGGCAGCAGCTTTACGCGCCGTAGAACTGGGTGTGGATGTTTTACTAAAGGGAACCCGGGTGGACGGAGTTTACAGCGCTGATCCGGAAAAAGATCCCAATGCGGAGAAATTTGAAGCATTGACTTTCGACCGGGTGTTGGAGAAAAACCTGAAGATCATGGACATGACGGCTTTTATCCTGTGCAGGGAAAACAAAATGCCTGTTATAGTGTTCAATATGAACGTAAAGGGGAATCTTCAGAAGCTTGTCAAAGGGGAAGAGATCGGAACAATAATAAAATAAAGATACGTTATGGAAATAAGTGATGCAAAACAAGTATTGGAGCAGGCCAAAGGCAAGATGCACAAAGCCGTTGAATACCTGGAAAATGAGCTGGCCACATACCGGGTGGGGAAGGCCAATCCGGCCGTTTTTTCCGGGATGACCGTGGAATATTACGGCACGCCCACACCCTTGTCACAGGTAGCCAGTATTTCTGCCCCGGATGCCCGGACCATGATCATTCAGCCGTGGGAAAAGAACCTGATTCCTGTAATAGAAAAAGCCATCATGGCTGCCAACCTGGGATTTACCCCGCAAAACAACGGGGAGATCATTCGCATACAGGTCCCCCCGCTGACCGAGGAACGCAGGCGAGACCTGGTGAAAAAAGCCAAAGCCGAGGGGGAAAATGCCCGCATCAGCATCCGTAACGCGCGCCGCGACGGGGTGGATGTGCTGAAAAAATACCAGAAAGACGGGTTGTCAGAGGATGTGGTAAAAGATACCGAAGGTCTCATTCAGAAAGAGGTGGAAGCATTTTCCAAAAAGGTAGAGGAAATACTGGCAGAAAAGGAAACAGAGATCATGACAGTCTGAAAGAACCGGTCAAAAAAAAAGCTCCCCGCGGGGAGTTTTTTTTATTGGCGAATGGCCTGAATGCCGGGCAATTCTTTGCCTTCCAGGTATTCCAGCATCGCGCCGCCGCCTGTAGAAACGTAACTGACTTTTTTTGCATAGCCCATCTGCGTGACGGCTGCCACGGAATCGCCGCCGCCTACCAGCGAGAAGGATCCATTGCGGGTAGCCTCGGCCACAAACTCCACCAGTCGCAATGTGCCGTTGGCAAAGTTGGGCATTTCAAACACGCCGGCCGGCCCGTTCCATAAAATGGTTTTGGAGTCCATAATGACTTTTTTCCAGGTTTCCAGGGTCTCGGGACCTGCGTCCATACCTTTCCAGCCGTCGGGGATCCGGTCAACCGGACACACGGTGGTTTTGGCGTCGTTGTCAAAAGCGTCTGCCGCGATGACATCTTCCGAAATATAAATTTTTACGCCTTTTTCCTCAGCCTTTTTAAGGATATTCAATGCCAGGGGCATCTGGTCATCTTCACACAGGGAGTCTCCAATCTTCCCTCCGCATGCCTTTACAAAAGTAAAACTCATCCCCCCTCCTATGATCATGTTGTCCACTTTGTCCAGCAGGTTCTCAATAATGGTGATCTTGCTGGATACTTTGGCTCCCCCCAGAATGGCGGTCATGGGATGTTCAGGGGATCTAAGCACTTTGTCTATGGCCTTGATCTCTCCTTCTATCAGGAAGCCGAACATTTTATCGTTTGGAAAATGAGCAGCTATCAGGGTTGTGGAAGCATGAGCCCTGTGAGCCGTTCCAAAAGCGTCGTTGATGTAGCAATCGGCATAGGAGGCCAGAGTCGCTGTGAATTTTTTCTGACTTTCCTTAACGGCTGCCTTGGCAGCTTTCTTTTCTTCATCGGAAGCCTCGGGGGCCAGTCCGCGGGGTTTGCCTTCTTCCTCGGCATAAAAACGGAGGTTCTCCAGCAACAGGACTTCTCCAGGTTTCAGGGCGGCGGCCATGTTGGCGGCTTCTTTGCCCATGCAGTCGGGGGCAAAGAGCACGGGGGCACCCAGTTGTTTTTCCACATCGGGAATGATATGCCTGAGGGAGAATTTGTCCTCGGCTTTTTTAGGCCTTCCCAGGTGAGACATGATGATGAGCGATCCGCCGCTTTCCAGCACTTTTTTAAGTGTGGGGATGGCAGCCCGTATGCGGGTTTTGTCGGTTACCTGAAATTCAGCGTTAAGCGGTACATTGAAATCTACACGCACAATGGCGCGTTTTCCTTTAAAGTTGTAGGTACTGATGTTTTGCATTTCTTCCAAGATTTGAGTAGTGCAAAGATACATTTTTTATATATCTTTACCCTATGCAACTATTATGCCCTGTGTCCTGGCCGGATTACCAGTTGTTGGATTGTGGGAACGGAGAGAAACTGGAAAAGTTCGGATCGTATGTAATTATACGTCCCGAGCCAAAAGCCTTGTGGGCAAAAACCGAAACCACGGAACAATGGTTGCGGCAGGCGCACATACGTTTTATCCAGGGAGCCGGTTTCGGCAAAGCCGGGAAGGAAGACAGTGGTACGTGGGAAAAATTGCAGAAAGTACCCGACCGGTGGAACATTCAGTATAAAAAACTTTTCAAACTGCGACTGGGCCTGACGGCTTTCAAGCATGTAGGGGTATTCCCGGAACAGGCCCCCAACTGGGATTTCATTTACCGGAAAGTCCGTGAGGTTAAGGAGCAAGCTCCCGGAAGCACTCCCAGAGTGTTGAACCTGTTTGCCTATACCGGGGCGGCATCTCTGGCTGCCCGGGCTGCAGGGGCAGAGGTCGCACACCTGGATGCGGTTCGCCAGGTCATTACATGGAGCCGGGAAAATATGGAGCTGAGTGGGATGAACGGGATCCGCTGGATCCTGGAAGATGCTTTTAAATTTGTAAAAAGAGAAGTGCGGCGGGGTAATACGTACCAGGGAATTATCCTGGATCCGCCGGCTTATGGACACGGCCCCGACGGGGAAAAATGGAAACTGGACGATTGCCTGTTTTCTCTTTTACAGGAATGTTCACGGATCCTGGCCGGGAACAATGCATTTGTGGTGCTGAGCTTATACTCCAACGGGTATTCCGCTTTACTGGCAGACTCTCTGGCCAGGGAATGTTTTTCGAAAAATGGGGATTATGCTTTCGGAGAGTTGTTTCTGAAAGATCAGTACGGGAAAAGACTGCCGCTGAGCGTTTTTTCCAGGTTGGAATTGAAATAGGATAAAAAAATTATAAAGACATGAATCTGTTGACCGTTTATTGGGATGTGGATCCCGTGATCTTTTCACTGGGAAAAATTCAGATCCGTTATTACAGTTTATTTTTTATCATAGCTTTTACCATCGGGTATTACATTTTTAAGTATTTCTTCAAAAGAGAGCAGGTTCCCCTGACACTTCTGGATCCGCTGCTATACACACTTATCATAGGAACTTTGGTGGGAGCACGCCTGGGACATTGCCTGTTTTACCAGCCGGATTATTACCTGGCCAATCCCATAGAGATCCTGTATGTCTGGGAAGGCGGCCTGGCCTCCCATGGAGGGGCTATTGCCCTGTTACTTGCCATGTGGTGGTTTACACATCATTATGGAAAGAAACACCAGTTCAGTTTCCTGTGGATCATGGACCGGCTGGGCATAACCGTGGCCCTGGCGGGATTCTTCATCCGCATGGGGAACCTGATGAATTCGGAAATTTACGGGAATGAAACTACCATGCCCTGGGGATTTGTATTCCTGCGCAACGGGGAGCTGGTTCCCAAACATCCCACGCAATTGTACGAGGCCCTTTCCTACCTGGCCCTGTTTATACTGTTGTTGTTCCTGTACAGGAAAAGACTGCCCCGTCTGAAAGAGGGCACTCTTTTTGGGATCTTTTTACTGGTATTGTTCGCAGCCCGCTTCTTTATTGAATACATCAAGGAACCACAGGTACCTTTTGAAGAATCCATGGCTTTGAACATGGGGCAGATCCTGAGTATTCCTTTTATCTTTGCAGGCGCTGTAATTTTACTTTACAGCATAATGAAGGGTAAGCCGGCATTACGGGAGGTCCAGCAGGAAAAGAAACCTGATAAGGAACCGCCGCTGAGCAGTACCCGCGGAACCTATTGATACATTAGCTGCAATATGCTCAAAACAAAATCACAGGTAGTGATCAAAAACAAGCGCGCGTCTTTTGAATACGAGTTCATAGACACGTATACGGCAGGGATCGTGCTGACCGGAACGGAGATCAAATCCATACGGGCAGGAAAAGCTTCGCTGGTGGATTCCTATTGTTATTTTGTGGGCAATGAATTGTTCGTCAAAAACATGAACATTGCGGATTACTGGTGGGGATCATTTAACAAACACGATCCAAGGCGGGATCGTAAATTGCTGCTTAACAGGCGGGAGCTGAACAAACTATTTAGGGCAACCCGGGAAAAAGGACTGACCATTGTGGTAACCAAACTGTTCATTACCGAAAACGGCTATGCCAAGCTCAACATCGCACTGGCCCGCGGAAAACGGGAGTACGACAAGCGAGAAACCATCAAGGAAAAAGACCTAAGAAGGGAATCGGACCGGATGGCCCGGTTGTGATCCTTTTCCCCGGTTCAGTCAGTGCTTCCCGGATAAGGGATAAAGAATGCTATACCAAGAATAACCAGCAATATAACGGCTGATATGATCAACGGCCACAATATGCCCATGGATTCCAGGGCAGACCATAAACCGTTCTCTTGATACTCAAGATACCATTGTCCGGGTGTTGATAAAGGAATGATCATAGTTTTATTGTTTTTATTATAGATACAATTTTAGCGATTTATGCTGCAACATACAAGATTTCTGTCTCCATACCCGTTGTCTACGCGGGTTACCGGCGGCCAGAATTTGTGAGGTATGATCCATGACAAGGGGTACGCGGCTTTTTCACGGGAATAAGGATGCGTCCAGTTGTCCGAACATAACTCTACGGCCGTATGGGGTGCATTTTTCAACAGGTTGTCCTCAGAAATGCCGGATGAACCGTCTTTTTTCCCCAGGGCCTTACATTCTTCCAGGATGCTGAGCATGGCTTCAGCAAAACGGTCCAGTTCTTCTTTTGATTCGCTCTCGGTAGGTTCCACCATCAGGGTGTCGTGCACCGGGAAGGAAAGGGTGGGGGCATGAAATCCGTAATCCATAAGGCGTTTGGCCACATCGGTGGCATCGGCCCCGTATGTTTTGTCAAAATGGCGCAGGTCCAGGATGCATTCGTGGGCCACAAACCCGTTTTCCCCGCAGTACAAAGTTGTATAGGCCGGGGCCAGTTTTTTTGATAAATAATTGGCATTCAATATGGCGTACTCAGATACACGGCGCAGGCCGTCACGACCCAGCAATTTTATATATCCGTACGTAATAGGCAGTAATAAGGGAAATCCGTAAGGAGTGGCCGCTACCGTTTTTCCTCCGCCGCAATCGGCCAGGGGATGTCCGGGCAGGTATGGAGCCAGTTCTTTGGTACAACAGATAGGGCCTACACCGGGGCCTCCCCCACCGTGAGGCATGGAAAAGGTTTTGTGCAAGTTCAGGTGGCAGATATCGGCCCCAAGGATTCCCGGGTTGGTGATGCCCACCTGGGCGTTCATATTGGCCCCGTCAATGTAGACCAATCCTCCGTTTTGATGCACGATGTCGCAAATTTCCCGGATAGCCGGTTCAAAAACACCGTGTGTTGAAGGGTAAGTGATCATCATGCAGGACAGGTTTTCCTTGTATTGGCCTGCTTTTTCCTTCAATTCCTCTATATCTATGTTTCCCTGTTCATCACAGGCCACTATTTCAATATCAAGGCCGGCCATTGCGGCACTTGCCGGATTGGTCCCATGGGCAGATGATGGGATCAGGGCAATGTTGCGGTGTCCCTGTCCGTTTTCTTTCTGCCAGGAACGAATGACCATCAGACCGGCGTATTCCCCTGAAGCTCCGGAGTTGGGCTGAAGAGAACAGGCATCCAGACCGGTGATCACGGACAGATCGTGTTCCAGTTCCCTGATAAGCTGCATGTAGCCCTCAACCTGATAGGACGGGGCAAAGGGGTGCGCCGAATTCCATTCAGACCAGCTTAACGGCATGAGTTCCACGGCGGCATTGAGCTTCATGGTACAGGATCCCAGGGGGATCATGGAATGTGCCAGGGAGATATCGCGTGTCTCCAGTGTTTTTATGTAACGCATCATCTCCGTTTCTGAGTGGTATTTGTTGAACACAGGTTCTTCCAAAACAGGAGTGGAACGTTCCATGAATGTCGGGATCTGTGGCTCATAGCGTTTTTTCCCGCAGGAAATGGTGAAGATATCCAGGATCGATTCCAGTTCACGGTCGTTGGACAACTCGTCAAAGGACATCCTGACGCTTTGGGAGTTGGGATAGAAGAAGTTTATTTTCAGGGTTTGTGCGTTGGCTTTGATACGGGCAGTATCCACACCTGTCAGTTCTATGGTGTCAAAGAAATTTTCGTGTTTCAGGGTGAAGCCGTTGGCGGCCAAAATGCCGGCAGCTACATGGGCATAATACCTTCCGTTTTGAGCAATTTCACGGACCCCCTTACTGCCGTGATAAATGGCATACATACCGGCCATGGTGGCCATCAGGGCCGTTGCCGTGCATATATTGGAGGTGGCTTTTTCACGTTTGATGTGTTGTTCGCGTGTCTGAAGCGCCAGGCGATAAGCGGGCTTGCCAAGCCTGTCCATGGAAAGGCCTACTATACGTCCGGGAAGGTTGCGCCGGTATTTGTCGGAACAGGCAATATACCCTGTTATGGGACCTCCGAATCCCATGGGAAGTCCAAAGCGCTGGGCACTGCCAACGGCAATGTCGGCCCCCCAGGCGGCCGGTTCTTTCATAACGGCCAGCGACAGCAGATCGCAAGCGGCCGCTACCAGCAATTCCCGTTGGTGGGCTTCTTTACATAGCTCAGTATAATCACACAAAAGACCGTCGGCTCCCGGGTACTGGACCATGATCCCGAACAGGCGGGACGCGTATTTTTCTATTACAGGGATCGGATCTACGCTTAAATCTTCGGTTATGATCTCAATGCCCAATCCTTCTGCCCTGGTTTCCATGACGGCAAGTGTCTGGGGAAACATGTTTTTGTCTGCCAACATGACATTCCGGCCTTCTTTAACAAACGACCTGGGGCGAAGCTCCAACATCATGCGCATGGCCTCGGCGGCTGCCGTAGACTCGTCCAGAAGGGAACTGTTTGCCAGGTTGTATCCCGTAAGGCTGCAAATCATTGTTTGAAAATTGAACAAAGCCTCAAGACGTCCCTGGGAAATTTCCGACTGGTAGGGTGTATAGGAAGTGTACCATCCCGGGTTTTCAAAAATGTTACGCATGATAACCGGTAAAGAGGCGGTTCCGTAATACCCCGTACCAATAAGGGAGCGGAAAGGCAGGTTTTTGGAAGCCAGATCTTTCAAATGCACGGTGAATTCGTATTCACTCATGCCTTTTTCCATGGGAAGCGGCTCCTTCATCCTGATGCCGGCGGGTACGGTTTTATCTATGAGCGTATCCAGGGAATCTACCCCAATAACATCCAGCATTTCCCGGATCTGTTCAGGCCGGGGACCGTTGTGTCTTTCTGTAAATGTTTGTGCCATATTATGTAACAAATGATTTGGTTAGTCGTTGGTAGCATCCATTTTTAAGAGGATAAACAAAAGTAATGTAAAAGTCCATAAGGAAGTACCTCCGTAGCTGATAAAAGGCAAAGGAATGCCAATAACCGGTGTGATCCCTATGGTCATGCCAATATTAATGAAAACGTGGAAAAAAATACACGCCGCCACCCCGTAGCCATAGATCCGTCCATACGAATGTCGCTGTTTTTCAGATATTTGTATTATTCTTATCAGCAGGAACATATACAGGAAAATGACCAGTGATGCACCCAGAAAACCCCATTCCTCCCCGATGGAACAGAAAATAAAGTCGGTACTCTGTTCCGGCACAAAATTGTATTTTGTCTGTGTTCCCTGTAAAAAACCTTTTCCGCTGAAACCTCCCGATCCTATGGCGACTTTGGACTGGTATACGTTATATCCGCTCCCGTATATGTCTTTATCAATTCCCAGCAACGTTTCAATACGTTCCTGCTGGTGCGGTTTGAGCACATTGTTGAACAAATAGCCTACAGAAAATATCAGGATAATACTGCTTACAAAACTCAAAATGAGTACTTTCAGGAACGTAAGCCTTTTATGGAAAGCAAGAATAAGAGACACGATCACAAGAGGAGCCGTCACTATAAGGAACCATATATATTTTTCTATATGAGCGAACAGATTTATTGAAAACAGATCCAGCAGGATCGGTATTAAAAAATAGACAGCGGCAAAAGAGACTACAGCAATGAAAACCGGTCTTTTTCTGCCAGCGGCCAGAAATGCCGTAATAAAACAAATGACCAGAGTCAGCCAGAGGACATACAACGGACTCCAGATAATGGACAACAGAAACAGAACGATAGCGGCAATGCCTGTCAGGGGAATCCAGCCGGGAAGGCCTTCCCGGTACAAAACAATGATAAAAGCCAACAGAACAAGTGCCAGACCCGTTTCATCTTCCAGAAGGATCAGGGCGGCGGGGATCAGGATCAGGGCTGCTATATAAAAGATCCCGCGAAAAGTTCTCAGGTGAAAGTGCGGCCGGCTCATAACTCCCGCCAGTCCCAGCGCAACAAATACTTTTGTCATTTCCGCCGGTTGAAAGTGAACGGGCCCAAAAACGAGCCAAGATCTTGACCCTCCGCGTTCCACGCCCAATACCAGCACGGAAAGCAGCAGCAATATTCCCAGGATGTAAAGAACGGTGGAGAACATTTCATAAAAACGGGTGGGTATAAGCAGAACCACTATGGCAAGGAACCAGGCGCCGAATATCCAGATCGTTTGCATGCCGTAGCGCTGCGAAGTATCCAGGATCTGTCCGTGTTCGGGATCGTATACAGCCGAAAAAATGCTGATCCACCCGATCAGAACCAGAACCAGATATGCGGCAACACTCCACCAATCCAGTTTTCTGAAAAATGTATGTTCTCTTCTGCTCATTCTATGTGTCGTGTCAACAGGTCCTGTTCCAGCGTTCTTTCATAAAGCCATTGCCGGGAAGGATGGATTTCCCCGGTAAGGTATTTTTCTACCAGCAGCGAAGCGACCGGTGCGGCCTGGGATGCTCCGAAGCCGCCTTGTTCAATGTATACGGCCACTGCGATCTTTGGGTCTTCCCTGGGGGCAAAACAGATAAAGACAGAGTGGTCCTCCCCGTGGGGATTTTGTGCCGTTCCGGTCTTGCCGCACAATTCCACGCCGGGGATGGCTGCCAGCCTGGCCGTGGCACCGGAACCTGCCGGGGCATTTACAGCCTGATACATACCTTCCACAATAACCGGGAAATATACAGAATCCACCATGACATGGTGCCTTTCCACCGTCGGTCTGAATTCGGGATCTTCCGGTATCTCCCGCACCAGGTGTGGCGTATAATAATGGCCGCTGTTGGCCATTACGGCTGCCAGGTTTGCCAATTGCAGGGGAGTCGCCCCAATTTCACCTTGTCCTATAGCCAGGGAAATAACAGTAAGGGATGTCCACCCGTTCTTACCGTAGATTCTTTCGTAAGTGCCAGATCCCGGAATAGAACCCGGTAATTCCCCGGGGATGTCAATGCCTAGTTTTTGTCCAAAGCCAAAACTTTTTACAAACTCCTGCCAGTTATCCATAGCCGTTACTATGTTGTCGTATTCCGGATTGTCAAGGATATTCCTGAATACATTACAGTAGTAAGCGTTGCAGGACATCATGACAGACTGCATGAGATTCAGCGGAGAGGGATGGCTGTGGCAACCCACCGTCAGCGAACCGGCCCTATATCCCATATTACAGGAATACCGGACGTTGGGAGTTACAACGCCCTCCTGTAAACCTATCAGTCCGTTTACAAGTTTGAAAACGGATCCCGGGGGATAGGAAGACATAATGGCCCGGTTGAACATAGGCTTCAACGGGTCCGAGATCACCTGCGAATAATAGGCCCCGAAATTCGTCAGATATTCGGTAGAAAGGCCTGTTGAAGTGATCAGGGTCAGTATCTCTCCGGAAGAAGGGTCTAATGCGATGACCGATCCCACTTTGTTTTTCATAAGCTCTTCCCCAAAGATCTGCAACGGCAGGTCAAGAGAGGTAACCATGTTTTTTCCCGGGACGGCGGGTTTGTCGTAAGCTCCTTCTTCGTAAGGTGATTTGATCTGGTTATGTACATCTCTCAGATAAATGGAATACCCCTTTTCTCCTTTCAGCCAGGGTTCGTAATATTCTTCAAGGCCTGTGCGTCCTATGTAGTCACCGGCCCGGTATTCCGGATTCTTTTCCAGAAAATTGCGATCGGCTTCAATAATATATCCCAGCAGATTTCCGCAAATGGCGGAAGGATAATTCCGCACACTCCTTGTCTGTACGGAAAATCCAGGAAACCGGTGGGCTCTTTCCAGGAAACGGGTGTATTGTTCTTTACTTACCTGGCGCAGAAAAATGACAGATTGGTATCCAATAGCTCTGCGCCGGGAATCTATCTGGGCCAGCATTTTATCCATTTGTTCACGTGACAAATGAAAAATGGAACAAAACCCGGTGGTATCAAAAGGCTCCAACTCCCGTGGGGTGATCATAATATCGTATGCAGACTGGTTACCCACCATGATATTGCCGTTGCGGTCATAGATCAGTCCGCGTGAAGGGTAAATGATCTCGTAACGCAGCACGTTATTGGACGCGGTAACTTTGTATTCTTGATTGATCAGTTGCAAAAAAACAAGACGTCCCACCAGTATAAGCAGGCAAATGACAAAAAAAGCGATGATTATATTTTTCTCTCTTGCCCTGTTTTCCATAGTGGTTACCTCCTTCGTTCAAAAAAGGTTCTTTTGAATAACAGGACAAGAAAGACATTGAGTGCCAGGCTGCACAGAAGACGGATAAATGTTTGCCAAAAAAGAAAGAAACTGAAGCTTTCCAGGTTAAAGTAAACCAGATGATGTACGGCAACGCTCATCAGGACGAATAAAGTAAAACGGGCATATCCGAACAACCGGAATCCGGGTACGGACAGGTCATCAAAATCCCCTTTGACCGCTATGATTTTTATCATACTGTTCCTCAAGGCCCCCAGCATGACTAAAGAAGCCGTATGTAAACCCATTATACCCGCACTCAGCATATCCAGGCCTATTCCAAACGCAAATCCCCAGAGCATCAGCAGCCAGGAAGGGTATGTGCACGGGAACAGCAGGAGAAAAAGAATATATGGCATGGGATACAGGAATGTTCCCAGGTTCAGACCATCGAACAGCAACAACTGTACGGCCATGATCACAATAAAGCGCAGGAAATATTTCAGAAAGTCATTCATAGATCCTCCTCCTGCTGATCTTCAATTAACTGGCGGATCTCCCCGGCCCCGTCGTGAGATACCACGTTGACGTAATGAAGACTTTTGAAATCTTCAAAAAGTTCCACCTCCAGCTCCAGGAACGTTCCCTGTTTCAGGCTTCCCGATTTTACAAACCCTATGGGTATACCCGGGGGAAATATCAGTGAGAACACATTGCTGACTACCGTGTCTCCCACACTGATCTCAATATGTTGGGGGATCTCGGAAAGGAAAACCCGGCGGTAATCCAATCCGTCCCAGCGCAGGGTGCCGAATGTGCCGCTTTTTTTAAGTTCTGCCGTAAAACGCTGTTGCGTGTTGAGCAGGGAAATGATCATGGCATAATGGTCGGAAACATGGGATACTACCCCTACTATACCCCGGGAGCTGATAACCCCCATATCCTGTTCCAGTCCGTCCTGTGTACCTTTGTCAATGACCAGAAAATTATGCTGTCTGTTAACGGAATTTCTGATAACCCTGGCCGGTATATAGGAAAAAGAGTCTCGCAGGGAAACGGAGTCTTCCGTCCGGATGATCTTCTCCGCTGACGGATCTGTCAGCCGGGCTATATCATTTAAAAGACGGTTGTTTTCCAGCGCCAGCTGCTGGTTGATTTCTTTAAGGTTTGTAAAAGCCACCCAGGAAGACCGCCTTTCCCACCAACGGATCTGACGGGCACGAATGAAACCTAGAATGGCGTTTTGCTGGAAATAACTGTTATTGACAAGCATAACAACAGCACCCGCCTGCAGGACAAGAAACAGCAGCAGAACCAAGAGTTTCCTGAGCAAAGGGGAGATGTTGAACATGCACGACTTTTATTTTTACCTTAACAAAAACGGGAATTTCCCGATATTTTTCAATGCGATCCCGGTTCCCCTGGCTACGGAGTGCAAAGGACCTTCCGAAATATGGAAAGGGATGTTGATCTTGTCTTCCAGCCTTTTATCCACTCCGCGCAGCAAAGCACCTCCTCCGGTAAGGAAAATGCCCCGCTGTACAATATCCGAATACAATTCGGGAGGTGTCTGCTCCAAAACGGACATTACGGCTGTTTCAATTTTTACGAGTGATTTGTCCAGGCAATGGGCAATTTCCTGTGAGGTAACAGAAACTTCCACGGGCAAAGCAGTCATCAGATTGGGGCCGCGGACCAGCATGGGTTCCGGGGGATTGTCCAGGTCGGACAAGGCAGATCCCACGCATATCTTGATGTCTTCCGCAGTGCGTTCTCCAATTTTTATATTATGCTGATGGCGCATATATTGCTGGATTTCAGTAGTAAATACGTCTCCGGCCACGCGAATACTCTGGTTACAGACGATCCCTCCCAGGGCGATAACAGCAATCTCCGTGGTCCCACCGCCTATGTCCACCACCATGTTTCCTTCAGATGCCGTTACGTCAATGCCAATTCCCAAAGCAGCAGCCATAGGCTCATAGATCATATATACATCCCGGCCTCCTGCATGTTCGGACGAATCGCGCACCGCGCGGATCTCCACCTCGGTACTTCCGGAAGGGATGCAGACGACCATCCGTAAACTCGGCATGAAAAATTTGTTTTGCGGGTTGATCATTTTGATCATCCCGCGGACCATTTGCTCGGTAGCGTTAAAATCGGCGATCACGCCGTCACGCAACGGGCGGATGGTTTTGATGTTTTCGTGCGTCTTTCCCTGCATCATACGGGCTGTCCGGCCAATGGCCATAGGTTTCCCGGTGTTTTGATCTATAGCGATAATGGACGGTTCGTCCACTACAATTTTGTCGTTGTGAATGATGATGGTATTGGCAGTACCCAGGTCAATGGCCAGTTTTTGAGATATAAATGAAAAAGCCATATAAAAATCTAGTGTTTGAAATGGCGTATGCCGGTGAAGACCATAGCCATGTGGTGTTCGTTACAAAAATCAATACTTTCGCGATCCCTGATGGAGCCTCCGGGCTGGATCACCGCAGTGATGCCTTCCCGGCAGGCCAGCTCAACACAGTCCGGGAACGGGAAAAAGGCATCTGAAGCCATAACGGCATCCTTTAGAGGCATTTTGTTCGCATGGGCTTTATCTATGGCATGTTTCAGGGAATCTACCCGGGAAGTCTGTCCCATGCCGCTGGAGATAAGCATCCCGTTGCCGGCCAGTACAATGGCGTTTGATTTGGTGTGTTTGACCAGTTTGTTGGCAAATACCAGGTCGTTAACCTGGGTTTTTGTCGGGGCTTTGTGGGTAACTTGCGTAAAGGATGCGGCATCTTCCACTTTGTTGTCCCGGTCCTGGACTATTACCCCGTTCAGCAGAGAGCGGAATTCTTTTTCCGGAAGCGGTTTTGCCGTATCGGTTACCAGGATGATCCGGTTCTTTTTGCTTTTAAGTAGTTCCAGTGCCTCAGGATCGTAAGAAGGAGCAATGACCACTTCAAAGAAAAGCGGGTTCATCAATTGTGCTACATCTCCTGTCAGGGGTCGGTTGGTAACAATAATCCCACCAAATGCACTTACCGGATCGGCTTGCAGGGCTCGTTCCCATAATTGCTTCAGATCTTTGCCGGTGGCACAACCGCATGCGTTGTTGTGTTTCATGATGGCAAGGGCCGGATCCGTAAAGTCACCGATTAGGCGCAGGGCCGCTTCAATATCCAGCAGGTTGTTGTATGAAATGTCTTTCCCGTGCAATTGAAGAGGAAGGCTATCGGAGGTCCCAAAATACATGGCATCCTGGTGCGGATTTTCCCCGTATCGTAAAGAAACAGGTGTTTCCAGCAGATTGTGACTGAATGCGGGTATACCAATATCCCGGTTCATATATTGGAAAATGGCTGTGTCGTAATGGGAACTGACTTTAAAGGCATGAGCCGCAAAATACATCCGGTCACTTAGGGTTGTATGACCGTTCTGGGCATTGAGCAGGTCCAGCAATTGCGGGTACAGCGACCGGTCCGGGACCACCAGGACGTCTTTGTAGTTTTTGGCAGCTGCCCTGATCAGGGAAATGCCGCCTATATCTATCTTTTCTATGATCGCAGGGTGGTCTGCTACCGAGGCCACGGTATCTTCAAAAGGATACAGGTCCACAATGACCAGATCTATGGGTCCGATCTCCCATTGTTTCATGTCAGCCTGGTCTTCAGGGATGTCCCGCCTGCCGAGAATGCCTCCGAATACTTTGGGATGCAGTGTCTTAACGCGGCCTCCAAGAATGGAAGGATAACCGGTTAGATCTTCTACCGCTGTGGCCGGTATGCCCAGGTTTTTGATGTATTCCAGGCTTCCGCCGGTAGAATGGATATGTACGTCCAAAGAAGCCAGCTTTTTGACGACCGGTTCCAAACCCTCTTTGTGATATACGGAAACAAGGGCGCTTCTTACAGGTATGTTTCTTAGATTATTTGTCATTGTTTTACCCATACCTGGCGCTCAATAGCCTGATCCAGGGAGATCAGCGTCTCGGTTTGTATTACGGAAGGAATGTTACGGATGATATCTATAAGTACTTCCATCAGGTGGTCGTGGTCCCGGCAATACAATTTGAGCCACAAGGCATATTTTCCTGTAACAAAATGGCATTCAACCACTTCTGAAATGCTTTTTAGTGCTTCGATCACGGTGGGATACTGGTTTGCCTGCGCCAGCTGGATTCCTACAAAAGCACATACATTCAGGCCAAGCGTTTGGGGTTTTACAAGCAGCCGGGAACCGGTGATGATCCCCAGGGCTTCCATCTTTTTTACGCGCTGATGAATGGCGGCTCCGGAAACCCCGCATTCACGGGCAATTTCAAGAAAAGGCATACGCGCATTCTTGACCAGAAACGCTAAAATTTTCTGGTCTGTGGCATCAATCTGATACTTGGGCATAATAATTCTCCGTTAGGACTGTAAAGTTATGAAAAATTATTAGACTTCTGGTAGTAAAACAGCCATTTTATGGGGATTTCTCCTTTACAGGCAAGAACGTAATCTTCGGTGGAGCAAGCAATATAGACAGGGGTGCCGGGTTCCTTACTATTTGGAACCTCCAGCCACCATCTTCCGCTTTTTTTAGACAGTAAAAAAACAAGCTCCTGGCCGTCCTCTCCCATCTGAACCACTTTTCTGTGGAAAGAGTCACTGTCTTTGTCAGGATGCTCATTTACCGATACGGCCAGTCCTTCTGCCAGGTGCCATACAATCTGGGCCGTAAGACGGGCTGATTGCGAATCCCTGTGGCTTTTTGCGGGATACCCGTAAAGAAAGGCCATCCGGAAATCTGCCGACAGGCCTGCATACCTTGCCAGGGTGCATATTTCTTCTGCATACAGCCCGTTAGGAGTGGTACTGATCCCGTCCGGAGAATCCGAATGACGCACCGAACGCAGGTCAATAAAATGATAAAAAGCTTCCCTGAGCAACGGTTCTGCCGCTACAATGCTGTTTCTGAATTCTCCCAGGCGAAGTGTTTCCATGTAACGATCTGTAAGAGATTCCAAAACGGCTGGATCGGTAAGGTACCGTTGGAACCCTATCCAGGTGAAATATGCCGGTGTCATTTTATCCAGGAAGGCCTTAACGGGATCCGGATCTTCCGTGCCGCGGGAGATCAGGCTCACGCGGGGATCGGGTGTCTGTATGAAAACCCCGGGATCGGGGAGTTCATCCCCATTGAGCACAATACAGGGTATTTGCAGTTTTTCCGCAATCGACAGCACTTTGGGCATCTGCGTCTGCAGGGTGTCTTCTATATAATATATACGGGAATGACTTTGAGGATACAACAACTTCAACTCGTCCAGAACCTCTCCTCCTTTTCCGGAAAAGACAAGAAGGGCCATGCAATCGGGCATGTCCGCACAAAGTGCATCGGCATGCAGCGATTCCAGGGGGAAATGTTTTTCAATCATTATCTTTCTTTTGAATGATTTTCCGGCAATCTTCCAGGGTCAGGCTCTCAGGGTCCGTTCCTTTGGGGATCCTGTAATTCTTTTTGGCGTGACTTATATAAGGTCCGTAACGGCCCTTCAGTACGCGTATATCCTCTTCGGGAAATTCCAGGATGTGTTTTTTTGTTTCCTGCTCCCTTGCCTGTTCTATCAAGGCCACACATCTTTCCAGCGTAACGGAATACGGATCGTCACTTTTACCCAAAGATACGTATTTCCCCTGCCATTTCACATAGGGGCCGAAACGACCTTTGGAAACAAGTACAGGGGAATCCTGGTAAAGACCCATTTCCCGTGGCAGCTTGAATAATTGCAGGGCTTCTTCCAGGGTTATGGACTCCAGCAACTGGCCTTTGCCCAGCCCTGCATAACGTTTTTCAGGATCGTCGCTTTCTCCCAGTTGGGCCATGGCACCAAAGCGTCCCAGTCTGACACTCACGGGTTTCCCGCTGACGGGATCAATTCCCAGGTATCTTTCCCCGTTCCCGGGCCGTGAAGTTTCCAGTGCCTGGTCAAGCGTTTTGCTGAAAGGCCGGTAGAATTCTTCCAACATTTTGTTCCATACCAGCCTTCCGGAAGCAATCCGGTCAAAATCTTCTTCTACTTTGGCCGTAAAATTATAATCCACAATGGAAGAAAAATATTCCATCAGGTAGTCGTTTACCAGGATCCCGATATCTTCAGGGAAAAGCTTTCCTCTTTCTTCTCCGTATTTTTCCGTGTTCTCCCGGCGGATCACCTGGTTGTCCTGAAGAACAAGTTCCAGGTATTTCCTGGTTTTGGCCGGGCGGTCTCCTTTGATCACATATTGCCTTTGCAGGATGGTGGAAATGATAGGGGCATAGGTGGAAGGGCGACCGATCCCCAATTCTTCCATCTTTTTGACCAGGCTGGCTTCCGTATACCGGAACGGGGATTGGGTAAACCGTTGAACGGCCTTGATCTGTCCGGCTTCCAGTTTGTCGCCCGACTCCAGGGGAGGCAAGATTTCTGCAGGTTTTGCACTTGTTTTTTCCGGTTCATCATCTGAAGATTCCCGGTAAACTTTAAGAAATCCGTCAAATACAATGACTTCTCCGGTAGCCGTGAAAATATCGGCCGATTTACCCTTGTTTATAGATATTTGTGTTTTATCTACCAGGGCATCGGCCATCTGGGATGCCAGCGTCCTTTTCCAGATCAGATCGTACAATTTCTTTTCAGCCACGTTCCCTTCAACTTTGGCCAGGTCCATAAACGTGGGACGTATGGCTTCGTGTGCCTCCTGGGCTCCCTTGGAACGTGCGGTGTACTGCCTTGTTTTGCCGTACTCTGCACCGTAGGTATTTGTGATGATCTTTTTTGCCGAGGCAAGGGCCGTCTTGGAAAGCTGGGTGGAATCGGTACGCATGTATGTAATACGTCCCGATTCATACAGGCGTTGTGCCACGCTCATGGTCTGTCCGACCGAAAAGCCGAGTTTGCGGGAAGCTTCCTGCTGAAGCGTAGATGTGGTAAAAGGAGGTGCGGGACACTTACGTCCCTGCTTCTTTTCTACGTTCGTTACCGAATATTCCGCACCTATGCATCCATTCAGAAAATCTTCAGCTTCCTTGTCTGTATTGAGCCGCCTGTTGAGTTCCGCTTTGAATGGATCTGTATTTCTTTCCGGACAGGTAAAAAGACCTTCCACCCGGAAAGAAGAAGTGGATTGGAACTTCATGATCTCCCGTTCGCGTTCCACAACCAGGCGGACAGCAACGGATTGTACCCTGCCGGCAGACAAACGCGGTTTTACTTTTTTCCATAAAATGGGGGAAACCTTATAACCGACCAGCCGGTCCAGGACACGGCGTGCCTGCTGGGCCATCACCAGGTTCATGTCAATGTCCCTTGGATTTTCTATGGCCTCCAGAATGGCATCTTTGGTGATCTCGTGAAAAGCTATGCGGCGTGTCTTTTCATCCGGGATGTTCAGGGTTTCCTTCAGATGCCACGCAATGGCTTCTCCTTCCCGGTCTTCATCCGAGGCAAGCCATATCAAAGACGCTTCTTCTGCTGCTTTGGTAAGGTTTTTGATTAGATCTTTCTTGTCGGGGGGAATAACATACTCGGGAGTAAAACCTTTATCCGGATCGATTCCAAGCTTTTTTTTGGAAAGGTCTCTTATATGACCGAAGCTTGATGTAACCGTAAAATTTTCTCCCAACGCCTTGGCAATGGTTCTGGCCTTTGCCGGTGACTCAACAATAACAAGGTTTTTCTCCATACGCAATCAATGTCTGAAGGTGCAAAGTAAGATATAAAGTAAGGTATATTCCAAATATTTATACGTAATTTTGTAGAACTACACGAATATCTCATGAAGGAAAAGACAAAGAAAAAAATTTGTAAGTGGTTGTGGATCATAGTCCTTGTACCTGTTGTTCTAGTTATCCTGATGCTGTTCCTGGTAGGTGTGTTCACCGATGTCCCATCTTTCCGCGCCCTGGAAAATCCCAGGAACAATCTGGCAACCGAACTGATCTCTGAAGACGGTGTGGTTATTGCTACGTTCCATGTGGAAAACCGCACCTATGTAAATTATGAAGACCTTTCCGAAAATTTGATAAATGCGGTCATTGCTACCGAAGACATCCGTTTTTACCGTCACTCGGGCATAGATTTTTATTCACTGGCAAGGGTGGCCGTTAAATCCCTTTTGTTAGGCCAAAGCAGTTCCGGAGGGGGAAGTACACTAACCCAGCAGGTAGCCAAGACGCTGTATCCCAGGGATACCAGCACGTACAATTTCCCCGGGGGATCCGCTTTCAAAATGATAGTTGTCAAAATGAAAGAATGGATCACAGCTGTCAAGCTGGAACGTAACTATACCAAAGAGGAATTGCTTACAATGTACCTGAATTCCGTGTTTTTCGGAAGCAACGCCTACGGGATCAGAGCGGCCGCATCTACTTTTTTTGACAAACACCCTTCACAGCTGACCATAGAAGAAGCCGCCACCCTGGTTGGTATGGTCAATAAACCTACCCGTTACAATCCCGTGTTGAATTATGAGTCTTCCCTGAACAGGCGAAACCGCGTAATTTCCCAGATGGGAAAATACAAATTCATTTCAAACCGGCAGGCAGATTCAATCATGTCATTGCCCATAGTACTGAATTATTCCAACCACGACCACAATGCGGGGCTGGCCCCATATTTCCGGGATATGCTCAGAAGGGTCATGAGGGCCCGGGAGCCTGATAAAAAGGATTTTGATTATCCGGAACATTACCAGGAAGCTCTCGATATGTGGGAGAACGATCCCCTGTACGGATGGCTGAACAAAAACATTAAACCCGACGGCACTGCATACGATCTGGACCGGGACGGCCTGAAGATCTATACAACCATAAATGCCAGGATGCAGTTGTACGCCAACCAGGCTATAGAAGAACACTTGAGTACCCTTCAGCCGGTTTTTTACCGGGATATGAAATACAAAAAGAACCGGCCTTTTTCCGATGAAGTACCTCCTGAAGTGATCGATCTGGTCATGAAACAGGCAGTCCGCTGGAGTGACAGGTACCGGAACATGAAAGCAGACGGGGCAAGTGAGGAAGAAATTGAAAAAGCGTTCCGGACCAAAATGGCCATGCGTGTTTTTACCTGGACAGGAAAAGACGGGACCAATGCCGTAGACACGTTACTAACCCCCAGGGACTCCATATTGCATTACAAATCTTTTCTGCGCGGAGCCATAATGGCCATGGAACCGGAGACCGGACACGTTAAGGCCTATGTGGGAGGTCCCAATTACAGGTATTTTAAATACGATAACGCACGACAGGGAAAACGCCAGGTAGGGTCCACTATCAAACCATTCCTTTATTCATTGGCCATGCAGGAAGGATATACACCCTGTGACAGGGTGGTAAATGTTCCCCAGACTTTTATTGTGGGAGATACTACCTGGACTCCGGAAAGTGTGGACAAACCGGAATGGATAGGCAGACAGGTTACCTTAAAATGGGGTATTACCAAGAGCAGCAATAATATTTCCGCTTACCTGATGAAACAGTTCGGTCCGGAGGCGATGGTGGCCATGTGCCATAAACTGGGAATAAAAAGTCATCTGGACCCCGTGGTTTCCCTATGCCTGGGACCTGCCGATCTGCGTCTTTACGAGATGGTAAGTGCTTACAACACGTTTGCCAACAAAGGGGTATATGTAGACCCCTTCCTGGTGACACGCATAGAAGACAATACCGGGAACCTGCTGACTTCTTTTAGTCCCCGGAAACGCGAAGCCATAGGGGAGCATACCGCGTATCTGATGATCAACCTGTTGCAGGGTGTTGTCAATGAAGGTACGGCGGTCCGTATTCGTGCGCTGTATTTGCAGCGGGGGGCAGTGGCAGGGAAAACGGGGACGACCAACGATCAGGCAGACGGCTGGTTTATGGGGATCATACCAAAATTAACGGCAGGTGTCTGGGTAGGAGCCGAAGACCGTCAGGTTCACTTTGAATCCCTTGCACTGGGAGGAGGGTCCAATATGGCACTTCCCGTATGGGGCATTTTTATCAAGAAGATCATGGAAGATCCGACGTTAGGTTTTACGGTAGAAGATCAATTTGCCGCCCCTCCCGGATTTAACATATCATTGGACTGTGACGGATCCAACCAGGATATTGAACGACAACAGCGCCGGACAGACAGCTTTTTCAATTGATCATGAATATAGCTTTGATTTACGGGGGCAATTCCTCCGAACGTGAAATTTCCGTATTGAGCGGCAAAAATATTGCCGGCAATTTATTCAGGGAAGGCCGGAACGTATTTGAAATTGACATATATTACGACAACTGGAAACTGGTTGCGGTCAACGATCTGGAAATTCAACCTGTACAGGTGGACAAAAACGGATTCACGGTGTTGTGGGAAGATACGCAGATCAGGTTTAATGTGGCCCTTCTGATGATCCACGGCACTCCCGGCGAAGACGGCCTGTTCATATCATACCTGGAAATGATGGGCATTCCCCATACAGGATGCCCGGCCCGTGTGGCCCTGTTGGCTTTCGATAAATACGCCTGCAAAAATTTTCTGCTCCCTGCCGGTATTCAGATGCCCCGTACTTACCGTATCACGGAAAAAACATTTGGCCGGTCCTGGCAGGAGGAAGCTTCCAGGGTCCTGGGACCGATGCCTTGGTTTGTAAAACCGGTAGCCGGAGGATCCAGTTTTGGCATTTCCAAGGTACGTGAACCGGAAGCTTTACTGTCTGCCGTGGAAAAAGCCATGAAAGAAGACAATGAAGTGCTTGTTGAAGAATACATTGAGGGTACGGAAGTGACCAATGGGATCATGAAAACCCGTGATAAGGCCTATATTCTCCCGGTAACGGAGATCGTGCCTCACAGGGAATGTGAATTTTTCGATTACAACGCCAAGTACAAAGGGGCTTCAGCGGAGATCACACCGGCCCGCATATCCCCGGAATTGACGGACTTGGTACAACAGACAACCTCTTTAATATACGACACCCTTTTATGCCGGGGAATAATCAGGGTTGATTACATCATCCGCGGGAATGACTTGTATTTTCTGGAAGTCAATACAGTTCCCGGCATGACCACTCGGAGCCTGGTGCCCCAGGAAATAGAAGCTGCCGGTTTTACCTTGCCCGAGTTCCTGGATGAATTGATTCGTGATGCAATAAATGACTATCAGAGAGTTTAAATCTTATGCAAAAGTCCGGTTGGAAAAAGACAGGGAAGCTCCAGAAATGCGTGTTATAATCAGCTCCCTGCTGGCGGAATTCGCAGGAATACCTCATTACTGGTATCATACACAGGAAGATCATGTGCTTTCTACCGATGCCGAAAAAGCACTTATGGAAGCCATTTCCCAGGCTGCTGCCGGCAAACCCCTTCAATATATCCTGGGGTACGTAAAATTTGGGGAGTGCCGTATTGCCGTAAACGAACAGGTGCTGATCCCCAGGCCGGAAACGGAAGAATTGTGGAACCGGGCCAAACAGATGGAAGGCGACATCCTGGATGCCTGTACCGGGAGCGGCTGCCTGGCAGTTGCCTTAAAAAAGGCTGATCCTCTACGAAAGGTTTTTGCTTTTGATGTCAGTCCTGAGGCACTGGAGCTGGCCGGAAAAAACGCTGTAGGCAATCAGGTAGACATAGATCTATTCCTGGCAGATCTGAACGATCTGAACGGGCTTGAACAGGCGGCAGACAGGGTGGGGCTGAAAAAACGATCCCTGGGCCTGATCACGGCGAACCCGCCTTATGTTACGGAACGTGAAAAAGAACAAATGGCCCACGGTGTTTTGGCTTTTGAACCTCACCTTGCCTTGTTTGTTCCGGATGAAGATCCAATGCAATTTTACAGACCTCTTGCTGCCTTGGGCAGCTTGTATTTGAAAAATGGGGGCATTTTTCTGACCGAGATAAATGAAAAGTATGGCCAGGGGGTTTCTTTACTGATGCGGGATACCGGGTATACAGACATCCGGATACATAAAGATTTGCATGAAAAAAACAGATTTGTTGAGGCAAAATGGATACAATGAAATATTTTTTATTTATATTTGCACCAGTATGAGACAAAACGCTATGATCAACAGATGGTGGTGGCTCGGAGGTAAAGATTTCCGCGTCGCATCTGGGGCATAGCTTAAATAACCCGATTTATTAACCATGATTGCCCTCTTGCTACGCAAGGGGGCTTTTTTTATTCTTTTTTAAACCAAACCACCACAATGAAAACAACTAAAAAGTTTCTTTTGCCGGATCAGGACATTCCTAAAGCATGGTATAACGTCTTGGCCGATATGCCTTCGCTGCAGCCGATGTTACATCCCGCTACCCGTCAACCCGTAAAACCTTCAGACCTGGAGCCCCTGTTTGCCAAAGGTCTTATTGAACAGGAATTTTCCAAAGAGCGATGGATCGAGATCCCGGAGGAAGTGCGTACATTATATAAAATATACAGGCCCTCTCCCCTGGTTCGTGCCAGCGGTCTGGAAAAAGCCCTGGATACACCTGCCCGCATCTATTTCAAGAACGAAAGTGTTTCGCCGGTAGGCTCTCACAAACTCAACTCGGCATTACCACAGGCGTATTACAATAAGATTGAAGGTGTCCGCCGTCTGACCACGGAAACGGGCGCAGGACAGTGGGGCTCGGCCATCAGTATTGCCGCCAGGCATTTTGGACTGGATATGGAAGTCTTTATGGTAAAGCTGAGCTACGATCAGAAGCCTTACAGGAAAATAGTAATGCAGACCTACGGGGGAAAAGTATTTTCCTCCCCCTCGGACCAGACTGAATCCGGGAAAAAATTCAGGGCAGAAAAGCCCGATACCCCGGGATCCCTGGGGATGGCCATCTCCGAGGCCTGTGAAAGAGCCGCGCTTGATCCCGATACCAGGTACACCCTGGGAAGCGTCCTGAACATGGTCATGTTGCACCAGACCATCATTGGACTGGAAGCAGAACGCCAGTTTGAAATGGCCGGGGATTATCCGGATACCATCATAGGATGTTTTGGCGGTGGGTCCAATTTTGGGGGCATAAGCCTTCCTTTCCTGCGCCATCAACTGGCCGGCAAAGCAAAGTTCGATCTGATAGCCGCCGAAAGTTCCGGTTGTCCCAAGCTGACCCAGGGAACATTCCGTTACGACTACGGGGATTCTGCCGGGCTTACTCCTTTAATTCCCATGTATACGCTGGGGTGTGATTACGAACCGGCTGCCATTCACGCAGGAGGGTTGAGGTATCACGGGGCCGGAGCCATTATGAGCCAGTTGCTCAAAGACAAGATCATAAGGGCCGTGGCTATTGATCAGCACGAATGTTTTGAAGTAGGACAATTGTTTGCCCAGGTAGAAGGCATTATTCCCGCACCCGAATCCACACACGCTATTGTCGCCACCATCAGGGAGGCGTTAAAGGCAAAAGAAGAAGGCCGCGAGAAAGTGATCCTGTTCAATCTTTCCGGACACGGCCTTTTGGATCTGAGTGCTTATGAAGCTTTTCTCAACGGCAAGATCTGACCAGGTACCGGAAAAGGGGTAACAAGGTGTCGTCCCCTTGTGAAACGGGGCCTTCGGGGTGAAACTGTACCCCCAGCACATGGGGATTGTCTTTCATCTCGATGGCCTCCACGATACCATCCCGGGCAAGGGCGGAAACCACAAACCCCGGAGCAACGTCTTTTACGGCTTGGTGATGGTATGAATTCACCCGGTAGGTTTTGTCTTTTTCCAATACATCTTTCAATATGCCGTAAAGCGTGGTCCCGCTTATTACCGTTATGGTATGGGTGCCGTATTCCCGGGGTGCGTTCTGGCGGTGCTTAACGGGCGTTTTTCTTTTAACCTGAGAGGGGATGTCCTGGTATAACGTGCCACCAAAGGCTACGTTCAGAACCTGTTCGCCCCTGCATATCCCCAGGACCGGTATGCCCGCTTCTACCGCAGCACGGGTCAGGTGGATGTCAAAGAAATCCCGGACAGGGACAATGCCTCCCATAGCCGGTAGCGGCTCTTCTCCGTACCATAGTAACGGATCCACGTCTTCTCCACCGGTAAGGATCAGGCCGTCTATGGATTCCACCATGCGGGCAATGATCGCGGGATCATCAGTAACCGGCAGGATCACGGGAATACCTCCTGCTTTTCTTACGGAAATGATATACGTGTTGGGAACGTTGTTCTGTCCGCTTTCATAGGTAGCGGACAATCCTATTACGGGTGCTTTTTCCTGTGACAGGAGCGTACAGGGAATAAGAATTGCGGCTATAAGCCATATAAAAAAGGTGTTTTTCATTGTTTTGCCCTCCAGAGTCCCATATTTTCATTTTGTTTTAAATCCAGATCAAAGGTCAGAAGATAATCTTCCATCATGAATTTCATGGTGAAAGCAGCCCCACCCGAACGAAAACGGAATGTCTGTCCGTTCACGTGCGTCATTAGGTGTTTGCGGTAGGGGAACGTTTCCGGTCCCAGAGTAATGTACAGTTCTCCGTTCTCAAGTGTAATTTGCGCTTCGCCCAGTGATTCATGCACGTATGTTCCTACATATTGTGTATAAGGGGCAGATGGCTCCGGAACCGGAGAAGATGCAGGTTCTTTTTTGGAACCTTCCAGGTATTCGGCCAGATATTCGGCGCTGTAGTCCTTAAAAGGCCGGTCCATGTAGAAATCTATGATATGACGCATGACGGCGTAACGGGGAGAGGAAGGCGGCTCGCAATTACTCAGCCACATCAGCCCCAGGTCCAATTCAGGGACAAAAGCGCAAATGGCGGTAAATCCCCATGTGGTCCCGGTATGGAACCAGACCCGGTAACTGTCGTTTTGTTCCACGAACCAGCAGGGGGCGTATATATTGGTTTTATGTTCTGTTTGGGATGTGATCAATTGTCCTTTGTGAAGGTAGTCCAGTGCAGCAGAAGTAAGCAACGTATCCCCGTCAACAATGCCGTCGGACAAATGAAGACGACACCATTGCATCATATCTGTAACGGTGGAATTGATGCCGCCGGCCGGACCTATGACTGTAAGCCAGAATAAGGCTTGTTCTTCTCCAACCATAGGTTTTGTCTGTATGACACCGTCTTTCAATATGGTCTCATGAGGAGTGTTTTCCCCGGCGGTGGCCAGGAACCCGGTTTCGTTGACCGATGTGTTATGCATGCCCAGCGGAACAAATATTCTTTCTTTCAGATTTTCTTCCCAGCTTTTACCGGTAACCGCCTCAATGATCTTTTCGGCTACTATGAACAATACGTTGTTGTATCCGTAGGTGGTCCGGAAACTGTTAGCCGGGGGAATATGTTGCAGCAACTGGTATACGTCGTTTCTGTCGTATCCCAGGCAGGGAATATAGGTTCCTGCCTGTTCCGGAAGCCCGGAACGGTGTAAAAAAAGATCCCGTACCTGCATGTTTTCGGTGACCCAGGGATCATACATGGCAAAATCCGGGAGGTACCATTTTACGGGATCCTCCCAGCTGACCAGGCCTTCATCTGTGAGCATGGCCATAAGGGTTGCTGTAAATGATTTACTTACCGAACCAATTTGAAAAACCGTGTTCTGGTCAACGGGTATCCCGCTATTGTTGCGTTGTTCCCCAAAACCCCGGGCAAATACAACCGAATCATTTTTTATAACAGCCAGCGCCGAGCCGGTAATGTTCCAGTCTTTGGCTACTTTTCGGGCGTAAGAACCAAAATCCTGTGCCCCGGAAACCATGGGGAACAGGAGGACAAAAAGTAAGATGTGTTTTTTCATAAAGTAAAGGTAGAAAAATTTAACTTTGTATTATGAGTAAAGTTAAAAAGGCCTGGTTTTGCCAGAATTGCGGGGCAGAGTCCTCCAAATGGCTTGGCAGGTGCCCTTCCTGCGGCGCCTGGAACACGTACGTAGAAGAAGTCGTTCGTACTTCCGTGGATAAACCGGGAAAGATCACATCCCAGGTTGGGGCCGTTCCCATAGGAGAAATTTCCATGGCGCGTCAGGAACGGATATTGCTCAACAACAACGAATTGGATCGCATTCTGGGAGGCGGGCTGGTGCCGGGCTCGCTGGTTCTGATTGGCGGGGAACCGGGTATTGGAAAATCCACGCTTAGCCTGCAGATCCCGTTACATTCCCCACACCTGAAAACATTGTACGTGTCCGGAGAGGAATCGGCCCGCCAGATACGTATGCGATCGGAAAGACTTAAGCCTGCTTCCGATAGTGAAGGGAGCCCGGACAATTGCCTGGTCTTGTGTGAAACCATGCTGGAAAACATTCTGGATCAGGCACAGAAAACGGAACCTTCTTTACTCATCGTGGATTCCATTCAGACCGTATATTCTCAAAACCTGGATCCCTCCCCCGGCAGTGTAACCCAGGTGCGGGAATGTGCAGCTCTACTGCTCAAATACGCTAAGGAAAGCCATGTTCCCGTGATTTTAGTGGGACATATAACCAAAGAAGGGAGCATTGCGGGACCCAAGGTTTTAGAGCATATTGTGGACGTGGTTTTGCAATTTGAAGGGGATAACACCCATGCCTACCGAATACTCAGGAGCATTAAAAACCGTTACGGGTCTACGGCAGAGCTGGCACTTTTTGAAATGACGCAAAAAGGATTGCGTCAGGTGGATAATCCTTCGGAAATGCTTATTCCCATGCATGATGAAAACCTGAGCGGTATAGCCGTTGCCGCCATGCTTGACGGGACCCGGCCGTTTCTCATTGAAACACAGGCGCTTGTAAGCACTGCTGCTTACGGGACACCGCAACGATCGGCTACCGGGTTTGATACGCGTCGCATGAACATGCTGCTGGCCGTCCTGGAGAAAAGGGCGGGTTTCCGCCTCTCGGCAAAGGATGTTTTCCTGAATATGGCCGGGGGACTGCGGGTTTCCGATCCGGCAGTGGATCTGGCCGTTGCCGTGGCTATCCTCTCCTCGGATTTTGATATTGTCATTCCCGCTCGTTGGTGTTTTGCCGCGGAAGTCGGATTGAGCGGGGAGATCCGTCCCGTTCCTCACCTGGAAAGAAGAATTGCCGAGGCCGACAGACTCGGGTTTGAAAAGATTTTTATTTCCGGGTACAACGCTCCGGCGCACATTCCGCGGGAAACAAACATCCAGGTGGAGAAAGTAACGGGAATGGGATCGCTCAGCCGCCGGATCTTTAAAACTTGACGGAAAGGCCTGCGTTGGCAACACCTTTATATCCCCAGCCCAGATCGGCAAAGATCCCCAGGGTGCCCCCCCACCTTACGTGGAAAGGGCTCAGATGATAAGCGAATCTCCAGCGTGCCGAGTCCTGTGAAATATCGGGAGGTGTCTGTGAGACCATAACCTGTTGGTCCATCCACCTTGTCAATCCCGCTCCGGCATGTGCCGATATTTCCCAAAGTCCGGCTCTGTAATAAATCCAGTTGACCGTAACCAGACCGGTGATACTCATTACACTGCTTTTAAAAACAGGGATAGACGTGTTTAGTTTGGCCATTTCCATCATGGCGGCGCTTATGCCCAGGTATCCTCCTATGCTCATGTAGGGCGAGGTATAATACTTGTATCCAAGGGCAGCTACTCCGGTGTAAACAAAGCCGGCAGGCACATACAGGTTCCCGTCTTTGGCCGCGAGGGTCTCTTTGCGGATCTGGGTGCTGAGTTCCTGGAAAGTAGGGGCGCCGTACTGAATAAAAAATTCGTGGTGTGTATAGGTTATATAGTCATAAGGATCATAGGCTTCCGTATGTGTTTGGGCTGTTGCCGTCAGTGATGCAGCAACTGAAAGCAGGATGAAAAATGACAGGCTTTTCATGATCGTGTTTGTTTGGATTTGTTTTTGCTTGTTACACTCATATAAATTACGGCAAACAATCCGGTAAGCAGCATGGTAAAAGCCTGTGATTCATGACTTATGGTGGCGAATACCATGCCGCTTGTCTGTGTCAGACCGTACACAGAGACCAGGGCCAGGGTGACTATGAAATGAAAAGCGCCGATCCCTCCCTGAACAGGAACTACCCAGCCGAAACTGCCCACAACCATCAGAAACAGGGCGTCTGTAAGGTTCAGCTGGTCCCGCAGCGGGGTAGCCAGTATGGTGCAATAACTGGTTCCGACGTATGTAGCCCACATAAGAACGGTTAAAAAGAAAAAATATCCTTTGCGCGGCATTTTTAGACTTTGCACCAGCCCGTCCCGGATCCCGCGAAAAAAATCAAAGATCTTGCGTGCAATCTTCAGTTTTCCCAGCGGTTTGCGAAACAGGTAAACGTTTATAATTAATATTGCGGGGATGCCAATGGCCAGGATAACGGCTAGCAAGATGGATCCTCCCAAACGATCAATGAAGGGATCCCAGATCCGGGTGATCATGAAATGGCCGAAAACGTCCATTCGCAGCAAAGCTACTAGAATGGTAATGATCAGCAGGCATATCATATCAAAAGTTCGTTCCAGAATGACGGTTCCCAGGACCCGGTCAAATCCCAGTCCTGAGCGTTGGGCCACTACGCCGCAGCGGGCCACTTCTCCGGCTCTGGGGAGGGTAAAGTTGGTCAGGTAGGCCATGCCTACGCCGTTGAATGTGTCTATCCGTTTTATGGGTTTTCCCAGGCTCAGCAAAATGATCCTCCACCGGGCGGCCCTTACGTAGAAAGAAAAAGCGCCTACAAAAACAGACATCAGGATCCAGAAATAATCGGCCGAACGAAGGCCTTCCAGAAAATCGTTCCAGCGAATGCCCCTGAAAGAAAAGTACAGCAACACCAGGGCCAGTGTGGCGAAAAGTACCACCTTCAGGAGTTTTTTCCAGTTCATAACCCCGCAAAGTTACAAAAAAAGGACATTCGGAAAATTAGATTAAATTTGCCCTAAATTAAGGCTTTTTATGAAATCCATTCTTGGAATCGGGAATGCCCTGACAGACATTCTCGCTTTGCTCCCCGATGATTCGTTTCTGGAACGGTTTCACCTTCCTCAGGGCAGTATGCAACATGTTGATGCACTAACAGCAGAAAGGATCTGGCAGAACCTGAAACCTTTGGGGGTACAATATGTGGCAGGCGGATCAGCCGCCAATACCATTACAGGAACGGCCGTACTGGGGATGCCTTCCGGTTTTATAGGAAAAGTGGGGGACGATGAATTGGGGTCGCTTTTTTATGCCGATCAGCAACGTAACGGGATCCGTTCCTGTTTGCTCAAAGGGGTGCATTCTTCCGGAAGGGCTATGGTTTTTGTGACAGAACCCGATGCCGACAGAACGTTTGCCGTTTACCTGGGTTCCGCCCTGGAACTAGTCCCGGAAGATCTGAAGCCGGAAATGTTTGAGGGATACGATTATTTTCACATAGAGGGCTACCTGGTTCAAAACCAGCACCTGGTAAGAAAAGCCGTAAGGCTCGCCAAGGAAGCGGGTATGATCATTTCCATAGACATGGCCAGTTATAACGTGGTAGAAAGCAACAATTCCTTTTTGCACGATATCGTCGAGAATTATGTAAACATAGTATTTGCCAACGAGACGGAAGCCTATTCCTTTACGGGCAAGGAGCCGGAAGATGCTTTGGATGAGATCTCCCGGATCTGTGACATTGCCGTGGTTAAACTCGGCAAACAGGGCTCTGTGGTAAAAAGCGGGAACCGTGTATGTACGGTTAAGGCATGGCCCGGCACTTCCATTGATGCCACCGGGGCCGGAGACTTGTATGCAGCCGGCTTTTTGTATGCTCATTCCCTGGGACTGTCGCTTCAGAAATGCGGAGATATAGGTTCTATGATCGCAGCCAAAGTGGTGGAAGTCGTAGGCCCCAAGATAGATATTCCGCGGTGGAAATCCGTTAAACAGGAAATACGTCAACATATCCAGGACTCCGAATGATGAAACATCCCATTATTATAGCAGGCCCTTGCAGTGCCGAAACTGAAGAACAAGTAAGATCAGCGGCAAAAGACCTGAAAGATTTCCGGCTTCCGGCCTCCGCCGGCGGAGAAGGCATTTCTTTTTTCCGTGCCGGGGTATGGAAACCCCGCACAAGACCCGGGACCTTTGAAGGCGTGGGAGAAACCGGACTTCCCTGGCTGAGCCGGGTCCGGGAAGATTTTGGATTGTCCGTATGTACAGAAGTGGCTTCTGCACGGCACGTGGAACTGGTGGTGAAAACAGGGTTGGAGGCGGTATGGATAGGAACCCGGACTACGGCCAACCCGTTTTTGGTGGAAGAGATCGCCAAAGCGTTACAGGGTACGTCATTGCATGTTTTTGTGAAAAACCCCATCAATCCCGACCTGGGATTATGGATAGGTGCCGTACAGCGCGTACTGCATTATTGTCCGGAACACGTGTATGCCATTCACCGCGGGTTCAGCGATTATCACATTGGTCAATTGCGCAATGCCCCCTTATGGCGGGTACCCATAGAATTCAAGGTGCAAATGCCCGAAATTCCTTTGTTGTGTGATCCTTCACACCTTTCAGGCAATACGGTATATATTCCCGAGTTAGCCCAGCGTGCCCTAGACCTGAATTTTGACGGGCTGATGCTGGAAGTGCATCCCCGGCCATCGGAAGCGCTTTGCGATGCGGGACAACAGCTGAATCCTACAACGTTCAATGATCTGATGCACTCACTGATGTGGAGAAAATCCACCCCGTCTGACGATTCCCTTTCAGAAGAAAAAATTCTGATAGATGCCATAAGAACACGGATCGACGTGTTGGATGATGACCTGGTAGATCTGCTGGCACAACGAATGTCACTGGTAGACCAGATAGGGGAAGTAAAAAAACGCGGAGGTATAGGGATCATCCAGATAGAACGGTGGAATACTGTGTCGTCCCGTACTAAAAATCTGGCAACTGAAAAAGGATTGGACGACACTTTCATATCTGAAATATACCGTGCCATCCATCAACAATCGATCAAACGACAGGAAAAGATCATCAGGGATGAATAATATCGTTGTTTCCACGGATCTCGGGCAATTGCGCCAAATGGTCCCTGCCGGGACGAAAGTGGTGATATTGTATGACCGGAATGTGTCCGTATGGATGGAACAAGCAGTGGATCCTTCCTGGATCACCATTCCCCTGGAAGGAGGGGAAAACTTGAAACAGTGGAAATATGTTCAGCAGGTCACAGACAGTTTCATAGAGATGCAAATTGACCGTTCCTGGTTCCTTATTGGGATGGGTGGCGGAACGGTGTGCGATTTTGCCGGTTTCATAGGGTCCGTTTACATGCGCGGCATGATGTTCGGTTTCGTTCCCACCACGCTGCTCGCTCAGGTAGATGCAGCGCTGGGCGGAAAGAACGGAATCCATGCCGGGCCGTATAAGAATATGATAGGATGCACAGTGCTTCCCCGGTGGGTTTTTTGCCATCCCGGTGTTCTGGCTACGCTTCCTCAAAAGGAATTTCATTGCGGGCTTGCCGAATGCATTAAGCACGGAGCCATTGCTTCTGAATCGTATTTCCGTTTCATAGAAGAAGAAATGTTTCCTCTCAGGAAAATAGAAGATTATCCACGCGGTGTGCTGCAAAAACTGATCACCGGTTCCCAGGAGATCAAAATAAAGATCGTGGAACAGGACCTGTACGAAAAGGGCGTGCGAAAAGCCTTGAATTTCGGACACACTTTCGGTCATGCCCTGGCGGCACGATACCCTGAAATGTCGCACGGAGAAGCAGTGGCCAAAGGGATGGCCGCCGCGACTCGCTACTCGGCCCAAAAAGGACTGCTTTCGCGGGAAAGTGCTCAACGTTTGTTGCATGCTATTACATCTGCCGGACTGGACCCGAAACTTCCTTGCTCACAGAGCGATCTGGTCGCCTATATGTTGCACGACAAGAAAAAACAGGGAAATACCCTTGGGTTGGTTTTGCTGCGGGATATAGGTCAGTATGTTCTGGTGAACGAACCGGTGCAAAAATGCAAAAACATCTTGCGAAACCCCGGGGTCAGCCTGGGGGCGCAATGGAAAGAAGGTCTGACCTGGTGGCTGGAAAAAGCGCCCTGGGTGGAATTCAGGCTGGATCTGATGGGAGATATTTCTCAGGTTGGCATGGTTGCTCTGCGAATGCAATGTATGGGAAAAGAAGAACGGATCCTGCTTACGCATCCTGCCGACCCAGAATTTACAGAGATCCCGGAATCCCTACGGCAGATGCTCTCCTGGGGTGCCGGGTGGGTGGATATTCCCGTAAAAGCTGCTACTGTTTATAAAGAATCCTTATCCCGCCTGGCCCGTGAAAACGGAGCCGGGATCATTCAATCCGTACATTTTTGGGAGAATCCCGAACGGGAGATCCCGGGGAAAGATATTTTGAACACCCTGGTCAGAGAAGCGTTTTCCACCGGGGCAGATTATCTGAAAATAGCCGTTTACACTTACAATGAGAAACAATCGGACGAATTGCTGGCGTGGTGTGACGAGCAAAATGCCCGGGAAGATGTAAATCACAGGATCACTATGATGATCATGGGCGAAGACGCGCTCAGAACGCGCAAACATGCCCTCAGCCAGGGCTATCCTTTTGTCTATGCGGCTTCCGGTCCACAAAACACTACTGCTCCGGGACAACCATCTTTTGAAGCATTAATGATGTAGCTCCTGTATTTCCTGCAACATACGTTTTTGCTGCATTACCGGCTTCCAGGTATAACCCGGGATCATCCATCCACTTCCTGAGGGCTTTAGAACAGGTGGAATAATCCTCAAAACCGACAGCCGCGCCGTTGTCAACAAGGTCACAGGCTTCCTTGAATTTTTGATAATTGGGTCCGAATAATAATGGTTTACCGTATACGGCAGCTTCCAGGGTGTTGTGTATCCCGGATCTGTTAAACCCGCCGCCAATATAGCAACAGGTCGCATAACGGTAAAGCGAGGAAAGCATACCGATGCTGTCTATGACCAAAACCCGGGGAACTGCTGTTGCTGTTTGCGCCTTTGAAAAAAAGACGGGATCCCATTTGCTGAATTTTTGCCGTATGGAAGCCAGGTGTTCCGCATGGATCTCATGCGGGCCAAGTACCAGTTGCAGTGTTGGGTAATCATCCATCAGCCGGGAAAGGATATCTTCGTCCTGTGGCCATGTGCTTCCAGCGACCAGGACAGGGTCTTGTACCATTTGCCGGAACAGTTCAGGGGTGTTGTCGCGAGTGGCAATTTCCGCGACCCGGTCAAAACGCGTGTCTCCCGCCACCGTTACAGGGAGCAATAGCCGGGGCAGTTGTTCCAGAAGTTCCCGTGAAGGTTCGTCCTGTACAAAAAGATATGTAAAGCAGGTTAACATATAGCGGAAGGGAGCCCCGTATTTTTTAAAGAAAGGCTGGCCCGGACGAAAACGGGCAGAGATAAGATACGTGGGAATTTTTCTTTTTTTCAGCTCCTGTAAATAAAAGAACCAGAATTCGTACTTCACAAAAACAGCCAGGGATGGTTTTACCAATTCCAGGAACCTGCGGGAATTCCGGGGAGAATCCAGAGGCAGGTAAAACACATGGTCCGCAAGGGGCGTGTCTTTACGAATCTCATAACCTGATGGTGAAAAAAAGGTAAGCACAATTTTCATTCCGGGATGTTGTTTGCGAAACGCTTCCATAACGGGCCTTCCCTGTTCAAATTCTCCCAGGGAGGCACAATGGATCCACAAGAGAGGGCCTTTTTGCTCCCGATCTTTAAAAACGCTTTGCATCTGTTTCCACAGACCCTTCCTCCCGGTCAAAAAACGTACGATCCTGCTCATGATACAAAGGTATGGATTTTGCGTTACCTTTGTAGAATGCCAAAGAGACATAACAGGAAAAAATGGTGGATCGCGGCCGGAATTTTTTTGGTCCTGATCCTGTTTTTCAGGATGATGCCCCTGTATAAGCCGGCGCTTTCGGCTCCTTTTTCCGGACCATACTGGTACAATCCCTACCGGGAAGTAAATACAGAAGGTCGTTGGATGAGAGCCAATTTCCACGCTCATTCCAATGTATGGGGGTTTTTTACCAATGGCAGGAAAAATACGGTGGAAGACATCTTGTCCAAATACGATTCCCTTGGATACGACATAATGGGTATTTCCGATTACCAGAATATAACACAGACTCCTGAAATACCTTACATCCCGGTCTACGAACACGGGTACAACATTCTGAAGACCCATCAGGGGTCCATAGGTGCCCGCGAAGTTTATCACAGGGATTATATTTTACTCCAGACCCGTTCCCAAAAACAGCACATATTAAATAAACTGAGGCAACGGACTGAAGTACTGGTGCTTAATCATCCTGACTGGATGGGCGGCTATTCTCTGAGGGATATCCGGTTTCTTACAGGGTACGACTGCTTTGAAGTATTGAATGATTTCTGGAAATCCGAGGATCTTTGGGATGTGGCCCTTTCGTCCGGTAAACCTGCCATGATAGTAGGAGGTGATGATGCCCACAACGTATTCAAGCAAACGGACCTTGCTCGTGATCTAACCATAATATACACAGTTTCCGATACCCTGAAGCCAAATGATATTTACCGGGCTTTGATCGGCGGGACTGCTTACGGCGTGGAAGTAACTAAAAGGTTCAGCAGGGCAAGTGTTGTAGAAAAACGCCGTAACCTGGATAACATGCCCATGTTACGATCCTGTAAGATCAGAAACGACAGCCTGATAGTGACATTGACGGGAGATGCCCGTGAATTCCGTTTTACCGGACAAGACGGAAAACTCCTGAAAAAGGTTACCGGTCCCGCAAACGGGATCCACACCGCCTTTTACCGCCTGCAACAGGAGGATACTTACGTCAGGGTAAAGATCGCCTTTCCCGACAGTTCTCATATTTACCTGAATCCCATTATGCGGACCATTGAAAAAGACATAAAACCGCCCATGCCCGCATCTCAAAAGCGGTGGTTATTTCGTATATTTGACAAATGATTAAGAAAACGCTAGAACTTATTGGAGAGTATATATTCCTGATGAAACGGGTTTTTACCAAACCCGAAAAATGGAGTATTTTCTGGAAACAATATTTTGTGGAAACAGAAAGCCTGGGCCTTACTTCTGTGGTTTTGATCGGAATCATTTCCATAGCCATAGGCGCCGTACTTGTTATTCAGACTGCCTATAACATCGAGAATCCTTTCATCCCCAAAATGTATGTAGGGTATATGGTCCGGGAAAGCCTGATACTGGAGTTCTCTTGTACTATGGTGGCACTGATCCTTGCCGGGAAAGTGGGATCCAATATTTCTTCGGATATTGGGACAATGCGTCTGACCGAACAGATAGACGCCATGGAAATGATGGGTATCAATTCAGCCAATTATTTGATCCTGCCTAAAGTCGTTGCAGTTTGCGTATTCAATCCCATCTTGATGCTTTTCAGTTTTTTGGTGGGGATCCTTGGTGGCTGGCTGATAGTAGCAGCTACCGGAATGATCACATTGAGCCAGTATACGGAAGGTTTGCGTTTTGCATTTAACGGGTATTATATTGTTTATGCGGTCACAAAAATGATCGTATTCAGCTTTATTATTGTAACGGTTTCCGCCCTGTACGGGTATGGCCCCAAAGCCAATTCCATGGAAGTGGGAAGGGCAAGTACCCGTTCCATTGTGGCCATATGCCTGCTGATCCTGATTACCGATCTTATGTTAACCCAATTGATGCTGAATTAATGATATACGTTCATAATATTAGTAAAGGCTTTGGAGAGCAGCAGGTGCTTTCGGATATATCCATAAATTTTGAAGAAGGGAAAACCAATCTTATCATTGGAGCAAGCGGATCGGGAAAAACCGTGTTGCTGAAAGCCATTGCCGGGCTTCATCCTATAGACGCGGGCCGGATCTTGTATGACGACCTGGTCTTTAACCAACTGGACGAAAGAGCACGCAAACAGATCCATAAAAAAATGGGCATGTTATTCCAGGGTTCGGCGCTCTTCGATTTTGCCACGGCCCGGGAAAACGTGCGTTTTCCCCTTGATTTTTTCACGGACTGGTCCATGGCCCAAAAAAACGAACGCGTTGACTTTTGCCTGGAGCGGGTGAACCTGGAAGACATCGGGAATAAATATCCTTCAGAACTCAGCGGCGGGATGCAAAAACGAGTAGGCATAGCCAGGGCTATAGTCATGAATCCAAGATATCTTTTTTGCGATGAGCCCAATTCCGGTCTGGATCCGCAAACGGCCATTGTCATAGACCGGCTGATAAGTGAGATCACCCATGAATACAATATGACTACTATCATCAATACACACGATATGAATTCGGTAATGGCAATAGGGGAAAAAGTCGTTTTTCTGTACGAGGGTAAAAAAGAATGGGAAGGCAGCCGGGAAAACATACTTCATTCAGACAACAAAACACTGAATGACTTTGTGTTCGCTTCCGAAATGGCTCGGTTGATCAAAAAATCTAAATCCTGAAACGTATTCCCAGTTCCATTTTGAACTGGGTGGGCTGAATGGTGCGGATGCTTTTGGGCTGATTGTTCTCAAAATAGTGGGAAATGGTCGGTTCAATATAGATCCCCATCCATTCCGACCATTTGTATTCTATACCCAGACCTCCGTATACCGACAACTGAAATCCCTTTACGGGAAGGTACTGTCGCGTAGCCACATCGTTTAACTGGCAGATATACTCATCGGCAACGGCTTTATCCAGGGCCCCTCCGCCCACGGCGTAAACCGTCATGTGCGGGGTGTTGACCGCCCGGAAATAAACGCTGACCGGAATGCCGACATAATGGGTGTTCTGGTTGACAATGTAAGACTTATCCGCCGTATGTACTTGGTATTCACCTCTAAGCAATGTATATGTCAAAGAAGCTCCTACTAATAGCCATTTGTTGAATTCCTTTTGCACATTGATCCCGGCTGAAATAGGTGTGGAAAAATGCGCCGAGATAAGATTTACATCGTCTTCATCAAAATTTGGGGCCATGTAATCCGGGATCCCCAGGTTGGAAAGATCACTGCCGGCCAGACTCAGTGGGGTTTCCCATTTGGTGGTGTAGGTGGAGGGTGTGAAAATGTAGTTGCCGTTAATGGCACCCTGGTAAGAAAAATTGGCCGCTGTGATCCATTTCCTGTTCATGCGGTTTGGTTCAGGAAGATCCAATGGAAACAGGGGAGTCGGGGTTTGTGGTTTTCCTTTGGCCGATTCCTGAACTGCCAGGTCCTTCTGCTCGGCAGGTGCTTCCCTGGCGGCAGGTTGCGGACTTCCTTGCTCCGGTTGAGGTGCAGGGGTTTGTAAAGGGGTTACAAAAAGTTCGGATTTTGCAGGAATAACAGAGACTTCGCGGAGTCTGTCAAGCTCTGCCCGGGCATAAAGTCCGTGTATATGCTGCGGATAATCCGAAACAGCAACCTCAGTCGGTTTAGGAACGATCCGGCATACGGACCGGGGAGTTAGTTTGGAGGGGTTAATAACCGGCATCAGAACAAAAATAAGCAACAACAGGCATGCGGCAGCTGCCGTGCTCCACAAAAACACCCTTCTGCGACGAAGGATAATGGTTCTGCGGGACATCCGCACGACCAAACCTTCCCAGTCACCGTGTTCTTCCGGGAAAGAGAAATTTTGCAGTTTTTCCCTTATATTCTTATCGAAAGACTGTTCACTCATTTACCAAAGGGCATAAAGTTTCGTTAATTGTTAAAAATGTGCGGCCAAAAAACCGGGGACCATATTCCCGGATGTCTTCCTGTGTTAGCTGGAAGGTGGGCAGCATAAAATGTACGTACAACGTTTCTGCAGGATAAAGCGGATTGTAAAATTCTCCGTATCCGTTAATGATCAGCCGAAATTCCTGGGATATGGGGAACGCCGTTGTTTGTACGGAATAAGATCCGTCTTCTTCCGTTAAAACGGGATCTTCCGTGCGCAGGGTTACCGAAATCTGCGGTACCGGTTCCTGTGAAACGGAATCTGTAACAGTTCCCTGAACCACAAAAAAAGCATGCGGATACTGGCGTGTGGCCAGGGAATCCGGTTGTTCGGGATCGTAGGGGAAAGGGATGGAATCTTCACACGAAGCCGTAAACCCTGCCAAAAGAACTATCCCTATATAATACAACCGTTTCATTGCAAATCACTGAGTTTATTTTGCAGCCAGTTTCTTGCCCTGGAATATTGTGAACGTGACGTGCTTTCACTAATGTTTAAAATTGCGGCAATTTCATTATGCGTATATCCCTCAATGGCGTACATATTAAAAATGGTTCGGAATCCTGTTGGCATCTGCTCTATACAACGGTAAATATCTCCGGCTGAAATGTTCTCCAGAATATGCCCCGTTGTAACAGAACTGCCGGCAGAGGTTTCTATCTGTTCGCTATATCGCAAGGCATCATTTTTGCGTAAATAGGAAAGTGAAATGTTAACAAAAATTTTCCGTGCCCAACCTTCAAAAGAACCTGTTCCGGCATATGTCCCAATCTTTTCAAACAAAACCACAAATCCGTCCTGTGTTATATCCCGGGCTGTTTCACGGTTGCCTGTATACCGCTGACATACTGCCAACATCTTGGAATAGAGACGCTCATATACAACACGTTGTGCCGCAGCATCTTTTTTTATGCATGAGGCAATGAGGTCCCCTTCCGGAATGTCTTTAGTAAGATGATAATTTCGGCCGGAATGTTGCATGGATGTGAGAAAATTCTAGAGACGTAAACAAAAGTAAAATAAATAATTGAATTGAACGAATTATGGTAACTTTGCAATTCCCGCAATATTTCAAAACCATGTGGAAGTGTCTGGCATTATCTTTATCTCTGGTTTTTCTTGCTTCCTGCGGTTACCGTCCCCAGGTGGCGGCAGAAGAATCCCAGGTCCTTTTTCACCGGGGACTTAATCTGTTTTACCAGGGAGACATGGCCGGTGCAATGGACAGTTTTAAAAGAGTGGTGTCCCACAATAAAAACAACGATGCCGCTTTTTTTTACCTGGCGCAGATCGCGAGCTATGCCGGACAATGGGAAGATGCCGACAATTATTTGCAACAGGCCCTCAGGTTGCAACCGGATAATTACTGGTACCGTCTTCAACAGGCAAAACTTGCCGTTGCGCGTGAAAACACGGAAGAAGCGGATCTTCTTTACGCGGCGTTGTTCCGCGATTACCCTCAAAAAACGGAATTGCTGTACGACAGGATAGGGCTTTATATGAACGGCAATAACTCAGCTAAAGCGCTGGAATTGCTTGATACACTGGAAAAGAGGGCGGGAGTTACCGAATCCGGGCTGTTGCTGCGTTTCAATATATTAATTGAAAATGACAGGGAAGCTGCTGTTGCATTGTTAAGCGACTATCTTCAGAGCAATCCTACTACCAGAGTTCTGAGCATAATGGGAGACGTCCTGGCCGGTGACGGAGAGATAGAAAAAGCGGCCGAATATTACCAGCGGGCCCTGCAGGCAGATCCTACTTTTATGCCGGCCGTTTTCGGGCTGGCCGAAACATACCGTTTAAAAAGGCAGTTTGATCTCTATTTTGAAAACATAAACGTCTTCCTGGCATATCCCGAGGTAGATGCTCAAATGAAAACCGATTACCTGAAACAGATTCTGGAAGCGCGTGGGTTTGTCAGTACGTTTCATCCCCAGGTAGACACTTTGTTTATGAGTACACGCAGTGCCCATCCTAAAGACAGCACCCTGGCCTACATGTATGCGGGATACCTCATACAAACAGAAAGACCCGGTGAAGGCCTGGAAGTCATGAAAGAAAACCTGGATCATTACAGGAACGATTACCGGGCATGGTATCAGACGCTGGGGATAATCTATTATCTGAAAGAATGGGATATGCTCTGTGAGTATGGGGCCATGGCATTGGAAAAATTTCCGGACAACACGGATTTCAGCAGTCTTTACGGAATGGCATTGTGGCAGACAGGACAGCTGGAACAGGCCATAGCCCGTTTTGAGCGGATCCTTTCAAGGCTCAATAAAGACGACACCCAAAACAGGATCCAGGCCATGGCACTGCTTGGAGACCTTTACCACGAAGCGGGGAACTGGGAGCAATCCTTTGCCATGTATGACAAGGTCCTGAAACTGGATCCCTACAATTTGCCGGTCCTGAACAATTATGCGTATTACCTGAGCCTGAGAAAAGAAAGACTGGAACGGGCCCTGGAAATGAGTAAAGTAACAATAGACCGTGAGCCTAACAATTCCACCTACCTGGATACTTACGGGTGGATATTGCATTTGCTGGGCCAAACCGCGAAGGCAAAGGATATTTTCAGACAGGCTTTGGCGTACGGCGGAAAAGAAAGTGCTGAGATACTGGATCATTACGGGGATATACTCAATGCTTTGAACGAACCTCTTATGGCCATCGTTTACTGGCAGCAGTCATATGATATAGAACCCCGGGAAGAAACCATGAAAAAAATTGAGACCAACCGGAAAACGGTTCAATAGATCATGAAACGTTTTTTGCTCATCATTTCGCTGTTATTTTTTGTAACCGGGACGCTCCGGACACAGGACGTACAGGATATGCAGGCAAAGAACCGCAGACTGCAGGAAGAAATTGCCATGCTGCAGGAAAGGATCCGGACTACTTCCGGCGACATAAAAGGCCGCCTGAATCAATACCGGCTGGCCCAAAGGTTATTGTCCAACAGGCAGGAACTGATCCGGGGGATAGAAAAAGAAATGGAAACGCTCCATCAAGACATCTTTGAAAAAAACGGGGAAATAGGTGCCCTGAAAAAGGAAAGGGAAACCCTGACCGCCGCATACGAGGATTTGATTCAACAGGCCTACCGTCATAGGGATAAAAAACTATGGATCACGCATATACTATCCAGCGAAAGTGCTTCGCAGGCTTATCGCAGGTGGCGTTATTTTCGCAATTACAGCGATTATATGCGTGAACAGGAGCAAAAAATCAGGCAAACGCAAACCCGATTGCAGGAAGAAGAGGCAAAGCTGGTTGCCTTGCAGCAGGAAAGGGAAAAAACCCGGGATGAACTGGCCCTGGAAATCAACCGCATGAAAGAAGACCAGCAGAAACTAAACCGCAATATTGCCCGTCTGCAACAGAATGAAAAACAATTGAAAGCTGAATTGCAGAAACGCATAAGGGACCAGCAGAAACTGAACGATGAAATTCAGAAAGCCCTGGCTGCCCTGGAGAAGAAAGGTGCCCCCCGCGACCGGGAAGCCGTAGAAGCCGCCCGCGTTCTTTCGGCCGATTTTACTGCCAACAAGGGAAACCTGCCCTGGCCGCTAAAAGAAGCCATTGTCATAGAACGCTTTGGACGCATCACGGATCCCAAATGGGGATTTACTTTTGATAATAAAGGCGTTACCTTGTCCGGCCAAAAAGGAGGGGATGTGCACGTTATTTTCAACGGAGTGGTTTCAAGCATCTGGATGGACAACAGGGACAGTTACCTTATAAGGATACTTGTTTCTCACGGGGATTTCAGCACCATCTATTGTCACATGGTAGATGTGGCGGTTAAGGAAGGAGATACGGTGGTGACGGGTCAGAAACTGGGGACCCTCTCTCCCCAGGGAGAAGGAAACAGTTATTTTCAATTGCTCAGGAAAGGTGTCCCGCTCAATCCGGCAGACTGGTGCCGATAAATTCACGAATCACCGACGCATACGGGATATATCGCTCATCCCTGGGATGCACAGGCGTAAAATAACTCAGAAAATTCAAAAGACGCAGTGCTTCGGGGTAAGCTTCAGACATAGGGGCAATACGGTGCAGCAAAGGCTCGGCATGGGATTTTAAAACAGCCAGCTCGTAAGGAAGGGCCGAGTTAAACATCACATCTGCCTCTTCCTGGAAGGGGAAAATATATTCTCGCTCTCCGTGGCTGATACTTGACCAGCGCAGAATGGTGTCTTCCGCGTTGATCCCCCGGAACTGGGAATCGCGGACCATCCGGCGGATCATGCGGGTGTCCGTGGTAGAGATCCGGTTGTTTTCATCCATGGATAAGGAAGTCAGTGCCGAGGCGTAGATCTTGAATTTGTTCACCTGGGGAATGTTACGGGTAACTAACGGGTTCAGGGCATGGATGCCTTCCATGATCAGGATTTCGTTTTCTTCCAGTCTTATCTTATTGCCCTTGAAGGAACGTTGCCCGGTCATAAAGTCAAAATAGGGCAGCTCTACTTCTTTACCCTCCAGCAAAGCAAAAAGCTGTTCGTTCAGAAAGGCTGTATCCAGGGCCTCTACCGATTCAAAATCGTATTCGCCTTTCTCATCAAGGGGAGTATTTTCCCGGTTAACAAAATAATTGTCCATTTCCAACACAATGGGTTTCATCCCCAGCACTTTCAATTGGGTGGAGATCCTTTTGGATGTGGTGGTCTTACCGCTGCTGGAAGGTCCGGCGATCATAACCAACTTGAGCTTGTCCTTGTGGGCAAAAATACGGTCGGCGATCTCTGCATAACGCCTTCCGTGAAAAGCTTCTCCGGTCAGGATCAGATCTTTTATCCTGTTGTTCTGGATCTTCCTGTTGAGGGTCCCTATATCTTTGATCCCCATAATATTACCCCAATGGACATATTCTTCAAAGACTTCCACCAGCTTGTGCAGTTTAGGGGGGCCGTCCAGCCGTCCGGGGTGATCGGGCTGGGGATACTGGAGCAGGAACCCTTTGTGAAAACGGCTAAGGTTAAAAAGTTTTAAATACCCGGTCGAAGGCACCAAAGGTCCGTAATAGGTGTCTGCGTAATCGTCCAGATAATAAACGGAAGTGTAGAAATGACCACGTGTTTCCTGTAATAACGCTTTCTGAGGGAAGCCGTTGGCCGCGAATATCTTCTGGGCATCACCCGTACACAGCTTTTCCTTACGGAAGGGAATGTCTTTTTCCACGATATGCGACATTGTTGCATGGATCAGAGCCATGTCTTCGTCTGTTTCCTCGCGGTTGTTGGGAAATAAAATATCGCAATAGAGGGAATTCCCCACCGCATAGGATATCCTGAGCTTTGCTCCCGGGAAAAGATCGCGGACAGCTTTTTGCAGGACAAAGGAAAGTGAACGGGCATACGTCCTGCGTCCGTCCGGATGCGAATAATCAATAAATTTTATGTTGTGGGGGTTGTAAAGAATAAAATCCAGGCTTTTCAGGCGGTTATCCACCAGTGCAGCCAGGTATTTGTCTGCCTTCTTCCCGTTCCATTCCCTGTTGATCTCTTGTAATGTTTTCATAGGATAATCATTGTTTTAACCACTCTTTGAGCAATCGTCCGGTGTAAGACTGCAAATTTTCTGCCAGTTCTGCGGGTGTGCCGTAACCCACAACGCGTCCTCCTCCGTTTCCGCCTTCAGGTCCCAGGTCTATGATGTAATCGGCGGATCTGATGATATCGGGATGGTGTTCTATGATCAGGACGGTGTTGCCTTTGTCTGTCAGTTGCTGCAATATGCTTAGTAAAACCTTTACGTCTTCAAAATGCAATCCGGTGGTTGGTTCATCCAGGATGTAAAGGGTGTTGCCGGTAGAAATTTTGGATAATTCGGCTGCCAGCTTAACCCTTTGGCATTCTCCGCCGCTCAGGGTGGTAGAGGGCTGTCCCAGCTTGATATATCCCAATCCCACATCCTGCAGGGTTTTTATTTTTTGAATAATGGCAGGGACGTGTTGAAAAAATTCTACCGCCTCGTTAACGGACATATCCAATACCTGGTATATGTTCTTGTTTTTGTAGCGGACGGTCAGTGTGTCGCTTTTATAGCGCTGACCACGACATACCGGGCAGGTTATCTGGACATCGGGCAGAAAGTTCATTTCAATTTGTTGTATTCCGGCCCCTTTGCAAGCTTCGCAGCGGCCGCCCCTGATGTTGAAAGAAAACCGGGAGGCCTTGAACCCGCGTGTTTTTGCATCGGGTGAAGATGCAAATAGTTTTCGAATCTCCCCGAACACATTGGTATATGTAGCCGGATTGCTGCGCGGTGTTTTCCCGATGGGTGACTGATCCACTTCCACGACTTTGTCAATATACTGAATACCTGAGACCGATTCATAGGGCAACGGATGCTTTTTGGAACGGTAAAATTTCCTGGTAAGTACGGGAAGGAGCGTTTCGTTTATCAGGCTGGATTTGCCGCTACCACTGACTCCCGTTATACAGATAAAACAACCTAATGGAAAATCTACCGTTATGTTTTTCAGGTTGTTGCCTGAAGCTCCGCTAAGGCGCAATACGTGACCGTTGCCTGAACGTCTTTGGCCGGGAACCGGAATGCTTCGTCTCCCGGTAAGGTATTGCCAGGTTAGGCTGTCGGGATGGGATCGTTCCAAAAATGCTTTTATGGGTCCGGAATAAAGAAGTTGCCCGCCTTTGCGCCCGGCTCCCGGCCCCAGATCCACCAGCCAGTCCGCACTGCGGATGGTTTCCTCGTCGTGTTCCACAACAAGCACGGAATTCCCGGCATCTCGAAGTTTTCCAAGGGCCTGTATCAGGCGGCGGTTGTCGCGCTGATGCAGCCCTATACTCGGCTCGTCAAGAATATATAAAACGTTGACCAATGTGGACCCGATCTGGGTGGCCAGCCGGATCCGCTGGCTTTCCCCACCGCTGAGCGTACGGGTTCCCCGGTCCAGGGAAAGGTAAGAAAGTCCCACGTCAATGAGGAATTGCAGGCGGTCGCGGATCTCTTTCAGAACGTCCCGTGCAATGGCTTTCTGACGCTCCGATATCCGCTTCTCAATACCGTCCAGCCACCCGGCAAGCACCTGGACGTCCATGGCTGCCAGCTGAGCAATGGTTTTGTCTGCAAAGCGAAAACAAAGAGCAGTTTCGTTCAGGCGGCTGCCGTGGCATATGGGGCAGGGTATTTCTTCCAGGTAACGTTCCCGGGTCATCAACTTGCTTTCAGACTCTTCGTTCAATTGTTCCATCCGGTTCACCAGACCGGGGAAGGTTATGGTATAGGTGCCTCCTACGGGAGAGGTCACATAGATGAGGTCTTCACTGCCGTAAAGCAATGTGTCCATAGCTTCATCCGGGATGTCGGAAAGGGGCGTCTCTAATGAAAAACCGTATTTTTTGGTAATCCCCTCCAGGTAACGGAAAAGCGTGTTGTCCCTGTATTTTCCGAAAGGTTCCAGCCCCCCCTGTGCAATGGAAAGAGACATATCCGGCATGATTTTTTTAAGATCTATCCGGGTTGTGAAACCAAGGCCTTTGCAATGGGGGCAGGCTCCCTGTGGAGAATTGAAGGAAAACGTGTGCGGGGCAGGTTCGGGAAACGACAAGCCGCTTTCCGGGCACATAAGGTGTTTGCTGAAATGCCTGATCTGACCGGTATCCGGGTCCAATACGGCAAAAGAACCGTCTCCGTGATACAAGGCCGTGTTTACTGAATCCCGTAAGCGGGAAAAACCGGCCTGGTCTGCCTGGTCTTCTGCAGGCGGAATGAGTTTATCCACTACAATTTCTATGAAATGGACTTTGTAGCGGTCCAGCATCATGTTGTGTGTTATCTGAGTAATTTCACCGTCTATACGCACTTCCAGAAAACCTTTTTTCAGGATCTGGTCCAGCAATTCACGGTAATGTCCTTTTCTTCCCCTTACTATGGGAGACAAAAGGATGCATTTTTTTCCACCGTACTGTTCGGCGATCAGGGAAACCATTTGTTCCGCGGTATAACGGATCATGGGCTTTCCCGTTGCCGGTGAATAGGCAATGGAAGCCCTGGCATAAAGAAGGCGCAGAAAATCGTATATTTCTGTTACGGTACCTACTGTCGAACGGGGGTTTCGCGTGGTGGTCTTTTGTTCTATGGCTATGATGGGGCTGAGGCCCGAGATGTGGTCCACGTCGGGACGTTCCAGGGTTCCCAGGTATTGACGCGCATAAGCCGAGAGTGTTTCCAGGTAGCGGCGTTGTCCTTCTGCATGTAGCGTATCAAAAGCCAGGGAAGATTTGCCGCTTCCGCTCAGTCCGGTAATAATACACAAAGCATGGCGCGGAATGTCCAGGCTGATATTTTTGAGGTTGTTCACCCGCGCGCCTTCTATGCGTATGTAACTCTCGGACATGGTGTTCAGGAAAGATGTAGCAGGTAGGGATTATGGGCCAGTTCTTCTGCCAGGGTGGTGGCAGGTCCGTGTCCCGGTAAAACAACGGTTTGTGCCGGCAGGGGCAGTATTTTTTCGGAGAGGGATTTTTCCAATAGATCGTAATCTCCCCCGGGAAGGTCTGTTCGACCTACACTTCCGGCAAAAAGAAGATCTCCGGTAAACAGGTGGTTACTTTGTTCGTCATACAGGCATACACTTCCGGGACTGTGACCCGGTGTATGAAACACTTTGAGAGTGGAGTTCCCGAATGTAAGTGTTTCCCCGTCTTCTAACGGGATGTAGTCACACTTGGGCTGTGTCATTTGAAATCTGAATAAACGTGCAATATCTGAGGCGCTTTTCAGATTGTGTTCTTCCAGGGAGTGCAGGCGGAACGGAATGTTATACTGATCCAGTAGAAAACGAAGTCCCATCAGGTGGTCAAAATGGGCATGGGTGTTGACTATGAGCCGGGGGGTCAGTTGGTTGTCCCGCATGTAATGAACCAGGCGTCGTTTTTCGTCCTCTCCGAAACAGCCGGGATCTATAATAATGCAACTGCCTGTATCGTCGTAAGCAACGTAACAGCATGTTCTCAGTGCGTTAAAATAAAAGGTCTTACATTCCATGTTTAATTATTTTTGTGTTCCTCCCAACATGGGAACGAATTGATAGACCCCGAAGTCTTCTGTTGTGTATGTATCTGGCCCGGTCCGGGTAATACGCAACATACGTTGTTCATATTGTCCCACTGGAACGACCATTTTCCCGTTCAGGGCCAGTTGTTCCTTGAGGATCCGGGGAACTTCGGGAGCTCCGCATGCAACCAGTATGCCGCGGAAAGGAGCAAATTGGGGAAGACCTGCAAAACCGTCCCCGTAGAAGAGTACATTAGGATCAAATCCCGTAATGGCCAGGTTTTTTTGGCTCTGGATGTAAAGTTCGCGGATACGTTCAACGGAATATACCCGAAATCCCATTGCCATGAGTATGGCAGCCTGGTACCCGCAACCCGTTCCAATTTCCAGGACCTTGTCCTGTTTCCGGCAATCCAGAAGATGGGTTTGCATGGCCACCGTATAGGGTTGGGAGATCGTTTGCCTGGCTGCTATGGGGAGAGGTTTGTCCTTGTAGGCTAAATGTTCCAGTCCCTTATCCACAAACAGGTGACGAGGGACACGTTCCATTGCCTGCAAAACTTCCGGATTGAAATGGTATTTTCCGGCCAACTCCTTTATCAATAGCCTTCTTTGTCCTTTCTGTCTGAGTGTGTCGGGCATGTGTAAATCTTCGGCGTCAAATGATTAAGCCCCCTCTCTTCCGGGAGGAGGCTTTCATCAATTTCAGGCTAGCGCGTCTAGTTGTCTAAATATCTTAGAGAAGGATCAAGCTGGAAGGCTTTAGCCTTAAATTCACGGGCTTTGGCATTTTCGTTGATGCGACCGTAAGCCACACCGGTTGTGTAGAGTACATAAGCATCGTTTTGATCCAGGTCTTGCAATACGTTAAGGGCGTCTTTTACCTGGTTTTTATTAAGCAGTGCAATAGCGTAGTTAATATCCTTACTGTTGGACAGCAGGCGCACCGCCTTGTCATTGTCATTCTGATAGATGGCAAGAACACCGCGATAATACTCAGTGATCTCTTTGTCGGAAATGGACTCCAGTGCAGAGGCGGCTTTGTCGTATTCAGCCTGTCTCATGGCAATGCAGGCACACTGCAAAGCGATCATGTCTTTTTCGTCCTGTTCGTCGGCCACCAGTTTAGCTTCTGTCAATGTGGTCTGGGCGGCTTCCAGATCATCGTTCAGGATCTGGTTGTATGCCAGGTTCACATAAAGTTCCACGGCATCCGGATAACGTTCCAGGGATCTCTTGTAGAGCATGATGGCATCATCGGGTTCCTGACCCATGGTTGCCTGGATAATATCATTGGGTGTCAGGTATTCAGGCTGGTTATCGGCAATGATGCGGATTTCTTCGGCCGTAAGCTGAATGGGTTCAAAGTTCACGGAAATGGCTCCGTAACGAAGCAGCGGAAGCATCACATTCTTCACCTCTGAGTTCGAGGCGATCTCGGCCCGTATTTGCCTTTCGGCTTCAGCCGGGTTGGAGGCCAGGCGTAGGAAACGTTCTGCCAGCTGATCTTTATTGCTGACCTCAGATTCCTTCATGGCGGTGTAGAATTCATTCCAGAATCCCATGCCGGAAGTGCTGGTTACCGTCCAGGCGCTGGCGGGAACCTCTTTATCATAACCGTTGTCTTTCAATGCCTGAGCAAAGAAGTTACGGGTGTTTTCGGCACGTCTCTTTGCCAGCGGATCGTTTATACGGGCTGTTCCTTCCGGAGATGCGTTTCCTTCCACGTCAATGCGGGTGATCACAAAATCGTTGCGACTTGTCAGTTGCCGCAATGAATTCAGAACGCGTGTGATCTCGGGCTGATTGGTAATAGCACGAGTTACCGTGTATCCGTTTACGGGGAAGTAGATCTTGCCTTTGAGGGCTGCCCGTGCATCAGACTCAGATGCGAAGTGAGCCATGTAAACGGGGAGTACAGGTGTTAGCGGAACGGCTACGTCCCAGTTGCACAGAGGCAGGATCATTTCTTCCTTGCTCAGGCAATTGTAGGTCCAGCCTTGTGTTTGCAGTTTTGCCGTAGCCAGACCGTCGTGATAAGGAACTGTCGTGCTGTAGCACAATACCTGCTGGACAGACCAGTCTACCACAGGATAATTGGTGTCAACCACACCGTATCCCTGAACAGTATAGTAAGGAAGTTCCTTAACATCTCCGTTAGCGTAAAGTATGGAAGGCATTATGCTGAAAGTGATCCTTTTTTCGAAATAATCGGCGGGGATTTCAACACAAAAAGAGATCTTGACTGTTCCGTTCTGCTGAATGTCAAAAACTGGCTCTCCGCAAACAATTCCGGAATAGTCGGCCGGGATCCTCGTTGTTGCGCAGGATGCCATTATCAGCGACACCGCACCGAGGACGAGAATATTCAATATTTTCTTCATAGTAAATTAAGATTATGAATAGTAGACATCTATCAGGTTATATGCAAAGTTATGCAAAATATTTCCACGTAACAACAATTTTTGTTAATTACATATTAATTGTTTTAGGGCCGTAAAAATTGCGTATATTTGCTCTACATAAATCATTTGGTATGCATATAGCTGTTGCCGGAAACATAGGAAGCGGAAAAACCACCCTCACAAGACTTCTCTCCAAACATTACGGGTGGGTTCCCAAATATGAAGAAGTAGTTGACAATCCGTATCTGACAGATTTTTATGAAGATATGCACAGGTGGTCGTTCAACCTGCAGATCTTCTTCCTGAACCGGCGTTTGTCTGGTATCATTGAGATCCAAAAAACGGGACAGACCGTGATCCAGGACCGTACCATATACGAAGACGCCTGCATATTTGCCACCAACCTGCATGCCATGGGTTTGATGTCTACACGCGATTTTGACAATTACATCAGGCTGTACAAGCTGATGATATCATTGATACCCGCACCCGATCTGATCATATACCTGAGGGCTTCTGTCCCTACGCTGGTTAAACGCATCCAGAAAAGAGGCAGGGAATATGAAAATTCCATAAGGCTGGATTACCTTACCGGGCTGAACGAAAGGTATGAAACATGGATCGCGGAATACGAGGGTCCCAAATTGATTTTGGAAGTAGATAACCTCCAGGTGGAGGATAGTCCGGAACATTTCAGCGTGGTGATAGATAAGATTGACGCCCGCCTGCACGGTTTGTTCTAAGACCGGGCTCCGGAAGTAAGACTGGCATCCCGCACAATTTTCATAATATTTTTTAAAGTATGTTGGTAAAAGCGTACGGGAGTGCGATATGTGGCATTGAAGCCATTACCGTAACTATAGAAGCAAGCGTATCCGCCGGGATCAATTTTTACCTGGTAGGTCTGCCCGACAGTGCCGTGCGGGAATCACAGCAACGCATTTCAACAGCAGTACAGGCAGTCGGGCTTCGGATTCCAGGCAAACGGATAGTGATAAACATGGCCCCGGCCGATATTCGCAAAGAAGGCTCAGCTTATGACCTTCCCCTGGCACTTGCCGTGTTGGCCGCCTCTGAACAGATCAGTGCTCCAGTTCTGGAGACGTCTGTCTGTATGGGAGAGCTGGCTCTGGACGGAACGGTCAGACCTGTTAAAGGGGCGCTGTCTATGGCACTGCATGCAAGGGAGTGCGGTTTTAAGGCATGTGTTTTCCCGCTGGAATCCGCCAGGGAAGCTTCCGTCGTAGAAGGAATAGATGTTTATGGAGTTACCCATTTGGCACAGGTTCTGGACCTTGTGGAAGGTTTTGGGGGAGTTCCGGCTCTAGAGCCGAATACTTCACCGACCCGACCGATAACCTCATCTGCCCAAATTGGGCCGGTGGCGGATCATCCTGATTTCTCACAAGTCAGGGGACAAGCCCAGGCACGCAGGGCTCTGGAAGTGGCAGCAGCCGGGGGACACAATGTATTGATGACCGGGCCTCCCGGAGCCGGAAAAACATTCATGGCACGTTGCCTTCCGGGGATTTTACCCCCGCTTTCCGGGACCGAAGCCGTGGAAACCACGAGCATTTGGTCTGTTGCCGGTATTCCACGGGGAGAGGCCGGTCTTATGAGCATCCGGCCGTTCCGGGCCCCACACCACACAGCCTCGGTCATATCCCTTACGGGAGGCGGCTCCTCGGCAATGCCCGGAGAAATATCTCTGGCGCACAACGGCGTCCTGTATCTGGATGAATTGCCCGAATTCCCGGGACGTGCCCTGGAGGTTTTACGGCAACCCCTGGAAGACGGGATTATCCAGTTGTCCAGGGTGCGTTACAAAGTGTCTTATCCGGCGCGTTTTATGCTTGTGGCCTCTATGAATCCCTGTCCCTGCGGCTTCCGCGGGCACCCGTCAAAAGAATGTGTATGTACGGAATACCAGGTTCAACGCTACCGAAACCGTATCTCGGGACCGTTACTGGACCGCATAGATATTCAACTGCAGGTCAAACCGGTAGAAGTGGACGACCTGATCCCGGAACAGGCAAATTTGTTGCACGCCCGGTCGTCCGGGGCCCTTGCCGAACCGTCTGCGGCTATCCGCCACAGGGTGGAAAAAGCACGGGAGATCCAGCGGGAACGGTTCGGCAACATAGTGGGAATTCACACCAACGCCCATATGAAAGTAGATCAGTTACTCCGTTATTGTGAACTGAAGCCGGAATCGCTGACTTTTTTAAAACAGGCGTTGCTCCGGTTGGACCTTTCAGCTCGGGCACATCACCGGATCCTGCGCCTGGCTCGCACCATCGCAGACCTGGATGGTTCCGCTTCCATAGAGCTCCAACACTTGGCCGAGGCGGTGCAATACAAGTGACCTTGTGGGAGGTGGTAAGTAAAAAAGCATGTCATAACTACGTACAACACATTGTTTTTGTGTACATTAGAGTCGTATTGCCATTTTTCGCTACTTACCACCCTCCAGTCCCAGGCAGTCGCTACACAATAAAGAATCAGGAGCATGTTTTGGTACGCCGAGTCTCCCAATTCTTTTGGTGGAAGCGAGCCGAAAAGTTGTGCAACGCACACATTATTCTTTTAGCTGAAATTCAAAGCATTACAAAATTGTACCCCTGGGGGGCTGAATTTCATAAGTGGCTGATTATGAGGAAAAAGAACAATGTGTGCGTTGCACCCAAATTCTTTTGGAAGGTGCGGCGCTCAAGTGCCAGCCTGGTCGCCTTCAAGACGTTGAAATACCGGTAAGAATGCAGTATGAAACAGGCATTTTTCGCACTTTATCCACATATATGCCTGTTTTGAGGATGGAACTGACTTTTTTGCATAACTTTAAAACTTTTAAATTAGAAACAATATAGTAATGATAATGCACCTTCTTTCAATCATTTTATCCGTTGTACTTTCTTTTGAATCATCAGTGCAGCAAAGTGATGTTAAGGCTATTCTGAAAGAGCTGGATGAGACGATAGAAAAACAGGAGCAATATTGCAAACCTAAGGAACTTCGAATTAAGAATCTGATAGAGGAGCTACAGCTCTCATCCGGCCGTCCTAATGAATTTAATATTTGCAATCAGCTATTTGAAGAATATAAATACTATCAGTATGATTCAGCATATGTGTATGCCAGAAAACTGGAATCATTTGCGGAAAAATCGGGCAAAAGGACAGATGAAGCTATAGCTCAGGCTGCTTTATTATTTTGTTATAAATCTGTGGGTTTTTTTAATGAAGCGTTAGAAATAATTCGTAATTTCCAACCAGAAGAAGTACCAGACGAGATTTTGGTCAATTTCTATGTCTTATGCGCAAGTACCTTTCAAAATCTGTCTTCCTACGTATATGGGACACACTATCTTACAGAAAAATATAACCGAAAAGTTTTAGAGTATTATAAACTGGCCCTTAAATATGCTTCGGATTATACATTTTATTATCATTGGATTTCCCTTGAAATAGCTCTAATTCAGGAATATTCTGATGAACTGGCCATCAATGGCCGGAAAAATCTGATTAATTTATTCAATTTGGATGAACATCAGCTTGCCGTACAATATTCTATCCTGGCAAACGCCTATGACTCTAAACAGCTGAATCAGGAAGCTACATATTATCGCGCCATATCGGCCATTTACGACATAAAGTCTTGTGTACACGAAACCACATCTGCTAAAGTTTTGGCAGAATATATGTATACTCAAAAGGATCTTTCTCATGCCTATACATATATTCAATTGGCGTTGAGAGATGCGCAGTTTTATAATTCCAGGCTGAGGATGGTGGAAATTAATTCCATTTTTCCAGCCATAGAACAATCACGTTATTCTAATGTTAATAGTCAGCGTTTAATTTTTATGGTTGGTGGGTCCGTAGTTCTCTTTTTCCTGGTCTTAACCCTGATACTTCTCCTAATCCTGATTTCCAAGTCCAGGGAAATTCGAAAAGCTAATGAGTTACTTGCAAAAGTAAACTGTTTGTTGAAAGAGACAAGCGTGATTAAAGACCATTACATAAGGCAATCGCTCCAGGGGAACACTGCTTTTGTGAACAATGTTGAAAAGGAATCCCTGGTTGCAATCAGGAAAATAACTATCAAACAATATGAAGACGCTAAGGCTATTTTGTATAATCTGGGCGTTAAGGAAGAACGGGAAAGAATTTATGCTGCATTCGATGCGGCTTTTCTGGCCTTATTCCCAAATTTTATTGAGGCATTTAACTTACTTATGAATGAAGATGCCTGTATAACACTGGACAAAAGTGGTGCTCTTCCTATGGAAGTGAGAATATTTGCTTTGATGAGACTTGGTATTGATGATCCTGCTCAAGTGGCGGAGTATCTGCATCTGTCGGTTAATACCATATATGTGTACAAAAACAAAATCAAATCCAAAGCCTCTGTATCTAAAGATCAGTTTGACGCTCTGGTAATGGCTATTTCTAAATAACTGATCTAAAATTACCTTGTATTCACCCTTTCTAATAATCAGGCTATCTGATTGTTGTTTATTTCGTCATCTATATTTCCATCTTAATTCGTTGATTGTCGTTTTATACTTAAATACATTTGTCTCATCCGAATAGATTAGACAGATCTATAATGCTAAACCAACTAATATGGAAATAAAAAACAAATTATTTAGTCTGACGTGTACGTGTGTTTTTCTTGCTATATCACTCACAGCAACGGCCCAGAGTCTGAAAATAAGTGGTATCGTATCTGACGCACGCACTAAAGAATCTCTATTGGGAGTTACAGTAATGATTAGGGGCACTTCAGAAGCAACTACGACCGATACTGATGGAAAATATTCCCTAATAGTATCTGAAAATGACACTATTGAAGCTGTAATGATGGGATATAAGAATGCAATTGCCATTGCAAAAGGAAAAACAAATATTGATTTTGCAATGGAGGAGGATACACATTATTTGGAGGAAACCATTGTTATCGGTTATGGCACAATGGATAAGAAAGAACTGACCAGTGCAATTGCTCATGTCTCGTCAAAAGATTTTTTGTCCTCCAGTTCTATGGATCCTGCTATGTTGATCCAGGGGAAAGTGTCGGGAGTGTCGGTTGTTAACACCGGATCGGCTGATCCAAACAACAAAGCAAGTATCCAGATACGAGGGATCTCGTCAAGGGCAGCCGGGCTTGGTCCGCTTATCGTTATTGATGGCGTTCCCGGGGGGAATATGTCAAACCTCAATCAAAATGATATTGAATCCATTAATATTTTGAAAGATGGTGCAGCATCGGCAATATACGGTACAAGAGGCAGTAACGGGGTGGTTTTGATCACTACCAAAAAAGGGACTTCTGACGGTAACGTACACACGTCATATTATGGACAGGTTTCCGCCAATATCATGATAAAAGAACTGGATATGTTGACAGCTGATGAGTATCGTGAAAACAAAGTTGATAATGGCAGTGGAGCGGATTATGGAGGAAACGTGGATTGGCTGAAAGAAGTAAGCCGTATTGGCCTTACCCACCAGCATACGTTGACTTTGTCAGGAGGAAGTTCTCAGACAAATTATCGTGTCAGTACAGATTTTAGGGATGCAAGAGGAATAGACAGACGCTCGGAAAGGATGGAATATGGCCTTCGTGCTTCAATAAACCACACTACAAAGAGCGGACTTTTCACCTTTACAGCCAATGTCGCTCCAAGGATCGTTAAAGCCAAATCAGCTGATTGGAATGTTTTCCACAATGCGATTGAAGCAAACCCAACTACACCAATCATGGATCCTGAAAATCCTTTAATGTACTTCAGTTTCTTTGGTCAGCAGGCAAGTTATAATCCTGTTGAAGAAATAATGACGGTCAAGGATGACCGCGAGTTAAAGTTTCTTGATTGGGACGCCACTGTAAAAATGAATATTACACGAGACCTTTCCACACAACTTACATTTGCTGACCAGCAGAATGACTATTACAACAGCTGGTTTCGTCCTTCCACTAATACAGAAGGCATCAGCAAAGGCTGGTCGGGAGAAGCTTCAAAAAGCTATTCAAAAAACAGCCAATATTCTCTTGAATGGCTGGCCAATTATTACAAATCATTAAGGAATCATAACCTGAAGGTGATGGCAGGTTATTCATACCAATATTTTCAGAATTCAGGGATGAATGCTGAAAACAAGAATTTTCCAAACGATGGTATAACATACAACAACCTTGCTCAGGGGGCCTGGGCACGTGAGGAAGGTTACGTGGGGATGGGTTCATACAAGAACGATGCGAAATTGATTGCATTTTTTGGAAGGATAAATTATGACTATATGGGTAAATATCTTGCCACCGTCTCATTTCGCAGAGAAGGGTCCTCAAAATTTGGAGCAAACAATAAATGGGGGAACTTCCCCGCTTTTTCCGCTGGTTGGCGTATCAGCGAGGAGCCCTGGATACAAGGAACCGACTGGATAAATGATCTAAAAATCCGAGCGGACTTTGGAATTACCGGTAATCAAAATTTTGACAGTTACCTTTCACTCAACACAATAACCGGGTTTGGTGACTATTATTATAATGGTCAGTTTTTTACAGTTTGGGGACCTTCAAAAAACGTAAATCCGGACTTGAAGTGGGAAAAAGGGATAAACTGGAACGTTGGGGTAGATTTCTCCTTCTTTGATAATAGATTGTCAGGATCAATAAACTATTACAAACGAACACAAAAAGACCTTTTGGGAGACTATAATGTTCCAATTCCTCCATATCTATACTCAACCACTTTTGTTAATGTTGGTACCATGAAGAACAGTGGTCTGGAATTGGATATTCATTGGACGGCTGTAGACAATCAAGACTTCATGTATTCGATAGACTTGGCCGGTTCGTCTATGGATAATGAGTTCGTGTCATTTTCAAATTCAGAATACATAGGCCAGGATTACTATTATGTTGCTGGCACGGAAGACCCATTTCCCTTTCATTATCTGCAGAGAATTGAAGCCGGCAAGAGATTGGGCACTTACTATATGTGGAAATTTGCAGGTGTAAACAAACAGGGTGACTGGCTGGTATATGACAAAAACGGCGATCTTATACCCGGTCTGTCAGCCACTGATGAGGATATGTATGAAGTTGGAAACGGGCTCCCCGTTTTTACAGCGTCTATGACGCATACTTTCCACTACAAAAAATGGGACCTTTCCGTTTATTTTCGTGGCGCTTTCGGATTTGACATCTTCAACATTCACGAATTCTATTATGGTTTCCAGGATGAAGTGGGTAATATAATGAAGATTGCCTATACCAAAAACAGACTGTTCAAAGGCAATCCTGTCGTTTGTGACTATTTCCTGGAGAAAGGAGATTACGTCAAACTGGACATGCTTAACCTGGGGTACACTTTCAACCTGAATAACGATTATTTGAAAGGTATAAGATTATATCTTACCGGACGCAATCTGTTGACTATTACCGGGTTCTCCGGAGTGGATCCTTCTACTTATCAAATAAACGGTTTACAACCCGGCGCTTCTGGGTCAAGAAGCTATTACCCGTCCAGTCGTCAGGTAGTTGCCGGAATACAGATAGATTTTTAATCTAAATCAAAGTTAAGATGAAATATTTTAGATATATGTCAGCAGTATTTGCTCTTATTCTTTTAGCAAACTGCACGAACCTGGATGAGACCATTTATGATCAGGTCGCCAGTGAAAATTACTACAATACACAGATGGATGTGATCCGGGCAGTATTCCGCCCATTTGAACACGCCTATTGGAGTATTCAATCTCGTCACCAATTGGAAGAACTGTCGGGAGATTTGGTGGCAACGTGGAAAAAAGATGACTGGTGGGAAGACGGGGGACGCTGGAGCAGACTTCATTATCACACCTGGACGATTGAGGATGAGCTGATTAAGACAGAATGGGTCGGTTGTTTTTCGGGTATTATGCAATGCAACTATGTTATAGATGATCTAAATTATCTTGATCCTGAGAGATTTAATTTCAGTACAGAAGAGTATAACAATCTTAAAGCACAGTGCCGTACGTTGAGGGCCTGGTTCTATATAAGACTGTTGGGAAGCTACAGAAATGTTCCATTAGCTGTAAGTCGTGATGCTTCATTGAATTCCGAGGGACAGGTACAACCTCAGGAGTTGTTTGACTTTATTGAAAAAGAACTTACTGAATGCGTTGAACTGTTGGATGCAAAAGAAGGTGCCGCGGGAAACGGAACGGCACAGGGACAATGGAACAAGGCAGGTGCCGCGGCGTTGCTTGTGCGTTTGTATTTAAATGCCGGGAAATGGATCGGGAAGGATATGTATGCCGAGTGTTCAACATTTGCCCAACGAATTCTTGATGGCGAATACGGTGCTTATGCTTTGGGAAAAACGTGGGATGAGGTCTACGATTGGAATAATGAAAATTGCCGCGAGGTTCTTTTTGCCTTCCCCTCGGCAAAAGGATATAGTCACTACGTTTATTCTGGCGATCTGTTCTGGTGGACTGTCCCAGCCCGCACCATCGCGAATTATCTGGGCGACACAAAAGCCGGGAATGGCGATCATAATTGCAAATATGGATTAGCGCCGAGTTTCTCTCCGGACGGCAAGCCATATACCACCGAATTAGGCAGACCGGTGGCAAAATTTAAAAAATATCCCGAGGATTTTCGCCTTAAAATTTATAAGAATCTTGGAGACAGTAAAAGGGAGGGTATGATGCTGTTTGGTTATCTTGATTACGTTGAGAATGGGGATTCTAAGCGCGTGGTGTCACCTACGGGTGATTACGATCTGTATCTAAGAGATGCGGTTGGCAATTTCAAAGGGTGTGGTCCGGATGAGATACCGGAAGATGTTACTTCTGATATGGTTCACGGAGATCACAGCTCTGGCTGGCGTTTCATTAAGTATCCTCTTTATCAGGATACGGATGAGGGACAAATGGAGTCGGACTATGTGGAGATCAGACTGGCCGAAGTGGTTTATTCTCTGGCTGAATGTAAGTTCCGTGCAGGAGAAATTGATGATGCGGCAAGACTTCTTAACACTGTACGACGGAGAAATTATCCTGCAGATGCTGTGCCGAATTATCTTTATGCACCTGAGGGACCAGTGACACTTACAAAGGCTGAATTGCTTGACGAATGGGGAAGGGAATTCTTACATGAAGGCCGTCGACGTACAGATCTCATCCGTTTTGATAAATTCTGTGATGGGATATGGTGGGATAAAACTCCTGACAAGGACAATCACACAGAAGTATTCCCGCTTCACAGAGACGTGCTTAGCAGCAATCCTGCTTTACAACAAAATGCCGGGTATTAGATTAGTATAACACTTTTAAATATTAGTTAAATGAAAAAAACAAAAAAAATGATGATGTTGTTCCTTGCCGGAACACTCGTCTTGTTTACCTCCTGCAACAAGGATAAAGAACCTGAAGTAATTGATGTTGAACGCCATTATGAAATGGTTTATATGCTTGGGGCAGCAGCAGATGGCCATTGGGATTCATCAGATCCGTTACCTATGACAGCAACGTCAGATAAAGATGTTTTTGTCTACGAATTAGATCTTGTACGCAGTGCTGAAAACAAACTTATAAAATTTTCAGTTGATGTAAACACTTGGGATAAAGCTCATTTTCTTGTCCCGGCCGTGGAAAGTATGGTAGAAGGTCAGTCTTATGCATTCCTTAAAGAGGGTGTAAACCAATTGGCTGAAACATCGGAAGAAAAAGACGGTGTGGGGAATCTGCGTGACCATTTTTTTGGTATGGCTGAAGGTACGAGCGGGCGTTATAAATTGGAAATAAATCCAATCAAATTAACGCTGACTGCCACCAAGCTTTCATCTTTAGATGATCCTGAAATAATTGAATGGGTAGAAGGGAATCTTTATCTTGTAGGTGATGCAGCTCCCTCAGGCTGGGAAATAGCAAATCCTACACCGATGATCCGCAACGAAAATATCCATACCTATGAAGGTGCTTTGAATGCCGGTGAATTCAAAATAGCGACTATATTCGATTGGAGCGGAGATTTTTACCGTCCGGCGGTCGACCAGACCGAGATTAACAGTTCAGGGATAGTTGACGGCTCCGTGGTTTGTTGGAAGGAAGATGCAGAAGCCGGACATGCTGATCATAAATGGCGAGTTACGGAAGCAGGTGATTACCGCCTGATTCTTGATACAGAAACACTTACCCTTAAAGTAGAATGGTTAGTAGAATAGTTAGGTTGATTTTGGTATCTCTTGTATCAGCATTGCTTTTTGTCAATGCTGATGCACGGGATAGCAAATACACACGTAAAAACGTGGCTCCGCAATATTGGATTGCTTACGAATATTGTTTTGATCTAAATCGTCCCATGACCGAATTGCGTTGGCAGAGTAATATTGACTGGATGGCGGAGACGTTCCTGGATTGGGGATACGATATGATATCGAATGACGGCTGGATTGAAGCAGCTCAGACCATTAACGAAAATGGATATATCACCAAATACAACAGCGGTTGGGAACATGGGTTTGAGTATTGGAATGAGTATATTAAAAGCAAAGGAATGAAAGTGGGCGTATATTACAACCCACTATGGATGACTACCGCTGCTTACGATAATGATTGCCCCGTTTTGGGAACTTCTACTACAGCTCGTCATATTGCCGGACAATACTCGTTCAATGGACAACTGCACTGGGTTGACGTGGATAAAGCCGGCGCAGAAGAATGGGTGAAAGGGTATGTGCGATATTTTATTGACCTGGGGGTGTCATTTCTTCGTGTGGATTTTTTGGAAAACTACGAGAACCATTATGGAACAGAAAGGTATGAAAAAGCCCTGCGCTGGATATCTGAAGAAGCCGGTGATGATTTGTTCATATCCCTTGTTATGCCAAATTCATTCAGTCAGGCAGCCACGGAAATTCCATACGGAGATATGTTCCGCATTAGTGATGACTGTTTTGCCGGAGATTGGGACTTTGTAAGCGCCCGCAGACGGGGGCAGGTAAAAAAGAATTGGCCAATGTATGCCAATGTCTTTGATGGTTTTATCGCTTTTTCAGAAGTGTCCGGTCCGGGAAAGATAATGATGGATGGTGACTTTATGCGATTGAATAAACTGGCTGACAATGAAGAACGTAAATTCCTCTTCTCTCTTATGATCATGGGAGGGTCTGCACTTGCAATTGCAGATCAGTATGATACGGCTACAGACGATGTGGAGGCAATCTATAAAAATGAAGAATTACTTGAGTTGCACAATATGGGCTTTTATGCAAAACCGCTTAGTACTGACATTCATGATTATGAGAATAGTTCTCGTTGGGTAGGCAGACTTCCCGACGGAGATTATATTGTCGGCCTTTTCAACCGTGAAGATCATGCTTTGATGTACGGGATCGACTTTATAACTGAATTGGGAATTACCTCAGGTAGAGTTGGAAATGTACGTGATCTTTGGACCCACACAGAATTGGGTAGTATGAAAAACAAATATGAAACAATGTTGGAACCTCACCACTGCATGATTATTAGAATCAGCCCTGATTTCGTTCCTAATAACTCATATAGTTTCGGATGTTCTTGTAATCATGACGAATAATTATGAAACGATTGTTATTAATTACTACGACTTTTATATTGGTGGTTAGCTGCCAGTCTCACATCAATTCCCAAAATGTGATTCTATTGCAATCTCCTGATGAGATGCTGACCGCAGAGTTTATGTTGTCAAATGAAGGCAACCCGATGTATGCTCTGAAGTATTCTGATAACTATATCATACTTCCAAGTGCGCTTGGCTTTGAACTTCGTGGCAACATCAAGGCAACCAAATTGAATTTTGGAAAAACCATTAGCAAGACAGACTCAAGACCAAGTCGTAAATTTAATGACCACTTTAAAATAGTCAATATTTACAGAGATTCTTTTGATGAGATATGGAATCCTGTATGGGGAGAAGAATCAGAGATTAGAAATCACTATAATGAGCTGCTCATTGATCTAGTCCAGAGTGAGACTTCCGAGAGGATGTCGATCAGATTCAGATTGTATGATGACGGGTTGGGATTCCGTTATGAATTTCCGGGCGATCAGAATTTGAACTACTTCGTAATAAAAGAAGAGCTCACAGAATTCGCCCTGGCTGAAGACTATTTTGCATGGTGGTTACCGGGTGATTACGACACACAGGAATATGAATATGTGGAAAGTCGCATATCGCAGGTTCCGGAACATTTTCAGGATGCAATATCAGGTAATTCCTCTCAGACTCCATTTTCAATAAATGGCGTACAAACATCTCTTCTGATGAAAACAAATGCAGGAGTGTATGTCAATATCCACGAGGCTGCTCTTGTTGATTATCCTTGTATGCACCTTCTTGTTGATCCCCGGAAAAAGGTCCTGGTATCACATCTCACCCCCGATGCGCAAGGGTGGAAGGGATATATGCAAATACCCTGTAATACTCCCTGGCGCACGGTTCAGGTAACCCCATCAGCGGAATCGATGTTGGCAAGCCGATTGATCTTAAATCTAAATGAGCCTTGTGTTTATGATGATGTGTCCTGGATTCATCCGGTAAAATATATGGGTGTATGGTGGGAAATGATATCAGGTGCAGGATCCTGGGCTTATACATCAGATTATCCATCTGTGAAACTTGATGCGATAGATTACAATTCAGCTAAGCCTAATGGCCGGCATAGTGCAAATAACGAGAACGTAAAAAAATATATTGATTTCGCATCAGCAAACGGAATTGATGCTTTGCTGGTAGAAGGATGGAATATTGGATGGGAAGATTGGGCCGATTGTTCCAAGGATTATGTTTTCGACTTTCAAACATCATATCCTGATTTCGACATAAAAGCATTGAATGAATATGCCCATTCCAAGGGAATAAAACTAATAATGCATCACGAAACTTCATCCTCAGTCCGTAATTACGAGAGACATATGGAAGACGCATACACTTTGATGAACAAATATGGATATGATGCGGTCAAATCCGGTTATGTCGGCGACATCATTCCGCGAGGAGAACATCATTATGGACAGTGGATGGTGAATCACTATCTCTATGCGGTCACTGAGGCTTCCAGGCATCATATTATGGTCAATGCCCATGAAGCAGTACGTCCGACAGGTTTATGCCGTACATACCCCAACCTGATTGGAAACGAGTCAGCCAGAGGAAATGAATATCAGGCATTTGGCGGCACTCAGCCGAATCATGTGACCATCCTTCCTTTCACCAGATTAAACGGAGGACCAATGGATTTTACACCGGGAATATTCGAAATGGATTTGAGTACTTTTTCGAATAACACTTCAAAAGTAAATGCCACAATCGCAAACCAACTTGGTTTGTACGTCACTATGTATTCGCCTCTTCAAATGGCAGCAGATCTTCCACAGCATTATGAGAAGTTTATGGATGCCTTCCAATTCATAAAAGACGTAGCATTAGACTGGTCTGAAAGCCGATATCTACAAGCGGCGCCGGGTGACTATGTTGTTATAGCAAGAAAAGCCAAAAACAGCGGTCAATGGTTTCTGGGGGGAGTAACTGACGAGCAGAGAAGAACGTTTGATCTCAAACTTGATTTTCTGGAACCTAACCGAAAATACGAAGCTACCATTTATAGAGATGCTCCGAATGCCGATTACATCACAAACCCACAGGCTTATGAAATCGAAAAGCAAACAGTCTGCCGGGAAGATGTCATCACCATTACAGCAGCTCCCGGAGGTGGATTTGCAATTTCGTTTGCCGTACTGAATTAGGAGGTAGTTAGTAGCAGCGAGCTGAAAAAGTGGTGCAACGCACACATTGTTCTTTTGGCTGAAATTCAAAGCGTTACAAAATTGCACCCCCGGGGGGCCGAATTTCATAAGTGGCTGAATATGAGGAAAAAGAACAATGTGTGCGTTGCACCCTAATTCTTTCTATCTTTGCACCATGGAACTGATCTTTTCCCTTGAGAACATAAAGAAAGCGGCCCAGACTCTTTTAAAACATACCGGACATGAAGGCGTGATCGCCTTTTACGGACAGATGGGCGCGGGAAAAACCACTTTTATTAAAGCGTTGTGCGAGGTACTGGGGACCGGGGACCAGGTCAACAGCCCTACTTTTACCTTGGTCAATGAATACCTTTCATCCGAAGGGATCCCCATCTATCATTTTGATTTTTACCGCATTAAAAATCTTCAGGAAGCCGTGGACATTGGTTGTGAAGAGTATTTTGAAACGCCCGGAACTCTTTCTTTAATTGAATGGCCCGAGTTGATTACCCCCCTGCTTCCCCCGGAAGCCTGGCAGGCAACACTGGATGTCCTTCCCTCCGGGGAACGGAAGCTGACTGTGAGCCGAGGCTGAAAACTGTAAACAGAAGCCAGAACCCCAGAAGTGCAGTGAATTCGGGAACATGGGCTGCATTAAATTCAAAACAGGTCTTTCGGATTAATCTTTAGAAATTCCTCATAAGAAAGCCCGCCTGTGCCTACCAGCAGTATTTTGTGAGGATGAAATTTTTCATGAAACAGACCCATCCCTTTGTTATCTATGTCAGCACCGCTTTTAACTTCCAGACCTATGACCTTATCTCCCTTCTCAAGTATAAAATCTACTTCATTATTTCCTTCTCGCCAATAATGCAGATTATACCGTTCAGAAAAAGAATGATTCAGCAAATGAGCGCCAACAGACGATTCAACCAGTCTGCCCCACAGTTTTGGATTTACAATGGCAGTTGAATAGGTTTCGTGATCCTGCGATGTTAATAATGCATTATTATATACTTGGAACTTCGGACTGGACGACCGTTGCCGAATTACACTTCCTGCATATTTTTCCAATCCACCTAACAAACCACTATCAGATAATAATGTCAGATAATTTGCCAAAGTCGTGGTATTGCCTGCATCCTGTAGCTGCCCGATTATTTTTGTATATGATAGAATCTGCCCTGAGTATAAGCACCCAAGTTCAAATAGTCGTTTCAATAATGCAGGTTTATCCACACGGGTCAGCATCAAAATATCTTTGGAAATACTGGTTTCTATAAGTGCATCTTTTATGTAGCTTTTCCAACGTTCTTCATCATTGATCAATGACGCAGAAACGGGATATCCTCCGAAATAAATATACTGTTCTACAGACCAGCCAAAAGCAGCCTCCATTTCAGCAAACGACCAGTGCCCAAGATAAAATGTTTCGAAACGTCCGGCCAACGATTCTGTTAAACCTTTCTGAATAAGGAGGCGGGAAGACCCCAACAAAATAACCTTGATATTTACTTTCTCACGAGTGTCTTTATCCCACTGCTGCTTGATGACTTCGCTCCAGTTATCTATCTTTTGTATTTCATCAATAACAAGGAGATATTGCGAAGCACCGGAGGCTTTCAATTTCAGCCTGGCTGTCTCCCAAACTTGCATCAGCCACACCGGGTTAGTTGCTGTAATAGCATCAGCAGATTCATATACATATGATATGGACCATTGAGACAACAATTGGTTTATCATAGTGGTTTTACCCACCTGGCGAGGGCCAAGTATTACCTGAATGAACTGTCGCGGCTCTTCTATTCTTAACTTAACTTGTTTCAAATAAGGGCGTTCGTACATTTTAAATAATTTACTCAATGCTGCGAGTAAATTTACTCAAAATATCCGGATTGCCAAAAAATTGAATATTATTCCGATGTTTCGAAGTATAAATCAACTCACCTGTCATGGCGAAATGAAATTGCAAACTAATTTGAGACTAAAAGATCTCCCTGATTTTAAACAATATTCCCAACACAAACCGCCCCGAATTCTTTTTCCAGAACGGCCCGGCTGTCGGGGTGGGCAGCAACAAGCAGGCCCCCGCTGGTCTGGGGATCACAGAGCCGGAGTTTCACCGGGTCGGGCAATTTGGCGCCTTCCGGGATCTTTGCAGTCACAGGTTTTTGAGCAGTGTCCGGCAGCGTTCCTCCTTCCGGAATTCCCACGATCACGGTATTGTCCGCAGCCGAAAATGACAAGCGGTGCCCGTAGCTGTCAAAATTCCGGTACGTGCCTCCAGGAATGCAATCTTGGGCAATGTATTTTTCAATCCCGGGTATCAGCGGTACGTCATCAATCCGGATCCGGGCGGTATAGCCGGACCCGTCCACCATTTCCAGGCAGTGACCCAACATACCGAACCCGGTTACATCTGTCATGGCATGGACTTCTGTCCATGCGGCAAGACGAACTCCTTCTGTATTCAATCGTGTCATCAGTTTCAGGGCCAGGTCAATGTGTTCTTTTTCTGCCAGGCCTTTTTTAACAGCAGTTCCTACAATCCCAATTCCAAGGGGCTTGGTAAGAAACAACAGGTCTCCCTTATGAATGGTATTGTTCTTTTTTATTAGTGCGGTATCTATGATCCCCGTAACGGCCAGGCCAAAAACGGGCTCCGAAATGCTGATGCTATGTCCCCCGGCAAGTGGGATTCCCGCTGCCGTGCATACGGCACGGGCGCCTTCCAATACTTTTCCGGCCACCGAAGCCGACAATCTGTCCAGAGGCCATCCCAATATGGCAATTGCCATCAAGGGATTTCCTCCCATCGCATATACGTCAGACAGGGCATTTGTGGCAGCTATACGGCCAAAATCGTACGGATCGTCCACAATAGGAGTAAAAAAATCAGTGGTACTGATGACCGCTTTTCCTCCGCCAATATCGTAAACGGCGGCATCATCGCTGGATTCGTTTCCCACCAGCAGTTGCGGGAACTCAATGGCACCGTTGCTCCGGTCCACCATTGCGACACGTTGGTCATCTGTGCTTGTATTCAGGCCCGCCACACCGGGGCGCTGGTTACTATTCCCGGTATGCCGTTTCCTGGTGCCGGGGCCCTGCGTCCGTTCATAGGCGGACAGGCTTTCCTGAATGATGTTTCGGAGTTCGGCAGGAGAGATCTTGCACCCGCATCCGGCACCGGGGCTAAATTGAGTTAAACGTATGGAGTCCATTATTCTTTTTTCGTGTTTCCAATTGGTATGTGTATGATTTGTCGTAATATGCCAGGCAGATCTCCAGTGCTGTTTGGATATTTCCGCTACGGCAGGCTTCGACCGCTTTTTTGCATTGATCAAAACCCAGTCTTTTTTGAATTTTTAAAATGGATGTTTCCAGCAAAGCCGGATCAAAACCGGCGTATTCTTTCATAAGGCGGTTTATCCTTTCTTCACGGGGAGTTTCCAATAAATAGAAGCGGGCCTGTTGCATTTTTTCCCACAAGCCATCCGGAAGACTGCATTTTCCAACATTCCGGCTTTCATCTTCCACCCACACGGGCTGTGACGGATCCAATTGGGAAAAAGCCTGAAAAAGTAAGTTTTGAAAATGTTCGGTAGCAGGTTGAGACGGATTTCCCAGGTTCCCGAAAGCAGAACCTTTGTGATTTGCCAACCCTTCCAGGTCTACGACCTGCTCTCCTGCTGCAGCCATCTCTTTCAATTTGTCAGTTTTGCCGCTTCCGGTAAGTCCCCCCAGAACGTGTACTGGATGGGGTATATTGTTAAAAAAGCCGAGGAGGTGGTTCCGGTAGCCCTTATACCCGTTTTTGAGCGTGAAACAACGGATGCCTGCCTGTTCCATCAACCAGGCAACCGATTGTGAGCGCATGCCTCCCCGCCAGCAATAAAGCAGCAACGATCCGTGGGTAGCGGCTTGCAACTCTTGGGTAGCCGTCTGCACCCCGATAGCGGCCCGCATCTCTTCGGTAGCGACTTGCTTCACCCCGGTAGCTGCTTGCATCTCTTCGGTAGCGGTTTCCGTCCCCTGGCGGGCAATTTCAAGGCCCCGGCGAGCCATTTCTTCCAGGCGGGGACCCATCAGTTCCAGCCCTTTGAGCACGGCGGCAGTACGTCCCTCCTGTACGTACAAAGTTCCTACCTCGGCCCGTTCCTGGTCGTTGAAAAGAGGAAAAAGAAAAGCCCCCGGAATATGACCTTTTTCGTATTCCGCGGGCGTTCTTACATCGGCAACCGGTATGGTGCTCGATTTTTTTAAAAACTCTTCAACAGGGATCGGTTCTGTCATACCGCAAAGGTATGAAAAAACCGGGTTACTTTTTGCGCTCTATTAAATAGGCGACAAGCAGTCCCAGGCCTCCAAACAGCAACGGGCTGGCTAACATCAAAAATCCGTTGATCCCGTCATGTACAGATCCGAAGCCCGATCCGGGATACCAAACCGTAAGTCCCAGCCAGACTATCAGCAGTCCTATTCCCAGGCCAATCAGCAGGCAGGCAGGTCTGAGAATCCCTCGGGGATCTTTTTTCAGACTAACTTCCCAATTGGGATTGATCTCTTTGAAGGCAGCCAGTGAATCGGGGCTCATGGAAGCCAGAGTTTCCAAAAATCGTGTTCTTTCCTTTTTTGTTGCATTGCGGTCCCATACCGCATAGATAAAATAAAACACAGATGCAACGATTAATACAGCAGTTAAATCCATTTTTTCTAATTTAGCGTTCAACATTAAAAACTTCATCTCTTTGACGTAACGTTGCGTTTTCGGTTACAAAAGTTGTAACTTTTATTGCCTGTGTGCGTCAAAAAGACAAAAGAATACCGGCGGTTTGACACAGGACATGGCTGACATACAGAGGACGTTGAGCGGAGACGCACGTGCCTATGGTGCTTTGGTGGATAAATACCAGAGCCTTGTTTTTGTATTAGTAAGGGGTATATGCAAAACAACTGCCGATGCCCAGGAAGTAACGCAGGATGTTTTTTTGAAAGCCTATGAGCAATTGCATACGTTTAAAGGAACGGCTTCTTTTAGGACCTGGCTTTACCGTATCGCATACAACACGGCCATAAGCCATATAAGAAAAACAAAAAGCCGTGGGAAAGCGGGTGAGGCTTACATGCAGGAGGTAATGCATACAGGTAGTTCCATAGATGAGGAACACGACTCGGAACGCGAAGCGAAATACGATAAGATCAGACAGTTAGTTGAGGAACTTCCTGCCGCAGAACGAATGCTTATAGAATTGTATTATTATAAGGAATTGAAAATGGAAGAAGTGGCTTATATCTGCGGAATGACCGTTTCAAATGCCAAAGTGCGCATTTTCAGGATACGTCAGAAATTGCAGGAGGCCATGACCGCAGCATAAAAAGAAATACTATGTATACGTTGAAAGATTTCTTTAAAGAAGAACAGAACCGGCGCATGGAAGAAGCTGCCGGGATCAGGCCGATTGGGATGCATGTTGTTAACATTATTGAAAAACAAAAGGCAGTCCGGAGTAAAAAACGTTGGTATAGGTGGCTGTCGGGAAGTTTCGCTTTTGTTTTGGCAGCCGTAGGGATAGGTATTTATTTCCGGGAATTTCTTGCCGGTATTTTTCGTTGGGCAGACGAAAGCTCAGGGGTTGTCACAGGAAGGATCGTTGAAATATACGAAAACACAAAATTTTCTTTTTTAACCTGGGGTGCGGGTGTAACCCAAAACGCAGAATCCGGATTTATAGAAAAGGCCACTACGGAAATCTCCGCGTGGCCCGTTCAGGTATGGTATGTGGTTTTCCTGGTGGCCGGAGTTGCCCTGCTCCTGGGAGTGGACAAACTGGTGCGCCACCGTAAACCCGCTTAATCATTGTACATCTGGGGAATATCTACCGTGTTTTCGCAATCACCTAACAAGTAACGAGAAAAATAATCGGCCATTCTCCAGAAAAAATATTCTGTCATATCTCCAAAGCCGTGACGCTGTCCCGGCAATATCAGCATATCAAACCGTTTATTGGCCCTGATCAGAGCATTGGCTACCCGTAAGGTGTTCCCGGGATGAACGTTATTATCAATATCTCCGTGGATCAGCAGCAATCTGCCTGACAGGTTTTTGGCCAGCTCGGAATTCGTGTCAATATTGTATTTGAAGGTGGTATCTCCTTTGGCCGTAATCTCTTCCAATACCCCGTGGTGTTTCTCACTCCACCAACGGTTGTAAATGTTGTTTTCGTGATTCCCTGCACAGGAAACGGCCACTTTGAAGAAATGCGGGTATTGCAGGATGGCCGCCGTTGACATAAAGCCGCCGCCTGAATGACCGTGGATTCCTACCCGGGAAGCATCAATAAAGGAATAACGGGATGCCAATTGTTCAATGGCGTATTTTTGGTCTTCCAGTCCGTAATCGCGCAAGTTTCCGTACCCGAAATTGTGGTACCATTTTGACCGGTTGGGGTGACCGCCCCGGTTACCTACGGTTATGACAATGAATCCCATTTGTGCCAGACGGTCCAGCCGATCCATGCGCTGGCTCCAGGCCTGTCCGGGTCCTTCCACCTGGGGTCCGGGGTAAACGTATGTGATGATGGGATATTTGCGTTCGGGATCAAAGTCAAAAGGTTTGTACATGATACCGTGTAAATCGGTTACACCATCGGCGGCTTTTACTTTGAAACGTTCCGGGAATTTGTATCCGGCTTCTGTAAGCAGGCTCAGGTCTGTTTCTTCAAGGGTCAGGATCTTTTTCCCGGTGTTGTCGTACAATTCAGAAACTGGGGCAAAATCCACGCGTGAACGGTTCATTACAAAATATTTTTTGGTATCGCTCATATTGGCTGTGTAATGAAATTCTCCAGGGGTAAGCAAACGAACCTGGCTGCCGTCCAGACGGGCTGCGTATAAATGTTCGTAATAAGGATCTATCCCCTCGTCTTTTCCGCATGCGGTGAAGTATACGGTACGTGAGTCTTCGTCAATACCCAGGATCTGTTCCACGTGCCACGGACCGGATGTGATGGCATTTAGTTCATTTCCCTTATTGTCATACAGGTACAGATGTCCCCAGCCTGTTTTTTCAGACCAGTGAATCAATTCTTTCCCGTTCTTTACCAAAAACAGGGGACGTGTTTCTACGTATGTGTTCAGGCGTTCTTCAATAACGGTCAGCGCTGTATCCAGTGTGATTTCCGCACGGCAAAGATCAATGCGTTTCAAGTCACGGCTGGTACGGTAGAAGTAGAAACCGGAATTATCCCCAAGCCATTCCCAGCTTTGGAATTCATCGGACATCTTCCGTTTTTCCATGGGCTTGTAACTCAATTCCAATGTCTGGTCCTTAAAGGCAGTTGTTTCTATTGTTTTCCATGTTTTGTCTTCCATGTTGAAAACCACCACGGAATATTGGGGCATGTTCTTTTCTCCCGGCATTTCGTATTTGTAGCGTTCCAGCTTGGGACGCGGCTCGGCAAGGACATTCACCACAAAAAGGTCCTGCACTTTCGTTTCATCGGAGCGGATCATGGCAAAATGCCTTGAATCGGGGCTCCAGATCAAACCACGCACCCCGGTGCGCTTGTTCAACTCGGTGGAATCGGCATAAAAATCCTGAGACCCGGACCCGAACGCAAAATCGCGGGTTCCTTCCGTGGTCAGCTGATGTTCCACAATGGTGGAATCTTTATCGTCTTTACGGGCTTTTTCGAAATTCTCCCAATCCATCCAGTAAAGATTGAAATTGCGGGAAAAGACAACATACTCTTTGTTAGGGGAAATGTTGGCCCAACGGGGAACGGGATCTTTCTTTTCTTCGTCTTCCAACCATGTGAGGGTCTTGGTTTTCCAGGCATACTCAAAGAAGAACAGACGCGGTTCTTTGCCGCCTTTCTTATTATTGTCTACCTCTTTTTTGTTTTCTCCTTCTTTTTTGTCCTCTACCTCTTTTTTGTCCTCTTTCTTTTCTACCATTTCGGTACTCTGGATGTAGAAAGTAAATGTAGCGTCATCTTTGAGCTTCAGATCTTTCAAAGGTAAATTCTGTGTGTCAAAGGGATCTTTGACAATACGGGTAAGTTCAGCGGCAAGTTTGTCCCGGTCAAAAAGTTCGGTGCGGGTTCCCTTGCCGGGATCGGTAACATACCAATTGTTTCCTTGCGGTGTTTTGTATTCGTACCAGAAGAGGTCAGAGGTTTTGAACCAATTGGGACGCACACTGGTGGAGAATACCATTTTGTTGATCTTTTTTGCGGAAAAACGTGAAGCCAATTCATAATTGGCTTTTTCACGACTTATGCCCCGTACAGGTTGAGCCTGTAATGCTGTGCCGGCAACCAGGGCAATGCATACCAACAACATCCTTTTCTTTATCATAGATTCAGGTTTTAGGGTTTATATTTTTATAATGATCTTTCTTTTGTACAGAACCAGTGCCATAGCCGTAAAAAAAGCCACGTATATCACGGCATAAGCCAGAGATCCGGCAGACGTATCTCCCAGGACAGGAACGCATACATTGTGATACAACCATCCCAAGGGCGTGGTTACGGTCCCATCTGACGTTTGCCAGTGAATGAGCCGTCCTAACACCTTGGCAAAAAGACCTGACATGACAAATGCAAACAGCGGATTAAGGCCAAGTGCCCTGAAAGGCATGAACCATTTCTCCTTTTGCTTAATGTCTACCAGGTAAACAAAAAAACCCAACAATAACAAGGTCCAGCCTCCGGCGTACAACACATAGGAAGCTGTCCATAGCGGCTTGCTTATGGGCAGCCAGATGCTCCAGATCATGGCGGCTCCCAGGCTTACCAGACCCCAGGTATAGAGACTGCCTACGGCTTCAATTTTTTCTGTGTTTTTACGGATACTGATCCCGGCCAGGTATCCCATTAGTACGGTCCCGGCCCCGGAGATCATCCCTAATACGCCTTCGGGATCAAAAGGCAGTCCGTATCCCCGGTACAGATGATCGGGTCCGACCAGGAAAAGATCCATGACCCGCGCAAAATTTGTTTCCCTGGAATAAGGATCGTCTCCTCCAAATAAGTATAAAAGTCCCCAATGCAGTAATAGCACCAACCCGAAAGCCCATATTATGCGACGAGGTTTTTTCAGCCAGAGAGCCAGTGTCCCGCCCAGGGCATAAGCCATGGCAATGCGCTGAAGCACTCCGAATATGCGTAAATGGGAATAATAAGATTCCAGGTTTTCCCAAAAGGTTAAATCAGGATCCGGTTTCACAGGGAAAAAGGGAAAGGCGTTCAACAACAGGCCAACCAAAAAAATGAGCACGGCCCTTTTATACAATTTGGCATAACCGCTTCCCATGGAAAGGGTTCCGTCCAGATACCGTGCAAAGGAAAAAGCCATGGCCGTACCCACTATGAACAAGAAGAAAGGGAAAACCAGATCGGTAGGTGTACAGCCAAACCATGCGGCGTGACGCAACGGGGGATAGATCTTGCTCCAGGTTCCCGGATTGTTAACCAGGATCATACCTGCAATGGTCATTCCCCGTAAAACATCCAGTGCGACATACCTGTTTTTTGATGTAACTGAAGACATTTCTCAGATAGTTTTTTGCAAATATACATTATTTGAAAGAAGTCAGGAATACAGTACTCAGGGCGGCCGTTTCCGTTCGCAACACCGACTCTCCCAGGTCTACGGGAGTACAACCGGCATCAATCGTATCCCGGATCTCCTGAGGGGAAAAATCCCCCTCGGGCCCTATCAAAAAAAGGATCCTGTTCCCAGCCTTTTGTATCCAGTTCTTGACGGGGATACGTTTTTGATCGGTCCAAACGCAGGCAATGGCGGCGGAGGTACCTTCGGGAATACCGTGTTGTATGAATTCAGAAAACTGGACTGCCCGGTTAATAACGGGCATCTGTGCGCGTTTGCATTGCTTCATTGCGGCTATGGCTATGCGTTCGGATCGTTCTGTTTTGAAATGCTTCCGCTCGGACCGTTCACAGATCAGCGGCGTAATGACATCTATACCCACTTCGGTTGCTTTTTCCACGAACCATTCAAAACGTTCCATGTTTTTTGGGGGGGCCACAGCTACATGCAAATGATAAGACCTGGCGCCGTAATGTTCCTGCCTGTCTGTGATCCGAATGCGGCATCCCCGGGGGTCCGGGTCTGTGATCTCTCCGGTACACAGGGTCCCTTTTCCGTCAGCCAGGAAAACAGTGTCGGATGCCTGAAGTCTGAGAACCCGTGTACAATGCGCGCTTTCCTGGGGGGAAAGGATATGTTCGGGCACATGAATATCGGGAGCATAAAAAAAATACATACGAACCTATAGCGTTAACCACTCCTTGGGTAAAGGAAAAGACCTCCCCGTGGATTTATCAAAAGTTGACATGACGCTCCGGGAGCGTACCCGTAAGTTTCCTTTTTCATCTACGATCTCCTGCAGAAAATGAAGGCTTCGTTCCCCGGCTTTTTCAACAGAAGTTTCCACAAAAAGCGAATCTCCCAGGAAACAGGGCATCATATAATCGTACTCTGTGTGAACCAGTATCAGAATCTGAGTGTCTTTAAAATAATCGGGGCGATAGGTCGATTGGTTGAAAAAAAAATCTTTGCGGGCCACATCGCAATAATGCCCGAACATGACGTTGTTGACATGTCCGAGCATGTCTATGTCATTGAAACGTATCTGGATGAGTGTTCTTTGCATGGTTTTATGGATTAAGGTCTTATGATCTCAATTTCATTGTTTGGTCCCAGGCGAATAATGGAAGAAGGGTTGCCAGTTGCATTTTCTTCCAGGAACCGGGGAGCGGTCCAGTCGATCTTCCGGATCAAAGCAGGGTCAATTTCCGAAAAACGCACCGGGGCTTTTGCCCCGCTGATATTTGCCGAGGTGGACAACAAAGGCCTCTTTAATTTCCGGATCAACGCGCGGCAGAACCGTTGGTTGGGAATCCGGATGGCCACGCTTCCGTCCGGGGCTGCCACTCCCGGGGCCAGGTTCATGGCCCGCGGATAAATGATGGTCAGGGGCTTGTCGGCAACTTCAAGGAGTTCTGCAGCAATAGAAGGGATCTGTTCCACATAGCGGGATACCATATTCAGATCGGCAGCCAGGACAATGTAATTCTTAACGGCAGGCCGGTTTTTAATTTCCGTAACTTTTTGAACGGCTTTTTCGTTGCACGCGTCACAGCCTATGCCCCAAATCGTATCTGTGGGATACAGGATGGTCCCGCTGCGGCGAAGTATTTCACCTGCCTGTTCCACATGCGGGTATATATCCCGGTTGTCTTTCATAGTATCAATAATAAAGTTTGTTTCTTTTTTTCCAGTAACGTATCAAAAAGAACCCGAAGATCATACCGCCCAGATGGGCAAAGTGAGCTATGTTTCCGCCACCCACAAGACCTAATATCAGTTCGATAACAGCAAATATGATGACAAAATATTTGGCTTTTAATGATATGGGTACAAATATGATCCGTAGTTCATTGTTGGGGAACAACATGCCGTAGGCTAGTAAAATGCCGTATACGGCGCCGGAAGCACCCACCGTGGGCGTATTCATCAGGATCCGGTAACGGGCCAGCGCGTTCATGGCATCGGGCCCGTTTTCGTTAATGGCGTTGACCAGCGTTGAGGCTTCTATCCATTGCACGCCCATATGCATGGCGGCAGCGCCGAGCCCCGTGACCAGGTAATAGAGCAAGAATTTTTTGGGACCCCAAAGCTGTTCAAGCACCGACCCGAACATCCATAGCGCATACATATTGAATAACAGGTGCCCGAAATTGCCGTGCATGAAAATATGGGAAACGATCTGCCAGGGTCTGAAAAAAGCAGAAGCCGGGTAAAAAAGGGCAAAATGCTCGATCATGAATCCCCTGTTGATCATGGTCAGGATCAACATGAATACGTTGATGATGATAATATTCTTGATTACAAGAGGTATACTGGCGAAAAAACCGCCCCGGTTGTATTGGTACATAATTTAACTAAAATATTTATCAATTTGTTCTAAGGGGATTATGGTCGTACAGACCCTCCCGTCAGGTGTTCTATCCGGCTCCCGGCAGGCAAAAAGTCGATCAATAAGGGTCCGGTTTGCCGTTTGATTGTCTTCCTTTTCTGCAGCGGCCATCCTCCTTGCCAGCATGGCGGCCAGTCGTTCCCCGTATATAGTGGTTGTTTCTTCTTCTTCCGGTTCAGAGAGGATCTCATGAACCGAGTCGATCACGGACTGTGCATCTACCGGGTGTTCCGGAGGTACGGCCGTGATGTTTTCATTATCGTCTGTCTGAAAGCCCATTTGTAGGAGACGTTTGCGGTTTTGTTCCAGGAGCAGGGACTGGGAAGGCTGCAAGTTTAGTGCCACGGAGAAATAGAGCTTTTCCGGAACGGGTTTCCTGTCACGGAATTTCGGCAACAGTTCTTCGTAAAAGATACGTTCCAGCGCCCGTTGCCTGTGGACGATCAATAGTCCCGAAGCCACCGGGGTTACCAGGTATTTTTTCCGTAAAGGGAATAAGGGTGTTTCATAAGTTTGCACCGGCTGTTCCCCAAATACAGGCAACGATTCGTGGGCGGTGTTTTCCCGGAAGGGATCAAAAAGCGGATCGTACTTTAATTTGGGTTGGGGTATATGTTCTCCCGGTGCGGGAGGCACGGGAATATGATGTTGCATGGCCCCCGTTTCAAAATCTATGCTGGGTCCCAGCGCGAATTTTCCGACCGATTCGCGAATCACTGCCTGAAGCATCTGGAAGATCACGGATTCGTCTTCAAATTTTACTTCGGTCTTGGAGGGGTGGATGTTCACATCAATAATGGAGGGATCCGCTTCCAGGTATATGAAATACGTAGGGATCCTGTCTTCCGGCAACAGTTTCCCGTAAGCATTGACAACGGCCTTGTGCAGGTAAGAACTTTTAAAGTACCTTCCGTTGACAAACAGGTAACGGTGTCCTCCCTTTTTATAAGAATCGCGCGGCCGGCTGACATATCCCCTGATACACACAAGCGAAGTGTCTACATTTATGTCCAGTAATTGTGCATTCAGTTCTTTGCCCATTGTTCCGACAATGCGTGTACGCAGCGTGTCGCTTGCAGGAAGGTGATAGACGGTGTTTTCGTTATGGGTAAGGGTAAACGTTTTTTCAGGATGGCACAGAACAACCCGGTGAAACTCTTCCATTATATGCCGTAACTCCACTGTCTGGGATTTTAGGAAACGACGGCGGACTGGCACGTTGTAAAAAAGATTCCTTACACACAGGTCGGAACCCGGGGTACATGCGATCTCTTCCTGTGAAGTTATTGCGGAACCGGCAATGGTAATCTGTGTACCCATTTCGTCTTCTGCCCGGCGGGTGCGCAGACGTACATGGGAAATGGAGGCTATGGACGCAAGGGCTTCTCCCCGGAATCCGAAAGTCTGAATGTTTTGCAGGTCTTCCACACCCCGGATCTTGGACGTGGCATGACGTTCAAAGGCCAGCATGGCGTCTTCCGGGCTCATACCGCACCCGTTATCTGTTACCTGCATGAGGGTGGCTCCTCCGTCGGTCAGTACCACGTCAATCCTGTCGGCTCCTGAATCGACGGCATTTTCCATCAATTCTTTAATGACCGAAGCCGGCCGCTGGATTACTTCTCCGGCAGCTATCTGACTGGCAATATGTGGAGGAAGTACGTGAATCATCAGAATATTTTAAATAAATAGCTGAATGCCTGGGTTAGGTACAGAGCCATAATCATGATAACGATCAACGATATGATGATAATTGCGCGTATGAGTTTCTGACGGGCCGGGTAGCGGCGTGCCACTTCGTGACTACGCTGGAAAGAACCCCTTATTGATCCACCGGGAACGTAAGGCTTGTCTTCATTCCGTTTTTCGGCAGCCACTTTTTCCCTGGATTGTTTTATACGTTCTTCAAAGGCTTCCTTTTCCGGGTTCCAGTAACGGGGTCTGTAATTAAAAACCCGGTGTTGAGGAGTATGAAAAAATGATATTCTAAATGCCATAACAGTAATGTGTTATAAAGGCAGATCTAAAATTACGCGATCTCCTTCAATTTTTTCCACGGCTTTCCCTTTGGTGATGCCGTTGATGATCATCATACCCAGACCATCGGTATCCTGAGATCTGTTTAATATGGTTTCAAGACGGGCGTGGGCTGTGAAACGCGCATTGATCTGCTTTGTTTTCTCTGAGTATGAAATAAACAAGGATAGACCTCCGGTTTTACGGAGGATCTCCCTGCGCCTGAGAGTTTCGGTACTGTTATCGGTTCCCATGCAAAGTTGCATGGTCTCTTCAACCAGGTGGATGATAGCATCCCTTTGCCCGGGTCCCAGGAAGTGTTTTTCACAAAATTGTATAATTTCCGTAGTAAGCGCATAGATATCGTAGTGTTCGTAATCTTCTATGAGCTGTTCCAGGTTTCTGATGCGGTTAATAAATGTACGGGTAGCTTCTTTTTTCGGCTGATCAAAGATCTGTGCCGGAGGTCCTTCTTCGTAAATGACCCCCTGGTCCATGTAAAAAACACGAGAAGAAACATCCCTGGCAAACTGCATTTCATGGGTAACTATGACCATGGTCATTCCGGTTCCGGCCAGGCGGCGGATTACACCCAGCACTTCGCTGACCATGGTGGGATCAAGGGCAGAGGTGGGTTCGTCAAAAAGAATAATGTCCGGGTTCATGGCCAGGCAACGGGCAATGGCCACGCGTTGCTTCTGCCCCCCGGAAAGCTCGGCAGGGTAGGCTTGTTCCTTGGCCGCCAGGCCAACCATTTGCAGTAATTCACGTGCTTTTGCCTCGGCAAGGGCTTTTGTTTTGTGAAGGAGTTTGACGGGGGCAAGGGTCAGGTTGTCAAGCACGTTCAGGTGCATAAAAAGGTTGAAATCCTGGAAGACCATGCCCATTTTTTGCCTTAACAAAGAAACGTTGGCGTTCGGAGCAGTGATTTCCTGTCCCTCAATAAAAATGCGGCCGCCGGTGGGTGGGTCCAGCAGGTTCAGGCAACGCAGAAAAGTGCTTTTCCCGGTACCGGAAGGTCCAATGACCGAGATCACCTCGCCCCGGTTTATGTGTGCGTTCACATCCCGGAGCACTTCAAGATCCCCGAATCTTTTAGAAAGATGTTCTACCCTGATCATACGGCCTGATCTTTAAATGTTTGGGATATATAGCGGTCTGCCACCTTGGGGAAATGAAGCTGTTCCAGATCGTGAATTTTTGCTGCCAGGGTTTCCGGGGTATCAGAAGGGTCAACTGAACACTTGGCCTGGAAAATAATCTGACCGTGATCGTACAGGGAATCCACAATATGTATGGTTATGCCGGACTCCTTTTCCCCGTTTTGCAATACGGCCTTGTGAACGCGTTCTCCGTACATACCGGGACCTCCGTATTTTGGAAGCAGGGCAGGATGAATGTTCAGGATCTTGCCGGGCCATGAGCGAATCAGGTGTTCGGGAATTTTCCAGAGGAATCCTGCAAGAATAATAAGATCGATTTTATGTGCTTTCAGGATCCCGGTAAGGCTGTTTTCGTGATCGGGATCTTCCAGTTTTTCCCTGGAGAAGACGATGGTTGGCACTTCAAGTTGCCGCGCACGTTGCAGTACATATGCCCCTGGTTTGTTGCATAAAAGCAACACAACCTTTCCGCAGGTCAGATTGCGGATGAGGTTCTCCGCATTGGTCCCGTTGCCCGATGCAAATACGGCAATTCTTGTCATAACTTACAAAGGTATGGAAAAATCGTTATTTTTGTGTTATGATGAAAAGCAGTACAAGTAAAGGGGTTGGACTACCCAGGTTTGGCAACGGGTACGATGTACATCCGCTGGCTCCCGGATATCCTTTTTTCCTGGGCGGTGTGCAACTGGATCATTCAAAAGGCTGCATTGCGCACTCAGACGGGGATTGTCTCATTCACGCCGTATGCGATGCATTGCTGGGCGCGCTGGCTTTAGGGGATATAGGCACTCATTTTCCCGACAGTTCTGAAAAATTCAGGGGGATTGATAGCAAGATTCTTTTGGAGAGGACGTACGTTATGGTTCGTCAGGCAGGGTATAAAGTCGGGAATATTGATTGTACGGTTTGTTTGCAGGAACCGAAGATCGGGGGAGTAATTCCGCAAATGCGGGAGATTCTTGCACGGATCCTTGAAATACCGGTTGACTTTGTTTCGGTAAAGGCTACCACACCTGAAAAACTCGGCTTTGTTGGAAGAGAAGAAGGGGTGGCAGTATATGCCACAGCACTGCTTTGGCCGGAGGGCTAAACAGAATTCACGTTTGTGTGTTTCAAAATAATTCTTACTTTTGCAGCTCCGTAGCGGCGAGGTAGCTCAGTTGGTTAGAGCGCATGATTCATAATCATGAGGTCACGAGTTCAATTCTCGTCCTCGCTACACAGAAATTTCACCTGCAACTTGTTGCGGGTGATTTTTTTATGGATAGAAGATAGAACCTCCTGCGCCCAAAATTCCTATATATAGAAAATGAATTTTGATGTACATATTTTCGGGGAAGCGTTCCACCGGTTTGTCCAGCAGGAAATGGAATGGTTAACCACGTCTCTGGGGATTCTGTTCCACGTATTGACTTTTCTGATTCTGCTGCTGGTTTTTATTTTGGGAACAGGGCAAGAAAGCTTTTTACGGTATACCTTACACTTAACTGGCTATTTCTCTTTTGGTACTGGGGCGTCTACGCAATAATATACTGGGCCCGGATTGGTCCGGTTTACCTGACGACTTTCATGATGACCCCCATCCTGCTGGGATTTATTACTGCCGAGTGGATACGGGAATGCTTTCATCCCCGCATTGATCTTGATTTCAGAAAAATCCAGGGATGGAGGTATTGGGTTCTGGTAATAGTATTATGGGGTTTGTGGTATCCGACATATCATTATGCAGAAGGTTTTGTGTTTCAGGGCAGGGATCTGTTGTTTTCCAATTTTGGTCTGATGCCCTGTCCTACCACAATGGTAGTGCTGGGTTTGTTTAATCTTTTAACAACGTTTTCATTGTTCATTGGACTGCCCACCGTTGCAGCCGGCTGGATCCCGGACATTCCTCTTATCGCAATAGGGGTGTACGGATTGATCATGATTGTTGTTTTTGGAAGAAAGCGGAAGCTTGTAAATATGTAATCATTACCCATGATCGTGTGTCACGCATATTTAGCTTTGAATCCGTTCTGGCCTAAAACGCAGCTCAATATCCTAAATTGATGAAGATTTTTCCAGATAATTCACATATAAGTAAAATTTAACTATCTTTGCCAACCCTGATTAAATCATGAAGTGTGTACTAAAAAAGATAGAAGAGCTTAGTGGAAAGAGTACATCCATCTATTCTGTATTAATAGAGGATTATGAACAAACGCTTTTCGATATTTTTATTGAAGAAAACAAACATTTACATTTAAGTGAAATAAAAGACATCGTTCAACGTTTAAAAAAATAGGAACAAAAACCGGAGCTAGAGAACAATTTTTTAAATTACACGAAGGAAATCAAGGTGGTGGAATAAAACCTGTACGTGCCTTGCAACAAGACAGCAAACTGACTAAAGAAAATTATTTATTACGAGAACTTTTAAAACAGATAACAGAAAGAATAAAAGAAAAGGATATCCGATTTTCAGAAGATGGAAACGATTTTGAAGGAGACTTCGCATTTAATCTGAACATTGATCAATAACAAAACTGCATATAAATGCGGCATAAAAGGATTTAGAAATTATGACAAATAAAAAAAGAAAAAGCAGTGTTGGAGAAATATTAGCATCCATAACTCCGAAAGAAGCAAGGCGAATAGAGAACCGTATGCTTATTGCCTCTAAAATTGACGAAGTAATGAGAACCAAAGGTTGGGGAAAAAAAGACCTAATGCACGCTGTGGGAAAAACCAACCCTTCTGAAATTACTCGTTGGCTTAGCGGAACGCATAATTTTACAATAGACACTCTGACCGATTTGTGTTTTGTATTAGACGTTGATTTACTAAATCTAGAAGAAAAGCAAGAAACAGTAATCCAAAGATATAATTTTACTGTCAGCGTCAAATCCGAAATAATAAACAACTGTAATGTAAATGCTATGGCAAATAGCCAACTTTATTTTGAAAAAACAGCTACTTTAAGCAACTAAACAGTTTTATCCATGGACAAAAATATCTCTTTTGCTGTTACTGGCATCGAGCTTTTGGATTACGCTATTACAACCCCTAAACAAGCGATTGCCGCCGGGACTCCTTATAGATTCGATTTAAATATTGAACATCGTTTCAATATAGAGCAGAAACGTGTTTTTGTGGTTGTAACAGTCCGTGTTCACGCCGATGGTATCGAATCAGAGTTGGTATCAGCAAAAGTCAGCTGTATTTATAATATTGTTAATCTCGAAAATTTTGTAGAGGGGAAAAAGGTAACATTCCCACCCGATTTTATTTTCAAATTAAATTCAATTTCTCTTTCAACTGTGCGGGGTGTTTTGTTTACACTGTTCAGAGGAACTTTTCTGCATAATGTTATTTTACCTGTCCTTGATCCGAAAGCGTTTATTTCTGAAAATCATCAATCCAAACCGCGGGCCGATGCCAAGTACAACTAGTAACCGGGATCAGTCTATATCACCTATCATATTATCCAGCAGATCTTCCACGTATTCCCTGCTTTCATCCCAATCCGCTCTCCAGCCGCCTTCGAATTCCTCATCATCGGATTTGTAGATGGTTTCTCCGTCGCGGTTTTCTATGACATAATAATGATTGACATCATCATCGTCGTATTTCGCCACATAATACAAAATGATCTCGGCCTCGTATTCCGTATCCACCAGTTTCCAGAACTTGCTATGGTCTTTAACAAGCATTTCGCGGGTGTTAATGCAGCCCATGATTTGCCAGCGAGTGTCCCCATACATCAGCGGCACATAAACTTTCGCCCCTTTTTCCAGTAATTTTTCAGGATCACGGCGGGAAATACGCTGCAGGTATTCGTCGTAGACATCGTGGGCTTGTTTATTGTACTTGTAATAAGTCACCTTACCGTCGTATTCCAGGAATTCCACATCGCTGACAGGAATGGTCTTCCTCAGACCGTATGAATTTTCGTATTCAATGGCAGTTGAGGTAACATCCAGAACTGTAATGTATTCACCATTCCTACCGATGATCTTGAGGTAATCAAAATTGGATTGTGCAGACAATAAGATCGGGGATAGGCATAAAAAGCAGAAAATCAACGTCTTATTCATAATTTGAGGTTTTTAGTTTGTCGTAAATATACAGAATTTTAAGCAAGGAACTCCCGTTTTTGCTATATTTGTTCATGCTTTTTTCAGAACTCATAAAACAACGCCGGAGTGTACGCAGTTATAAGAACCAGCCGTTTGGCCGAGGCTACCGTGACACTCGGGTTTAATAAATTTACGCGTGAGGCACCTGTATTGATCGTTGTGATAAGGGAAAGGGCCAACCTGTTTTCAGCCCTTGGCGGCTGGATGCAACACAAAGAATTCTCGGTCTACGATGTTGGCATAGCAGTAAGTCATTTTTGTCTGCAGGCGGCAGAATTGGGTCTGGGAACATGCATCATTGGGTTGTTTGACCAAAAAAAAATCAAGAAACTGCTTCAAATAGAAACTAAAAAGGAAGTTGCCCTTGTCCTGTCACTGGGATACACGGATGCCCCCGTACGAGAGAAAAAACGCAAGCCCCTGGAAGAAATAAGCCGCTGGTATTAAATAAAAATATTTCATCTTTCCGTTTTCGTCTGCATCGTCCCGAAACCGTCAAACCAAAAGTACCGGGACTGGACGGTATATTTACTGCAGGGCTGTCGGAGAAAATGCGTTTTCCGAAAGGTCCGTACCCATTTGAAGGCGGTCTACAAACATCTCGGAAACCCTTTTGTTCTGTACATTTTCCATGATCATCCGGTGAGCGAAATACGTCTTTCCGGTCTGTTCTTTATAGTCCGTAATGTGTTGGATCCGGTGTAAGTTCCCGGAAAAATCATAGTATTCAACTTTGTGGCACAAATAATTCTGCTGATCAATGTAGCTGACAGTTTTACTGTACCCGCTCGCCTTTTGGATATCCTTGTTAATACCTGTCGTTTCTATTTTCCAACAGGGCTGGCCATTATATTCTACCGTTCCCAGTATTGAATAATTGAAATCCGCCTGATTTGGCTTACTCATGTCGGCATTGGTAAATTCAGACCCCATAAAGCTTTTGCCTTTTTCCGAGCTGATTATACGGCGGACTTTTTTAAGTGCAGGCATAAAGATCCACATATCATCATCTTTTTCCTGGTGATCATAGATCAGTAATGAGGTCCCTTTTACACCGGCCGGTGCAGTAAAACGTATCAAGGTTTTGCTCACATCCCCAAATTTCCCGGAACTCACAGTGATCTGCCGTACCCTTTCATTTCCCTTGCTGTCACGTATAAAAACGGTCATATCCATTTCCATTGGCCCGATATCGGTAACATCCGTGGATTTCTTGCTGATCTGGGCTGCTGTTTGTCCGAATACCGGCAACGAACATGACAACAGCATTAAGCTGGCAGTCAGCAATGACAATTTTATTTTAATTAGTTTCATACATAGATATTTTATTGGGTTTATTTAAAAATTTCGGTTTGAATAAGTAACACAAAGCAGGGACAAGTACCAGACCGCTAACAAGGCAAAGGATAAGTGATATGATGATCAGAAAAGCAAAAGACTGTATGAGCGGAAAAGCCGACAGGAAAAGGACGGCAAATCCCAACATAACAGCACATGCGTTGATAATGATCCCCCTTCCAATCGTCCTAAGGGTGGAGGTGATGCTTCCGGCATAATCATTCCCGGAAGCAAGCTCCCATTTTATCCTCCAAAGGACATGAATGGTAAAATCCACTCCCAGTCCTATAGAAATTGAGGAAAGCAGGGCGGTTACGATATTCAGCTCAATACCCATCCAACCCATTAACCCAAATGTGCACAGTACTGCAAAGACCAATGGCAGACTGCCGAGCATTCCTGCATGAATACTTTTAAAAATCAGGCTCAGTAATATGAGAATGGCCACAAAGGCTGCCAAAAGTGAATAATACTGTCCGCGTTCCACAGATTCACTGATGTCTTTGTCAGTAAGGCTGGTCCCTCCGATCACCGGGGTCAGTGAATCTTTTTGTGTAAGACTGTGGAGTTTGTCCTGGATTTGTCGTACCTGCGCTAGATTGTCCGCCTTGTACTGGATAGTCATGAGTGTTTTTGTATAATCGAAACTTACATACTGTTCCAGATCTGCCGGATCACCACTCATTGAATAAAGTTCCAGGTATTGGGCGATCGCCTGCCGGGAATCGGGAATGGCGTTATAACCTGACTCTGTGGAATCGTTCAGTGCTTTACTGATTTTCTTAACTATAGTCGCAAGAGAAGTCACTGTTCCCACGTTCGGCAACATTTTCAGTTCCTGCTCATACCTGTCCAGGCAATTTAACAATACAGGATCTGTCACATCCCCGTCAAACATTACATAGATCACTTTACTTCCCCCAAAATGGGAGTCTGTTATGTTTATTGCTTTATTGAAATCATGTTTTTCAGGCAAGACTTTATTTGAATCGGGTGCTATTTTCAGAAAGAACAATCCGGCCGAACTCAGTCCCAGAAAAAGTATAAAAACAATGATGACCAACCCCGGCTTTTTAGTGATCCAACGGGCAACATGGGTCACCATTGCAGTAATAAACCCATTTGTACCGTTTGATAATGCTTTACGGGCATTGCCTTTTTTCAACAACGACATTACAGCCGGGATGAACAACAAACTGATAAGCAGGGCAAAGGTTATCCCAATTGCAGTTACCACACCCATTTGTCGGGCGGGGATCAGCAGATGTGCTACCAGACCCAGTACTCCTACAATAGTAGTAAGCCCGCATAAGGCCACCGGCTTTATGAGATAATTCGTTGTTTTTTTGACAAGGGCGTTAACACTCAGATCCGGTTCGGCTGCATTGAGGTCCTGGTAACGTGCAATGAAATATACCCCGTAATTATTGGCTATGGCGATCATCATTATGGGGATAAGCACACCAATTAAACTAAGTTCCCACCCGAAAACCGGGATCAGTGCCAGACATATTACAATGGAAAAAAGCACTGCCGAGAATGGAAGAAGCACACTTCTGATCTCCCGGAACGTAACAAACAGAAAAATGAACATAACCAACAAACCTATAGGTAGCAGTACCATAATATCATGCCCGATCTTTTGATTGGATTCATCCCTTAGGTAAGGGGCTCCTGTAACATACACTTTTTCTTGGCCGGGAAATTTTGCCAACGTCGAATTGACAATTTCCATAAGCTGATCGTCAGGGATGGCTTTGTTTGAACTTAGCATGATAAGTGTATACCTGAAGTCGTCCGATACCACCACTTTATAAGCCATATCATTCCCTTTGAGAGCAGTACGCAACTCTTCCCGTTCCGAATCGTTTTGAGGGAGCTGCCCCAGCGCAGGGTCAACCACCATGCTTCCATCTTCGGAACGAATGTTTTTTGCCTGACATATTGAATAAACCCTTCCAAAATCGGGCATCTTAGCAAAGGCTTCACTTATCTCGCAGACCCTTTTGAGTGTTTTGTTATCCAGCACGTCCCGAATCTCAAGGACAATCAGGATCATTTCATCATTCCCGAATACTTCACTTATGATCCGGTTGTTTTGTTTTGACGGCATGGAATCGGGTATGTACGATTCCAGATCCGGGTTTATTCGGATCTGAAGAAGGGGAATAAGACTTGCGACAACCAGTAATACTGTTGTTATGATGATCCACCATCTGTATTTGATCACGAACAGGCCTTTTTTCATAGATCAAAAACTTACTTTTAGTTCAAGAAATGCCCCGTTCAATACGGTTGCCGAATAACCGAACAGAGTTCGGGAACCTCCTTTCATATAATTCGCGCCAATACAGGCAGACAGGGCATCTGAAATTTTCCAGGTCAAACGGGGTCTCAACAACCATTCATTTGATGTGAAATTGTAATAAGCAGTAAATTCCGCGTTAAGCACATCATAAGCAAATGATCTGGTTACAGTAAAAGAAACCGCGTGATTGGTCTTTTCCTGCTGATGAAAAACCTTACGGTTGAACGATCTGTTTTCAAACGTTATCATTTCATTTGTATACTGAACAATGGCCCCCGGATCGGGACTTTCCCCAGGAACCGGAATGATAAGTGGTTTGAAATCAAGGGTGTATTTTCCAATATATTGTGCTATAAGTGTAAACCCGCCAACATTGGTTTCCAGTCCGCCCACATAACTGAGGTCCGGATTTGGGATATACATTTCATTATCCGGATTATCTGTAATATTATAAGCCGCCTCGGCCCTGATGATCCAATTCCCTGCAGGCAGGGCCAGATCGGCGCCCCATGTGGTTTTACGATAGACTGCGGCAGCATTGGTTACCATGGGCTGACCGGAAGACCAATCAATTGAAGTCACGTTGAACCCATGATAAGGATCATACCCACGGAACCATGACACGGAACCTCCTGCCGCAGGAAAATCAAGATTCACCCGTACTGCAACAGTTCCGTTTGCCAGAATTCGTTGCGGAATCACCTTTTTGCCAAACCGGACATGATCACCCATGTCAAACAGATCAAACCGGTATTCGGACATTTTGTAAAACGGGATCCCGATCACTTCAATGTTTATTCCCGGAACAGGAAGGTAATTCAGTTTCAACATAAAATTGGAAAGCCTTTGATCAGCAGGATCCGAGGAAAGGAAAAAATAATCATCGGGCGTGATATTATTGGTTGGATTGAATCCATCCGACCGGCCCCAATTTACTATCTGGTTGCCCAGTAAAACATGGAGCTTTTCCTCTTTGTATCCTGCATAAAGCTCTTTGATCTGAAAGGCCAGCTCATTCTCATTAAAGAAAATTCCCGTTCTGAACCTGATATCAGATACAAACAGGGCCTTCCCCCTGGTCAGGGAAGTCTGGAGAGAGAATTCGGCAAAAGCCGAGGCCAGGTCGTAGACCGTCCCTCCTCCGAACACTGATCCTCTTCCGTAGCCGTTAATGTTGATCTGCGCACCATCCTTTATCTGAGCAAAAACATTTGTACAGGCCAAAATCACGGTAAGAAATATGACAACTCGTTTCATCCTTTCTTGTTTTATACAAAGAAAGAGATAACGAAAACTTATTCAGTCCGCAGTTTAAAAGAAGGACAACATCAACCGGTATACATTGTAAAAGGCGGACTAAGGACTATCAGACAGAAGAGAGACTGTCCCTGTATTCTACCGGAGTTTTACCAACTGTTTCTTTGAAGACCTTATAAAAAGAGGATTTGTTTGAAAACCCGCATTCGTAACCAATAGCTTCTATAGAATAGATGTTACCGGGATCTGCGAGCATTTTTTTTACGGCTTCCACGCGGTATGAATTGACAAGGTGGAAGAAACTCTTTCCAAGTCCAATATTCAGGACTTCTGTAAGCTGATGTTTGGGGACGTTCAGATCCGATGAAAGGATCTCCATACTCAGATTGGGGTTGAGGTATTCTTTATGCTTGTCAAAATAGTCAAGCACTTTTTCCCCGATGTCTTTTCTGTCCCGGTCGCTTAACAAAGGGTTTTTATATTGTCTGCTCTTTTTTGTTATAAGCAATTGTTCCGGGATGTTTTTTTGCAATAACCCGTAAAAACTTAACATATAAACCAAAACCAACAATGACGAGTAATTTAATATATGAGGCGCCATTGAATGATACCCTTTGATAATAAGGAAATATGACAGAATAAACTCCAGAATGCAATAGACCACATAAAATATGGTAACAGACATAAGCCATTTAATGTTTTCGTTCCTTTGAATATTTGAGGTCTCATTAAGAAGATTTGTTCGGTATTTGTGAATCAAGGTAATGCTCAACATACTGTAAATCAGCCATGAAACAAGGTTTATCAGAGCAAAAGACAACCTGAATAGGTAATTGTCATTGTAAACAAGATAATCTCCCAGGGAAAGCGGTTCTTGAATTATATATGCCAGGATCTCAAATATAACGAATGGTACAAGGTGAAAAAGCTGAACATATTTCAGGCGGAATCCTGCCGCTGTAAGTGATCTGACATACAAATACAATGCAGCATTGAACAATAAATGTGAACCTGATAATAAAGGTCTTTGAAATACCTGATAGTCTATGCCGCATGTTAAAAATTCGAGAGACAACAACATCATCCACGCCGATAAAACTTTATCAGATACTGTACGCTCTTTTTTTGCGAACATAAGTATTGCAGCAAAAAGTGCCTGACAAAAACCTATCCAGACAAGGACATTCATATATTCCATAAAAACAAAATTACTAAATTTCGGCATGAATCGTATATTTGTAATAACCTTAAGATGAATTACTCCGGAAACGGAATTGATGTTTTATTTAAATGAAAAGTAAATGAGATCCAGAGAACATTACCTGACCCTGCTGAAAAGTCACATAAAAAACCCCAAAATGATCGCCCACAGCCTGGCTTCCGAGGCAGTCATGAAGGCCCTTGCCTGCAGGTTTGGGGAAAATGAAGATGTGTGGGGTCTGGCAGGGCTGTTGCACGATATTGACGTGGAGATAACCGGGGCCGATCCGTTACGACACGGGCCCGAAGGAGCCACTATGCTACAGCAGGAAGACCTGCCCGCAGAGGTGTTGGATGCCATCGCCATGCACAACGAAAAGGCTACGGGAGAAAAGAAACGCACCACGCTGTTCCAGCATGCCCTGGCTGCAGGTGAAACCATAACCGGGTTGATATTTGCCGTTGCACTTGTTTATCCCGATAAAAAGATCTCCAGTGTGAAGACAAAGTCGGTAACCAAGCGCATGAAAGAAAAAATATTCGCAGCTTCCGTCAACCGGGAAGCCATCTTGGAATGCGATGCCATAGGGATTCCGCTCAATGAGTTTGCACAGCTTGCCCTGGATGCCCTCTCCCCCATAGAGGAAGAACTGGGTTTTTAATATATCAGAAGTGTCAGCAGCAAGATCCCGAAAACCGGCCGGATCCGCGAACGCCGGGAAGTTGTATTGTCATAAGACACCGTTTCAAGGGACCCGGCAACTCTTAATAATAGATTGGGCATATGCGTTGTCAGCGAGTACACCACAACCTCGTCTATTGTGTATGGCTTGGTTGATGCGTATCGGTGTCCTCCGTGTGGACTATCATCTTGTATTGCGTGGAGGCGCTGACTGGTCTGCCGGTTCTCATTGCACTTTTATTAATGGATAAAAATTAATAGGGATATAAGCAAGAGCTTTTCATTGTTGATTCTACCACGATCCAATTTTTTAACAGCCTGATATTTAAAGGCGTTGGGGGTGACCCCAAAGGGCTTTGCCTTTTGTACCCACAAGGGCAAATAATTTTTTGCTTTTTCAAAGCTAGACACAGGTCGTAGAACTGCGCCAGCGGGTGATTCTCAGGCCAGTAACCGGCCCAAATCTCAAAAGTTTTTATTCAACCATTTAACAATTTCTTCCCAACTTTCAACAGGGATCTGAGCATGGGTAGTGTTTTTCATGACTAAAAATTCCTTCTTGTTGCCATGAATAACATTATAGAACTCTTTCACTTTATCCGCAGCAAATAATTCATCTTTATCACCAATACCTACCAACACTGGAATATTCAGGTTTATTGGAAGCCTGAGTTGTTTCACGTCCAGCATTGTCACAAAACGAAGCGTATACCTATAATTGTACAAGGGATCTTTCGACACAATCATGCCGTCTCTATTATATTCAATAACTTGATAAGACGGACGGAAAATTGAACTTGAAAGAATTTTAGCTTTTTGAAAAAATGTTGGCGGTTTTGCCTGACTTTTCTTGCTTTCATAAGCCCCGGAGAGTAATATTAATCCTGAAATATCATTTGGAACTGCATTGGTTGCACATATCGCAGAAGCAACTCCCAAGCTATGTCCCAAAAAAATCACTTTTGAATACCCTAACCCTTTAATAAATTTTACTGACTCGGCTAAATCAGCAATCCATCTTTCTTTATTTGGGCTATCACCCCGGTTTCCGTCCGATAAGCCATGTCCTCTGTAATCCAAACCAAATGTCGTATATCCACCTGCCGATATTATTTTACCGACCATATTATAGGCTCCACTGTGTGCAGTAAAACCATGAAAGATCAAAACAGCAATATCTTTTTTTGATGGTATAATAGTGTCAGCGTTCCATTTCCGCAAAAAAAGAATTTGTCCATCTGTTGTAGTAAACTGATTATGTGCTCCTTTGAAGTTATGTCTCAAATCAGCAGCTTCTTCAGGCGAAATCCCGACATGATTTGTCTTTGATTTATTTGGTAAAAACGCCAATATCAACCCACAAATAAATATTACTACAAACAAGAAAATAATAGTGTGCAGGACTTTTTTAAATATTTTCTTCATATCAATGCTTTTAGTTTAACTGCTTATCCCTTTTGGTCAAGTTGATTTTGTAATGTCATTATATGTAACAGGAGCTGTATCTGCAGCTTGTTGAATTAAGCGATAAAAGGACTTTCCCCATATAATATAACAAGAATGATCTCCGGAGTTAGCAATAGTGTTAAGTGTCTTATTTCAAAACACTCCACTTGAATTACGGTTGAACTTTTGGGCTTTCCCAATCCACTGCTCGGTTGCCCTCTCTTATGAGCCTTATATCAGATTTCTGAGCGTCAGAAGTTCAGACTTACTAATGGCTTCTTTCAGATTTGCAGTCGCCTTGGGCGCCATTGCCAATCGTTTTTCCTATCAACCCGGCACATGCAGGAACTTGCATCATGACTGTTTAATACCATGCCCAACGTACAAAAAATTCGCAGGTCATTGATTGACCGGAGAGAACAAAAAAAAGTGTTCTTTGACATATTGAAAATGGAAATTATGAATATCTTTGTGGATGATAATGTAAAAGATAGCATTATGAGACGACCGGAAATAGTACAACAAATAAAAAATACGCTTAGGCAGATAAACCCTGACGCTAAAGCCATACTATACGGCAGCGAAGCGCGCGGGGATGCTCGTCGTGATAGCGATATTGATTTGCTGATATTGGTGGACAAATATAAAATATCGGTAGAAGAAGAAAAAGAAATTATCGGTCGGTTAAGCGATTTGTCATTGGAAACAGGCGTTATAATAAGCTCCATCATTCTTCCTAAGACGAAATGGGAAAATCGCCCGTTCAAAACACCTTTTTATCTGAACGTAATGAACGAAGGAATTGTGTTATGAGAGAAGAGCTAACGGAGGAAATTAAAACCGCACTTGTGGCGTACCGCTTGGAACGGGCAAAAGACACTGTACAGGAAGCAGTGGATATGCTCGAAAAAGATCATTACAATGCAGCTGTAAACCGCTTATATTATGCCTGTTATTATGCAGTATCTGCATTACTTGTAAAAAATAACATTCAGGCGCATACACATTCCGGTGTAAAGCAAATGTTTGGAATGAGCTTTATTATAAACGGTAAACTTCCACGAACTTATAACATAACTTATACGGAGCTTTTTGACAAGCGACACAGCGGCGATTATGATGACTTTTTATCTTTCGACCGGGAAACGGTAGAAAGACTACTTCCCGAAACACAATTATTCATTGAAGCTATTGAAAAAATAATCCTGCAATAACTCCCTACTCATATTGAATTCTGAGTTTTTCAATATAATGTACCTAAAAGTCCTGTCGCTCCGTCATTATCAGCTCGACGGTGCGAGCGTCCGGCATATTGCCCGGCAACTCTTTATAATAGATGGGCATACTTGTTGAGCAAGGCCGGGTTGCGGTAATTATTTTTTAAGTTTTACGACCAGGAAACGGAAGATTTCGCTGTCTTTGTTGAAAGGCCGGTGCGGAATGTCTTTAGGACTGTCTATCAGCATGTCCTTGACCACTTTTTGGGTTTCATCTCCAATTTCAATATATCCTTCGCCTTCCAGGATGTAGAAAAAAACATCAATGGGAGTCGTATGCAATTTCAGTCCTTCGCCTTTACCCAGTGCAATATGGACTACCTGTACGGCATCTGTATTGAAGATAATTCGGGCATCCACGCCGTGCGGGTTTTGAGAAGTTTCAAAATCTTTGTAAGAAGAGATTTTCATAAGTCATAGTCTTGTTTGTACAAAGATAAAAATAAAGATTTTTAGCGAACTGTGAATAACATGTTGAAAAAATTCAGTAGATTTGCTTTCGTTCAGAAATCCTTTCTTATGAGCATTCCGGATAAACGTCTTGTTTATGTCACGTTATTGGGAGGACTGCTGGGAATTTCCGGCGGTCTGCTTTTATTATTGGCATCCCCGACATTACAGGTCATTTTGCTCTCCATCATGTTCATTGTGGGAGGGGAAGCCTGTTTCATCGTGTGGGGTATTGACAAAGCGAATGGTTGTGAAACCGGCCGGAGACCGATAAAGATCCTGTTTTACCTGGGCCTGGTTGCCGTACTGGCAGCAGTGGCTATCCTTTTTTTTCGGCAATATCTGGAAATGTATGTAAATCAGATACTTGCATTTGGTCTGATCATGTGTCTTATACTGCAATGGTACAACATCGGAAAGATCTATTTTACAACAAAAAAAGTGTTTGCCCTTGTTTTGCTGATCCTGTCCATTGCACTACTGGTCTTGGCTATACCGTTTGCCGTGTACGCTCCGTTTTTCTTTGAAACCCGTTCCCTGTTGCTGGCCTTATTGTGTTTTGCTTATGCATTGTTGGTTTTTCTGAGTTTCTCCATGACGTTGAAAGTAGTCAACACGTATTCAAAATAATCCCAATATTTATTAAACCATTTCCGTTGATTGAAGTCTAATTTCCAATCAACTTTTTTCTTTTTTAACAGGAAAGTTATGTCAAAACGTACCAGATGGATTGTAGGCGCCCTGACTTTATTGGTGCTGGGCTTTATTATATTTTTCCCTTCACTCAAAAGAATATTGAGTGGAGAAAACGCGGGGCCTGTTCCCGGACAGCGTTCGGGACAACAGGTACTATCTGTAAATGCAGAAGTACTCAAACCCTATGTCATGTCCGACCACACCGTGACTACTGGAGATATTCTTCCGGCCGAAGAAGTGAACCTGACCTTTGAAACTTCCGGGAAAGTGGTGGCCATTTATTTTACAGAAGGAGCTTATGTTAACAAAGGCACTGTTCTGGCAAAGATCAACGATGCCCCTCTTCAGGCACAACTGAAAAAACTGGAAACCCAGGTGAAACTGGCACAGGACAGGGTATACCGCCAGCAAACCTTACTGGAAAGGGATGCCGTCAGCCAGGAAGCCTACCAGGCCGTATTGACCGAGTACAATAAACTGCAGGCCGACATTGAACTGGTGAAAGCTCAGATAGCACAAACCGAATTACGTGCTCCTTTTGACGGTGTGATAGGGCTCCGGCAACTTAGTGAAGGTGCTTTTGCCTCTCCCGGCACACAAATAGCCACATTGGCGAAAGTCTCGGACCTGAAGATCGAATTTTCCGTCCCCGAAACTTATTCACGCGACATTCACAAAGGAACGCCCATTGAATTCACACTGACAGATGACCAGGGGCGCGACAAAACTTACCAGGCCAACGTGTACGCCGTTGAATCGGGCATCAATCGTGCCACGCGGACTTTAACGGTGCGGGCATTGTATCACAACCCCGGTGACCAACTCATTCCGGGAAGGTACGTCTCGGTAAAGATCATGAAAGACGAGATCCCCAATGCCATTTCCGTTCCATCGGAGGCTATCATCCCCGAAATGGGGAAAAACCTGGTTTACATATACAAAAACGGAAAAGTACAGCCGGTGACTATGGATGCGGGAATACGCACAGCAAACAGGGTACAGGCTCTTAGCGGCGTGAAGGAGGGGGACACCCTTATTATATCGGGAGTCATGCAATTGCGCAGCGGGTTGGATGTGATCATTGACAGGATCGTGGAAAGAGAGGACGCTTTATGAACATTTCCGAGTTAAGTATTAAGAGACCCGTTCTGGCAACAGTTGTGGTTCTGGTGATCACTCTGTTCGGTCTGATAGGGTTTACATTTTTGGGAACCCGGGAATTTCCCAGCGTGGACCGCCCCATCATTACCGTCAATGTGAGTTATCCGGGAGCCAATGCCGATGTGATCATGAACCAGATCACCGAACCCCTGGAACAAAACATCAATGGCATTCCCGGGATCCGTTCCCTAAGCAGTGTCAGCAGCCAGGGAAGTTCGCGCATTACCATAGAATTTGAATTGAGCGTAGACCTGGAAACAGCCGCAAACGATGTACGGGACAAAGTTTCCCGGGCACAGCGTTTTTTGCCACGTGACTGTGACCCGCCAACCGTGTCCAAAGCAGATGCCGATGCCACGCCCATCATGCAGATAGGGGTTCGCAGCGACAAGCGGTCCCTGATGGAAGTAAGCAATATAGCCGAATTGACAGTAAAAGAACAATTGCAGACCATCCAGGATGTAAGCGGCGTGTCTATCTGGGGAGAAAAACGTTATTCCATGCGCCTGTGGCTGGATCCGGTAAAAATGGCCGGTTACGGGGTAACTCCCATGGATGTTAAAAATGCAGTGGACCGGGAAAATGTAGAATTGCCCTCCGGAAGGGTGGAAGGGGATAAAATTGAGCTGTCCATCCGCACCCTGGGGCTGATGACAACTCCGTACGAATTTAACAACCTGATCATCAAACAGGACCGTGGCCGTATTGTGCGTTTTCAGGATGTGGGAAGGGCCGAGTTGGGGCCTGAGGACACCCGGAGCGCCTTGCGTAAGGATGGGGTGCCCATGGTGGTGGTGGTGATAATACCGCAGCCCGGAGCCAACCACATAATGATAGCCGATGAGGCGATTGACCGTGTGGAACAAATGAAGAAAGACCTTCCGGAAGATGTTTCCGTAGAGGTTATGTACGACAACACCGAATACATTCGGGCTTCAATTAAGGAAGTACGCAATACCATCTTCATTGCCTTTTTCCTGGTCGTATTCATCATTTTCGTTTTCCTCAGGGACTGGAGGGTTACACTGGTACCTGTAGTGGTCATTCCCGTTTCTTTGGTTGGGGCGTTTTTTGTCATGTATCTGGCTGGTTTTTCCATAAACGTACTTTCCATGCTGGCCGTTGTTCTGTCCGTTGGGCTTGTGGTAGATGATGCCATAGTGGTTACAGAGAACATATATATTCGCATTGAACGGGGCATTTCACCCCGGAAAGCTGGTATTGAAGGGTCCAGGGAAATTTTCTTTGCCGTGATTTCCACTACCATAACCCTGATAGCCGTATTCCTGCCCATCATATTTATGGAGGGTATGACAGGCCGTCTGTTCCAGGAATTCAGCATAGTGATAGCTGGTGCCGTGGCCTTTTCTTCACTGGTGGCCCTGACCTTTACCCCCATGCTGGCCACCAAGATCCTCAAGAAAAGGGATAAAAAAAGCTGGCTGTATGCAAAAACGGAACCTTTCTTCAGTGGTATGATCAGCGGGTATACGCGTTGGCTTAAGTCTTTTTTGAATGTAAAATGGATAGCCATTCCGGTGGTGCTTGTCCTGCTGGGTATCATTGCATGGTTCTGGATGACCATTCCTTCCGAGTTGTCTCCCCTGGAAGACCGTTCGCAGCTTACCGTGCGTGTTACCGGCCAGGAGGGAAGCACGTTTGAGTATATCCGTGATTTTACGGATCATATTGCCGATATTTCCGATTCCGTGGCGTATGAAAACCGGGCGCTGGTTTCCCGATCCTGGACAGGGGGTGGTTTCATAAACGTGTTACTTCCCGATATCAAGGAACGTGAGCGAAGCCAGATGGAAATTGCCGAGGCCATGACGCAACGCATCATGAGCGAGACGCAGGCGCGTGTTTTTGTGCAGCAGACATCCACCTTTGGAGGCCGGCGCGGAGGCATGCCCGTACAATACGTTTTGCAGGCGCCCACCATTGAGAAATTGCAGGAGGTGATCCCCCGGTTTATGGAACAGGTGGATCGAAGCCCTGTCCTGAGGATGGCCGATGTGAACCTGAAATTCACCAAACCCGAAACACGGATCGTCATTGACCGTGACAAAGCCAATACCATGGGAGTTACCACCCGGAATATCGCACAGACCCTGCAATATGCCCTGAGCGGGCAGCGGATGGGGTATTTTTACATGAACGGGAAACAATACCAGATATTGGGAGAAATCAACCGCCAGCAACGCAATACGCCTGCCGATCTGAAATCAATATTCATTCGCAACGATAAGGGAGAAATGATCCAGCTGGACAACCTGGTTACCCTGTATGAGGACGTAGCCCCGCCACAATTGTACCGTTACAACCGGTTTGTCTCGGCCACCATTTCTTCCGGATTAAACCAGGGATATACCATAGGCGACGGGCTGGAAGAAATGGATAAAATTGCTGCCGGAGTGCTGGACGACAGTTTCCGGACAGCCCTGGCCGGGGAATCCAAAGAGTTCCGGGAGAGCGCCTCAAGCCTTGTTTTTGCTATGGTATTGGCCCTCGTGCTGATCTTTTTGGTGTTATCGGCCCAGTTCGAAAGTTTCAAAGACCCGCTAATTATCATGTTTACAGTGCCATTGGCTTTAGCCGGAGGACTGGCCCTGATGAGATGGACAGGTCAGACCATGAACATTTTCAGCCAGATAGGATTAATCATGCTTATTGGCCTGGTAGCCAAAAACGGGATTCTGATAGTGGAATTTGCCAATCAGAAACAGGCTGCCGGCATGATGAAAATGGAATCTATAACGGCTGCGGCAGCACAACGGTTACGTCCTGTACTGATGACGAGTATATCCACCATACTGGGACTCTTACCACTGGTCTTTGCCTCCGGGGAAGGAGCCAACGGCCGGATCGCCATGGGTGTTGCCGTAGTGGGCGGGTTGGTCTTCTCTACACTTATGACTTTATTCATTGTCCCGGCCATGTATGGTTTTATTGCGACAGACAGAAGTAAAAAGAACAACCAGGAGGATCTCCAATGAAAAGATATATACATAAGTTCATGATTGTTAGGCTCATGATAGTCCTGGCCGTGGCGGTTCCCGGAACTGCCATCGCGGCCATGGGCCTGCAGGATCCCCCGGGGAAGGGGCTTTCTTATCCTGTCACGCTGGAAGCCTGCATTGAGACAGGATTACAGAATAATTTTTCGGTCCGGATCATGCGAAATCTGGAACAGCAGGCGGCAAACAATGCCACCCGCGGGAATGCCGGCCAGCTGCCTACCGTCAACCTGAACGCTTCCTACGGAGGCAATTATTATCAAAACAATTACCTGTACCCGGACGGGGAACGCAGCACTGCTTCCTCGCTCAACACCAACCTGCAGGCTGGTGTAGATGTGAACTGGACGCTTTTTGACGGGTTCGGCATACAGGCAAATTATCAAAAACTTCAGGAGCTCAGGATACAGGGAGAGCTGGACATGCGGCTGATACTGGAAGATTTTGTGGCTTCGGTGGCCTCTGAATATTATTACCTGATCCGGCAACAGATACGTCAGGATAATTTGCGTCAAAGCGTTGCCCTGTCCAGGGAACGGTTGCGAATAGTACAGGAAAGTTACCAGATAGGGGCTTCTTCCGGGCTGGACTACCAGCAGGCCCAGGTAGACTATAACGCCGACACTTCCGATTACCTGGCACAGGTGGAACTGGTCAGTAAATCCATCATAAACCTGAACAAGCTGATGGCCCTGGAGGATATTGAACGCAAGACCATACCCGCAGATACCTCCATTGCATTGAATTGTGACCTGGATAAAGCGCAATTGTGGCAAAACACACTGAAAAACAACACCTCATTGCTGCAAACCTTAAGTGACCAGACAATATCAGAACTGGATTACAAAAAGGCCAGAAGCAGGAATTACCCCTACCTGAGGCTAAATGCAGGTTACGGTTACCGGAATTACTGGTATGGGAACGGCACCTATGACCGGAACAACCAGTTTGGCCCCACATTTGGAGCATCTATGGGAATTGCCCTGTACGATGCCGGAAACCGTCGAAGGGAACAGGCCAATGCACGGCTTAGTATAGATAACAGCAGGTTGCGCTTGGAACAAATAGAAAATACACTGCAGGCCGACCTGGCCAGTCTGTGGATGGCATATGATAATAACTTGCAGTTATGGGAGATTGAAAAGAGCAATTTGAAAGTGGCCCGGAGCAATTTTGAAATTGCCATGGAACGTTACCGGTTGCGTGAGCTCTCCGGCATAGAGTTGCGGGAAGCACAATTGAGCCTGCTCAAATCGGAAGAACGCCTGTCCACCGTTGAGTACAACATAAAGATCTGTGAAATATCATTGCTTTTACTTAGTGGAGACATTCTTACCTGCGAATTGTAATTTATATGAAAAATCTATTAAAGATATCTTTTATATTACTGTTGACTTTCTGCACCATGACAAAAAACAATCCTTTACTTCAAATATCCGATACTATTTACCAGGCTCCTCCTTTTGACCGTATAGAACTTAAGGATTACAAACCGGCCTTGATCCGGGCCATTGATATTGCCAAAAACCGGGTAGATTCCATAACGGCAAACCCTGAGCCGCCCACTTTTACCAATACAATAGAAGCCCTGGAATATGCCGGAGAAGAGGTTTCCAGGGTGGCCATGATCTTTTACAACCTGAACGAAGCGCATACTTCCGATAAAATGCAGCAGCTGGCACAGGAGCTGTCTCCGATGTATACGGAATACCAATTGTATGTATCCCTGAATCCAGCTTTGTTTGAACGGGTAAAAGAAGTGTACAGGGACCGAACTGCCATGGAGCTGACACAGGAACAGGCCCGCTTGCTGGAAGAAACGTACAAGGGTTTTGTACGTAACGGGGCCAATCTGTCACAGGAAGACAAAAAAACATACGGAGCCATACAGGAACAACTTTCCCTGGCTTCCCTGAAATTTTCCAGCAACGTCCTGGCGGCCACAAATACATATAGCCTTCATCTTACCCTTGAAGAAGACCTGGCTGGCCTTCCTGTGTATATGAAGGAAATGGGTAAAGAAGCCGCAGCGGCTCAGAAAAAGGACGGATGGGTCTATACGCTGGATTATCCCAGTTACGGCGGGTTTATGAAATTCAGTACCCGCAGGGACCTTCGGGAACAAATGTGGAAAGCTTATAATTCGCGTTGCCTGGATGAAAACGGGAACCAGGACCTGATCCGCGAAGTTGTTTCTTTGCGTCTGCAGTCTGCCAAACTGTTGGGATATGATAAGTATTCGGATTATGCACTGGAACAGCGCATGGCCAAAAATCCCAAAACTGTGAACGGTTTTTTGCAGGACCTGATGGAAAAAACCCTGCCCCACGCCCGCCGGGAAGTGGCGGAAATACAGCAATATGCACGCTCTCAGGGATTTAACGGGTTGTTGATGCCCTGGGATTTTTCGTATTGGTCTGAAAAATACAGGGAAGAAAAATTTGATCTGAGCGAGGAAATGCTGAAACCGTATTTTTCACTGGACAAGGTACAGGGAGCCGTTTTCTCGCTCGCCGGAACGTTATACGGATTGCAATTCAAACCCGCACATGAAGTCCCGGTCTATCATCCCGATGTAAAAGTCTTTGAAGTAACCGGGGAAGACGGACAGTTCATGGCCCTGCTTTATGTAGATTATTATCCGCGTGAAAGTAAACATTCCGGTGCCTGGATGACTTCCTACCGCGAACAATACAAACATAACGGGAATGAATACCGTCCGCTGGTTTCGCTTGTAACCAATTTTACCAAACCTACGGCTACAACTCCGTCCCTGCTTACGTTCAACGAAGTGACAACACTCTTTCACGAATTCGGTCACTGCCTGCACGGAATGCTGGCAGAGGGCTCCTATGCCTCACTCACCGGGACAAGCGTGGCCCGTGATTTTGTAGAACTACCTTCCCAGATACTGGAAAACTGGGCTTACGAACCTGAATTTTTGAAGACATTTGCCGTACATTACCAAACCGGTGAAGCCATACCGCAGGAAATGATAAACAAGATAGTGGCTTCCAAAAACTACCTGGCCGGGTTCGGACAGGTAAGACAATTGCAATACGGCATTCTGGACATGGCATGGCACGATTCGGACCAGGTCCCTTCCATGGACATTCCTAAATTTGAAGAAACGACACTGGGCGGATCCATCATATTGCCTGCCATCCCGGGTACTGCATTTTCAACGGCTTTTTCCCATATTTTTGCCGGAGGGTACAGTGCCGGTTATTATTCCTACAAATGGGCCGAAGTTCTGGAAGCGGATGCTTTTGCCCTGTTTAAAGAAACCGGGATATTCAACCGTGAAACAGCCGGTAAATTCCGGGAACACATTCTTTCCCGGGGCAATATTGAAGATGCCGATGTGTTGTACCGTAAATTCCGTGGACGCGATCCCGAGCCCGATGCCTTGATGCAGAAGTTATTTCCCGGCCAGCGGAGCACTGTTTCTCCCTAAAGGATGATAACACCCCATGTGACCGCCATCATAATGATGCCAAAACGGAAACTGTCCCCCAGACTGTATTGATTTGAAGTATAGAGCAACGTTTGCATGGTCTTGGACTGAAAGAAAAGCACTTAAAAGCATGGCCCCTGTAAGCATTATATATATAATCCAGAACGGAGTTTCCGGTGTGATCCCCATAGAGCTGAACAATTTACCGGTCATGATCCAGGGCAATCCGGAAGCATACAGTCCCGCTCCCTGGGTTTAGGCTCCGGCCGAGAATAACATAAGGTGCCAGGGGATCAGACTCCATAGGGTCCAGAATTTAAAAATCAATTTCAGTAAGCAGGGACAATCCGTGGTAATGCAGCCCCGGTTCATCCCTGTTCACAAAAGGCATGGCAACAGCTTTTATACACACGGAGCGGGCATCAAAAGCGGTGGAAAATGAAGTTGAATCTTGTTGGGGATACCTTGTTTTATCAAAAGAAACACCGGCAGCTCCCAGGAACCAGTACAAACGGGTGCGGAACTGGATCCCCATCATTTCCGGGGGAGCCATGAGCTGAACGACCATGGGCCTTTCGTACGGGACCCCTTCGGGAGTGTTCATAACACGGATACCCCGGGGTTCTCCGGACAAACTGTCTTTAAAGTATTGCCCCCATACAGGCAAAACAAACAGAGAACAAATAAAAAAGAAGAGGGTTTTTTCCACAACTATTCCCATACCAGGGAGAGTTGCAGGCTGCCTGTATATACGCCGCCTGGATTGGTCGCGTAATCGGCTATGCCTATGGTGCCTCCCAGGTATACGGTCTTAGGATTGTTTTTTAAATTATATAATGGGGTAGTGGGCCAATACGTGATGTTGTAGATCTCCCGGGTATAACCGCCTCCTTCCCGGGTAAGTATAACGGACCCCGGAACAGCAATATGAGTTACATCAGGATTTCCTTTTCCGGCACCGTACAAATAAATTTCTGCGGGATGAAAGACAGAACTCTTAAGCTCAACGGATCCCGTTGCGGTACGGCTAAGATTCCCGTTATTTACATTTAATGAGACGGTTCCCCACCAACCGGTTACAGCTACTTTGCCAAAATTGAAATTTTTGATCACATCCGCACCCAGCTGTGCTTTGGCAGAAGTAGCTGTCAGCAAAAGCAATAGAGCAAAGAGGGATAATTTCAATTTCATACAGAGAACACTATGGTTGAATTTCAGGGAAGCTCCAGTTGTGCGGAAGCATACGTTTCCGGTTTGACATCAGACTGGGCGTTGTAAGTGATCAGTAATTTCCCGGAACTGAGATCAGTACCGGGTTGCTGATTGAGTTCCATACGGAATCTGCGGACGGAATTGGGTGTGTAAACGGCTATACCGTTGACTATGCCTACAACGGTTTCGGTACCTTCCGGAGATACATGCGTCACAGTCAGATCCCCGTAAACGGACATGTTTCCGGATCGGTTAAAAGTCAATTGCAGCTGAGGGGCGGCTCCTTCTTCAGGTTCTTCCAGAACCAGGTCGGAAATATATACTTCTGTGGTAGGTTCTCCAACACGGATGATCACGGGGATGGTGATCCCGAATATGGGGATCAGCCGTACACTTACCGAAGTGGTGTCCCGGCTGGGATCTTCCTCGCCAAGGGCCACCTGGTTGGGAACGGCGCGAAAATATATGTGCGAGCGGTATTCACCCGGGTCCAGGCGTTCCCTTCCTACTACCTGCATGCGGACCGTTTGAGCTTCATTGGGAGCAAGGGTCACCGAACGGGGAAAGAAGCGCAGGTGTTTATCGGCAAAGAACTGACCGGGATCGGGTTCCGTAATTTCCTCAAAGGCACCCTCTTCGGTCATGCGGTATTGAATAAATGAGATGTTATAACGGGCCGTATCACGTCCTGTATTGGCCAGGTTGAGTTCCATTACCCTGCTTGAGCCGTCAAACACCACGCGGCGGGGTGTTACCAGCAGGTTCCCCTGTGCCAGGGCACGAGGGATCATGACACCGGAAAAAAGTACCAATGCCAGGAGAAAGACAATTTTTTTTGATTCAAACATGATCCGCAGTTTTAAAAGTATTATACCAATCAAACAAAGATAATAAAAAATTGTAAACTGCTAGTTATAGGCGAAGGTGATGGTGTAAGTTCCCGTATAGATGCCAACGGGGTTTTGTGACAGAGATTCCACGTGAAGCCTTGCCCCCACGTAAAAGGTAAGCTTGCCGTTCATGTCCAGTTTTGCCGAGTTGGAAGGCGTTGAAACCCAATCATTGACCAGCATCCGGTGCGTCGGGTTGGATGTGTTTGTCAATGTGGCGGGGCCCGGCAAGGTGATGGAAACGCTGCAATCCGGGTATCCCACTACTTCGTAAATGGCGGGAGAAGGACTGCCGCCTGCCGCCAGGTGTATGGCATTCCCGTCAGAGGTCCGGTCTATGCCGGATGTGGGAGCGATGACAATGGATCCCCCGCCTTCCCCGTCAATGAAGAACCGGCCGAAATTCAACGGGGCGGCTTCCGTGGCCGAAAGCACGTCTATCAACTCGGCAAAGGCCGTGCTGGTGACTTCAGGGTCCGGGTCAAGGGCAAAAGACTGAACCCGGGAAGATCCCAGAAAAGCCAGGGTAAGCAGAAGCGGTATCCAATGTTTAGGTTTCATAAAGTAAAGGTACGTGTTTTTTACCAGAAAACGCTTCCCCGGCGTACCGCAGGAAGCGTTTTGGTATTGTGTTTGGTTCCTAAATTTTATTGGTAGGCGAAAGTTACCGTGTACGTGCCACTGTAAACACCCACAGAGACTCCAGAAGCAGGAACTGTTAAGGTAGCTCCGACGTAAACGGTGGCATCACCCGTTGAACTCAATGTAAGTGTGGATGCCGATACAGAAAATGAGGATACATTCATAACATCCGAAGTGGACTCATGAGTGAGGTTTACAGATCCGTCGGCCGGGAGGCTTACAGAAACATTCTGACTTGCCAGACCGCTGATATCAAATGAAGCGGAACTGGGAGCTCCACCGCCAATAGTGGCAACGGTGTTTGTTGTGGTAACAGTCCCTGTAGCGGTCCCGTCAACGGTAATTGTTCCACCGCTTGTCCCGGCAATGAATTTCCCGAAATTCAACTGATCTACTTCCTCTGCGGAAAGAGCTTCCACCAGTTCGGCAGTTGCCGTGGCAGTAACAGGATCCGGATCCAAAGCATAGATGTTCAGGGAAAACCCGATGAACAGCAGGCTAAATATCAGGGGAAGTATAAGCTTTTTCATGATTGTGTTGTTAAAGTTCTTTTTTTAATTTTCCCCGGAACGCTCCATCCCATATGGAAGGAGCGACCGAGGAAATATATTTTTATGGAACTATATATTATTCGTAAGTAACAGTTACTGTAAATGAACCTGTATAAATATCAGAGGACTGTGTTTCGCCTACTGTCAAGTCAGCACCAACAGAGAAAGTCTCTTTTCCGGTTGCATCAAGGGTCCCGGTTGCATTGTGTAAAAAATTGTCTACTGTCATAGTCTCAGAAGTAACTGCTCCTGTCAGGGTTATACTATTATCAATTACTACCGTATAGCTAAGACTGGCTTCTCCTACAACTGTAAATTGGGCGGCTTGAGGAGTGCGCGATGCAGTAATAGTAACAAGCAAAGCGTCTTCATTTGTGGCGGATCTAGCTCCGGCAGGTGAAATTGTAACGGTGTTTTCAGCAGAAATGATATCACCGAATTCCAATGCCTCATCATTTTCAATAGTAAGAGGAGTAACGATTCGTGCACCTGCAGAAGCAGTTGCATTGTCTGTGTTTTGTCCGAAAGAAATTGTTGAGAAAGCGAAGATGGCTACAGAGAGAGTGAAAAATTTTAAGATTGTTGTTTTCATAATGAATATTTTAAATGTTTTTTAAACTAAAAATCAACTTCAGGATGCAAGTCGTTTTTCAAACGTGATGCAAAGATATGCTGCCCGTTGTTAACGAGAAAATGGTTTCAACACAAACAGGGATTTTATCTACGAACTGCCTTCTTTGTTCAACGAAAAGGTTGAAAAATCAGTCATAAGAAACCGTTACGGTAAAGGTTCCGGTGTACTGACCAAGCTCCTGGCCCCACCACATAGTGACCGTACCGCCCACATAAAACACGTCTTCACCCGCTGCTCCCAATTGCAGGTTGGTTGCCGAACTGGTCAGTTCAAGGTTAAGAGAGCTTGTGCCGCCCTGGTGATTAAGAGTGTGGATCCAGTCGGGGACCGTGATGTTTACAGATGCATAGGGGGTTCCCGTTACCCTGAATTTTCCGGCGGAAACGATACCCGTACTCGGCAAAAGAGAAGCGACACCCGATGCTGTGCGCTGTGGATTTTCCTCTGCCGTTACCGTAACGGTTCCGGTGCCCGGTCCGGGAGAGGCAAACCCAAATGAAAGGTTGGATTCTTTGGCAATGGATATAGGTATGATCACCTCTATCTCCAACTGTGCCGTCAGGGGAACATACTTTGTCTGGGATTGTCCGTACATTAGGGAAAACCCGCTCAAAAAGAGCATAGACAATAGAAATCTGTGTTTTGCGGAGCTTCTCATTCGTTTACAAAGGTACATAAAAATATTTTTTACATTTGTACCCATGGTTAAAATACTGATCATAGAAGATGACGCCGCATTCAACGTCCTGCTGAAAACCTGGCTGGCCAAAAGCGGATTCCGGGCGGACGGCGTGCTTTCTGCCGGAGAAGCCATGAAGGCCGTACAGGCACAGGTCTACGACATAGTCCTTTGTGACCTCCGCCTGCCCGATACAGACGGCATGACACTTTTAAAATGGATCCGGGAAACTTCGCCCGATAGTGCCGTGTTTATCATGACAGGGTATGCCGATATCCAGACCGCCGTGCAGGCCATTCGCCTGGGAGCGGCCGATTACCTGGAAAAACCCGTGGACCCTGTTATCCTTAAAGAGAAAATTGACGAGGTGCTTCGCAGGAAGGACCGGCCGCACGAACGTATACCTTTTATTAAAGGAGAAAGTCCCGCGTCCCAGAAGCTTTACGATTACATGATGCTGGTGGCTCCCACTCTCCTGTCGGTGCTTATAGCCGGAGAGAGCGGCACAGGGAAGGAATACGTAGCCAATCACATCCACCAGAACAGTACCCGCCGCGACGGTCCGTTCGTGGCACTGGACTGCGGGGCGATTCCGCGGGATCTGGCCTCGAGCGAATTGTTCGGGCACCTGAAGGGATCCTTCACCTCGGCAATAAACGACAAGAAAGGGGCCTTTGAAATGGCCGACGGCGGTACGTTGTTCCTGGACGAGATTGGGAACCTTTCGCCCGACGTGCAGATGCAATTGCTGCGAGCCCTGCAGGAAGGGGTGATCAAACCGGTGGGAAGCTCCCGGATCATAGAAGTGAACATCCGGATTATTACAGCCACCAACGTGGACTTGAAGCAGATGATAGAACAGGGCAAATTCCGCGAAGACCTGTATCACCGGATCAACGAATTCCAGCTCACCATCCCGCGTCTGCAGGAAAGGGGCCTGGATATCCTACTGTTTGCCAAGCATTTCCTGGAATACGCCAACCGCCAGATGAACAAGCAGATCAAAGGATTTTCCCCGGATGCCGAACAATTGATGTTATCCTATCAATGGAGGGGAAATTTGCGGGAACTTTTAAATATGGTAAAACGGACGGTGTTATTGTCCGAAGGGCCTCTGGTAACGGTAGATGACCTGCCCGAAGAAATCCGCCAGGTACCTTCCTCAGGACACGGGCAGGATACCCAATCGCTGAAAGAACAACACGAACGTCAGATGATCCTGGAGGCGCTGGCACGAACCCGCAACAACCGCACCCGTGCGGCACGGTTGTTGGGCATCGACCGCAAAACCTTATACAATAAAATGAAGCTTTATCACCTGGAGTAGCTCCCGGGCTTTTTCGATAACGCTTTGAACCCGTTCCGGATCCTCTTTCCCTGACCGTTCCAGGACCTCCAGATCATTTACCAGGGGGGATCGCAATTGCCTGAACATGGGCAACATTTTGTGAACTACGGACGAGATCCTGGCAAAATCTTTCTTTTCCAGGCATTCCAGCATAGTATCCAGGCTTTCAACGGCAGTGGTGTGAAATACACGTAAAACCTGAGTTACGGCCTCCAGGTCGCCGTCTACCATCTGCCCAATTTCCGCCAGTGAAAAACCATCGTAGGGTACGGCGGGGATGACGGGTGCCAGGATATGATTGAGCTGGGCTTTTACAAATGGTTTTTCCAGGTGCCCGGTGAATCCCTTTTCAATGAAATGACGGGAATCGTAAAGGCTGTTGGCCGTTACCGCTATCACGGGTGTTTGATAGAGGTTACGGACCTTTTCCAATAAATGGAATCCGTCCCCTTCCGGCATCTGGATGTCTGTCAGGACTACATCTACGAGAATGTTTTGCAGGATCTTCAGGGCTTCTCCTGTGCCCGGAGCTGTGGCAACCAGGTGCCCGGTAAGTTTTAGCATTTCCGAAGACAGGGCCAATTGTGCGGGGTCATCATCCACAACAAGTACCCGCAACGGATTGCCGGACGGTTTTTCTGAAATTTGTGATGCGGGCAACGGAATATCTTCTGCCTGTTTGTCTGTCAGTTCCACCGGAATGGAAATACAAAACGTAGAACCTGAATCTTTGTTCCCTGACAGAGTAATATTTCCCTTGAACAGTTCTACGGTACGCTTTACAATGGAAAGGCCCAGCCCCACGCCTTCTTTTTCCGGGGTGCGGGGCGTTTCTGCCCTTGTGAATTCTTCAAATATCTGCGTTCTTGCCCGGGGAGAAATGCCTGTCCCGGTATCGTATACGGAAAAGAACAAGACGGAACCGTCCAGGGAAACAAACAGGTCCACATGTCCTTTGTCGGTGAACTTAACAGCATTGGACAGCATGTTCATGACTATTTGCCGGAGACGCAGCGGGTCGGTGATAATGCACTGTGAGGCAGGTATTTCGGTGCGCAGGTTCAGCGATACGCCTTTTTTGTTGGCCGTGGGTGTAAAGACCGCAATGGCCTCCCGGAACAGGCGCGTGACCGGGGTCACGACGGGATTGAGCTGTGTTTTCTGCGCTTCCAGCCGGTAATACTCCAGCAGGTTGGCCAGCAGTTCCATAACGTGTTCTGCCGAGTGGGTCATGGGGTCCAGGTATTCTTGCAGTTTTTGCCCGGTCCCTTTCTCAGAGGGGCTTTTGAGCAGGTCCAGGTACCCGACTATGGCACTCAGCGGGGCTTTGATGTCGTGCGTGACGGTCAACAGCAGTTTTTCCCGGCTTTTCATTAAAGACTCGGCACGGTTCCGCGCAACTTCCAGGTCTCTGCGGTATTTACGGCTTTTGTTCAGATCGGCAAAAATGAACAACACCGAGACCAGTATGATGAACAGGGAGACCCCTCCCAGAAGGGAAAGCGAATCCCCGGCCTGTTTGAGCGAGGCGCGCCGTGTTTCCAGGGATGTCAGGGTGCTTTGGAACCACTCCTGGTTCAGTTCTTCCAGTAGCTTATTAATCTGAATATTCAGTGCCCGGTCGGTGTCAATGAGCTGTTCCAGCTGGGCCGAGATGGCTTTCAGCTGGCGTTGCCTTTCGGCTTCCACATCGTCCAGAACTTTCATGACCGCCTGCACGACCGTATCGCGGCTGGGCGTTCTTTGCGCCACGGGTTGCGGGGTGCCGGGGATGACACGCACCAGGGAATCGGTAATGGTCCTTCGGATCTGTTTGATCTCTGTAATGCTGTCCTGCATGCGGGAAGGACTAACGGCGTTGCCCAGGCGTTCAAAGAAAGTCAGGCGGGGCCTCTGTACGGCGGTGGTAATGGTGTCGTAAATGATCTCCTCACGGATGACTACCGGAGGATTGGGGCGGGAAACCACTTCGGTCAATTTTGGAGTTTCAGCAACGACCGGAAGTTGCGGCAATGCACGGGTTACCTTTTGTTCCACTTCCCGGTTGCTGCGACGGCTGAGTTCCCGCTGCTGCCTGGCTATATCCTGTATGTTTACATCCCTGTATACAAGTAAACTGTCAATTTCCATCAGGATTTCCTGCTGGCGAGGCAGGGTGGTCCCCTTTCCCAGTGAGTCCAGCATTATATCTACGTTGTCCAGGGCATTACGGTAGAGGTCGTAATTTTCTGCTTTGGGATCCTGGATAAAACGGGTGCCCAGCCATTCGGCTTCGTACAAAAGAGAAATGGTATTGCTGATAAGAAGGCTTCGCTCCAGGATCTCTTCACGACGGTCTTCACTCTGGAAAAGAAAAGGATATACGCGTTTGTACACGTACCATCCGGTGCTTACGGCAAGGGCCACAAGCAATAAATAGCTGAAGACGATCTTCAGGCGAAATCCCGTATCCGGTTTCATAGGACTAAGGTATAAAGAAATTCCCGGCGGTACAAAATCCTTATCTTTTAGTAATATTGGGGAAATATTCCCCGGTGCGAGACCTCAAATTCCCCAAAAAGGGGAATAAGGAATCAGTCTTTGAAAAGATGTTGCTTAATTTTAGTGTTGATATTCAGGGGATTATTTTTTTGTATGCTTTTTTTGCCTCAGATATACAGTTTTTTTGAATTGGGGAATTTTTTGGAACGCTTTTTGACTTAAATAACAGTGACGAACACTGTGAGCGCGCTGAATTTTTTCATGCAAACAGAAGATCCATTGGTCGCGCCACGCAATAAAGAGGGATACTGACAGGCGACAGTATCCCTCTTTGCCTATAGAAAGCTTATTTAAACATTCCGTCAGGTCAAATCTCCCAGTCGGTTCCGTCTTTGGTGTCTTTTATTTGAACACCCAGCCCGGACAGCTTGTCACGAATCCTGTCGGATTCTTCCCAATTCTTTTGGGTCCTGGCCTGTTTCCTGAAATCCAGGATCATTTCAATAAGGCTTTCTACCAAAGGAAGCCGGTTTTGGTCATTTTCTTCCTGCAAACCAAGTATCTCATCCACCACCTGATCATAGATACGTTCCAGTCGTTCGATATCTTCCGGGGATACCGCCTTTTTATTATCGGCCGTGGTATGGATCCAGGAGACCAGGTCAAATAGTGCTGCAAGGGCCACGGGGGTGTTCAGATCGTCACATAAGGCCGCGTAGATCTTTTCTTCGGTTTCCTGTAAAAATTCGGAAGGAGATTCTTTTTCTGAAGAAACCAGTTTTTGGATCACGTTCCGGCCCCGAAGAAGCCGCTGCAAGCCTTTTTCTGCGGCCAGCAGGGCATCGTTGCTGAAATCCAGGTGTCCACGGTAATGTGCCTGGAGGATGAAAAAGCGGATGGTCATGGGTTGGAAGGGCTGCGACAATAGTGGATGGGTCCCTTCAAAAAGCTGTTCCAGGGTAATGAAGTTGCCCAGTGATTTGCCCATTTTCTGACCGTTAATAGTGATCAAATTATTGTGCATCCAGTACCTGACACTGTTCTCTCCGCGCGTTACCGTATTCTGGGCCAGTTCACATTCGTGATGGGGGAACAGCAGGTCCATGCCGCCGCCGTGAATATCAAAAACCTGTCCCAGGTACTTGGAGCTCATTACCGAGCATTCCAGGTGCCATCCGGGAAAGCCTTCGCTCCAGGGAGAAGGCCAGTGCATGATATGCTCCGGAGAAGCTTTTTTCCATAGGGCAAAATCAAACGGGGACCGTTTATCGTTCTGACCGTCCAGGGTCCGTGTGTTGGCCTGAAGGTCTTCCAGCACGCGTCGGGACAGGATCCCGTAATGGTGCTGACGGTTGTATTTTTCTACGTCAAAATAAACGGATCCGTTTTTTTCGTATGCCATCCCGGCATTCAGTATTTGTTGGATCATGGCAATCTGCTCGGTAATGTGGCCGGAAGCCCTGGGTTCAATACTGGGCGGCCTGGTATTAAGAGCTGCCATGGCCCGGTGGTAACGGATGGTGTAATATTGCACAACTTCCATGGGTTCCAGTTCCTCCAGACGTGCCTTTTTGGCGATCTTGTCTTCTCCCGTGTCGGAATCGTTTTCCAGGTGTCCCACATCGGTAATATTACGGACATAACGGACTTTGTATCCGATATTTCCAAGCAGTCGTACAAAGACATCATATACCACACCGGGACGGGCATGTCCAAGGTGCGGATCCCCGTACACCGTAGGACCGCAGACGTAAAGACCCACATGATCCGGAATAAGAGGTTGAAATTTTTCCTTTTCCCTGGTCAGGGTGTTATAAATAAAAAGATCTCTTGGCATGATGGTACATTTGCTTTTTCCTGTGTCTGCAAATGTACGTATTTTTTCAGCCCGATACCACCTCCTTTAGTGTCTGTGCCATGATTTCCTGGATATAACGCGCCTGCCCATCCTTTTCATAGGTTTTGGTCCTGATCTTCCCGGTGATCAGAAGTCTCTTACCCTTTTTTACGCTTTCAAAGGGGGCAATGTCTTTTCCTTCCCAGGCCACTATGCGGTGCCACGTAGTCTCTTCTTTCAGCTCTCCTGAAGCAGTCTTAACTACTTCACCTGTGGCCAGGTTAAAATTCATGACCTTACGTCCTTCATCGGATTGCCCGATCCTGGGATCTGCACCTACACGTCCCATCAATTCCACTTTGTTTACAGATTGTTCCATAACGTTTTATTTTAAGGTTATATGGAACGAACTTACTACAACGGCGGGAAAAAAAGATTCCGGAAACTAAAAAACTGAAATTGTCCTGTGAAGTTTTTTAATTTGCCGGGTTTTCTTCGTAAAAACAACGATCATTTCAGGTATTTGTCCAGAAATTCAAAGAAAATACGGTTCCACAGGATGTTATTCTGGGGTTTTAGGATCCAGTGGTTCTCATCGGGAAACAAAACCATTTTAGCCGGGACTCCATTCAATTTTGCGGCATTGAAAGCAGCCATGGCCTGGTCTACGGGGACTCGATAATCCAGTTCTCCGTGTGTGATCAGGATGGGTTTGTTCCAGTACTGAACCCGTTTGTGGGGTGACTGGGCGTAATGCCTGACAGCGGCGGGGTTGGTATCCCAGGGAGCGCCTCCGTTGTCCCAATAGGGGAACCATATCTCCTCAGTTTCCATGTACATGTGTTCGGTATTGAAGATGCCGGCATGGGCAATGAAGGCGGCAAAACGTTCACTGTGATTGCCGGCCAGGTAAAAGACGGAATATCCTCCGTAACTGGCACCAACAGCAGCAATGCGTTTGCCGTCCACAAAGGGTTCCCGTCTCATATGATCTACGGCACTCAGGTAATCCTGCATGTTTTGTCCGGCATAATCCCCGCTGATCTGTTCGGTCCACTCCTGTCCGAAAGCGGTGGTGCCCCTGCGGTTGGGAAGGATCACTATGTAGCCGTTGGCGGCTATGAGCTGGTGGCACCAGCGGTAAGACCATCCCTGGGACAGGGTGGATTGCGGACCTCCGGCGCAAAACAATACGGCCGGGTATTTCTTTTCGGGATCAAAGTGAGGCGGATATATCACCCAGGTAAGCATTTTCTTGTTATCGGTCGTGGTTATCCACCGTTCTTCCACCTGACCCATGGTCAGCCGGTCCAGCAAATGTTTGTTTTCAAAGGAAAGCTGCGTGTATGTGCCCGATACGGGATCTATGGAAACCAACTCGGCAGGCATGGACATGGAGACATACGTTCCTATGAGTTGCTGTCCTTCGGCAGGACTGCCCGTCAGTTGAACCGGGCCGCAATTGTACCAGCCGGATGTGATCTGGCGAATCTTTCCGGTTTCAAGATCCAGGGCGAACACGTGTGTAATTCCCTCGGCACAGGAAGTAAAGAAAAGGCCTTTGCTGTCCTGCATCCAGGTGACGCTTTCCACATTGTAACGGAACCTGGCCGTAAGGTCTTTGACCGAGCCGTCCCCGAACGAATGCAACATCAGGCGGTTTTTGTCGGCTTCGTATCCGTCGCGTTCCATACTGTTCCAGACCAGGTATTTTCCGCATGGGGAAAACCGGGGGGCCGTATCATATCCTTTGTTGTCCCGGCTCAGGTTGACTTCCTGTCCGGTTTCCAGATCATGCAGGTAAATGTCTGTATTGGTGGAAACGGCGTATTCCACTCCGGTAAGTTTTCGGCATGAATAGGCAATTCTTTTCCCGTCGGGGCTCCAGGCCAATTCCCCTATGTCCCCGAAAGGAAGGGTAGGCAGTTCGTAGGGCAACCCTTCCAGCAGGTCGGTTTCCCCTGACAGGGTCTTGCCGTCAAAGTCCGCCACAAAAGCATGGGGGATCTCTTCTACAAAACAGTCCCAGTGACGGTACATCAGATCGTCTATGACTCGTCCGGTAGCTTTATCCAGGGCGGGATCAATGTCTGTGGGTTTTACAGCTGATTTTACGGCTGAGGTAAAGAGGACCCTGTTTCCGGCCGGAGAGAGGCTGAATTCCATGATCTGTCTTTCCGTTCCATCTATCTGTCTGCGACGTGAACCGTCATCCTGCATAACCCACAATTTCCCTTCCGTCAGGAAAAGGATGCGATTGTTATCCAGCCAGCGGGCATTGGATTCGCTTTTTGAGGTGTTGGTAATGGGCAGATTGTTGCTCCCATCAATATTCATAACGAACAATTCCCTGTTTCGTTTGTTTTGTTCAATAGAAGTATAAGTGACTCCGTATACGATCTTTGTTCCGTCAGGCGAGATCTGAGGATCCGAAACACGGCCGAAATGATTTAAAATCCCGGCATCCAGGAGATCGTTTTCCGTTATATCTGTATATTTTCCGATAACCGGGACTTTGTCACCGGCATTTTCCCTACAGCCGGGATGGATCAGGGCACTGCTAAGCATCATGATGATCAGAATTGTCTTGTTCATAACATTAAGAGTTATTGGTAAGAAATGGTCACGGTAAGGTCTGAATCATTTGTATAATTCCCGCCGGGTTGGCTGGCGTTGATATTCAGCGTTCCACCTACTTTTATCTCAATGATCCCGGTACTGCCAAGGTTGCCGCTTGAGGGCAGAAACTGAAAATTATTTACCGTCATGGTGTTTCCCAGCTCGTTTGTTAACGTGATCTGTGAAGGGTAACTCCCGGCCGCAATTTCAAAACACTGGTTAATAGCCCCGGATAGCTGAAAACGCGCTGCAGTACTGTTCCCCAGGAGGTAAAAATTCCCGGAAAGACTGGAAACGCTACCATCCGAGGGATTAAGAATAACGGATCCCCCGGTAGGTTGGCTTGTAATATCTCCGAAATGCAAATCACTCAGTTTTTCTATCCGCATTTCAACTCCCAGAGTGATGGATGCTTCTGCGTCCATAGAAGAAGTAGTCTGAGCCATTGTAAAATGAGAAAACCCGGCCAGGAAAGCGGAAAAGAGAAACAATTTTAACATTTTCATATTCAATAGCATGCTCTGTTTAATACAATATTACGAATAATGTCACAAATATCAAACCATGATTGTATCGTACAAAATTAAGGAATTAATTGTAAGTTTGCGCTAAATAAAAGAAAACAGCAATGAAACGTATCGTTACCTTATTATTCGTGTTTGCTGCCATTACAGCACAGGCACAGAGCGTTAAACTGGAGTTTAAACCCGTTATGGGAGCGGAATATCCCATATCCATGGAGATCAACCAAACTACAACAATTCGCGTTCCCATGATGGGAGACATGACCACAGAATCTAACCAGATATTGAGCGCTGTGGTTTCACTGGCAGAAAAAACCGAAAAAGGCTACCTGGTGGAAGCCCGCCTGACCCGGATGACCGTCAAGGCCACCGGACAAGGGCAATCCCAGGTGTTTGACTCTGAAGGGGAAGATATTATGAGCGAGGCTATAAGGACTATGCTTAACAAGCCATTCCGAATGATCGTGTCCCCGCAGGGAGAGATCGTGGAACAAATGCCCGTGGAGGACACCTTGTTTAACGCAGTTGACGAGACTCTGGCCACACAATATGCACGCCGCCGCCGCGAGACGGCCCTGCAGCAGATCAAGTCCATATTCAGCGAAAATACCATAAAAAGTGTTGTACAAGCCGGACTGACCAAGTTCCCGGATCAGGAAATGAAAATACCCGCTGTATGGACCGAAGAAGAAAACAGTGCGGAATTGGGGGCTATCATTACCGTGCAGAATCGTTTGCAGGAATTGACCGGTAACCGGGCCATCCTGGAGGCAAAATCCATTATTATGCCCGATCCGAATGCCGAAAAATCCGATGCGGCCCAACGGATGGAAAACATCTCCGGGAACGGAGAAGCCAAAATTGTGATAGACGCTGATACTGGCTGGGTAATTGAAAATACCGGTTCGCAGTCTTTGAAAGGAGACCTTGTAATGGAACAGGGAGGTCAGAGCCAGACGATGGCCGTGACCATGGAAATCAGTACTAAGGTCACTTCTGTTCGCCAGTAGTTCTGGGTTATCCTTATGATGGTCCTGTCAGCTATATAGGGGGCACATCCTGTTCGTTAATAGGAGATCAACGACCACAGGACAGGGTCTGTGAGTAATTCAGAAATGGTGTATTCTTCCCCGTCGACCAGGACTTTGTTCTTTATTAAGCGGATGCCGTGACTGTAATCCACATACGTATTTATATGACCATCATAAACAGGTTGGATAGGCGTTCCGTCCGGTCTGTGCCATCCGTAAATGATAACGTGATGTGTCCTTTCAGGATGGGGAGGGACACGTGTTATAACAACGTCTTTTTTGGTGCCGGCCACCAATATTCCCGGTTTTTTCCCTGCGGCCTTTAATTGGGCAAAGATCACCTGTGAATGGTCAAAAAAGAGATCGGGATTCAGGTTCCTTTCTCCCCGGGGAATGTAATTGAAAGGTTCGGGAGTGACCTGTGAATGCTCGTATATGATATCAACGATCTTTGGAGTGGGCAGCGAGCAATCCAGCGAGTGGGCGATCTTTTCCGCTGTCATAGGAGTCAACGGTACAATAAAGGGAACACCACCGCTCAAAACGGCCAGGTAATGGGGTTTCACCCATAATGTCAACCGGTGCTTACGGCCTTGTGCATCTTTTTGAAAAGTTTTGATACGAATGAATCCTTTCATATAGTCCGGGACATTACCGGCCAGGATGTGTTTGGCCGTGAGGGTTTCTCGTTCTTGAAGTGACAATGTTCGGAATGCTTCATAAAAAGGGCAATCCCCGCGTGATACCTGAGTAAACAGGGAGACAGGGGAAATAAGGAGAAATCCTGCTAATAACAGAACTGTTTTATTGTGGGTGATGCTTTTCATGATCGGGTAAAATTTGGGTTGGATTTCGTTATTTGGAATAAATTATTTTACTTTGTTCGCTGCAAAGTTCGTTGAATTTTGCGTAAAAACTACATATTTATTAACTAATCACTGAATTATGGCAGTTAACATTGAAGAAAAAGTTAAGCAAATCATCGTGGACAAATTGGGTGCAGATGAGAATGAAGTAACCCCCACTGCTAACTTTACAAATGATTTGGGTGCGGATTCTTTGGATACCGTAGAATTGATTATGGAATTTGAAGAAGCTTTCGGCATCAACATCCCTGATGAGGCCGCTGAAAAGATCTCTACAGTAGGCGACGCAATCAAATACATAGAAGAAAACACTAAAGCCGAATAATTTTATTAACATGGAGCTCAGACGGGTAGTCATTACCGGAATTGGGACGATCAATTCCCTTGGTCATAATGTTCAGGAATATTTTGAAAACCTGGTGGCCGGGAAGTCCGGAGCCGGATGGATTACCCGTTTTGACGCTTCACTGTTCAAAACCCATTTTGCCTGCGAAATCAAAGATTACGATCCGGAAAAATTCGGTCTGGACAAACGGGATGTCCGCAGAAACGATCCTTTTACTCAATATGCCTTTATTGCAACAGAAGAAGCCGTAAAAGACAGTGGACTGGACCTGGATGCAATTGACAAAAACAAGGCAGGGGTTGTGGTTGGATCGGGGATCGGGGGAATAGAAACGCTGATAAAAGAAATGAAAGCGTTTTATGAAGGCGGGGAAGTTCCCCGTTTCAGTCCTTTCCTGGTTCCCATGATGATCCCCGACATTGCTTCAGGGATGATCTCTATGAGATACGGATTCCGCGGACCAAATTACGCTACGGTTTCTGCCTGTTCCACATCCAATCACGCCATGAGCGATGCCTTTACCCTCATTCGTATGGGTAAGGCCGATGTGATCATAACCGGGGGAAGCGAAGCACCTATCAACGTAGCCAGCATTGGAGGGTTCAATGCCTCCAAAGCCATTTCCACGAACAACGAAGAATACATGACCGCATCGCGTCCTTTTGACAGGACACGTGACGGTTTTGTTATGGGAGAAGGCGCCGGTATTCTCATATTCGAAGAATATGAACACGCACGTGCCAGAGGCGCCAAAATTTATGCCGAGATAGGGGGAACGGGAATGACAGCAGATGCCTATCACATAACGGCCCCGCATCCTGACGGAGACGGTGCCCGAAGGGTTATGGAAGAAGCCATCCGTGAATCGGGCCTGAAACCTGAAGATGTAGATTATATCAATCTGCATGGCACGGCTACACCGCTGGGAGATATTGTGGAAGTAAAGGCCATAAAGGATCTTTTTGGGGATCACGCCTATAAGATGAATATGAGTTCCACAAAATCCATGGCGGGACATGCGCTGGGTGCTACCGGTGCCATAGAAATTCTGGCCTGCATCTGTGCCATGGAACGGGATATTATACCTCCTACGATTAATTTCAAAGAGGAAGATCCGGCTATCGACTACAAATTGAATTTCACATTCAACGAGTCACAGCAGCGAAAAGTGCGGGTTGCCCTTTCCAACACTTTCGGTTTTGGAGGGCATAATTCCAGCCTGCTGATCAAAAAAATCTGAAAATGAATTTCCGCAAAGCGGATAAAGATCCTAAGGACAGGGAGTTGAGACAAGCTCTGTACGATTGCTTCGGCTTTTATCCAAAAGATCTGGAACTTTATAAAAAAGCACTGACTCACCGTTCTGCCGTTTCGCGGGACGTAGATTCCAATGAAAGATTGGAATTCCTGGGAGATGCCATTTTAGGGGCTGTTGTGGGGGAAGCCGTGTACCTGCGTTACCCGTCGGGAGATGAGGGTTATCTGACACAAATGCGTTCCCGGATCGTGAGCCGCGATTCCCTGAACCGGATAGCAGAACACACCGAATTGCGCCAATGGATGGATGTAAAAGGCAACGAGTCCCATTTTCGCAATATCGGGGGCAATATGCTTGAAGCATTCGCCGGAGCGATCTTCTTGGATATCGGGTTTAAAAAATGCAAGAAAGTATTGCTGGATTATTTGCTTTCGCAAGTGGACTGGCAGGAGCTGGAATGTACCGAAACGGATTATAAATCACGTATTGTGGAACGATTCCAGAAAAAAGGCAAGCAGATCTCTTTCCGTGTCCATACGCTTCCGCAGGAAACCTGGAAGCCGGCCACGTTCCAGGCCGAGGTGATGGCAGACGGGACTGTTCTGGGAACCGGCCGGGGATATTCCAAAAAAGATGCCGAGCAGGAGGCCTCGCGCAAGGCATGGATGCGTGAATTCAATCGCGGAACGGATCCTCAGTGATCTCCCTTTAGTCTCTTTCTTCGTTTTTCTTTTTCCAGGTATGTATCCCAGGCAACCGACCCGCCTTTGAGGTTGTAGATCACTTGGTACCCGTTTTTCAGCAGGAGCGCCGCCACATCTTTCACTTTACCGATACGGCAATATATATATAAGGTATCCGAGGCAGAGAGTTGATTGCGGACGTCTTCCAGAAAAAAAATATCTGTGGGTTGAATATTAACGGCTCCGGGAATGTGTTTGAATTGGTAGTCCTGTGCGTCCCGCAAATCAAGAACCTGTGCCCGTGGATCTTCCGTGATCATTTGCAGGAAATCTGCGGGTTTTATGTGATAAACCTGTGATGCCAGCGGCAGAACAGAAATAATCAGCAATAAGGCAAAGAGAAAGCTTCTCATTTGTGACCTCGGAGGGGCTCGAACCCTCGACCCAATGATTAAGAGTCATTTGCTCTACCAACTGAGCTACGAAGTCTTAATAAATAACCGGAAGGGGTGCAAAGGTAATGTTTTTTTCTTATTGTAGCAATACGGCATACGTTATGCGTACGTGGGGGGGCCTGTCGGAAAGGTTCCCGCACAGGACAGTATTGCGGTATGTGAAATTGTCTACATAATAGGTGCTGCTGTTGGAAGTAGAAGATGTTACAGAATAGACAGGCATGATCCACAAGTTGTCTTTTGCATCCAGGGTGTCGCTTTTTAATACTTTCTGCAGGTACGAGGTGATCTCAAAAGAGTAATGCCAGTGCGAACGGTTCATGGACCCGCCCGCCTTTTGATTGTATATATCCACGACCGGGCTGTAATAAAGGAGTGAGTCGTTGGACATGAGTTTGCACGGATACAACATATTAGGAGCGTTGTCGGCCATGGTATAATCGCCGTCGGTCGGGATCTTTACGGGCATGATCAACTCGGCACGGGAGATCAGGATCCTTTCGGGATCAACGGGAGGTGATTGTGCCTGGCCCCAGGCTTTGATATCGGATACAAGGGCAGTTACGTCCAGGCAGGGTTTAACACCAGCAAGGCCCTCATAGTAAAGGGTTTCTGCAGGTTGTTCATTGGCAAGGCCTGAAGATTCATGAGAGGCTATGTTATAGTAGGTGCCGTAAACGTTAAAGTAATAGGTGAGCAGGCTGTCACCGCCGCCCGATTTGTAATTCAGGTAAATGCTGGCGTCGGCAATATTCATGTAATTGATCCTGCCGCCTTTTTGGGAAGCACTGTATTTTTCGGTTGTAAAGAACAAGCCTTTGTATTTTGCCGTAAAAGCTTCCGTACTGTCCCGTTCAACGGAATCTGCCTGGAGCAGTTCGTAGGCAAAAGATTCTTTGAAATCAATCCGCAGGGTGTCGCCTCCCATGTATATAAGTCCCGGTTTGCTTACCGGGAGGGGGTCTATGTATTCTTCCGAAAAGGAATCAGGGTATATCTGCAGATGGTCCAGGTCTTTGATCAGTCTGTATACGTATACATTCTGGGGCATGTAACGGTCGTCTTCCTGAAAGACCGTAAAACCGCTCATAGGAATGTTTACAAACATATTGTCCACCACGGGATCTTCCCCGTATTCTTCCTGATATGAATAAGGAGCAAACTGGACAAGACCCGAGGAAGTCGTGTTCCCAAAGACAGGGGAATTAACGGATCCAAATTCAAGGTATGAGGGTACCGCCATATTCATGCTGTCGGCGACAGCCGTAAACATGGGAGCATCAAAGTCCTGTGTGTGAATGTAGATCACCTGGTTGGACGGTATGAACCCCGAACCCATACGGTTATCCACCGGGATACAGGAAGTTAGGGTGAAAAAGAAAATGGCAGAAAGAAAGATGCTACGGGCCCTGATCGTCATTTGGTTTCTAAAATTTTGTCGTAAAAACGGTTGTAATCCGTGATATATGTGCTTTCAGGGTCTTGCGGATCTATGAACGGGAGAACGGGAAGTCCCAGGCTTTCAGCATAGTCGGTTAGCGAAGTGTCAACATCCGGGTTGGCCAGAACAACGCCATCGGCATACTGAATGGCTGTCTTTGCCAGGTTCACGGCGTTGGGTTCCGCCAGAAATTCCACGTCCTTGGGTTTTATGCCGCCTGTAAGAACCTTGGAACGCATATTCTCGTTAAAAGTTTCAGTGGTCAGATCGTTGTATAAAGACAGAACCACTTTGGCGTTTGTGAAGAGCGGGTCGTTGCGGTAAACTTTTTTTAGGTACAGGGGCAACAGGTGGCTGAGCCATCCGTGACAATGTACCAGGGTAGGCTTCCAGCGCAGTTTCTTCACGGTTTCCAAGACTCCCCGAGCAAAAAATATGCCCCGTTCATCATTGTCGGCAAAAAACCTTTCTTTTTCGTCTCTGTATATGAATTTTCTCTGGAAATAATCTTCGTTGTCAATGAAATAGACTTGCATCCTGGCAGCTGAGATAGAAGCTACCTTTATGATAAGGGGACGGTCTATATCTTTGATAATGATGTTCATCCCGGACAGGCGAATGACTTCGTGAAGCTGATTGCGACGTTCGTTTATGCTTCCGTATTTAGGCATGAAGGAACGGATCTCACCGCCGGCTTCCTGAATGGCCTGTGGTAAATGCCGTCCTATGTAAGACATATCTGTCTGCGGCAGAAACGGGAATATCTCCGAGCTCACATACAGGATCTTTTTTGCTTTGGACATAAGGCTTTTACCCAGTTAAAACATACAAAGATAGCAAAAATTCTTATACTTTCATTATCTTTGAATTTCGAAATTATGGCTCAGCAAGAGAAAAATATTATCAACCAGCAACTTGTTCAATCCTATTTATCTTCTGTCATTAGTATTGCCCTGGTACTTTTATTGATGGGGATCACAGGTCTGCTGGCTGTCAACGCCAAGACTGTGTCTGACTATTTCAAGGAACACATAGGGGTAACGGTGATCTTGTCCACGGATGCGAAAGACGCAGATTCTACCCTGATCGTCAAACAAATGCTGGCGCAGGAGTATATTAACCGGGCCGTTCACGATGCTTCTTTTGTTTCACGTGAACAGGGCGCGCAGGAAATGGCTGAGTTGCTGGGTTCCGGGTTCCTGGATATTTTTGAATACAATCCCCTGCCGGCTTCCGTTGAATTGAGACTCAACGCTCCTTATGTACATAATGACAGTATAGCGGTTCTGGAATCTCATCTGGCTAAATTCAGGCACATTGAAGAAGTGTCGTACCAGGCACCGCTGATCTCCCTGATAAATAGAAATCTGAGAAATATTGGTATGGTGCTTGGGGTGATCATACTGGTACTTTTAATTATATCTTTTGCGTTGATCCATAACACCATAAGACTCTCTGTGTATGCCCGCCGGTTTACCATATACACCATGAGGTTGGTGGGTGCTACCAAGCGGTTTATCCGCAAGCCTTTCATGCTCCAGGCCTTCATACAGGGCTTTATTGCATCGCTGATCGCCATTTTGTTGCTCATAGGGCTCCTGTACCTGTTGCAGCGCGAATTTCCGGGCATATTGATGCTCGTTTCACCGTATATGTTCCTGGCAGTGGCAGGAGCTATCCTGATTACCGGGATATTGTTATGCCGGATATCTACCTTTTTTGTCGTTAACAGTGTCGTGAAGCTCAAGGCTTCCGCCTTTTATTATTGATGTGCTCATGAAAAAAAACAAGGGAAATCAAAAAGTAACTGAAGCCGCATTCGCTATGCCTCTGAAGAATGTGTACCTGCTGTTGATCGGCCTGGCCGTCATCGCCCTGGGTTTTGTATTACTGGCCGGGGGCGGTTCCGACAATCCGCAGGTATTTCGGGAAGAGGCCATGTTCAGTTTTCGCAGGATGGTCTTAGCTCCCCTGCTTATATGCGGTGGCTTTGTTTTTGAGATCATAGCCATTATGAAGGTCAGGAAACAAAAAGAAGATGAACGGGTTTGAAGCATTGGTGCTGGGACTTGTTCAGGGGCTTACCGAATTTCTTCCGGTAAGCAGCAGCGGTCACCTGGTAATTGTTAAGAATCTTTTTGGAATAGAAACGACGGACGCCTCGTTCGAGATCATAGTGCATGTTGCGACCGTGTTAAGCACCGTGACGGTGTTATGGAAACCTTTGTGGAAAATGATACGGGATACTCTTGGTTTCAAAAGGACCGAGGCAACCGGCATGGCGCTCCGGATACTTTTTTCCACATTGCCTGTACTTGTTGTGGGATTGTTATTCAAAGACAGGATCGAGGCCCTCTTTACCGGCGGACTTTCTATTGTGGGCTGGATGTTGTTGCTAACAGCTGCACTATTGCTTTTGGCCCAGTGGCTTTCGGGGATCAGGCAAAAACAGGGGAGCACACATCCCATAGGATACCAGGATGCTTTTTTGATGGGGATTGCACAGGCTTTTGCCGTAATTCCGGGGTTGTCCCGATCGGGAGCGACTATTGCCACGGGATTATCCCTGGGAGGACACAAAGACAAAATCGCTCCTTTTTCATTTATGATGGTATTGATTCCCGTATTGGGAGAAACATTTTTGGAAATTCTTTCGGGGGGCTTTGCCCCGGCCGTGACAGGGATCCCTTTTCACGCGCTGCTTATAGGATTTGTGTCGGCGTTTGTTTCCGGGGCGCTGGCTTGTAAGTTTATGATAGCCATTGTCCGCAAGGTGAAATTTACATGGTTTGCTGTTTACTGTCTGCTGGTGGGACTGGCTTGTCTTATAGTGCCTTTGATATGAGCAAATATTACTTTACTGCCGATGTACACCTGGGATTGAAAAAAGGTGATCCCGCCGAAAGAGAACGGCGTTTCATCCGTTTTCTGGACAGCCTGGAAGAAGACACTGCCGGCCTTTTTCTGCTGGGAGACATCTTTGACTTCTGGTATGATTACAAATATGTGATCCCCAGGGGTTATACGCGGACTCTGGGTGCCCTGGCACGTGTTCGTGACCGGGGGATCCCTGTACATTTCTTTGTGGGAAATCACGACCTGTGGACATTCGGATACCTGGAAGAAGAATTGGGTATGCAGGTCCATCGCAGGGAGTTGTACATTCAATTGGAAGGAAAAAATTTTCTTTTGGGACACGGGCACCGAATGGGGCGTTATCCTTTAAAAATAAGATTTTTGCACGGTATGTTCCACAACCGCTTTTTACAAATCCTTTTTAGCGCACTTCATCCCAGGTGGGCTTTTGCCCTGGCCCACAAATGGTCCGTTCACAACAGGAACAATCATAAATCCTTACGTCGGTTTAGATGTCAGGAAGAACCGGTTTACAAATACGCCGCCGCCTGTGAACGACCGATGGATTATTGCATAACCGGACACCTGCATACTTCCGGGCGTTGCCGGTTGCCGAACGGTGGGGAGCTTATTGTGCTGGAGGACTGGCTGTCAGTTGCCCCTGCGGGTTCCGTAAGGGGAGATATTGGTGTCTTTGGGGGGACCGAAAAGGGAGAAGTAGAGGTAATAAAAGCGCCCGTCGTGGTACATTCGGACTAATTCTTCCAGGATCTTGTCTTCACCGTATTTGTCATACGGCTTTTTCATGTCGGCCCCGAATATACGGGCTACCCCCTGCCAGAAAGAGGCGGTAAGACCTCCGCGGTAACTTTTGACTATCGCAAAGGAAGTCTGGCCGATCTCACGGTCTATCAGGCGCAAGAGCATACGGCCCTGGGAGAAGGTGAGTTTTTTCAACGGGGCTTCAAACTCGGCAAAAAGATCTTTTTCCGTCTGAGCCAGGAAACGTTCCTTTTCCATTGCCGAAAAATTGCTGATTGCCAGGATGCTGTCTGCCGTATCCATTCGTTGCCGGGCCTGGAGGGCAAAAGGATAAGCTCTGGCAAAATTATGAACGGTCCTGTAAAACTCACGCCAATTTTTGTCATTTTTCTTTGTGTCCCTGTTGTATACGTAAACGGGAGGCAATGATTCCACAAAGAGTGTGTCTCCGTTTTCAATGATATAGCTCATAAGATAACCGCGGCGCAAAGAATCGTTTTGTGCCTGCAGGATCAGAGGGGTCAGTGCATACAGGACCCAGAGAAAAATGCCGAACGTAGTTTTCATTCAACCTCCATGGAGAAGCAAAAAACGTTCCTGTTTTTTTCCCGTTTGTAAGACAATTCGTGAGTGAGGTTTCTGACCAGGTGAATGCCAAGGCCTCCAATGGGCCTTTCTTCGGCCGAAAGTGTCGTGTCGGCCTGGTCTTGTTCCAGGGGATTGAAAGGAATGCCTCCGTCATCCAGTGTGCCGGTGAATTTCTTGTCTGTCAGGCTCAATTCAACACGGATCCTGTCCGGCGGATCTGCAGGGCGGTATCCGTAAGAGACAATGTTGCTGAACATTTCGTCCAGGACCAGTTTGATCTTATACTGCACGGGAACGGGGACCCGGCCGGATTCAAGAAATTCTTCGGTAACGTCCAGCAGCCTGGAAAGTTCAGACAATTTATTCTCCAGTTCCAAAGTGCGTTTCATAACTATAAAAATTATGTTCTTTTCACGACCAGTACGGTAATGTCATCGCTTTGCTCTTCGTCCCCGGCAAAGCGGGCCACATCCCCGGTAATGGTACGGCACGTTATTTCAGAAGTGTCCCCGGCTGTCATTACATCCGGATCATTGAGCACTTTTTCGCGGAGCAGTTCCTGCAGCGTTTCAAAACCGTATTCTTCCTGGTTGGAGTTGAAGGCTTCCGTTACCCCGTCTGTATAAAGGACCAGAACATCGCCTTCCCGGAAAGGTATGCTGTGAGCGGTAAAATTAAATCCGTCCATTATTCCCAGAACGATGTTGCATGTCATTGGAAAGACTTCCATGGTTCCGTCCTTTCTGAGTAAAACGGGCGGATTGTGACCGGCGTTGACGAAATGCAGGGTGTCGTTCTCTTTGTCCATCATCCCGTAGAAAACGGTCACGAACATGGAGTTCACACTTTCCGTACACAACAGGTGGTTGACGTAATTCATACATTCGGTAGGGGACATGCCTTTAAGCCCGGTGGCGCGGATCAGGGTACGGCTCACGGCCATAAAAATTGCGGCGGGGATTCCTTTGCCTGAGACGTCTCCAATGACAAAACCCATCCGGTGATCGTCCATCAGGAAATAATCGTAGAAGTCCCCTCCGATCTGTTTTGCGGCATCCATGGAGCCATAAATGTCTGTCCAGCCCAGATCCGGGATCCTTTTGGGCAGGATGGCACGTTGGATCTCCCGGGCCACCAGCAGGTCGTGTTCTATGGACAACAGTTTGTCATGGTATGCCAGGCCTTCCCGGACGACGTTCAACTCGGCAATGGTTTTTTCAAGTGTCACTTCCAGGTCGGTAAAATCTACGGGTTTGGTAACAAAGTCAAAGGCTCCGCGGTTCATGGCGGTGCGGATGTTTTCCATATCGCCGTATGCCGAACAGATGACGGTCTTGAGTAACGGGTTTTTCAGTTCCCTGACTTTGCTCAACAACGTCAGGCCGTCCATTTCGGGCATGTTGATATCACTCAGAATTATGGCTATTTCGGGTACTTCAATAAGTTTTGCCAATGCTTCCAGTCCGTTGAAGGCAAAATGGAATTCATACTGACCGTTGCGGATTTGCCTGCGGAATTTCTGGTTGATCACAAATTGAAGATCAGTTTCGTCGTCTACTACCAAAATTTTTTCTGCTGCCATTTATTATTATTGTTTTATGGGTATGGTTACTATAAATTCTGCAAATTGTCCCGGTTCCGATTCTACTTGTATCTGCCCGTTGTGCACTTTTACCACTATATCGTAGCTCAGGGAGAGGCCCAACCCGGTGCCTTTGCCGGCCGGTTTAGTGGTAAAGAATGGGTCAAAGATCTTTTTGATGTTTTCCTGCGAGATCCCTTTCCCGTTATCCCGGATGCGTACTTCCAGCATGCCATCCTGCTGACGGCTGCTGACACGAAGCGTGGGGACCCAGCCCGATGGCTTGGACGGGGCCGAGTCTTTTACCGAGTAACAGGCGTTGTTGATCAGGTTCAGAAATACCCGGCTCAGATCCTGCGGAACGACGCTGATCTGTGGCAGGTCTTTGTCAAAATCTTCTTCTATGGTAATGTTGAACGAGTTGTCCTGGGCTCTCATGCCATGGTACCCCAGGGCGATATCCTCGGACAACATATTGTTGATGTCGGTCAACTGGAATTCCCCGCTTTTTCCCCTGGAGTGCAGCAACATACTTTTTACGATGCTGTCGGCACGTTTACCGTGTTCCAGGATCTTGGAGGCGTTCATGGAAAGATCTCCCAGGATCTTCCCGATGTAGAATCGGTCATCTTCGCTCATTTCCACGGGTTCCAGGGCTTCATTCAGTTCTTTGGTCAGGTCTATGGACAGTTCGGAGAAATTGTTGATGAAATTCAGGGGATTTTTTATCTCGTGAGCTACACCTGCTGTCAATTGTCCCAGGGATGCCATCTTTTCCGATTGAACCAATTGTTCCTGGGTTTCCACCAACTGGGCGGTCCGTTCTACAACCCGGTCTTCCAGGGTCTGGTGTGCCTCTTCAATCTCTTGCATCATGACAGAAAATGATTGGGCCAGTTCCCCGATCTCGTCTTTGGAAGACAATTCCGGGACCTCGGTGGTATAATCGCCTGTCTCTGCAACGCTTTTGGCATAGCGGGTCAGTTTTACCACCGGCAGGGTCAGGACCCTGGTAACAATGAATACGAATCCAAAAAGCACGAAAAGTGAAAACAAGCCCACAATAACCAGGATGGTGTTCAGGCTGTACAACTCGGCAAGGGCTTCTTTTCGGGGATAGATCAACGCCAGGGACCAGTCGTTGGCACGGATGGGCGCATAAGCGAACCAGGCTTTTTCGTCCTGGTTGGGAAACATGAAGGAGTCCATGAAAAGTCCGCTTTCCCCGTCCTGCATTTTACGGTATACTCCAAATTGCTGATTCTTGATCAATGCGGCTTTTTCTGCATCCAGCCTGTCGTTGCTGGCGATCCAGTCTTCCATGGCCGAGAAAACGGTCTCGTTCATTTTCAGCCGTTCGTCGCGATGGTAAACGAACCGTCCTCCGTTGGTGATCAAAAAACCGTACCCCGATTGGTAAACATCCAGGTTTTCCATCAGGTTGTTGATCCACTGGAGTGATATGTCTACGGTTGTTACACCTGCAATAACACGTTTACCGTCCCGTAGGGTATAGAGAGGCACGGAATAGGTGATCATCAGCACGTTGTCCTGTCCTGCTGAAGTCTCGTAATAGGGGTCGGACCAGTAAGGTTCATGAAGTTGTACAGGAATCATGTACCAGTCTTCCATAAAATAATTGTCTTGTCCGTCAAAGAGCAAGGTGGATTTGATGCCGTCATCTGTTCTGAAGGCATAAGGGGCCATATGGGGAAGGCCTGCATACATGCCTGGTTCAAAGGCTATGGCGGCTCCGAACACATCCGGATTTTCGCGCAGAAGGGATTCCAGCATCCGGTCCAGGTCCAGTTTGGTCCAGTCCGTGCACTGGTTCAGCTGGGAGGCCATAACAGTGGGAATGCGCTGGGTAGTTGCAAAGATCTCGTTGATCCTTCCCGCGTACTCTTCCGTCTGGTGTTGGGCTTTTTCCAGGATCACTGCGGTCATGTGTTTTTTAGAGGAACTGTAATTGAGTCCCAGGATTATGACCAGGATTATGGCAGTGCCGGCAAATACGTAACGGGCTATGGTGTAGGAAATGCTTTTCCTGCTTTTATAAGGGTGCGATGAATTTTTCATAGGGAGGAATGGATTGTATGAAATCCCGTTCCAGGAGAACGGATCCCACAAAATTATAAGACTGCGGGGTAAGTGTTGTTTCAATTTTTCCGGAACGCGGATGAATCAACAATTCCCGGAAACAATTGAGCATCCATCTCTGATGTGCCCTGCTGAAGGGAACACCCGCTTCTGCACAGGCTTTTTCCAGTATATTTAGAGTGCCTTCTACGTCCTGAAAAGCATCCATCCAGCCCCGTATAGAGGCCTTCAGGAATTTTTCGCATACCCGGGGCTGGTTCCAGGCCAGTTTTTCATGGACATAAATGCCGTCTTCCGGGAAATTCATGCCGTATTCGCTCATGCGGAATATATTCAGATCCTCTTCCCGCAGACCTGCGCTCAGCATTTCATGATATTCGTTGTACCACATGGCAGTACACACGTCCAGTCCCCCCTTCAAAAACAGGTTGATGGAATTGTTGATGTTAATGACCTGCATCTCTATATTGTTCCTTTTGAGCAGGCTCAACGGCTGCAATTCAAAATCCCCACTCCAGATCCCGATCTTCTTCCCCTGAAAATCTTCCAGGCGGTCCAATCCTTTGCCCTTGTGGCTGACCAGAAGCAATGCCGAGTTTTGGTTAGTCTGTGCCAGGAGCTGCAACGGCACTTTTTCGGCTCTTAGCTGTACGGCAGTGGAAAGCCATAAAATGGCAAAATCGAAATCACCGGTTTTCAGGATACGGGTAGAGGGGATGCTGACCGTTCCGTATATGATGTTTATGTTCAGGTCTTCTTCCTGGTAGTATCCCTTTTCCAGGGCGTAGTAATAGCCTGCAAACTGGGCCTGCGGGTACCAGTGAAGCAATAGGCGGTACGTTTTGTTTTGGGAATTAACGGGCAGGGCCGTTGTTATCAGTAAGAGAAAAATTGGCAGTATTCGTTTCATAAGCCCAAAAGCTTGATTGTACTGACAAATGTAAGAAAAATGAGAGAAAAGGATTATCTTTACTCCATGAAACTGTTGTTTTTGATCTGCCTGGCTGTTCAGGGCTTTTTGCCTGACAGCCTGGATGAACGTGTAGACAAGTTGCACGATTCCATTATTTCTATAGATACACACAATGATTTTGCCATGTCGCTGGCCTTTCCGGAGAGAAGGTCAACTGTGGCAAAGGGCCAGGTTTCCTTTGAACTAATGAAAGAAGGACGACTGGACGCGGCTTTTTTTGCCGCTTACCAGGGACAGGGACCTTGTTCGGAGGCCGGTCGTGAGAAAGCAAAATATTTAGCGGACAGCATGTTGCGTACGTTACACCGATATGCCCGGGAAAACCGGGAACTGGGAGGGATCGCGTATTGCCCGGAAGATATCCGGAAGTTGAAAAAGCAGGGAAAGGCAGCTATGCTGCTGTCCATAGAAAACGCTTATTGCCTGGGAGAAGACCTGTCACTGGTGGAGCACTATTATAATATGGGGGTTCGTATGATTGGGCTTACCCACAACGGCAACAACGATGTGGCCGACTCCTGCATAGACAGTCTGGAACGTCACGGGGGGCTTTCGCCTTTCGGCTTTAGGGTAATTGAAGAGATGAACAGGCTGGGAATGATCGTGGATGTTTCTCATGCTTCCCGAAAAACGTGCCTGCAGGCCGTGAAAGCAAGCAATGCGCCAATAATAGCAAGTCATTCATGCGTTTTCAATCTGAAAGAAATACCCAGGAACCTGACCGACCAGGAGATCCTGGCCATTGCCGCCAAAGGAGGGCTGGTGCAGATATCCATAGGCAGGTATTTTCTGTCGTTCCTGCCCAAAGAACAGGTAGGGCTGTCACATCTTATTGAACATATTAATTATGTGGTAAACCTGGCAGGAGTGGACCATGTTGGTATAGGAAGCGATTTTGACGGCGGGGGTGGGATAGACGGGGTTGAAAACATGGGAAAAATGAAAGCCATAACCCGGGCACTCCTGGAAGAAGGGTACACACCGGAGGATATTGCAAAGATCTGGGGCGGTAATGTTATACGCGTGCTGGATGCAGTGCGTGCAAATGCCCGCAGTTTCTAACATTTTTCGCTTTCTTTTGTTCATAAATTTTTGTAAATCAGAAATTAAGTTCTATCTTTGCAACCCGCAATTTTAGGGCAGTTTGTTCCTAATAATTTGCAGGACAGAGGGTTACATTATAGCTCCTCATGAATTCGCACCGAAGCAACAATACATATTTACGTTACGTTATACGTTTAGAAAAAAACAATGTTACAACCTAAAAAAACCAAATTCAGAAGGCAACAGAAAGGCCGTATGAAGGGGATCGCCCAGAGAGGAAACCAACTTGCCTTTGGGTCGTTCGGGATCAAAACCACTGAATCATGCTGGTTGACCGGTCATCAGATTGAAGCAGCGCGTCAGGCAGTTACACGTTATATGAAACGTGAAGGACAAATATGGATCCGTGTATTTCCCGACAAACCTTTTACCAAAAAGCCTGCCGAGGTTCGTATGGGTAAAGGGAAAGGTGCTCCGGAAGGTTTTGTCTGCCCCGTTACTCCCGGCAGACTCCTGATAGAAGTAGAAGGTGTACCAATGGACATAGCCAAGGAAGCCCTCAGGTTAGGCGCCCAAAAGTTGCCTGTTATCACAAAATTTGTGGTACGCAGGGATTATGTAGAACAAAATTAGTGAAAGAAAAATGAAAGCACCTGAAATACGCGAGTTATCTGTGAAAGATTTAAGCGATCGTATTGAGGCGGAAAAAGCCAACTTGCTTCGTCTTAAAATGAACCACACCATCTCTCCTGTAGATGATTTGTCACAAATAAAGAAAGCACGCCGCAATATAGCACGGATGCTTACTATTTTGAGTGAAACGAAAGCCAAACAGAATCTAGAATAATTGATTCATGGAAAGAAATCTTAGAAAAGAAAGAACTGGACTGGTGGTCAGCAATAAAATGGATAAATCCATTGTGGTTGCCGTAAAAAGAAAGGTAAAACACCCGGTTTACGGAAAATTTGTAAATAAAACCACCAAGTTTGTTGCTCATGATGAAAAAAATGAGTGCAGCGAGGGTGATACCGTACGCATTATGGAAACACGGCCTTTGAGTAAAACCAAATGCTGGCGTTTAATAGAAATCGTTGAAAAAGTGAAATAGCCATGATACAGCAAGAATCACGTTTACTGGTGGCTGACAACAGCGGTGCAAAAGAAGTTCTTTGTATCCGCGTTTTGGGTGGAACAAAACGCAGATATGCGCGTATCGGCGACACCATAGTAGTTACGGTCAAAAGTGCCATTCCGGGCGGCGGAGATGCCAAAAAAGGATCTGTCTCCAAAGCGGTTGTGGTAAGGACCAAGAAAGAAATTCGTCGTGCCGACGGATCATACATCCGTTTTGACGACAATGCCTGTGTTTTACTTAGTAACATCGGGGAATTGCGCGGAACGCGTATTTTTGGCCCGGTAGCCCGTGAGCTTAGGGAACGATACATGAAAATTGTCTCACTGGCTCCGGAGGTATTATAGGATTATAGTTATGAGTACAAAATTGCACATAAAGAAAGGCGATACGGTATTTGTGAATACCGGGGAAGACAAGGGAAAAACCGGAAGGGTGCTGGAAGTCAATCCCAAAGAACAAAGGGCGATCGTTGAAGGGATCAATATGGTCAGCAAGCACACCAAACCTTCCGCCAAAAGCCCACAGGGAGGCATCATCAAACAGGAAGCCGCCATACATATATCCAATCTTCAGGTGGTAGACCCCTCCAAAGGAGGACCTACCCGTATAGGACGCCGTCTGAATGACAAAGGTAAATTGGTACGTTACGCTAAAAAATCGGGAGAGGAGATCAAGTAATGGCAAAAGCAGTAAAAAAACAACAACCGTCACCTGTGGTAGTAAAAGACTATGTACCCGCCCTGCAGAAAAAATACAAGGAAGAGATCGTTCCCAGGCTCATGAAAGAATTCGGGTACAAATCCATTATGCAGGTACCAAAACTGGAAAAGATCGTGTTGAATGAAGGCGTAGGTTCGGCCACTGCCGACAAAAAACTGATTGAAACAGCACAGAACGAACTGTCACTCATATCCGGGCAGAAAGCAGTCCAGACCTTTTCGCGTAAGGACATCTCCAATTTTAAATTACGCAAGGGCATGCCCATTGGCGTGAAAGTTACGCTACGTTCGGCCAAAATGTACGAATTCCTGGACCGTCTGATAGCCATCGCCCTGCCTCGTATCAGGGACTTCAAGGGGATAGCGGAAAAATTTGACGGACGCGGGAATTACACACTGGGTATCAGGGAGCAGATCATTTTTCCTGAAATTGACATAGATAAAATTTCCAAGATCCTGGGAATTGAGATAACCTTTGTTACTTCCAGCAGCAAAGATGAAGAGGCTTATGCCTTGCTTCATGAATTCGGATTACCTTTTAAAAACATTAAAAAACAACAATAAATGGCAAAAGAGTCAATGAAAGCGCGCGAGGTCAAACGTGCCAGATTATGCGCCAGATATGCAGAAAAGAGGAAAGCTTTGAAAGAGGCGGGAGATTGGGAAGGTTTGGCAAAGCTGCCCAAAAACTCCAGTCCCGTTCGCCTGCACAATCGCTGTTCCATTACGGGCAGACCTAAGGGATACATGCGTGAGTTTGGGATTTCCCGCATACAGTTCCGCGAAATGGTAAGTAACGGTTTGATCCCCGGCGTACGCAAAGCCAGCTGGTAGACAAAGACCCCGTGTGGGCCGGCCATACATATTATTTATTGGATATCGGGCAATTAATTGCCGAAAACAAATTATTAAAACCTTTATTATGACTGATCCAATAGCAGATTATCTGACAAGGATTCGCAATGCGGTGACCGCAGGACACAAAGTCGTGGAAATTCCCGCATCAAAGGTAAAAACGGAACTCACCCGTATTTTACACGAAAAGGGTTACATACTCAGTTATAAAATTGAGGAAGGAACACCCTCCAACACCATCAAGATCGCATTAAAATACCATCCCGAGACAAAACGCCCGGCTATTAAAAAACTCATCCGCGTTTCAAGTCCCGGATTACGCCGTTATACAAGTGTGGACAAAATGCCCCGCGTTCTGAACGGACTGGGTATTGCGATCGTTTCTACATCCAAAGGAATAATCACCGACAAGGAAGCAAAAACGCTCAACGTTGGCGGTGAGATCATGTGTTACGTATATTAATGAACAAAACAATATGTCACGAATAGGAAAACTCCCTGTAACCCTGCCTAAAGGCGTGAGCGTAACTGTAGGCTCGGGCAATATGGTGACGGTGAAAGGCCCTCTCGGAGAATTGCAACAAAAAGTTGATCCGGACATCAAGGTGTCTGTAGAGGGAACAGAGCTTAAGCTGGAACGTCCTACAGATCAGCCACGCCACCGGTCTATGCACGGTTTGTACCGTGCCCTGATCCACAACATGGTGGTTGGCGTTTCTACGGGTTTTACCACTAAGCAGGAATTGGTCGGCGTGGGTTACCGCGTTGAGGCAAAGGGACAAATGCTGGAATTCAATCTGGGATATTCTCATAATATCCATTTTATGTTACCCAACGAGATCAAGGCATCGGTGGAAATAGCCCGGAAAGGCGCGAATCCGGTCCTGACACTTACGAGTCATGACAAACAGTTACTGGGAACAGTAGCTGCCAAGATTCGGTCACTACGTGTTCCCGAACCTTATAAAGGCAAGGGTATTAAATTTGTAGGTGAACAAATACGCCGTAAAGCCGGGAAATCGGCCGGAGCTAAATAGTAGGAGGTGAAATTATGGCTTTAACAAAACAAGCTAGAAGACAACGGATCAAATACCGCATTCGCAAGCGGATCTCCGGAACTCCCGAACGTCCCAGGATGGCCGTTTACAGGAGTAATAAACAGATATATGTACAGATGATAGATGATACCAAAGGGGTGACCCTGGTGCAGGCTTCTTCCAAAGATACTTCTCTGGCAGAAGCACTGAAAGGGAAAAACCCCATCCATATATCCGCATTTGTAGGCAAACTGGCTGCAGAACGGGCCCTGGAAAAAGGCATCACCATGGTATCATTTGACCGTGGCGGATACCTCTATCACGGACGAGTTAAAAGTTTAGCAGACGCCGCCAGAGAAGGTGGTCTTAAATTCTAATACGGATATGGCAAGTATAAAAGCAAAAAAAGTAAAAGCCACGGACCTTGAATTAAAAGACCGTCTGGTGGCCATTCAGAGAGTTACCAAAGTAACGAAGGGAGGGCGTCATTTCAGTTTCGCTGCCATTGTCGTTGTAGGTGATGAAAAAGGTGTTGTGGGATACGGATTGGGCAAAGCGGGCGAGGTAACCTCGGCCATATCAAAAGGGATCGAGGATGCCAAAAAGAATCTTTACCGCATTCCCCTGAACAGGGAAACTATTCCCCACGAAATGGAATCCAAATTCGGAGGAGCACGCGTATTTATGAAACCTGCCGCACCCGGATCGGGAGTGATTGCAGGAGGAGCCATGCGCGCTGTTTTTGAATCGGTAGGAATACACGACGTTCTGGCCAAATCAAAAGGGTCTTCCAACCCTCATAATCTGGTGAAGGCTACGGTGCATGCTCTTATGGAAATGCGCGATGCTTACCAGGTTGCCGGAGTACGCGGTATTAAAATGGATAAAGTTTTTAACGGATAAGGAGGAAGGATTATGGAAATTTGGAAAATCACACAGGTAAAAAGTAAGAATTCCGCCACAAAACGCCAGATCGCCTCGTTGGAGGCCCTGGGGATCCGCAGGATTAATCATTCGGTAGAAAAGGAAGCCACTCCGGTTATTCGCGGAATGGTGGAAAAAGTACGTCATTTGGTCTCAGTTGAAGAAGTAAAGTAAAGGAGGAAACAATATGAATTTATCAAATTTAAAACCCGCCGAAGGGTCGGTTTCCAAGAGAAAACGTATTGGTCGTGGCGAAGGATCCGGAAGAGGCGGTACCTCTACACGCGGACACAAGGGAGCCCAGTCACGTTCGGGATATTCCCGCAAGCCCGGATTTGAAGGAGGTCAGATGCCTTTGCAGCGTCGTCTTCCCAAGTTCGGATTCAAGAATATCAACCGCGTAGAGTATAAGGCCATAAATCTTTCTACTTTACAGGCGTTACATGAAAAAACAGGAGTTACCGATATAGATTTTAATGCATTGCGCGATGCAGGTCTGGTATCCAGGAACGACCTGGTTAAAATATTGGGGAACGGTGAACTTAACGTCAAACTGAACGTTACGGCGCACGGTTTTTCCAAAAAGGCAAAAAAAGCTATTGAGGCAAAAGAAGGGAAAGTTGCTGTCATTGAATAACCCAGAATAAGCCTGACCAATGAAAAAACTGATAGAAACCATACAAAACATTTTCAAGATTGAAGAACTGCGCAAGCGGATCATATACACAATATTGCTTCTGCTGATCTACCGGCTGGGCAGCTTTGTTGTTCTGCCAGGGATAGATCCCATGCAGTTGAGCAATTTGCAGGCACAGGCTTCAGGAGGTCTGGTTGGATTGTTGAACATGTTTTCGGGCGGAGCGTTCGGAAATGCCTCCATTTTTGCTTTGGGGGTTATGCCTTACATTTCTGCTTCCATCGTGATCCAGCTTCTGGGTATTATGATTCCCTATTTCCAAAGGATGCAGAGGGAAGGAGAAAGCGGTCGCCGGAAAATGAACCAGTGGACCCGTTACCTGACCATCCTGATCCTGGCATTGCAGGGGCCTGCCTATCTGACCAATCTGCATGCACAGCTTCCGGAAACGGCATTTCTGCTGAGTGGATTTTCGTTCAACCTTTTTGCCACGGTAGTGCTCATTGGAGGAACCATGTTTATTATGTGGCTGGGTGAGAGGATTACCGATCGAGGACTGGGGAACGGTATTTCCCTGATCATTATGGTAGGGATCGTAGCCCGTCTGCCTTTTGCTTTCGTGGCAGAGGCGGGGGGTCGCTGGTCTCAGTCATCCGGAGGCATACTGATGCTGGTTATTGAACTGGTAGTATTATTCTTTATCTTTGTAGCTTCCATTGCTTTGGTACAGGGCGTCCGTAAGATCCCGGTACAATATGCCAAACGAATAGTAGGCAATAAGCAATACGGAGGGGTACGTCAGTACATCCCCTTAAAGATCAATGCAGCAGGGGTTATGCCTATCATTTTTGCACAGGCCCTGATGTTGTTTCCCATGATCTTTGCCAGCTTTGATGCCACACGCGGTTTTGCGGCGGTAATGAGCAATATGCAGGGATTTTGGTATAATTTTGTGTTTTTCATACTGGTGGTTGCCTTTACGTATTTTTATACAGCTGTTACGGTCAATCCCACCAATATGGCAGACGATATGAAGAAGAACGGCGGTTTTATTCCCGGTGTAAAACCCGGAAAGAAAACGGCTGAGTATATTGACAATATTATGTCCCGTATCACACTGCCCGGTTCAATATTTTTGGGACTTGTGGCAATCATGCCCGTTTTTGCGCAGATGATAGGGGTTAATATGCAGTTTGCCCAGTTTTACGGCGGGACCTCGCTGCTGATCCTGGTTGGTGTCATACTGGACACCCTGCAACAGATAGAGAGTCATCTTTTAATGCGTCACTACGACGGGTTAATGAAGACAGGAAGGCTGAAAGGCCGTTCCAATATGTAGAGATTTTTAATTGTTCTTTGTTTAATGATTATTACGAAAACCGAAGAAGAGATCGCGCTTATGCGCGAAAACGGAATGTTGGTATCCAAAACACTTGCGGAAGTAGGAAAGCATATTGCCCCCGGGGTGACCACCGACCATCTTAATGCAATTGCCGAGACTTTCATACGTGACCATGGAGCAGTTCCGGCGTTTCTCGGATATAACGGTTTTCCTTTTACCCTATGTGTTTCTGTTAATTCAGTAGTGGTCCACGGGTTTCCCGGTGATTACAGTCTGAAGGAAGGAGACATTGTTTCTGTGGATTGCGGGGCAAAGTATAAGGGGTTTTTTGGGGACTCGGCCTACACTTTTGGCGTAGGACAGGTTTCCCAAGCGGCTGAACTGCTTATGCGCACCACCCGGGAGTCACTTTTCAGGGGAATAGAAAAAGCCGTTGCCGGTAATCGTGTTGGCGATATCGGCGCTGCTGTTCAGACTTATGTGGAAGAACGCGGATTTTCAGTGGTAAGAGAGATGGTAGGTCATGGTATAGGCCGGCACCTTCACGAAAAGCCCGATGTGCCGAATTACGGCAGGCCCGGTCAGGGCAAACATCTGGAAGAAGGAATGGTAATGTGTATAGAACCCATGATCAACCAGGGAGGAAGAGGTGTATACCTGGAAAGAGACGGTTGGACACTCAGAACGGCAGACAACAGGAATTCGGCCCATTACGAACTGACGGTAGTCATACGTAAAAACAAGGCGGAACTTCTGTCAACATTTGCCTTCATTGAAGGCGAAACCATATAAAAGAAAGAGATTATAAAGGATTAACAAAAATGCCCAAACAATCTGCAATTGAAAAAGAAGGTGTAATTATTGAAGCATTGTCCAATGCCATGTTCCGCGTAGAGCTTGATAACGGACATGTAATAATTGCGCACATTTCGGGAAAGATGAGGATGCACTACATCCGTATATTGCCCGGCGACAGGGTTCGGGTGGAAATGTCTCCCTATGATCTTACTAAAGGTCGCATAACCTTTAGGTATAAGTAATTATGTATAAAAATTACTACAATGAAAGTAAAAGCATCCGTTAAAAAGCGCAGTGAAGATTGTAAAATCGTAAGACGTAAAGGACGTTTGTATGTGATCTGCAAAAAGAACCCCAAGTTCAAAATGCGCCAGGGATAAAAACCAGTAAAATCAAAAAGTATAATAAATTATGGCACGTATAGCCGGAGTTGACTTACCCAATAACAAACGCGGAGAAATAGGACTGACCTATATCTACGGGATCGGTCGCAGCTCTGCCCAGGACATTCTGAGTAAAGCGGGGATCGATTTTGACACAAAAGTGAAAGACTGGAATGACGATCAGATTGCAGCCATCCGTTCACTGATTACGGAAGAATACAAAATTGAAGGAGAACTTCGTTCTTCCATACAAATAAATATCAAAAGGTTGATGGATATCGGTTGCTACAGAGGCATCCGTCATCGTATAGGATTGCCGGTACGCGGTCAGACCACCAAAAACAATGCACGTACCCGTAAAGGACGTAAGAAAACGGTGGCCAACAAGAAGAAAGCAACCAAATAACAACTGAGATTATGGCAAAAAAATCAAATACTTCCAATAAGAAGAAAGTGGTCAAAGTGGATGCTTACGGACAAGCCCACATTTCTTCGACATTCAACAATGTGATCGTGACCCTGGCTAACAGCGAAGGGCAGGTAATCAGTTGGTCTTCCGCCGGAAAAATGGGTTTCCGGGGTTCCAAGAAAAACACTCCTTACGCTGCCCAGACAGCTGCCTCCGACTGTGCCAAGGTTGCTTACGACCTGGGATTACGCAAGGTAAAGGCATACGTCAAAGGACCAGGCTCGGGCCGGGAGTCTGCCATTCGTACGATCCACGGAGCCGGTATTGAAATTACGGAAATTGTAGATGTAACCCCTCTTCCGCATAACGGATGCCGTCCCAAAGGACGTCGCAGGGTATAATTGTTGATCAAAAAAAAGAAAGAAGATGGCAAGATATACAGGCCCAAAAACAAAAATAGCCCGTAAATTCGGAGAACCGATTTACGGTCCTGATAAAAACTACGAACGTAAGAATTATCCTCCCGGACAACACGGGATGATGAAAAAGCGTAAAAAAACGTCTGAATACGGAATTCAGCTGAAAGAAAAACAAAAAGTAAAATATACTTACGGTATTCTGGAGCGTCAGTTCCACAACCTGTTCAAAAAGGCTTCTTCCATGAAAGGCCGTAAAGGTGAAAACCTTTTGCTTTTGCTGGAAAGCCGCTTGGACAACATAGTATTCCGTATGGGAATAGCTCCTTCCAGACCGGCAGCCCGCCAATTGGTCACTCACCGTCATATTACGGTGGACGGGAAAGTATGCAACATACCTTCTGCCCTTGTCCGTCCAGGTGCCATAGTAGCTGTCAGGGAACGTTCAAAGAACCTGGAAGTTATTCAGGAGAACATCTCCCGTTCTGTAAGCAAATATCCCTGGATAGAATGGGATGCCGCCTCCGTTTCCGGTAAGTTTTTGAACTTCCCCGACAGGACTGAGATCCCTGAAACTATCAATGAGCAATTAATCGTGGAGTTGTACTCCAAGTAACATTTTAAATTTCTACAATGGCCATTTTAGCATTTCAAAAACCCGATAAAGTAATCATGCTTGAAGCAACCGATACGTTCGGACGTTTTGAGTTCCGTCCCCTGGAACCCGGATACGCAACGACTATTGGAAATGCATTGCGCAGAATACTGTTATCCTCATTGGAAGGATACGCACTGACATACGTCAGGATTGACGGTGTGGAACACGAATTTGCAACCATCCCCGGCGTGATGGAGAATGTAGTGGATATCATTCTCAATCTGAAACAGGTGCGTTTCAAAAGAATGATCGAAGGCGTGGATGAAGAAACGGTCAGGGTGACTGTAAAAGGAAAAGAAGTTTTTACTGCAGGTGAAATTTCAAGGCAGCTTTCTTCTTTCAAGGTACTTAACTCGGACTTTGTAATTTGCAATATGGATCCTTCAGTTTCTCTTACCATGGAATTGCATATAGGGAAAGGACGGGGCTATGTGCCTGCCGAAGAGAACAGGATAGAAAATGCGCCGTTAGGGTTAATAGCCATGGATGCCATTTATACTCCTATCAAGAATGTGAATTATTCCATGGATTACTGGCGGGTAGAACAGAAAACCGACTACGAAAAACTGAATATAGAGGTGACTACCGACGGGTCCATTCATCCCAAGGATGCTCTGAAAGAAGCCGCCAAGATCCTGATCCATCACTTTATGCTTTTCTCGGATGAGCGTATCAGTTTGGAACTTCCCCAGGAAGATGTCAGCACGGAACTGGATGAAGAATCCTTGCGGATGCGTCAGCTTCTGCTCACTAAACTTTCCGATATGGAACTTTCCGTGAGAGCACTGAATTGCCTGAAAGCTGCCGAGATCGAAACATTTGCAGAGCTGGTGTCGGTACCCCGTCACGAATTGATGAAATTCCGCAACTTCGGGAAAAAATCACTGACTGAAATTGATATGCTTATGGAGCGTCTGGATCTCTCTTTTGGAATAGACGTTACCAAGTACAACATTGAAAAGAAAGTAAAGAAACATGAGACACAGAAAGACAATTAATCACCTGGGACGTAAAACCGCTCACCGGAAGGCTATGTTGGCCAATATGGCTTCGTCCCTCATACTTCATAAGCGCATAGAAACTACGGTAGCAAAAGCCAAAGCATTGCGCATGTACGTGGAACCGCTTATTACCAAGTCCAAACTGGATACGACCCATTCACGTCGTACCGTATTTTCCTACCTGAAAGACAAAGATGCAGTGAGCGAACTTTTCCGCGTGGTAGCTCCCAAGATCGCAGATCGGCCCGGAGGCTATACCCGTATTTTGAAAACCGGATTTCGTGCAGGTGATGCAGCCGATATGGCCATGATAGAACTGGTTGACTTTAACGAAACAGCACTTGCCGGATCAACCAAAAAGGAAGTCAAGAAAACCACACGCCGCGGCCGTTCAAAAACTGCCAAAGCAAAAACCGAAACCCCGGTAGAGGAAAAGGTTGAAGAAACCGTGACGGAAGAAAAAATAGAAGAAATTTCTGCCAAACCCGAAAAGGAGTAAGCGGATTTACAGAAAATGTTCCCGGGAAATTTTTCCGGGAACATTTTTTTTATGCAGGAAGACCTATCTTTGTAAGATGAATTTCACTGTAGTGAATAGTGATCGGGAGAGCGCCGCACGAACCGGTAAGATCAAGACGGATCACGGAGAGATCAATACGCCTGTTTTCATACCGGTAGGGACCCTTGCTACGGTGAAAGGTCTTTTTCACAAAGAACTGACAGAAGACGCCAAGGCCCAGATCATCCTGGGCAATACATATCATTTATACCTGCGTCCGGGCACGGATATCATTCAAAAAGCAGGAGGACTGCATAAGTTCAGCAGTTGGAATAAGCCTGTTTTAACCGACAGCGGCGGGTACCAGGTTTTTTCTCTTGCCGCAAAACGTAAGCTTACTCCGGAAGGGTATTACTTTCAATCTCATATTGACGGGTCCAGGCATTTTTTTTCACCGGAAAAGGTAGTGGACATTCAGCGAATAATTGGCGCTGATATCACAATGGCGCTTGATGAATGTACTCCCGGAGATGCCACATACGAATACGCCCGCGATTCATTGAAATTAACACAGCAATGGCTGGAAAGGGGATTGGCACATTTTCGCCTGTCCCGGAGCCTGTACGGATATGAACAGACTTTTTTCCCCATTGTGCAGGGATGCACGTATCCCGACTTACGCAAACAGGCAGCAGAACATGCCGCCTCCCTTGACGCTGAAGGATATGCCATTGGAGGTCTTTCCGTGGGGGAACCGGCAGAGGTAATGTATCAGATGATAGAAACGGTTCACCCGTACCTGCCTGAAGACAAACCCCGTTATTTAATGGGTGTGGGTACACCGGCCAACATTCTGGAAGGAATCGCCCGGGGAATAGATATGTTCGATTGTGTGATGCCTACAAGAAACGGCAGGAACGGGATGTTATTTACCCGGGAAGGAATAGTGAATATTAAAAACAAAAAATGGGCCGATGATCTTTCACCTGTCGATGCGCAGGGAACATCTTTTGTAGACGGCACTTATTCCCGGGCTTATCTGCGGCATTTGTTTACCGCAAGGGAAATGCTGGCCTCCCAGATAGCCAGCCTGCACAATCTGGCGTTTTATTTGCAGCTGGTTAAGGAGGCTGCGGATCATATTGAAAACGGGGATTTCACTCCCTGGAAGAAACAAATGATTAAACGTTTGGAGACCAGGCTATAATGCGAAGAAACAAAATTAACAAACGACCTTACAATTTCCATATAACCACGCTTGACTGGTATATAATCAGGAAATTTATTGGCACTTATTTTTTTGCTATTCTCATTATTATTGGCATCGTTATCATTTTTGATATCAGTGAAAAAATTGACGATTTTGTTGATAAAGAAGCTCCTCTGCGTGCGGTGGTGGTGGATTATTACATGAATTTCATTCCTTATTTCATGAATATGTTTTCCCCGCTGTTCGTATTTATTTCAGTGATCTTCTTTACTTCCAAAATGGCCGGACACAGCGAGATTATTGCCATGCTCAGCGGCGGGATCAGCTTCAACAGGATCATGTATCCCTATTTTTTGTCGGCTTTGTTTATTGCATTATTGTCACTGGCTTTAAACTGGTTTGTCATACCTCCTGCCAACAAAAACCGTCTGGCCTTTGAAGAGCATTACCTGAAAACAAGAACGGAATACAACCGCAATATCCACTACCAGGTGGAACCCGATACGTACGTTTATATAGAATCGTATAATACCTGGAACAATACGGCCATTCGTTTTACCCTGGAATCATTCAGGGGGAATGAGCTGTTTTCAAAACTTTCTGCGGAAACAGCCCGCTGGGATTCCACTTCCGGGAAATGGCACCTTAATGATTACAACATCCGTCGTTTCTCAGACACAGCCCATAAAGTAACCTGGGGCAGGCAGCTGGACACACTGGTTGATATCACGGGAGCGGATCTTGTCCGCCGAAAAGAGTCGGTGGAGCAATTTAACCTCATTCAGCTGAACCGCTTTATTGAAACCCTTCGAATGAGGGGCGATACAAATATAAAATTTGCCCTCATTCAGAAGAATTCAAGACTGGCCATTCCTTTTTCCTCGTTTATACTTACGATCATGGGAGTGGCTTTGTCATCCCGGAAAAGAAGGGGCGGAACAGGTCTGAATATTGGGATAGGGATCGCATTGAGCTTTTCCTATATTCTTTTCCTCAGATTTTCGGAAATGTTCGTACATGCAGACTTGTTGCCGCCTGCCATAGCGCTGTGGATCCCAAATATTATGTATGCGTTGATAGCATTTGTATTGTACTGTTTGGCACCTAAATAAGGATACAAAACCTGACATCTATATGAGCAAAACTATTTTAATTGTCGGAGCCGGAGGGCAGATAGGGACGGAACTGATTCCGCATATGCAATCGCTTTACGGCGAAGATCATGTAATTGCTGCTGAATTGCGTCCCGAGGTTTGTGAGAAATTATCGGGAAACGTTCGCGTTGAGTGTTTAAATGCACTGGACACCCGGGCGTATGCTGATGTGATGAAAAAATACAGGCCGGACTGGATCTTCAACCTGGTGGCTGTACTCTCGGCTACAGGTGAAAAAAATCCCCAGACTGCCTGGCATGTCAATATGGGGGCATTGCTTAACAGCCTGGAACTTGCCAGGGAATACCGGTGTGGTGTTTTCACTCCCAGTTCCATAGGGGCTTTCGGCAGTAATACTCCTTCAAACGGAACGCCTCAGGATACTGTAATGAGACCAAATACCATATACGGTGTATGTAAAGTATCCGGAGAACTACTGTCGGATTATTATTGGTCGAGATTTGGCGTAGACACACGCAGTGTTCGTTTCCCGGGCATCATATCTCACGGGACATTGCCCGGAGGAGGTACGACAGATTATGCCGTAGAGATATTTTACGCGGCCGTAAAGGGCACATCCTACACATGCCCCATTCCTCATAACTCTTATATGGATATGATGTATATGCCGGATGCCCTGCAGGCATGCAGCACTTTGATTGAGGCAGACCCGTCACGGCTGGTGCACCGGAACAGTTTTAATATTACAGCCATGAGTTTTTGCCCCAGGGAGCTTTACGAGCTCATCCGGCGTCGTGTCCCTGATTTTCAGATGAACTACGCGGTAGATCCGGTCAAGCAGGCCATTGCCGATTCCTGGCCGAATTATATGGACGATTCCTGTGCGCGTGAAGAATGGGGCTGGAAGGCCAAATGGGATATTGATGCCATGACAGATGACATGTTGAAGAATCTGGAAAAGAAATTATTGAAGTAAGATGGATTATCTTTTAATCATTGCGGGTTTTGTTCTTTTGACGGGAGGAGCCAATATCCTGATTAACGGGGCAACCGGGCTGGCTGCAAAATTCAATATTTCTAACCTGGTGATCGGGTTGACAGTGGTTGCCTTCGGAACTTCCGCCCCGGAACTGGTGGTCAACGTGGTGGCTGCCATTGAAGGCAGCAATGAAATTGCCATAACCAATGTTCTGGGGAGTAATTCAATAAATACATTTGTGATACTCGGCCTTGCGGCCTTGTTTTATCCGCTGTTGGCCCAAAGATCAACCATCCGGGTTGAGATCCCGTTAAGTCTTTTTGCCGCCTTAGCCGTACTTGTTCTGGGCAGTGGCATGGTATTGTCCCCGGTTAAGGGATTGTCGCGTCTGGACGGTTTCTTTCTCCTTGCCTGTTTTGTCGGCTTCCTTCTTTATATTTTTTATCTGGGAAAAAAGGGGAAAGCACCTGTGGAAGAAGAAGACTACAAGCCCATGGGCATAGCCAGAGCTGTGCTTTTTGTGTTGGGGGGACTGGCCGGCCTTGGCATTGGGGCCGAGATGATCGTCCGTTCCGCAGTAAATCTGGCTGTTTCGTGGGGTGTAAGCCAGGCCGTGGTAGGAGTGACTGTTGTGGCCCTGGGAACTTCCCTTCCCGAGTTGGCCACCTCTGTGGCCGCTGCATATAAAAAAAGCTCCGATATAGCCGTGGGAAACATCTTAGGGTCCAATATATTCAATGTTTTCCTGGTATTGGGGGTAAGTGCCGTCATACGGCCGCTTCCCATGTATCCGAACCTGATGGCAGATGCAGCCGTAGCTGCTTTGGGGAGCCTGTTATTGTTGCTCTTTGTAGGTATTGGAAAAAAGCACACACTAAACAGAACACACGGCATACTTTTGCTGATCGTATATGCCGCTTACCTGTCGTGGATCATAGCTACGTTGTAAATTCTACAGGAACATCCCGATCATGGAAGCCGACAACAAACCGGCCAATGTAGCACCCAACAGGGCCCTGAAGCCGTATTTGGCAAGTAAATGCCTTTGATTGGGAGCAATACCCCCAATGCCTCCTATCTGAATGCCGACCGAGGCAAAATTGGCAAATCCGCATAGTACATAGGTGGAAATGATCAGGGACTTAGTACTAACAAAAGAACCCGCCTGGATCATTTGGGCCAGGCTGCTGTAACCCACGAATTCAGTCATGATAAGCTTCTCTCCCAGCAAACGGCCTACCAGGGCCAGATCCTGCCCGGTAACACCGGTCAGCCAGATCACAGGGGCGAAAAGATACGAAAGAATGCATTCCATTGACAGGCTGTCGTACATCCCATTGGTCCAGTCGGCTATCAGGTTGTTCAAATGGGTCCATTGTCCTACTTTGCCGAAAATGTAATTCGCTCCGGCGATCAATGCATAAAAGACCAGTAACATGGCCGCTACGTTAGCAGCCAGTTTCAGACCGTCAATAGATCCGTTAGCAATGGAATCCAGCGCGCTTTTCCCCATTTTTTCCTTGGAAACGCTTACCGAGTTGTCAATGGTTTCGGTCTGCGGTACCAGGATCTTTGCCATGGCAATGGCTCCGGGCGCCGCCATGACCGAGGCGGAAAGAAGGTGTTTGGCAAAGGCCACGCTCATTTGAACGTCTCCGCCACCCAACATCCCAATATAGGCTGCCAGTACGCCTCCGGCCATGGTGCTCATCCCGGCTGTCATCACCAGCATCACCTCGGACTTTGTCATTTTTGGAATATAGGCTTTTACAAGCAGCGGAGCTTCCGTCTGTCCTAAAAAGATATTGCCGGCAGTGGAAAGACTCTCGGCACCCGAAATGCGCATAAGTTTTGTAAAGACCCATGCCATAACCCACACAACTTTCTGAATAATGCCCCAGTAAAACAAAAGAGATGTCAGAGCAGAAAAAAAGATAATGGTTGGCAGGATCTGTAAGGCAAAAACGTAACCGAACCTTGTTTGGTCCATGAGCGACCCGAATAAAAATTCGGACCCTGCCCTGGTCCAGTCCAGGACCTTTACAAAAGCCCGCCCAAAGACATCAAAAACCATCTGAACGGCAGGGACAGAAAGGATCCCTATGGCAATAAGCAATTGCAGGGCAAGGGCTATTCCCACGGTGCGCCAGCTCACATGACGCCGGTCTGTGCTGAAAAGCCAGGCTATCAGCAACAGGGAAAAAACGCCCAATAAACCCCGGAGTATGGATTTAATACTGAAGACAAATTGCCGGCTTTCCAGGATACCCTGGTAAGGATTCTCAGCATCCAGGATCTCTGTGCCGGACTGAACCACAAGCGTGGAATCGTTTTGTGCCTGCATGACATTTACCGATAACACCATACAGAAGAGAAGGAATAGAACTTTTTTCACAAGGATGGTTTTTGGAGTAACTGCGCAAAGATAAACAAAATGCTAACTTTGCGCATATGGAATGGCAAACAAAAATCACAACAGGATCCTTACAACCCCCGTTTTCTTATGCTACCCGGTTCCTGTTTGCAGGATCCTGTTTTGCACAGGAAATGGCACAGCAGATGAGGGATCTGCATTTTCAGGTGGCTGAAGATGCTTTTGGTCCTTTGTTCAACCCGGCTTCCATTGCTTCTGCGCTGGAACGCCTGGAAAATCCCGGATTCTTTACTCCGGAAGATGTAATGCAGTTTTCCTACGGAGCCTTTGGTTCGCTGTACCATCACACATCATATTCGCAGGAAAATCCCGCGTTGTTTCTGGGGCAAGCCAATGCCGATCTTAAAAAAGCTGCGGATTTTTTCAAAACGGCCGATATTGTTGTCATTACTTTGGGGACCGCATGGGTATATAAATACAAAGGTGCTGTTGTCGCCAATTGTCACAAAATGCCGGCCTGTCTTTTTGATCGCGTGTTTCTTGAACCATCCGGAATATTTGACCTGTTAGCTCCTCTTATTGACCGGAACAGGGATAAAACATGGATCATGACCGTAAGTCCCATACGTCACCTTGCCGACGGGGCCCACGGCAACCAGTTGAGCAAAGCTTCGCTTCATCTTGCCGTAAAACACTTGCAGGAAAGATTTCCCTGGACATGGTACTTCCCTTCTTATGAACTGGTAATGGACGAATTGCGTGATTACAGGTTTTATGCCGCCGACAGATGCCACCTGACTCAGGAAGCCACCTCGTATATACGGGAACGTTTTATGGAAGCTGCTGCAGATCTCGAAACCATGACACTTGTTAAAGAAATGGAGAAGCTCAATGCCTCTTTTGCACACAAACCTCTCTTTCCCCGGTCCGTATCTTACAGGGAATTTCTTAAAAATCTTGAGAAACAAAGGGCTGAATTGCTGCAAGCTATTGGAAACAAAATAAAAAAGTATTAGATTTGTGGCATATGCCTAGGAAAACATTCATTTAACCTAATATTTACTATTATGAACAAAGCAGATCTTATTGCCGCAATGGCTGCAGAATCCGGACTTTCAAAAGTTGATTCAAAAAAAGCACTGGACGCTTTTCTTGCCACGACTACCAAAGCAATGAAAAAAGGTGAAAGAGTTACTCTTGTCGGGTTTGGCTCATTTGTTGTAGGACACAGGGGCGAAAGGACAGGACGTAATCCTCGTACCGGGGCTACCATTAAAATCAAAGCAAAAAAAGTTGTGAAATTCCGCCCCAGTATTGAACTGTAGCCAAGGTTACTACATCAGTCCGGCGTAAGTCGGCAAAGATAAGGAGGACGCGTATGTTCTCCTTTTTATGTACATATTAAGGATAAATGAAGCTACATTTAACCATTGCAGGGAGAAGCCTACTGATCTTTTTGGGATTGATGGTGTTGGCAACGGAATTGCCGGCACAGCGCAGGCATACATTATCCGGGAAAGTCATGGATGCAAACGAAGGGGAAATATTAACGGGAGCTGTAGTAAGGGTATTGGAAGGAAATAATACCTGGACACTTACAGATTCCCGGGGTCGGTTTGTTCTGACTCTTCCCGAGGGTCATGTAAAACTGGAAATTTCCTATATCAGCTACGAAACGCAGAGCCACCAAATAATACTGGACAAAAACAAGGACATTTTGATTTTTCTTAAACCCTTGTCTTACTACCTGGAAGGAGTTACCGTTTTTGCTGAAAGTGCAGGAAAAAGACTCCGTAGGGCTGAAATGAGCATAGAAAGGATAGATGCAGAAGTGATCCGAAAGGTTCCCACTCTTTTTGGAGAAGTGGATCTTTTAAAGGTTGTCCAGATGCTTCCGGGTGTGCAGGCGGCTTCTGAAGGAAGCAGTGGTTTTCATGTTCGCGGAGGAAGTCCCGACCAGAACATGATCCTTTTTGACAATGCCACCTTGTACAATGTGTCTCACATGCTGGGTTTTTTCTCCATATTCAATTCGGATGCTGTCAGCGATATGACCCTATACAAGGGAGACATACCAGCAAGGTTCGGCGGTCGTCTATCCTCTTTACTTGACGTGATACCGGCCGACGGAACCGGTCGTTTTTCGGTTAACGGAGGCATAGGCCTGATATCCAGCAAGCTGGCGGCACAAGGGAGTGTGGCGGGAGACAGGTTGACTTACCTGGCTGCGGGAAGACGAACGTATGCAGACCTTTTCCTTCCACTGGCAAAGAATGAAGTAATTAAAAATACAACCATTCATTTTTACGATCTCAATGGAAGAGTCCGCTGGCGGATAAACGATAAGAATTACCTGTACCTGACATTATACAACGGAAAGGATAATTTTGCGATCTCGGAGATGGGAGTAAAGTTTGGTAATTCAGTGGCGGCCATCAACTGGAATCATTATTTTTCAGACCGTTTCTTTATGAAACTCCACGCGACGTACACCAACTATGATTACGATTTTAAGGGGAGTACCAATGAAATGAAAATGGAATGGGTGTCCAGGATACAGGATGCCGGTATGCGACTTGATTTCTCGTACATGCCTGCCCCTGAACATCTTTTTGAATTCGGCTATACTTCCAATTTTCAATGGTTCCAGCCGGGTAAAGCACTCGGAACAGGGACCCTGGAAAGCGGGGTTCAGATAGAACAGGACATTACCATGTCCAGGCGCCAGGGTTTTGTCAATGTGCTTTATTTTTCCAATGAGCATAAATTTTTCAATCAAAGGATGGAACTGCGGTACGGGTTACGGATGAACCGTTTTGATAATGTAGGACCCACGACCCTGTACCGGGTGGATGAAAATTACAACCTTTTTGATGAAAATGGAATAGCCATTTCTTCGGGTAACTTTTTTCATCATGAATACGGTTGGGAGCCGCGTTTGGGTATATCCTTTTTGGTTACGCCCAATGTTTCGGTCAAGGCCGCTTATGCCCGAACGCTTCAGTATGTTCATTTGCTGTCGTTTTCTTCGGCAGGATCTCCCATGGAGATATGGATCCCTTCCAGTCCGGGGATAAAACCTCAATCGTCCCACCAGATCTCGACCGGGGTTTTTGCCACCTTGTTCAGGAAAGACTACGAAGCTTCGGTGGAACTCTTTTACAAAGGCCTTGACAATGTCCTGGACTTTAAGGATCACCCGAACCTGTTGTTGTATGATAAAATCGAAACTGAACTGCGTTTTGGGTCCGGGAGAAGTTACGGTGCGGAATTTCTTCTCAGGCGAAACAAGGGGGATCTTACAGGATGGATCAGTTATACATGGTCCCGTTCTTTCAGGACCATTCCCGGGGTAAATAACGGGCAGAAGTACCGTTCTCCCTCTGACCGTCCCCATAATATTAACATAGTCCTGTTTTATGATATTTCCCGCCGATTACAGGCTTCACTCAATTGGATCTATGCTACCGGGCAGCCCGTGACTTTGCCGGAAGGACGCTATTGGTTCTATAATGAATTGATCCCTGTATACACGGAAAGGAATTCATACCGGATGGCAGATTATCACAGAATGGATGCATCACTGACCATAAAACTGGGAAATATGAACAGACGATGGAAACATTCACTGAATGTTTCTGTGTATAACCTTTACGGGAGAAAAAACCCGTGGGCAATTAATTTCCGTCTGAAACCCACTGGGGAACAATACCTTGAAATGACATACCTTTTTAGCGTGGTACCCTCGATAACCTGGAATTTCAGTTTTTAAGAATCATGAAGTACATCAAATATACATATACAACAGTTATACTTCTGACCATCCTGGGTGGCATAGCCGGTTGTACTGAGCCCATAGAAATGATAGGGGACGATATGGATCCCAAATTAGTGATTACGGGAACCCTGTCTACAGAGCCCGGTTACCAGATCGTTGAAATTTCTTCTACGGTGCCCTATTTTGGTACGGATCTGCCGGAAAACATGGACGCCGCCCGTGTTATGCTTAACGACATTGAACTGATAAGGGATGCCCCCGGGATCTATACTACCGGACCGAATTTTGCCGCTGTTGAGGGAGAAACTTACCTGTTGGAAGTGTGGATAGATTTTGACCGTGACGGAAAAGAAGAATATTACTCCGCCACTACGACGGTTCCCTATGTTCACGTTTTGGAGTCCCTGACGGTGAGGTCTTTAATTCAGGGAGAGATTAATATTCCTTTTGTTCTGCTGGCCGGATTCCAGGATACTCCGGGAGAAGATTATTACGGGGCGGCTTTGTGGATCAATAATGAATTGTACAGCAACAGGATATTACGCTATTACGTACATTCACTTAACGATTACAGCCAGGACGGATCTTTCATCCGGTACCCTATCCCGGAATGGATCATTACCGAATCACTTGTATGGGATAACGGAGAAACCTACGACCTCTATGCTGGTGATGTGCTTACCGTTGAATTGCAGACACTCAGTAAAGAATACTACAAATTTTTGCAGGAAGCAAAAATTGAAAAGAACCAGCATTTCCCGCTTTTTTCCGGTCCCCGCGGAAATGTTACAGGAAATATCTCCGGAGGTGCCCTTGGAGTTTTCGGATCTTATGCCGTCAATTGTAAATCCGTTATTCTTCCCTCTTGTCCGGGGCTTCCGGAAAGACCGTAGCATGTGTCAGATAGATCAGCAGGGGACCGTGCCGGAAACGCAGATCCAGCCGGGTTCCCGTACATTTATTGAGTGTGGCTTTCCAGAAAGCGTCAAAAACGACATTTTCTACAGGATACTTTACACCGCTTACCAGTAGTTTTAATGCAGGGTTCAGCCCAAAAAAGGAAACAGGACCGCCTTTGATGCAGGGGACCGAAAGACTGGTGAATTCCCCTGCGCTGGACGGTTGGTCCGAGTATGCCCAAAAAGTGCCGTAATCGGTTACCATACGGACCGAGTTCATCATCCGGGCATAATCCCCCAGAAGGGAGATATTTCCCAGCATGTGATCTTCCCTCAACCCGGTTGCCCCCAAAATGGTGATTGTTCGTACTCCCTTTTCATGACAGTATTGCACCGCCTTGGTAAGATCATTCGTGTTTTCGTCTTTGTTCATTACCAATATGGAGGCATAACGTTCTTTCATGATATCAGACAAAGAATCAAGATCTCCAACAATAATATCAGGTTCCCTGCCGGTAAGATTATTTACGGCACCATCGGTACAGATCAGCATTTTTGCCTCTTCCAGTATTTGTAGAGGATACGGATGGGAAGGATATGCTCCCTGGGCAAGTATGACTGCCTGGTTTCTCATGTCATTGAAAAATTGCGTTACCTGCATTTCTGAATCCGGCCAGAAAAGCAGGTATGTTAAGCCGTTTTTTGCCGGGCGCCTGGATCTCCAGGATATGTAAAAAACCCTCCCGGCATGCCACTTTCAGGATCTTTTTCCCGTCTGTCACAATAGTCCCCGGCATTTCCCGGTGGGTAACCAGTTCCGGAAGAGCCCTGAATATTTTAACATCCTGCAATATATCCCCTTTTTTCAGGGTGGCGAAGGCAGCAGGGACAGGACTCAGTCCGCGTATAAGATTCGCTATACGGACAGGATTCTGTGTCCAGTCTATCCGGCAGATATCCCGTGTAATTTTGGGTGCCGTTTTCAGGTCTTCTTTGGAAACAAGGGGTTGAGGAGTTGCTTTTAATGTGCCGGAAAATAATCCGTCTATTGTTTTGGCCACAAGAGGTCCTCCTGCATCCATCAGTTTATCGTGGAGGGAACCTGCATCGTCCAAAGGTTCAATAACAACAGGTACCTGCAACAGAATGGCTCCTGTATCCATGTGATCGTCTATCAGGAAAGTTGTCAGCCCGGTCTCCTCTTCTCCGTTCATGATAGCATGATTAATTGGAGCGGCTCCCCGGTATTGAGGCAGTAGCGAGGCATGTAGGTTAAAACAGCCACATGAAGGCATTTTCCACACACAGCGCGGTAACATACGAAATGCCACTACAACAAAAACAGTGGCGTTCCATTGCCTGAGTACTTCCAGAAAAGACGGATCTTTGAGAGATTCCGGCTGCAGGACTTGGATGCTCTTTTGCAGGGCTGTGTTTTTTACAGCGGAGGGTCGTGCCGCCATGCCTCTTCCCGCCGGTTTATCGGGAGCCGTGACAACGCCTTTTACGACATAATCCCTCTCTGTGAGCAGGGAGAGTATTCCCGCTGCAAACAGAGGCGTTCCCATAAATACGATCTCAGGTTTGTTTTTTATGTTTGTCATGGCCAAACGGTAGATGTTTTTTTATCTTTTTCAAGAAAACAAGATACGCATCTTTATTGAATAATGCCGAGTCAGTGGTGGCCTTGTAGGTGAGGAAAACACCAATGGGCAATAATACCAGCGTAGAGATCATGGTCCCCATAGCCGCCGAGATAGAGCCGTCCGTGGCCAGCTTTTTCCCCGAGATATCAATAACATAGTAAATCACAAAGAACAACATGGAAACGATCACGGGAGTACCCAGTCCGCCTTTGCGTATGATGGCTCCCAGGGGGGCTCCCACGAAAAAGAAAATGAAACAGGCGAAGGCCACGGTAAATTTCCGGTACCATTCCACCCTTGTCCTTCTCAGTGGCAGATGTATCTGGAATTCTTCAACGACAAATGCATCTACCTGGTTGGATAACTGGTCTATTTTTCCCATGGCCCTGTTCAGCAGATCTGCATAATGCGGATAATCTTCCAGGGAGGGAATCGTATCCAGAGGAAAATACCCCCGGTATTCCTTTTTGCTAGCTGTATCCAGTTGATGAGCGTAGGTAAGTCCTCCCGTTATGAGCATACGTTTGAGGAACTGGCTGTGAGCAATGGAATAGAGTGAATCCAGTGAATCGCGTCTGTGTGCCAGACTGCTCAGACCCTGGGCCATCACATCGTTCCCAAAACGGTCTCCGTCCCGGCGCTGGAAGGCATAATTTGTCAGTTCAATGATAATATCCTGTCTTTCAAATTTTATGCGTTGCATGGCAAAAGACGTATCTGCCGAGGACTGTCTGTCTCCTTCTTCGTAGGATTCACCGCTAAAAAGCGAGAAAATGATGTTTTTCTTGTCTTCGGTAAGTCTCAGTGCCCCGGAATCGGCCAGGGTGACACTGGTGTTGCCCCTTCTGGAACTGTGGTTGTACACCATAACATCGTATAGCATATCTGTTTTTTCGTTCCTGTCTTCCACCCGGAGGCTGTAATTGTCGATCCCGTTATAAAAAATCCCGGTTGGAATGCGTATTTCTTCTTTTGTCCGGGAAATATCGTCCCGCAGGGCAAAAATGTTTTTGTAAGCCAGCGGCATCAGGTTGTTGGCGGCAAAAAAAGCTCCGATAGAAATGAGAAACGAAAGAAAGATCAAAGGACGCATGATACGCTGCAAGGGTATGCCGGCCGCTTTCATGGCAAGCAATTCGTTGAATTCCCCAAGGTTGCCCATGGTCATAATGGAAGCAAGCAAGGTGGCCAGGGGAAGTGCCATGGGAATGATGGTGCATGTTCCCCAGAAAAGAAATTCCAGGATCACTTTAAGTCCGAGTCCTTTTCCTACCAGTTCATCAATGTAGACCCACAGAAATTGCAATACAAGTACAAAAAGTACTATGAAGATTGTCAGGAACAATGGTCCCAGGAATGAACGGACCAGAAATCGGTCAAAAATTTTCACCGGCTTTTTTGTTTAAGGGTTCTTCAATGCATCGGCAATGGCATCCAGTGCGGCCTGCAGGCCTTCCGGGTCTTTCCCGCCCGCAGTGGCGTAAAAGTCCTGTCCGCCTCCGCCTCCACTTATATGGCGGGAAGCCTTCCGGATTATTTCCGAGGCATTCCACCCGGATTTGACCAGGTCATCGGAAATTAGCAGGGTCAGGTTGGCCTTTCCGTTATGTTCATAGGCGGCTGCAAAGGCCATGTTCCCGGGAATCCCGTTCCGGAAGGAGAAGGCAAGGTCTTTTATTATTTCGGGCATGTACACACCCCTGAGTGATACAAATTGGATGCCGTTCAACTCAGTCCTTTGTTCCCAGAGGGATTCCCTGAGTGCCGCAGCCCTTTCACGCATGTTTTGTTCCATGGCTTTCCTCAGATCATCGTTCTCCCGGACAAGTTTTCTTACTGAGGTGATCACATCTGGATTGTCGTTCATCATATTGCGCACGCCGGAAAGGATGGTTTCCAGTTCTTCCACTTTTCTTTCAACGGCAAGACCTGTAATGGCCTCGATCCTCCGAACACCGGCAGCAATAGCGCTTTCGCTCAGAATTTTGAACATGCCTATGTTCCCTGTGGCCGAGACATGGGTTCCCCCGCACAATTCTATGGAATCTCCAAAACGGATCACCCGTACATTTTCACCGTATTTTTCGCCGAACAAAGCCATGGCCCCCATTTGACGGGCTTCTTCCAGGGGAATATTCTGCAGTGTTTCCTGCGATATGTTGCTGCGTATCAGGCTGTTTACAAGACGTTCAGTCTTTTTGATCTCTTCCGGTTCAAGGCGTGCATAATGGGAAAAGTCAAAACGGAGTCCGTCCGGGGATACGTGAGATCCTTTCTGTTCTATATGGGTTCCCACTACTTTCCTGAGTGCGTAATGAAGCAGGTGTGTGGCTGTATGGTTATTGGCTATTGCCTGCCTGCGTTCTTCATCTACAACGGCATAAAATTCCGTTTCGGGATTGTCAGGGATCTTGGAAGCAATGTGCAGGATCAGATTGTTCTCTTTTATGGTATCCGTAATGCGGACCTTTTCTCCCTGGGTGTTTTCCAGGTACCCGGAATCGCCGGTCTGTCCACCGCTTTCAGCATAAAACGGGGTTTGATCCAGAACTACATGATAGTATTCCCTGTTTTTCGATCTTACTTTACGGTATCTTGTAATCCTGGCATAAGCTCTTGTGGTTTCATAGCCCAGAAAGACTGGCTGAACCACAGGTCTGAGTTCAACCCAGTCACCTTCCTTGGCTTGTGTGGCTTTTCTGGCCCGGTCTTTTTGAGCCTGTAATTCTTCCTGAAATTCCTCCGTGTTTACGGTCAGTCCTTTTTCCCTGGCCATTAAAATGGTCAAGTCCAGCGGAAAGCCGTATGTGTCATATAACAAAAAGGCATCTTTTCCGCTGAATTCTTTCAGGGTTTTATCCTGAGTGAAATAGTCAAATAATCGAATGCCTTTGTCCAGTGCACGCAGGAAGGCTTCTTCTTCCTGACGGATAATGTTTTCTATGAGCTCTTTCTGTTGATCCAGTTCCGGGAAAGCCTGACCCATTTCTTTAATCAAAGCCGGTACCAGGTCACACAGAAAAGGTTTATCAAATCCCAGGAAGGTATACCCATAACGCACAGCCCTGCGAAGGATACGGCGGATGACATATCCTGCTTTCACGTTGGAGGGAAGCTGTCCGTCGGCTATAGAGAAACAAATGGCTCTAAGATGGTCGGCAACCACACGCATGGCAATGTCTGTGTTTTTGTCGTGGCCGTATTCCTTTCCGCACAAAATGCCTATAGCTCCTATCAGGTTTTGAAACAGGTCCGTATCGTAAGTGCTATATTTTCCCTGGATGGCCACGCACAAACGTTCAAGCCCCATACCCGTGTCTACGTGCTTTTGGGGGAGCATGATCAGTTTGCCGTCTGCTTTCCGGTTGTATTGTATAAATACCAGGTTCCACACTTCCACCACCAAAGGATGTCCGGTGTTGACCAGGGAAGCTCCCGGAGTAACAGCCCGGTCTCCGGGAGACCGCAGGTCTATATGTATTTCACTGCAGGGACCGCAGGGTCCCGTATCACCCATTTCCCAGAAATTGTTTTTTTTATTGCCTGCAATGATCCGGTCTTCCGGTAAGAAACGACTCCAGATGGCACTGGATTCGTCATCGGCGGCAATATTATCGTCAGGGGCGCCTTCAAATACCGTTGCGTAAAGACGGTCGGCATCCAGTTTGAAAACCTGGTGCAACAACTCCCAGGCCCAGGCAATGGCCTCTTCTTTAAAATAATCTCCAAAACTCCAGTTACCCAGCATTTCGAACATGGTATGGTGGTAAGTGTCGTGACCCACTTCTTCCAGATCGTTGTGCTTACCGCTTACCCTGAGGCACTTCTGGGTGTCTGCAACGCGCTTGTACAGGGCCGGTTCATTGCCCAGAAACCAGTCTTTGAACTGGTTCATGCCGGCATTGGTAAACATCAGTGTAGGGTCGTTCTTAATCACCATAGGAGCCGAGGGCACAATGGCATGTCCTTTCTTTTCAAAAAAATCCAGAAAAGTTTTCCGTATTTCGCCAAACGTCATTTTAAAATAATATTAACGGTCAAATATACCGCTTTTTACTAAAAATACTTATCTTTGCACGTTAATAACGTGTTAACAACCTTAATGGCAGGGAGAAGAAAATACAAATACAATCCGGAAACTCTTTCTTACGAACTGCAAAGACCTTCTTTGCGCTATTATCTTGTCCGGGCGTTGATCATACTTCCGGTAAGTATGATGATCGCTTTTGGGTATTATATGCTCTATACGGAAGGTCTTAATCTTAAGACATCCCGTACTGTAAGACTGGAAAGGGAATACAACGACGTGCGTTCCGGCCTGGAACTGGTCAACAAACAAATGGAACAGTCAGCGAAAAGACTGGAAAATCTGCAGGTCAGGGACAACGGCATTTACCGGAACATATTTGGGATGGAGCAGATACCTCCCGAGGTCAGAGATGCTGGATTTGGAGGGTCCAACCGGTATCCGTACCTGGAGTATGCGGAAAGCTCGGCTTTGTTAAAGAATACCGCACTGAATTTTGACAAATTGATGAAAAAGGCATACATCCAGTCCAGATCCTTTGACGATGTGGAAAGGGTTGCGGGTCAGGCGGGTGAGGTTGCCATGTGCATCCCCTCCATTTTACCGCTTCCCGAGGATACCAAAAACTTCAGGTGGTCAGGGGCCTTCGGATACAGAAAAGACCCGGTATACGGAGACATCCGTATGCATGAAGGCATAGATCTGACGGGTGCCACTAATTCCCCGGTCTATGCCACGGGAGACGGTAAGGTGGAAACAATCCGTTATGAGTACAACGGATACGGACGTTATATTTTAATTGATCACGGATTTGGGTACAAAACACGTTATGCCCACCTGAATAAATCAATAGTTTACGAAGGCCAGTTGATTAAACGCGGTGAAAAGATAGGCCTTCTGGGTTCAACCGGTAAATCTACGGGACCTCATGTGCATTACGAAGTGATCTACATGGGACGTCCTGTAAATCCTTACAACTATTTCAACAACAATATTGCAACAGAAGATTACCACGCGGTAATTTTGGGCGGACGCCAATAATTTCCTGAAATGAACAATTACCAGTTCAATGAAGAAAAATTGGAATTCACCAAAGTGCGTCCCAGTATCAAAACGGTTTTAAAGCGCATTTTTTGGGTTTTCTTGGGCAGTATAGGATTGGCCCTGGTATACTATTTGATCTTTGGAATGTTCATTTTATCTCCTGCAGAAAGAAACCTGGTACGTGAAACGGAACTGATGCAAAGCGAGTATGAAAGATTGAGCCGGGAAATGGGAAACCTGAATAAAGTCATAGAGGAACTAGAAGTCAGAGACAGAAACATTTACGGAACGGTACTTCATTCAACACCTCTTGAGTTGACAGAGGAGGTTGATATTACTCATTACCGCATCCTTGTTGAGGATCCTTCTTTTGCCCTGTCCTATCATGCCGATTCGGTAATAACCGGACTGGAACGAAGGGCCGCCCTGGTTACCAGGGCTTTATACATGGCCGCGAACCAGGTGTATGAGCAGCGCGACAGTTTGCAATACCTGCCGGCTGCCTTCCCTTTGCGTGAACCGCCCATGGAAGCAATGGGTGCAACGATTGGACGCAGGATACATCCGTTTTATAAAATTCCCATGGAACATACCGGGATGGATTTCCTGGAAAGATTGGGAACCGATGTGCTTGCTACAGCGGACGGTCGTGTAGCAAATGTATTCCGTTCTGCCAGGGGAAGGGGAAATGTTGTTGAAATTGAACATCCTTACAGGGGATATAAGACGGTTTACGCGCATTTAAGTGATATCTTTGTAAGAAAGGGACAATACGTCCAGAGGGGGATGGTAATAGCCCGCATAGGTTCGACCGGAATGTCCTTTATGCCTCATTTGCATTATGAAATACAGCAAAACGGAGAGGTAAGGGATCCGGTGCATTATTACTTCATGGACGTGATGCCCGGGGAATACAGACAGATAATGCTGACGGCATACAATACAGGTCAATCTTTAGATTAAAGAGATATGGATAAGATGTATTATACAATAGGCGAGGTAGCCGGGATGCTGGGAGAAAGTACTTCCCTGGTACGTTTCTGGGCCACTACCTACAACGAATTTATTAAGCCGGTCCGCAACAAAAAAGGGAACCGTCTGTTTACAGCTGCCGATGTGGCGAATTACAAGATCGTACATCATCTTGTCAAAGAACGCGGCATGACACTGGAGGGTGCCAGGAAACGTATGCACGACAACAAGGAGGGGGAGGATAAAACCGTGGATATCATGGCGTCGCTTAACAGGATCAAGGCTCAATTGGTCGAAATCAGGGATATGATAAAATGAAATGAAATGGAAAGCATTTGATATAATTGAAGTCCTGGAACAGTGGGCTCCTCCCGGATTGCAGGAAGAATGGGATAATTCCGGTCTTTGCATTGGTAATCCCGATACCCCTGTAACCGGAGTGCTCGTTTGTCTGGATTGTAACAAAGAGATAGTGGAAGAAGCCGTGGCAAACGATATTAATATGATTGTTTCCCATCATCCCCTTATCTTCAGGGGCTTGAAACAGTTGTGTGATATAACTCCCGTGGAGCAGACTGTGGCCATGGCAATACGCAACAACATGATAGTCTATTCCATGCATACCAATGCCGATAAGATCATGGACGGGGTTAGCGGAGCCATGGCACGGGCCCTTTCGATGACAAACGTTTCCATTCTTGCTCCCGACGCAGTCTGCCAAGACAAGACAGAACCCTGTGGAATGGGCGTTGTAGGAGACCTACCGGAAGCGATGGCCCCGGAAGCTTTTTTTGATCTTCTGAAAAAAGTCTTTTTTACCCCTATCATCAAAGCTTCTCCCATAATTTATCCGGCTGTTTCCAGGATCGCGCTTTGCGGAGGCAGCGGATCGTCACTGATCCCTTATGCCATGCGCTCAGGAGCACAGATTTTTGTTAGTGCGGATTTTAATTACCATATCTGGTTTGAAACCATTCCAAGGATGATGCTTGCAGATATAGGTCATTATGAATCGGAGACGGGAGTGCAGGACCAGATATTCAATGTGCTTAGAAAAAAATTCCCTACCTTTGCCGTCCGCAAAACACGGATCAATACAAATCCCATTCGATTTTATTAAGTTATCAATATTATTATGACAAAGAAAACGACAAAGCGTGCAGGAACAGATGTCGGATCATTTACTGCACTGCAAAAAGCTGAACAGGACGGGACGCTGACCATGGAGGATAAATTGCGTCTTCTTTATCAGCTTCAGCAAACCGATTCTGAGATAGACAAAATACATCTGTTACGCGGTGAACTGCCTCTGGAAGTTCAGGATCTTGAAGATGATATCAAGGGGCTTGGCACCAGGATGGAAAATTTGCAAAAGGAGATCCGAGATATTGAAAAGGACATTGCTTTTCGCAGAATAGACGGAGACAATGCACGTGCCATGGTAACAAAATACGAAGCACAGCAAACCAACGTGAAAAACAGCCGTGAATTTGATTCCCTTTCCAAAGAAATTGAAAACCAGACACTCGATGCGGACCTGGCCGAGAAATACATCCGGGAGTTTTCCCTGTTACTGAAAGACCGCAAAGAAACCCTGGATCAGGCTAAAGAAGCCTATGAGGAAAGGCAAAAAGACCTGGACGTAAAGAAAAAAGAACTGGAAAACATTATTAGTGAAACAGCCAGGGAAGAAGAGGCGTTGCTCAAAAAAACGGAACTGATCCATTCCCAACTGGATGCCCGGGTCCTTTCGGCATACCGCAAAGTCAGGAATAATGCCCGTAACGGGTTGGCTGTAGTTACCGTCAAACGAGGGGCCTGCGGAGGGTGTTTTAACAAAATAACACCTCAGCGTCAGTTGGATATCAAGATGAGTAAAAAGATCATCGTTTGCGAATATTGTGGCAGAATATTGGTAGATCCGGCATTTGAAGAATAAGGCAACCATACGTGAACAGTTTTACGCCCGTCTTGGGCAAACTTCCCCCTCTCCGTTAGGTATTGAAATCCGGAAGGCAGAGGGGGTATTTCTTCTTTCGCCTGAAGGGAAACGATATGTGGACCTGGTATCTGGTGTTTCTGTCAGCAATGTAGGGCATGCCAGAAAAGAAGTAATTCATGCGATAGAGGATCAGGCAAGAGATCACCTGCATCTTATGGTATACGGGGAAGTCATTCAAAAGCCGCAGGTACTGCTGGCTTCACTGCTTACACAAAATCTTCCGGAGTCCCTGGACTCGGTCTATTTTGTAAACTCGGGATCGGAAGCCAATGAGGCTGCCCTGAAACTCGCCAAGAGAATAACGGGCCGATCCCGTATGGTCTGTTTCCGCGATGCATACCACGGCAGTACGCACGGAGCGTTGAGCATGATGGGCAACGAGACATTCAGGCGTTCTTTCAGACCGCTTTTACCCGGCGTTACGGCGTTACGTTTTAATTGCGCAGAAGATCTTGATAAAATTGACAACCGGACAGCCTGCGTCATTGTGGAACCGGTACAGGCAGAAGCAGGGGTCCGTCTGCCCGAAAACGGGTTTTTGCAATTATTGAAAGAACGTTGTAATGATACGGGAACTTTACTTATCTTTGATGAGATACAGACGGGGTTCGGACGCACAGGCAGTCTTTTTGCCATGCAAAAGTACGGAGTAACACCTCACATGGTTACCCTGGCAAAAGCTTTGGGTGGTGGAATGCCTTTAGGTGCCCTGGTATGTTCCCGGGAATACATGAAAGCGTGGCAATCGGATCCGGTGTTGGGGCACATTACTACTTTTGGCGGACATCCGGTCTGTTGTGCGGCCGGTTTTGCGGCTCTGAATGTATTGTTAAAAGAAGGATGGATCGGTCAGGTTGAGGAAAAATCTGCTTTTCTCAGGAAAGAGCTTATACAGCATCCCCGGGTACGGGAGATCAGAGATGCCGGATTATTGCTGGCGGTGGAACTGGGAGAAGCGGGTAAAGCAGAAGAAATGGTAAGGTTGTTGCTGGAAGAAGGAGCCATGGCGGACTGGTTTTTATATTGTGACACTGCTTTCCGGATATCTCCGCCTTTGTGTATTAACCGGGAAGAACTGAAATTGACCGTGCAGATTGTAAAACGGGCTTTGGACAGACTGAAATAAAAAATCATATATAATGGCAAAACGTGCACCGGTAAATAAAATTGTAAAAGGGAAAGAACAGTCCCAGGTGGAAATGGTGGGCCTGGATATGGGGAAAGTCCCCCCACAGGCCATCGATATTGAAGAAGCCATTCTGGGGGCATTGCTGCTGGAACCGAACGCTTCGCTGGATATTGTAGGAGCAGTAAAACCGGAATATTTTTACAAAGAAAATCACAAAAAGATCTTTGCAGCCATAACGGCGCTGGTCTCTTCGCACAACCCGGTCGACATGTATACGGTTGCCGAAGAATTGAAAAAGAACGAACAGCTGGATGAAATTGGCGGTCCTTATTATTTAAGCCAGCTGACCATGCGGGTTGCCGCAGCCTCTCACCTGGAGTATCATTCCAAGGTGCTTACACAAAAATTCATTCAGAGGGAACTGATAAACACCTCCTACGGGATTTTGCGGGATGCTTTTGACGATACCATTCCCGCGGATGAATTGCTGGATACTTCCCAGCAAAAGCTTTTTGAATTAGGAGAGATGAACCTTCGCAGGGACACACGCCCGGTACGGTCTGTTTTGGGAGATGTACTTGACGAGTTATCCGACGTGCAGACAAGGGATGACGGGCTGAGCGGGATCCCTTCCGGATTTACTTCACTCGACAGGATGACCCTCGGCTGGCAAAAAGCAGACCTGGTAGTCATTGCTGCACGCCCGTCCATGGGAAAAACGGCCTTCGTGCTTACCATGGCCCGGAACATGGCCGTAAACCACAACATTCCAGTAGCTTTTTTCTCCCTGGAAATGCCCGATTCCCAGCTGGTCAAAAGGTTATTGGTCAGTGAAACCGGGTTGTCTTCAGAAAAGATCAGGGGTGGCAAAAAATTAAAAAGCTTTGAATGGGAACAGCTCAACCAACGGATCATAAATCTTACAAAAGCGCCTCTTTATATTGATGATACTCCGTCGCTTTCCATTTTTGAATTCAGGGCCAAAGCTCGCCGCCTGGTTGCCGGGATGGGAGTTAAAATGCTGATCATAGATTATATGCAATTAATGTCAGGTCCTCCTGAATTGAGGGGAATGAGGGAGCAGGAAGTGGCTGCCATTTCCCGTTCCCTTAAAGCCATTGCCAAAGAATTGAACGTTCCTGTGATCGCCCTCTCGCAGATGAACCGTTCTTCGGAAACCCGTGGAGGGACCCGCAGACCCCAGTTGAGTGATTTAAGGGAATCGGGAGCCATTGAACAGGACGCCGATATTGTAATATTTCTTTACAGACCTGAATATTACGGGTTTAAAGAAGATGAAGGCGGACGTTCCCTGGAAGGTATAGCAGAAGTGATCATGGCCAAACACCGCAACGGAGCCGTGGGAGAATTTCAGATGCAATTCCGCAGTAACGAGATCCGTTTTCTGGACATAAATGAAGGTGGTCCGGATTTTGCATCGAGTGAAAACGTTACCTACGCTTCCAGAATGAACCAAATGAATGATTTGAATGACAACTTTGACGGGTTATAAAAGTACCATTCTGACATTGTTCCTGATCACATTGTGTGGCCTTACACAGGCACAGGAAAAAGAAAAACCTTGTTTACAGGTCCGGGATATCCCGCCTTCTCAAATGGCCTTCAATCCCGGAGAAAAACTGACCATAATAGCCAGTTATCAATGGGGTGTGGTAAATACGGATGTAGGGACCGTCTCTCTTGAAGTGTCTCAATCAGACACTTCAGTCGTTCCACAGTTTCATGCAAAAGGACGCATACAGACGGCGCGTTTTTTCAACGCTTTTTTCTGGGTTGACGATTATTACGAAAGCCGGTTCAATCAATCCAACCTGCGTCCTACCTATTTCATGAGGGATATTCATGAAGGGAAATATACTATAAAGAACTATTATAACTACAATCAGGATTATTCCATCAATGCCCGGATTATTCGGAAAGACGGGTCCGTTCAGGATACTTTGCTTCCAGGGCGGGTATGTACGTTTGATTTCATTACCTTGTTCTACTTCCTGAGAAACCTTGAGTTCAGTAATATGAACACCGGGGATGTTTATCCCATATCGTTTGCCATAGATGAAGAGATCTTTGAATTGTACCTAAGGTATGATGGAAAGGATGAGATCCGGGTACAGGGTTTGGGTACTTTCAGATGCCTGAAATTTTCTGCACAGACGGTTGCCGGGGTGGTTTTTGACGGGAAGGAAGATCTGCGTTTCTGGATCAGTGACGACAAAAACAGGGTGCCCTTATTTATTGAATCCCCTGTTGTTGTGGGTCGGGTAAAGGCACGACTGGGTACTTATGAAAACCTGAGGTTCCCCCTGACCAGCAAAATTAAATAACCATGGGTTTCGGATCGGTCATCAGGCATAAGGGTATCATCACGGGAACAAATCCGCTTAAAGCCGAAATCCTTACCGAATCGGCCTGTGCATCATGCCATGCGCGAGGGTATTGTTCATTGAGTGAAAAAAAACGCAAAGAGATCACCCGTTTGAAAGAGCCTGCAGGGTGGGAACCGTACATTGGACAAGAGGTGTATATTGAGATGCGAACCCGTTTGGGATTCAAGGCGTTGTGGTATGGGATGGCATTGCCTGCCGTCATTTTGGGTGTTGCAATTGCCTGCGGGGTACTCTTCCGTTTTGCCGAGTTGCTGCAGGGTTTAATTGCCATAATGAGTATAGCAATATATTATTTTGTTCTATATTTGTTAAAAGATCGTATCCAAAATGACTTCTACTTTACTGTACACAATATTAAGCCTTAGCTTATTGGGCGGGCTGCTGGCTGTTGTGTTGTATCTCATTGCACAAAAATTCAAAGTTCAGGAAGACCCCCGTATAGACCAGGTTCTGGAAGTATTGCCGGGAGCCAATTGCGGAGGATGCGGCTATGCCGGTTGCCGGGCTTTTGCGGAAAGTTTTGTTAAAAACCCCGACAATCCGGACTTTTTTTGCCCCGTAGGGGGAAACGATATTATGAAAAAAGTCGCTGCCGTGCTGGGAAGGGAGGTAAAGGACCAGATTCCAAAACTGGCTGTGTTGCGTTGTAACGGATCGTGTGAAGTAAGACCTGTTCTGAATACGTATGACGGCAGTCCCAGTTGTGCCGTGGCCGCCGACCTTTACGGAGGAGAGACAGGATGTTCCTATGGATGCCTGGGATGGGGCGATTGCGTGGATGCATGTACATTTGATGCCATATACATTAACCCGCAGACCTGTCTACCCGAAGTGGTGGAAGATAAATGTACCTCTTGTGGGGCCTGTGTTAAAGCGTGTCCCAGGAACATTTTGGAATTAAGACCTAAAGGACCGAAAAGCCGCAGAATCTATGTGGTCTGTGCCAACAATGACAAAGGGGCTGTGACCCGGAAAGTCTGTTCTGTCGGTTGTATAGGATGTCAATTATGCGTGAAGGCTTGTCCTTTTGAAGCCATTACTTTTGCCGATAATCTGGCGTATATAGATCCAGCAAAATGTCGTTTGTGCCGCAAATGCGTTGCTGTTTGCCCCACAGGCTGCATTCTGGAGATCAATTTTCCACCAAAAAAACAAGTGACCAAAAATGAGTAAAACGTTTTCAATTGGAGGAATTCATCTTAAGGACAGTAAATTCTCCAGGGATAAATCCATTGAAGAATTTCCCATTCCAAAAAGGGCTGTCATTTCAATGAATCAGCATTTGGGAATGCCTGCTGTTCCGATAGTGAAAAAGGGCGATGCGGTAAAAACAGGTCAATTGATCGCCGAGCCTGCAGGATTCGTATCGGCTCCTGTTCATGCTTCCGTTAGCGGGATAGTTGCCGATGTCGCCCCATATACCGATTTTCTGGGGAAAAAAGTGTTGTCTGTAGTCATTGACACCAACGGAGATGAGTGGATGGAAACTATTGACCGTTCTCCGGAGATAAAACACGAGATTACAGCTACTCCAAGTGAGATATTTAAAATTATTTCTGACTCGGGAATTGTAGGACTGGGGGGAGCCGCGTTTCCCACCCATGTTAAGCTTACGCCCCTGGAGGGAATGAAACCCGAATACCTGATCCTGAACGGAGCCGAATGTGAACCTTACCTGACATCGGATTACCGTCTTATGATAGAGCATGCCCAGGAAATTCTTATTGGAGGGGAAATGATGCGCCGGGTTTTAGGGGACGTGGCAGGGATCATAGGTATAGAAGAAAACAAGCCCAAGGCCATAGAGTTGATGAAAAGGCTGACAGCTAATTATTTACAATGGGAGGTAGTGCCTTTGAAAAAACGTTACCCACAAGGAGGAGAAAAGCAATTGATAGATGCTGTACTGGGCCGCAAGGTTGCTTCCTTCTCACTTCCCATATCAACAGGGGCGGTAGTACAAAATGTAGGTACAGCTTATGCTGTCTACGAAGCGGTACAAAAACACAAACCATTGATTACAAATGTGTTAACTATCAGCTCCTCTGATCCTTCCATTCAAAAGAATTATCGGTTTCGTGTAGGAACGCCTATCCGGGATTTTTTATCGGCGGCAGGAGCCATGGATAAAGAAGGAAATTTGTCACGGTCTTTTTCCAAAGTGGTTAACGGAGGCCCCATGATGGGAAAACCTGTTACCAACCTGGACGGACCGGTAATGAAAAGCACTTCAGGCTTTGTTCTGTTTACTGAAAAGGAAACAAAAAGACAGGAACCCGGGGAATGTATCCGGTGTTCCAAATGCTTCCAGGTCTGTCCCATGAGGTTACAGCCGTATTTACTGTATCAGCTGGCGTTGGCAGGAAGAACCGAAGAACTGGATGAAAACCGCGTTTTTGACTGTATTGAATGCGGTTGTTGCCTCTATTCCTGTCCGGCACATATTCCGTTGCTGGATCAGATCCGTTTGGCCAAAAACGTGTCATTGAAAAATAAACGCAAGAAATAAAATGGACAAACTACTTATTTCACCGGCTCCACACCTGCACAGTAAAGACAGTACCCGAAGGATAATGCGTGATGTTATCATAGCGCTCATGCCTTCTGTTTTGGTGAGCGTTTATTTTGCAGGACTTAGTGCGTTGCTGGTTCTGGTTGTGTCGGTCGCAGGTTGTGTTCTGCTGGAACATCTCATTGCACGGTACCTTATGAAGAAGAAAACAACGGTAAGCGATCTGTCTGCCGTTGTAACCGGGATACTGCTGGCCCTGAACCTGCCTGTCTCCTCACCATGGTGGATGGTGCTGATAGGATGTATAGTGGCTATTGGTATTGCCAAAATGACTTTTGGCGGCCTGGGACACAATTTATTCAACCCGGCATTGGTAGCCCGTGTTTTCCTTCTGATCTCTTTCCCGGTCCAGATGACTAACTGGACGGTTTCAAACAGTATTTTCAGACCGGATAAATGGGAACTTCCCAAAGGCCTTTTAGGTGTTCAGGGTCAATTGCTTGATGCTTCTTCTGGCGCTACTCCCCTGGGTATTATCAAGGAAGGACTGGCCAACGGGATGACTATGGAAACACTCAGCCAGCAACATAATTTTTCTTATTGGCACATGTTGTTCGGCCATATGGACGGCTCCATGGGAGAAGTCTCTGTCCTGGCCATTCTGGCCGGATTGTTTTACCTGCTTATCAGAAAAGTAATACGTCCGGTTATTCCATTATCTATAGTGATCACCGTTGCTGTGTTCTCGGGTATTCTGTGGCTGACGGATCCTTCCCAATATGCGGATCCCCTCTTCCATTTGCTTACCGGGGGATTGTTGCTGGGGGCTGTTTTCATGGCTACCGATTATACCACCTCACCTATGTCTCCGCTGGGAATGATCATTTTTGGTGTTGGTATCGGGATCGTGACGATGGTGATCCGGGTTTGGGGCGCTTATCCGGAAGGAGTCTCTTTTGCTATTTTATTTATGAACGCTTTGGTCCCACTGCTCAACAAGATCAAACCGTTACCGTATCAAAAGGAGGTGAGTCGTGGCTAGAGAATCCAATTTTAAAAACATGTTCCTGTGCATGCTGATCATTTGTCTTGGTGGTTCAGCTTTACTGGGAGGGGTTTACCTGATAACATACCAACCCATAGCGGATGCACAGGCCGCCAAAGTAAACCAGGCACTGGCCGGGGTTTTGCCGGAATTTGACAATGTCCCTGCAGAGGAAGCTTATCAGATCCGGGTGGACGGCAGGGCCGTAACCGTATATCCGGCCAAAATAGCCGGTGTGTTTGCTGGAGCCGCCGTAGAAGCCGTTACCACAAAAGGTTTTGGAGGTCCCATAACCTTAATGGTGGGCTTTAAGACCGATGGTACTATTTACAATACAGCTGTTATTTCCCACTCGGAAACACCGGGACTGGGAGATAAGATGGATCCGAGAAAAAGCGATTTCAGTCTGCAATTCAAGGGAAAGAACCCCGATACCTTTAAACTGGCCGTTACAAAAGACGGCGGACAGGTAGATGCCATTACGGCAGCCACTATCAGTTCCAGGGCTTTTTGTGATGCTGTGAACCTGGCATACAGGGCATTCAAACAGGCTGCCCAAAAAGGAGGTGATCAATGAATAAATTAAGTATCATAACCAAAGGGATCATAAAGGAGAATCCAATTTTTGTATTGGTGTTGGGTATGTGTCCCACCTTGGGAACCACAACATCTGCTTTTAACGGTTTGGGGATGGGACTGGCAACTACTTTTGTGCTCATGTTGTCAAACCTGGTCATATCCCTGATCGCAGGATTTATACCGGCTAAGGTCAGGATTCCTTCATTTATTGTTGTCATTGCCGTTTTTGTTACTATGGTGCAACTGATCATGCAGGCATATGTACCTACCCTTTATGAAACACTCGGCCTGTTCATTCCGCTTATTGTTGTGAACTGTATCGTCCTGGGTCGTGCCGAGGCTTTTGCCAGTAAAAACAAGCCGCTGGACTCATTCCTGGACGGATTAGGTGCAGGTATTGGTTTTACACTGGGATTAACGGTTTTGGGAGCCGTGCGTGAGTTGTTGGGTTCGGGAGCTTTCTTCGGCTGGAAGATCCTACCAGGAGATGCCATGCTGGTCTTCATTCTGGCACCCGGTGCCTTTATAGCGTTGGGTTATCTTATGGTCTTATTCAACAAGATAAAAAAGGCATAATATTATGGAATACATTCTGATTATTATATCGGCAGTATTTGTCAACAATATTGTACTGAACCAGTTTCTGGGAGTTTGTCCGTTCCTGGGTGTGTCCAATAAAATATCTACTGCCGCAGGTATGAGTGCAGCCGTGGTTTTTGTAATGACACTGGCTACTTTGATCACCTATCTCATACAAAATTATGTCCTGGATCCACTGAATATTGGCTTCATGCAAACGGTCACCTTCATTTTGGTGATCGCTTCTCTTGTCCAGATGGTGGAGATCATCCTGAAAAAAATATCACCGGCCCTCTACCAGGCTTTGGGTATATTTCTTCCTTTGATCACTACCAACTGTGCCGTTTTGGGGGTTGCCATTATTGTGGTAACCAAAGAGTTTACTTTTTCAGGAACGGCAGCCATGTTGAATTTACCCCAGGCTCTTGTTTATGCCGCTTCCATGGCTTTGGGCTTCGGACTGGCCCTGATCATTTTTGCCGGGTTGCGCGAACATATGGATCTGGTGGGTGTCCCCAAACCGTTCAGGGGCGTTCCCATAGCATTGATAACAGCCGGTATACTGGCATTGGCTTTTATGGGTTTTTCGGGAATTGTCTGATCCAAAAACCGTGTATTATGGAAAATATTGAACAACTGGAAAAATTTGTAAAGACCGCCGAAGGATCCCGTGACCAGACTGCCTGGTATAAATTGGGGGATCTTTACCGTAAAGACGAAAGGTGGGGAGATGCGCTGAATGCTTATGCCAAATGTATGGAGCTGGGGGCCTGCAATGCCGCCAGGGAAGCTTCGGATGCCATCCACCGTATTCTGAATTACAGGAATACGGACAGTATGAATCCGTGATCCGTTATTAATTTAGAAGAACAGTCAACCCGTAATCCATCAAACGGGCAGCATCCTTGTACCGCAACAGCGACGAAGGCGCTTTCATAACTACTGCTATTACTCTTTTATCTGACAGTTTTGCAGTAGCCGTTATACACAGGCCCGCCGCAGAGGTATACCCGGTTTTAAAACCGTCACAACCGTTGTAAGCATAAGAACGTCCGGGTAATAATCCGTTTGTAGCCCAATAGGTCGTGCCCCTGAAATTCATACTGGTCAAAGATGTGAAATTTAAAATTTCGGGAAATCTGATAATGAATTCACGGGTAAGAAGGGCCATGGACCGGGGAGATATTCCGTTCCCGGAAGATAATCCGGAGGCATCAGTATAATAGGCGTTCAGGCCCAGCGAATCTGCATACCGGTTCATGATGGCTGCAAAATCCTGTTCTGTTCCACCGGACAGGTATTCTCCCAAAGCCACGGCACATGCGTTGGCAGAAACTACACATAAGGCCTTGATCATTTCATCCACCGAATAGGTAAGGGTCTCATTCAATGGCACGTTGGATTCTCCCGGATTGACCGATCGTGAAGCAGCATAAGCGCTTACCGGGATCAGGGATTGCAGGGACAGGTAGCCTTTTTCTATATGATCAAAAACGATGTACATAGTCATCACTTTTGTCATACTTGCCGGTACAAGCAGGTAATCAGGGCTTTCCGAATACAACTCGGTTCCTGTGGCAGCGTCAATGACTATAGCCCCCTGACAACTAAGGTTTAAAGAAACTCCCGGTTCCCCGCCCGGACCGGGTTCGGGCGTAATTTGTTTTCCGCAGGATGCAAGAACCAGCAGAAGTATCCACAAACCCTTCAGAGGCAAAATTTTCATGGATCCAAAGATATGAAATATAGCATTATCTTTGTTTTATAAAAAGAATAACCTGGTTCCTTTTTTTAGATGTCATTTCATGCAGTGCCCCCGTGTATTATGCCGTTAAGGACATCAATTCCGGATGGAATTTTTTTTACCACATACGCCACGGCTTGCTTCGTTTTGAGGGAGCCATGAACGTTGCCGAGACGTGGGTCAACGGGCATTATGCGGGTAAACATATGGGAGGCTTTCTTCCTTTTGTCATTGATGTGACAGCTGTTCTTAAAGAAAACGGCGATCGTTCTTCCCGTGCTAAACTGAAAACGACTGGATTTTAACATGTACTGAGGACTCTACAGGGAGGCCCGAATGACGATCAAATCGTCTTTATACATCACCGATCCCATTATGGATAATGTGCCTGCCGGCGGAGGTGTCCCGAAACCTTATATCATTTCTGAATACGGAGACTGGGAAAACCTGATGCCACAGGAACAATCCAGCCGCCAGTTGAGGGAATACGGCCAAAAACGGTTGCTTCAGCAGGCCACTTCTATGTTGAAAACCAATTTTTTTGAGCATTATTTTTTCTAATTTGTAAATTTGTTATGCAAGTCCAATAGGAAGCAGGCTCTGCAGGGGTGCAACCTGCCAGTAATAAGCCGTACGGATACACTGTATCGGGAGGGGCTGGCCCCTTCTTTTAACTTTAATAAGTTGATACAGGAATCCTTGAAATGGCTTTCAAAAAACCACTCTCTTTTGTCCTTATCATACAAATTCAGAACGTGTAAATACCTTATAAAAACAACCTTCTATCAGTAATCATCCGGGGATGTTACATTTCCCTGATTCAGTCTTTATAATGAAAAGTGCCGTAATCTAATTAAAGCAGCATAATAGCTGCAGGGTCTGCTTAACGGTCACTTTCGGAAATGCTGATTGGTTTTTATAGGTTATCAGTTTTATTATATTCATATGGTTTGTTGTATTTCAAAACAGCATAAGTACGATTAGCCAGCTTTTTAGCAATCCGGATGATCGCATTGTTTGGTTCCATCCGTTTAACTAAATTCTGGTATGCCATCAGTAAGGCCGGATCCCGGCGGATCGCTACCCAGGCGCTCTCAACAAAAGCGCTTCTCAAGTAATTGTGAGAACGGAAGGTGATCTCACCAACTTTCTCCTTTGAACCGCTGGAGTGCGTCATCGGAATGAGTCCAATGAAAGAGGCGAAACGTTCCGCACTTTGAAAACGGCCTACATCCTCTATTTCCGTCAGGATGAACATCGCGTTGATCAAAGCGATCCCGGGAATGGAGCACAGTAATTTTATACGATCCCGATAAGTGTTTTTTTCAGAAAGCAATTTGATTTCCCTGATGATATTTTTGAGCAATTCTTTTTGAGAACGAGCTTCATCAACTAAAGCTTTCAGAGCCAAATGACCGGAGGGTTCTTTCATCGGTATTGCTTCGAGCCAGGTCATAAAACATTTTGACCAATGTTTATTTGAACCCTTAAATTGTTCAGGCAGTTGAATACCGTAAAAATACAGGAAAGATTTGATACGAAGCTTGAATCGAATCATATCCCGGACCAAGGCCTTCCGGGAGCGGATCAACGATCGGTCGTTCAGCGTACTTTCCGAAGGTGTATATATTGCAGTCAGGCTTCCTTCACGAAGAGAGCGTGCTATTTTTCGGCTATCCCTTTTATCTTCCTTCTGGAACTGATCCTTCTGGGTGCCGGGAATGTCTGCAGCGTTGACAACGATATTGTTTACACCCAGGTTGCACAATCGGTAGTGCGTCCATAATCCGGAAAAACCAGCCTCATAAGCAGAATAGTAACTCGCCCCGGGATAGTTGCTTTGCAAATAATTACTTAATACTTCAGGCTCGGGTGGCATGACAAAAGTCTTTAACGTTAACTGATCATTCAATAGGGTCACTTGCCAACTTTTGAGGTGGACATCTAATCCAGCGTAAATGTTTTGACCTTTAAAATCTAATTTGTTAATTTGTACAGGCATAAGTCATTGAGTTTTATTTATTAATGTTTTACTCCATAAAAATAATGCTCTTTGGCTTATGTTCTTCCGATAATTTCATTTTTCAAACATAGGGACTAATATCCAGGAAGCACACAACAGTAATTACGGGGTAAATGCATGCGTGGATAATTACTGGGTTCTGTTTGATTACAACAGGGGCTATGCAGAAGATCTGGAAGCGTCCGGTATCATGTCCCTGGAAAGACTGCCCAAGTTTTCTTGTTATTTCTTCCGCTTTTCGTAACTTTGAAATTATGAAAAAGATTATCAGAACATTACTCCTGGTTTTGGTTGCCGGATTTATGACTGTTTCCTGCCAAGATCTGGGCCATACGTATACATATTATTTTGGATCCCGTACAGAGATCACTTTCAATGAAGTTACCGCTTCTACAACACCCGGTCTGAGGGAACTTGCCGCCATGCTTTCCCAAAAAAGCAATGACATACAGAAAGATTTTCAATTTGACTGGATGGTCACCGGAGGAGGAAACACACAGGAAGAAGCCCTGGATAATGCCGTTAATGAGGCCATAACAGGTTTTACTTCCAGCGTGGTTAATTCTTTTATTTTGGAAATGAACGCTTTCCGCACCGAGTTCGATGCTAAAAAACAGGAATTATCCGGGCTTCTTTCCCAGGAAACGGGATCAGTAAATTTCACAGTCCGCCTGTTTTTAACAGCGGACAGTGATGTTACTCAGGTATATGAAATACCACTGGCCGTATCCGAATCCTTTACCTTTGAGTGTAGGGGAAAGAACGATACGTATTAAAGAACGGGCAGAATACTGATAATACGGATATCTTTTACAGGCCGATCAGCCGGCCCGGTTTCCGTGGTAGCGATCTTATCTATAATATCCAATCCTTCGATTACTTCTCCGAAAACAGTATAATTGCCATCCAGTTGACGGCAAGCCGTTTCGTTGTGAACAATATAGAATTGAGAGCCTGAAGATGCTTTTTCGGGATTTACCGAATCACCTGTTCTGGCAGCGGCGATCGCACCTTTTTTATGTACGAGTTCGGGTACGAATTCAGCCGGGACGGTATATCCGGGGCTTCCGGAACCAAGACGTTGTCCCGGGGCGGCATTCCGTGATTGCGGGTCACCGCACTGGATCATAAATCCTTCAATAACCCTGTGGAACAGTATGTTGTCATAAAACCTCTTGGAGGTTAATTTTACAAAGTTATCCCGGTGAAGAGGGGTGTCGCTGTAAAGGCGAATGGTCATGGTCCCTTCAGTGGTTTTCAATTCAAAAACGGGCTCCTCCGGAAGACTGGCAGGGTCAAATGCCTGGTCTTTCCCCTTTTTGCCCGCGTTATTGCAGGATCCCATAAATAATGCACTTATACAGATCAGTAAAAAAATTGTGGTTTGTTTCATATCTCTGAAATTGAATATTTCTAAGGTTTTCGAAAAACTAAGGTAGTGTTTTTTTTTTACATTTGTATATTATGAAAGTCAGGATAATCAACCATTCCCGTTATCCATTGCCGGAATATGCAACTTCTTTATCTGCCGGGATGGACTTGCGTGCCGATCTGCCGGGATCAGTAGTTTTACAACCCCTGGAAAGGGCCCTTGTTCCCACGGGTCTTTTTATTTCACTTCCGCCGGGATATGAAGCACAGATCAGACCCCGCAGCGGAATGGCTGTGAAAAAAGGACTCGGCATATTGAACAGTCCAGGTACCATCGATGCCGATTACCGGGGAGAGATCAGGGTCATTCTGGTAAATCTTTCCAATGTGCCGGTAGAGATCGAACCCGGTGAAAGAGTCGCACAAATGATTGTGGCCTCACACGAAAGGGTTGAATGGGATGCGGTCAATGAACTGGAACAAACCGAACGCGGAGAAGGCGGATTCGGGTCCACGGGTGGTAAATAATGCAGACATGGAGGAAAAACTTTATTCATTGTTTTTAAAACACCCCGATGTCTGTACAGATACCAGGCAGATTCGTCCGGGTTGTCTTTTTTTCGCACTCCGCGGGGAGCGTTTTGACGGGAATCTCTTTGCCCTAGAAGCACTCGGCAAGGGCGCTGCTTATGCTGTTGTAGATAACTGTTCCGGAGATGATCCCAGGTTGATTAGGGTGCCTGACGCATTGGAGTCTTTACAGCAATTGGCAGTAAATCATCGTGATAAATTTCAGGTGCCCGTAATAGCTCTGACAGGGTCCAACGGGAAAACCACTACAAAGGAATTGATCCAGGCCGTACTCGCCACCCGTTACTGCGTTACTGCAACAAAAGGGAACCTTAACAACCACATAGGGGTACCGCTGAGTTTGTTGGATATGAACCGGGATACACAGGCCGGTTTATTTGAAATGGGAGCCAGTCACCCCGGAGAGATAGCGTTCCTTACGAAAATGATCAAACCCGATGCCGGTCTGATAACCAATATTGCGGGAGCGCACATAGAAGGATTTGAAACCATAGAAGGTGTCAAAAAAGGCAAAGGTGCGTTGTACGATTACCTGGCATCTTCCGGGGGGGTGGTGTTTTATAATTCAGATGACCCTGTGCTATGCCGTATGCTGGAGGAAAGGAACATAAAAGGGAAAACAATAGCTTACGGCACGGGGGTACAGGGAATAAAAGCGGAAATTACTGAAGGTGTACTTCAATTGAAGGTGGACGGGTACCCGTTGATCAAAACCAATCTGGCGGGAAGCTACAATACTCCCAATGTATTGGCTGCATTGGCTGTCGGCAGGTATTACGGTACTGATCCCCTTGAAACAGTAAGGGCGATAGCGTCTTACAGGCCATCCAACAATCGTTCCCAATGGATTCAAACATCCCGCAACCTACTGCTTTCGGATGCTTATAATGCAAATCCCGTAAGCATGGCCTTATCCCTGGAAAATTTCACTGCATCTGAAGGTTCCCGAAAATGTCTGGTTCTGGGAGATATGCTGGAATTGGGCGAAGGATCTCACCGGGAACATCTCAAAATTGTTGCGCAGGTAGGAAAAATGAACGTGGATAAAGTGTTCTGGGTGGGGCCCCGGTTCACCAGGGCAGTAGAAGAAAGCCGGGCGGCGGGGATGTGTTTTCCCCATGTGGAAGCGTTGATCACGTACCTGGAAAAAGACCTTCCCGAAGGATTTGTTGTTCTTATCAAAGGATCCAACGGTATCCGTCTTACAAAACTTATTGCATCCGGAGTTTTAGGAAAGTGAGCTTTTTACCGGATACAAAGAAACGCCATACAATACTTCCCCTGTACATGACCTGGCTGAGATCCGGTTTTTTCCCTCCGGAGCGCTTCATTTTATGGCACATGCTCCAGAAATGCAGGTGTGCTTTGTAAACGGACAAGGTGAAATTCCATTTTCCCTGAAAACAGTAAGCAACGGCTGAAAGATGGTCAGCCAGTATCCGGAGCAATAAAATGGGGATCAATTCTCCTTTTCCCAGGTTTTTGTACATCATCAACAGGTTATTCCTGTAATTCAGATAGAGTTTACGGGGAGAATTGTTGGGAAGAGTACCGCCTCCGACATGCAGGATCTTTGACTGCGGCACAACGTAGACAGAATTGCCTGCCCAATGAGCTCTCCAGGAAAAGTCTATTTCTTCCATGTGGGCAAAAAAATGATCGTCCAAACCTCCAAGTCGGTGAAAAAGATCGGAGCGGACAACCATACATGTTCCGCTGGCCCAGAAAACAGGGACAGGCCGGTCATACTGGCCGTGGTCTTTTTCTATGGATGTCAAAACCCGGCCCCGGCAAAAAGGGAATCCCAGCCAATCAATAAACCCGCCGCAGGCCCCTGCATATTCAAACGTATCGGGATGTGCCCAGGACAGGATCTTTGGCATGCAAACGCCGCATTCGGGCAGGCTGTCCATCATCTCGGCAAGGGGAGGCAGCCAGCCGGAGGTGACTTCCACATCGGAATTCAGAAGTATGTAATACGTGGCATCTATCTGCTTCAGGGCAAGGTTGTATCCTCCTGTGTAACCCAGATTGCTCTGAAAGACAATAAGCGGAAGGTCAGGGAAATTTTCAGTGAGCCAAGGCACCGAACCGTCGGTGGAGCCGTTATCTGCCACAAATATACGCGCCCAGGGTTCCGGAGTGCGTTCCAGTAAAAGGGGAAGGAACTGTTTCAGGAAGTGTTTGCCGTTCCAGTTCAGGATCACTATGGCCACTTTCGGCTTCATAAGACAAATGTAAGTGTTTTTAGCAAATTTGCACCATGAAGAGGACGATAGAATTGCTGGCTCCGGCCAAAGACCTGATGTGTGCCATTCCTGTGGTACGACCATGAGCTCACAAAAGCCGTTAAGCTGATCCGTGAACTTTACCAGGCCGGGGGATACTGTCCGCGGGAAAACGGTAATAAAGAAAAAAATGGTCAGAACCGTTGTTTCTGGTAAGAGGAAAGAAAAAATTCCCGGTTTATTTTGCTTGCCGGTCTTACCTGATGTATGTAGATAATGCAGTTTCCAGTAAACGGGCCAGTCCCCAGGCAAGTAAAAAATAGATCACAGAGATCACGATCAGGGGGAAAAATGCATCAAAAGTGCGGCTCCGTATAAGATCACTGGCTTTTGTCAGATCCTGTACTGCAATATACCCAACGATGGAAGTCAGTTTGGTAAGAGCTATGAGTTCTCCCTTGTAAACGGGATAAACACGGCGTATTGCCTGTGGGAGAACAATGTATAAAAAAGCACGCAAACGGGAAAAACCCAATGCCACTCCGGCTTCCGATTGTCCTTTTGGAACGGATTGTATGGAAGAGCGGAACATTTCCGATACATATGCCCCAAAGATCAGGGAGAAAGTAATTACAGAAACTGTCACACCGTTTATTCCGGTAGATGCAAAAACCACATAAAACATAAGCATCAACAGGACAACCTGGGGGATGCCCCTGAAGAAGGATATGTATGCGCGAGCTAAAAGGGAGACTGCTCTCCACTGGCTCATGCGCATAAAACAAACAAAAGCCCCCGTAAGTGTGCCGCCCAGGGCGGAAAGAAATGCAGTCAATAATGTGATCAAAAGACCGTCCCACAAAAGCAAATACCGTTTATCCCGGATCAGGTTGTTGTAAAAACGCTGTCCGATGCTTTGCCGGGTTTTCTCTGTTTTATCTGTCTTATGGATACGGGATCGCAGGGTGATCATGGAAGACCAGGTGGTCAGGTATGTGTCTGAAAAAGCGAATTTTTTGCTTCTTTCTTCGGTAACCATAATGTAATTGACCATCATATCAATTTTCCCGGCAGACATTCCGGCCAGCATTCCGCTGAAATCCGAAATGATAAACTCGGGCTTTTTACCCAGCCAGGCGGCAAAGCGGCGGGCCATTTCGATATCGAATCCGGCGGGTTCGTTGCCCTGGTAAAAGGTAAACGGCACGTCCATACATGTTGTACCAATTCTGATTGTTTCGTTGCTTTGGCCGGCTTCCGGAAACGAAGGCATGGACCCGTCTGTATTTTCCAGCCACCGTTCTTCCATTTGACCCAGGATGTTGTTCTCCCGTATTTCTTTGAGGAATGCGTTAAATTGCGGAAGTAGTATAGTGTCATGCTGGCTGAATCCCACAGATACAGAGGTGGCGGCCACCTGTTGGTCCAGAAAAGATATGTCGGGGGCCTCTTCCAGAATATACACACAAGCCGGATAAGCCAGGAATACGGCATCGCAGTCTCCGTTTCTTAACATGGAAAGCAGATCGGTCGTATTGGTCAGCGGAATGATCTGAGCCCTGGGGAACTGCTGCCTGGCATAATTTTCCTGCCATGTTGCTATAAGAACACCAATACGCATACCGGGGTGGTCCAGTTCCCTTACTGACTGCAACGGTTGTTGTGCGCCGGCCACGTTCCAGATCCCCCGGAGGCAGAGCATCAGAATCAGAAGAACAATACAAAAGAAATGTTTCATATCATGTGTCCTGAACAATTTTACGGTCAGGTACCCGTGACAGGAGAACGCCGCCGACGATCAGTACCAGTCCTGCAATGGTAGAGGGAAATATGGGCTCTCCCAGTATATAATGTATAAGAATTAGTGATACAAAGGGAAATATGTATATCAGGGAGCTGACGACTGCCGTGTTCTTTGCAAGCCTTAGCGCTTTAAGCCAAATGATAAAAGGAACAGCCATTTCAAAAACACCTATATAGATCCCCGAAAGAATGCTTTTAGAGGAAACTTCCTGTATGATACGGCCGGTGCCGTTTTCCTGGAACAAATTGCTGAACAGTAGATAAAGGGAAATGTAAAGCCAGGCAAAAAGAAAGTTTAAAAAAAGGGAAATATCATCCGGTAATTTGTTTTTCATGTTGAGCAGGAAATATGTCGCCCACAGAAAAGCACTCCCCATGGCTAAAACAACACCCCATGGATCTTTTATATGCAGACCTTCCCTGAACAACGCCAGCGGACTTCCCTGCAGTGCAATGAACAAAGCTCCGGTAAAACTTATGATCATAGCCAGAATACCCATCCATCCGATCTTTTGTCCCAGAACAGGAATGGACAATAAAACCAGGACGAGCGGCCATATCATGTTGAGAGCCTGTGCCACCTGGGCAGGCAACATACTGTATGCTTTGAAAAGGATCAGGTAATACAGAAAAGGATTAATAAAACCCAATAAGGCCGCTCTTCCCAGGGCTTTCCGGGGAATGGAAAAAAGAGCGCCACGCTTTCCCGCTGCCAGAAGCAGCAGGAATAACGTGGCGATAGCCGATGTGTTGGCAATGAACAGCAATACGGCAGGTGTCAGGTCGGCAAGCGCCCATTTGAAAGCGGTGGCCACGGTGGCCCAGCATCCTATGGCAATGGCGGCATAAAAGCCGGCTGACCTGCGCAATTTATCTGCTATTTTGCAACTCGTTCCAGCCATTTAACCATGGACAGCATAATGATCATAGATATGAGACATACTACAACAAACACTGTCCAGGTAGCCCATAAGGGAATATGGGAATACATAAGGCCCCCTATAAAAAGCAATTGATTTCCAGCAGCTGTGGCGGCCAGCCATCCACCCTGCATCAATCCCTGCATATGGGGCGGGGCAACCTTGGACACGAACGAAAGCCCAAGCGGACTGATAAACAACTCGGCAACGGTCAATACAAAATATGTGGTTATCAGAATGAATGGACCGACTTTGGCGGATTGTTCCAGGCCTCCGGCTGCTTTTACGTCACTGAAAAGAGGCAGGTTCACCGAGGCGAAAGTCATGATTAGGTAAGCGGCAGCGGCAATTCCCATACCTATTGCGATCTTTTTTGGTGTGGAAGGTTCTTTTCCTTTCTTGTTCAGCCAGGAGAAAAGTGCCACGATAAGCGGGGTCAGAACCACTACGAACAACGGGTTAACTGACTGGAACATTTCAGCTCCGACAATCCGGGTAAATCCAAGATTGATGTCTATCATGCTCAGATCTGTATAATCCCTGGCAAAGAAAGTCAGTGAGAGACCGTTCTGATGGAACGAGAACCAGAAAAAGATCACGATCCCGAAGACGGCAAACAAGGCCAGCAAACGGCGTTTGACTTCGGCAACATCCATTTTTGTAACAGTGGGTCTGGGATTATCCTCTGTAGTGATACCGTCTTTTTTAACGTCCGGGAGCCTGTTCTTGGTTACCAGGAAGATCACCAGGGAAATTGCCATGGCTACAATGGCCACAAAGAATGCATAATGGAATCCGGTGCTGAAAACGTCCAGGTAACGATCAGCAAAAGCAGCCAGATCGGTTACGGGGCCCTGATTGGCTTCGGCAGCGGCTAATGAAAATTTTTCCAGGGCTTCACCGGTGATCTCATTGGCACGGAACTGATGGCAAAGGGCCGGTAACGCGGCATTGTATGTCAGACTGTGTGACTGCAGCCACCAGTTTCTGACGGCGATGGCAAAGAATGGAGCAAAAATGGCTCCGATGTTGATGAACATGTAAAAAATCTGGAATCCGGTATCTCTTTTGGAGGCGTATTTTGAATTGTCATACATCTGTCCCACGACAGCCTGCAGATTTCCTTTGAACAAGCCATTTCCGAAAGCGATGATAAAGAGGCCGAAACAGGTAAGTGCCAGGTAAAGACCTAAATTGGGAACGGGTGTGGGCGTAGGAAATCCGATGATAAGATATCCGACAGCCATCATTACAATTCCCGTCAAAATGGTTCCCTTGTAATTTTTTGTTTTGTCGGCAATGAGACCCCCTACCAGGGCCAATACGTAAATGAGGGCATAAAAGATGGCGTATATGACTCCGGTCGTTGTTTCATTCAGACCGAACTTGGCCGATAAAAACAGGGACAGAATAGCCATCATTGTGTAAAAGCCAAAGCGTTCGCCCATATTGGCAAGTGCTGCGGCAATCAATCCTTTGGGTTGTCCTTTGAACATAGTGGTTTGGTTATTTTGAGTTTATATCCGACAAAAATACGATAATTTTGATAACTTTGTCTGCTTATGAAGGCCATATTTTCGCGGATTTGTTTTCTAGTCGTTTACACGATCATCTGCCTGTTCAGTTTGTTGCCCCTGTCCCTTTTATACGGCCTTTCGTTCATTTTTGTGGAATTGCCTTTGAGGATAGCAGGTTACCGCAGAACGGCAGTGACCATCAATATGGCCCGGTCTTTTCCCGGAAAATCCTACGCGGAAATTCAGCGGATGGTCAGGGATTTTTACCATTACCTGGGAAGGTTGTTTGCTGAAACAATATGGCTGTTTACCGCATCCGGGAAAAGTGTGATGAAACGGTTTGCCATTGAAAATTGCCGGGTATTGGAAAACCTTAGGGAGAAAGGGAAAAGCGTTGTGGTCATGCTGCCTCACACCGGGAATTGGGAATTTTTACGAGCCTGCAGTTGTCCCGGTCAAAAAACCGTATGCGGTTATGATGTGCAACAGTTGCATATGGTTTATCAGAGGGTAAATTCCCCGTTATTTGACAAATTGATGTATACCCTCAGGAACCGCTATAAAACCGGCTGGAAGATCCTTGAAAGCAGAAATGTGGCACGGTACATCGCAAAAAACCGGGATGAACCGGGGATGTATGCCATGATCAGTGATCAGTGTCCCGGTCCTGTAGGAAAAAGTGTTTCCGGGGTGTTTTTGAATCAGCCGACTCTGATGATTGAAGGTCCGGAAGCCCTGGCGCGTAAATTCGGTTTTGCGGTAGTATATGGGGTATTGCGACAAACAGGGAAGGGCCGTTATTCCTTACATTTTTCATTGATCACAGAAGATGCGGCTGAAACAGAAGCTGGAGAAATTACCCTGAAATTTGCCCGGTTGCTGGAACAGGATATTGAACAGACCCCTCACCTGTGGCTATGGAGTCACAAACGGTGGAAAAGGGTTCCTTCATCAAAGGCTTAATATTTGCATTAGACTTATAAAACTTAGGATATGAAAAAACTGATGATCTTATTGCTGGCCCTAAGTCTTTGGATACCCGTCCAGGGACAGCCGGTCTCCGAAGGACAACAGATCCCGCAGGGAGCTGTTGTTTACAGCCTTCCACGGACATGTATACGAATAGTGGCTGAAGCTCACTATACTCAGTTCGTCCCCGGTCCTTATGCCCGCTATGCCCGGAAATTCCTGGGAATAGATGCGGGACAGAACAGGACGATTACTTACGAACTTTCTCGTATTGAGATGACCCCTATGCTGGAAACCGATCCACATCAGCTTTATATGGCCCTGCTGACAAAGGAAAATATTGAACCCTGGTTTTTGCAACTTACATCACAGGGTCTTGTTCTGCTTGCCGATGCTTATCAGGCAAAGGAAAGCAAGTGGAGGTTCCCTGCACCCGACGGAGTGCAGGATGTGTCAGATGCCGGGATCATAGAGAATCTGAAGGAAGAACGTACTACCTTATATCGTTCACAGGTTGAAGGACGTGAAGTGTCTGCCATCCCTGTTCAACAAACACAATTGGTTGAAAAAACACTGGAACAGCGAGCTGAGGAAGCTGTCCGGAAAATATTCCGGTTGCGGGATATGCGGTATGCCATCATAACCGGAGATACTGATGCAATATACAGCGGAGAAGCCATGGGTGCTGCCGTAGATGAAATGAGACGCATGGAAGAAGAATACCTGAGACTGTTTTTGGGTGAAACGACCACCGGTAAAACTCATCTTTCAACTGATGTGCTGCCCGATCAGGAACGCACGCGTTACGTAGCCTTCCGTTTTTCCGAAACCGAAGGATTACTGCCTGCCGATAATGTGGGCGGACGACCAATTTTGCTGGAAATGGATATTTCTGCAGATGAACCTTTTCCAAGGATAATCACCGATGAAAGCAAGGTGCGTTCCGGGACAAGGCTGTTTTACCGTCAACCCGTTATCACTCTGGTACGTCTGACAGACGGTCAGAAGGAATTGTTGCAGGCACGGGTTCCGGTATATCAAAAAGGCCCCGTTCTGAATTTTATTATTAATTAAAACATATTTTTATGGACATTATTGATCTCAAACCGCAAAGAGTCTGGAAACATTTTTATTCATTGACCCGTATACCGCGTCCTTCCAAAAAAGAGGAAAAAATTCGCGCCTTTTTGGCCGAATACGGAAAAAACCTTGGGCTGGAGACGATCGTAGACGAAATTGGGAATGTCATTATCCGTAAACCGGCCACTCCGGGAATGGAAAACCGAAAGGGGATCATCCTTCAGGCACACATGGATATGGTTCCGCAAAAAAATAACGCCGTCAAACATGATTTTGAGAAAGATCCCATCATTCCGCGTATTGAAGGGGAGTGGGTATATGCCACCGGTACAACCCTGGGAGCAGACAATGGTATGGGTATAGCTGCGGCAATGGCTGTGCTGGAGGCTGACGATCTGAAGCACGGTCCGGTTGAGGTCCTTATCACTACTGACGAGGAAACCGGTATGACGGGAGCCAGAGGCCTTAAACCCGGCATACTCAAAGGCGATATTTTGCTGAACCTGGACTCGGAAGATGAAGGGGAGCTATATGTAGGTTGTGCCGGAGGAGAAGACGGGTCATTTGAAATGGAATACAAACCCGACCCCGTGCCTGCAGGCTGGGAATCGGCCCATATAAATATCACCGGCCTGAAGGGGGGGCATTCCGGAATGGACATCATCCTGGGGCGCGGGAATGCCAACAAGATCATGGTGCGTATACTGTACCATTTAATGGAGAAATCGGAAATTGCCATAGCCTCCGTTGAAGGAGGGAATCTGCGTAATGCCATACCCCGGGAAGCCGATGCGGTCATATGTTTTGATCCGGCAAAAAAAGACCGGGTTAAGGCCCTGACAGACGAAATGACAGGCATCATAGCAACAGAATTGAAACTGGCGGATCCCGGTCTGGAAATAACCCTGAACGCCTGTGATAAACCAAAAGATATTGTTCCACGTGACGTAGCTGTCAGGGTTGTCCGTGCCGTGTATGCTGCTCCCAACGGCGTATGGGCTATGAGTAATTCTATGCCCGGATTGGTGGAAACATCTTCCAATATGGCCATATTTAAGGCTAAAGAAGGACAGGTGGCCGTACATTGTTTGATCCGCAGTTTGGTGGATACCGCCAAGGAAGATATGGGAACGGCATTAGCCTGTTGCTTTATAAATATTGGAGCCCGGGCTACATTTTCCGGTTCATACCCCGGATGGAAACCCAATATGGATTCACCCATTTTACAGGTTATGCTGGATACCTACAAGGAAATGTTCGGACAGGAAGCTAAAGTGAAAGCCATTCATGCCGGTCTTGAATGCGGAATATTGGGTGGGACTTATCCCCATTGGGATATGATCTCTTTTGGTCCTACTCTCCGTTCTCCGCACTCTCCCGACGAGCGATGCCTGATCCTTACCGTACAGAAATTCTGGGATTTGTTGGTGGAAACACTAAAAAATGCTCCCATAAAATAGGCGGGCTTTGAATACCTTGAAAAAAAATTTGCCGGGCTGCAGGAATTTCCTATCTTTGCAGCCCTTTTACAATTTAAATAATAACCAATCACTATGTTAAGACAGTACGAAACCGTTTTCATTTTAACTCCCGTTTTGTCTGAAGTTCAGATGAAGGAAGCGGTTGCCAAATTTCGTGATATGATTGTCGCCAACCAGGGCGAAATCGTTTACGAAGAGGCTTGGGGGCTGAAAAAGCTGGCGTACCCCATCCAGAAAAAAACCACCGGGTTTTATCATTTAATAGGATTCAAAGCCGATCCTGAACTGATTGCCAAACTGGAACTCCAGTACCGCAGGGACGAGCGTGTGATCCGGTACCTTACTTTCGCTATGGACAAACATGCCATCGCGTATGCTGATAAAAAACACGGTTCAGCTAAGGAAGCAGCTCCCGTAAAGGAAGAAAAGCCCGCTCCCAAGCCAAAGAAACCGGTAGTAGATGACGACATTGAAATTATTGATGAGGAGGACTAGAACATGGCAACAAACAATGAAATTCGTTTTCTGAACCCTCCTACAGTTGAGGTAAAAAAGAAAAAATACTGCCGTTTTAAAAAAGCAGGGATCAAATATATTGACTATAAAGATCCCGAGTTCCTGAAACGGTTTCTCAATGAGCAAGGCAAGATCCTGCCCCGCAGGCTTACCGGTACATCTCTGAAATACCAGCGTAAAGTGGCTCAGGCCGTTAAACGTGCCCGTCATCTGGCTTTACTGCCCTACGTTACCGATTTACTAAAATAAGGAGGAAAGAGGTCATGGAAATAATTTTGAAGCAAGATGTGATCAGTCTGGGCCATAAAGACGATATTGTAAATGTCCGTAACGGGTATGCCACCAATTACCTTATACCCCAGGGAATGGCCACAATGGCTACCCCTTCTGCAAAAAAAATGCACCAGGAGAATATGCGCCAGCGTGCACATAAAGAAGCCGCGATCCGTGAAGATGCCCAGGCTTTGGCCGCCAAACTGGCGGACATCCGGGTTAAGATTACCACCAAAGTGAGCAGTAACGGAAAAGTTTTTGGATCTGTCAACAATATTCAGGTTGCAGAGGCTTTGGCCGCCCAGGGACTGGAAGTAGACAGACGCAATATTTCATTTCCCGGCGGAGATGCTCTTAAAGAAGTGGGGGTTCATGAAGCCCTTGTTAAGATTTACCGCGAAATCACTGCTACGGTAAAAGTAGAAGTGGCAGGAGAAGAATAAATTGCATTTTGAGTTGGGAAGAAACCCGGTTTAGCCGGGTTTTTTTGTATCTTTACGTATTAAATAATTTTTTGATATGAAACAGGATATAGCTCTTTTTGACCTGATCAGAAAGGAGGAAAACCGTCAGTCTAACGGGATTGAATTGATTGCTTCCGAGAATTTTGTAAGCCCCCAGGTGTTAAAAGCCATGGGATCCGTATTGACCAACAAATACGCGGAAGGTTACCCTGGAGCCAGGTATTACGGGGGATGTGAAGTCGTGGACAAATCCGAACAATTGTGTATAGACAGGATCTGTGAATTGTTCGGGGCCGAGTATGCCAATGTGCAACCTCATTCAGGTGCCCAGGCAAATATGGCCGTGTTCCTGGCATGTCTCAAACCCGGAGACACGTTTATGGGACTTGACCTGGCGCATGGCGGACACTTGACACACGGTTCACCCGTTAATTTTTCCGGGATCCTGTACAATCCTGTTGCCTACAAACTTGACCAGCAGACAGGCTTGATAGATTACGACGATATGGAACGGCTGGCCCTGGAGCATAAGCCAAAAATGATCATAGGCGGCGGCTCTGCTTATTCCAGGGAATGGGATTACAAACGCATGCGTGAGATTGCCGATAAGGTTGGAGCTATCTTTATGGTAGACATGGCCCATCCGGCCGGCCTGATAGCAGCCGGTCTGCTGGACAATCCATTACAATACGCTCACATAGTTACATCCACCACCCATAAGACCCTTCGCGGACCCCGGGGTGGAATCGTTCTGATAGGCAAAGATTTTGAGAATCCCTGGGGGGTCACGACTCCCAAAGGAGGAATCAAAAAAATGTCAGCCATGATCAACTCCAGTGTTTTTCCCGGTGTTCAGGGAGGACCGCTGGAACACGTAATAGCTGCGAAGGCAGTAGCTTTTTTTGAAGCCCTGCAGCCGGAATTCAAAGATTATCAGCTACAGGTACAAAAAAATGCACAGGCTCTGGGTGCCGCATTTGCCAAAAAGAATTACACCATTGTTTCCGGAGGCACCGACAACCACCTGCTGTTGATAGATCTGCGTTCCAAATTTCCGGAACTAACCGGCAAAGAAGCTGAAAATACACTGGTGAAGGCTGAGATTACTGTAAACAAAAACATGGTTCCGTACGATTCCCGTTCGCCGTTTAAAACCTCGGGTATACGAGTAGGTTCGCCTGCAGTGACCACACGTGGATTGAAGGAAAACGACATGGAAACTATTGTCACCCTTATTGACGAAGTGTTGTCCCATGTTGATGACCAGACTGTTATTGAGCGGGTCAAAAAACGCGTTAAAGAATTAATGGGCGGGTTACCCTTGTACGCCTGGTAAACACAATTACCATGAAAATAAAAATTACTGTTGCCCTGATAACAGCAACGATATTGTTGCCGTCAGGAGTTATTGCACAAACCGTGCAACGGGGAGTTGTAGAAGCCGTCATCGGTTCAGACCTGAACAGTGTTTTGCCGGACGATGTAGTATATATGTATCCTGAATTCCAGAAAGGGACCATTTTATTTTCTGACAGGAGCACTTCTGAAGGAATCGTAAATCTATATCTTATCGGATCAAAGGTTCATTTTGTAGCGCCCGGTGGAGATACACTAGTGATGAAAGATCAGGATGATGCCCGTGTACTGTCCATAGGGAAGGACACATACATCCGTTATGACAGATCATGGGTAAGACTCCTGGCTGTAAAGGGAGCTCTTGCTATTGGAATCCGTACATCTGTGAATATTGAACAGGAACAAAAGACAGGTGCTTATGGAATGGCAGATGCCACGTCATCCATTTCCAACGTTTCTGCTTTGTATGATGTCCCCGGGTCCTCGGCCCAGACAGTTTATCTAAAAAGCCTGCGGAATATCCCTTACACGGTAACTCACGATGCACTGCTTTATGACGGGACTAAGCTTTACATATCCAGTAAAAGAAATTTCAGAAGGTTGTATCCTGATAAAAAAGATTTGATAGACAAATTCATAAAAGAGAACAAACTTGATCTTAATAAAGCCCAGGATGCCCTTACCTTATTCAATTTCCTGAATCTCTGATTTTTTTTGTTCAAGAATTGTAGTGATCCTCCTACGGTCGGGCGGGATTCGCTGCCTGACAGGAACAGGCCGGGATTCTTCTGTTTGCCGGATCTCCTCCCGGGGTTTTGCCATGATGATACTATCCCTGAATGACTCCAAAGGCAGGAACGGATTTATTCTGTCTTCTCTTTCTCTTCGATTCAATTCTTTAACAGCATCTATAGTTACACCGCTGCGCAATGTGGACGGAAGGGCGTGTACTTTTGGGAAATATTTGAGTGTGTAAGGGAACAGCGGTGATATATAAACGTTTTCCGTTTGCTGAGGTGATCGTTTTATGCTTCTTTGGGTAATGCTGTACCTGTCTACAGGTCTTTCCGTGGCTCTCCAGTTGAAATCGGACAAACGTTCCTGTTCCTTTTTCAGTTCAAAAAGCGGGATCATATCGCTTTTTACCGATTTTTTGTAAGTTATGCGCTCTGCCCTTCTTTCTTTCAGCATTACATTCATTTCCTCACATTCTTTAATATTGAGCGATGTGATGAGGCTGTCCTCCGGAATATAGAAAAGCGCTTTGACGTTTTTCAGGGCATCAAAACGGTATATGTCGTTATCTTTGATATGGGCCTGCATCATGTTCGCCTTGATCTGGTGAAAAAATATTTCTTCTTCCTGCGAGATCAGGAAAGATCCCGATAGAAGGTCAACCCGGTACAGGGAGTCCCGGCTAAAGCGGAAAAACACACTGTCTGCACTCAACTGGCTTTCCTGATTCCATATAACCGGTTTTCCGTATTGTCTTAACACTGAATCTATGCTATTCAATACCAGGGAATCACAAACGGATTGCAGGTCGCTTCTATATACTTTGACGTTATTATACCCATAGAAATGATGCACTTCCATGGTGTTGAACAAACTGTCACCTTCCTGACGTACGCCTGCAAGCAACACACTGTCTGCTTTAATAAGGCTCATTTGTATATCCAGCGAATCTGCCCGGATCATTTTTTCAATCAGCTCATTTTCCGGGTCGATCGGCACTTCCTCTTTTTTGGGAACAGGTTCCGATGTTTTAAGCGTATCAGCTGCAACAAGCGTGTCAGCGGCAGGCAGGGAGTCTGCCGGCAATGAAGGTTTTGTACGAACGGGTATTTCCCGGCGTTCAAAAGCACGGCTTCTGTCCAGGGAATCCATCTCTCCCATGGTGGTGGTAAAGACGCGAAGGGTATCTGCTCCCAAAAATAGCGAATCCGTACGGTTTGTTTCCGGATCTGTTTCGCAGGCAATAAAGACAGGGCTTTCCGTTACCTGTACCCAGTCCGGTTCACGCCGGAAATCCAGGCGGTCTCCCAGGACCAGGACCTGCTGGGTAGTATCCCGAATCTGTACGTTTTTCAGTAACCTTCCGGAATTGTTCAGGCGGTTGTAATGAACATCATCGGCGTTGATCTCCTGTTCCCCGGTCTGAATGAAGACATCGTCCAGAAAATGAAAAAGTTCTTTTTCCCTTTCGTAAGTACCTTCGCGGCAGGTCAGAAAACCGTCGGTATGCCATGCCTGAACATTCCCCCAAAACTCGGCAAGGTTCAGATCGGTGTGGTAATAAAGGGAATCGGCTTTTATCTTGAGCGTGTCTGTCCCCATTTCCACATGCTCATACAGGCAAAACAATTTTTCTTTGGAGTAATAGTAACCACGCCGGCTCTCCAGTATGGTCCCTTCGTTATCGACCATACTTCCCCCGTTGAAGAAATACCCTATACTGTCCTTAGTGTTGAAGTTCAGGTGTTGTGTGCGAAGACGGTTTTCGTCCTTGTCGATGAGTTCAACCACCCTTCCGCGCACTTCTGCCGTATTGAGATCTCCCAGGTAGTGTATTGTTTCTCCCGTAAGGCGGGTCCCTTCCTGAATGATCTGAACATTGCCAACGGCATGGATCACGTTCTGTTCTGTATTCCAGATGGCCGTATCGCAGAGAATGTATGTGTCGTTATGAAGAAAACGGGCCGGACCGGTTATTTTCCGGTAACTTACCCCGAACAATTCGTATAATTCTGCAACCTGTGCACTTATCAGGTGCACTTTGTCTTCTTCCGGCCGGTTCTGGTCTGCCGGTTGTCCCAGGACATGATGACAGGTCGTTGTGAATCCCGTAAGGCACAGGAGGAATAGCAGAATCCGGTGTCTTTTCATTATTTGATCCAGCCATCCCGTTTGAACGTACAATCCCTGAACAGGGGATCGATAAGGATGTATGTGGTTTTTTGTTTTTCTTTGATGAAGTTCTCTATGGCATCCATACGTTGTTTGTTTTCGGCCATATTCTGAATGATATTGTAATCATCTTCCAGATTGGCTGTATGGGAAGGAATGATCTTATCCAGCCGGATGATCTTGTAAATGATGTTTCCTTCGCGGCCTTCGTTGTCCCTGCTTTCAAATGCCGTGGAAATGTCACCTTCTTTCATGTCCTTGAGCAAGTTATAGTCATTGGTTTTGAGCTGGTCCTTTTCAAAAAGCATGGATCCGGTATTTTCATCGGCCATACGTCCCCCGTTCAGACGTGAAGGAGGATCTTCCGAGTAGAGGAAAGCGGCTCTTTCAAAAGTGATGCTGTCCGTTTTTATAGCATTGCCTATGCTGTCAAGCCGGTTCAGGCAGGCAATCCTGTCGGAGCTCAGAACATCGGGTTTCAGGAGTATATGACGTGCGTTGAACATATCCCCCTCGCGCTCGATCAACTGTATAAGATGAAAGCCGTCAGGTGTCTCTACGATCTGAGAGACCTGTCCTTCTTTCAAGACAATGGCGGCGTCCCCGAATGCCGGCCAGTACATTTGTTTGGCCGCCATGCCCAGCTCTCCGCCACGGCGGGCCGAGTAAGGGTCCTGGGAATACAACGTGGCCAGTGTGCTGAAACGTTCTCCGTTCAGGATCCTTTCCCTGAATTCCAGCAGTCGCTCTTTAACCATCAGGATGGCTTCCTCTTTTGGGGGATAAAGCACTATCTGGCTCATCTGGTACTGGGTGGAAATAATGGGAAGGCTGTCCTTTGTGGTGTTCCGGTAAAAATCTTCAATATCCTTTGGAGTAAGTGGGGGGACGCTTTCGGTAATGGTAGATTGCATATCCCGCGTAAGACTTTGTTCACGGAATAATTCCCTCCATTCCTGTTTTAGCCTGAAGATGGGTTTATGGAAATACTCTTCGGTTGCTTTTTCCCCACCCAGACGTGTTTTTATATCCTGTAGCCTGTTTTCCAGTTCAAGTTCCACGTATTCTTCGTTCACGGTAAGACTGTCCAAACGGGCCTGACTAAGCATGAGTTTGGAAACCAACATGTTCTCCAATATTTCACATCGGATGTTCTTGTCCGAGATCACTCCCTGCATGATCTGCATCTGTACTTCTTCCTCTACAGCCGAGAGCTGGATCATTTCATTTCCAACCAGGGCAATTACTTTATCCACCAGGCCGTTGCCGTATTTTTGTCCAAAAGCTGCGCCTGTGGTCAACAGAAGAACCAAAATACTTATTACAGATTTTTTAATCTTCATCCTTTTTGTAGATTTTTATCATTTGTTTGTCCCAACCCTCTTTCAGTACCCGGGTCTCGAGTTCTTTTAACAGTTGCTGCTTTCTTTTGCTGATAATTATCTGGCGTATATTCGACCGGATATGTTCCATGGGGGCGGGATTTCCCGCCGGAATGAATTCGGTTACCGATACCAGGTATGCGTAAAGACTGTCCCTGGTATTTATGTATCCGTCAGGTTTGAGCGCCTTAATTACCGTTTCTGTTCCAACGGGCAAATCTTGTGCCAATTCCGCGGCGGCTATCCATTTGCCGCCATAATCGGTATAGATTTCGGCTGAACTTTCACATAGTCGTTCTAGCTGGGTGAGATCTTCCAGAGTGTTTGACCGGTAAATATTGCGCACCATTGGCAGGTATGGGGAATGCAGTCGCATACGAATGAACCTGGCTTTGAAAAGGGGTTCATCCAGCAGAAAAAGTTCCTGATTGTTTGTGTAGTAGGATTGGATCTCTTCCGTACTGATAAGGGTATCTATGCGTTCTTCCACGAATTTTTTCTGATACCTGAAGACAAGGAGGGATTTCCTGTAATCGGCAAGATCCTGTTCCACGTCCTTTTCTTCGCCGGAAAGTTCCTCTTCCGCTTTTTTCAGGAGCAGGTTGTCGATCGCCCAGAGGTCAATATAGTGGTTTACCATATTAACGGAATCCTGGAAAGTATGAGCATCCTGGAGCAATCCTTCCACATCTTTTTTATAAAGGATCTCTTTGCCTATTTGGGCCATGCGTTCCGGTTCATTGCCAAACCAGCGCTTAATATGCTGACAGGACGTAAGGGTAAAAAGAAAAGCAGTTATTAAGACCCATTTTTTCATTGCAGGAAATTTAACGGGAATAATTGGGAGCTTCACGCGTTATGGTAACGTCGTGAGGATGATTTTCTATGACGCCGGCGGAAGTGATCCTTACAAATTCCGCTTTTTTCAGGGAAGCCAGATCGGGGGTGCCGCAATATCCCATACCGGCACGCAATCCCCCGGTCATTTGATAAAAAACTTCACCCAGTGTTCCTTTGTAAGGCACCTGGGCAACAATCCCTTCGGGAACTAATTTTTTAACATCTTCTTCCGTGTCCTGGAAGTAGCGGTCCTTAGATCCCTGCTGCATGGCTTCCAGTGATCCCATCCCGCGATAGCTTTTGAATTTTCTTCCGTTCAGAATGATGGTCTCGCCGGGGGATTCTTCCACTCCGGCAAAGAGGGATCCCGCCATCACTGTATCTGCTCCTGCAGCCAGGGCTTTGACCATATCTCCCGAGTACCTTATCCCACCGTCGGCAATTACCGGGATGCCTTTTTCCCTGAGAGCCCCGTAGGCTTGCATAATGGCCGATAGCTGGGGTACGCCCACTCCCGCCACAACCCTGGTGGTACATATGGATCCGGGACCGATGCCGACTTTTACGGCATCTGCACCGGCCTCGGCAAGGGCAAGAGCCCCGGATGCGGTGGCCACATTCCCCGCAATGATGTCCAGGTTAGGAAAAGCCTGTTTTGCCTTTCGAACAGTTTCAAGCACTCCGGCGGAATGGCCGTGCGCTGTATCTATCACTACGGCATCAATGTCTACAGAAATCAGTTTTTCTATCTTTTCCAGCGTATCTGATTTGACACCCACAGCGGCAGCCGTGCGCAGCCTTCCCTTGGTATCCTTGCTGGCGCCGGGGTTGTCCTTGATCTTGGTGATGTCTTTAAAAGTCAGCAGTCCAATAAGTTTGAAATTCCTGTCTACCACCGGCAGCTTTTCGATCTTATGGATCTTTAGAAGCTCGGTGGCACTGCCCAGGTCGGCTCCGTCATGAATAGTGATCAGGTTCTCTTTGGTCATGATCTCCCGGATAGGAGTTCCCAGGTTTTCAACAAATCGCAGGTCCCGGTTCGTAATGATGCCTATCAGGCGGTGTTTTTCATCAATTACGGGTATGCCGCCAATATGATTGTCTGCCATCAATTTAAGGGCGTCTCCCACACAAGCGTCCGGTGAGATCACTATGGGGTCGTATATCATCCCGTTTTCTGACCGTTTGACTTTGCGCACATGTTCCATCTGTTGTTCTATGGACATATTCTTATGGATAACGCCAATACCTCCTTCCCGTGCTATAGCAATGGCCAGGGTCGAATCTGTGACCGTGTCCATGGCTGATGATACAATAGGAGCGCTCAGAAAAATATTTCTTGAAAAACGCGTGGTCAAATCCACGTCCCGGGGGAGTACGGAAGAAGCAGCAGGCAGAAGAAGAACGTCATCAAAAGTGAGTCCCTCATAGATAATACGATTACTGAAAAATTTCATGACCGGTGATTTTATCTTGCAAATATAAGGAAAACGAGTGATTATGTATTATCTTTGTATATATGAAGAAATGGAAAGTCGGATTACTTGCCAGGGTGGCCATTGCCATAGTACTGGGCATTGTATCCGGTTTGTTTTTTCCTGTTTGGGCACAACGTATTTTTCTGACATTCAATGCTCTGTTCAACTCTTTCCTGAATTTTATTGTGCCATTGGTCATCCTGGGTCTTATAGCTCCCGGTATAGCCGAATTGGGGAAAGGAGCTGGTAAAATGCTGGGCACGACCCTGGGTCTTGCTTACGGGTCCACTTTGTTGAGCGGTTTTTTTGCCTATTTTATATGCCGGGCGGTATACCCTGTATTGTTGACAGGCAACGGAAGCGTTTTGAGTCTGGCTACGGAAACAACGGCCGGTCTGACGGAAAACGCGGAACAACTCACGCCATTCTTTACACTCGACTTCCCCCCCCTTTTCGGCGTCATGTCTGCCCTGGTTTTTGCTTTTGTACTGGGGCTGGGGCTTACCGTTATCCGGAACGGAGATGCGCTCAGAAATGTGCTTACCGGTTTCAGGGAGGTGGTCAATAAAACCATTTCCGGGGTGATCATCCCGTTGTTGCCTTTGTTCGTTTACGGCATTTTCTTGAAAATGGCCGCCGAGGGACAAGTTGAACAGGTGTTGGGTGTCTTTCTGAAGATCATCGTGCTGATCTTTGGCATGACCGTGGTCCTGTTGCTCTTCCAGTTCATTGTAGCAGGGCTGATCGCCCGGAAAAATCCGTTCTTCCTTTTAAAGACCATGTTAACGGCCTACGTGACAGCATTGGGAACACAATCTTCTGTTGCCACCATTCCGGTTACCTTAAAGCAGGCTGTAAAATGCGGGGTGGATCCCAGTATAGCCGGATCTGTGATCCCGTTATGTGCCACCGTACATTTATCGGGGAGCATGCTCAAGATAACATCCTGTGCCATGGCGGTAATGATATTGATGAACATACCTTCGGATCCCGCGGTGTTTGCCGGCTTTATTTTTTTACTGGGAATTACCATGATAGCGGCTCCCGGGGTACCCGGAGGGGCCATTATGGCTGCCATAGCCGTACTTCAGTCCGTGCTGGGTTTCAATGCCCAGGCGATAGGTCTGATGATCACCCTTTACATTGCCATGGACAGTTTCGGGACGGCCTGCAATGTCACAGGTGACGGGGCTATTGCCGTAATAGTGAATAAATTTTATGCGAAGAATTAGTGTTTTTTGCGGATCCCGGAAAGGGAACGATCAGCTGATCATCAGCCAGGCAGAACTTTTGGGAGAGCTTTTGGCCAAAAAGGGTATAGAGCTTGTATACGGGGGAACCCGTGTAGGTATTATGGGGGTTTTGGCGGACAGTGTACTGGCACACGGAGGAACGGTAGAAGGTATTATGCCTGCTTTGATAGAAGAAAAGCGGATCGCTCATGAAAGTCTGACAAAAATGATACAGGTATCTAACCTGGAAGAACGAAAAAAACGGCTGATCGCAAATTGTGATGCCATTTTGGTTTTACCGGGCAGTTACGGGACTATGGATGAAATGTTCAATGCCCTGGCCTATAAACAATTGGATAAGATTCAAAAACCTGTTATATTGTTGAATATTGGAAGATTTTACGACCCCTTGCTGCTCCAGTTGGACCGGATGGTTACTGCAGGATTCATGCCGGAGCGTTTCCGCCGGAGCTTACAGGTAGTCAAGGATTGCCGGGAACTGGATTTTCTTGGGGATTAACGTATTTTGCCCCCTGGAATGTGTTACGTTCTTCCAGGCGTTTTTCCAGGAGTCGAATAATTTCAACATTACGAATCAACCCCCAGGGCGTTGAATTGACAAAACGGGGAGGTACTTCTCCGGCTATTCGTTCAATGAAAATATTTGGACGTAGCAGTTCCAGAAAATCAATAACAAAATCCAGGTACTCCCGGAGTGTGAACGTCACAAAGTCCCCTGGATCTTTTTCAAATTCCTTTTCCATGGGGGTACCTTTTATTATCTGAAGCTGGTGCAACTTAAGGCTAGTCATAGGCAACCTGCTGAGAAAGGCGGCTTCCTTGAGCATGTCTTCACGGGATTCGCCCGGAAGGCCCAGGATCATGTGAATGCCTGTGTGAAGACCGTGTGCAGCTGTCGCCCGTATTGCTTCCACCGACTGTTCCCAGGTATGGCAACGGTTAATGCGTTGGAGCGTCCTGTTGTAACAGGATTCCACTCCGTATTCCAGCATAACGATCTTTTCTTTTGACAATTCCCGGAAAAAAGCCAGTTTTTGCTCATCTATACAATCCGGACGTGTCCCTATTACTATCCCGCGTATCCGGGGATCTTCCAAAACAGGTTTGTATATACGGCGCAGGTCTTCCAGCGGTGCATGTGTGTTGGAGTAGGGTTGAAAATAGGCCAGGTAACCTCCGGCTTTCCGGTACCTGACGTGATGGAATTCAATACCTTCATTTATTTGTTGCGTAAGACTTTTGTCGGGAGTGCTGTAACCCGGATGGAAAGCCCTGTTATTACAATAGGTACATCCTCCCGTTCCAACAGTCCCGTCGCGGTTTGGACAGGTAAAACCCGCGTCAACCACCACTTTCTGAAGCCGGGTTCCGTATTTCTGTATGAAAAAACCGGTAAATGAACGATACCTTTGCATGCTGCAAAGGTAAAAGTAAGGCTTGTCATATCAAAGATTTGCCCTAAATTTGTAAGTTATGAAAAAGCTAAGCAATTATCTCCTGGCGGCTTCTGTCGCATTTGCCGTTCTCGCCGGGTGCGCGAAAGGCAGGACTCTGGAACAACTATCGGTCATTTCCGACAATATGAAATCGGCTTTCGCACCTGACCGAAGAGAGAAAGTCTATGATATTAATTTTGAAAAGCAAAAAGGTTCAAAGAGTTACATCGCACGGGGAATAACCACTGAATCCGAAGTGGTACCCGCTTTGATAGCCGCAGCCGCTTCACAGAGAATTACACTGACCGACAGTGTAACGCTATTGCCAGATCCGGGGCTGGGTGAATTTATTTACGGGGTAACTTCCCTTTCGGTTGTCAGCCACAGGTACGAACCGCGTCATGCTTCCGAATCAGCCACCCAGACATTGATGGGTACACCATTGAGGATCTTGCAGGAAAAAGGAGGCTGGACCATGGTGAAAACACCTGAAGGGTATATTTCCTGGGCCCCATCTTCAGGGATACAGGCCATGGACAGACAGGCTTATGAAAAATGGATGGCGGCTCCCAAAGTGATCATTAATAAACATTATACATTGTTCAGGGAGCAGGCTTTGCCCGGTGCACCGGTCGTTGCCGACGGTGTCTGGGGAAATATTGTTGAACTGGAAGGACAGACCCCGCTTTATTACAGGGTAAAACTCCCAAACGGGAAGCAGGCTTACTTATCGCGCTTTGATGCAGAACCTTTGAGGGAGTGGGCCATGAAAGAAAATCCCATGCCTGAGCAAATTATTTCCACATCCCTGCAGTTTGTGGGATTCCCGTATTTATGGGCAGGAACATCCGTCAAGGCTATGGATTGCAGCGGTCTGGTAAAAAACACGTATTTCCTGAACGGGGTGATCCTGTTGCGTGATGCTTCCCAGCAGGCCCGTATGGGCGAGGAGGTCAACATTTCCGAAGGATGGCAGAACCTGCAAATGGGAGACCTGATATTTTTCGGAAGAAAAGCCACGAAAACAAGAAAAGAAAGTATTACCCATGTGGGAATATATATAGGAGACAGCCGTTTTATCCATTCCTCGGGTCTTGTTCGGGTGAATTCCCTGGATCCGGCAAGTGATATTTATTATTCAGGATCCGACCGGTTGTTGCGAGCCGTCCGGATACTCAATCATATTGACGACGGAACAAAGGTGATCTCTGTCAGGGAACATCCCTGGTACGGACTATCCGCAAATTAAGTTACAAAATATCAATAGAACATGAATTCAACCAGACGCGATTTTTTAAAAACATCCATGGCCCTGGCAGCAGCGGCGGCGATTGCCAATCCGGTACGTCTTTTTGCATCGGGAACAAGTAGTAAGGGAAGGACCGGAAAAGCTTTCGGACCGGATAAAATGGTCCTCACATTTGAACCGTTTGAAGCCCGTATGAAACATGTTTTCACAATTGCGGGATCATCCCGGTCCACGACCCCCATTGTATTGACCGAGATTTCTTACCAGGGGTATGTGGGTTACGGAGAGGCTTCCATGCCGCCTTATCTGGGAGAAAGCACGGCTTCAGCCATGGAGTTCCTCAGACGTGTGGATCTGAGCCGGTTCAGTTCTCCTTTCCAAATGGAGGATATACTGACGTATGTAGATAATATCACAACCAACAACACGGCTGCAAAATGTGCCGTGGATATAGCTTTACACGATCTATGCGGTAAGATCATGGGACAGCCCTGGTGGAAGATATGGGGATGGAACAACCAGGATCTTCCCAGTACTTCGGTGACAGTCGGTCTGGCTTATGCTCAGGACGGAAGCATAGACAAAGAAGAAGTGAGAAAAAAAACACTGGAGACCCTGGATTATAATTTAATAAAAGTTAAGCTGGGGAATACGGAAGAGAACGATAAAACCATGATCAAAACTATCCGGGAGGTTACGGATCTTCCAATAGTTATTGATGCCAACCAGGGTTGGAAGGAAAAGGGTTATGCCTTGGATATGATAGAATGGCTTGCCCAAAGAGGCGTGGAAATGGTGGAACAGCCCATGCCTAAACTTTTACTGGATGAAACTGCCTGGCTGCGTGACCGGAGTCCGCTTCCCATTATAGCCGATGAAGCATGCCAGCGTTTGTCCGATGTGATGAAACTTTACGGGGCTTATGACGGTATCAATATTAAATTGATGAAGTGTACCGGTATGCGTGAAGCCCGCAAAATGATCACGCTGGCCAAAGCCCTCCATATGCGTATCATGATGGGTTGCATGACCGAAACTTCCGTTGCCATATCGGCAGCCGCTCAGTTTGCAGATCAGTTGGAATGGGCAGACCTTGACGGGAACTGGCTGATAGCCAATGATATATTTACAGGAATGAAAGTTATTGACGGACGAATTACCCTGGAAGACAAGCCCGGAATAGGGGTTGAACCTTTATAATGTATTACTAAAAGAACAAGTATGCCTGAAAATTTAAGAACATTTAAAAAGGATATTGATTATTTGATAGATGAAGTAATCTCTGATTGCTGTACATTTATTTACATTAATCCCAACAAAAAAGAAGAAGAGGCCATGGAAGTGATCAACCAGGCGATAGCCCTCAGGGATGAAATGTTTGAACGTCTTAACAAAATTCATCAGAAACCTGCCAGGCCTCATTTCAAGGCGTTGAAAGAAGAATTTCTGAAAAGAGTGGATGACTTGTTTGAGAAAATAAGTGAACTGGCTAAACAGTAAGCCCGGCTCCCTTCTGAAAGGGCATATAATGATACTGGACGGGGCAATGGGTACCATGATCCAGCGCCAGAGTCCGACTTTTCCCCCGGGAGCGGAGGGGAACAATGATATTCTTGTCCTAACGCAACCGGCGCTGATCCAGTCTATACACAAAGAATACGTAGCGGCCGGAGCCGATATAATCACCACCAACACCTTTAATGCCAATGCCATATCCCAACTGGATTACGGCATGCAGGACCGGGTGTACCAAATGAACCGGGAGGCTGCCCGCCTGGCGCGTCAGAGCGGGGCCCTGTTGGTAGCGGGATCTATGGGGCCTACTAACAAGTCTGCTTCCATATCGCCGGATGTGAACCGTCCCGGTAAACGTGCCATCGATTTTATGACTCTTGTAAACGCATACAGGGAGCAGGCCCGGGGGTTGAAAGATGGTGGAGTGGATATGTTTCTGGTAGAAACGGTGTTCGATACCCTTAATGCCAAGGCTGCTTTGTTTGCCCTGGCGGAAGAAGCTCCCGGAATGCCGGTCATGTTGTCTGCCACCATTGCGGACAATTCCGGGAGGATTTTGTCAGGGCAAACGATTGAAGCTTTTCTGGTTTCTACAGAACATGCAGGATTGTTCAGCACGGGATTGAATTGTTCTTTTGGCCCCGATAAAATGTTACCATTCCTTCGCACTTTATCCCGGCATGCATCCACTTTCACAAGTGCACACCCCAACGCCGGTTTGCCGGACTTGTACGGAAATTACAATCTTACGCCGGATGAAATGGCCCGGCAGATGAAACCATTTATTGAAGAGAGTCTTGTGAATATTGTAGGGGGATGCTGCGGAACAACTCCGGCACATATAGCCGCACTGGCTTCCATGGTACGTGAAAGCAGCGCTCCACTAAGGAGTGAAAAAAACGATGAGTCCGGGGAAAGATCTCCAAAGATGGTTCTCAGCGGTATGGAAAGGTTATGGGTACAGGATGAACCCGCCTTTGTTCTGGTAGGAGAACGGACTAACGTGTCCGGAAGCCGAAAATTTGCCCGCCTGATTCATGATAAAAATTATGATGAAGCCCTGGAAACGGCTCGAAAGATGGTTCGCGACGGAGCCCATGTCCTGGATGTGAATATGGATGATCCTATGCTGGATGCGGTGGTCGCTATGAGGGAATTCCTTTTGAGATTGGGTTCGGATCCCGAGATCGCCCGTGTTCCGGTGATGCTGGATTCTTCCCGGTGGGAAGTGCTGGAAACCGGATTGCAATGTGTCCAGGGAAAATCCATTGTCAATTCCATAAGTCTGAAAGAAGGTCCCGAGGAGTTTCTGCGACGAGCCCGTCTTATAAAACAATACGGGGCAGCTGTCATTGTAATGGCCTTTGATGAAGAAGGCCAGGCAACCACCTTTGATCGCCGGATAGCCATATGTACGCGGGCTTACAAAATGCTGACAGAAGAAGCCGGATTTCACCCCTGTGACATTATACTGGATCCGAATGTGTTGGCTATAGGCACCGGAATGGAAGAACACCGTCGTTTTGCCGTGGATTTCCTGGAAACAGTCCGTTATTTGAAACAGAACCTGAAGGATGCCCCGGTAATAGCCGGAGTAAGTAATCTTTCGTTTTCATTCAGGGGAAATAATACCGTACGGGAAGCCATGCATTCTGTTTTCCTGTTTCACGCCATAGCGGCCGGATTGGACATGGCCATAGTAAAACCCGGTGAACAACCGGGTTATAGTGATATTCCCGATACGTTACGTAAAGCCATTGAAGATGTTATTCTGGATTCCGATTCGGAAGCTACGTCCCGGTTAGTGGAAATTGCCGGAGATTTCAATGGGAAAAGTCGTCCAGGAAGAACCGGGGCCTATGATACATGGCGGGATTTGGAAGTCCGGGAAAGACTCATATACGCTCTGGCACACGGAACAGAAACGTTCCTGGAAGAAGACCTGGGTGCCATGCAGGATGTTCCTGCTATGGAAGTTGTTGAAAAGACCCTGATGGAAGGCATGAACCGGGTCGGGAAATTGTTCGGAGAAGGAAAAATGTTTCTTCCCCAGGTGGTTAAAACGGCACGTACCATGAAAAGAGCCGTTGCCATACTCCAGCCCCGGATAGAAGAGGAAAAGAAAAAAGATGCCGCAACAGGGACGGGAAACGAAGCGATACACGGTCTTATAGCAACGGTAAAAGGTGACGTACACGATATCGGAAAAAACCTGGTTACCCTGGTTCTGGAATGCAATAATTACCGGGTTACCGATCTTGGGGTAATGGTCCCCGCCCACAGGATTGTCCAGGAAGCCCGGCAAAGCGGAGCTGCCTTTGTAGGATTGAGCGGTCTGATCACACCCTCCCTTGATGAGATGGTTGAAGTGGCCCGTTCCATGGAAAAAGCAGGATTGACCATCCCTTTGCTTATAGGAGGAGCCACCACGTCGGCAATGTTTATTGCGTTAAGGATCGCACCCGAGTATAACGGGCCGGTCATTCATTGTCCGGATGCAGCCGGGGTGGTGCCGTTACTGGCCGATTATTTTTCCCGTGACGAAAACATAAGAAAACGGTTCGTCGATGATCTGAAAGCTTCACAAACCCTTATGCGCAATGCATATAAAAGTGCCCGCACAAAACGGGAATACGCAACACGGGAAGAAGCGTATGCCAACCGGTGGGTGTCTACGGTCAACTGGCGGATGCGAAACCTGTGTCCGCATTGCGGACAACGGCACGGACTGGATGATTTTGTACCTCCTTTTGTCGGGGTGAGATCATTCAAAATCCCATTTGAAAAAACCGGCAAATTGATCAATTGGGATATGTTCCTGAAAGCATGGGAACTTCAGGGGGCTAAGGAGCAAGGGGAAAAAGCGAAGGAAGAAGCCCGGTGTATGCTGAACGATCTTGTTCAGGGCAGATATGGAGACATTGCCTTTGCCCGTGCTGTGGCCGGATTCTGGCCAGCCTTTTCCACTGAGGAAGACCATATTGTTTTTTATGCCGACGCTTCCCTCAGGCGCGTTTTGCTGGATTTGCCCATGGAACGGGATCTGCTGCGTCAAAAGGACGGTTCTGCCAATCTTTGTCTGACCGATTTTATTGTTCAAGAAAATCCGGCGCACATACCGGATTATGCGGGATTGTTCCTGCTTACCGCTTCTTCACCTGAAATGGAGAGGCAAATAGCACGTTTTAAGGAAGCAGGGGACATCTACAATGCCCTGTTGCTGCAGACATTGTTGGACAGATTGGCCGAAGCCGGCAGCGAATACCTACATCGTGAATTCATGAAGCTTCCTTGCGGTGCGTTACGCGGGATCCGCCCCGCTTTCGGGTATCCTTCGTGTCCGGACCATTCTTTGAAAAAAGATGTGGTTACCTTGTTACAGGCTGAAAAAGACCTGGGGATAACCCTTACGCCATCTTTTATGATGCAGCCGGTTTCATCGGTGTGCGGTATGTATATAGGCCATCCGCAGGCCTGCTATTTTACCGTGCATAAAGATCCGGGGGTATGAAGATCACCGACATATTCAAACAGAAGGAAAAAACTTTTTCTTTTGAGTTTTATCCCCCGAAAGATGAAATAGCGGCCGTTGATTTCGGGATCAACATAGGACAGCTGATTAAACTGGATCCTTCTTTCGTGTCGGTCACTTATGGGGCGGGAGGATCAACCCGTTCACGTACTTTTGACCTGGTGGACTACCTAAAAAACAGGATCGGCCTGAATACAGTGGCTCATTATACCTGTGTAGGGAGCACAAAATCCAAGGCCATGGAGGATCTCAGGTCTTTGAGAGCAAAAGGATTGCAAAACTTCATGTTGTTGCGGGGAGATCCCGAAATTGGATCGAAATACGGCTTTATCCCTTGTTACGACGGTTTTGCCAACGCCACTGAACTGGTCTCCTATACAAGAGAACATATAGAAGACTGCTGCATAGGAGGGGGTGCTTATCCTGAAGTACATCCCGAGTCCGTCGATGCAGAATTTGACATCAGGAACCTGAAAAAAAAAGTGGATGCCGGGTGTGATTTCTTAATTACACAATTCTTTTTTGACAATCAACGTTATTTTGACTTTGTAGACCGTGCGCGCGAAATAGGGATAACGTGCCGGATCATTCCCGGGATAATACCCCTGATTAAATACTCACAGCTGGAAAGATTTGTCAATTTATCGCGTGCCAGTATCCCTGCCAGGTTTCTGCAAAAGTTAGAAGACAACCGTTATAATTCAGAGGCAGTGTACAAGGCCGGGATGGATTTTGCCATAGATCAATGCCGGGATCTGTTAGCCAGGGGAGCTCCGGGCATTCATTTTTATACACTCAATAAATCCCGGGCGACGGTAGAGATCTACAGAACTTTAAAAGTAAGGTAACAATGCCACAGAACCACTCCTATGGCTACGGAAACATTCAGTGAATGTTTGGTGCCGTACTGAGGGATCTCTATGCATCCGTCACAGGCGTTGACGACCTCCTGTTGCACGCCACGCACTTCATGCCCAAAAACCAACGCGATCCGGGAATCAGTCCCGGTTGTGAAATGACCCAGGTTTACCGCGCCTTCAGCCTGTTCCACGGCCCAGACCTTGTATTCGTTCTTTTGCAGTGAACGTATGGCATCCAGAGTATTTTCATAATACGTCCATACTACCGTATCTTCTGCTCCCAAAGCCGATTTGTGTATTTCCGCAGAGGGAGGGCAGGACGTTATTCCACACAGACAAATATGCTCCAGGGCAAACGCGTCCGATGTTCTGAAAGCCGAGCCGATGTTGTGCCTGCTTCTGATATTGTCCAGAACCAGGACAACCGGCATTTTGGGACTTTTACGGAATTCTTCCGGAGTCAGACGGCGGAGTTCTCTGTTGGGAATTTTTCTGGGCATGGGGCAAAGTTAAGGGTTTTAATGTAAATTTGCATTATGCCAACCATGTACGTGATAAGCGGCTGCAACGGGGCCGGAAAAACTACAGCTTCCTACACCATCCTTTCCGAGATGCTTCAATGCCGGGATTTTGTGAATTCGGATGAAATTGCAAGGGGTATCTCTCCCTTTGATCTTTCGCATGCCGCCATAGATGCAGGAAGAGTGATGCTTAAAAGGATCAAGGATTTGACAGATACTAAAGAAGATTTTGCCTTCGAGACGACACTGGCAGTACGTTCCTATGCCAATCTGATAGAAAAGACCAAAAAGAAAGGCTACGATATCATGCTGGTATATTTCTGGTTGCACAGTCCCGATCTGGCCGTGGAACGTGTACAGAACAGGGTGATAGCCGGGGGGCACAGTATTCCGGAAAATGTGATCCGACGTCGGTACTGGTCGGGCATGAGGAATTTGTTCAACATATACATGCCGTTGAGTGACAGGTGGTTGCTGATCAATAACTCAGAAACCCCGTCTTCTTTGATAGGAGAAGGAAGTGGTATGAAAGAAACAAAGATCTATAACAAACGGGATTACGAAAAACTCAAAATATTATCGCAAACCCTCCTCCCGGGCTTAACCGGACAGTGAGTGTATCTTCCCTGGTAACTTCCTTTTCTTCTATTTTGTAATCTGTAGCATGTCGGTGTGCGTTGATCCCATCACTAAAGATCCTGGCCTTATATATACGTCCCGGTTCCAGGAAGGACAGATCCAGGGTAATGGTACGTGGGGACCAGTCCGTTAACCCTCCAACAAACCACCGGGATCCGTTTCTGCGTGCAGATACGATATATTCTCCCACTTTTCCCTGCAATATCCTGGTCTCGTCCCACACCACCGGGATCTGAGTAATGAAATCCGTGGTTTCCTGTTCTTTAATGTACGCGGTGGGATTGTCGCATAACATGACAAGCGGATTGTCAAATACTACGTAAGTGGCCACCTGTCTTGCACGTGTTCCGGCTGCCATGGGATTGTTGTAAACAGGATGGAAGTCATGGCGGGTTGCGTTTCTCATAGCCCCCTGCGTGTAATCAACAGGACCGGCAAGCATACGGATATAGGGAAAGGTGACTTCGTAGGGAACCAGATCTTCCCGGCTCCACTTGGATTGTTCCAGTCCGAATATGCCTTCAAAATTGATCACATTGGGATAGGTCCGGTTAAACCCGGTAGGTTTATACATACCGTGCAGGTCTATCAACATATTGTACCGGGCAGCAGTATGGGCAATACGGTAAAGCATATCCACCACAAGTTGGTCGTCCCTGTCCATGAAGTCCACTTTAAATCCTTTAAAGCCCATTTCCGAATATACACGGCATGCTTCTTCAAGTTTCTCATCCAGCACATAACCCACACACCAGAGTATCAGGTCTACGTTCTTAGCTTTTGCATATGACACCAATTCTTTCAGGTCAATTTGCGGGATCACTTTCATGATGTCACCCCCGGCAGGAGGAGACCATCCTTCATCCAGGACAACATATTCTATCCCGTTGTCACTGGCAAAATCTATATAATACTTGTATGTCTGCGTGTTGATACCGGCAGGGAAATCCACCCCGGTAATTCCCCAGTTGTTCCACCAGTCCCAGGCGACTTTCCCCGGTTTGATCCAGTTAGTATTTCCTATCCTGTTTGGTGAGCCCAGAATGTAAACCAGGTCATTTACGGGCAATTGGGTGTCGTCAGTGGCAACGGCCATAATACGCCAGGGGAACGAACGTGAACCTGAAGTTTTTGCCAATATGTCCGAGTATTCCACCGCAAGGACTTGCCCTCTTCCTGGCTCTGTGCGGGTTTCAGAAGGGATGGGAGCAAAAACTCCTTTGAATTCAAATCCGTTCCCGGTTTTTCCTCCATTCAGGTACATTCCGGGGTATGATTCCAGATCCGATTCCGTGATGGCCATTTTCATCCCGTTCTCCAGGCACACCAAAAGAGGTAAAAACGCCAGTTTTTCCTTGTCAAATTTACTGACGGGTATCACCGAATAAACGTTTTCAAAGGAATTCTGGAAAGGATTTTCTTCTCCGCGGCTGTATGGTATGTAACTGGTGTGATCCTTTTCAAAGATGAATCCGGCGGATTCATCTGCAATGTAAAGAGAATCTTTTATTTCTGTATAGAACTGATATGCCGCCCCCTGGTCGTATATTCTAAAGCGGATCCCGAATCCTCCCCGGAATTTAACATCCAGTTGCTGGTACTGATCAATAATCTGAGATTTTCTGTAGAACGGAGACGGGATGATCTCCTGTGAATCAGTCTTTCGTGCTTTTACAAGCCGGGCATTCGACCCCAATACCGTCCCGTCTTTTAAGGTCATGGACAGTGACGAAGAAGATACCAATACGTTGTCTTTATGCAACAGGCAAAAAGAAATGTTAGTGTCTGTGACCACTTGTAATTCAAGTTCTCCGTTGGGAGAAGTCAGGGAGTGTACTTTCACCTTTCCATCCAGGGGTGATGAAGTAAAGATCAACAGGAGAAAGGATAAAAGGATAACGGGTATGTGTTTACCAAGGGAAGTTTTCATATCAATAAATCTTATTTGTGTCAAGAATGGAACAGGTAAAGGAGTAATCCCCGTAGGGCAACATGTATTGCGCCTGGGGAAGTGCACCCCAGGAATTCAGGCAGCCCAGACCCATCTGACGGAGATCAACAGTACATTGGGTGAAATTTTCTTCTTCCAGATCCCGGGAATGACGGTTGTGCTTCATGGGGCCGTCGTCCAGCAATTCCTGTGAATAATGAAGAGCCGAGGCGGAAAACAGGAATTCCGAGTCCACCAGGATGCCTGAGCCGCAGTGATCCAGCAACTGCCACCATCTGAGCTCCGTCCTGGTCCCGTTCTCCTGGGGCCGGATGTAGGGGTAAAACTGTTCTTCAACGGTCTGACGGTAAAGCCCCACAAAAGATGCATCTTTCCGGTCCGGGTAATTTTCCCCGGGACCCCTGCCGTAATACACAAGGCTGTTGTATTGTTTTGGGGTAAAGAACCTGATGCCAAAACGGAACATCGGAGGCATATCCCTGACTTCATCCTGCAATACCCCTGTCTTAAGTTCCTGGGTTATAAGCAATCCTCCACGGGGATCTGCACTGTACCTCATAAAGAGTTTTGCGTTGAGTTGCGGCAGGTCATACTCGGCACAAAGTTCATTACTTTCCGTGTGGAATCCTTTGAACTCCATGACGGGATCCTTCCAGGCCGCGTATTTTATCTGCAGTGACGCCCCAAAGTCGTTGTCGGTGGGAGCACGCCAGAAATTGGGCCTGATAAAAGTGTTTTCCAGCAGCATTTCCCTTCCCGAGAAAGAAAGGGCAGCGACAAATCCGTTGTGTTTGCTGAATTCCACATACATATTGCCGGCCTTTACAATCAGCCAGTTACGGTCGTGATCGTTGATAATAACTTCTTCCGGGGAACCGGGGTCGGGTTGCCTGGTTTGCGAACCGTGGATAACCAGTTGCCCTTTTGCCAGCAGTTCTCCGGCCGTAAGCACGCCTTCAGCTTTTTTAGTATGGAAAGAGACATTCAGGAACAATTCTTTATTGCTGTAGGGAATCAGATCAGAAGAACGGTAATCCAGATCAATAAGACCGGTTTTTTGAGGAGCTGTATTCAGATCGTTCACATTTCCTTTCAATACGGGTATGCCGTCGGCCGTCAGTTCCCATTCCAGGGACAAGTGGGACAGGTCCCTGAAAAAATATTCATTGAAAACATAGATCTTACCATTGGCCGCATCGGCATTACTTACCCATATATTCTGATAATGGTATCCCACTTCCTGGGCATGCGGGTTGGGTTTCCTGTCGGGACTGAACACGCCGTTGCAATTAAAATTCTGGTCGGAAGCATCGTAACGGTTGTAATCGCCTCCATAGGCAAAAACAAAGTGACCGGCGGGCTTTTCAAGGAATAAGGCCTGGTCAACGAAATCCCATATAAACCCTCCCTGGAAATGCGGGTATTTGCGTATGATCTCCCAGTAACGGCCGAACCCTCCCTGGGAATTGCCCATGGCATGGGCGTATTCGCATTGGATCAACGGTCTTTGCGGATCGTTTTCCAGGTAACGGATACAACTTTCGTAGCCCATATACATGGGAGCAAAAATGTCTGATATTTCAGCTCTTGTGGCCCGTTCATATTGAATAGGTCTGTGCTGCATGTCGGCTTTACGCAACAGTTCATAACCTTTGGTGAAGTTATGACCGTCGCCAGCTTCGTTGCCCATGGACCATACAATGATACAGGAATGATTTTTATCCCTTTCAAACATTCTTTCCATGCGCAGGAGGTGTGCCTGAAGGTAATCTTCCCGTGCTGCCAGGGTATGTTCCCCGTATCCCATGCCGTGGGATTCAATGTTGGCTTCGTCCACCACATAGATCCCGTATAGATCGCAGAGTTCGTACCATAGCGGGGTGTTGGGGTAATGACAGGTTCGGACGGCGTTGATGTTGAATTGTTTCATGAGCCGGATATCCTGGATCATGCGTTCCCGGGAAACGTGATACCCCGTAGAGGGGTCCATCTCGTGCCTGTTGACCCCTTTGATCAATATGGGCTTCCCGTTCACAAGCAATTGGGCATCCCGTATCTCCACGCTTCTGAAGCCCACTTTCCAGGGGATGTATTCGACCACTTTGCCGGTGTGCCTGTCTTCAAGTGATAATACAAGGGTATACAGGTGTGGAAGTTCTGCGGACCAGGGTTTAACGTCTTTTACAGTGAACGTCCCGGTAAAGAGATCGTCCCCGTTATCAGGTAAGGTTTTGGTTCCCAGGCTGAGGCCCTGCGGGTCGATCAACTCGGCTTTCAGTGTAAAATCCCCGGAAGGTTTGTTCAGGGTGGCTGAAAGTCCCAGTTTCCCCTGCCGGTAATTGTTTTCCAGTGAAGGGTTCAGACTGAAATCGTGAATGTGTGTTTTTTCGCGGGCAAAAAGGTATGCATCCCGTGCAATACCGCTCAGTCGCCAGAAATCCTGGTCTTCCAGGTACGTACCGTCGCACCAGCGTAAGATCTGTAATGCTATCAGGTTTTCTCCTTTTTTTAGGTAAGGTGTGATGTCAAATTGGGCTTCCAGTTTGCTGTCCTGGGAATACCCAACGAACATGCCGTTGATCCACAGACTGACGTTAGAGGTTACGGACCCTAAATGTATGAAAACCTGTTTCCCGGTCCAGCCTTCGGGAAGGGTAAAGGTGTGCCGGTAATGACCGGTGTGATTGTTTGCCAGGGGAACGACGGGAGGATTGGACCTGTATTGGTTCATCCAGGCATATCCCATATTCAGGTATAGGGGATCACCATATCCGTTGAGTTCCCATAGTCCCGGTACTGGCATCTTCTCCCATGCCCTGTCGTCATACCTGGGCAGATGGAAATCCGTATATCCCTGAACGGCATCCGGGGTCCACGCAAATTTCCAAAGACCCGCCAGATCTTTGAACATGGCCGAGTTGGCTTTGTTTTGGGAGAGTGCAAGCTGAAGGCTTTCGTACGCAAAATAGGAGGTGCGCATGGGAGCCCGGTTAACCTGGCTCAATTCAGAATCCTGCCATAATTCAATGGGTGCGTAGGCGGGATTGTCCGTTGTAATGTAATCCACCCCGGAAAGTGTGAAATAATGAATGTCTTCCGGCTGGTTCACGGTCCACACGTTGACAGTAAGTCCCAGTTGTTTTGCCTGCGGGATCCATTGGGGATTTTCCCTGAGCGCCCTCATGTTGTAATCCAGACCGGAATAGCCCCGTTCTTTGAGTTGTTCCGGTGACAAAGATCCGCCAAGATAAGCTACCCTGGCAGTTGGTTGGGAGGCTATGACTGTTTCACATATATGGGAAGAAAAGCTGATGTATTCCACTTTGTCGCTCACACCTGCCTGATCCACCAGCTCCAGGATCCCTGCCACGGCGGCTTTTTCCGTTTCCTTGTCCCGGTGAGGTTTTATTTCAATGACCAATCCGGTGTGTTGTTGTGCAGCAATAAGGGGCAGAATCTCGTCAAGCAAAGGAAGGGTTTCTCCGTTGGACAAAGTATGACCTGAAAGATCACTATAGGCGCTTTCATCTATACGGACCCCGTTTAGTACAGGATCATGGACTAATACCACTTTGCCGTCAGTAGTCAGATATACATCAATTTCCACCCCGTAGCAACCGGCGTTGATGGCATTTTGTACCGAGCTCCTTGAATTTTGGGCGGATCCTTCCCTGTTCCAGAAGCCGCGGTGGGCAATAATGCCCGGTTGCGCTGTTAAGGAGAGGGCAGAAAAGATGTAAAGAATTGTAGAAATAAAGGTGATACGCAGCATGTTGTTTTTATTTTGTAAATTGCCAGATCTTTTGACATTCTGATATGCGAATATACGACATTTCCCAGGAAATATTCAGTGGTGCCATATTCAAAGGAGACCCGGTCCCTGCGGCCATACCGCTTTCGCGCATAAAAGACGGATCCCCCTATAACCTGTCATCGGTATCTATATGTTTGCACAGTGCGACACATATAGATGCGCCTTCACATTATATTAAAGAAGGCAAAACCGTGGACATGATCCCGCTGGATCATTGCATAGGCCCGTGTATGGTGTTGACTGCCTACGGACCTATAGATGAAGGCTACATATCCCCTTTGCTGGGCAGAGGAGCAAAGCGGTTGTTGTTCAAGGGAAAAGGATGGCTAACACTTAAAGCAGCCCGGGCTCTGGCAGAAAGCGAGATAGTTCTGGTAGGAACAGAGAGTCAGACTGTGGGACACGGAACCCAGATAGAAGAAGTACATCGTACTTTACTGGAACATGAGCTTGTCATACTGGAAGGTCTGGTACTTCAGGATGTTCCGGAAGGCAATTATTACCTGGCGTCCCTGCCGCTAAAGTTCGGCGGTATGGAAGGTTCTCCCTGCCGTGCCATTCTTTTGGATTATCTTCCTGGTTCGGACTAAAGGATCCCGAAGTCGTATTCAATTTTCTGCAAATACAGTTCTCCCGGTTTTAAAACACAATCCGGATATTCCGGGTGGTTGGGACTATCCGGGTAATTCTGGCATTCCAGGGCAACTGCGTGCCGGTTTTTGTGAGGGATGCCGTTCTTCCCGTTTCCGTTGCCATCCATCCAGTTTCCCGTATATACCTGAATACCGGGCTGTGTGGTACGGATGGTGACAGTTCTTCCGCTTTCCGGATCATGCAAAAAGGCAGCCTGTTGCATGGTGCCGTCACTCAGGGGCAGACACCAGCAATGGTCATAGCCGTTGCCTATGCGTAATTGTTCGTTGTCCAGACCAATGTCCCGGCCGATGGGTTTGGGCGATCTGAAATCGAACGGAGTTCCTTCTACAGAAGCCGGCGCACCCAGGGGGATGCTTGTTTTATCAACGGGAAGGTATTTATCTGCATTGATTTGTAATTGATGATCGTAAACAGGACCGCTGCCTTCACCTGCAAGGTTAAAATAGGTATGGCTGGTCAGATTCACAATAGTAGGCAGATCTGTTATGGCACGGAGCTCCAGGAGCAGGATATTGTCTTCACTCCAGCGGAAAGTGGCTGTTACCTGCATGTTGCCCGGGTAATTTTCTTCGCCGTGAGGGCTGGCATAAGTAAAAGAAACGGCATTATCGCCTTCTTCTATTCGTGCAACCCACACCTGCCTACACATGGACTGAGGTCCGCCATGAAGGTGGTTGGGCCCGTTGTTGACCGCCAGTTGATATTCTTTTCCTTCAAGGGTAAAAAGGCCCCGTGCTATACGGTTGGCGTAGCGTCCCACGGTTTTTCCCAAATACGGAGGGTCCTGGAAATAATGCATGATATCTTCATATCCCGGTACGACATCTTTCAGAATCCCCTTGCGGTCCGGAACGCCAATGCCCGTGACAGTGGCTCCGATATTGCAGAGTTCCACGTAGGCGCCGTTATTATTAGTCAATTTATAACTAACAATAGCTTCTCCTTTTGGAGAATAACCGTGAATGTACTGGGTAGCTTCCATAATACTTTTATCTGGTCTGGATTGTAAAGGTAAGAATAATGACGTATTTTCTTAAATCTGCTTTTCTTACTTAATTTGAAAAATGAAAAAGGTCTTTGTTGTTATTGCCTTGTGCCTGGGCCCTTTGTTGCATTCCTGCCAGCCGTACCAGGATGCTCCCGAAGAAAACCGCTACCTGGAAGGTGTTCACCAAACCGTTGATCTGAACATAGATGAACTTTATGATTCTTTTGGGGTTGAAGATTATCCCGAGATCACTTCCAAACTGGAGTATATCATTACATGCCGGTCGTTCAGGGCGGTGGTTATCACATACCACACAACAGATCCGCTGGGCAACCCGGTTGTTGCGGACGGGACGCTGTATTATCCCCTGGACCGGGATATCAAAGGGGTTGTGGAAATGTCCGGGATCGCCCACATGAACAAAAACGGGGGCTCTTCGGAAGACCTACCTGTGCTGGATATGAACTCGGCAGTAGACGGATGGGTGCCCAGCATGCCCATATACATTTTTCACAGAACCGAAGATCTTTATGTTCCGGTGGAAGCCGCCGAATATGCATACACAACGTTCAAAAAGAATGGTGCCTACGTGCAATATCAATCCGGACCGGGAACACATGCCGACTGGGGTGTAAAGGCGTTTGGCCCCCTGTTGCTGTACTTGGCCGTGCAGTAAAACTCACAGTGTTCAGACAGCATATTGGGCAATGATGCCCAAAATAACGCGGGCTGCTTTCTCCATACTTTCCAGGGGCAGGTATTCCATTTTACCGTGAAAATTATGACCGCCGGCAAAAATGTTGGGACAGGGCAATCCGAGGTAAGACAACTGAGCCCCGTCCGTTCCTCCCCGGATGGGATGTACAATGGGTGTTATGCCTTCGGCCTTTATTGCGCAGACCGCTTTGTCAACAACATGCATATGTGGTTCAATTTGTTTGCGCATGTTGTAATACTGATCTTTCAATTCCAGGGTGATGCAATTGGCTCCGTGTTTTTTGTTCAGAAAGGCAACAACCTCTTTTATAAGCTCCTTTTTCTGTTCAAATTTCTCAGGATCATGATCCCTTATGATATAATTCATCCGAGCTTCTTCCACCGTTCCGCGGAATGAAGTGATGTGGTAAAACCCCTCATAATCCCTGGTAAATTCCGGTCTTTGTTCCACAGGAAGCATGTTGTTCAGTTCCGTACCTATGATCAGGGCGTTGATCATTTTGTCTTTGGCATACCCGGGGTGGATGTTTCGGCCCTGGATATGGATGTTTGCCGCGGCTGCATTGAAATTTTCGTATTCCATTTCCCCAACCTGTCCGCCATCAATGGTATAGGCATATTTTGCCCCGAATTTCTCCACATCGAATTTGGCTACGCCTCGTCCAATTTCTTCGTCCGGAGTAAAAGCGATCTTAACAGGGCCATGTTTTATTTCCGGATGTTCTATCAGGTATTGAGTAGTCCACATGATGGCAGCCACACCGGCTTTATCGTCTGCTCCCAGCAGCGTTGTGCCGTCGGTGGTGATGATGGTTTGTCCTTTGTAAAGGAGCAATTCCGGAAATTCAGCCGGATTCAGGTACAATTCCTTTTCTTTATTCAAAAGGATCGGTTTTCCGTCGTAATCCGGGAAGATCTGGGGATTAATGTCATGTCCGGGGGCGTCGGGTGAAGTGTCCACGTGTGCAATGAAACCCACGGCCGGAATGTTCCGGGAAATATTCGAAGGAATTGACGCCATAACGTACCCGTATTCATCTAGATACGCATCGGCTATGCCCATATTTTTTAACTCGGTAAAAAGGAGTTCCAGTAAAGCGAATTGTTTTGCAGTGCTGGGCTGGCTTTCCGACATGGGATCGGAAGCCGTGTCAAAGGAAACGTATCTAAGAAATTTATCCAGTATCTTTTCCATAGTATAACTTTTTTATTTTTGTCTTCCGGCTTTCATACTGCTGACAGCCAGGTAAATGATTATTCCGGCATAGGCTACCAGCGCCAGTGCCTGGGCTGCTGAAGATCCCTGCCATTGTGAATTGACCAGGTTAACCCCGGCAAAGCGCATGACGGCACTGACTACACCCATCAGGGCTCCGCCGGCTATGAATCCGGAAGCAAGGAGGGTGCCGCGGTCTTTACGTTCTTCGTTGATGTTTTGATCTTTACTGCGCGTTGAAACATACCAGGCAATGACTCCGCCCACCAATAAAGGAAGGTTGAGCTCAAGGGGGATAAACATGCCCAGGGAAAAGGCCAGAGCCGGAATTTTGAATACGGTCAAAAGGATGGCAATAACACCTCCTATCCCGTATAGAAGCCAGGGGGCTCCTCCACCGGACATAAGCGGTTCAATAACGGCTGCCATGGCATTGGCCTGCGGGGCAGCCAGGGCGTTTTCTCCCGTAAATCCGTAAGTCTTGTTCAGTACGATCATGACGCCGCCTACAGTAGCAGCGGCCACCAGTGTGCCGGCAAATTTCCAGATCTGTTGTTTAAAGGGAGATGAACCCAGCCAGTAACCTATCTTCAAGTCAGTTATAAAGGATCCGGATACAGCCAGTGCAGTACACACTACACCTCCGATGATCAGGGCAGCGGTCATTCCTGCCGTTCCTTTTAACCCGGCAGCCACCATAATTACCGAAGCCAGGATAAGGGTCATCAGTGTCATGCCGCTTACCGGGTTGGTTCCCACGATAGCAATGGCATTGGCTGCCACAGTTGTGAACAGGAAGGAAATAACGGCTACCACTACAAGAGCTATTATTGCATGCCACAGGTTGAAGTCAAGAACACCAAAGTAGAAAAATACAAAGGTCAGGGCCAGGGTTATCAAAGTGCCAATGACGATGATCTTCATGGAAAGGTCGCGCTGGGTTCTAACCGCCAGTGCTTTTTCGGAGTTCTTTTTTCCGCCGAGTTCCTTTTTGGCCATCCCCAAAGCCGATTTGATAGTTCCCGAGGCTTTTATGATGCCGATGATCCCGGCTACTGCAATGCCGCCTATCCCGATGTGCCTGGCGTACCCGGTAAAGATCTCCTCGGGACTCATTTGCCCTATTGTCTGAACAATCCCGCTTCCCATCAGGTCTATGACCTGTTCTCCCCAGATGAGGTTCATCAGCGGGATGATCCCGAACCAGGCCAGGAAGGATCCGCAACAGATGATGAACGCGTATTTCAGCCCGATTATATACCCCAGGCCGAGTACGGCGGCACTGACGTTCAGTTTTCCCACCAGTTTGGCCTTATCGGCAAGGGCAACCCCCCACGGGATCACCCGGGTGGTGAAAACTTCACTCCACCATCCGAACGTGGAAACTATAAAATCGTAAAGTCCGCCTATCAGACCGCTGATGAGCAGGTACCGGGCGCTTTTGCCTCCCGTTTCCCCGCTTACAAGCACCTGAGTGGATGCGGTGGCTTCCGGGAAGGGAAATTTGCCGTGCATATCCTTTACAAAATATTTTCGGAATGGAATTATGAACAGGATCCCCAGGATGCCCCCCAACAGGGAACTGAAGAAGATCTTCATAAAATCCACCGATATAGCCGGGTATTTATCCTGCAAGATGTACATTGCCGGAAGGGTGAATATGGCACCGGCCACCACTCCGCCTGAACAACCTCCGATGGACTGGATGATGACGTTTTCCCCCAGGGCATTTTTACGTTTCAGGGCCGAGGACAGGCCCACGGCAATTATGGCAATGGGGATCGCGGCTTCAAAGACCTGTCCGACTTTCAGTCCCAGGTAGGCTGCGGCAGCCGAGAACAGGACGGTCATAACAAGGCCTGTAATGACAGACCAGAAGGTAACTTCCGGGTATTTCTTGTCAGGCGACATAAGGGGCTCGTACGATTCGCCCGGCTTTAATTCCCTGTATGCGTTATCGGGAAGTTTTACGGGTTTGTTTTCCGATGATTTCATGATATTCTTCCAGTGTGATTTTATGTTGGTATATATAGGTTGCTGCTTTTTTCCCTACGTACCTGTAATGCCAGGGCTCATACTGATAGCCTGTGATGTTTTCTTTTCCCTGTGGATACCTTTCTATATAGCCGAAACGATGTGCATGCTCTTTTAGCCAGGCTGCCTCGGGTGTATTCCCAAAAGAATAATGTACGTTGTTAATGTCTATGGTCAGCCCGGTCTGGTGTTCCGAATGTCCGGGCCGTGCGGAAAACTGTTCGGCGCTTTTTAATCCCCTTCGCATGACCGCATTTTCAAACAGCTCCTGCTGCACGGTGTCGGACCGGTAAGCCGACCTGTTCCAGAGTGTAATGCTGTCTTTGGCTGCCCGGCGGCACATGTTAGCAAAAGCCGAGGCTGCTTCTTTGCGCAACAGGTTCATCGCTCCACGGTTGTATGCTTCTTCAATGGGGACAAGGTCATCGGGGCGGTATCCTTCTGGAAGCTTATGGTCTTTATTTACCAGGATGAGTATTCCTGCGGAAGTATCTGCTTCTGCTATGTTTACATAGCCGTCTGTGTGTTGTTTTGCCAGGGTGTCCGGGGATAAAGAAAAGACTTGAATATATAGTAAACACAGCAAAAACAGTTTCATCATGCGAAATTAAGGAAATATTCGTACAAAAATTTGCGAATTCTGGAAAATCGTTTACCTTTGCAGCCCGTTTGAAAATAAACGGTCGTTCATTGACGTATTAAAGAGAGATAATAGAGGTAAAAATAAAAAGATAGTCT